>JAESFS010000013.1_pt1 | contig 507243 bp, 413 predicted proteins | sample 9269441 | NCBI WGS metagenome assembly JAESFS01 (sample SAMN14502548, study PRJNA617105) | algae metagenome | isolation source: Scytolyngbya sp. HA4215-MV1 and co-occurring heterotrophs from sample from... | place: USA: Laie Falls, Oahu, Hawaii | collected 2010-08-22 | reverse complement strand
AATGCACCGGGATTGGGCAATACGGTTGATCGCATTGCCCATGACCAGGAGCGGCGCATGAGCCGGATTGCCCAAACGCTGGCGGTACAACCACCTCAGGTGGCAATGGCCGAACCCAGCTCAACCCCCGTCAAATCCAATCCATCCAATATCAAACCCGATGTCAAAGATGCACCTGCGGTGATTGCCACAGTTCCAGATGCAACCGTCGCGATCGCGCCAAACTCGCCCCCAGCCCCAACCCAACCATCCGAACCAACCTCACTGTCCCACAAAGAAGCAATCGCCAATCAAATCATCTTTCAAACCAGCGATCGGGCAGAACCGACATCAGGTGATCCGCTGTCGTTTATGCCGAAATAGGAGACGGAGGGGCGAACAAGTGATGAGGTGGAGAATCAGAGGTACCCATCCATCACGCCATCACCCCTTTCTCAATCGAAATAGCAAAAACTGCGTCACCTGTTCCTCGCGAAAATTATCATCGCTGACGAGCAAAAGGCTCCGACTGCCATCGGGTAACCGAGGACCCAGGGTCATGCCTTCCAGGTTATCCAGAGGCAAATCGAGTAGCCCCAGATTTGTCAGAAGTTGCTTGCGAATGGGCTGAACTCCCTTCATTCCATTTTTGAAACTCGCGATATTGGCAGTGTCGGTAGCCCCACCAGTAGTCACCTGAAAGACTTTTGCACCAAAAACACCGCCGAAAGACCTTTCTAGACTCAGAAAGTGCCCGCCTTGATCGATCGCCAATAATTCGCATAGTCCATGATATTTGGCTCCTTCAGGCGGTGCATCCAGTTGATAAAGGTGCTCTGAGAGCAATAACGATCGTCCATCTTCAACTAAATAGTGCAACAGGCGATTCTTGGCTCCCTGCTCTGGCATCGTAGGTTCCTGATCTTGGGCAAGGGAAGACTCGGTCGCAGTAAACACGCGGAAGGGTTCGCCGGAACCAGAACTACTGGCACTAATAGTGAGCGCTTCAAACCCCAGGTTGTCGGCAACCCCGATCGGTTGCTTGTCTTCGGTGACACCAGGCAGATAGCGTTTAGGGATAGGCAGGCTTTGTCGCCATTGTCCCGACTTCAGATTGTAAGCGTTTACAAATGGGGGAATGCCATCGTGGGTCACGCCTTCGCTAGAAATGAAGAGCGATCGTTCCGGAGAGAGGGCAATGCCTTCGGGATCAATAGTGCCTTTGGCGTAGGGTTGTCCATCTTCGCCCTTCAGCACCGTCACCGTTTCCACCTTGACCTCAGCAATCTTGATCGCGTCGGGTTGCTGCGTGTCAAGGGACAGATTCAACGTATAGAAACGGGCAGGCGCGAAATCGCTGCGATCGTCCGAAATAGCGTAGAGTTTGCCTAATTTGGCATCGTAGGTCATGCCCGATAAACCGCCCACTGGTGTACCTTGAAATGATTGTTTGGGCAGACGATATTCGTCTAGAAAATCGAGTGAAAGGTCGAGAAACAACCGATCTTCTGCAGAGACACGGGGGAGCGTACAAGCGGTCAGTAAACTGGTGAGCGTGACCAGAAGTGCCAGGAACCAGGGAACCAAACGGCGATCGCCAACCTTCATCAACCAACCTCTTGCTACAAAATATCCAACCACTGCCACTCCTCTACTCATCCACGACAAGCGCACCCAATGGCGTTCACCTGAGCGGCAAAACCTCCGAAGAAATTCGATGGCAGATGAATGCCCATCCTCATCATGACTTATGGTACTGATTCTCAACAGCCTACTCGCGTTTTATCTTGCCTGGAACCTGGGAGCCAATGATGTTGCAAATTCCATGGGGACATCGGTTGGTTCTAAGGCCATTAGCTTGCGACAGGCATTGGTAATTGCAGGCATTTTAGAATTTACCGGAGCGGTATTGTTTGGGCATCAGGTCTCGCAAACCTTGGCGAACCAAATCATTAATCCAGCAAACTTTGCCCAGACTCCGCAAGTAATGTTGCTGGGCATGATGTCAGTGTTGCTGGGCTGTGGTGTCTGGATGAATGTGGCAACTGCCTGGGGACTCCCCGTGTCTTCTTCTCATGCGATCGTCGGGGCACTGGCAGGATTTGGCTGGGTAGCGGTCGGCATCACCGCAGTCAATTGGGCAACGATTCGGCTAATCACCCTCACCTGGATCGCCACCCCGATCGCCAGTGGTGCGATCGCCGCTTTGCTCTACTACCCTATCCAGCGGTGGATTCTCCAACATCCCCATCCCCTGGCTCAACTGCGCGAGTGGATTCCCTGGCTCAGTACCGCTCTGATGAGCGTTTTGGGCACGATCGTCTTTCCCGGTCTGGTGTCTCCCCTGCAGCTTTTCTTCCAGCAACAGTGGAAGGTGACTGTTCCTGCCCATGATCTATCCCTGGGATTAGGCGCGATCGGGACTGCTGCATTAACACTCGTCAGCTGGCAACGATTGGAAAGAGGGAGTCAGGAGTCAGAATGCAGGAGTCTTACTCCTTCACCCCTTCATTCCTCCCTCCCTCCACCCCACCCCACCTCCACCCCACCCCACTCCTTCCTCGAACAACAACTCGCCCGTTTCCAGGTAATCAGCGCCTGCTTTGTCGCCTTTGCCCATGGTTCCAATGACGTCGGAAATGCAGTGGCTCCCCTGGCAGCGATCGTCCACATTGAGCAAACGGGCAAGGTGGCGTTGACTAGCTTTCCAGTGCCGCTCTGGGTGCTGATGTTGGGTGGCGCAGGGATCGTAGCGGGTTTGGCAGTGTGGGGCAAAAAAGTGATCGTGACGGTGGGAGAAGGTATCATCCCGCTGCAACCCAGTGCTGGATTTTGTGCCGAGTTGGCAACCGCCACGACTGTCTTGTTGGCATCTCGACTGGGCCTCCCCGTTTCTACCTCTCATGCGTTAGTAGGAGGGGTGGTAGGAGTGGGGTTGATGCAAGGAGTGTCCAAGGTTCAATTCAAAACGGTCGGGCAAATTGCCCTTGCCTGGATAGTCACGATCCCGATGGCAACGGGATTAGCAGCAGCAATCTTCGCCATACTGCGAGTCAGTCTGAGTCTCTAATGGGAATGACATGTCCCTGGGCATAAATCTTTCTGGTTCTAACTTAATTTGTGTTGATCTGGCGGAAAGGCGCGGCATTGGGTGCGAAATCCTTGCTTAGCCAGTCTGAAAATCGTTGTCCAAATGCCACGCCCCTACAGGGTTTGACAGCTCCAACACAAAACCCATCAGAAGCATAAATCTTTGAGTCTCACTTGATTGGGGAGCATCCGTCTTTGAGCCTCGTCAGTAAGTGTTTGAGTCTCCAAGCAAGTCTTTCATTTGGCTGAGCGAGTCTTTGAACTGCGCGCTCAGGTTCCAAGCTTCATCCGTGAATCTTTCATTCTCATCAACAAGACTCTAATCTTTGGTCAAAGATTCCACCTGCCAAAGTGTCAATGTAATGGAATTCGCGATCCTGAGTGGGAATCCGCATTAGGATGAGAAGTGTCAAGATTAGAGGCAAACAGCGCTATCTGGGGTGGTTATGCCAGAATCTCAAGTCTCGATCGCTCGGCATTATCACGAGCGCACCAAGTATGATCCCAAAACCATCTACAACCGCAGCCAAAATCTGGAGTGGGATCAACAGCCATCCCCCTACAAGGAATACAAAATTGGCATCCCTTATGATCTGAAGCAATACCTCACAGAAGAGTCTGATACTTTTGCCAACAATCTTGATGAAATCTGGTGGCGGCGACTTTCCCGCTTACTTTTTTGCAGCTACGGCTTAACTGGCATGATCCCCATGATTGGGGAACCTCATTATCTGAGAACCAGTCCCTCCGCAGGCGGACTCTACCCCGCTGAACTGTACTTAGTGTCGCGGGGCACTCCTCTCTTACCCGCAGGACTTTATAACTACCAGGTCAAGACTCACTCTCTCCTGCACTTTTGGGAAAACGAGGTCTGGACTTCTTTACAAAGTGCCTGCTTCTGGAATCCGATTCTGGAACATACCCAACTGGCGCTGGTGGTCACAGCAGTGTTTTTCCGATCGGCTTGGCGTTATCAAGACCGTGCCTATCGTCGGGTGTTTTTGGATGCAGGGCATCTACTCGGCAACATTGAACTGTCTTGCGCTTTGAACAACTACCGCCCCCACTTGATCGGGGGATTTGCCGACGAAGCTGTTAATCAGCTGTTCTACCTTGATTCACAACAAGAAGGAGCGATCGTGGTAATTCCCCTTGCCGATCTGCTGGATGTACAGCAAAACTTGTCTTTGACCCGCACCGCACTTCCTTCCCCCACTCAGACTGATTATCCCCAGGTTTCCGATGGCGAATTGTTGGGGTATTTTCACCAGGCAACCCAGATTCCCATTTCCTCTAACAAAGTCGATTGGCGTGTCTCCGCCGAAAGCCAACCTGCTGATAAATACAACTTCCCCTTTTGCCTCAAAGTTTCCACGCTCACCGCTCCCATCCACTGGGGTGCCCGGGCGGAAAATCGTAGCGAGAACCGCCTGGAAGATCTGGAAAACACCCTTTTCAAGCGGCGATCGACCCGGGCTTACAGCGGTGAAGCCATTACCCTCGAAGAGTTGAAAGCACTGTTAGATTTCACCTATCAACCGCAACACTACGCCGAGCAGGATCTCTCCGATACTCCAGACTACTTTGATCTGAGTTTGGTGGGCACTTTTCTTGCCGTTTCCTCAGTCACAGGTTTAGAAGAAGGCTGTTACTACTACGCACCCAATGCCCAAGAACTGCGGCAAATTCGCTTTAAGAACTTCCGCAGGGAGCTGCATTTCCTCTGCCTGGGGCAAGATTTGGGGCGCGATGCAGCCGCCGTACTCTTCCATACCGCCGATCTAAAAGCCGCCGTGCAACGATACGGAGATCGGGTCTATCGATATCTCCATATGGATGCCGGACATTTGGGGCAGCGCCTTAACCTGGCGGCAATTCGGCTAAATCTAGGAGTCAGTGGCATCGGAGGCTTTTTCGATGACCAGGTGAATGAAGTACTGGGCATCCCCACCGATGAGGCGGTTCTCTACATCACTACCCTGGGCAGGCCCCGACAACGTTAACCGAGGACTGATATGGGGGCGTTTGGGGGGGGTATGCGTTCTTTCAACCCAATCAGGCTGCTGCGCTCACTCAAACAGCAGCATTCTATCAACCGCCATCCCAAAGGACTGGCAATCTTCGAGGCATGCTTGATTGGACTGGTTTCTGCGATCGCCGTGATTTCTCTCAAAGTCGGGGTGGATTGGTTAAGCCATTGGCGATTGGGGATGGCAGCCATTGCCCCACCCTGGCTGGTTCTGCCTGGGTTTGGACTGATTGGCGGTGCCCTGTCTGGTTGGCTGATCGAATGGCTCGCCCCCGCTGCCCAAGGCAGCGGTGTGCCCCAGGTCAAAATGGCAATGGCAAGCCTTCCTACCCCGCTCAACTTTCGCATAGCTCTGGTCAAGCTATTGAGTAGCTTTTTGGCATTGGGATCGGGCTTGCCGTTGGGACGAGAAGGTCCCACGATTCAAGTCGGAGCCGCGATCGCCTGTCACCTGAGTCACTGGTTCCCCACCTCCCCCAACCATCGGCGACAACTAATTGCTGCCGGAGCCGGAGCCGGATTGTCGGCTTCCTTTAATACCCCGATCGCGGGTGTCTTGTTTGTTGTCGAAGAATTGCTTCAGGATGTGTCTGGTTTCACCCTAGGCACTGCCATCCTGGCATCTTTCGTCGGTTCAGTGATTTCATTGCTGTTGGTAGGTAACAGTCTGGCATTCAACCTGACGGATGCCGTTGCCCGCAGCCACTTTAGCTTGAAAGAAATTCCGTTCTACCTGCTACTCGGAGGGTTGGCTGGTTTAATCGGTCCCTTATTCGACGAAGGAATTTTGCTCAGCTTAAAGATCAATCAACGGCTCAAGTTGGGTATCCCCCTGCGGATTGGGCTGGCAGGGCTGATCTGCGGCGTCGGACTGGCACTCTTGCCCGCCACGTTTAGGAACAGCGCTGAACTACGTGATTTACTCACCTCTAGCGGCACCGACTGGCAAACTGCCGCCATCACCTTCTGTGCCTACTCACTCTTTACCCTGGTTGCCAGCGGATCGGGGACCCCTGGTGGTTTATTCGTTCCCCTGCTGTTTCTTGGTGCAGCCCTCGGTTACCTGGTTGGCATTTTTGAGTTCAACACTTTAGGCGTAGAAACACCTACCACCTATGCCATGGCGGGCATGGGCGCATTTCTCAGTGCCGTTTCCAGAATACCGATTACCGCGATCGTGCTGGTCTTTGAAATGACCGCCGACTTTGACCTGGTTTTGCCGCTGATGATTGCTACTGCCAGCGCCTATCTAATTGCCGAAAAGATTTCCGGCGGTTCGCTCTACGAACGAATGCTAGCAGCCAGTGGCATTCATCTTAAAAAAGAACTGGATACGGGCGGGGTGTTGGGTAAACTTACTGCCGCCGACATTATGCAACGGCGCGTCGAAACCCTTTCCAGCCAAATTAGCCTGAATGAGGCCATTCAAGCCTTTTCTCGCTCCCATCATCGCGGCTTTCCCGTCGTCGATCAGGGCAAGTTGGTGGGGATTGTGACGCAAACTGACCTGGCAACGATGCAAGAGCAACACCTCAGGGGAGATGAACCGTTGCATCGAGTCATGACCCCCCGTCCGGTCACTGTGAGTCCCGATTCGCCCTTAACCCAAGTCCTTTATTTACTCAACCAGTTCAAGCTCAGTCGCCTGCCCGTCACGGAGGGAAAAAAGCTGGTGGGCATCATTACCCGTGCCGACATCATTCGGGCAGAGTCGGATGAACTGAGCGACGAGAATGGACAACTGGGTCCTCAACCCGAACCGTCTTATCTGGTCTATCAAACCCGCGCTCCGGCATCCGGACAGGGACGGTTGCTGGTGCCCTTGTCCAATCCTCAAACAGCAGATGCCCTCTTGCAAATGGCAGCTGCGATCGCCCGCGATCTGAACTACGAACTGGAATGCCTCAGCGTCATCATCGTGCCGCGCAACCGCGCTCCCGACGAAGCCATCGTCCGCACAACCACCAGTCGCCGACTGCTTCGCCAAGCCGAAAGCCTGGGGCGACAGTGGAAAATTCCTGTGCATACTCAAATTCGACTGGCGCATGATGTGGCCCAGGCAATCTTGGAGACCATCAAGGAGCGCCACATTGACTTGATTTTGATGGGCTGGAAAGGCAACACTGCTACCCCCGGCAGAATCTTTGGCAGTGCTATGGATACCATCATTCGTCAGGCAAGTTGTGAAGTGGTACTCGTCAAACTGGGAGAGATGGAGCGGCAGACCCATGCACAAACTCCCAAATCCTCTAGCAAAGTGGCACATGGCACTATCCAAAATCCTCTCTTGCTCGATCGCTGGCTCATTCCGATTGCAGGCGGACCCAACGCCCAAGAAGCCGTCAAACTGTTGCCTGCGCTGACGACTCTCAGCCAGACGCCTGAGGTGCGCCTTTGCCAGATTTTTCAGCCCTCCAACGAAAACCCCGACACCCGTGTTCTGGAAGCAGATCTGCAATTTCTCAATCGCTACCTGAGCCACCCAGCGATCGCGACTCCGCTCTGTGCCGCTTCGGTGCCCGATGCCATCATTCACCTGGCAGAACAAGATCAGTGCGATGTAATTGTGCTGGGAGCCAGTCGAGAAGGCATGTTGCAACAGGCAATGAAAGGCAATATTCCAGAGGCGATCGCCAGTCAATGCGCCTGTACGGTAATTTTGGTCAGGGGGGCAATTAATTGATGAGTCTGTTCTGGCAATTCTCCTGCCTTCGTCGATACCAGAAGATGAATCAAGCGGTGGCGGCGATCGCTGCTGTTGGAGTTAAGGCGATTAAACGAAGCTGCAATGTGGGGCAAGAAACGCATTGATTTGACCATTGACCCACTGCCAGACTTAGCCATTGAAATTGATATTCCATCCCACATGCATCCCAGCATTTATGCAGCCCTAGCAGTTCCCGAACTCTGGCAATTTGAAGCGGGAAAGTTGCCAATCAATGTATTACAGAATGGCAGTGTAGTGAAAAGTAGTTCATCATGACCTTGACGGAACAGATTCTTACCCAACTGCCTGGTAATCCCCTCTCCGGATTGCGCCGAGCCGATCTCCTTTGGCGATCGCTGCAACAGGGCAATGCAGATATTCCCTCTGTCGTGCAAGAAAGCTCGATTCCTTTGGGGCATGTCGATTGGGATGTCGTCATTTGTGGCGGCACGCTGGGCATTTTACTGGGAGCCGTGCTGGTGCAGCGAGGTTGGCGCGTGGCATTGCTGGAGCGAGGCAAGCTACGAGGGCGAGAGCAAGAGTGGAATATTTCTCGGAAAGAATTGACTGTGTTAGTGGCGTTGGAGTTGCTGACAGAAGCGGAGTTAGCAACGGCGATCGCCACCGAATACAATCCGGCACGGATCAGTTTTGCTGGCGGACCCGACTTTTGGGTGCGGGACGTGCTGAATCTGGGCGTTGATCCGATCTTTTTGCTGGAAACCTTGAAACAGCGGTTTCTTGCCGCTGGCGGCAAATTGTTTGAAGAGACCGCGTTTGCGGGAGTAACGGTACACCCCAATGGTGTAGTGGTGCAGAGCGACGGGGCAGCACCCCGCGCAGGACAGACCTTGACCACACGCTTGGTACTGGATGCAATGGGGCATTTCTCTCCGATCGTGCAGCAGGCACGACAGGGACAAAAGCCAGATGGGGTCTGTCTGGTGGTGGGCACCTGCGCGCAAGGATTTCCCAACAATGATTCGGGCGATTTAATTGCGTCCTTCACGCCCCTACAAAATCAGTGTCAGTACTTTTGGGAAGCCTTTCCGGCGCGGGATGGCAGAACCACCTATCTTTTCACTTATGTAGATGCCCACCCCGATCGGCTCAGTCTGGAAACCTTGTTTGAAGAATACTTGCGCCTGTTACCCGATTATCAAAATGTCAAGCTAGAGAATTTAACCTGGAAACGGGCATTGTTTGGCTTTTTTCCCTGCTATCGGAACAGTCCCCTGAAACCCACCTGGGATCGCATTTTGCCTGTGGGTGACAGTAGCAGCAACCAGTCTCCGCTCAGTTTTGGTGGGTTTGGTGCCATGATGCGCCATTTGCAACGACTTAGCGACGGCATTCAGGCGGCGTTGCAACAAGATGCGCTCGATCGCTCAGCCTTATCCGCACTGCAACCTTACCAGCCGAATCTTGCCGTCACCTGGCTATTTCAGCGGGCCATGAGTGTGGGAGTCAATCAAAAAATCGCACCGAATCAGATCAATGACCTCTTGACTGGGGTGTTCCAGGAAATGGTGCAATTGGGTGATCCCGTTCTGAAACCCTTTCTTCAGGATGTAGTGCAGTTTCCGGGGCTATTCAAGACGTTGATGCGGACTGCGGTAACGCATCCAGGGCTAGTGGTGAATGTGATTCCCCAAGTGGGATTGCCCGCTCTATTGGATTGGACAGTTCACTATGTCAATCTAGCGGGATACACGCTACTTTATCCACTGGGCAAACGTCTGGTTGCTCGATGGAACAAAACTGCTGCCGCGCAGCCATATTACCTGAACCGTCAGGTCGAAGCATGGCAATATGGTTCAGGCAATGATTATTCTCACAAATGATGATGCTGACTGAGGATACAATCGTTCTTTCGACCAAAACTGACTTTCGACCAAGACTGAGCTTGATGGTGCATCGCTGATTTGTTTTTCCAGTGGGCTTTAGATTGGAGGTGAGCGAAGATGAAAAAAGCACTCTACATCCTGGCAGAGTTGAGCGATCGCGACTTCAATTGGCTGATTTCGGAGGGGAAGAAAAAGGAGATTCCGGCAGGTGGGATGCTAATTCGGGAAGGAGAACCAACCAATGCTCTCTATATCATTTTGGAAGGCACCTTCACCGTATTTGCCGAGGCATTGGGCGACGAAGAACTGGCTCGCCTGGAAAGTGGTGAAGTGGTGGGAGAAATGTCGTTCGTCGATTCTCGACCCCCCTCTGCAACGGTCAAAGCCTTGGAAGATTCACTGGTCTGGGCAATTCCCCGTCCCCAATTGGCTGCAAAGCTCTCTCAAGACACCGCCTTTGCGTCTCACTTTTATCATGCGATCGCTATTTTTCTTTCCGATCGCTTACGCGGCACGGTCAGCCGTTTTGGCTACAGCAGAGGCAACCAGACTGAACAAGACCCCAATGCAGATAGCGACAATCCCCAGCTACTTGCCAGCTTAGAACTGGCAAAAGCCAAACTGGACTGGCTCTTGAATACCTTGCGGCAGGTCCGCTAATCAGCATGGATGATTTACAAGCACAACAGCTCTTTGCCCAGGAAGTGCTTCAGCCAGATCCCCAAATTGATCTAGCAAAAGCTGCACTTTACATGGGTTTGAGTGAATATCCCAATCTGGATGTTGAAGAATATCTCAACAGCCTGGATACCATGGCAGCTGAACTGCAAGAACGGCTCCCCCCCGTGTCTTATCCCTTGCGAGTGATTCAAGTGATCAATCGCTACCTGTACGAGGATCTCGGCTTTCAGGGAAATCAAGAAAATTACTACGATCCGCGCAATAGTTTTTTGAACGAGGTGATCGATCGTCGCACAGGGATTCCTATCTCGCTCTCGCTGGTGTACCTGGAAGTTGCCCGCCGTATCGACTTTCCCATGGTGGGCATCGGTATGCCCGGACACTTCCTCATCCGCCCCAATGTGGCAGAGATGGAAATTTTTGTAGATCCCTTCAACCAGGGAGAAGTGCTATTTCCCGAAGATTGTCAAGAAAGGCTGACCGAAGTGTATGGTCGTCCCGTAGCGCTCAAGCCTGAGTTCTTGCAGATCGTGACACCGCGGCAATTCCTCATCCGCATGCTGGCAAACTTAAAAGCGATTTATTTCAATCGGGGCGATTTTCCACGAGCACTCGCCACCCTCGATCGTATCCTGCTCACGGTGCCCAATGCCCCGCTAGAGCTGCGAGATCGGGGCATTCTGCACTTTCGCCTCAATCACTGGAACCAGGCTCGCCAAGATCTCGAAACTTATCTGACACTGATGCCTACCGCCGAAGACAAACCTGTAATCCGTCAGTTGTTAGAGCAGATGGAGCCGCAGTAGGAGTCAGGAGCCGAAAAACACCCATCTCCCATCCCCCATCGCTAATTCTCAACGCTCTGCTCCCCAACACGATTTATGATGAGAAAGCTACATTGATAGAGGTTTTCGTTGATATGGAACAACTGCCAGAAGCCCTGCAAAAACTCAAAGGACAGGTGGCGATCGTCACCGGTGGCTCACGGGGCATTGGTCGGGCAACCGTCCTAGCATTGGCAGCGGAAGGCGCAAAAGTCGTCATTAACTATGCCAGTTCCAGTGGTGCAGCCGAGAAAATTGCTGAAGAAATTACCAGTGCTGGGGGCGAAGCGATTTGTGTGGCTGCCAACGTCGCAAAAGCTGAACAAGTTGAGAGTCTGTTTTCAGCAACGTTAGAGAAATGGGGACGAGTAGATATTCTGGTGAACAATGCCGGGATTACTCGCGATACCCTACTACTGCGGATGAAAATAGAAGATTGGCAAGCTGTGATTGACCTAAACCTGACCGGGGTCTTTCTTTGCACCCGCGCTGCCAGCAAAATTATGCTGAAGCAAAAGTCTGGGCGCATTATCAATATCACTTCGGTGTCGGGACAGGTGGGGAACGCAGGACAGGCAAACTACAGCGCTGCCAAAGCGGGGGTCATTGGCTTTACCCGCACGGTTGCTCGCGAGTTAGCAACCCGTAGCATCACTGTGAATGCTGTGGCACCTGGTTTCATCGCTACTGACATGACCAGCGAGTTAAATGCCGAGCCCATCCTGAAGCAAATTCCTTTGGGGCGCTATGGGCAGCCCGAAGATGTAGCCGGAGCAATCCGCTTTTTGGCAGCTGATCCCGCAGCGGCTTACATCACTGGGCAGGTGCTCAATGTGGATGGCGGTATGGTGATGGCCTGAGCCAGACGCATGAATGCTGAGCCAAGTCGCTAAGGAAATTTCCAGGGAAGATTTTACCCTCTGCCATTGCCTTCGACTTTGCTCAGGGCAAAAGCTGACTGAGCGGAGCCGAAGCCAGCGGGTAATTTGTTTGCTAGAAATCTCCTAAGACTGTCGGTAGTGCTTCAAAGGTGTTGTGGGTATTTTTGAAAGCTTTGCTCAGTAAAGCTTTCAAAAATACCCACAACATGTCTACAACATAACCGACTGTCCCAGAGAAGGAGAGACGCGAAGAATAAAGAATCACCATGGACTTACCATCTCTGCGTCTGCGTCTCTCTATGCCCTCACATCTTCCTATCCCCACGTCTCCCCATCCCCGTTTCCCGGCGTCTTTCTCATTGAGTTCTGACCGTCAACACCTGGGGCGGCGTGGCGTCGGGGGGGTAAAGAAAATCGACCTGCACAAGCCGATCGCTGCCGGGAGGCATAGTGAGTGTAACGATCGGTTCGCCCTGTTGTCCGCGGCGTTGTACCAGATGCACATAGCGAGTTTGGGGCGCACCCAAATCGTCGTTATAGCGAAATCGTACCGTGCCTCGAAAGAAGACCTGCCGTTGCGGCGGATCAAAAAACTTCAGTCCCCCCTGAATTTGTTCCTGTTTAGTGGGGGTTTGAATCGTCAACGTCACAGTTTGGGGCTGATCGGTCGGGTTTTGCAGCGGCAGGGTGAGATTGTACTGGATGGCGTAGTTGCCATGGGTTTTGTACGCTGTGTCAGGATAGCGGGCAATCAAATCTGCGGTTTGGTCTTGCCCAGTGCCCAATTTACCGCCTAACAAGGTACTCAAACCGTAAGAATAGGCTTGCCCTGTCGGGGGAATGGGCAGGTGATAGGTAGAGGTAGTAAAGATTTGGGCATCCCATGCCGAACCACGTGCCACTCCAGCAACCCGCCCGTAGACAATTTGTCCTTTAGCACCCGGTGGTGTCGGAGTACGATCGCGGGGACTGGCTAAATCCCCTGTTTCCAGCAAATTCTGCCATTCTTCCAGCGTGGGGGGACGCTCATTGCCCTCAGCAGTGGGTTTGGCAAACATCGCCAAACTGGCAGCATAGAAGGTGCCATTGCTACGTGCCCGAATCAAGGTCGATCGTCCATTCAGCGGAGGAGTCAGCGTTTTAACGGGAATCGGCAGATTCATCAACAAGCGGCTTTCTCCTGGGGGAATTATCACCTGTGGGGGAAAACCAGCTTGTCGCCGACCGCGCAGAATGTCGCCCATGGCACGACTGCCCGGACCCGCGTAAACGGTTCCCTGAGGATCGTCCACCATTGGGGGGAGATCGATAAAGGGAGCATCGGGTTGACTCAGGTAGCTGGCAGCTTGCAAAATGTCGATCGTGATTGCCTGCTTGCCGGGATTGTAGAGCAACACCCCTAGATAGAGCGTACGAAGATCTTCGGGTGTTGGGGCTTTGGCAATGTGATGGGCAAAAACATCAAACCGTCCTGATAGCGGCTGATTCAGGTGGGCGGCAGGAAATGTCTTACCTTTTGGCGGAAAGGTAGAAAGCAAAATGCCTTCTTTCAACACCAGTTCTGGACTGTTGCTATTGAAGACCAGCACCGAATCCAGTTGCCCCGGCAGAGGACGTACTTCCTGGGGCTGAAAGACTTCTTGAGGGGGTGGGGTAGGGGTTGCTTGTGCCAGAGTGAACAGGGGAAGGAAGGAAAACATAGTGAACCAGAAGAATTGCAAAGAATAAAAATTAATTACATCGGCATTTTTCTGTAGGAATACAATCCGCCCCTACGATGAATCAATTTTCGATTGGATTGTATCAACGTTCGATGTGAGGTTAAGGGGATAGAATTAGTCCCGATCGTTCTATATTTGCAACTCTATTTGCGACTCAATTCGCTGAAGTAGGGTCACAAAGTCAGACAAAATGGGCTGCAAGTTGCCCTCATGCAATCTTGGCACATGAACGAACAGGCACGGCAATGAGAACGCAGAGGGCTGAAACTGCTTCAAGAGTGAATAGTAGAGATGGTTGCAGACAAAGTTTCCAGCATCGTGGCTGATGCGGGTACAGGGCAGGTCTTTGACCAGATCTGGCACGAGGAAGGGGGTGAAGCAGGTTTCCTGCTGATGTTTGCCGTTGGTTTCGACCGTTAGCCAAGTGCGGGTTTCTGCCATGCCGCAACATACTACGGCATCGGGTTGTAGGGCGGCAATTTGGGCGAGCACGGCAGCGGGTGCCAACTGAAAATCCACGGGCAGTTGACGCAGTAGATGAATGCGATCGTGAAACCCATTACGGCGCAGAACTTCAGCCAACAAATCATCTGCTGCATTGGAGGGTTGATGGGCTTCCCAGGTGTTAAAGGAGGTGATTAACAGTTTGCTTGCCATCGGCTCCAAAAGGGATGTGTGAAATTTAATCGATCGCCGTTCATTTTGGATAGAGCGCAACTTTCCGCTAGAGAAAGTTGTCTTACGATTCTCCCGGTTCTCTCACAATCCCGCTATACAATCTTTAAATAACCGAAATCATACAGCGAGGGTTGGGCAATGCCAGTCATTGCAGTCATTGATTATGACATGGGGAATTTGCATTCTGCCTGTAAAGGGCTGGAGAATGCAGGCGCTACCACAAAAGTTACCGATTCCGCCCAAGCATTAGAACAGGCAGATGCGATCGTTCTACCGGGGGTTGGCTCTTTTGATCCGGCTGTGCAGCATATTCGCTCGCGCCAGTTAGAGGGACCGATTAAGGCAGCGATCGTCAGTGGCAAGCCCTTTTTGGGCATTTGTCTAGGTTTACAGATTTTGTTCGATGCCAGCGAAGAAGGCAAAGAACCTGGTTTGGGCATTATTCCCGGCATGGTGCGGCGATTTCGGTCAGAACCAGGTATTACGATTCCTCACATGGGCTGGAATCAGCTACAAATCCACCAACCCGAATCTCCCCTCTGGCAACACTTGCCATCGGAACCCTGGGTCTATTTTGTCCATTCTTATTACGTCGATCCAGTCAAGGAGGACGTGAAAGCTGCGACAATTACTCACGGTAGCCAGACCATCACTGCTGCCATTGCCCGCGACAATTTAATGGCAGTGCAGTTTCATCCAGAAAAGTCTTCGACAGCAGGATTGCAGATTTTGTCGAATTTTGTGCAGTGGGTCAATCAGCGTCGGTTGGTGACGATCGGGTAAGGAAAAAGGAAAAGGTTGGATGCACTGGATTACGCACTGGAACTCTCAGATTCGTCGATCGCTGATTGTCTGTTTCATCCTATTTTGTCTCTCCAGTGTGTTGGTGGTGGGCTGCAATCCCCAACTTGCTCACCGATCGTCCGCTCAGTCTCCCTCCTCTGAACGAGTGGTCTTGGGTACCACGGCAGTGATTCGGACGATCGACCCGGCAGATGCCTATGAATTGTTTTCGGGTAACTTGCTCTATAACTTGGGCGATCGGCTCTATACCTATGCCCCCGGCACCACCGAACTCGTTCCCCAACTAGCGACTGCCCTGCCTAAAATCAGCCCAGATGGCTTGACCTACACCATCCCCCTGCGCCAGGGCGTTACCTTTCACGATGGCACTCCATTTAATGCCAAAGCAATGGCGTTTTCCCTCGATCGCTTCATGCAAAACGGGGGTGCGCCCGTCGCTTTGCTCACCGATGTTGTGAAGTCGATTCAGGCTACTGCCGAATACGAACTCACCATCCAATTGCAAAAGCCTTTTGTGGCATTCCCATCGGTGCTGGCATTTACCGGAGCCTGCGCTGTTTCTCCCAATGTCTATGAAATTGGCAAGGATAAGTTCAAATCGGATGAGTTTGTCGGTACTGGTCCCTACAAACTCATCCACTCCGGTAGTGATTCCATGCGACTGGATGTATTTGACCAATACTGGGGCGAAAAACCTGCCAATCGGGGCATTGATATCCAATTTTTCTCCAGCTCAGCCAATTTATTCACTGCCTTCAAAACAGGTGCAGTGGATGCAGCTTACCAAAACCTGGACTTGGATCAAGTGCGGAGTTTGCAACAGGGTGCAAACCAGAATGGCTGGCAAGTCATCGAAGGTGCAGGCGCAGGCATCTATTACCTCTCGCTCAACTTGCAATCGCCCCCGCTCGATCGGATAGAAGTGCGACAGCAACTAGCAGCGCTCATCGATCGTCCCTTGTTGCAAAAGCGGGTATTTCAGGGACAGGTGGAACCGCTCTATAGCCTGATTCCGACGTCATTGGATGCTTACAAACCCGTCTTCCAAACCCCGACTGAAACCTCTCAAACCACCTTAGTGCGTGCCGAGACAGCTCAGATCAATCAACCAAAAGCCCATAGTCTGATGGCGGAGCGGAGCGATCGCGACCCCCTGCCTCCCTTATCCGTCGATTTTTGGTATCGCTCCAACCTGACAAGCAACCAGTTAGCATCTGTGACTCTCAAAGCGTCTATTCAACGAAGCTCCGAAGGCGCTGTGCAGATAAATCTGGATGGGGTCGAGTCGGCAACTGCCTACAGCAATCTCGATAAGGGGGTGTATCCCGTTTTCATGCTGGATTGGACCCCCGACTTCCTTGACCCCGATAATTATCTACAACCTTTCCTCAGTTGCACCAAAGGCTCTCCCCAAAAAGGCTGCGAAGAGGGAGCCAGCAAGTTACAAGGATCGTTTTATTACAACGATCGCATTAATCATCTGATCGACCAGGAGCGGCAAGAACAAAATCCCCAACGTCGCCAGGGGATCTTTAGCGAAATCCAAGACATTCTGGCGCAAGATGTCCCCTTCATCCCTCTCTGGCAGAGTAAGGAATATTTCTTCGCTCAAAAAGATATTTCCGGCGTACGGCTAGAACCGACGCAAAAAGTTCCTTTCTGGACACTCAAAAAGGGTTAATTTTTTACGGTAAAATTTAATTTATGGTGGTGTCGTTGAAACGGCCATGGCTCTTGATATTTAGGAACTCGTAGAATGGATTAAAGGGAATTTTTAGGAACTTGCAACCACTCGCGAGGCTAGTTTTCAACCAAGCCGTCTAGAGACTCTACGATCTAGAAAGAGCGCTGCCTATCAGGGAATTAGTGTATTGGTTCAACATGAAGGTGCAAGAGACTTTAAACTCACCCAACCGTTCAATTAGATGACGCAGGTATGGATGCAGTTCTAGTGACTCATCGTATCGACCCCAAAATACTTCGGCAGGTGATTTTGAAAGCTTTATTGCTTCACGGAAACGAATCTTATTGACCAAAATTGAGGAAGCGATGGGCAAGCAGATGTCCTTGTTTGATGAGGGATCTCCTGAAAGCGAAGTAGAAGAGGATGATTTAGGAGAGGATCTCTGATAGTGAATACAGTTGCGATCGGCAACCTTACCCTGCCAGATCTCGTCGAAAAACAGCATCTACAACTCATCAACAATCTAAAATTCTTTTCAGAATGACAAATATCCTTGCCTGAACTGAATGCTGAGGAAATGAGATTTCTTGATCAGGTGCAGCAAGACTATTTTGACCAAATGAAACGCGGCAAAATCTCTGAAGGACTTGTAAAGCTGGTCATCATTGCCCCGCTTTTGCACCTGGCTGGGTTTTATCGCGCCCCGTTTGAAGTGAGGCTAGAAGAACCCGTTCAACTGGAGTTGGTTGAGGCAGGTGACATCTGGCGCGGACGGATTGATGCACTCGTGATTCAAGAGCAACTTTGGACACTGGTGATTGAGTCTAAAGGCGCAGCCTTTGGGATCGATCAGGCAATTTCACAAGCATTAGGAGATATGTTGGCAAACCCTTGCTCAACCTTGCCAACTTACGGGCTAATCACCAATGACAGTAGTTATGGCTTCATCAAACTGGTGCAACAACCCGAACCGTAATATATAGCAGTCCTAAATCAGTTATGAGATTAAGGGACTTTGTGAGAAAGGATTCCAGCAGACTCCTTTCTTACGATCCAGATAGGATCGCTATAGTATGTTAGAAATTTTACTGCTATTGCTGGGGCGCAACTACCTCTATAAGGTTTTGCCGATCTTGAAACAGATTGGCGATCGCTTACGCCTGTTTGCTCAACCCTAATCGCAGCTTACTTGCCTCCCGTCCATACCTGATCCCAGGGACCTCCTCCCACTTCCAGTCCACACAAATGGCTGTGGGCAGTTAAGATGACCTTGCCGCTGTGTCGCTGCTTCAGGGTCAGGGTCAACTCACCCTGCATAGTATCACGACAGACAAAGGTCAAGCCTTGCTCTGTGGGCGCGCGCAGGGGCGTACCGGGACGATCGCTGATCCCCTCCAACTCCACCTGATAATCGGCATTTTCTGCCCACATCTGCCAGTGTCCCCAGGGTTTGACCTGCCAATGCACTCGTCCATTCCAGGGTACAAACTCGTAGAACTTACCCCGATGGTGAATTCCTACCATTGCCACTGACTCCATCCACCAAAGCACACCCCGTTTACCGCCACCTGCTGTCAGTGCCAGTTCCGGTTCACCCTCAAAACAATTGCAATTCAGCCAGAACCATTTCTGGGGAAAGGCACCGCCCCAGTTTTTTTCGGCATAGGCAGGGGCGCGAGTAAACTCATAGCGGGTGCCGTTCCAGTCAATCCATCCCGTTGCTAGTCCGTGCGCCATCAAAATTTGCCAACCCGGTTCAAAAATCGGCAGAAACGACAGCCATCCAGCAGTGGATTGCTGCATTGTGTCCCGATCGCCCCAGCCATCCACAGGGGCGATTTCGTATGCCCAACCCGCTGATCGTCCTGTACCCGGATCGTGCAATACCCCCTGATGCCAGGTAGCCGTTCCTTGGTAGCCTTGCTGTATCTGCTCAGCAAATTCGATTGGGGGTAAATACCGGGGAGGAATGGTTAGATCGGTTTTGCCCCAATGTCCTAACCCTAATGCCTGCCGCCACGCCCAAAAGCGGTTAACATCGGGAAAACTACGACAGAGATATTCATCATGGGGACCCAAAATTTGAGCACCACCACCACTGTGGGGTTGTCCGCCGATCGGGTCTTCAATGGAATACATAAAGGCAAAGGTTTGCCCACAGTCTGGTAAGGTAACGCGATAGTACCAACCTTCAAAAAAGCGGCGCTGGCGGAATCTCTCTATTGGAGAGTTGCTCCCATCCCAGTGATAACCACTGTGCGGTGTTTGGAATTGATGTGAACCGAGAGGAAAAACTAACATAGAGAAGTCTTGTTTTCTCAAGTATGACCATCTACCCGAATTTCAGCATTTGCCGATGTCTTCTCAGCCCTCAACGCTCACCTGGAAATGTGTTCAAACCATTAATGCTCATGCAACTTGGGTGCGATCGGTAGCCATTAGCCCAGATGCCCAAATCCTTGCCAGTGGCAGCGGCGATAAAACGATCAAGCTTTGGGATTTGAGAACTGGAACGTTGCACTATACGCTGGAAGGGCACTCTGCCTGGATACGCGCGATCGCCATTAGCCCCAATGGGAAATTATTGGCGAGTTGTAGCAACGATCGCACTATCAAGCTTTGGGATCTGCAAACAGGCGGGTTGTTGAAGACCTTAATCGGACATACCGATTGGGTACGATCGGTCAGCTTCAGTCCAGATAGCTGCACCCTTGCCAGCGGCAGTCAGGATAAAACCATCAAACTCTGGACAGTTGAAACCGGGCAAAACTTCTGTACCTTGACCGGACATCACCACTGGGTTCTGGCAACCGCCATCACTCCAGATGGACAAACCCTAGTCAGCAGTAGCCGAGACCAAACCATTCAATTGTGGGATCTCACCACCCAACAATGGTTTTATACCATCACCGCCCATACCCACTCTGTCAACTGCATTGCCCTCAGCCCAGATAGTCAATGGCTTGCCAGCGGTAGCGAAGATGGCACTATTTTGATTCGACACCTGCCCACCAAGAAAAGGTTGCATACCCTAGCGCAAGAAACGGGAGCCATTTCGTCCGTTAGCATCAGTCCTAATGGGCGCACCCTGGTAAGCAGTAGCAACGATAAAGCCGTACGCATCTGGGATCTGGCGACTGGCGTTCTATTACAAACATTGCTGGATCACGACAATTGGGTCTGGTCGGTTGCGTTTAGTCCCAGTGGCGAAATTTTGGTGAGCAGTTGTTGGGGTGGCAAGATTAAAATCTGGCAGCAGTCTTGAATAACAGATAGCCTCAAGAGGTAATGATGTGCGACACTAACCATCAATATTGACACTAAATTGACACTAAAGAATGCCACCTGCAGAAACCTGAACCCCAGGAACGACCTCAGTTTTAGAGGGATTTGAGATGACTTCTAATTCGATCTCTCGCCCTTCTTGAGCAATGATGCTGTCGGGAAAGACTTCAGCCACCTGCTTACCTACCCCATCCATAAAATCATCATTGTGTAAGGGGTCGTGATGAAAAATCACCAATTTTTTAACATTAGCAGCTTTAGCGATTTTGACCGCTTCTTGCCAGGTGGAATGTCCCCATCCCACTTTGCTCGATTTCTCTGAGTAATATTCTTCGTCCGTATAAGTAGCATCGTAGATTAGCACATCCGCATCTCGCGCTAGCCAAAGGACATTTTCATCCAAGCGATCGGGGAAATGCTCGGTATCAGTCACATAAGCTGCTGAGCAGCCTCGCCAGCTAACTCGATAGCCGACCGCCTCACCGGGATGATTTAACAAAGCATTTTCCACTAGAATGTCTCCAATGTGGACGGGTTGCCTCACCTTCAGGTTGTGGAACCGCAGTTCAGCCGCCATAATCTGCAAAGGCACTGGAAAATTGGGATGTAACATCTGATCATTCAGACGTTGCTCCAATGTGGCTCCATTGGGTGCGATCGTCCCGTAAATATTGAAGCGATTACCTTTGATAAAGGCGGGGACAAAAAAGGGAAACCCTTGAATGTGATCCCAGTGAGAATGCGTAAAGAATAGATAGGCTTCTAGCGGTGTCTCGCGCAGCAATTCTTGCCCCAAGACTCGAATGCCGGTTCCCCCATCAAAAATGAGGTGAGTCCCTGCGATGCGCATTTCAACGCAAGGGGTATTACCACCATAACGAACCGTTCCCGGTCCTGGGCAGGCAATACTTCCCCTCACGCCCCAAAAGTGAATTGTGAACTGGTCTTGCGTTCTAGACATGGTTGCTGCTTTCAAGTCGCTTCGCGAACCTCCCGTTAGGACATAAATTCCAGCGTTAACCGAAACCAGTCTGCATCAGGATAGCAAAAAAGAATCCAAAAAGGACTAGTCTCCTAGTTTCACCTCAAATCCTACGATCGTCGGTGATCAACGTCTCACGACTGGGTGATCCTGTCACTTACTTGGATGTCGTTAACAGAATGAGGCTAGAAACTTTCTGGAACTAACCTCTATGCCCTAAGTATTAGACGATTTGGAAAAAGAGGAACCCTAAAAACATTAGGCAGATGCGAACCACCCATCAAAAATTGATCAACTATACACCGATTTCATAAGATCAATGCGATGTGATCACTATAAAGTAGCTCAACCTGATTCAGACAAACAGCTTTCCGAGAAAAGACTTTACCGAAAATAGCGATTCCCTGTCTAGAGAATCAATTCAACTCGATCGATTTACCTAAGCTTTCCTCAAAAAATATTGTGATTTTCAAGTTCACACTATCCTACCCTTTAAATCCGTTTCCCTGGTAGGACGAAATAGCAATTAGGGAAAGTTCAATTTCCAGGCTTGCAAATTGTTCAGTCCCGATTGGCAGGTGAGGTTGTACTGTAGCGGGGTAATCGTGATGTAGTTAGCACGAATCGCTTGCACATCGGTTAGTTTGGGTTCTGGCAGGGCTGGATTCATTGGTTCGGCAACTTCTTCGAGCACTTCCCCTGCCAGCCAATAATACACTTTGCCTCGGGGATCAACTCGTTTTTCAAACACGTCAATGTAACGGCGAATTCCCTGCCGAGTGAATGCCACGCCCGCAATTTCGGATTGGGGAACAGGGGGCACATTGACGTTGAGCATCACCAACTCTGGCAGGGGGTCTTTTTCCAGGTAAGCCATCAGGGTTTGAGCAAAAGTTGCTGCCACTTGAAATTGGTTATAGGCAAAGCTAGCAAGACTGAAGGCAATGCCAGGAATGCCTTCGATGACTCCTTCCATTGCAGCCGAAACCGTACCGGAGTATAGAACATCTGTACCCAGATTGGAGCCGTGGTTGATGCCGGAAAGGACATAGTCAGGGGGACGATCGAGGAGTGCCCAAAGAGCCAACTTCACGCAATCTGAAGGGGTGCCAGAACAAGACCAGGCTTTGACTTCTGGATGAAAGCCTACTTCGACCGGGTTGGCACGAATGGGTTGGTGTAAGGTAAGTCCGTGTCCAGTTGCCGATCGCTCGCGATCGGGACACACCACTGTTACCTCATGCCCAACCTCTGCCAGTGCGTTTGCCAGCGATCTGACCCCCAGTGCAGAGATGCCATCATCATTGCTAATCAACAGTTTCATTGAGTTGAGTCGTTAGGAATGAATCGTTGTCTTTTGTTTACTAAACCATTGACCACTGTAGCCTCTAAACTGGTAGGAGTGCGGTGCACTTTTCTCATCCATTCCCAGTTTGAATTTTTGTTGATACATTCCCCGTTATGACTGCTCAGCTTAGCAATCTTGAGGCTCAATTAGAGGCAATTCGCCTAGAAGCACAACAGGCGATCGCCACCAGCCAAACCCTCGACCATATAGAACAACTTCGGGTGAAATACCTCGGCAAAAAGGGTCCCATTCCTCAGGTTTTAGGTGGCATGGGTAAACTAGACCCGACTGAGCGCCCCCGCATTGGTGCACTGGCAAATGAAGTCAAAGAAGCACTCCAAAGCGAGTTAGAGCAGCGAAGATCGACCTTGCAAGCAGCGCAAATTCAGGCACAACTAGAAGCCGAAACGCTGGATGTGACAATGCCGGGCATTTTTTATCCCCAGGGACGGGTTCACCCCATCAACAGTACGATCGATCAAGCGCTCGATATCTTCATGGGTCTGGGCTACACGGTTGCCGAAGGACCTGAAATGGAAACCGACTACTACAATTTTGAAGCGCTGAACTTTTTGGCAGACCATCCAGCGCGGGATATGCAAGATACGCTTTACTTACCCGATGGGAATTTGCTGCGCACCCACACTTCCAGCGTCCAGATTCGTTACATGGAAAACAACGATCCACCGATCCGAGTCGCGGTGCCTGGTCGTTGCTATCGTCGTGATACGGTGGATGCCACTCATGCTGCTGTATTCCACCAAATTGAGATTCTAGCAGTAGATGAAGGATTGACCTTCACTGACTTAAAGGGAACGGTTAAAGTCTTTTTGCAAGAAATGTTTGGCGACATTCCTGTTCGCTTCCGCCCCAGTTTCTTTCCCTTCACCGAGCCTTCTGCAGAAGTGGATGTTCAGTGGAAAGGGCGCTGGCTAGAGGTGATGGGTTGTGGCATGGTAGACCCCAATGTTCTTAAAGCGGTGGGCTATGACCCGGAAGTTTACACAGGATTTGCGGCAGGGTTTGGGGTGGAACGGCTAGCGCTGGTGTTACACCAAATTGATGACATTCGTCGCTTATTCACCAGTGATTTAAGGTTTCTGCGTCAGTTTTAGTGCAGATTTTCAGGCCGATCGTGGAATAACTTTAGACTCGACCGCCCAAGGCAAATAGCACCGAGATTGTACACAGCTTTCTCGTAAGAATTGCGTAGCAACTGAAGCCGACATGGGATGGCTGAAGAGGTAGCCTTGCATTTCCTGACATTGCATCGATCGCAAACATTCCATTTGTTCAACCGTTTCGATGCCTTCGGCTACAACACTGAGGTTGAGTCCGCGACCGAGAGCGATAACAGCCGCAACGATTGTGGCATCATTGGGGTCACTTGCCAGATCTCGGGTAAAAGATTGATCGATTTTGAGAGTGTGAAGGGGAAATTTCTTTAAATAATTGAGGGAAGAATAGCCTGTGCCAAAATCATCCATCGATAAATGAACCCCCATCATTCGCAAGGTTTGAAGGGTCGCACGGGTAAAATCCACATCCTGCATGGCAGTGGTTTCGGTGATTTCGAGTTCTAACAAGCAAGGATCAAGTGCGGTTTCTGCAAGCACTTGCGCCACCAGATCGACCAAATGAGCCTGCTGAAACTGGCGAGCCGAGAGATTCACAGCAATGCGTAACGGTTTAAAAGGTGCTGCATGGGTCGATAGACAAAACATTTCGTGCCAGCATTGGTTTTGGGCGCAGGCAGTTCGCAAGACCCATTCCCCGATCGCCACAATCAAACCGTTTTCTTCCGCAATGGGAATAAAAGCTTTGGGAGAAATTTCTCCCAACTCTGGATGTTGCCAGCGCAGCAAGGCTTCCATCCGCGTGACTTCCCCGGTGCTGATGTTGACTTGGGGCTGATAGTACAGTGAAAATTCGTTGCGTTCGAGTGCCTGATAAAGTCCACTTTCCAGGGCTAGCAATTCTGAGGCTTTCGAGTTAATTGCTGGAGTATAGATTTGAAAGCCATTACGACCCTGCTCTTTGACCCGGTAAAGAGCGGCATCTGCATTTTTGAGCAACGTCTGGCAATCTTCGCCATCGTAAGGATAGAGCGCCACACCAATGCTGCTAGTGATGTACAGTTCATGCCCTTCCAATTGCAAAGCGGGTCTGAGCGCGTCCAAAATGCGCTGGGCAGTTTTGGCAGCATCTTCAGCTTGATGCACATGAGGCAACAGAATGGTGAATTCGTCTCCGCCCCAACGGGCGATGGTATCGCCTTCACGTAAACAACTGCTCAGGCGTTGAGCCACGGTTTGCAGCAGTTGGTCGCCTACTGCATGTCCCAGAGTGTCGTTGATGGTTTTGAAACGATCGAGATCGAGAAACATCACCGCCAACATGGACCCATTGCGTTGAGCATTTGCCAGCGCCAGGGGCAGGCGATCGCTAAACAACATGCGATTGGGCAGCCCGGTGAGCAAGTCGTGAAATGCCTGATAGCGAATGGTGGCTTCTGCCTGTTGCCGTTTCAAAGCCCCCCCAATGCTGGCTGCCATTGCCACCAAAATCGACTCCTCACTTTTTGACCAGCACCGCTCCGAATGGCAATCATCAAAGCCGATATAGCCCCAGAAAGTATCGTCAATCGCGATCGGCACCAGTAAAATTGACTGAATTGCATCAAGTCCCAAAATTTCTTGCTCGGTCAGCGGTAACTGTCGCGTGATGCCCCGGACAGACTGCCCGCCTGCCAATAAGTCATACCAGCGAGTCATGCCGAAGGCGCTGTAGGGTTGATTTTGCCAGTGCGACTGATCGATGCTGGTTGGGATGCCTGGTCGCACCCACTCATACCGCATACTCATGGCAATCTCACCTGTCTGAAGATGGGGGTGATTTTCGTAGATATACACCCGATCTACCCCTGCAGCATTGCCTAGAGCTGCCAAGGCTTTAGCGATTGCCACCTGGTAATCCTCATCCGTTAATAGATAGCTAGTGGCTCTAGCCACACCCTGCAAGAGACTTTCGCGCTTGTGCAGTTCGACTTCTGCCAGTTTGCGATCGGTGATATCTTCTACGGTGCCCTCATAGATAATCACCTGATTGCTGGCATCCCGAACCGCTCGCGCACTTTCTGAAATCCAGATAATGCTGCCATCTTTACGATAGATTTGCGATTCAAACCGCCAGACTGCCTCTTGTTCTTGCATGAGGCGACGAAATTCGTTGCGTCGAGATGAGTTGACATAAAGCTGATGCTGAATATCAGTCAAACTTGCTATCAATTCTGCTGGCGAATCGTAGCCATAGATCCTTGCCAGCATAGGATTAGCAGTCAGGTAATATCCATCGGGTGTGGTCTGAAAAATCCCCTCAACTGCGTTTTCAAAAATGCTACGATACTTTTCTTCAGCATGGCGGAAGGTGGTTTCAGAAGACGGGCGATCGCTCTCTGTCACAACGGTTTCCAGATTCAATTGACTGCCTGTGCCGACTGTATCCGATGGGAGCGCGAGTTCAATCCCTCGCGGCGATGCAGAAATATGCTGGCAGATCCCAGTGATATGGGTCACATTGCCCTGGTGATCCAATCCTGGAAACAGCCGGATCAGTACCCGAATGTCGAGTTCGATCGACTCAACTGTTACTTGATAACTCACCGCTTGTTGCTGCTGCCGGCACACTTGTAGATGAACCAGCGTAGGAGCAGCAACCGTTGCTGGGAGCACTTCATGCAATTTCAGCCCTCGTAGATTGACGCTTGGCAATAACCACAGACGAACATAAGCTGCATTCGTTGATACAAAACGCCATGTGACTGGCTCGGCAAGAGCAGGCGTTTTTGGTTCAAGTTCAACAATAAAAATTCCGTTTGAACTGTGGTTAAATGTGACTTGTGAAAGAACTCCAAACGTTTTGTCCGATGGCATGGGCTGCTCGAGATTGATCGGAGAAATTATGCCCATTGGAGAATTGAGTGACGAATCAAGATTTATCAGCACTCCTCACGTTACGTTAGACAAGACCGGGCTTCAGCAGCAATGGACACAGAATTGAGATCGTGTCTGTAGGTAGAAATAGCACGCTGAAAATACAGTCTATCTCTTAATCACAAGTTTGCCCTGTTGACGATCGAAACTGATACAGCAATCTATTCTGAATAGGAAAAAGAGTTCCCAGGCTCTCTTTTTTACCTAGTCGGATCTCAGCTGCATGAGAAACCCTATACATGCCTTGTATGCCTTTAATGGGTTGTTTGGGAAAATACCAGGTGATAACGGTAAAGGGCAACGGGGCGTTCTTGAAGCACTTCCAAAGGAAAATTGCTTTGCAGACCGAAGGTGGGTTGCCCAGTTTGGAAATAGTTGGGATCTTGAGGAGATAGGTAAATCGCCGTGATCTGGTCAGCTTGAAACCTGGGGTTTGAGCCAGACATCTTTTGATAAGCAGTCGTGGTTTCTACCTGGTTTAAATAAGGTTGGGGTAATCCCCGAAAAACTTGCTGAAACATCTCAGTGGTAATGAATTGGCCAGGTGCTGGAGTTTCAGTAGCACGTCCTGTAACGATCGACACCAGTTGTCGATCGCCTTTGAGCAAGGTAATTTGGCGGTTTGGAGAGGCTGGATCAACCTTGACATCAATGATAGGACTATCCTTTGTTTCTCCCAGGTAGGCTCGTGCCAGACTTAAGCTGTTGAAGGCACGATCGGAGACCACTCCTTTCGACTGAGTTCTTATCGGTTGGAGAAAGGGGAAACTTGCTAGTCCTGGACTAGGAACAGGGGTGATAAACCGCACCTGGAACGTCATAGGACGGTCGAGATACTGGCGATTACCCTCGAACCCAGGAGTGACAATTTTGGGAGAGAGAGGCGCAACCAGATCAATGAGCGTGCTGGTCACCGTCCAATTCCCCCTAAACCATTCCGGATAGAAGAGATCACCAACTGCTGCCTGTACAGGCGGTTTGGTTTGCCAGCTAGGAAAAGTAGAGATCCGATCGGCTAACTCCCCTGCCTGGGCAACATTTCCCCCAAATAAGCCGATCCACAACAGACTTATCCCGAGAAGGCAGGCAAAAAGGACACGAACGTAACGGAAATAGGTTTGCATTCAAGTGCCTTTAAAGCAAAACATTCTATCTATTTTGAGTTTGTAACTTTGGGTGTTTGTTCGCCTTCCTGACTTGAATGGCAGTACCGAAGTAACTTTTTTAACTCGACAGATTATTCCTTCACCCGGAAGCGATGGAGCGACGGATAGTCTAACGTGACAACGAGTTCCTTTAAATCATCTTAAATTATCAATCATTTCGATCCGATTACCGTGCTCCAGAGAAATCACTGCCTTCTCCAGAGATCTCACCCAATTCAGTGGTTATCTTATTATTCTTTCCAGAGACAATGTTCTAGCCCATCAAATTCTTTTAATGCATTTACTTAATTAATGCATCTACTTAATGTATTTTCCTATGAAGTCAGCGATCGGTATTTTAGGAGTGCTGCTGGGTACCGTACCCGTTTGGCTAGAAATTGCGGCGGTTGAGCCGGGATGGGCGCAATCGATTACCCCAGCAAACGATGGCATTGGCACCCTGGTAACTGCTCATGGCAATCGCTTTGATATTAGCGGCGGCAGTGTTTCCAACGATGGGGTTAACCTTTTCCAAAGTTTTGATCGCTTTGGGTTGAGCCAGGGACAAATCGCCAATTTTCTCTCAGCCCCTTCGATTCAAAATATTTTGGGGCGAGTAATTGGTGGCGATGCATCGGTGATTCAGGGCTTGATTCAGGTCACGGGTAGCAATGCGAACCTCTATCTCATGAATCCGGCAGGTATTATCTTTGGTGCCAATGCCCGCTTAAATGTGCCCGCATCATTTACTGCTACCACCGCCAACAGCATTGGATTTGGCGCGGGCGATTTTACTTGGATTGGTACAAACGATAGCTCCACTTTGATTGGCACTCCGACTGGATTTGGGTTTGCGATGGCACAACCAGGGGCGATCGTTAATTCCGGCGATTTAGCGGTTCCTAATCAGCAAAATTTAACCTTGATCGGAGGCACCGTGGTCAGTACGGGGCGGCTCTCGGCTCCGGCAGGGCAAGTGACGATCGCCACGGTTCCTGGTAGCAGTCAGGTACGGATTAGTCAGGTCGGGGGGTTGCTGAGCCTGGATCTACAACCCATCCCAGCCTCCGCTTTACCCATTCCTTCTCTGAGCTTGCCGCAATTGCTGACTGGGGGCAACATTACCCATGCTACTGGACTCACCCTCACTGCCAGCGGGCAGGTAGAACTAACCGGCTCAGGTCTTGCGGTCTCAACTGGAGACATTGTTGCCAAAGCAGTGAATAGCGAAACTGCCTGGCTATCGGCAACTCAAAACCTAACCCTGGTCGAAAGCCAACTCCAGACAACGGAAGATTTGACCCTGCTGGCTGCCAACATGGTGCGAATTCGAGAGAGTGTCACGACGCCTTTTCTCGCAAAAGCGGGAAGAAATCTGTACATTCAGGGCAACCAGGGCATTGATATTCTGGCGTTCAATCATTCCATCACGCCGTTTCAAAGTGGGGGTGCATTGAACCTGGTCAGTGATGGGGTGATTTTTGGCGATTCCTTTTTTTCGAGCGGCGGTAATTTTTCTCTGCTCAATTTGGCAGGCAGTCCAGGACGATTTGCTAGTTTTTATGCCCCCATGATTAGCGCTGGGGGAGATGTCATCTTGGGAGACTATATCGGCGTTGCCCTCAAAGTCGAAGCGATGGGTAGCATCTTGGTCGGGGGCAATCTCACCATCACCGGTGCAGATGCTGCCCTGGGAAGTCCCAATCCAGACACCGCAATTTTGACAAGTAGCCAGGCGCTCATTTTACGGGCGGGGGTACCGGTGTTGAGCAGCTTGGTGCCGCCCCAGGGTAGTGGTTCAACTGTTGCGCCTTCACCCACAGTGGTTCCTGGCAATATTAGAGTGACTGGGACGATCGCTACCTCAGCCCAAGCCCAACCCGGCAATGGGGGACCCGTGATCTTATCGGCTCCCGGCACAATTACCACAGGCGATATCAACACCCTGGCATTTTTTCCAGCGGCTCCGAGTGGCAATGGGGGCAACGTTACCATCTACGCAGGTGGCAATCTCCAAATCGGTAATATCAATGCGCTAAGTGGCAATGGTTTCGGAGGCGAGATCAGTCTGATCAGTGAGAATGGCTCGATCGTCACGGGTAATCTGGCATCGTTTTCACTCGCCAATGGTGGGGGCGGCAATGTCACCCTCATTGCAAGCCAAGGAAATCTTTTGACAGGATCGATCGCTGCTTATGGCAACCTGACAGGCGTGGGCGGCAAAGTCAGTCTGAATGCCTGGAATGGCAGTATTTCAACGGGCAATCTTGCCACCGATAACAACGAGATCGTCGTCCAGGGTGCCTATCTGCTGAATCAGGATGTCATCTTGACCAACCAAAACAGCACGAACATTGACATTCGATTCAACGGCACGGTTAATGGCAATCATTTTCTCTCGCTTAATGCTGGCAATGGGATTGTCACTTTCAATGGCTTAGTGGGTGGCATTACCCCCTTAGCTGGAGCCAACTGGACTGCCAGCCTCTATCGGTTTGCCGGGGGCTACATCACCAATGGGGCATATCAAATCACTCGTCCGATCGAACTGATAGGTGATGCCATTTTTGGAGGACCCAATGCCACCAGTTGGGGCTTTGGTCGTATCTCGGCAGGGGCGCATCATCTCACCATCATTGCCGACAGCATTGATTTTTGGGGCGGTGCCAATTCCGTGACCGGATCAGGTACGCTCACGTTACAGCCAACGATCGCCTCCCGCCCTATAACGCTGGGGGGAACTGGTAACACACCCGGTACCCTGAGCCTGACCATGGGTGATTTTGCTGCCCTTCAAGATGGCTTTGCCGATATCACGATCGGGCGAATAGATGGCAGTGGAATGCTCGGCATGGCAAGTGCGATCAACTTTTTTGATCCACTGACCTTGCGATCGCCCCAAGGCACACTCAATCTAAGCTTTCCGCTGCTCGGGCAGGGACGTACCAGTCACCTCACCCTCATTGGCAACACCATTGCCAGTCACGTCCTCTCGACGGGAGGAGGTAACATTAACATCCAGACCGGCCCCACTGGGCAATTTGCCAACTTTGGCAAAGTATCATCCCACGGGGGTGATATCACCATTGCAGGCGTTTACGATTTCTTCAACGATTTGGATAGTCAGGGTGGCAATTTCAATCTCAATGCCAATGGGCAAATCAGTGCTCCCATCACTCTGCGCACTGGGGGAGCCAATCTCAACTTTAACGGCACCGTGGGCAATCATGGACAAGTTGCCAACACGCTGACCCTCGATTTAGGCAGCGGTAACTTGTTCGTGGCGGCAGATCTTACCCCCAATACGCTTGTGACCCAAGCCAATCATGTAACGGTTAACGGCTCGGTGCTGAATGGTTTCACCCAACTGGCTGGCACAGGCACCAGTACTTTTCGAGGCAGCATTTTTGGGACAGGCTTAACGGTGTCCAGCCAAAATGTGGTTTTTGATGGCGCGATCGACGTTGCGGGGCCAGTGAACTTAATCGCTAGCCAATTGCTTCAAACTCAAGACATTCAAGCTTGGGGACAAAATGTGAGCTTGCAGGCGGCTGGTCTACATGTGGGCAATATCAACACCAGTCATCCGCCGACTGGATTGGGCAATGCAGGCGCAATTTCTCTGGTTGCCATCGATGGTGACATCATGGCAGGTAACTTATCGGCGGTAACTCAGGCTAGTGCACCCGGGCAAACGATCGGCAATGCTGGCACGGTTAGCCTCAATGCCATAGGCAACCTGACTACTGGCAATATTCTTGCTTTTTCGATCAATGATGCCAATGGTAATGCTGGGCTGGGCGGCAATATTCACCTGATCGCCCAAACGGGTAACATTACCACGGGTGAAATCAATGCTTCGAGCCGCGTCTCTGCGGCAAATGGGGTGCCCACGGGAGTAGGCAATGCAGCGAACGGGGGCACAATTTCTCTCAATGCCACTGGGTCGATCGTCCTGCAAGGCAACCTTGCGGCAACCTCTATTACTCAAGCCGCGGGGACTGCGGCAGCAGGGGGCTTCATCAATCTCACTGCCCACAGCATTACTGGCACTGATTTTGATGTTTCTGCGAACAGCCAATCTGGGCAAGCGGGTGCAGGCGGCATGCTTCTGCTCAACGCCAACACCATTGGGGGCAACCAGTTCAATGCCAATTCCAGCAGTCAGACTGGCATGGCGGGTAACGCAGGAACGCTCTGGTTGAATGGAGCTGCCATCCAGGGTAATCACTTTAGTGCAGCGTCAATGACTCAGGCAGGAACGGTGGGGAGTGGAGGAACGATCGCGCTCACCGCTCGTGACCGTCTGATTGTGGGTGGCGTAGCAGCCCAAGGCAGTGCTGGCACTGGCAACATTGCCCTGACGAGTAACGAAATCGATTTAGTGGGGGGAAGCCGTTCTGTAAGAGGCAACGGTAGTCTACTCTTGCAACCCTTTGACCCAGATCAGTCGATTCGAGTCGGTGCCAGCAACAACACCCGCAGTCTGGATCTCAACACGACTGACTGGTTAGCGCTAGCAGATGGTTTTAGCCTGGTGCAAATCGGCCGAAATAATGGAACAGGGGATATGACGATCGCCTCCATTGTCCTAACTGATCCCACCCTTTTTAGCACCCCCAATGGCAACATTACCCTGACTGGAGGATTGTCGCTCAAGGACAATGGCAGTGCCAGTTTTGCCAGTCGTCAACTTCCCACAACCTTACTGACCACCGATATCACCACGGCTGATCCGCTCACCTTTTTTGGCAACATTCAACTAGATGCAAATATTCGCATTACGGCAACTAGTACGAACCCTCTTACCTTTGCTGGCAACATCAACGGCGCTCACCATTTGACTTTTAATGCCAGTAACAGCACGCTCTTGTTTCAGGGAGCGATCGGCAATGAAACACCTCTGCAAGGACTCTCGATCACTGCCCAAAATGCCTTCTTTACGAACCAAGTGACGACCCACGGAGACATTACTCTTAATAGCACCACCACACTGACCCAGAGCGCCGCGATCGTTGCCCGATCGGGGTCTATCACAGCCACAGGTACCCTAATCGGGCAAAATGCCCCAGTTTTGCTCACGGCTGATGACGCCATTAGACTGGAAGATGTCTTCTCCGAGGGTGGAATTGCGCTGAGCAGCGATGCCACCCTCACCGCCCATCATCTGCGTGCACCAGGACAACCCATCATCGTCCAGGCAAAAGACAGCATTACCCTGGGCAGAGTCGATTCCAGTGCTTCTGTGGGCAATGGGGGATCGGTCTGGCTCGACCCGCACGGCAATATCGTCGTGCACTCGATCAACACTCAGGGGGGTGCTAATGGGGTGGGGGGCAATGTCGATATCTCGACCGATCGCTTCTTTTTGGCAACAGGCAGCTTTGTCGATCGCAACGGCATTCTTGCCAGTATTTCGACAGCAGGAGGAACCAGAGGTGGCTCGATTACTATCCACCATGGGGGGTCCAATGCAGTTGCCTTCAATATTGGCAACCCCAGCAACAACGGCACCGTTGGAGCAATCACCGGCAGCGCGGACAACACGATCGCCCCAACCCAATCCTACAGCCGTAGCATTATCCAAAACAACATTCGGATCTTGACTCAGGACCCGCCCGAACCGCAGAAGGTTGTACCTAAGCCCATGCAGATATTCCTCCCGGTTCAAACACTCATTCCCAACACAACGATCGCAACCACCCCGCCCCCAATGGAAAGTTCTCTTTCAACGCCTGAAAAGAACTTTTCAAAACAATTTGCCCAATATCTAGGAAACGCATCAGACTTCCAGCCGCTATCAGCTCAGAACATTACCCAAACCCTGGATAATATCACCCAACAAACTCAAACCCGACCCGCCATCCTCTATGTCTTTGCCCACAATGAACAGTTAGAGCTGGTTCTCTTTATGCCAGGGATGAAACCCATCAGCAAAAATCTACCTGTTGCAGACCACCAGACATTAATGGCCGTCGTCAAAACTTTCGTTCGAGAAGTTTCCGATCCGCGAAAGACTCGCACCACAAGTTATCTAGCTTCTGCACAACAACTTTACCGCTGGATGATCGCTCCGATCGCAGCAGACCTACAAGCCCAAAATATTGATACACTCCTCTTTGCCATGGATAACGGGTTACGTAGTATTCCCATGGCAGCCCTTCATGATGGACACCAGTTTTTGGTACAAAAATATCGCCTTGCCCTCATTCCCAGTCTCAGCTTAACCAACACTCACTACGAACCCTTGACCAATGCCCAGGTTTTGGCAATGGGCGCGTCCACTTTTCGAGATCAGCCCCCTCTGCCAGCGGTTCCTGTCGAATTATCCAGCATCACCCATAATCTCTGGGATGGAGAAATTTTTCTCAACCAAACCTTCACCCTCAAAAATTTAAAGCTTCAACGTCAAGAAAGACCTTACCAAATCATCCATTTAGCAACTCATGGTGAGTTTCAAGGTGGAAATTCTCGTAACTCTTACATTCAGCTTTGGGATACCCAATTGCAACTTAACCAATTGCGCGATTTAGGATGGAGCCATCCTCCGGTTGAGTTGCTCGTTCTAAGTGCGTGTCAAACTGCGTTTGGCAATGAGCAAGCAGAACTAGGATTTGCGGGTATTGCTTTTCAGGCAGGGGTCAAGTCGGTTTTGGCAAGCCTTTGGTATGTGAGTGATGAGGGCACTCTGGGGCTAATGACCGAGTTCTATCGACAATTGAAAACTGCTCGGATCAAAGCAGAAGCCTTGCAGAAAGCTCAAATTGCTATGTTAACTGGACAAATTAAACTCGAAGATGGCGAGCTTCAGGGTCCATGGCAACCCTACAAACTCCACCTACCTGCCGAATTCGAGCATCGTCAGGCAAATTTGAGTCATCCCTTTTATTGGGCAGCTTTCACCCTTATTGGCAGCCCCTGGTAAACTATTTTTGATTTTGCTGAATCAGTAGTTCCAGCACTTCAGACGGTGGCTGCGCCGCCGAGGTAATCAATACAGGCTCTCGATGCAAGGGCACCGTAAACGTCACGGTCGAACCCAAACCTTCGCCCATACTGTAAAAATTCACTTCGCCACCCATCGCCTCGACCAGTCGTTGAGAAATGGCGAGACCCAATCCTGTGCCGCCGTACTGGCGAGTACGGGAACCATCGACCTGACTGAACGACTGAAACAGCTTATCTTGTTTATCCAACGAAACTCCAATGCCAGTGTCAGCGACGCGTACTCTCACTAAACTGGGGCTTTCGGGCTTACGACGGCTCAACTCAATGCTTATGGTAATACCACCTTCATGGGTGAATTTAATTGCATTCCCCACTAAGTTCAGCATGACCTGAAGCAAACGCTGGTAATTGCCCAAGACGATAATTTCATCGTGAGTTGGCAACTTCTGGATTTCAAAACTCAAATTCTTTTGTTGAATCTGGCTACGGGTGAAGTTTTCAACCGCATTGAGCAGCTCGTCCAAACTCACCTGGCTTAGCTCAATCTGCATCTTGCCAGCTTCAATTTTGGCGATGTCGAGCACATCATTAATGATGTTCAGCAAGTGCAATGCCGATCGATAGGCTTCTGACAAAAACTCTTCTTGTTCTTTCGGATCATCTGCCATGCCATCCATAATCAGCTTTAGAAAGCCGATCATGCCATTCAGGGGCGTGCGCAATTCATGCGAAGTATTTGCCAGAAACTCGCTCTTTAACCGAGACGCTTCCTCTGCTTGTTGGCGAGCATCTTCCAACTCGCGGTTTTTTTGCAGCATACTCACGTTGACTCGCTGCAGCTCGGTTGCCAGATTTTGGCTCTCGGTAAACAGGGTGGCATGAGCAATCGCGGTACCGACCTGATCTGCCAATTCTTGCATAAATTCCAGCTCCGCCTCGCTCCAGGAACGAGGACGATCGCATTGGTAAAGAATAATCAGCCCATTGGGTTGATCTTGGTAGGACGTCGCAACTGCCAAAATCGATTGTCGGGAAGATTTGCAAAGGTTCGCTCCCGACTCAACTTCTACCCCTTCCAGGCTGACTGGCTGCATGGTTGAAATCGCCTGACTCAGGTAAGGGAGTTTCTCAAGCTCTAACTCAGTTTCCAGCATCGAGTTGAGTGGCTCTTGAGAATATTCAGCCACGACCTTGACGGTTGAACTTTTACCTTTGTAGGGGCAAATAATACATCGGGTGACCTCTAATGCTTGCCCCAGCCCATTTACTGTTTGCTGCCAAATCGTTCCTGGATCAAGCGTGCGGCGAATATTCCAGGCAATTTGAGTGAGCAATTCTTGATAGCGATCGAAACTGGGAGAGGCGATCGGATAAGTAATTTCATCGTCCAATCCAACCACATGGGTAGAGGGTGTTAGCTCAGACAGAAAATTTCCAACCACCGAAACGACCGAACCAATTCCCCCGGGCAACAAGATGGGATTGACAATTAACTCAAATAAAAAGGTGTACTTTTCGTAGCGAAAGAGGCACTTGAATTGCTTGGGCGTTTGAGCATCTAGGACTCTACGCACCACATCCAGGTAAACTTCCGAAGCCATAGGACCAAAGAGATCGCTCACCAACGAGCCAACGACCCGTTCCGCTTGGATACCGTACCGCTCTCCCTCTCGCCAATAGAAAGATAAGTACCGTCCTGATGCCTCCTGGATAAAAAACAAACTTGCTGCCAACGCTGAGGAATCATCTCTTCCAACAACTGAGGGCAAAGGATTAGAAGTTGTAACAAGCCGTGGAGAATCAGCAGGAGAATTCATCGGAATGGTAATAGAACTGCAAGATTGAGAAAATCAGATCACTCGCAGAATAACAATTTTAAGAAATCTACCTATCAACAACATTGAGGTGATGCAACCACTTCCTGCTCAGAGCCTACAACAAAAACCAACGAAAAGCCAAACTTTGAGACATTATCAAATGATATCAAGTTTTTTCTTCTGAGAAATAACACAATTATTCCACAATTTCTGCGTCATCCTATTGACAACGAGTAGAACTTGTGACAACAAGTAGAACTTGGCGGGAATCTGCCTACCATTCTGGCTCCTGACTCCTGACTCCTTCAGAATGGTTGCCCAACTTACGCCCCAAAGTACTAGTCATTCCACTCGCCTCGGGGGGGGACCGGTGGATTTCTTGGCAAGTCTCGGCTAAACTCATCTTCTCGACGAAACTCGTTTCTGAGCCAACGCCGGATCGCGACTTCAATGACCTTGCTGGGATCGTTTGTGAGATGCTGAATCTGGCTCAGCAGATCGGAATCGAGTTGAATTGAAATTTCCACTTTATGGGTGGTTAGGTCTGGCTGGGTGGCAGGTTCATTCATAGGGAAAAGTTGGTCATCTTAAAGAACAGCACAAGAAAAGCAGGTCGATCATCTTAACGAACCTGAACTGCTGGGAGATACCGTCAAATGGCGATACTTCGGTCAAGCCTCTATTCGTTGGATGGGCATTACCTGAGACTATTTTAGCCTTTGCTCCCCTTGCTCTCCCATAGAGCAAAAGGCTGGAAGCCCAAATCAATTTACAGCACTTGCAATTGTACGATGCTGTAACTGACATCACATCGGAAGCTTTTATTAAGTGAGGTCTGACGAAAGCATTAAAATACTTTAAGAAGTCGTCTACTTCTTCCTTCGCTGTCCCATCCTTTTGCGTGCCCAATCATTCTATGACCGACGTACCTGTCTCCCGAATTCGCAACTTTTCCATCATTGCCCATATCGATCACGGCAAATCTACGCTGGCAGACCGCCTCTTACAGGTCACTGGTGCCGTCACCGATCGCGAAATGAAGGAGCAATTTCTCGACAATATGGATCTGGAGCGTGAGCGTGGCATTACGATCAAGCTTCAGGCAGCCCGGATGAACTATACGGCGAAGGATGGCCAGCCGTATGTACTGAACCTGATTGATACACCGGGGCATGTCGATTTTTCTTATGAAGTATCCCGATCGCTGGCAGCTTGTGAAGGAGCATTGTTAGTCGTTGATGCTTCCCAAGGTGTAGAAGCACAAACCCTGGCAAATGTTTATTTGGCGCTCGAACATAATTTAGAAATTATTCCTGTTCTCAATAAAATCGATTTGCCTGGTGCAGAACCGGAACGGGTGAAACAAGAAATCGAAGAAATTATTGGGCTGGATTGTAGTCAGGCAATTCTTGCGTCTGCGAAGGAGGGAATTGGCGTTCCCGAAATTTTGGAAGCGATCGTCCATCTGGTGCCTGCCCCCCAGGACACGGTCAACGATCCGCTGAGAGCGCTGATTTTTGATAGCTATTACGACAGCTATCGCGGGGTCATCGTCTATTTTCGGGTGATGGATGGCACGGTAAAGAAAGGCGATCGGGTGCGTTTAATGGCATCAGGTAAAGAGTTTGATATCGATGAACTCGGCGTCTTGTCTCCCAACCAGGTTCAAGTCAATGAACTCCACGCGGGAGAAGTGGGCTATCTAGCTGCCGCCATCAAAGCCGTGACCGATGCTCGCGTTGGCGACACTATTACGCTGGCAAATGCCCGGGCCACCACTCCACTACCCGGCTATGTCGAAGCCAAACCCATGGTATTTTGTGGCATGTTTCCCACCGATGCGGATCAGTACGAAGATTTGCGAGAAGCCCTGGAAAAGCTCAAACTCAATGATGCAGCGCTTAACTATGAACCAGAAACCTCGAGTGCGATGGGGTTTGGTTTTCGATGTGGCTTTTTGGGGCTGCTGCACATGGAAATTGTGCAAGAACGGCTGGAGCGAGAATATAACCTGGATCTGATCATCACAGCGCCTTCGGTGATTTACCGAGTGACCACCCTCAAAGGGGAAGTACTGTATATCGATAACCCCAGCAAACTGCCTGACCCGCAGCATCGGGAACAAATTGAAGAACCCTATGTTCAGGTGGATATGATCACCCCCCAGGAATATGTGGGAACGTTGATGGAACTCAGCCAGAATCGGCGCGGGGTGTTCAAAGATATGAAATATCTGACCCCAGGACGCACAACGCTCACCTACGAGTTGCCTCTAGCAGAAGTGGTGACAGACTTTTTTGATCAGATGAAGTCCCGATCGCGGGGATATGCCAGTATGGAATACCAACTGATTGGCTACCGCGAGAATCCTTTGGTGAAGTTGGATATCTTGATTAATGGCGACCCAGTCGATCCATTGGCAGCGATCGTCCATCGTGATAAAGCCTATGGCGTCGGGCGCGCACTCACTGAAAAGCTGAAAGAACTGATTCCTCGGCACCAGTTCAAAATCCCGATTCAGGCAACGATCGGCAGCAAGGTAATTGCCAGCGAACATATTCCAGCCCTACGAAAAGACGTGTTGGCAAAATGTTACGGCGGCGATATTTCTCGCAAGAAAAAGCTGTTGCAAAAACAAGCCAAGGGCAAAAAGCGGATGAAATCCGTTGGGACGGTCGATGTTCCACAAGAAGCTTTTATGGCAGTACTCCGGCTCGATCAGTAGCTTACTTAAGGGTCCTCATGCGACTCTTTCCTATCCTTAGATCGACAAAAACCTTTGATTAACTAACAAAGCTTGAGCACGGACTAGTACTTTGGGGCGTAAGTTAGGCAACCATTCTGAGGGAGTCAGGAGTCAGAATGGTAGGCAGATTTCCGCCAAGTTCTACTAGCTGGCAACCCCTGCAATACCAACGAAGTCATCCTGCGCCAATGATTAAACCGATGCGTAATCCGCGTAGACCGTTTGTGTCTGTAATACGAAAGATTTCAGCAGCAGTCTACAAAGTTTTGTTAGTCTCCTAGAAGCAATGATGGAGCGCTTTCAGCAAAGTATTGTAGCGATCGTCAAAAAGATGGGTAAAATCTACCAAGACCGAAAGATAGCTGGCAAATTCAAGATGAATCTTCAGTAAAAAAAGGGCAGATTTCGGTGGATTTTAGATTTTTTACTGAATGACAGGTCGCTTTGAAGATTCGGTGAACTCTAAAAAGACCCGGCTTCGTTTTAGGTGGATGTCTGTTAACTTTACTGAAGCAAGCAGTGAACTCAAAATAAAGAGGGACCGACAATAAACTGGGTGTTGGCTGAAAAGTGAGTGCTGTTCTCTGGAAGTCCACTCAATGGGTTTGTAGAGATTAACGGAGCTACCAGTCAAGCTGCATCTCATCAATGTCATCTGACATTTTTTTGAGTTCAGTGTCTTGAGCCTCAATCCATTCACTCTTAACCTTAAACTCCCCTGAAAGTATGAGAATTCTGGTCACAGGTGGTGCTGGTTTCATCGGTTCACATCTTATCGATCGACTGATGTCTCAAGGGCATGAAGTCATTTGTCTGGATAACTTTTATACTGGCAACAAAGCGAATCTCCTGAAGTGGTTCAGCCATCCATATTTTGAACTGGTTCGCCATGATGTGACTGATCCGATTCGGCTAGAAATTGATCAAATCTATCATCTTGCCTGTCCGGCATCGCCCGTTCACTATCAGTACAACCCCGTTAAAACCATCAAAACCAATGTGATGGGTACACTCAATATGTTGGGGTTGGCAAAACGAGTGAAAGCAAGATTTCTGCTAGCTTCAACCTCAGAGGTTTATGGAGATCCCGAAATCCATCCTCAAGTTGAGGAGTATCGAGGGAATGTGAACCCGATCGGGATTCGCAGTTGCTACGACGAAGGAAAACGAGTTGCTGAAACTCTGGCATTCGATTATCACCGTCAAAATGATGTAGAAATCCGAGTTGCTCGTATTTTCAATACCTACGGTCCTCGTATGCTGGAAAACGATGGACGTGTCGTCAGCAATTTTGTTGCCCAGGCACTGAAAGGCAAGCCTGTGACTATTTATGGAGATGGTTCCCAGACCCGCAGTTTTTGCTATGTTTCAGATCTGGTGGAAGGGTTAATGCGGTTAATGAATGGGGAACATATCGGACCTGTAAATCTAGGAAACCCTGAAGAATACACCATTCTACAGCTGGCTCAAACCGTACAGGAAATGGTTAACCCAGACTCAGAGTTGCGGTTTGAACCGTTACCCCAGGATGATCCTCGCCGCCGCAAACCGGATATTACTCGGGCTCGCTCCTGGTTAGATTGGCAACCAACGGTTCCCTTGCGCGAAGGGCTAAAGAGCACAATCGAAGATTTTCGCACTCGTATGAATACGGAGACAACGGAAAACCCCCTGCATGTGGTTTCGTCTCCGAATGCGTAGTTTAAACCCACAAGAGCTTGCCTCTTGCCACTTTCTAGGCTGAGAACGTGTTGTTTATCCAGTTTGAAAGGTGGTTTGATTCGTTCACTATTTCTCTAAATCATTTACTTTTTTGAGGATATTCCTATGCGTGTTTGTGTCATCGGCACTGGGTATGTAGGTCTGGTCACGGGCGCTTGCCTGGCTCATATTGGTCACCATGTGATCTGCGTAGACAATAATGAAGAAAAAGTGAAGTTGATGAAGTCTGGTCAGTCTCCCATCTTTGAACCAGGGCTTTCAGAAATCATGCAAGCTGCGATTCAAACGGGCAAGATTGAATTCACTTCTGACCTGAATGCCGGTGTCACCCACGGAGAAATTTTGTTTATTGCAGTGGGAACGCCTCCTTTGCCGACGGGTGAAAGTGATACTCGTTATGTTGAAGCAGTGGCGCGTGGTATTGGTGCCAACCTGAATGGTGGCTATAAGGTCATTGTGAACAAGTCAACCGTGCCGATCGGGTCTGGTGATTGGGTGCGGATGATTGTGATGGATGGCATCGCTGAACGTAAAGCGGCGACAGGCGAACCTGTTTTGGCAGGGGTTGGTGGTGTTGCAGTAACGTCTCATCCCGAAGTAGAACCCAATTTTGACGTGGTCAGCAATCCAGAATTTTTGCGGGAAGGCTCGGCGGTGTATGACACGTTCAACCCCGATCGCATTGTGCTGGGTAGCAACAGCGCGCGCGCAATCGAACTGATGAAGGAACTCTATACCCCGATCGTGGAGCGTCAATTTGCAGAAGATAAATCCTTGTCTCCCGTGCCTGTTTTGGTGACTGATTTAAGTTCTGCCGAAATGGTCAAATATGCCTCTAATGCGTTTCTGGCAACCAAAATTAGCTTTATCAATGAGGTCGCCAATATTTGCGATCGTGTCGGCGCAGATGTGGTAGAAGTTGCCAAGGGCATTGGGCTAGACTCGCGCATTGGTGGCAAGTTCCTGCAAGCTGGGATTGGCTGGGGCGGTTCCTGCTTCCCCAAAGACGTGTCAGCACTCATCCATACTGCGGATGATTATGGCTACGAAGCCCAACTGCTCAAAGCAGCTGTCACTGTAAATGAGCGGCAGCGCTTAATTGCGGTTGAGAAGCTCCAGCAGGTATTAAAGATCTTGAAAGGCAAGACGATCGGGCTGTTGGGTCTGACCTTTAAGCCAGACACCGATGATATGCGCGATGCCCCCGCCCTCAACCTAATCGAGCAACTCACCCGTCTGGGTGCCAAGGTCAAAGCTTATGACCCGATCGTGTCCCAAACTGGACTACGTCATGGTCTGTCGGATGTGATTGTAGAAACCGATCCTGAGCGCTTGGCAGATGGTTGCGATGCGCTAGTACTGGTTACCGACTGGCAGCAGTTCCGTAACTTGGACTATGTCAAAATGGGCAAACTGATGCAAACGCCCGTGGTGATTGACGGTCGCAACTTCTTGGATCAAGAAGCGATCGAAGCAGCTGGCTTCCGCTACGTTGGGATCGGACGCTAAAACTTTGATAGCGAATTCCTGCGGTTGACAGCAACCTCTCAAAAAAGCCCTCGTGCCCTTCTACGTTCCCAGCATCGGCAAGGAATGTGAAGAGGGACGAGGGCTTGGTCTTAATCTGGAATCAAACCAACACTCATCTGCTCCTTTATCCTGCCAGAGCCTCAATTTGTGAGGTAATTGCTCCGCCATCCAGATCGCGACCAATAAAAACCAGACGAGTTTCGCGCGGTTCTTGGGGTTGCCAGGGACGATCGTAAAATCGCTCAAATCGTTTACCCACCCCTTGCATTACCATCCGCATTGGCTTATTAGGCACCGACACGAACCCTTTAATCCGATAGATTTCTTGCTGCTGCACGAGTGCTTCCAAGCGTTGTTGAAGATGATCTGGGTTGAAGGAGCGATCGAGAATGACATGCGTTGATGTGATTGCATCATCATGGTCATGGTCTTCTTCCAGGTCATGGTGGCTGGGACGCTCTGACAAATTGTCTTCTACGGCTGCATTGAAGCCAAGTAGTAAATCGGGATGAATGCTCGCCGTAGAATCTGCGCTGTGATGGTGATTTGTCACCATTTTGACCGCTCTAGGCAACTCTTGCCGCACCAGGGATTCTACCTTTGCTTGTGCTTCGGCATCCACCAGGTCAGTCTTGTTCAAAATCACCAAATCAGCGCAGGCAAGTTGATCCTCAAATAACTCTTGCAACGGGGTCTCGTGATCCAAGTTGGGATCTGCCTGCCGCTGCGTTTCGACAGCTTGCAGATCGGCAGCGAGGGTTCCCGAAGCCACCGCTTCACAATCCACCACCGTAACGACGCCGTCTACCGTTGCAGCATGGGCAATTTCATGCCAGCGAAATGCTTTGATCAGGGGTTTGGGCAATGCCAGTCCAGAGGTTTCAATTAAGATGCAATCCAACTGATCGCGCCTTTTCAACAGTTCCAACATGGTAGGCAAAAACTCTTCCTGCACGGTACAGCAAAGGCAGCCGTTTGTGAGTTCTACAATGTTGCTGGAGATCGGCTCTGAGACGGCTGCATCATCGGGGCAAACCTGACAAGACCTGAGCAGATCGCCATCAATGCCCAATTCGCCAAACTCGTTCACCAGAACAGCAATCCGTCTACCTTGATTGTGTTGAAGGAGGTGGCGGATGAGGGTGGTTTTACCGCTACCGAGGAAACCAGTGATGATGGTGACGGGAATTTTTGCAGGCATGGTCAACGCATTGTGAGTTAGTTCAGGTATTTTACAACCCAAACCTGAGATGCAAACAGCACCCTTGAAAACTTGATGGGAACAAATGCTATCACCAAGTCTTCAGGGGTGCCCCAAAATTGTGTGGTATGGAAAGCGTTTACTCGTTACTGGCAACTGACCCATAGCAGAGTGGTTGCACAGGATCAAGTAAACAAGGTTAATCTGCGGTTGCTAACTCGGTGCTGCCACGAGTCCGGCGGCGAGTCAGGGTGTTATACAGCATTTGACCGATCGCTTTGATCAAATTGCCTTCCAATTCCTGGAACAGTTTCATATTCATGCCAAAAGCATCATTGGCTTCATCGACGATGCGATCGGCTGTCGCATCATCAATAGGCAAATCATCCATCGCCTGACGATAGGTGTTTTTAAATGCCTTTTCGTCCGGAATATCTTTGAATTCGTAAAAAGCAGTGCCTTCGCCATCAGTCAGGTTCATTGCCCGCTGAGCAATGCCTTTGAGAATTTGCCCACCCGATAGGTCACCCAAATAGCGTGTATAAGAGTGTCCAACCAACAATTCAGGGCAATTGGCAGCCACTTCTCGAATGCGCTGAACATATTCTTCGCAAGCTTTAGAAGGGGCAACCTGATCACGCCAGTTGGCACCATAGTAGTAAAACAGGTCTGTTTCCAGGCTCTCCTTGCGATTGAGTTCAGGAAAGTAAATTTTTGAAACAATTGGATGCTGCCGCAGCTTCTCCATCTCTTCTTCCATAGCGGAATAAACGAAATAGAGATTGGTCACCAACTTCCGATAAGAGGTTTTCTCAACAACTCCTTTTAAGAAGCATTTTACAAAGCCAACGTTTTCGGCCATTGTGTGGGACTTTTTCGTGCCCTCACGCAGTTTGGTCGCTAAATTACTACTCATCCTAAAATTCTCGAGTGAGGTTTGAACTAGAAAAGGGTTTGCCTGTAGAGGCACCGAACTTTCGGTAGGGCTAAAAAACCACCTAATTTGCTAGATTAGACCGATTTGATGAGAGATTTTGTTAAAAATTTTGAAGGCTCTACCCCTCTTCAAAAAGGTGGGCAGGATCAGATTGATCCTGCCCACCTTGTACGTTCTTGAGCAATCATTTTCTATCCCATCAACTAGAAGCTTATGAGAATCGCTCCTAATTAAACAGACATCAGTTCAACCTGTACCATTAATTAGGTAGCCCTAATTAGCGGTAAGAAGGGAGTTTGGGGGCTGCGCCCCCAAAAAGATCTTTAATTTAATTTAGCCCAGTTACTTAGGCAGGTTCGAATTTGAGCGAAACGCCATTCATGCAGTAACGTTGACCTGTCGGGGCGGGCCCATCATCAAAAACGTGACCCAGGTGTCCCCCGCAGCGGCGACAATGGACTTCGACACGGGTCATGAAAAAGGAACGATCGATCGAGGTTTCTACTGCATCTGCGATCGGGGCATAGAAACTGGGCCAACCTGTGCCACTGTCAAATTTAGTCTCCGATGCAAATAGAGGCAGATCGCAAGCCGCACACACAAAAGTGCCTTTGCCGTGTTCTTTATCGAGTGGGCTAGTGCCAGCACGCTCGGTTCCATGTTGCCGTAAGACACGAAACTGCTCTGGGGTCAAAGTCTTGCGCCATTCGTCCTCACTCTTGGTGATTTCGAAGGGATGGTTGGTTGCTTCAGTTTTTTTGGATGCCATATGATTCGCTCTTCCAGGTAAGTAACGCGATAGCCAGGTGATCCCAAGCGTTGTGGTTGCAACGATGAATAAATGCCTTCTTTTCATATCTATAACGCAATTGCTGATTGCTCAACAATCAACTTTGCTCAACATCTGTTCAACTTCCAGTGTGAATCAGCGAAATGAGTTTTGGCTGAAAGGCAAATAAAAGCTGACTCAGCTTTGTCGCTATTTGGCATCCCAACCCAGGGCTTTTTCAATTTGGCTAGCGAGCAATCCTGGATCGAAAGGTTTGATCAGGACTGCTTTCGCCCCTAATTGGACATATTGCCGCTGTGTGACAACTTTTACAGTAGCAGTAAGTAAAATAACGGGAATATTTTGTGTCGCTGGATTTTTGCCGAGATTTTGCAAAGTCGCTAAACCGTCTACACCGGGCATCATCACATCTAATAAAATGGCATCCGGTTGCTTGGCTTCGGCGATCGCAACCCCTTCGTTGCTAGAAGCTGCCGTCAGCACTTCCCAGTTTTTGGTGATTTGCAAACTCATTTTGGCAATTTCACGAATGTCTGCCTCATCATCAATGACTAGAATGCACTTCTCGGACATGAGTACTAACGCTTCCTTATCTTAGACGGCTGGCTCATTAGAACAACTCTCAGATGAATTGTACAGAATAACTTTGTATACAAATTTATACTCTCCGATTGATTCTGCCAAATCGGTATCATGCGCAAATTAAACGATCGCGTCCAGAAGTTTTTGCCTGGTAAAGCGCAGCATCCGCAACCCGATAGAGATGGTGAAAATCAGCTCCATCGATCGGAGCCTGTGCTAAACCAGCACTAAACGTTACTTTAAAGACGGCATTTTCTGAAGAAATAAAACTTTCTTGGCGCATGAGCTGAAAAATTTGGTCAAATCGTAGTTTTGCTTGTTGCTTAGTAAATCCATACAGACCAACCAAAAATTCTTCGCCCCCCCAACGTCCCACAATTTCTTCATTACAAAATACATTTCGTAAAATTTGAGCAAAGCGTTTTAACACGCGATCGCCAGAGTCATGCCCATACTGGTCATTCACTTGCTTGAAATGATCCAAATCTAAAACAGCCAGACAGAGCGGCTGAACATAGCGCTGAGACAGCGTGAGATAACGATTGAACTCTTTCATCGACTGTCGTCGATTGGCGATGCCGGTCAGTTGATCAGTTTCTGCCAGATTGCGGAGTAACCGATTGCGCTCCAAGCGATTGAAAATGCGGGTCACCAGTTCTGGTTCCACAAAAGGTTTAGAGATATAGTCATCTGCCCCTGCACTGTAGATGTGATGTACCGTTTCCGAATCTCGGAGCGCTGAAAGGAAGAGAATAGGCAGCTGATTCCAGTTGCCATCATTCCGAATCACTTGACACAGTTCAATCCCGTTCACATTGGGCATCTCTACATCCAAAATTAGGAGGTCGGGCATGGTAGTGGTGAGGGTTTCCCAAAGCTGTTGGGAATCACTCAACGTGACTAAATTAATGCCCCAACGGGGTAGAAACTGTCTGAGTGTTTCTAGAATGAGTGGGTCATCATCCACTGCCAGCACTGTAATTTCATCGGGCTGGCTATTTTTGAGCACCTCTCGCACAAAATCTAAGACTTGATCGGGCGGAGTCGATTTGGAAATAAATCGATGCTTACTGCGCCGGGCGGCTTCCAGCCGATCGTGAAACTGATCACTCACACTAAAAATCAAAATGGGTAACCGAGGAAAGCGATCGCCCAATTCCTCCAACAGCACCAAGCCCTCCTGGGGAGGGGCATCTGGAAACCCCAGATCCAACAACACAATGTCCGGCACACGTTGCGCAATTCTCATTCTGGCTTCCGTTACACTTAAGGCAGTTTCAACCTGGATACCGGCGAGCGTTGCCGATTGCTGAAACTGCTGTAACAGTATGACATCATCATCAATCATTAACAGAACGGGAGTCTTGCCTTGAGGAGAAGGTACCTCTTCCACTTCGGGATCGCTAAATAACCCATCACTTACAGGACTGGGAGGACGCTGCAATTCTTGATGCAACTTTGTCACTATCGTTTGCAAATGAAGCGGTGATTCCAACCAGTTGGGGTTTTGAAACCAGCGTTCAATTTCTCGCCCCAACCGCGATCCTTCTGGAAATCCAAACATTCCCAGTGATCCTGCTAATTTGTGAGCTGCTTGTTCCGCATCCGATCGAATCGATTCTGGCAAATTGCCTGCCTGAAAAGCCTCGACTGCCCGATCTAAAATCACAAGACGTTCTAAAACCGTCCCCTTCAAATATTCCCAAGCTTCCATTGCCGCATTCCGTGCTTGATCGGGGAGGGAAACCGGCGGTTCGATCGGCGGTTCGATCGGGGGTTTCAGCCGATATCCCATGCCGTAGATCGTTTCAATGACATCTTCTGCACCTACCGATTTCAACCGGCGACGTAATCGTTTGATATGGGTTCTCACCGTTTCTTCGCCTGGAGAATCTTCAAACCCCCAGAGGTGTTCCAGAATCAAGCTGCTATTAAAGACACGTTGAGGGCTACGGAGAAAGAGTTCTAATAAACCATATTCTTTAGGAGAAAGGGAGAGCGGAGACTCCTGATAGGTGACTTCACAAGTGCTGGGGTTGAGGCGTAGCTCGCCCCATGTCAAAACAGGATTGGGGGATGCCGTCTGCCGACGCAGCAGGGCGCGTATCCGAGCGCCCAGTTCTTCAATCGTGCAAGGTTTAACGACATAATCGTCTGCGCCCGCATCCAACCCAATCACCTTGTCAGAACTTTCTCCTTTTGCAGTCAGGAGCAAAATAGGTTCGCTGTAGCCTGCCTGACGCAGTTTTTGGCATAGACGAATCCCATTGAGTTTCGGTAAGTTGACATCTAACACAATCAGGTCGTAGGTGGCTGCCTCGGCATAGTCCCACCCAGCTTCACCATCGGTCGCCACATCCACCGCATAATATTGCGCTGTCAGGTGAGTGACCAGCGTTTGAGCTAAGAGTTCATCGTCATCGACTACTAAAATTCTCATGCTGTCCCAGATTGCACCAACACACTTACACTTTAATTTTGCCCAAACTCCTCAGTAAATTCCCTGCTTTAAACCCGTATATTCTCGGATTTGAGCGCTTAGTAATATTTTTGATACTGATTGAGTAGATTTCTCTGGAATCGATTCCTTTCATAGTAAAGGCATTTTTGATTGATCGGTTGTCAGAATGCAGCGTAGCTTGGGAATCGCTAGGGGGAGGCGTTCTCGATTCTTTCGCTGCTCGTTCATCACGACCTGGTTCGGCTAAACACTGAGAGCACAGGACAAATTGAGGCAAACAACCCGTATTTAAGCCGAGATGACAATGGGTCGTTGAGGAATTCTATAAAGAGTGGTCAGGCAAGCCATCGCGTCATTTCATTATCCTTATGGGAGAGTATTTATGCCCTTGAGCGAACTGAGTTCTCTAGATCCAGTCAATTTAACCAATTGCGACCGCGAACCGATTCATATTCCTGGATTGATTCAACCGCATGGATTATTGATGGTTTTATCTGAGCCAGGGCTGGAAATTCAACAAATCAGTGATAATACTGAAATCTGGCTTGGACTCTTACCGCAAACATGCTTAGGAAAATCTTTAACTAATTTTTTCGAATCTCAACAGGTGGCAGCCATCCAAGCCTGCTTACAGGGAAGTTTTGAGCAGATGAACCCGCTTCGGTTACAAGTTCGAGGTTCAGTAGCAACGATCGCATTCAATGGCATCCTTCATCGTTCCGTTCAAAACAAGATCATTCTAGAACTGGAACCCGCGGACTCATCCGAAGAAAAAAACTTTTTTCATTTCTATCAATTGACGCGAGGGACACTGACCCAAATTCAGAAGACCACCACTCTGCAAGAGCTGTGTAGGCTGATCGTGACCGAGGTCAGAAATCTCACACAGTTCGATCGTGTCATGATCTATCAATTTGACGCAGAAGGGGCAGGTACCGTAATTGCCGAACACAGAGCCGACAACATAGAGTCCTACCTCGGCTTACACTATCCCGACTCCGACATTCCCAAACAGGCAAAACATCTCTATAGCCAGAACTGGCTCAGACTCATTCCAGACATTGACTACCAGCCAGCAAAAATTCTGACCCAAGCAACCGCTACTTCTGAAGTAGAAAATCCAGAAAATCCAGTAGAAAACCTAAAAAATTCACCCATTGAGGCTGCTACCGATCCCTCTCTCGATCTCAGTTTCAGTGTTCTCCGTAGCGTTTCGCCAATTCATATTGAGTACCTGAGAAATATGGGCGTGCAAGCCTCAATGTCAATTTCCTTGATGAAGGGAGGCAAATTGTGGGGGTTAATCGCCTGTCACCATTACACAACCCGGTTTATTCCTTATGAAATTCGGACAGTTTGTGAGTTTTTGGGACAGGTGACCTCGTTGGAACTTGCTGCCAAGGAGGACAATGAGAACCTGGACTACAAAGTGCAATTAAAGTCGCTTCAATCTCAGTTTATGGATGCTCTCATTCAGGCGGAGGACTTTACGGAGGCTTTGTTACAAGAAAGCGCCAGACTCCTAAATTTGGTTGGAGCAGAAGGAGCAGCGATTTGCACCAATGGACATCTGACCTTGGTCGGCAATACTCCTACCGAAGCTGAAATCTATGAATTGTTGGACTGGTTGCAGGATAAATTTGAGAATTATTTGTTTGTGACCGATTCTTTGGCAACCATTTATCCTGCTGCGACTCCGTTTAAGGCAGTGGGGAGTGGCTTGCTGGCATTATCAATTACTAAGATTCAACAAAATAATGTGCTGTGGTTTCGTCCAGAAATTCTTCAAAAGGTGAATTGGGCAGGCAATCCCGATAAACCGGGTCGGCTCGAAGAAGATGGCACACTCACGCTATTTCCCCGCAAGTCTTTCGCTCTGTGGCAAGAAACGGTACAGCTCAAGTCTTTGCCCTGGCTCCCTTGTGAGTTGGAGGGAGCGATCGAACTGCGAAATGCCATTGTGGGAATTATTCTTCGCAAAGTCGATGAATTAGCGCTCTTGAATCTGGAATTAGAACGCAGCAACAGCGAATTGGATGCGTTTGCTTATATTGCGTCTCACGATTTGAAGGAACCCCTACGAGGTATTCACAACTATGCCACATTTTTATTAGAAGATTATGGTGATGTTCTAGAGAGTGCAGGAGTTAGCAAGTTAGAGACGCTGGTACGGTTGACCAAACGCATGGAGGATTTAATTAATGCCTTATTACATTTTTCTCGTTTAGGCAGACAAGATCTGGATTTTCAATCGATTAGCTTGAATGAACTTGTAGAGGCAGTTACTGAAGTGATTCAGATGAGTCTCAAGGGAGAAGCAGTTGAAATTCGGATCCCCCGATCGCTGCCCATGATTCGGGGCGATCGCATTCTAATTGAGGAAGTTCTGATCAATTTAGTTGGCAATGGATTGAAGTACAATGACGCATCTGAAAAATGGGTAGAAGTTAACTTTTTAGAAGAAGATTGTCCCCCTGCTCCAGTTGCTGATGAAGTCTCTAAGCCCCCATTGAAGACTTTTTATGTGCGGGATAACGGAATTGGCATTCCAGAAAAGCATCTGGATACGATCTTCCGAATTTTTAAGCGACTGCACCCTCCCAGTAAATATCGCGGCGGGACAGGAGCCGGATTAACGATCGTCAAAAAAATTGTCGAACGGCATGGAGGCACTGTTTGGGTCGAGTCCTCCCCGGGTGAAGGAAGTACCTTTTATTTCACGTTACCTGTTTGAGCATGATGACTTCTAATTCCATGATTCTAGTTGCAGAAGATAGTGACGAAGACTTTGCAGCATTTACCCGAATTATGCAGAATCTTGGTTGTGTCTACCCCATTCATCGAGTTTGTGATGGAGACGAAGCCTTGGACTACCTTTACCGGACAGGAATCTATACCGATCCCAGTGCATCTCCCCGCCCATCTGTAATTTTACTGGATCTCAATATGCCCGGAACCGATGGACGAGATGTGATTCAACAGGTGAAGCAGGATGAAGATCTCAAGAGTATTCCGATCGTCGTTCTGACCACTTCTTCCAATAGCCGAGATGTCAATATTTGTTATCGCTACGGCATCAATAGCTACTTGATCAAACCGATCGGACTCCAGGCATTAAAGCAGACGATTCAAGATTTTTTTCGCTATTGGTTGGAACTAAACATTCTTCCTCACACTGAAACGACGTAATTATGAGTGTCTCTCCGACTGTTTTGCTCATTGATGACTCTATCGAAGATCGGGAAATGTATCGCCGTTTTCTCGATAGTGACACTCATTATGCTTACAACATTGTAGAGACCGACTCCGCGATTGAGGCACTGAAATGGTGTGAGCAAGCCCAGCCGGACGTGATTTTGCTGGACTATCTGATGCCTGATCTCAATGGTTTAGAAGTCCTAACAGAACTGATGCTGCGGTTTGGCGAGCAAATGGCGCCAGTGGTGATGTTGACTGGGCAGGAGGATGTGTCGATCGCAATACAAGCGCTGAAAAAAGGGGCAAAAGATTATTTGATAAAAGGGCAGCTTTTACCCGATCAGTTATGTCGCACGGTTCGCTCAGTCATCACTCAGTTTAGGTTGCAACAACGGCTTGCACAGCAGCAACAACAACAACAGGTCATTGCAGCAATCACCCAGCAGATTCGTCAATCCCTCAATTTGCAGGATATTTTGACAACGACGGTGACTGCAGTACAGCAGTTACTCAACGTCGATCGGGTATTTATGTATCAGTTTGGCGCCAATATGACCGGCAAAATTGTTGCAGAGTCGGTCGTGGCACCCTGGCAGTGTGGTTTAGCTGAGCAGCCGCAAGATACCTGCTTCTACACTCAGGTCACAAAAGACTACACCCAAGGGAAAACGCAAGCCATAGACAATATTTATGAAGCAAATTTGGCAGACCGTCATATTCAGCTACTTGAACAATTTCAGGTTAAAGCTTATCTAGTCGTGCCTGTGGTGATTGGGAATGCGACAACTCATCTTTGGGGACTACTGATTGCACACCAGTGTGCTGCCCCGCGTGCCTGGCAGGCAACTGAAACCGAGTTACTCAATCAACTGACCGTACCCGTTGCGATCGCCATCCAGCAGTCAGAACTCTATCAACAACTTGAAGGGCTGAACACGCAACTCGAAGCGAAAGTCCAGGCACGTACTGCGGAGCTTGAACGAACTAATGCCGCTCTCCAACAAGAGATTTTGCAGCACCAGGCAACGCAAAAATCTTTGAAGGAAAGCCAGTCCTGTTTACAGCTGATTAACGCCATCACTGTTGATCGGGTTACTCACTTAACTGTAGAACAGCTCATGGAGCGGATTCCCAACCTGATTCATCAGTTCATTCCCGATTTACGGGTGCGGTATTGTGTGATTGATCGTTTCGATCAACTGGAAACACGCGTTTCCTTTCAACCAATTTCCATGTCCGATTGCCAGGGAATGCAGTTTGACCTGCGGCTGGTTCCCAATTATTTGGCAATGCTGCGATCGGGCAAAGTTTTCGTTTCTCCAGATATCACTCAAGTGCCGGAATTGGTTCCGGTTGCCAACCTGTTAACCCAGATTGAGATTCGAGCGATGCTGGCAATCCCCCTGACTCAATCTTCCGAGTACATGGGGCTATTGAGCCTAACCTGCGATCGTCCTCGTTCCTGGAGCGAGCAGGAAATCCAGATGCTTGTTGAGATTGCTGATTTCATGGCTTTTTCACTTCAGTTTGCCGAGAGCCAGAAACAACGACAACTGGCAGAGCAAGAACTGGCAAAGTCTCGCGATTTTTATTTGACTTTATTTGAATCTTTCCCAGCGTTGATCTGGCGATCAGGCGTCGATGCTCAATGCAACTATTTCAATCAGTCCTGGTTGAAATTTACCGGGCGCACCCTGGAACAAGAAAGGGGAGAAGGCTGGAGGGCTGGAGTTCATCCCGAAGACTTAGACGCTTGCCTCCAGACCTATCACCAAGCCTTTGCCGCCCGTCAGCCATTTGAGATGGAATACCGCTTGCGGCACCACAGTGGCGAGTATCGCTGGTTACTGGACTGTGGACAGGCATTTTATGATTTAGAAGGCAATTTTGCGGGTTATTTGGGTTATTGCCTCGACATTACCGATCGCAAACAAATAGAAGAAGCACTGAAACGCAGTGAACTCAAGTATCGCCGCTTCTATGAAGGCTCTCAAGTTGCGATCTTCCGCACGTCTATCAGTGATGGCTTATTTATAGATTGCAATCAACGCTTTGCAGAACTGGTGGGGGGGCATTCTCCAGAAGAGTTTATCGGACAGAAGCTAAGTGAAGGATTTCATGTCAATCCTGGCGATCGTCAATGGATATTGCAGGAACTTCGCCAACATGGCAGGCTAACCAACTACGAATCCCAATATCGTCATCTGGATGGTTCGATTCGTTGGGGCCTCTTCTCAGTTTGGTTGAATCTGGAAGATCAGTGTTTGGAAGTCGTGGCATCGGATATTACCGATCGCAAACAAATTGAATTTGCTTTGCAATCGAGCGAAGCTCGGTTACGTGCCATCTTTGACCATGCTGCTGTCGGCATCACCCAGATCACGGCAGCAGGTCAATTCATCAATGTCAATCGGGGATATTGCAATTTTGTCGGATATACCGAAGCAGAATTACGCAATCTGACCTTTCAGGAGATTACCCACCCCGATGATTTAACCCTCGATCTGACACAAACCCAACGTGTTCTGGCGGGTGAAATTTCGACATTCTCTATGGAGAAGCGCTTTCTTTGTAAGAACGGGGAAGTGCGATGGGGCTATCTGACCGTATCGTTGATCAGCGATCCCACGAGCGATTGTCAATATTTGCTGGGCGTTTTAGAAGATATTAGCGATCGCAAACAAACCGAAAAAGCTCTGGATCTGGCTCACCGAGAATTGACTTATCTGGTTGAGAACACCCCCCTTGCCACCATCCGCTGGAATCAGGAATTTCGGGTACAGAGCTGGTCAAAATGCGCTGAAGAAATTTTTGGTTGGCAAGCGGAAGAAGTACTCGGCAAGAGCATGTACGAGTGGAAATTCTTATTTGAAGAGGATTTAGACAAAATTAATCAAACTGCCACAAAAATGTTGGATGGTGCTGTCGATTCGTGCATCTGTCACAATCGCAACTATCGTAAGGATGGCTCGGTCGTTTATTGCGAATGGTTTAACTCGGTGCTTCTGGATGAAGCTGGCAATATTACTGCCATGTTTTCCTTGGTGCAGGATGTTAGCGATCGTAAACAGGCAGAAGAAAAACTGCGCCAAAGCGAAGAACGTCTGCTCCAAGCTCAGCGCATTGCCCATATCGGGAGTTGGGAATTTGACATCGCCACCCAGAAAATCATCTGGTCTGAAGAACTCTTTCGTATCTATGGGCTAGAGCCGACCGGGCCTACACCCACTTATCTGGAGTGGCAGCGAAAAAATGTTTCCGAAGATATGGCAATTCATGCCGATGTCATCCAGCAGGCGATCACACAACGCACCCCCTACGAAATTGAACACCGCATTATTCGACCCGATGGCTCCATCCGTTATTTGCTGAGCAAGGGAGAGCCTGTCTTGAATGCCCAAGGGCAGGTGATCCAGTTGGTGGGAACCGGACTGGATATTACCGATCGCAAGCAAGTGGAAGCCGAACTGCAAGTAAGTGAAGGGCGCTTCCGAAATATCTTTGAACAAGCAGCGGTAGGACTGGGCTATACCAATCTGAGTGGGCAGTTTTTGCTGGTTAACCAAAAATACTGCGACATGCTGGGATACACCTTGGCAGAGATGACCACCATTGGAGTCCAAGAAATTACTCATCCAGAAGATTATTCCCAAGATTCTGCCTGTTTTCAAGCCATGCTTGCTGGGGAACTGCCTACGTTTTGCATAGAAAAACGGTTTATCCGCAAAGATGGTTCCTTTTTCTGGGGGAATTTGACAGTCTCTTTAGTTTATGATGCTGCCAATCAGCCTCAGATGACCATCGGTGTGGTTGAGGAGATTACCGATCGCAAACAAACTGAATTTGCTCTTAAAGAAGCCAAAGAAGCTGCCATGCGCGAAGCCAGTCGCAGTGCTGAAGCAAACCGTGCCAAAAGCGTTTTTCTGGCAAATATGAGCCACGAATTGCGAACTCCACTCAATGCAATTTTGGGCTTTAGCCAATTGATGGTGCGTGATTCATCCTTGAGCCGAGATCATCAAGAACATCTCGGTATCATCAATCGCAGCGGTGAACATTTACTCAACATCATCAATGACATTCTGGAAATGTCCAAAATCGAAGCGGGGCGCATCACATTTAATGTGTCCGATTTTGATCTGTATCAATTGCTAGATACGCTCGAAGAAATGTTCCAATTACGGGCAGAAAATAAAGGATTGCGGCTCTTTTTCGATCGGGCTGCCAACCTGCCGCAATACATCAAAACGGATGAAAATAAACTTCGCCAAGTTTTAATTAACTTATTGGGAAATGCCATCAAGTTTACACATAAAGGTCATGTGACTTTGCGTGTCAAAGGCTCTGAGCGATGTTTTTCAGCTTCTGTTTCAGCCTCCCACTTTTTCCACCTTTGCTTTGAAGTGAAGGATACGGGTCCTGGGATAGATGCCGAAGAACACAAAAGTTTATTCGAGCCGTTTGTCCAATCCAAAAACAACACAATCCATCCCGAAGGCACTGGATTGGGGTTGCCGATTAGCCAACAATTTGTGCATCTCATGGGGGGCGAAATAACAGTAGAGAGTCAACTGAACCAGGGAGCAACTTTCAAGTTCGAGATTCCGGTTGAGTTGGCTACTTCAATAGTTTTGCCAAACCATTCTCCTTATCGACAAGCGATCGCGCTAGCCCCTCAGCAGCCCAGCTATCGAATTCTTTTGGTAGAAGATAATTGGGCAAATCGCCAACTTTTGCTCAGTCTGTTGAAACCGATGGGGTTTATGGTCAAAGAAGCCACCAATGGTCGTGAAGCCGTCTCTTTGTGGGAGGTTTGGCAACCCCATCTGATTTGGATGGATATCCGAATGCCCGAAATGGATGGATACGAGGCGGTTCGGCAGATTCGCGCCAAGGAGCAAGTGATTGCCAAAAAGCGGGCGATCGCTATGGCTGCAAACACCTCTCGCCCTCCTGCGTTGCCCAATTCGACCAAAATCATTGCCCTCACTGCCAGTGCGTTTGAAGAAGAGCGCACCAAAGTTTTGAGTTGTGGTTGTGATGACTTCGTCCGCAAGCCTTTTCAAGAAAGCATTATTCTTGAAAAAATGGCACACTATTTGGGCGTTGAATATCTTTATCAAGAGAGATCAGGATTATCCACCCACGCCAACTCAATTTCGCTGGTTCAATCTTTACCTTCATCAGAAAGCTGTTCGATTCTCTTGCCGTCCGTTTTGCAAGTCATGCCGATCGCATGGCTCACTCAACTTTCTCACGCCACTATGCAACTCGATCCTCAACAGATTCTGGCTTTGATTCAACAGATTCCTGAAGACCATGCTGAATTAGCTCAGAGTTTAAAGGAGAAAGTCTATAATTTTGATTTTGAACAAATCCTGTCAGTCACACAAACTGCAATTGAATCCTTCCCTGCTCATTCTATTGATTAATGATTTTCGGCTCATTCATTTGGAAATTAACGGATACTCCAGTGAGTTTAGATGATGTAGATTCCAAAATAAATACCGAGCTATCTGACACTTCTAGAGGTCACATTCTAATCGTAGATGATACGCCCGAAAATCTTGATCTGCTAGCTAAGATGTTGGCTAAGCACGGCTACGAATTGTACTGTGCTGCGGATGGTTTGTCTGCGTTAGAGATGGCAAAAATTGATCCGCCAGATTTAATCTTGTTAGATATTATGATGCCGGGGTTGGATGGTTATGAAGTTTGTAAACGACTCAAAGCAGATGAGCAAACGAGTAACATCCCCATCATTTTTTTGAGTGCGATCGAAGAAGTCGAAGGAAAAATTAAGGCATTTTCTGTGGGGGGAACCGATTATATTACAAAACCCTTTCGGGTCAAAGAGGTCTTAGTCCGTATTGAACATCAATTTCAACTTTTGAAGCTCCAAAAAGAACTGCAACAACAACAAGTAAAACTCATTCAACAAAATCAGCAACTTCAAGAAGAAATTCGCAAACGAGATCGCGCATTAAATGAATTGCAGCAGGCAGAAGAAGCACTACAAGCCTCTGAAGCAGAACTGAGAGGCCTGTTTGCAGCAATGACGGATGTCGTTTTGGTCCTCGATAGTGAAGGATGTTATCTCAAGATCGCGCCGACCAACCTAGATCAGGTGTGTCGATCGAGTCATGAACTGCTGGGAAGAACGTTACAAGACATTTTTCCGACCGAAGAAGCCAATCGATTATTGAGCTACATTCAACAATCTTTGCAAACCCAACAAACTCTTGATTGTGAATATCATTTGCTTTTAGGGGAAAAAACCACTTGGTTTAGTGCTCGGATCTCTCCCCTTTCCTCCGATACCATTATTTGGGTGGCGCAGAATATCACGGTTCGCAGAGCCTCAGAGCTAGAGCTGCACAAAAAAACGCAGGCATTGGCAACCTTTAGCACCAGCCTGAAACAGTTGCATCGTCTCAACATGACGGATTTCAAAAGTTTTGAGGTGATGTTTACAGATTATCTCAAAACTGGGTGTGAAGTACTCAATTTTGCCAGTGGGGCGATCGGTCGGGTACAGGACGACCATTACACTTTTGTGGCGGTCAAAACTGAGATTGAGGGAATTGTTCCCACCTTAACCGTTAATTTGGCGGATGCTTACTGCGGCAAAGTCGTTGAAGCTGGTAAAACCACTGCCTTCACCCAGGTTGGGCAAATGGCTGCCATGCAATGCCATCCGCTATACCGATCGCTCAAACTAGAGTCTTACTTAGGAACTCCAATTTTTGTAAACGGAGCGCTTTATGGCACCCTTTGCTTCTTCTCTCAAGAAATTAGACAAGAAGGGTTCGAGAATCACGAAAAAGAAATTATTGAGTTGATGGCGCAAAGCATTGGTAAGTTAATTACAGCTCACCAAACCGATGCCAAACGCAAACAAGCCGAAGAAGAAGTTCAACTCTTATTAGATATTACCCAGTCAATTACGGCTGCCTCAGATTTTGATCAGGCATTAGAGGTGGCGTTAGGCAGATTGTGTGAGGCAACTGGCTGGCTGTATGGAGAAGTTTGGTTGCCTGCGGCAGATGGCAGCGTTTTGGAATGTAGCCCGATCTGGTACTGTAATCAGTCGGTTGCAACGCCAGATGTCACCGATCGCTTGAAGCAATTGCGCCAGCAGATTACTCACGTTACGTTTCGCCCCAATGAAGGCATTGCCGGACGGGTGTGGAGTCAGCAAAAAACAGAGTGGGCAATCGATGTAGAACTAGAAGCCGCCGTTGCCTCCAGGGAGGTCAACGTTAGCCTAGATGAGGGTTCGATCGCGCTTGCTCATGGTGACTTTAATGCTCACTTTGGTGTGCCGATATTGGTTACGAACGATCGCCCAGTCAGATCCATCAGCCATACTCCAGATGTTGAAACACCGTGTCAGGCAAAGGTTTTAGCAGTTCTGGTCTTTTTCTTAAAAGAATCTTGTGCTCAAAATGAACGGCTCACTCAACTGGTATCGGCTTTAGCCACTCAATTAGGCAGTGTACTGGCTCAGAAGCAAGCGGAAGCCGAATTACGCGCGTTATTTACTGCCATGACAGATGTGGTAGTTGTACGAGATACTAATGGGCGCTGCCTCAAACTGTCTCCGACGAGCCCCAATCTATACCATCCCGAATCGGTAATGTTGGGTAAGACACTGCATGAAACCTTGCCCCAGCCTACGGCTGACTTGATTTTGGAGGGAATCCAGACCAGTTTGTCCGATCTACAAACGATTAATCTGGAATATCATCTCCCCATCTCAGGGCGAGATGTCTGGTTATCTGCAAATATTTCACCCATTTCCGACAATTCTGTCATTTTGGTTGCCCGCGATATTAGCGATCGCAAACGAGCAGAAGCCGCACTCCGAGAAAGTGAAGAGCGCTTTCGTGCCATTTTTGAACAAGCTGCGGTCGGCATAGCCCTAGCGACCACTGAGGGGAAACTCATTCGAGTCAACAAACGACTCTGCGATTTATTGGGGTATTCGGAGTCCACCCTGTTGACGATGATGGCTCAATCAATCACTCATCCTGGAGATCTGGATGAGAACTTGAAATATACGCACCAAGCGCTGATGGGCAAAATCCAGACCTATTCGATCGAAACGCGCTACATTTGCCACGATGGTCAACTGCGATGGGTCAACCTGACGGCATCTCTCTTACGCGATGCCGTTGGCATTCCTCAATACTTTATTGGCGTGATTGAGGATATTCACGAACGGAAGCAAGCCGAGGTTGCGTTACAGCGAGCCAAAGAAGCTGCTGAAATCGCCAACCGAACTAAGAGTGAATTTTTGGCAAATATGAGCCATGAATTGCGCACACCCCTTAATGCCATCCTGGGTTTTACACAGCTGATGAGTCGCGAATGTAAAATTGACAGCTCCATTCATGAGTATCTCGGCATTATTGGTCGAAGTGGTGAACATTTGTTGAACCTGATCAACGATGTTTTGGAGATGTCCAAAATTGAAGCAGGTGGCATTTCGTTAAATGTCCAGAGTTTTGATCTGCATCAATTGCTCAGCAACCTGGAAGAAATGTTTCAGCTAAAAGCCAAATCTAAAGGGTTGCAATTGATTTTTGATACGGCTACTCCAATTCCTCAGTACATTAAAACCGATGAAGGGAAGCTACGCCAAGTTTTGATTAATCTATTAGGAAATGCAATTAAGTTTACTACTGAGGGGGGGGTGACTTTAAGGGTGAAGCTCTGTCAGAAAACCCCAAAACCACCCCGATCGACCGGGATCGATGAGGTTCTTGATGAGGCAACAACCGGCTTTTTGAACTTTGAAATTGAAGATACTGGCTTAGGGATTTATCCCGATGAACTGGAAAAATTATTTGAGCCATTTATTCAATCGAGCTATATCAAAAGCTGTCACGAAGGCACCGGTTTAGGGTTGCCCATCAGCCAAAAATTTGTCCAGCTGATGGGGGGAGATATTGCAGTCCAAAGTGCACCGGGAATGGGCACATCGATTCGTTTTGGAATTCGGATTCAAGTTGCTCAAGCAAGCGATTGTCCTTCTCATTTTAGACAACGGGCGATCGCGTTAGCGCCAGGGCAACCGACGTACCGCATTTTGGTGGCAGACGACCATCCAGATAGTCGCAAGCTATTAGCTCGTTTACTGCAAGGTATTGGGTTTGAGGTGCAAGAAGCGAGTGATGGTCAAGCTGCGATCGCCTGTTGGCGAACCTGGCATCCCCATCTGATTTGGATGGATATGCGGATGCCCATCATGGATGGTTATAACACCACTCAGCAAATTAGAAAGATGCAGAATACGTCCTCTGATCTGCCAACAGAGTTCTGCAATTCCTTTCCGCCACCCGTGATCATTGCCCTTACTGCCAGCGCTTTTGAAGAAGATCGGACGAAAGTTTTGGCGGTCGGTTGCAACGACTTTGTTCGCAAGCCTTTTCAAGAAGCAGTCATTCTGGAGAAAATCTCAGAACATCTGGGGGCAAGTTATATCTACGAAGATACCTTAAGTGCCCAAACAACAGTTCGCGACCCAGACAGTTCTTCATCTGCACTGTTTCCGGCCACTCTCACAGGCATGTCTCCAGAGTGGACTCAGCAACTTTACCAAGCAGCGATTCGAGGTTCGGATCAACCCATCCTACAACTGATTGAGCAAATCCCTGTAACGCAAACGGTGCTCATCAATACCCTGAAAGATTGGGTTATCAACTTTCAGTTCGATCAAATCATCCATTTCGTTCAGCAGCATTCAGAATGAACCGTGAGCTAGAGACCCCGCTTAAAGAAGACATTCTCATTGTTGATGACTCGCCAGACAACTTGCGCGTTTTGTCGAGCACGTTGATTGAGCAAGGATACACTGTGCGTTGTGTCAAAAGTGGCTCTATGGCATTAATCGGTATTCAGACATCTCCGCCAGATTTGATTTTGCTCGACATCCGGATGCCCATTATGAATGGCTATGAGGTCTGTCAAGCATTAAAAGCCAATGGTCAAACTCAATATATCCCTATTATTTTCCTCAGTGCTTTAGATGATGTAACCGACAAAATCAAAGCTTTTGAAGTGGGGGGAGTGGACTATATTACAAAACCTTTCCGAACCGAGGAAGTTTTGGCACGGGTTAAGCATCAGTTGGTGATTCAGCGATTACAGAAACAACTGATTATGCAAAATCAACAACTGCAACAAGAGATTCGCGATCGCAAACAAATTGAAACCTCCTTACACCAAGAAATTCATAAACGTAGTCTGATTGAGGCAGAGTTGCAAATTGCAAAAGAATTAGCTGAAGCTTCAAATTATGCCAAGAGCGAGTTTTTGGCACGCATGAGCCACGAACTCCGCACTCCTCTAAATGCCATTTTGGGCTTTACCCAATTATTGGAACGCGGGCTATCCAATTCGGCTGAACAACAAGATTATTTAGCGACCATTCATCGGAGTGGTCAACATTTACTTAACTTAATCAACAATATTTTAACGGTTGCTAGTGCTGAAGCGAGCAAGCCTCCCTTGCACGAAAGTTGTTTTGATCTGTACGACTTGCTTGAAAATCTTTCTTCCTTTTGGCAGTTAAGAGCGCGAGCGAAGGGATTGCGGTTTTCGCTAGAACGTTCTCAATCTTTAAGCCGCTATGTGCGATCGGACGAAAACAAACTGCGTCAGGTCTTAACTAGCTTGCTAGACAATGCCGTCCGGTTTACGCAAACTGGGCGAGTGGCGTTACAAGTCAGGCAGGGTAATGTAGGAGTGGAGAGTCAAGAGCCAATTCAAACCGAAAGCGATGGGCAACCCCCATCAGAAACCGGGGAAGCCAATTTTCAATTTACAGAAAAACTTCAATCTTCCTGGTTGCATCTTCTGTTTGAAGTCCAAGATACGGGACCTGGAATGGCTCCTGAAGAGGTCGATCAATTATTTTCAGTCTTTTATCAAACAGAGACGGGACGTCAGTCTGAGCAAGGTTTGGGGCTAAGTTTACCGATTAGTCGCAAATTTGTTCAATGGATGGGGGGCGATCTTTCGTTGGAGAGTCGCTTAGGGCAGGGAACCACTGCCCAATTCTATATCCGGGTGCAATCTGTATCAGCAGATGCGGTCTTGACAGAAAATCTATCTACCCGATCGTCTTTCCCATTTGCCAATGAACCGCAGCCAGTGCATCTTTCAACTCAGTTTGTTCCCCTCTCAAAAGGATCTGAAAATTTAACTAGTGAACTGCTGAAAACCTTGATGTCAGCGGAGTGGATCGCCTTGTTGCATCAAGCAGCGATTCGAGGATTCGACCAACCAATTTTACAATTAATTCAAGAAATTCCTCCAACGCATCTTTTTATTGCTGAGATATTGACAGACTGGACGCATAATTTTCAGTTCGATCAAATTCTGGCGTTAACCCAACCCGTTGTGGATTAAGGGGGGCTGTTATGCAATTAGATAGTGAAGTCAATTTTCGTTCCCTATTTGAGCAGGCAGCCGTTGGCATGGCTCAAGTGAGTCTGAGCGGTGAATGGATGATGGTTAATTCAGCATTTTGCCGTCTTTTAGACTATTCGCGTGAAGATTTAATGCTGCGATCGTTTCTGGAAAACCTTCATCCGGACGATCGCGCTGCACATCAGACGTACCAAAGTTCCTTATTGGAAGGCACAGTTCTCAATGGTTCAATTGAAGAACGATACCTAAATAAAAATCATTCCTCTATTTGGGTGATGACTTCGATTGCACTGGTTCGTAATCAACAAGGCGAACCTCAGCATTTTATCAAAACTGTTCAAAATATTAGCGATCGCAAACAATCAGAAAACGCCCTTAAACGCCAACTCAAACGGGCTTTGCTGCTGCAAAAAATCACTGATGCTATCCGGGCTCAACTTGATCCTCAACAACTCTTTGAAACGATAGTTTTTCAAGTTGGGCAAGCCTTCGGAGTCGATCGTTGTATCTTATTTGCTTATACTCAAAAGCCAACCCGACGGTTGCCAGTTGTGGCAGAGTATGTGGAGTCCAAATATGCTCCCATTACAGGCAGGATATTGCCGATTAAAAAAAACTTTCCCTGGATGCAAATATTCCATCAAGAACGGGCAATGGCAGTTCCAAATGTTTATGCCAATCCGCTTTTCCAGGACTTAGAACCGCTCTTTCAAGAGATTGAGCTAAAGTCAGTATTAATGATTCGGACATCCTATCAAGGCATGCCGAATGGTCTATTAGTGCTCAATCAGTGCGATCGGTTTCGCCAGTGGACCAGTCATGATATCCACGTGATCGAGTCGATCGCAGCCCAGGCAGGAATTGCTCTGGCGCAAGTAAGCCTACTGGAGCGCGAAAAACGACAACGAGAATTGTTGGATCAGCAAAATATTCAACTTCGGCGAGAAATTCACGAACGCAAGCAAGCGGAAGAACATCTGCAACTTTTCTTCTCGCAATCTTTAGACGGTTTTTTCTTCATGATGCTGGATCAACCCGTGCAATGGGATGACACCGTGGATAAAGAACAAGTGCTCGATTATGTGTTTGCCCATCAGCGCTTTACTAAGGTCAACAGTGCCATCCTGAAGCAATACGGGGCTGAACGGGAGCAGTTTTTAGGGTTGACCCCCAATGATTTTTTTGAGCACAATCTTGCTTACGGTAGAGACCTCTGGCAGCAGCTTTTTGATGCCGGACGATTGCACGTTGAAACGGATGAACGCAAGCTGGATGGCACCCCGATTTGGATCGAAGGTGATTACATTTGTCTTTACGATGCCCATGGGCACATCACTGGGCACTTTGGTGTGCAGCGCGATATCACCGATCGCAAACAAGCCGAAGCCAAACTCAAAGCCAGTGAAGAACGCTGGCAATTGGCAATTAAAGGCAGCAACGATGGCATTTTTGATGTCGATCTCAAAACCTTAGAAGCCTTCCATTCCGAGCGCTGGAGCGAAATGTTGGGCTATGACAAAGATGAAGTTGACACCCATAATGTTGAATGGTCCAGTCGCATTCATCCCGAAGATCTCGATCGGGTGATCTCAGCCAACCAGGCACACTTAAACCGAGAAACTCCCTTCTTCATGGAAGAATATCGTCTGCGTTGTAAAGATGGGAGCTACAAATGGATCTTGGGACGTGGGCAAGCGCTCTGGGATGAGCAAGGCAATGCCATTCGGATGGTTGGCTCTCATACCGACATCAGTGAGTTAAAGAACGCAGAAAGTGTGCTCAGGCGACAGCAAGTTTTCTTACGCAGTGTTATTGATGGACCGCCTAACTTAATTTTTGCGAAAGACTGGTATGGGCGATTTGTCTTAGCCAATCAAGCGGTTGCAGAAATTTACGGTACTACGGTTGAAGACCTGATTGGTAAAACCGATGCCGACTTTAACCCCAATCCGGCTGAAGTCGAGCATTTTTTGGCAGATGATCAAGCTGTCATCTTGTCTCAGCAACCTAAGTTGATCGAAGAAAAGGTGACTTCTGCAACAGGCGAAAGTCGCTACTTCCAAACCATTAAAAAACCTATTTTTTCCGTCCATGACCAGTCAGCTCTGGTGCTGGGGGTTGCTACAGATATTACCGATCGCAAACTGGCAGAAAATGCTTTGCGTGAAGCTGCAAAGCGCGAAAAAGCAGCGTTGAGAGTAGTGGAGCGGATGCGCCGTACCCTCGACATGGAGCAGATCTTCAACGCTACTGTGGATGAAATGCGAGAGGTCTTAAATTGCGATCGGGTGGTTATTTATCGCTTTGATACCGCGAAACAAGGCACCTGTGTAGCAGAATCGGTTGCCAGCCCGTGGAGCTCACTGACTGAAATGTGTGTTCGCGATCCTGCCTTGTTGGATGAAGCCTGTTTTGACGATCGCTGCATCGTCAAAACCTGGCAAACCCAAGATAGGTCAGCATCGGCACCCTGTTCGGAAGAGTATTTTAGTTCTGATTTCAGCCATAGCCTCTGCTATCGCTGTGTTTCTGATGTTTCCCAGGCGCAGCTCGATGGGCAATATCTCCAACTACTCGAAAATTTTCACGCTAAAGCCTACATCATCGTGCCTATTTTTCAGGAGAAGAAGCTTTGGGGGCTACTAGCAAGCTATCAAAATTCGGGTCCACGCCATTGGGAAAGCACTGAAACTGGGCTAGTTGTGCACATTAGCACCCAGTTGGGAGTAGCCCTGCAACAGGCAGAACTGCTCGCTCAAACCCAAAAGCAATCTGCCGATCTCGAAAAAGCGAGAGATGCAGCAGAAGCCGCTAACCATGCCAAGAGCGAATTTTTGGCAAATATTAGCCACGAGCTACGCACCCCCCTGAATGCAATTCTGGGCTTTACCCAGATCATGAGCCATGACCACACACTCAATCCAGATCATCAAAAACATCTCGAAATCATTAATCGTAGTGGGCATCACTTGTTGGGCTTAATCAACGATGTGTTAGAAATGTCCAAAATCGAAGCGGGTCGCATGAAGCTCACCCCCACCAACGTTGATCTATACCACTTACTCAACAGTTTGGAAGAGATGATTCGGGTGAAGGCGATCGCCAAACACTTAACCCTCAGCTTCGAGCGCAGCACGAGAGTGCCAAGATACATCACCACCGATGAAAATAAACTCCGTCAAATCCTCCTCAATTTGCTGGACAACGCCATCAAGTTTACAGCTGAAGGCGGCGTGATATTGCGAGTCAGGGTGGAGGAGGAAGTCAGCGATCGACAGACCCAGAGACGGGGAGACACGGGGACATGGAGACACGAGGACACGGAGACGCGGCAGCGTGGAGCAGGGGGAGATTCCACTGCTCTTCCTGCGCTATCTTCCTCACCGGCTTTCTCTACACCTACCAAACTATTTTTTGAAGTTGAAGATACAGGTTCGGGGATCGCACCTGAAGAAATCCAACGCCTCTTCAAACCGTTTGTCCAAACTCGCTCTGGGCTAACTTCTTCGGAGGGAACTGGGTTGGGACTGGCAATTAGCCATAAATTTGTTGAACTCTTGGGGGGAGCCATTGTCGTGACGAGCACCCCTGGTTATGGCAGTCGTTTTTGCTTTGATATCCAAACCACTTTAGCGCCAATCACACTGCCTTCAAGTTTGGGTGTGGCTCCTCGTGTGATTGGGTGTCAGCCCAATCAGCCAACCTATCGACTGTTGATTGTGGAGGATAAGTGGGAAAACAGCTTGCTTTTAATGGAGCTTCTGGAGCCGGTCGGGTTTGAGGTCAAAGTTGCCCGCAATGGGCAGGAAGGAATTGCCTTATGGCAAAGCTGGCATCCTCATTTAATTTGGATGGACATGCAAATGCCGGTGATGAGTGGCTATGAGGCGACGAAGCACATTAAAGCAACGATGACAGGCAAAGAGACTATCATCATTGCTGTCACCAGTAGCGCTTTTGAAGAAGATCGCTCAACCATTCTGGAGGTTGGCTGTGATGACTTTATCCGCAAACCTTTTCAGGAAGCGGTTATTTTTGCCAAATTGACTGAATATTTGCAGGTTCAATTTATTTACGAAGAAAATGAATCGCGATCGGGGGTACAAAATCCGGTCGCCGAAAAAATGGGAGACAATTGGTTAACTCCTGAGCATTTACAAGTCATGCCTGATGAATGGATTGCCAAACTGCATCAAGCCGCAATTGAAGGCAGAGACTATCAGCTACTTGAGCTAATTCAACAGATTCCGGTTAGCCATAGGACGATCGGCAAAGCGTTGGAAAACTTAGTTAATAACTTTTGTTTTGAAAAGCTGATTCAACTGACTCGAACCGTTGAAAATTCTGCTCAGGCACTTCAGTTAGAAAAATAATCGAGTGGTGGGCAATTCCTGACGCAAAAATTGGTTTCTAGCTAAGCAAAAATTTCTCCTAAAGAAAATTTATTGTGAAACTGACTCTTCCGCTTATTACAACGCTGGCGTCTTTGTTGCTGCTCGGTCTGGGTTGGCAAAGTGCTGCTCAACAGCCCATTTCTGTGCGGATCGAGCGCTGGTTGGCAATCAGGCAAATTCTGGGCAATGTCACTTATCTGAGACAAGGGGCAGCACCTCGCTCTGCTCAATCGGGCGATCGCTTGCAGACAGTGGGCGATGGTGTGAGTACGGGCAAACATTCTGCGACGACTTTAGAAGTTGACACTGGCATTGGCTTTGTCAATGTTGCAGAAAATACACAGGTTAAGGTGGCATGGTTAAAGGTTGCTCCAGACACCGGACGGATTACCCGCTTAAACGTTATAAAAGGGCAAGTTCGTTTACAAATCCGGCGATTTACCCGTCGCGGATCAAATCTGGAGATTCAAACTCCAGCCGGGGTGAGTGCGGTACGAGGCACGCAGTTTGGCATTGGTGTACAACCTGATGGTAAAACTGGGCTAGCGACGCGGGCGGGAAAAGTAATTACAACGGCTCAGGGCAAGACTGTTGCGGTACCCGCCGGATTTCAAAACCTCACGATTCCTGGGGAACCCCCTTTGCCCGCTGTCCCCCTGAAAGATGACACTACGTTAAACTATCGAATTGAGCGCGAACTGGTCGGCAACAATCGTCGAATTCGATTAATTGGTCAAGTTGATCCGGTGAATACTGTTTTCCTCGGCGAAAAGCCACAAACCACCGATCGCAATGGACGGTTTGAACTCTTGCTCCCTGCCATCTTGAATCAAACTCTTCAAGTAACGGTCGTTACTCCGCTCGGGCGGCGGCAGGATCATCCACTCAAAATCCGACTATGAGAAAGTATCTCCGCAAGCACAGGTGGCGCTTTTTGCCCGGTAGTCTAACTGCGCTAGCGATCGCTGCTTTTTTGGGGCTCAAAGCGTTTCAACCCCTGGAACAAATTGCCTACCAGACGTTGTTTCGGCTCAGAGGTCCTGTCGCCTGGGACAATCGTTTAGCACTGATCACGATCGACGATGATAGCCTAAAACAATTGGGGCGATTTCCCTGGTCGCGACAAAAATATCTCAAATTATTGGATACCCTCTCAACCTCGGAAGCCAGCGTCGTTGTGATGGATCTCATTTGGTCGGAACCCAGCCCCGATGATGCTCAATTAGCACAAGCCATTATGGAGCAGGGGCGAGTGGTGCTGGCTCAAGCCTGGGATATGACCGGCACGCCCTTGTGGCCCGTCCCTGAGTTAGAATCTGCTGCGATCGCGACCGGGCATGTCCTCACTCGTACAGATACTGATGGGCTAGTGCGACAAATCGATTTGCAAGTGCAAGGGCAGGCTGCTCTATCGGTGGTTGCAGTCGAAGCTTACAGCCTGGTGCGTACTCGCATCCCACTGCCCAAAGATGACCAACCATTTTGGATTAACTGGGTTGGCTCAGCCAAACAACTACAACAATACTCGTTTGCTGATGTGGTTCAGGGCAGAGTGCCAGCCCAGGCATTTCGACACAAAATCGTTCTAGTTGGAGTCACTGCTACAGCATTGGATTCGCTGATCACCCCGTTTGACCGCAATCCCCCTGCGAGTAGCGTGTATCTCCATGCCACCGTGATTCAAAATCTTCTCGAACAAAATAGTCTGCATCCCCTGAGCCGCTATTGGCTATGGCTGATTCTATTGATGGGAGGGCCAGGGCTGAGCTGGGTTATGGTGGGTTGGAATACACGCCAACAAATCATTGTGGTCGTTGGCGTATGTGTTAGTTGGGGCATGATCAGCTTGCTCTTGCTACAAAACAATTATCTGCCGCCGATCACCTTTCCCATCATTCTCGTTTCGGTAACCGCTGGTGCGGTTACCCTGAGTGAGCGGCTGAGAGAAAACCACTTACTGCATCAACAAATTGCCCAACTCTGGCAACAATATCATCAAGATTTGGTTGTCTATACTGCTGCTTCCACTCTGCCAGTTCAGAGACTCGAGTGTCCCCGATCGCAAGACGGTTTTTGGGGGATTGCTCAGTTGGCAGATCTGGCAGAACAATTTGCCCGTTCCCAATCAACGCAAGCGACGATCGCCCAGAGTTTGTCGATCGGGCTGCTCGCCGCCAACCTGCAAGGAAAAATCTGGTTTTGTAACCCACTCGCTTCAAAATGGCTACGGGTAAAAGTCGGCAGTCAATTAAGCCATCAGATGGTTCCCCTCTGGCTCAGCCCCGAACAATGGCAAACAAGTTTGGCATCCCTAAAAACGGGTCACCCTGTGAAGCACAACGATCTGCACCACCAGGATCAGTGGTTCGATATTGTCTTACAACCGATCGTCCAGCAGAGCACAGTCAACCCATCCAACATCCCCCTCAACGAATTAGAGGGCTTTTTGCTTTTGCTAGAAGACGTTACAGAACGCAAGCAAACCGAAATTGCGCTTCAAGCAGCCAAAGAAACTGCCATTCGAGAAGCCCTTCGTAGCAAGAATGCCAACCGCGCCAAAAGCGAATTTCTGGCAAACATCAGTCATGAACTGCGAACTCCCCTCAACGCCATTCTTGGCTTTACCCAGGTCATGGGACATGACAAATCCTTAAACGAAGAAAACAAGAAATACCTTGATATCATCAATCGCAGCGGACACCATCTTCTAGAACTGATCAACGATGTCCTGGAAATGTCCAAAATTGAAGCCGGTAAAATTAAGCTCAATATCGCCAGCTTTGATCTCTATCATCTTTTGCAGACCCTGGAAGAGATGATGCAAGTCAAAGCGACGGCAAAAGGACTTCAATTATGCTTTGAATGCGCCGCCAATCTTCCCCAATACATCACCACGGACGAAAATAAACTTCGTCAAGTTTTGCTTAACTTATTAGGCAATGCCATCAAATTTACATCCCAAGGGCAGGTGATTTTGCGGGTAAGCGCAGAAGAAAGAAATGGGAAGGGTTGGGCAGGCGAAACTGCCCCGACCCAGGAACGGACACAGCCCACCGTGCCCTCTGCGCTCTCAGCTCCATCTCCCCCCATTATCCGACTCTTTTTTGAGGTCGAAGATACGGGTCCTGGGATTGCCCCTGAAGAGGTTCAAAATTTGTTTCGTCCTTTTGTCCAAACCACTACGGGTCGTCAAGCGAATGAAGGAACAGGTCTAGGTCTTACCATCAGCCGTAAATTCGTCAGCCTGATGGGAGGTGATATTACAGTTCACAGTCGAATGCATTACGGAAGTATTTTCAAGTTTGAGATTTGGGTCGATGCTGCAAGCAGTAAAGACATTTTGCCTGCTCTGGAAAATCATCCCATCATTGCTTTAGTGCCTACGCAACCCGGCTATCGTATTTTGATTGTGGAAGATCGCTGGGAAAATAGTCAACTAGTGGTTCAGTTATTATCCCGTTTGGGGTTTGTGACTCGTGAAGCCCCGAATGGAGAAGTGGGTGTGGCACTTTGGCAAAGTTGGAAACCCGATTTGATTTTGATGGATATGCGGATGCCAGTGATGAACGGGGATGAAGCCACTCGCCGCATCCGAGCCATGGAACAAATGGATAAAACTTTAAGAACGACTCCCACTAAAATTATCGCGCTGACTGCCAGCGTTTTTGAAGATACCCAGCTAACGGCTTTAGCCGCAGGTTGCGATGATTTTCTTCGTAAGCCGATCGAAGAAGAAAAGTTACTCGCCAAGCTAGCGAAGCATCTTGGGGCACAATATGTCTACGAAAATACAACTGGAAAAAAGGAGCCCCATTTTGGGAAGAATGAAGAAATAGCAGGTGTCTCGACGCTGCATCTTTATCTTGCTCAAATGCCCGCTGAATGGATCAACCAACTCCATGAGGCAGCGGTGAAAGGGTTTGATCATCAAATCCTTCAGTTAATTGAGCAAATTCCTCAGACCCAGTCTTTGCTAGCCACAACGTTAGCTGCCTGGAGCCATGAATTCCGTTTTGATAAAATCACAGACCTAACGAAACAGTTTATGGATTAATACTCGATCGCAAAAGTGAGATGTTTTTGATCCTGTACACTTTCAAAAAATCTTCCTCACATAGTCCCTACTTTGCCGCTTTTCTTATCGATCGTTCAACGTCAAAATGAGCTAAATGGCTCATTTTTAGCCTTTTAAATGGTTGCATCGTGAAACGCTCTTCCGCCCTTTCTACTCTTGTCTTTAAAACCTTAGGGAAAACACCGTTACGGCTTGTTTTGGTCGTTCCATTTGTTCTACAAATTTTTGCTGCAGTCGGTTTAACAGGTTGGTTTTCCTTACAGCATGGACAAAAAGCAGTGAACGTTTTGGCAATGCAGTTGCGCGTCAAAGCCAGTTCTCAAGTCACGGAATTCTTGAAAGAAGAATTAGAAGAGCCCCTGGTGATTAATCAAATTAATCTTGAAGCAATCAACTTAAAATTATTAGATTTACAAAATTTCCAACAAGTGGGTACTTTCTTTTGGAAGCAAATGCAAATCTTTAATGTGGGATATGTCAATTTTGCGAATACTCAGGGAGATTTTATAGGGGTCGAGCGGCTGGACAATGGCAGCTTGCTGATTAATGAACGTTCGCACCAACGGACAGGCGGGCAGTTATATGTGTATGAAACGAATCAGCAGGGCGATCGCACCCGTCGGATTGCCGTGAAAGATTACACACCAATGGTCGAAGCCTGGTATACCGATGCGGTCAAAGCTAAAAAACCTTTATGGACACAAATTTATCAATGGGATGACAAACCTGAAGTTCTTTCCATTTCTGCCAGTTATCCTGTGTTCGACACTCGGCAGCAAATCATTGGTGTGGTTGGGGTGGATTTGATCTTGTCTCAAATCGGCACCTATCTTCAAACGTTGAATATTAGCCCCTCTAGCCGAACTTTTATCCTGGAGCGAAATGGATTGCTGGTTGCTTGTTCCGGTCAAAGCCTCCCTTTCAGTGTGACAAATGGTAATGCCCATCGGGTGAAAGCGATCGCCAGCTCTGATCCTTTAATCCAATCGACTGCCACTTTCCTCACTCAGCACTTTCAAAGTCTCGATCGCATTCAAACTAGCCAACAATTGGAGTTTGCGATCGGGGGTAAACACAAATTTGTGCAAGTTACCCCCTGGCGAAACGCGCTCGGGTTGAACTGGCTCGTAGTGGTGGTGGTGCCAGAATCCGACTTCATGGAGCAAATCAACACCAACACTCGCACAACCATCCTATTGTGTTTCTTATCGCTGGCACTGGCAACCCTATCCGGCTTAATCACCTCTCGTTGGATTACCCACCCGATTCATCGATTGGTGATTGCCAGCCAAGCCATCTCTAACAATGATCTCGACCACGCTATTGATGTGAAAGGTGCGCGCGAACTACAACTCCTCGCCCAATCGTTCAATCGTATGGCAGCCAAATTAAAAACATCCTTCACCGAACTCGAAAATCGAGTGGAACAGCGCACAGAAGAGCTAGCCAAAGCCAAAGAAATCGCCTTGCACGAAGCCGTCCGCAGTGCGGATGCCAATCGTGCCAAAAGTGAGTTTCTTGCCAGCATGAGTCACGAATTGAGAACTCCACTCAATGCTATTCTGGGCTTTTCTCAGGTTCTGAAACAGGACCTTTCGCTCACTCCCCAACAGTCGGAAAACATCAAAATCATCTATCGTAGTGGAACGCATTTACTTTCTTTGATCAATGACATCTTAAAGGCTTCTAACCTGGAGGTCGGTAGGGTTTCCTTGCAAGAAACCAACTTTGATCTGCATCGATTACTCGATAGCCTGAACAACAAATTTCAGCTAGCGGCGATCGCCAAGGGGTTGCAATTCCTTGTCAACCGTACGCCAGAAGTCCCCCAATATGTCCAGGCAGATGCCAATAAGCTGCATCAGGTTTTGGTCAATCTACTCGATAATGCCATTAAGTTTACTCAGCAAGGTCATGTCAGCTTACAAGTTAAGCCAGTGGATTGCCTTTCCACTAGCTCAGATCCTTCTGCATCTCCCTCGCTCCTCGACGCAACACTGCCCACCCTCACACTCCAGTTTGAAATTGAAGATACCGGGTTGGGCATCGATCCAGCCAATTTGGGAACTCTATTTGAACCCTTTGTACAACCTCCAGATGGATGCCGTTCTCATCCGGGAAGTGGTCTTGGCTTATATATTAGTCAACAGTTTGTGCATCTCATGGGAGGAACTCTGAATTTTCAGTCTAAACAGGGACAGGGCACCCTGTTTATTTTTGTGGTTCCGATCCGTAGATGCGGCTTTGATCATCCCCAAGCGCTTCATTCACAAACAGTAGTCACCCATGCCGCTGAGTGGGAAGAAGAGATCGTTTGGCAAGTTGAGCAACCCCTGGAAAATGCTGTCATGATCGATGACTATCAACTCAGCTACTATTTGTCTCAAATGTCACCAGAATGGATTGGAAAGTTGCATGAGGCGGCAATTAAAGGGTTTGATTATACATTGCTCGAATTAGTTGAGCAAATTCCCGAAACTTATGCGCCGCTCGCAACCAGCTTGATTCGTTGGGGTAGCGATTTTCGATTTGATAAAATAATTAGCTTAATTCAGAAGGTTTTATGATGAGCACTAGCTTAGGATACGAATCTAAAGGGGATATTTTGATTGTGGATGATACCCCCGACAACTTGCGACTTTTGTCTGCAATGTTGACCAATCAAAGATATGAAGTTCGGAAGGCTTTGAATGGTCAACGTGCCATCTTTTCTGCTCAAGCAGATCCGCCCGATCTCATTTTGCTCGATATTAAAATGCCTGAAATGGATGGTTATGAAGTCTGTCGTATTTTAAAGGCTGATCCGATCACCCAGAATGTGCCGGTTATTTTTATTAGTGCTCTGGATGATGCTTTGGATAAGGTACAGGCTTTTGCTGCGGGCGGCATTGATTATGTGACCAAACCTTTTCAGGAAGCAGAGGTATTAGCTCGGATTGAAAATCAACTGCGCATCCAGCGATTGCAACAAAAATTAACTGAGCAGAATAAAGAATTGGCGCGATCGAATCGAGAACTAGAGCAATTTGCCTATGTGGTTTCCCATGATTTGCAACAGCCATTGCAGAGCGTGACGGGTTTTGTCCGCTTAATCATGCTGAAGTATCAGGAAGGCATGGATGAAACAGCTCATGACTATCTCAATCGGATTCATGATGCAGGAATGCGGATGCAACGCCTGATCCAAGATTTGCTCTCCTATGCTCGGTTGGGTAAGCAAGAAGAAGAATTTCATCCCGTAGATGGCAACCAATTATTGGAGCAAGTGGTGGAAAATCTGCAAATGCTGATTGCCGAAAAGCAAGTCAGCCTGACTCACGACCCTTTGCCCAAGCTCATTGGCAACGAAACCCAACTCCTTCAGCTCTTTCAAAACTTAATTAGTAATGCCATTAAGTTCATCCATGCAGGCGTTTCTCCCCAAATTAAGATCTCCGTCAGCCGTCAAGAGCGTTACTGGCAATTTGGGATACATGATAATGGCATTGGCATTGCGTCTGAAAACCTAGAACGCATCTTTGAAGTGTTTCAACGAATTCATTCTGAGAAAAAATACCCCGGCAGCGGCATCGGTCTCGCAACTTGTCGAAAAATTGTTGAGAATCACGGGGGAAATATTTGGGTTGAGTCTCAGCTCAATGTCGGCACGACCTTTTATTTCACCTTAGCTGCTGAATAGGGCGGCTCCCGGTCCAAAGGTCTTAAAGAGAAGATTTCTTCCGGGAGGGAGATTTTGGCTACTGGAAATACAAAGAATTGACCTTAATAGAAGATAATCTGATTTGGCGCTATCGGCGATATCCCTCAATCTAGATTGACTAGACCATGTCTCAAGCTTTCAGTTCGCTTCAGGATGATTTGAATAAAGTCATTCAGTTTTCTCCTCCAACTGTCACAGCCGATACCCCTGCGTTGGATGTGATTGAGTTGATGAGTCAAACGCGAAGTAGCTATGTTCTGGTCGTTGAACAGCAAAGATTGGTGGGCATATTTACGGAGCACGATTTGCTCTTGGCAACGGCAGCCAGGGTTGAACTCGAAAGGGTCAACATTGCCACATTGATGCCACAATCGGTGGTTACACTGCGGCAAGGGGATGTTCAAGCAATTACCGCTGTCTTGAATCAGTTTCAGAAACATCAGATTCGCCATTTGCCTGTTGTCGATGAGCAGGGAAATATTGTGGGTGTTATTACATCTGAATCGGTTCACCAGCTTTGGCTGAAGTCATTACAAGCCACGATCGAAGAACAAACTGCAGACTTACAACAGGAAATGGCTCAGCGTGAGGCGTTGATGCAAACCCTGATCGATCGTGAAGCTCGCTATCGGGCGATCGTAGAAACCCAGACTGCACTAGTGGTGCGTACCAGTCCCGAAGGCATCATCACCTTCGTCAATGAAGCTGCTTGCCGCATTTCAGGGTATGCGCGAGAAACCCTTGTGGGTCGCTACTGGCAAGACTTTATCCCGGCTGAAGACTTGGTAAAACTGCTGGATCAACCTGTGATCTTTACCCCCGAGACTCCCAGTGTAGTGACGGAACAGTGCAACTTGTTTGCGACAGGCAAAATTTGGTGTCAATGGACTAGTCATGGCATTTTTGATTCGCAGGGACAGTTGCTGGAAATTCAATCCGTAGGTTGGGATATTACGACGCACAAACATACTGAGGCTGCTTTGCGTCAGAGCGAAACGAGATTTCAGACCCTGGTGCAAAACATGCCAGGGATGAGCTATCGATATTTGCCAGGGCAGGATGGGGTAGGACGCTTCCTTTATGTCAGTTCTGGGGCTAGTGAACTGTTGGGGCTAGAGCCAGAAACCATCTTGCAAGATGCTAATTCGGTTTGGTCCCTGATTCATCGAGAGGATCTGCCATCTCTGCAAAGCTCTGTTGCAATTTCAGTTCAGGGTTGCTTTCTCTGGTGCTGGGAGGGTCGCCTAACAACACCATCGGGACAAAATAAGTGGATTCAGGGCAAGTCTCGTCCAGAACAAACCCCCGATGGCATGGTCTGGGATGGGTTATTGATGGATATTACGGAGCGCAAACAATTGGAGTTGGCTCTGTATCACAGTGAAGAGCAGCGACGACTCGCACTGGATTTAAGTGAAGTGGGGATGTGGGATTGGCAAATTTCGACCGATCAGGAAGTTTGGAGCGATCAGCACTTCCGCCTCTTGGGTTTGCAACCTGGTGAAGTGCAACCGAGTCAGCAAGTGTGGCTAGCTTGCATCCATCCCGAGGATGCAAGGCTGATCCAACGATTGATTATCCAGAATCTGCAAGAACAAAAAAATATCGAGTTTGAATATCGAGTCCTTTATCCCAATGGGGAGATCCACTGGCGCTTAAGCAAGGGACAATATATTTATAACGAAGCGGGTGAAGCGATACGCGCTGTTGGCATTATTGTCGATATTGATGAACTCAAACGATCGGAAGCAGCGCTGCGCCAGAGTGAGGCACGCTATCTGGGGATTTTGGAAGATCAGACTGAATTGATTGCCCGCTTTTTGCCCGATGGTACCCTTACCTTTGTCAATGAAGCCTATTGCCACTATTTTGGCAAAACCCGTAAAGAATTAATTGGCAAATGCTACAACCCAGTTATTTTAGAAGCCGATCGCGAACAGGTGGCTGAGCAACTTCGGCAAATCAGTCGTTCCAATCCCGTAGTTACGATCGAAAACCGGGTGGTGACGGGGGGAGAGGTCCGCTGGACGGAATGGATCAATCGAGCAATTTTTGGCGACCAGGGGCAAATTGTCGAATTTCAAACAGTGGGACGCGATGTGGACGATCGCAAACAAGTGGAAGCAGAACTGGAGCGAGCCAAACGGATTGCTGAAGCTGCGAACCAAGCCAAAAGTTCTTTTCTTGCCAATATGAGTCATGAGTTGCGGACTCCGCTCAATGCCATTCTGGGCTTCGCCCAACTGATGTCTCATAACCCTTCACTCAACCTTTCTCAGCGAGAGCATTTGGAGATCATTAATCGCAATGGCGAGTACTTGTTGCAATTGATTAATGATGTCTTATCGATTTCTAAAATTGAAGCAGGTCGCCTTACCCTGGAAGAAAATACGCTGGATCTTTATCTGCTACTCGCAGATCTGCAAACAACTTTTGGCTTGCAGGCTGAGTCCAAAGATCTCCAGTTTATCTGTGAACCAATGGTGAATCGAGGGGCAAGCATCGTCCAGAGCATTTTTCCTCAATACATCCAGACCGACGAACGAAAGCTTCGGCAGATTCTCACAAACCTGCTGGATAACGCCATTAAATTTACCGAGCAAGGATGTATCACGGTACGGGTAGAGGTCGGTCAAATGTTGGAGACTGGGTGGCAAAGCCTGACGACCTCGGATACGAAAACTGCACCGATAGAAGCGACTCATCCAGATCCTTTCTCCTCTGATCGGTTTTTATGCTTTGAAGTCGCGGATACGGGACCTGGGATTGCGCCTGAAGAACTCGACACGTTGTTTGATGCGTTTGTTCAGGCAGAAGTGGGGCGTAAAATCAGCCAGGGTTCGGGCTTGGGGTTGGCAATTTCTCAGCGTTTTGTCGAGTTGATGGGGGGAACGATCGCAGTCAACAGCCAGTTGGGAGTGGGTACAGTTTTTAGTTTTACCCTACCCCTCAAACTTGCCCCCATGGATGCTTTGTTGCCTAACCCGACTTCTGCACCAGAAATCATCGGGTTAATGCCTGGTCAGTCAACCTACCGAATTATGGTTGCTGATGATGTAGCAGAAAACCGAGAATTGCTGGTTCAACGGTTACACAACACTGGGTTTGAGGTGATAGCAGCCAGTAATGGACAAGAGGCGATCGAGCGGTGGATAACTTATCAGCCCCACTTGATTTGGATGGATATGCGAATGCCGATCATGGATGGGGTTGAGGCAACCCAGCGGATTCGGAGTCTGGAAGCCAGGGCTGAGTCACCCGATCAGAAGGTTCAGACCAAAAAAAATCAGCCCCATTCACGAACTATCATTATTGCCATTACGGCCAGTGTGTTTGAGGAAGATTGCCAACGCATGATGTCCGCAGGCTGTGATGACTGTGTGACCAAGCCTTGTCCAGAGACCATTTTTTTCGATAAGTTGAGTCAGTATTTGGGTGTGCGCTACGCTTATGAAGAATTTGCCGCGAATCCAGTCCTGGTTTCGACTTATACTCAAGCTCAACTAGCAAAAGCGATCGCAGAGATGCCTGCGACATGGGTGACTGCTATAAATAGTGCAGCTTATCGAGCCAGAGACCGTGAAATTTTGCAGTTGATTGAGCAAATTCCAGACTCGCACAGCTTTTTGAAGGATGTAATCGCGACTCTGGTTGACAATTTCGATTTAGAAAAAATTATTCAATTAACAACATTGTGAGTGGTGTGGATATGTCTCAACCACAGACTGGAATTGGAGAAATTTTGATAGTTGACGATACACCTGATAATCTCCGCTATTTATCTTATCTATTGATCGACCATGGCTACAATGTGCGAAAGGCACTCAATGGTCAATTGGCGCTAGATGCAGCCCAACTGGAACCGCCTGACCTAATTTTGCTGGATGTTAGAATGCCGCACATCAATGGTTATCAAGTGTGTGAGCGGCTCAAAAGCCAGCAGGAGACGGCTCACATTCCGATCATTTTTCTCAGCGCTTTGGCAAATGAAGATGATAAGATCCAAGCGTTTCAGGTGGGAGGGATTGATTATATTACCAAACCTTTTCATGCAGCTGAGGTGCTGGTTCGGGTTGAAACCCACTTAAAGCTAAATCGATTACAAAAGCAATTGCAAGAGCAAACACAAAAACAAGCTCAAGAGATTCAATTTCGCATTATTGCAGAAAACGAATTGCAAATTCTTAATCAAACCTTAGAAGATAAGATCCTGGAACGCACTTCTGAATTAGAAACTAAAAATAAGCAATTACTTCAGCTTCAAGCGGATCTTCAGAAAGCACTCTCCCAAGAACAAAAGCTAAATGAACTACGAGCAGACTTGATCACTACCATCTCTCACGAGTTTCGTACACCCTTGTCAATTTTGACCACTGCGATCGCACTCCTCAATCGAGAACAACATGCCAATCACGATCGTGAAAAAATATACTTTCACATGATGACTGAAAGTATTAAACGACTCAATGAAATTCTCCAAAACGTTTTAACTTTAGCCGAAATTACTCCTGAAGATGCACACTTCAATCCTCAGTTGATTGATCTGACTTGCTTTTGTCAACAGCTGATCGAGCAGTGGCAACGGACAGAATCTGATAAGCATCAGTTGGTTTTTACCAGTCATGCTGATGCTCCTGCTCTAAGCTCCATCGATGTCAATTTGTTTCAAGAGATCTGGAAAGGTTTGCTGACCAATGCGATTCGCTATTCTCCTCAGGGGGGGACGATTCAGTTTGAACTGCTCTACGAAGCAGAGGCGGTGGTGTTGCGAGTGCATGATCAAGGGATCGGGATTCCGGTTGAAGATCAAAATCATATTTTCGATCGCTTTTATCGAGCGGGCAATGCGAATTTGGTTGCTGGAACACCGGGAATTGGCTTGGGTTTGGCGGTCGTGAAACAGGCAGTGGAGCGACATCGGGGCACAATTTCAGTGAGCAGTACGATCGACCAGGGAAGCACGTTTACGGTTCGCTTCCCTCGGGTGGCTCAGGATAAAGCTTGAGAACTTATAGAATTTTAGATTTTAGATTGCACAAGCTGAGCTTCTGCTTCAAGGAGCCAGCGATCGCCAGGGACGTTTTCTTAGGGCAATAGTGCCTGCCCGTTGGGTCAAGCTTTCGGCAGCAGATTTGGCAGCCTGCATCACATCCGTTTCAGAAACCGTCTGCATGGTCCGGTCTTGCATTACGATTTGTCCATCAATGAAGACAGTGTCGGGCTCGTTGCCCAGAGCGGAATAGACCAGTGCAGAAATCGGGTGATGGACGGGATTTACAAAAAAGTTGTCGTACTTCAGCACAACCAGATCAGCCTTTTTACCCACTTCGATCGAACCAATTTCGTGTTCTAATCCAATCGCGCGGGCACCCTCGATCGTTGCCATTTCCAGTATCTTTTCGGCGGTGATAATGGTGGCATCCTGGTGGTATCCTTTGTGGATCAGTGCGCCAAACTTGAGACTGTGAATCATGTTGTGATTGTTGTTGCTGGCAGGTCCATCGCAAGCAAGGCTGACGGTGATGCCTGCCATCAACATTTGCGGAATCGGGGCAAAACCGGATGCCAGATACATATTGCTACAAGGATTATGAGAGACCTTGACGCCGCGTAACTTCATAATGCGGAGGTCACGGGCAACACAATGGACGCAGTGGGCTGCCAACACATCCGGGCCCAGAAACCCGATCGCATCCATATATTGCAAATCGCCCATGCCAAACCGTTGCAGGGCATAGTCCACTTCCCAGCGGGTCTCAGACACATGGATTGTAATAAGAACGCCCAATTCATTTGCAAGTTGGCGAGTTTTTTCCAGGTCTTCTCGCTGAACGCCCCAAATCATACAGGGAGCTAGCCCAACCTGGACTCTGGCTCCTGGCTGGTTGTATTTTTCGATTAAAGTCCGTGCATCTTGCAAGGCGACATCGATCGTTTCAATCAAGGGTTCTGGCACCCCTTGCTCTATCCCGGTGGTAATAAACCCCCTGGCAACAATCCCCCGCATACCAGTTTCTTGAAATGCCTGAATCACCGCTTCCGTCAGGTTGGGGTGCGGATGGGCATACATAAAATCCAGGAGGGTAGTAACGCCAGATTTAATTGACTCCACACAGCCATGACGAGCAGCAGCGTAACAGTCTTCTGGCAACAGTTCTACCGCACTGGGTCCGGTCATACAAGCAAACCAATCTTTCAGAACCCGATCGTCTCCCAACCCCTTGAGCAAGGTTTGAAACAAATGCGTGTGGGTATTAATCATGCCGGGGATGATGACCCGATCGGTATAATCGATCACTTCAGCTTCCGGATAGCGAGAAGAGAGCTCTGCCGTAGTGCCGACTGCCAAAATACGATCATTCTCAATACAAATCCCGCCTGCTTCAATCACATCACGATCGGGATTCATTGTCACTACGGTCGCGTTACTCAGTACCCGCTTCATCCAGCTGCGCTCCCTAATGCTCTGGGTTATCTGGATATCCATGTTAACGTTGATATCCCATGGAGCGATCGGGTTATAGTCTAGCCATATTGCGGATATTTTTGAAAACTTGGCTGACAAAGCTTTCAAAAATCGCTACCATCCCTCTGAAACACTACCCGCGATCGTGAGAGTGAAATCGGCAGAGCGAGAGTATCTTAGCGACTGGCTTGACCCCGCCAGGTTGAAATTGCTCGTCGTGCTGAAGGATAAGCTGCAACATCAGCGGGAACCAACGACGCGGTTTGAATTGCCTGCACCAAACTGCCCTTTGCTGCCCGAGATCGAGCCAGATCAAAGATTGCCTGACTCCAGCGCTCGATAAATTGACGGGCTTCGGTATATTCTGCCTGATTGGTTTGCACCTGACGGGCAGACGTGATCGCTCGACTATAGGACGAAGCCTGACCCGGCTGAATCATCGTTTGCGCTCTTAGCAGCAAGACCTGAGCTGATTGTTGTCCTTGGCCGCGTTGTACTCGCCTTTGCCACTGCGCGATCGCCCGTTGGGCTTCGGCGTAGAGTAGTGGTTGGTCTCTGGGCACCAGTTTTGCAGCCGCGATCGCTTCTGCAAAGGCAGCATTTTCTGCACGCCGCTTTGAGAGGTTAAAAATCACCTGGCTCCAGTGAACAATCTCCTGTTGTGCTTGGGCATAAGCGGAGTCCTTGGGTGGCACTTCTCGTGCCTTCGCGATCGCTTTGTTGTACTGAGATGCCTGATTGAAGCGAATTAAACTTCTGGCTTCTTGCAGGATTGCCTCCCCCGATTTGCCAGTTTGGGTGACGGTCTTCACAGGAGGGGCGATCGGCTTGGAGATTGGGCTGGTCGGGTTAACAGGCTTTTGGGTGCTTTTGGGGTTGCCATGGACCGAATTTGTATTCCCAGGGTTGCTTTTGCCAGGAGAAGCACCTGAAGTCGGGGATGGGGGATGCTCCAACCCTGGCGACGGACCAATGCCCGTTGGGGGGGGCTGCTCCCCGATGCCCGGTTTGGGTAGGTTGGGAAGTTGAGGGCTACTGGTTGTTGCAGGTGGGTTAGAGTCGTTGCCCTGCACCTTATTCCCAGGCGGAGTTGCCACATTGAGCGGTTGGGTGCGGTTAGTTGTCCCAGCATTGAACGAAGTTGCCTGATCGGATTGGGCAGGTGTCGTGGGTGCCGCAGCGATCGGCGAGGAGACTGCCCCCGTTGGGTCATGGGAGACCTGAGGAAGCGACGGTTCCCCATTGAACATTTGCCCATTGCGCCAAAAAAAGCCGAGCGCTAGCAATAACCCCACCGTCCCACCCACCATCAGCACACGCCGCCAAAAGACCGCATCGGCAATCTCCATCTCCTCAGATTCCTGAGAATCGATCGATGGGACAGGCAGGGATTGTCCAACCAAGGGGGCATGCGTGATGTCCGCATCGCCCCTCTGCGCAGGCTGAATATCCAACGCTGCCAACCTGGATTCAAAAGAAGGTCGGGTTGAGGCAGGCTCAGAGTCTTTGACTAAAGAAGGCTGAGATTCTTCCTGCCTGGCTTTAGGACTCTGCCCCAAGGGAACGGGGGTATGGGCTACTGTATTTGGGGGAGGGATAGCCCCATTCGGGCTGGAGGAGGAGTTGGAGGGAGTTCCGTTCATCGGTGGTTGAGAGGGGATTCGCTGTGCGGGCAAGGGATTTCTAGTCGCTCCAATCGCAGGCAGAATGGACTGATTGAGCTTTTCGGCAGGAGTGACCAGGGTAAGGGGTTGTTGCAGCGGTCGATCGTACTGCTCGCTCAGTTCGGGTAGACGGCTGCTCAAGTAGCGATTCAGGTTGCCAGGCGTTCCAGCTTGACCAGAGCGCAAGCTTTCGAGTAAAGCGACGGTAAAGAAACCGTGCCCCAATCCTGGCACTTCACGGGAAAACTGTCCAGGTTGGCAAGCCAGGATAGTGCTGATCTGGCTTTCGGTTGCTAGGGCTGCAGTTTGTGCGCCAACCGCTTCGTTCTCCAGGACGCTCTGGCTATGGCTCATATCCAGAAGCAGCAGACTGTTTTCAGTGGGGGCAGCGCGGAGGCTGTCCAGGATCGATCGCAAAGAGAGCATAGTGGTGGCAAGGGCTGCTGGGTTGCCATCGATCGGGACTAAATAATCCTGTCCATGTACGCAAACGCCATAGCCACTGAAAAAGCACCAGAGCACATCTCCGGCTTGCACCCACTGCTGAGTTAGCAAAGTCAGCCAATTTTGGATATTTTCTCGATCGGGATAGGTAGAATGCCCCAAAAACGGAGGGGATGTTTCTGTCATTAACAAGCAATGGTCGCGAGAGAACCCCCCTGACTCCACCAAAAGCGTGTGCAATGCCTGAGCATCCTGTTGAGCGCTGCCCAATGGTTGAAAGAACTGATATTGATTGATACCGATCGCGATCGCCCAGTGGTTTGTCATCTCAGATGCCCCAAAGATTGATGAACCATTGCGTCTCCAGACATAAAATGTCTCAGATTTCTCTCAACATAAATTCTAATTTGGTTGTTAAAAAGTGGGTAGTTTTTTTTACATAAAACCCGCTCTATGGAAATATGGCGCTACCCAGAACTAGAGTTTTGAGACTGGCTTTAGACACTCAATTTTAGAAATTGTTGCAGTCCTTTCTGCTCCTCGAATGCCCTTCCATCCATTCTCTCCTTTTCAGCCACTTTCTAGACGCGATCGGCTTCGTCTGAGCGAAAGCAAGTTTCAGGAACTCCAACTGAACCTGGACAGTCCCCTTGCTTGGAGGATGTTTTAAAGGTCCTTTTGCAAGTAGCAATAGACACGATCCCCCTAAATCCCCGCGCCAGTGCGGGGATTTAGGGGGATCAACCCACTCAATGACATCACTGATTACTTGTGTGTACACGGTAGCCTTAAAAAAGAGGGAACCAGATCGGAAGTCCTTTTTAAGGGGGATTCAGGGGGATCTTTAACGCTTAGCTACAAACGCAGCACTTGTGTGTACACGGTAGTTTTTAAAGGGGGGCTAGGGGGGATCTCTGAGTGTTCAACATCACAGCTAACCCCTTTTCAAACAAGCGCTAAGACGGGCGAGTACCGATATCTATTTGGGGAATCTCTTCACCTCAAGTTTCATAAAATTGAGGCGAAGAAATTTTTAGTGGTGTTTTTCAGAGAGGCGTTTAAAATGGCGCTAACCCGCATTAGAAAAAACGGCTTTCTCCAGTGCGTTTTGATAGAGAGGTTTGCGATGAAGAGTTCTCAGATGAAAAAATTATTGGCATTGCCAATTCATCTCTGCATTGGGGTTGGCTTAACCAGTGGCATGTGGTTGGCACAGGCCACGATCGCCCCGTTGGTCGCGCAAGCATACACCGCCCGCATGACGCTGATGCTGGAGTACCGCTTCGATGAAACCTACGAAACACTCTTGCGCCGCGCCGAAGCGATCGCCAGAGCCGCCGCTCAACGCAGTTTTGACCAGGATATTCTGGTGACCGATGTGGCAGTCTCCGTTTTAGGCGAAAGCGAAGGCGCAACCTTGCCCATTTTGACCCTGGAAGTGACCCGCCCTCAATGGCGCAGTCGTCCCGATACTCGCTATTGGGCAACCTATTTTCGTAGTGCCCGCACACTTTTGGACTTGACCCGTCAGCAAAACGGCGGCGCGCCTGCCCAGCCGGTGCCCAGTCGCCCTACGGCACCGACTGCCCCCGCTAACACCACTCCCACCGAGCCACCCGACTCAACCAATCCAATCCCCTCACCCGACGAGCAATCCAACCCAGATGAACAGGTGCCGAATAACCCAGTGGTGCCGCCGATTCCTCGACAGCGAGGGTGATGCGGAAGAAATTTGCCAAGTCGCTGAGAAGTTTGTGCAGGCAAACTGCTTTGATCCCCAATTTGGCAGTGGATTATTTAGTGCAAGATCGGAGAATAATACGGAATAAAATTGCCTCGATGCCAGGTAACGAATCGCTGTAAGGGGGATTTTATGTAGAGAAGACCGACTCTTACAAAACTTAAAAAAATGTCAAGACTGGCTTGTGCTACAGCCTACAAGTCTCTGTGCGAGAGAAGAGGCTCCACGAAACTATGAGACCGTAACATCCAACTAAAGCAGGGGAATAAACCTCTAGGAGAGGAAAGAGAAGGGTGTAGGTCTCTTATGGACATCACCATTTCATCCTTTCGCCAACCGACTTGTTCGCCAAACTTTTTCCAGATTTCATCGCCTGGATATTTGCCGTCCAGTTTAGCACCACACTCCACATAGATCTGTTTCTGGACGCTGAAACCAAATCTGCCGTTGCTGTACTTCACCCACAGCCTATCAATGGCTTTGAGTTCCTCGCAGGGAAAGTTTAGTAATTCTTCAGGCTCAAACCACTGTCCGTCTTCTTTACCAACAGTGGTAATTATCAGCCGATAGGTTTCCTGGTCTGCCGCCTGCCACTGTTGATTTTTGAGAAAGTCTTCCAGTTGGGTACAGCGACAGGTTTGCACAGTTCCCTTCAGGGCTGCCAGCTCTACCTGTTCTGAGATGGATAAATCCACTCGCTTTGGCGTTTCCCGAAATATCTGGTAAGCCAAATCCCCACATTGGCGATCAATGGTTGCCCGGATCAAATGGGTGGGATTCACCAAACTGGCATAAAACAAAATCGTTGGTTTCCAGGCATCGACTTTTAACCCCTCATACAAAATCGATTCCTGCCGTATCCTTTTCACTTCCGATGCAGCTAAAAATTCCTGAAAACTGAGATGGGCAAATTCGTAGATGCCCTCTTCTTTCTCGACCAGCAATTCACTCACCTGCACAACCTGGTCTAGAAAAGCCTCAGTAGACACATCCGGATTGCGTTCGGTTAACGCAGTTGCCATCAATGCCAGCAGATCATCCCGTTGAATTTGCTTAAAGCCCTGCTCATCTTGTCTGACTCGTTGCATCATGGCTAACGCCACAATTTGCAGCACTTCCTGTCGGTGACTGAGCGAACTAAGCAACAGAGAAATGCCCTTTGCTCTCGGTCGGCGGTTGAGTTGCAACTCACAAATATCCTGATAGAGTTCAACTTTGCGCTGCGGCAGTTCGGCTCCCTGCTGATCGCGATGAAACCGCGCCATCATATTGAGCAGCAGCGCATTGCCCGAAATGGCTTTGAGTTCAGGGCGAGACTCAAGCTGCGCCAGTAGAGACGCGGCATTTTGTTTCGCCCGTTGCTTTACATCAGGGGTGTTGCGTCCGCCTCGGGCATACCGTTCTTGGCAGGTGTACCACTGCACTACAAAGCGTTGGCGTTGCGTGTCATCAAAATCTTCGATCCAAAAGCTGGCGGTGGGTCGTTGGGCAGTGTAATCATTTTTGAACGCGGTCGGTCGCGAGGTCATGATAAAAACAGACTCGCGGTAGTGGCGCATTTGTTGGCTCAACCACTCACTCACCATCTGTCGTTCTGCTGGCGGCACTTCATCAAAACCATCAAACATCACCAGTGCATCGCCCTGTTTCAACAAATTCCGTGCCCAGTTGGGAGGTACGTTTAAGTCCTCTGCCTGGGGAAGACGCGGCAAATGATACTCTGTCAACAGTTTGGGCAGACTGGCGGGGTCTTCTGGGGGTAGTTTTTTTAACTCTTGCCAACACCGAGTGAGATACAACAAAAACGGCACCAGTTTGGGGGCACGATGTTTGCGATGGGCGTTGGCTCCGTAGGTATAGGCAATGTGTTTTAGCAGGGTGGTTTTGCCATAGCCACCCCAGGCACGAATGGCAATTTGGCGATAGGCTGAGTTTTGCCGCACTTGTTGCAACAAATCCCAAATCAACATCGTGCGACAGTCCTCTAAGTCTTCTGGATTTTTGGGAAGCCCCCCATATCCTGGTAGTACGGAATCTGAGGACAGTCTGAGGGGCACATACACTTCTTGCAGCAGGGGTGTAAAAATGCCATCTTCATGCTTCATGCCATCCGGGTTGTCTTCCTGACAATCTAACCGCTGACACTTGCGATATCTGGCTTCAAACCCAGAAAACTGCCATTTCAAAGCTTCATTCAGGCTAGTCATCCAGTTGGTTAACGCATCCGCATCTTGCCGACCTCGTTCTGCATAAATCTCTAACAGTCGCTCTACAAAGTTCTTGCTGTAAGCTGCCCACACCGCTGTCACGATCGTCACTGGAAAGGTGAGGAAAACCTGCGTCCATTCCTGCTTGAGCAAAAAACCCACAAACAGCCACCCACTTCCCCCTAACGGCATCCATTGAATGAACGGTTGCACAATCTGTCGTTGCACAAAACGCCGTTCAGGGCTGGGGCGCGAGGGTCGAGAGGTTGGTTCTACTGGAGCGGCTTCTGTGGGTTTATCGGTGGGTTGAATCGGTTCAGCCATAGGGGCAAAGTTAGGACAATTTTTCCCTCATTCTGCCTAAAAAGACGAGGAATGCCCAGGATGACAACTTTTGCAGCAATAGCAGGCTTACGGATATTGGCAAAGCATAAATACTGGCAGAGCATAAGTGGAACGGGTGCTTTAACCCGGCGGTACAATACGGTCATCCCACGTTTATCCCTCCGGCTATGGTTCAAACCCCTACGCAACCAATCACCTTAGATGAATTCCTGAAGCTGCCGGAAACCAAACCCGCCAGCGAATTCATCGACGGTCAAATTATCCAAAAGCCTATGCCTCAAGGAAAACACAGCACCGTTCAACTGGATTTGGGAGCCAATATCAACCTGACGCTCAAACCTCAGCGCATTGCCCGTGCCTATACTGAACTACGCTGTACCTTTTGCGGACGCTCCATTGTGCCGGATGTTGCAGTGTTTACCTGGGAGCGGATTCCCCGTGACCCAACGGGTGAAGTCTCAAATACCTTTGAGATCGCCCCAGACTGGACAATCGAAATTCTCTCCCCTGAACAAAGCCAAACGAAAGTAGTTCGCAACATTCTCTACTGTCTCACCAACGGCACCCAGATGGGTTGGCTGATTGACCCTGATGAGAAATTGGTCTTTATTTATTTTGCGGATAGTCGCGTGGCAGTGTTTGAATCTGCCGCTGATCGGATTCCAGTGCCAGCTTTTGCCGAATCCCTCCAACTCACAGTCGGTCAACTATTTAGTTGGCTTGAGGAGTAGTCGTGTCGGCAAAGTTCTTGGTAAAGTTTAAGCGGAAAACTCAACGATTGGGTGGAACCCAGAGCGATCAGGTAATCCACGCTTTGCAGACAAATGGGCTGACTCGGATTCGGGTGATTGATAGTGGCAGCAGCGATCGCACCACTCGTTGCCCAGGCACACACCGCCCGGATGACGCTGATGCTAGAGTACCACTTTGACGAAACCTATGAAACGCCGTTGCGTCGGGCTGAGGCGATCGCCAGAGCCGCCGCCCAACGCAGTTTCGACTAAGACATTTTGGTCACCGAAGAGCCGTTTCCGTTTTGGGCGAAAGCGAAGGGGTAACCTTGATGGGTTACGCTAGCGCTAACCCCTCCTACATTGAAATCAGCCCTTAAACACTGGCAAAATAAACGCCAAAGCAATGCCCCCAATCACCACCGTTTCGACCAAACCCAGTACCCACGATGGTTGCTTGATGACGAGTCCCTGTAACCAGTTGGGTGGACGATCGTCCGGGCGGATTTGCCAACGCCACATCGAAACTAGCAACGGCACCCCACCCACCTTGGCTCCCAACAACCCATGCAGGGCAAAGCTGAGCAACATCAACAACCACCCAATCAAATGTGCGACATACCAGGGATGATAGAATTCTCCTTTGGGGAGCCAGATTTCGTCCATCATGCGTCCAGTGATCACCGCAAGCGTGGCTGCCAGCAACATCTGGGTATTGGCAAAGCGATGTAGCGAGATCCACCAGATGGGTTTACCTACTTGTTGAAGCTGGCTAAAAGATTGGGCTTGTACCAGACGGCGAGAGCCCAGATGAAAGCTATATAAAGCAAAGATAGGTAATAGAAGCAGGACGATGACTGCGATCGTGCCGTGAATTCCTTGAATATCGCTGAGCCGAGGCAGGGGAATGCTACCCCAGCGCTGATCGTAGGTGTTGTAGACCCAGAAGCCTGTGACCAGGGCAGCAATCACAAGAAGAGCGATCGCACTGTGGAGCAGGCGCAACAGGATGGGTTGGTAGGGGCGAACCTGGGACATGACAGTTTTCTCTGGGGTAGTACGCTGTAGTCGCTTCAGGCAGTATAGCGGATGGGTGAGGGAGTTCAGGGGTGATAGGGAGAGGGAAAGATATCGGGTTCCTAAGCGGATCATGGGAACAAAAAGAAATCTTCGATCTGCTTATTAGTGGCATAACGGATTGCAAACGGTTAAAAAAGTATTAACTCGTAGAATCAGTTAAGAGTGAACAGATCGCATCTACTGCTGAGTTCGTATTGAAAAAGTCGCTGATCAGTGACACCATCTCTATCTCAAAAAATTGCGAATCAGCAAATTCAAGAACCTCTCAATTGATCGATATGAGTGAGCTATAACGTGAGAATTACGACCCAATTCCCTGTTGAACCCAGTGTGATCAATCACGAAGAAAGTTTCCAGTTGTTAGTCGAAAGCGTCAAAGATTATGCCATCTACATGCTCGATCCAAATGGCATCGTCATTACCTGGAATCAAGGTGCGAAAAGAATCAAAGGGTATTCTGCCCAAGAAATTATTGGAGAGCATTTTGCCTGCTTCTATTTAGAAGCAGACATTCGCCAGGGCAAACCCATGATGGAACTTGAGCAAGCTAAGCGTTTGGGGCGCTATGAAAGTGAAGGGCAACGCTGTCGCAAGGATGGCTCTTGTTTTTGGGTAAATGCGATCGTCACAGCGCTCTACGATGACAATGGGCAGTTACGGGGATTTGCAAAAGTCACGCGCGATATTACCGAGCAGAAACAGGCAGAAGCAGCGCTAAGAGATGCCTTCCACCATTTAGAGCAGCGAGTAGAAGAACGCACCGCAGAACTCTCCCAAACCAACGCTCGACTCCGACAAGAAATCATCGAGCGGCAACAGGCAGAAGCAGCGATGCGACAATCGGAAGCACAATTACGGCAGCAAACCCAAGAACTGCATAAAGTGCTTGTAGATCTACGTCAAGCACAGGCAAAGCTGGTGCAGTCTGAAAAGATGTCCAGCCTGGGGCAATTGGTTGCAGGCATGGCGCATGAAATTAACAATCCCATTAGCTTTATTCATGGCAATCTGGCCCATGTCAGACTCTATGCCACCGATCTGCTGGAACTGCTTCAGCTTTATCAACAACAGATAACTGACCCATCCCCTGCCATTCGCAACAAAGCCAGCGAGATTGATCTGGAGTTTCTGGTAGAAGATGTGCCCAAGTTATTGACTTCGATGCAAACTGGGGTAACTCGCATTCGAGAGATTATGCAATCCTTACAAACCTTCTCGCGATTGCACGAAGCGGAGTTGAAGGCGGTGGATATCCATGCAGGCATTGACAGTGCTTTACTGCTGTTGCAACATCGACTCCAAACCCAATTTGCAGACAAGGAGTCCCACCCTACCCGTCCCGAAATTCAGGTGCTGAAGGTATATGGTGAATTGCCGCTGGTCGAGTGCGATGCAGGGCAGATCAATCAGGTGTTTCTGCATATTTTCAACAATGCGATCGATGCGATCGGTGAAGACTTTGCTACTCAGTCCGCATCCTGTCACACTGCTCCCACCATTACAATTCATACGCAACGGATAGATGCCGATCAAGTCCAAATTCGGATTGCCGACAATGGAGTTGGGATGAGTCCGGAGGTACAGTCGCGGCTCTTCGATCCCTTCTTTACAACGAAGCCGGTGGGTAAAGGCACTGGGTTGGGGATGTCAGTGAGCTATCAGATCGTCCATCAGCATGGCGGATCATTGCAGTGTCAATCACAACCGAGCCAGGGAACAGAGTTGATCATCACGCTTCCGATTCGCGACGGATGGGCGTAGTCCATTTTTAGAGATATTGACGATCGCCAGGTAAATGGAAGGAAATCAGAGATGCGAACGCCAACACTAAAATTTTGATGGATAACCCAATTGTATTCGTCTCTTCGCATCTCCATTTCTAATCTTTGACGACCACCCACTGCGTCACCGGAGCCATTGCCTTCCAGCCCAGAAAATGCCCGATCGGTTCGGCTCGCTGAATTGCAATGCGCGTCAGTTCTCCGCCCAGTTTTTGCTGCTGTTGAAAGATCACCTGTTCGCTTTCAATGGTCACTGCATTGGTCACCAACCGTCCCCCTGAGCGCAGCGATCGCCAACAAGTGTCCAATAAATCTGGCGTGGTCAAGCCTCCTCCAATAAAGATGGCATCGGGTTGGGGAAGTTCGTTGAGTGCGGCAGGTGCTTTTCCGGCAATGATTTGCAGACCAGGGGTGCCGAGTGCCGTCGCATTATCGGCAATGTATTGCAGGCGGGTTGGGTGTTGTTCAATCGCGATCGCGCGACAGCGGCGATCGCTCCGCATCCACTCAATGCCGATCGAGCCAGATCCAGCTCCCACATCCCAGAGCAGTTGTCCAGGGAGCGGAGCCAGAGCCGCCAGGGTTACGGCGCGTACTTCTCGCTTGGTCAGTTGCCCGTCGTGATGGTAAGCCTTGTCGGGCAGTCCAGGCGATCGGCAAAGGCGGGGATGGGGAAATGGGCGGGCGGGGAGGCAGGTGAGGGCGAGTGTGTTGAGATCGGCGAGGGGTGGATCAGTCCAGTTTGCCGCAATCCCTTCAATTCGGCGTTCGTGGGAGCCACCCATACGTTCCAGGACGATGATTTGGCTATCGCCGAAGCCTTTCTGGGTAAGCAAATGGGCAACTGTGGCAGGCGTGGTGCGATCTGCACTCAAAACCAATAATCGGGCACCGGGAAATAACACCGCATTTAAGAGGGCAGGATCACGACCACACAGGCTCAGGGTTTCCACTTCAGTGAGTGACCAGCCCAAGCGGGCGCAGGCAAGACTAAAGGCAGAGGCAGCCGGAACGATCGTCATTTCAGCGATCGGGATGCGACGAGTCAGGGTAACGCCAATGCCGTAGCACATTGGATCGCCACTTGCCAAAACGCAAATGGGTTGCCCCCGACGATTCAGGATTTGCTGAATGGATTCTGCGATCGGCGTGGTCCAATGTAGTTTTTCGCGGGAGTCGGCGATCGGCAACATTGCCAGGTGACGTTCACCGCCCACCAAAACTTCTGCCTGATCGAGGAGAGATCGCCCCACCTGGCTCAATCCCTCCAACCCATCTTCACCAATCCCGACGATCGATAACCACTTCTGCATTTTCCTATTCCCGTTGCCGATCGGATTTCTGTCGCGGCTGTGCCAGCTCTTACTTTCTGTAAGAGGGGGTTTGAAAAGGTGCTCGCTGTGATGTTAAGCACTCAGAGATCTCCCCTAACTCCCCTTAAAAAAGGGGGGCTTCAGATTTCAAAGTCTCCCTTGTATCTTAGAGGAGTGGCAGTGCGGGGATTTAGGGGGATCAATCTACTCAATGGCATCACTGATTACTTGTGTGTACACGGTAGTTTTTTAAGCGGGGCTTCAGCACTCAAAGTCCCTCTTCTTGAGGGGATTTAGGGGAATCGTGTCTGTTGCTACTTACGAAAGGACCTTTAAAACATCCTCTAAGGAAGCAAAAACTTTTCCAAAAATCGCCCTATTTGGATTACTATGTCATGAAGCTGGATAATTGCTTTAGACGGGTGACTAGCGCAACGGTAGCGCATCGGACTCTTAATCCGTTGGTTCTGGGTTCGAATCCCAGGTCACCCATATTTTTATCGGTATAAGTAGCTGGGCTAAATTAGATTGAAGATGTTTTGGGATGGAGCGGGCAAAATCCCTGCCAAACCCTCTCAATCCCATGTGTAGATCCTCGTAGGGGCGTACGCCCCTACCGACAATCATCTGGAGTGCCATTTCTTGGAATTGGGATTAATCATTCATGCCCAACTGCCGCTTCAGCGCTTCCGGTACATTCTTTGCTGTCTCTAACCCTTGCACACCTTTCCAGTTGGCAGCGGATTGAGAGCAGATGAGGCGGATAATTGATCTTCTCTCACAGACCACCCATCCGTTTCATCCGTTCCCATCACCCGTACCAGGGGACAGCAACGCTCTATAGAAGCTCACAGACCACCCATGCGTTTTATCCGTTCCCATCCGCTGCCTACTCCATCCCCAACTGCCGCTTCAGCGCGTCTGGCACATTCACCGCCGTCTCTAACCCTTGCACACTTTCCCATTTAGTATGCTCATCCCAGGAAATATTGTTGAGGTTGGCATCGCTTAGATTGGTTCCTCTCAGATCGGCTCCTCCCAGATCAGCGCTGTCGAGGTTGGCGCTGGCAAGGTTAGCGCTGTCGAGATTGGCTTTGGTGAGGTTGGCTCTGGTGAGGTCGGCGCTGTCGAGATTGGCTTTGGTGAGGTTGGCACGGGCGAGGTAAGCGCTGTCGAGGTAAGCGCTTTTGAGGTCGGCTCTGACAAGGTTGGCTCTGGCAAGGTTGGCGCTTTCGAGGATGGCGCTTTCGAGGATGGCGTTGGCGAGAAAAGAGCCAGCAACATGGCTAAACGTCACCCTACTCAAACAATCGCTGTAGTGGATGACTTGTAGTAGTTGATATGTGTAATTCTTTCCTTCCGCAAGCTGTCCACTGGGGCAAAAGATAATCTGATCCTGAAAGTCATCCCGGTTGTGGGCATAACGATGCAGTTCCAGCAGTAGGATCATCACGTTGAGTCCAGTGTAGACATCGACCTGGCGCTGCCCTAGCGGTTTTTCCTGGTCTGGCAGTTGTTCCTTCAACAACCGCATCTTTTTCTGAGGCAAGTTCTCTGGTGGTGCATCAATAAACTCACCATCGCACCAGCGAACATAGAAATGCTCTAGGCGTTTGAACAGGCGTACAAGCTTCTCAGCGTCGAATAGGTCTGAGCAGAGATCGAAATAGGCGGTGATATATTCCACAATTTCGGGCGTTAATCCCCCAAAGCCCAGCAGGTCGTAGATTTCCCAGTCCATCTGTTCTGTGGGGATATAAAACTCCTGCCGTCGGATGCCGGGTTGTGCCCAGTCCGCCAGGCTGTCTTTGATGCGTCCAGCGCAGAGAAATTCACCGAAGCTCTTGTGGGCAAACTCCACCGAGCCGCTGCCAGCCCGTCCGGGCTGGAGATAGAAGGCTGCCAGAGCATTTCGCAGTGGATCGCCCTGGAGGCGTGTCCGGGCTTCCTCTAGCAGTCTTTTGGCTTCGTCGTCCCCTTTCAAACGGTCTTCGATCATTTTGACGGGCGCACACTCGCCACCAGATTGCACCACACACAATCCCGCTTCTGCCAGAATGCGGCGTAAACTTTCTGTTTGCAGTTCGGTGATGTCCTGGTTCAGCCACTCTGGTCGCTGTTTCGTCAACACCCAATCGATCGTGCGGCTGTAGATTAAATCTCTGGCTTTGGCTCCGTCTGCTCCCGCAAACATTTCCAGCTTGAGTTCACCATCGCAGTGCATGGCAGCGAGTAGATAGAGTAGCAATGGTTCCCGTGCCAGTTCGCGTACCCGATCGGGCAGACGCTCATCCTGTAAAATCGCCTTGAGATGGGCTGGATCAGCGGCAATCAATTTGCCCCATTGGCTAAACCAGCGTTCCTGAAGCTCATCATCCATCGGCAGCAGTTCCACCCGCTCCAGATTGGCAGGCATCAGTCGTTCGATGCTTTGCAGAGAGAGCGATCGCCCCGTAATTAGCACCCGATGTCCTTTCTCAACGTTGTCCTTGCAGCTTTCCTGAAATCTGCCCACCTGTTTGAGAAACTCTTCCAACCCCCCGCTGGTTCTGCCTTCCATCAGCAGTTCATCAAAGCCATCTAGCAGAAACAAAAAGCGCAGGTTGCGATCGGTTAACCAGCCTGGATCATTGCGGGCAAAGTCGCGATCGACGGCTTTCCGCAGGGTTTCCTCAAAGTCCTTTTCCAATGTGCGAATGTCGCGCAGGCGAATCAGAATCGGCGTCCAGCCGGGATGCTCGTGCTGTCGCACCCAATCGGCAAACATGCGACAAAACACACTCTTCCCCCGTCCTGGTCCCCCCTGAATGAACATGACCCGATCTCTTTTACTGCTGTCATTCAGCAAGTCCTTTGCCCATTGCTCCAGCTCAACCGGTTCTTTGTCCTTGTCCACCTCGCCATCCTGCTGAATGAACTGCGCCTTCAGCGGTACGTAGATATCCCGAAAGGTGAAGTTCTCCGCAAAAACTTTTTCTAGGGGACGGGTCTGAATCTGCTGCGCCAGATAATCATCAATGCTGAGGTATTTCTCCAGTACCTCCCGCCCCCCAAAGCGATACCACTCCACCAGACGCTTGACCCCATCCCCCACCTGAGCCAGTGCAGGTTGCATATACTCATCAGTCTTGCGAGCCACCCGATCGGTCAGCGTTTGTGCCTCGCTTGCTGCCAGTCCTGCCTCTTGCAGTCGCGACTGGAGCACCTCACTAAACGCCGCCGCCAGCTTCGACTCGTGAAAGTAAAGAATAGCTTTGCGGGCGTCGCGATCGTCAATCTCCAGGTCGCCCAATTTTTTGATTTGCTGGGCGATCGGTGCTGAACCGGGCGTTTCCCCCAGCCGCGTCAGCAAGTCTGGGGTTTCCTGCAAAACTGTCTGTAAACTTTCCAGGTAGGCAACCTGACTCACCAGCGCCACGCACTGCTCCAGGCTGGGTTCCTGGTGGGTGTAGTCACACACCAGCTTCAGAATTGTGATCGCCAGCGGCGCAAAAGGAATCGCGTCTTTCACAATCTGGGCAAAGGGCGCATTCAGCACATCCAGCAAGGATGAAATCTGCCCAATGTAAGGTTTCAGGGTAGCAACTTTGGGCTGTTGCTCTTTGACAGTTTTTGCCAGATCAAATACGGCTTTGGCAGCATCTACCCCGGTTTTGGTAATTTCCGCCGTTTGTTGCCAGTTCACATCCTGAATATCGGTATTCAGAAATCCCCAAAGCTTGGTCAGCATTGCCTGTTTTCCTGCGATCGCTGCCTCGAACCTAGCTCAAAAATTTGCTTCTGTACAGAGAAAGGAGTCAGTCCCAACCAGTCAAACAGTTGGGCGAGAAGGGGCGGTTGATTGAATGGAGGCTGCGATCGTCTTCAATCCTCCAACTTTGCACCTCTGAACTCAATCATTCCTATTCTGAACTCGGAACTTCGAGCTTTTTACTCGGAACTTCAAGCCTTTTACTCGGAACTTCGAGTTTGGAACCCGAAACTTCGAGCTTTTTACTCGGAACTTCGAGTCTGGAACCTGAAACTTCGAGCTTTTTACTCAGAACTTCAAGCTTTTTACTCGAAACTCCGAGTCTGCAACCCGAACCATGCAGTTCACAACTCGAACTGCCGACCTCCAATCTCCAATCTGCGAACCTGAAAGATCCCCGGCTTCTTCAAAGAAACTGGGGATCTTTGGTCTAGATAAAAATTTTCAGTCAGCGAAAGCAACGATCGCTAATGTGCAGGCAACAATCGCTCAAAAATCTGTGCCTGACGTTCCACTGTGGCGGCTAAGCGAGCCACGCTTTCGGCTTGCTGCCGTGCAGTTTCAGATTGCTCTCGTGTGACGGCTTTAAGTTCGTCAAACCCTGTGGTGACTGTAACTGTTAAGGAATCAATTTTCTCTGTAAGCAGCCCCATCTGATGGGTATTGATTTCTTGCTGCTCTGCGATGCGTTGGTTAATTGCCGACACATACTCCAGACGAGCATCGACAATCTCAATGCGCTCTTTGAAAGTGGGATCGTGGTCAGGATTGGCCGCCATAGGCTGAATTGTACTCCTTGCCAGTGAGATCGTCCATTACGCAGGATGTCGCAGCGACATCACGTATTCTATATCAGAGGGACGATCGCGCTACAAAATCCCCAATATCCAAATAGACAAGATCCCCGACTTTCCCAAAAAGTCGGGGATCTTAGCAACGATCGCCGTTGGAGAACGACTTATTCAATCCCCTCGATGCGGTCTTCCACTTCCTGATAGAGTTGGCGCAAACGATCGAGGTTTTCCTCACTGGTCTCCCAATAACCACGACCGTTGGCTTCCAACAGCGTCGTCACCATCTTACGGAACGAGTTGGGGTTGAGATCGATCAACCGCTTGCACATCTCCGCGTCTTTGAAAAACGTGGTGTTGGTATCTTCGTAAACCCAGTTATCCACCGCATCGGCTGTGGCAGACCAGCCCATCGTATTGACCAACCGCTTCGACAGTTCCCGCACGCCCTCATAGCCGTGGTTCAACATGCCCTCATACCACTTGGGATTCAGTAGTTTCGTCCGGGCATCCAACCGCACCGTTTCTGACAGTGTACGAATCTGGGCATTGGCAGTGGTGGTGTCTGCCATATAGGCGGCAGGGGCTTTGCCATCATCGCGTAAGCGCGCCACGATCTTGGTGGGGTCGGAGTCGTAGTAGTGAGAGACATCAGTCAGCGAGATTTCCGAAGAATCCAGGTTCTGGAAAGTAACTTCCGCAGTCTTGAGGGCAGCCTCAAAGACACCCCGATCTTGCTCCATAACGCCCGGATTGTCGGAGGAGAAGGCGAAGGACTTGCGGGCAAGGTACATATCTTGTAACTCGCTTTCGTTTTCCCAGGTGCCGTTTTCCACCGCCAGGTTGATGTTGGAAGAGTAGGAGCCGGAGGCATTGGAGAAGACGCGAGTGGCGGCTTGTCGCAGGCTGAGATTCATCTCTTCAGCTTGTTTCAGCGCATGTTTGCGGACAAAGTTCATTTCCAGGGGTTCGTTCGCTTCTGCTGCCATTTTGACTGCCCGATCGAGCAGGTTCATCTGGTTCATAAACAGATCCCGGAACACACCGGAACAGTTGATCACCACATCGATGCGGGGACGACCCAATTCTGCCAGAGGAATCAGTTCCAGCTTGTTCACCCTTCCCAGGGAATCGGCAACGGGAGTCACCCCAACCATCCAAAGGATTTGCGCCAGGGATTCGCCATAGGTCTTGATGTTGTCCGTCCCCCAGAGCACACAGGCGATCGTCTCTGGATAGTGCCCACCATTCTCCTGGAACTGACGCGCCAGCAGGCGATCGACCACCACCTTTGCCGACTTCACCGCAGCCGTGGTTGGAATTGCCTGGGGATCAAGCGCATGGATATTTTTACCAGTCGGCAGCACATCCGGATTACGGATCGGATCGCCACCTGGTCCCGGAATAATGTATTTCCCATCCAGACCCAGTAACAATGCCCCAAGTTCGTTATCTGCCACGATCTGCTTGAGGCAAAACTGCAAGTACTCAAACAATGGTTTCAGAGGGTCAGCATCGACCTGGGTATAACCTGCCTGATACAGCGCTTCTACCCAGGGTTCCTTTTTGCCGCCCAGATTGAACAGGTTGTCGAGCATGGAGGTTCTGGAAACACGCCCTTCCTCATCCATTTGAGCTTTGACCATTGCCGCCACCGCAGCTCGGACTGCCTGCGTAATGTCATTCAATAGTTGCACATCATCCAATACACCGCGATCGCTGCCGCGATAAACCTCATCGATGTTGCGCCCCAGGCTATTAGCAAGGATGCGTTGCAGACTGAGGATGCCTTCTTCTTCGCGATCGAGTCCAGCAATATTAACCAACGTAGCGATCGCCTCTTCTGCTGTCGGCGGTTTGCCGATTACATGCAAGCCGCAGGGCAACAGGCGCGACTCAATCTCCATCAACTTGATGTAGACCTTACCCACGATCGTGTCGCGCTCCTCGGCGGTCATGTCTTTGGCATCAGTATCGGGTAGTACCACATCCCGATCCAGATTTACCATGCGGCACTTGTCCATGATGGTATTGACGATCGGCACACCACGCCCGGTGTCTTTCAGGGTTTGGTAAGACGCGATCAATTCGCTCAGCTCTTTCAAGCCTTTGTATAGTCCAGCATTTTCAGCAGGAGGAGTCAGGTAGCTGATAGTCTCAGCATAGGAGCGGCGTTTGGCGATCGTCGCTTCTGAGGGATTATTTGCCGCATAGTAGTAAAGATTGGGGATCGTACCAATCAAACTATCAGGGAAGCAATCAACGGACATACCAATTTGCTTACCGGGCATGAACTCCAGCGAGCCATGGGTGCCAAAGTGCAATACCGCATCGGCTTGCCAAATTTTCTCTAAATAGGTGTAGTAAGCGGCAAACCCATGATGGGGACTGGCAGAACGCGAGAACAGCAATCGCATCGGATCGCCCTCATAGCCAAAAGTCGGCTGCACACCGATAAACACATTGCCAAAGCTCTTACCGTAGACCAGCAAGTTTTGCCCATCGGTATTGAGGTGCCCTGGGGGATCGCCCCAGGAGGGCTTTAGCCGCTCGTAGTAAGGCGTCAGGGTTTCGTATTCTGGAATCGACATACGGTAAGCGATGTTCAATTCAGGGCTGCTATATTGTGCCCGCGCATCGTGAATCACCGCCTGCATTAAAGCTTCGGGCGACTCAGGCATTTCCTGCACATCGTAACCATTATGTTTTAAGCTTTCCATCACTTTGTAGATGGAGCCAAACACATCCAAATAGGCAGCAGTGCCCACATTCCCTTTATCAGGTGGGAAGCTGAAGATAGTAATGGCAACTCGCTTTTGTAGTTTGGGCTTGCGGCGCAGGTTTGCCCATTTCATGGCGCGCTGGGCAACCGCTTCCACTCGGTCTTGTAGCGCGATCGATTTTCCAGTCGTCCCATCCCGACCAGAAAGAATAATCGGCTCAATCCCACCATCCAGTTCGGGTAGTGCAATTTGCAATGCCACCTGAATCGGGTGCAACCCCAGTTCGCTATCCTGCCATTCTTCGGTGGTCTGGAACACCAGCGGTAATGCCACCATATAAGGGCGGTTCAGGCGAGTCAGGGACTCCACCGCTTTGGGGTGATCCTGGCGGGCAGGTCCACCCACCAGGGCAAATCCGGTCAGGGAAACCACCACATCGACGATCGGGGTCTGTCCTTTCGACAGGGGATCGTAAAAATAGGCATCGACGGGTTTGGAGAAGTCCAAGCCTCCGGCAAATACGGGCAGCACTCGCGCCCCCATGCATTCCAGTTCTTGCACCATGGCAACGTAGTGAGCATCGTCGCCAGTCACCAGGTGAGTTCGTTGGAGCACCAGTCCCACCGTGGGCACCAGCGGGTCTTTCATATCCGCCGGAATGTCTCGGCGGGAGTTAAACCAGTTGAGATACTCCTTCACATCCTCAAACATCTGGGGTGCCATGGGATGCCAGATGCCCATATCGGGATAAGTGACGGGATCGTTGTACTGAAGCAATGCCGAGGTCTGACTGTCTTCTCTGGCAAGTACATACTTATCTGCCAACATCAACAGAAAGTTTTCCAGGTTTTCGGCTGATCCCCCTAGCCAGTATTGGAAGCTGAGCATGAAGTTGCGAGCATCCTGGGCTTTTTCGATCGGCAAATATTTGAGCACCTTGGGTAGGGTATTCAGCAGCTTGAGCATGGCATCTTGAAAACTGCTCCCCGATTGCTCTTTGCGCTTTCGCATGAATTGAGCGATCGCACTCTTGGATTGCCCCAACTGTGCCATGGAGAAACTGCCCATTTTGTTCAGGCGCATCACCTGAGGCATAGAGGGAAACACCACTGCCACATCCAAACGATCGCGATGTGGCTCGACCGCTGCCACCACTTTTTCTGCCAGATCTTCTAGGAAAATCAGCGATGCAATAAAAACATTTGCCTCGGACACGTCCCGCTGAAAGTCTGCATAATTCTGGGGATCGCGGAGTTCTTCAATTAAGTAGCCGCTGATTTCGATCGCCAGATTGGGATTATTTTGATTAATCGAATTAACCGCCGCTGAGAGACAGCTTTGATACTGCGGCTCTAGCACGACATAGACCACCTTCACCAAAGACCGACCCTGTAATTTTTCTGGAGCAACATGTCGGATGGTGGGCTTGACGTGAGTGAACATGCGTTAGAGGCTCCTTGCGTTGCGCTGAAAAGCAGTTGGCTACAAACTTGTACATGTGTCTTTTTATCAGAAAATGCTTACCAAATGAGGGTTTGGGGAGTTATCCGACACAATTTGATAAAAAGAACGATAGATTTATTAACAATGTTTAACAAAAAGGCGAGTGTCTACTTCAGGGAGTGATTTATTTTTCTATGCAAATCAATTGTGCGACGATCGCGATCGTCTATCTCCGCAACCTTTAGGATCATATCTGGAAGAACGATTGGAACGGTCCAAATCCTTTTATGATCAAGGCGGATTTCACCTGCTCGTTTTCTCATCTATCTGCAATGACCCGTCCAACCGCAACACTGCTTGTTTCCTGTCCAGACCAACGGGGACTGGTCGCCAAAATTGCTAGCTTTATCTATGCCAACGGCGGCAATATTATTCAAGCCGATCAACATACTGATTTTGAAGCAGGATTGTTTCTGACTCGCATTGAGTGGCAATTAGAAGGGTTTAATTTACCCAAAGATCTAATTGGTCCAGCGTTTAATGCGATCGCCCAACCCCTCCAAGCAAACTGGCAACTCCACTTTTCTGACACCATCCCTCGCATTGCAGTTTGGGTGAGTCGTCAAGACCATTGCCTGTTCGATCTGATTTGGCGACAGAGAGCTGGAGAATTTCATGCAGAAATTCCGCTGATTATGAGTAATCATCCTGATTTACACGAGATTGCCAATCAATTCAACATTGATTATCACCATATTCCCATCAGCAAAGATACAAAACTAGAACAAGAAGAAAAGCAATTAACTCTGCTGAAGCACTATCAAATTGATTTAGTAGTTCTAGCAAAATATATGCAAGTCCTGAGTGCGGAATTTGTTGAACAATTCAACCAAATTATCAATATTCACCACTCATTTCTCCCCGCGTTTCCCGGTGCAAATCCCTATCAACGGGCATACCAACGCGGAGTCAAAATTATTGGAGCAACGGCACATTATGTCACTGCCGATCTCGATGAGGGACCGATTATTGAACAAGATGTGGTGCGGGTAAGCCACCGCGATGGTGTAGCAGATCTGATTCGTAAGGGCAAGGATCTGGAGCGGATGGTGTTGGCAAGAGCGGTGCGGCTACATTTGCAAAACCGAGTATTGGTTTATGGCAACCGCACCGTGGTATTTGAGTAGAAAAAATACCGATCCCTGGCTTGGCAGTCTGTTTGATAGGGATGATAAGCAAAAGTCTGAAAAGCGGTATTTACCAATAGCCGATAGGGTATCTATGATAAGAGCGTGCATCCTATTTCGATCAAAATAGGATGCACGCTCTTTTAAATTTTTCAAATTCACAGACTAACGACGACGAGGGACTGACTTCTCAATATCAACATTGAGCGCCGAAAGCCTCTGGGGTTGATTTACCCGTGGGTTGATGCTCCGCGCCATATCCAGGAACTGAGCAGGGTTACCTGCTTCCTTACTTGGGTCAGAAGAATAGGTGCGAACCGCTGACTGCCAAATAAATTGTGGGAAGCCAAACTTGCCGCGATAGTATTCATCGTAGCGAGGAGACTTGATGTTAAACGGTAGCTCCCCTTCAGGACGACCGGGCAGAACCCGACGACGCTGATAAGGAACCGTATCAAACCCAAACGCAGAGAGATATTCTTCAGAATTGAGCAATTGGTCAACAAAGCCTACAATGCCTTTAGTTGCAACTACAATCGACCAAGCGATTTTTTCACGCTCGTTGTAGATGTCTCGTCCTAACACACGCTGTACAGTTTGCTCAACAAAGCGGTAGTTGCTATTGAGGTCGTAGAAACTGCGCTTGTAGGTATTAGAAAGCAACAAGCCGCGGATAAAGTCGCGCACAGTGATTTGACTACTGCGGAGCTGGGACTCTAGAAAACGCTCGCGATCGCAGGCAAAAGCATGAAAGAAAATCTGACGATAAGCGACTGAAATCAAAGTATCCATGTCACTGGAAGAGAGCAAATCATCTGTAGAGTAAACTCTAGGTTGCTCATCGCCAGGAACTTCATAACTTGTGACTCTTTGATTCTGAGTAATGGGGGAATATTCTAAAAGAGGAATTGCCACGCCTACAAAATCTCCCTTTCCTTATGAAATCTTACAAATTCCTCATGATTATAGGGGAGAAGCAGATGCATTATTCGATGTAGTCTGATAAAAATTACATAACTTAATCCCATGGGGCAATGAGACTGTAACCCTTGGTAATAAAGGATTTTTTCTAGGCAAAAGCACACTTTCTTAGTCGGGATTTGCTTCGGGGTGGTGGCAACTGATTGGGAATTGTGCCCCTTAATGAGCAGTTCTTTACAATGAGCAATTTTTCTTTCTACTTCCGTAGATGCTCGGATCTAATATTGTCTTTTAACCTACTGCTGTTGCTGACTGGGTCGCATTTGAACGGATTCGGAAGTTTTTAGCAGCCACGACCTGCCAAGTTACAACCCAAGGCTTTGTCCATATACATAACCTTAATTGCGATGTAGTTGAATCCGTCATCTTAGTGTAGGTTCCACGGGTATAAGCCAAGACTGACACCCCTATGACTGTGGCTTACTCGTCTGAAAATTGGACGTTGCTGGTGCTTGACAAGTTAGAGGCTGTTTCACAGGGTTGGGCGATCGCCACTGCCAATTCTCGATAGCGACGCGGATCGCCCTCTGCTAAGACGTGCCGCTCCGCTCCTTTTCGCTCATACAGTTTTTGTAGAATGATTTGCCAATCTGTAGCAGAGAGGGGAGAAGGCGGACTTTCAGCGGTAGTGGACTGTATCTCCAGCTCCGTTTGCAGACGTTGTTGTGCCAGCTCAACCCTCGCTCGCACTGCCCAACTGCTATCATTGGTTGCCATCTGCTCCAATTGGGACAGAATTTGCGATCGCCATTCTGGATGGGTTGCCCTCACTGCATTTGCCAGCGACTGTAAGCCCACCACTGCCGAATAGCGTACTACCCATTCTTCATCTTGGCGTGCTACAAATAACAACGCTTCCAAAGCTTCTTCTTGAGCAATTTCTAACAGCTGTTCGGGAAACCAATGCCACTTCATCATGCCCAACCCTCTGGCAGCCGCCCGTCGGACACTGAGAGCAAAGTCGGCAGTCGCAACCCCTAGCAGCGTGATCAAACCTCTGGGATCGCCAATGCCTGCCAAAGCGCGGATTGCCCAGGCTCGTGCTGTGTAGTTATGACAGTCGAGTTGTTCTAGCAAGGGGGGAACAGCGGGTTCACCCAGCGCAATCAAGCCATCAACTGCTGCCACAGCCGCTCCTGGATTGTTGTAACTCAGAGCAGCAATTAAAGTCGGAATCGCACCCTCTAAATGAGCCGATGCCAGGTTTTGTACCGCTTCTAGCAGGCGACTGGAAGAATCTGCTGCTTCTACAGCCTGAATCAGGGAAGAAAGGGAATCAGCCATGAGCGATGGGGAGCTAATAAGTTCTACCTTCTCTATTCTCTATCTTTCTACTACAACAATTCATCCATTAAAGTCATAACTTTAATAGCTCCTTCGGAAAGTTGGGATGCAGAGTGGATCTGCACTTGTTTTTCCAACAGCCCTTTGAGTGAAATCAGCTTGAGGCTATTCTCTGCCCGGGTTTGAGCGATCGCATCTGCTGCGGGCAAATAGCCGATCGCCCCTAGATCTGCTAACACAGTTCGCCGCAGTTGCAAATCCTCATTGGCGAGGGCGCGTACCAAGCGATCGCCATACTGACTCGCAACTTGAGGATCGGGCGAAAGTTGGTACATTGCCCGCGCTGCCGCATACTGAACCCGGGGAACAGGGTGATCCAAAAAAGGCAAAATATCAGACACTTCCTTCGTTGCCCCCAACGTTCCTAGTGCTTCCAAGATGGCATCAAACGGTTGCGTTAGATGGGGTGGTTCCGGAGCTGGCAATGTTCCAGGCACCTGATCCTGCAACAACGTGATTAAAGGAGCAATACAAGCAGGATCACCCAACATTTCCAGGGATTGGGCGGCAGCCTCCCGGACATAAAAATCCGAACACGCTAATGCCTGCACCAGCGCAGACACCGCTCGAACATCTCCCAGCTTGCCTAGTGCCCGTGCGGCATTGCGTCGCAGTGGATATCCTCCCGCCTCGGTGCGATCGTCTTCGTCTTGCAAAGCTGCAATCAAAATATCGATCGCTTGCGGAGCATCTACCCGAAACCGTCCCAGCCACCAAGCCGCATACACACGCAACCCTAAATCTTCTCCCTGAAGATTGGCGATCGCCTGTTCCACCGTTAATGAACCATCACTTTGGCTATCCAATTCATTACTCATCGTGCAATTTTCGATCGCTAGTCAAACCGGATCATGGGGTTAACTTAATCCCTGTCGCCAAATTGTTGAGGATCGCAGAATTCCTATAACCCGCCTTCATTCAACTGACAATAACGGTAACTTCCAACTGGGAAGCTGAAAGAACCCGCCCTGCAAATCATTCTAAATGGAAAAACACCTGGAAGGATAGACAACCACCAACGTTTGTCGGTGATTGTCAACCCTTCCAGGCAAACTTAATCTAAGGCGAACTCAGACTGATCAACAGCTAGCTCAGCGCGTTGATTGCATAGTCAAGGTAAGAGTTGGCTTCAACCGCAGGATCTCCACTCAGACCATGGTTTGCCTTGATGTACTTCAGTGCTTCAATATACCAGCTAGGAGACAGATCAAAAGTCCGGTTGATTTCAGCAATACCACCGATCAGATAATCATCGAGAGGACCCGTGCCACCTACTACGAGGCAGTAGGTCACCATACGAAGGTAGTAACCGATGTCACGTACACACTTATCTTTGCCAGTCTGAGTAGAAGCAAAGTTGGAACCGCTCATGCTGGTGGTATAGGGAAATTTCTGATAAACCGCATTGGCAGCACCAGAAGCCAGTGAGGAAGCCTTTTCGCTCAGCGTTTTAGCGGCTGAAAGACCTGCACTCGCTTGGCGAAACCGACCAAAAGCAACTTGGATTTCGGTCGAGCTGAGGAAGCGTCCTTGGGAATCCGCAGTCGCAACTGCTTCAGTTAGAGGGGTTTTCATTGTCAATGGTCTCCAAATAATCTTGATTTGTGAAATGTACAGACGGTCATTGCGAGCCTGATCGAAAGCCCATTCTGGGCTAGCAGTCCGTCAGGATAGATTTGAGGGGTCACTTAAATCTACAAAAACCATTTTTGAGATGTTTTGCGGGTTCTCAACCCCTCAAAACAGTCTTGACAGACCACTAGAAGAGGGTGGCTTAAGCAACGGCGGCAGCGGCTTTATCAAAATAGCCGCCTACTTCGCTCATCAGGCTGGAGCAATCACCCTTGGTGACACCATTGGGGTCGTTAGCAATCGCAATCGCTGCGTCTTTCATTTTCTTCACACCTGCTGCAACAGAAGCACCGGGCGTTCCCAAAGCCAGGTAGGTTTCTCTCAATCCGTTGAGGCAACGATCGTCCAGAATGCTGGCATCACCAGAGTAGATGGCGTAGGTGATGTAGCGCAGGATAATTTCCATATCGCGCAAGCAAGCAGCCATACGACGGCTAGTGTAAGCATTACCACCAGGAGCAATCAGCCCAGGCTGTTCTGCAAACAGTGCACGTGCTGCGTCGGCGACGATCGCAGAAGCGCTGCTGGTGATCCGGTTCACAACATCCATCCGCTTGCTACCTTCTGCAACCATTGCACTTAGGGCATCCAGTTGGGCAGCGCTGAGATAATCACCCCGTGCATCAGCCTGAGAAACCACTTTTGCAAATGCGTCGAACATAAACTTAATCTCCTAAGGGGTTTAGTCGAGTGTGGGGTAGGTCATTACCGATGGCTCAACTTGATCAGAAATCTACTTAAATAGCCTGAAACAAGTAAAACATCGAGTCAAGACCTACGAAATGGTTCCTGATCTCCCAGCAGGAAAACTGAGGAAAATCTACATTTCTTAAATAATCGAAGAACCTAACTCATTTAGATGACCGAACAAGTGCACCTAAACGGCAATCTGTTTTCCAACATCTTTGTTTATACTATATCGTTGGATCGTTATTTATTACAAATTATAACGACTTGTTTCTAGGCTCAGGGTGCCTGTCTTGGCTTGATCAGGCGAATAATCGGTAATCCTGTCGAAAAGTATGTTACAACTTCCCAGCATTTTGTCACTCGCGGATCGAGGCTTTGCATGAACCGATCTGAGCAACTCATACCACAACATTTTAATGAAGAAAAATTACGAATCTGAGAAGTTCGTTTGGGATAATGAATTCTAATCGCGTCCTCAAACAAATATTTATACCTAAAACACTCTGATCATCAGGTTCTAAATCACAACTAAACAGTCCAGAAGCCCAATCGCGATCGGCACTCTATTGGTCATAGATTGGCGATAGTCTTTTTGAACTTTAACAATTCGTCGAATCGCTGATAGATAAATCAGTGGTTCATTTTCTTCCAAGCCTGATCAGTCCTGATTTAAATCACTTCTGAATGCTTTAAAGACTTATCTTTTCACTGCTTTGACAATCGTCTTTGCAAACCATAAATATCTTGAGAAATATTGATTTTCATCGTTATGGCATGATGCTCAAAACAATCGGGGTACAGCAACGCCGTACCCCGATCGATTTTAGATGTCTGAAGGATTGTAGAGATGAATGGCACTCTAATGCATTGCTAGCAGCAGTTCCGCTCTTTGGCTGGGAGACAGACTCGCGATCAGTGCTTTGGCTTTCGCTGAATCACTGGTCTTGAGCATCCTCAGCAACGTATCTACCGGTAGAGTTTTGGTTACTTCCGGTAATGGAGTTAGAATTTCTTCTACCTCAGGATGGCGACAAACGCCATTCGCACAAGTCCATCCCAATTGCCGCCAATAAATTGTTGGAACTGTCCGTCCACGTTGTCCGAAAAACTCTTCATTCAAGCATTTAGATTCTAGAAACGCTTCTGGCGATCGGTAATAGCGTTGTTGGATTGGATGAGGAACTGTGAAGCACCCAAAATGTTTGCGATATTCTTCAGAGTCCAAAATGGCAGTAATCAAACCATGAACGCCCTGTTTGATCAGGATATCGTTGTAGAAATGCATTTCACGATGATCCGCAATAGCCTGCCCTAGGAAATGTTTAAAGCACACATCCATGAACTTGACATTCGAGACGCTGTAATAAAACGCATTTAGATAAATATCTGAGCAGCCAAAAAGCTTCAAAAAGCGCCTGACGCCAATTTTGTCCTTGAGAAAATCTTTTTCCAATGATGCAATTGTTCGGCGTTCTGATTCGTAAGGTTGTCGTTCTAAAACCTGACGATAGATCTGTGTCAATGCAAACTGGCGTTCTTCCAAAGAGGAATGTCTGCTGACAGTAACAGGGGTAAAGTCGTTCATAGAAGGTTCCTTTAGTTTGCAGATGTGCCTCACCCAAGGCATCAACAGAAAAGCGCTCAAGCTTCTCCAAAATTAGGTGAGAGGTGATGCAACACCTTAAAAAGTCCGAAAATGGGTAGTGCTAAATCACAGTATGAATTGGAACAAAATTTCAATTCATACAACTCCAAATTCATACCCAGAATCAGTAACGCCGAAAATAAGTGAGCTGTATCATGAGAAAACTATTGGAAAATTTTCCTAAAGCAAATTTTCCCAACTATTCTGATCAGATTGCTGCAAATCGTCGCTTTGTTTGGAGAATGCCCTTGCTAAATTCAGAATGCCCTTGCTTTTGAACCCACTTTGCACACACTACAATTCTTAATAAAATTCGGCTGTAAAATAGTTGATTGGTAATTTAAAGATCGTGATTTGCTCTACAAAATTCAAATTTCAGTCGAGCCATCTTGATTCGCAATCATTTAAGCTAGGCTGACTTAAGGGGTGTAGATCTTTGGTAGTGCTTCAAAGGTGTTATTGGTATTTTTGAAAGCTTTGCTCAGCAAAGCTTTCAAAAATACCAATAACATGTCTACAACAAAACCCGAATTAGGTAGGGGTGGATTGGCAGGCAATGGAGTTAACCAATGCTAAGGTTGAGCCGTTTGAAGGTGTTGCGGGAGCTGATTTTGCTCTAATTCGAGAGTTAATTGAGGAGATGCGATCGCGTTTGCTGAGTCATTCAAGCAATTAGAAACTGTCCATCCCCTCAGCCTCAGCCCCTCTGGAAAAGCTTAGGTGGCTCATCAGGACTTAATTGTAGTCCAGTCTTTTTTCAGCAAGGCTAAGAAAGTCGCGATTCCTTTGGAAAAACCAAGGGGATCAGGTAGCACATACTGAGGAAACTCCTCATAGGGACGCCAGGGCTCTAAGTCATTATGCCGCAAGTGCAAGACCCGATCTTCCCCGTCCAGTTTCCAAAGCATTTGACCGCCAGTGGGTATATCAGTCATGGCTTTCTCCTAAGGGTGTAACCGAAACGACAGAGCGATAATTTGCTCTTCCCAATTTTGCCAGTCTAAACATTAAAGTCTGTAAATATCGCTACTTTAAGTCTAGACTTTTGCGTCAAATTACTATATAGCACAGGTTCAATATAGCCTTCATTTTTTCAGAAAACGATTACCTTAAGAGGTAATCTTTGCAGCGTGCCCGGTTCAAAGCAGAAGGTTTTCCGTCACTGCCTCTACTCCACGATGGTGAACATCGTGTCGAGAAGGTTGCCCTCTTCAATGATGATTATCTGAGTCCTCCAGCATGATTCTCAACCATGACCAAACCGCAATTGAGTGAAAGAGTTTGCGGACTGATTCAAAAAACTCGGATTGTGAATTTTGCCAACTGGCAGGCGACTCAACCATCAGAAGCAATTCAGTATTTTCAAATAGCAGATGATACCGGCAGTATTTCAGCGATGATAGTTTACAGTAGATTGAACAACTTGCGCTTACTAGAGCCATGTTGTTGCCTGTAGCAAAACTGTTCGCGATCGCGCTAGTGAGATTGTCGATGACGCCCGATCGCAAATTTTGCAGACATTCCCAACCATCACTCAACCGAGTGACAGCAAAATGGGTGTGGAATTGTTTTTCCACACCCATTCGAATTTATCAAATTTAGACGGAGTTGCTCAACAACGGGATGAAAATGATACTGAATGATTTGGAACGAAGTTTCAAATCATCCTGCCTTTCAGCAACGCCAATTAGATTGATTACTCTTTGGTGCCAACATGTGCGACTTGACTAGGGGGCTGCTGACTCAGTCAGCGGGCGAATGTTCACGATTCTGCCACCGATGCGACTAATACGCTGCATCTCTTCATTCATGCGGTTATAAGGCACTTGAATGAGAAACTTGCTGCTGTTACGCACTGGGTAGCTATTGCTGGTGGTTTGCTCGTTTTGACGCAACCCTTCAACTTCATAAACAAAGACACGATTTAAGGATTGTTTCAACATGGTATTTTCTCCTATTGTGCAAGGGTGATGCTAGCAACTTTACCGCCCAGTTTATTAATTTGCTGGAGGGTACTGGATAGCTGTTCGTAAGGAACGATGAATTCTTTATTGCTACGGCGGACTTTGGGATAACGGGGCAAGCTAATCCCCGCAACTTCGATTCGGTAGAGTCGAGCGGATGAATTGACTGACGATCGCCCAAAAGTACGGTTGGGGGCGGTACCTTGCTTAGCTGGTAAATATGCCCAGCCATCGCTCCCCCCGGAAGGTCCAATGATAGCGGATGCGCTATTGCGAGCCAAATCACTTGCTAAGCGAGACTCTGCGCCTGCTAGTTGGGAACGATCGCTATTCGCATAACCACGATAGAGGCGGAACATTCGGGTAAATCCAACCGTGCGCTGCCCAACTCCCGTCGTTACGAGATCGCGGTAGTAGGGGACGATCGCATCGCCAAAGTTGGCATCGTACTCATCTGAGTCGATGTAGGAATCAATGTCTGCCTCAAATCCCTCATTCTGGTAGCGATCGAGATGTTCAATCACCTCAGATTCAGCATAAGGAGCACGTCCCAGCAAATGTTTGAAGTTTAGCTCAATTACACGAGTCTGAAAATGGGGATAGAGAAACTTGCTCTTATACAGATCAGATTTAGCAACTGCCCGGACAAAATCTCGCACCGTTAATTGACCGTTGGTCAAAAGTGATTCCAGGCTAATTAGGCGCTCTGATTGCATGATGTAGTCATTGCCCAAAACCTGACGGTAAACTGCCTGAATGATGCCTTTGGCATCGTCAGCAGTCCAATTTTGCCGTAATTCGATCGGGCAAGCCTCACTAAAAGCAGTGGTTCCCAAACGGGAAGCTGCGGTTGTAATAGCCACGAAATGCTGCTCCTTGAAATGTTGAGTGAATGGTATTGCAGGGGATAGATTGCCGATAACAGCAAGGGAAAAAGCTTTACCTGCTGTATTTAGCGCGATGCAGGAGGATTGTCTGAGCCACCCAACTCCTGCGATGAGATTGGATGTTCAAAGTGGGGCTGCGTTGCGATTGCGTCACTTTGGCTTAAGTGGGAGAAACATTCAGCACCCACTACCGCGCTGATTAAGGGCGTTGTAGTATGGGGGAAAGTCGCTCATACGTGACGAAGTAGTTGCGCAGGGATTGACGCACTTGAGGAGTGCGTCCTCGGTCTGCTTGCATCACACATACCCGGTAAAGCTGCCCACGATCACCTGCCACAACACCAGTTAGCGACTTACTAAAAGTAGGAGTCTGGACGGGAGTTGACAGATTACGAGTCAAATCATTCGTCAACCAAGCAGATTTATTTTTGCCCTGAGCACGATCGCGATTGGCATAACTTCGATAAAGTTGGAACATCCGACTGAAGCCGAGCGTTTTTTGTCCACGTTAAGTTTCAAACCCTCGATAGTAGGGGACGATCGCTTCACCAAAGTGTTCTTGATATTCCAAAGAATCGATATAAGAAATGCTCATTGCCGAAAACTTGCCGATAGGCAACATTGATGAGCGATTGCACATCTCCTTCCGACCAATTCGCCCGCAGTTCAGTTGGAGAAGTTACAGCAAAAGGCTCAAATCCTAAGCTGTATTGCAGCCATTGAACCTTAAAAAAAGTCATGCCCAGAACTTCAAAAAACCATCTATGCAATGCAACACGATCGCACTCACAGTCTTTTGTTGTTCTGGGCAAACGAAAACTGTTAGCTCAAGGAGTTGATAGCGTAGTCAATATAAGAATTGGCTTCTACCGCTGGATCTCCACTTAAACCATGGTTTGCTTTGACGTGCTTCAGCGCTTCTACATACCAGCTAGGAGACAGATCAAAAGTCCGGTTGATTTCAGCCAGACCGCTGATCAGGTAGTCATCCAGAGGACCTGTACCACCTGCGATCAAGCAGTAGGTGATGATGCGGATGTAGTAACCGATGTCACGCACGCACTTAGCTTTACCTGCGGGGCTAGAAGCAAAGTTGTTGCCCTGCATTTGGGTGGTGTAGGGGAACTTTTGGTACACAGCATTGGCCGCGCCATCAGCCAAGCTCTGAGCTTTTGCACTCAGACCTTTAGCTGCATCTAGGCTAGCTGCTGCTTGACGGAACCGGCCAAAGGCGACCTGCATCTCAGTAGAGCTGAGAAAACGTCCTTGGGAATCGGCTGCTGCGACTGCTTCTGTTAATGGTGTTTTCATGGAGTTCTTCCTTTCAACAAGTGTGCAAAGTAAGTAATTTCAGAAATCGGAACAGAGAATGAACTACAAGAATCTCGTTCCTTAACCAACTGCCGAAGCAGCACGATCGAAGTAGCCACCCACTTCAGCCATCAGGCTGCTGCAATCACCCTTAGTAACACCATTGGGGTCGTTAGCGATCGCAATCGCAGACTGTTTCATCTTGCTAACGCCAGCTGCCACAGAAGAACCAGGTACACCCAACGCCAAATAAGTTTCGCGCAAGCCATTCAAGCAACGATCTTCCAGTACGCTGGAATCACCTGTAAATACAGCGTAGGTGACATAGCGGAGGATAATTTCCATATCGCGCAAGCAAGCAGCCATGCGACGGTTGGTATAAGCATTTCCACCGGGTGCGATCAATTGAGGCTGCTCAGCAAACAATGCGCGAGCTGCATCTGCAACGATGGTAGAAGCGTTACCGGTGATTCGGTTGACAACATCCATCCGCTTAGCACCTTCTGCAACCATGCTTTTTAGGGCATCAATTTGCGAATCGCTAACATATTCGCCCCGAGTGTCAGCCTGAGACACAACCTTGGTAAAAGCATCAAGCATTCTAGTCTCTCCTAGTGTTTTTGATGTAAGCAAAATTCAGTTCAAAATTCAGACTTTTTGTATTGGATTTAGCAGGAATAAATGGGGTTAGTGCCGTATCGTACTCAGTAAGCTAGTTTCTTATCAATCACAAGAAGACTTGCCCGACGCGAAACAAACCAGAAGAGATCAATCAAAAGGAAGATATCTTCCCGCTTATAAGGAACGAGTTAAACAAACCATTGATTGTGCAAAACCCATAAACCGCCCCCGATGTCGTTAAACGTCGGGGAAAAATTGCACTCCTAAATCACTTACGAGATGGAGGAGCAAATAAAAGAGCTTCTAACTTAAGAAGATCTCTTACGCTCAGATAGGATAACGCTGTGCATGGACTACAACTAAGCCTGAAAAATCTAAACCAGACCTTAAAGGTCGTCAGGTCGATTAGTTTTGAACCTAAATCTGATTAAAGCAATCTAATTGTGCAAATTTTGTGCAATTAAAACATTGCGCGCTAGAAATATAGTTACAAAACATTAAGGCAATCGCAGCTTCTTTTGTCTGTTTAGAATATAAATCTCTGTAAACTGATCGCGATCGTCCAAGAGTACACCTGTCAAGCATGTATCTGGGTAGCATCGGAATCTGGGTAGCATTGGAGAGCTTGAAAGTCATTTAACTAGCAATTGCAATGCCTCTGGTTTCGTCACTGCCTGACTCATGGGCAACTTACGCTAAAACCGGTCAAACGCCTCAATAGGCTTTCAAATTCCAGATTTTTCCTGAGGTCTTTTCTGAGTTTTTCTGAATATTTTACTATTGGCGAGTTTTATATGATTTTTTGGTAGTTGAAGTGCAGGAAAACACTCTCGATGCACTCAGGATTGCTCCCTATGCGGAATCAGCCTATCCAAGCGTCATAATGGCATCATGGCACCCCAATTCGTGACATGAAGCGCTTTACCCAACTCTTTCAGCAGATTGATGCCACTCCTGCCACCAACGCCAAAATCAGTGCGTTGCAACGCTATTTCCAACAAGAGGAACCGAGCAATGCAGTTTGGGCATTGTATTTGCTCTTGGGCAAAACCCGCAAACGACTAATTACTTCACGAGTATTGCGGGATGTGTTTTTACAGATTTCTGAAATGCCGGAATGGTTGTTTGAGGATTGTTACGCCCAGGTTGGGGATTCGGCAGAAGTGATTGCGTTGTTGTTACGGGATGTACTGCCAGCAGTACAACATGAGTCGTCTATACCATTGCATCAGTGGATGGAAACTGTGATTCCCCAGGTGAAGACGATCGCAACGGCAACCGAGCTGAAAGATCTTATTTTGTCCTGGTGGTCAGTTCTCAACCCAGTTGAGGTGTTTGTCCTCAATAAAGTGTTGACGGGCGCATTTCGGGTCGGTGTGTCGGAAAAGTTGGTGATTAAGGGACTGGCAGCAGCTTGTGGCATTCCCGAACCAGCCTTGGCACACCGTCTGATGGGTGATTTTGCCCCAACAGTCGATTTTTACCAACAATTGTTGCAAACGGAAGATGAAAATATTTCACCCAGTCGTCCCTATCCATTTTTTTTAGCCTCTCCGTTAGAGATCGATCGCTTTCAAACTGAGGATTTTACACGCTGGTTTGCCGAATGGAAATGGGATGGGATTCGGGCGCAAATCATTCGCCGGCAAGGGGAGGTCTTTATTTGGTCGCGCGGCGAAGACTTGGTGACGGAGCAATTCCCCGAACTGGTCAATTTATTTCTGACGTTACCCGATGGGGTCGTGTTAGATGGTGAAATTCTTTGTTGGCAAGACGATCGTCCACTGAGTTTCAACCATTTACAAAAACGATTGGGGCGCAAACGGGTAACGCCAAAGTTGATGCAAGAAAATCCTGTCTATTTCATCGCCTACGATTTACTGGAGTATCAGGGGCAAGATCTGCGGCAGACAACATTGCATGATCGTCGCACTCAACTCATGCAATTGCTCGATCCCTTTTTGGGCGCTCGCATTCGCTATTCTGCTGCGCTCCCCTTTCAGAGCGTAGATGATTTGCAATCGCTCCGGGCGCAATCGCGAACACAGGGGGCAGAAGGCTTGGTGATTAAGGCGATCGATAGCCCCTACCTAGTCGGTCGTAAACGCGGCTATTGGTGGAAATATAAAGTCGATCCGATGTCTCTCGATGCAGTCCTGATCTACGCTCAGGCAGGGAGTGGTAAACGGGCAAATTTATTCACTGATTATACGTTTGCTCTGTGGCAAGCAGACGAGTTGGTGCCCTTTGCCAAAGCCTATTCTGGATTAGATAACCGAGAAATCGAAGCGCTCGATCAATGGATTCGCAAACATACGATCGAAAAATTTGGACCTGTTCGTTCGGTAGAACCGCTTCAGGTGTTTGAAATTGGGTTTGAAGGCATTGCCCGCTCAAACCGTCATAAATCGGGCATTTCCGTCCGCTTCCCCAGAATCCTACGCTGGCGAAAAGATAAGCCTCCGCAGGAGGCAGATACAGTGCAATCGGCAGTGCAGCTTGTGGAAGGGCAAGCGATCGAGGAATCAAGCCACTGATTCGTCCATTTATGAAGCTAAAAGAAGTTTAAAAATTCAGCTCGGCGCGTTGTGGATACCGTTCTATAAGAGAGTTATCAAAATATTGAGATTTAAATGCATGATATTGAGATTTCAATGCATAAATAAATACAAGCTGAAACTTTGTGTTGCAAATTATTCCTGATAATTAAAATGCTTGATTGACGCTCAGATTAAGTGTGATAAATTGTGATTACGTAAACAGTGCAACTCTGGTTGCATAAACAGTGCAAATCACTGAAATGTATCTAATTGCAGGCTATTATTTTTCGCGAATGCTGCACGATTAGATACCAACGAAAAGAAGGTCAGAGACCTTAACTAATAGGAGAAAGATGATGGCTAGCACTCAAAATGCACTACGCTCTTTTGATCAGATTGCTGATAATCCAATTCTGCTAGAGTCTACCGTTACGACCCCCATTTGCGAAGGCTTGAATGTAATCCTTGCGAGTTTTCAAGCATTATATTTGCAGTATCAAAAGCATCATTTCGTTGTCGAAGGTGCGGAATTTTATTCCTTACATGAATTTTTCTCAGAAAGCTATGACCAAGTGCAGGGATATGTGCACAAATTGGGAGAGCGTTTGAATGGGTTAGGAGGGACACCAGCCGCAAGTTTTACCAAGCTGGCTGAGTTGTGCTGTTTTACTCCAGAAGCAGATGGAGTTTTCTCTTCAAGAGGAATGATTGAGCATGATCTAGAAGCAGAGCAAGCGTTGATTAATTTGATTCGTCGCCAAGCTGCGCAAGCAGAAAGTTTGGGCGATCGCGCCACGCGCTATTTATATGAACAAATCCTGCTAGAAACAGAAGATCGGGCATTCCATTTGGCACATTTCCTGGCGCACGACAGTCTCACATTGGGCTTTGTTCAGGTTGCCAATAACTAACCGACGCTCAAAAATATTTTAGAATTCTGGATAGAGACGCGATCGATCGCGTCTCTCCTGTTTTTGAGACGGCTCAATTTTCCTGCCCTGGTGCTGCCATATTTTGTCTGATAATTTATCCTCCCCTCTACAGCCAACCTCTGCGTATCTTCTGGTCAGCCACGGCAGCTCTGATCCGCGTCCACAGCGGGCAATGGATCAAATCGCTGCTGATGTTGCTCAAAAACTCCAGCATTTACAGAGCGTGGCGTATGCGGAAAACCCTATCCCAGAAAGGGCGTTTAACTTTTGGGGTGGCGATCTCGATTCTGATCGAGTCGGTGCTGCCGTAGCAACTTCTTCCGCCGCCCTTTCCGTGGTGGGTTCTGCTTGCCTGGAGTGTCACCCTTTGTCGTTGCATGAGCAAATCCAGGTGTTCGGCCACCAGGCGATCGCCCAGGGGTGTTCTCGATTGCAAATTTTGCCGATGTTTTTGTTGTCTGGCAAGCATTTAATGGAGGATATTCCTGCCGAAATTGAACTGGCTCAGACAACGCTACCAGAGACCTTTTCTCTAGCGTTGCTTCCTCATATCGGCACCCATGCCAATCTCAGTCGCCTGTTGACAACCTATCTGGCAGGGCGACCTGTCGAAGTTTGGGTGTTATTGGCACATGGCAGTCGGCGGGCAACCGCCAATGCCCCGGTCGAACAGCTCGCCCAGCGATTGGGCGCAATCACGGCATACTGGTCGATATCGCCTGATTTAGCCTCCCAATTGGCAGAATTGCAAGCACAGGGCTATCGCCGCATCGCCATCTTGCCGTATTTTTTGTTCGCTGGGGGGATTACTGATGCGATCGGGCAAACCGTCGTGCAGCTTTCACAGCAGTTTCCTGACCTGGAACTAATGCTGGCAGAGCCGTTACAGGCGATCGTGGAGCTTTCTGACCTGGTGGTTGATTTGATCCAGTCCTACCCCTTGAATTGATAGTTCGGTAGTGCTGAATTCAGTTTTTCTGAGATCAACTCTTTAGGGTGGAGTTAACCATGATCCCCTCGTCCTTCCCAATGGGTATCATTTTCTTGAAGTGGAGCTTGCATGACTGTTGAGAGCCAAAAATGCCTGGGAAAAGTGTACTTGGTTGGTGCGGGACCAGGAGATCCCGGACTGTTGACCTTGAAGGGCAAGGCATTGCTAGAAGGGGCAGACGTTGTGGTTTATGATGCCCTAGTCAGTCCTCATATTCTGGCGATGATTAATCCTCAGGCAGAACGGATCAATGCTGGAAAACGCAAAGGTCGGCATTCTCTTTTACAAGAAGAAATTACTCAATTGTTGATTGAACGGGCACATACGGCAGCGGTAGTGGTGCGGCTTAAGGGCGGCGATCCCTTTATCTTTGGGCGCGGTGGCGAAGAAATGGAGGATCTGGTGCAGGCTGGAGTGTCGGTTGAAGTGGTGCCTGGAGTGACTTCGGGCATTGCTGCCCCTGCTTATGCGGGAATTCCACTCACTCACCGCAACCACAGTTCTTCGGTCACCTTTGTCACCGGACACGAAGGTGCAGGAAAATATCGCCCTGCTGTTAACTGGCAAGCGATCGCCCAAGGCTCAGAAACGATCGTCATCTATATGGGCATCCACAATCTGCCCTTGATTGTGCAGCAGCTAGAGATTGCTGGACTCAGTCCTGAAACCCCAGTTGCTCTAGTGCGCTGGGGCACACGTCCAGAGCAAGAAGAGCTGATTGGTACTCTGGCAACGATCGTGCAGAAAGTCGAAGCGAGCCAATTTAGCGCACCAGCGATCGCCGTCATCGGCTCAGTTGTGAATCTGCATGAGATCCTAGTGCATTGTCGCCCAGTTCAACATTTCTAAGGTTAAAGATCTAAGGTTGGAGATGTTTGACTTACTCCCCAATCGTTAGAATGGCAGGTGAAGATAGGCATCCCTGGAGGTGACTAAACTACTGTGACCCATTCCCTGGCTGATGAAGACCCTGCCTGTGCCGATCCTCCGGTTCGCGCCGCTTTTAGGATCATCGCGATCGCAGCTTCAGCCGGAGGACTTAAGGCGCTGAGTCAAGTCCTCTCTCAGTTGCCAGCAAACTTCGCTGTACCGATTATGGTGGTGCAACACCTTGATCCTAAGCACCAATCACTAATGGCAGAGATTCTGAGTCGGCGCACCCCGTTGTCAGTGAAGCAGGCTGAACAGGGAGAAATCATTCAAGCAGGAGAAATCTATATTGCTCCCCCCAACTACCATGTCACAGTTGCCCCCGATGGCAAACTGACCCTGAACCAGTCCGCGCTGATGAATTTTGTCCGTCCCTGTGCTGATGTGCTGTTTACCTCAGTTGCTATTAGCTATCCAAATCAGGCGATCGCTATCGTGCTAACGGGCACTGGCAAGGACGGTGCCGCAGGGATAGAAGCTATCCAACAATCGGGAGGCATGGTTATCGTTCAAGACAGTGCAACTGCGGAATTTAGTGGTATGCCCAATGCGGCGATTCGCACTGGTGCTGTCGATCGCATCCTGCCACTGGCTGATATTGCTCCAGTCTTAGTAACGGCGGTGATGGGGGGCAAAGGCGAATGAGTACGGATGACGACGATCGTATTTTTGCGGCGCTGCTAGATTATTTGCAGCAATCGCGGGGGTTTGACTTTTCGGGCTACAAGCGATCGAGCTTACAACGCCGCATCCGCAAACAAATGCAAAGCCACGCCATCGAGTCCTTTGGGGACTATCTCGATTATCTGGAGGTGCATCCAGAAGAGTTTGAGGTTCTGCTCAATACGATTTTGATCAATGTCACTGCTTTTTTTCGAGATACTGCTGCCTGGGATGATTTGCAAACTCAGATCTTACCCTCTCTGTTGAGCCAAAAAGCCCCCAACGCCACCATTCGGGTCTGGAGCGCTGGCTGTGCGGCGGGAGAAGAAGCCTATACGCTGGCGATCGTCTTGACAGAACTGCTAGGAGCCATACAATTTCGCCAACAGGTCAAAATTTATGCCACTGATGTGGATGAAGAGGCACTTGCTCAGGCTCGTTCTGCGAGCTATACCGCAAAAGCGATTGCTACCATTCCAGCAACCCTTCAGCAAAAATATTTTGACCTCATTGGCGATCGGTTTGTGTTTCGTGCTGATCTGCGCCGTGCGGTGATTTTTGGTCGGCATGACCTGATGCAAGATGCCCCGATTTCCCGTCTAGATCTGCTGGTGTGTCGCAATACTTTGATGTATTTCAACGCCGATGCCCAAAAGCGAATTTTGGCACGGCTGCACTTTGCCCTCAACCCGAATGGACTGCTTTTTTTGGGTAAAGCAGAAATGCTGCTCACCCACACGAATCTGTTTACGCCGCGGCACTTAGCTCACCGCATTTTTATGAAAGTGCCGAAGATTGACTTACGCGATCGTCTGCTGGTGCTAGCGCAAACCGGGGATGAGGAAGCCGGCGATCGGTTGTCAGTCCATATAAAATTGCGAGATGTTGCCCTCAATGCCGTTCCCATTGCCCAATTGGTGGTAGACAGCGGGGGCAACTTAGTGATTGCCAATCAGGCAGCTCGCTCTCTATTTGGCATTAGTCTGCAAAATCTTGGCAGACCCCTCCAGGATCTCGAAATTTCCTACCGTCCGATCGAGTTACGATCTCGGATTGAACAAGTGTATAGCGATCGGCATCTGGTCGTGATTCCAGGAGTAGTGCGTCATTTGCCGGATGGCAGCGTGCAATACCTGGATGTGCAACTCACACCGCTGCAAGAAGAGGGCGAGGATCTGCTCGGTGTTGCCATCACCTTTACCGATGTGACTCGCTACCACATCCTTCAGACCGAGGTGCAACGTGCCAACCAAGACCTGGAAACCGCCAACGAAGAGCTGCAATCCAGCAATGAAGAACTGGAGACTACCAACGAAGAGTTGCAATCGACCAATGAAGAGCTAGAGACCACCAATGAAGAACTCCAGTCCACCAATGAAGAATTGGAGACGATGAACGAAGAGCTTCAGTCCACCAATGAAGAATTGCAAACCATCAATGACGAGTTGCGGCAACGCACCCAGGAGTTGAACCAGGTGAATGCTTTTCTGGAATCAATTTTGGCAAGTATTCAAGCCGGGGTGGTGGTACTCGATCCCCAATTCAGCATTCTTAGTTGGAACAATGAAGCCGAAAATCTTTGGGGAGTTCGGGCAGATGAAGTGCGGGGGCAATCGTTTTTTAGTCTGGACATTGGTTTACCTGTCAGTGAGTTGGGGGAGGTAATTCGGATGTGCATTGCCGGAATCGACTATCCAGAGCGGGTGGTCACTGCCACCAACCGCCGGGGTAGACAATTTGGCTGCCGGGTGACTTGCAATCCGCTGCTGGGTTTGGAAAAAGAGCGACAAGGAGCCATCCTTGTGATGGAAGAAGTAGAAAAAATATGAATGCCAATTTAGTGGATCAAAGACTTCAGAATGCTCGGCACCGAGTTGAGCTACTGTCACAATCCACTCGCAAGCTACTTTTGGAGCCAAAATTGCTCTCCATAGTGTTAGAAGAATTGGCGATCGTCCTGGAAGAACTGACCGTTCAACAGGAGCAACTGGCACTCACCCGCCAGACATTAGAACAGGAGCGCCAACGCTATTGGGAATTGTTTGAATTTGCCCCCGATGGCTATTTGGTAACGGATACACGAGGAGTAATTCAGCAGGCAAACCGCATGGCGGCGGCATTGCTGGGGGTACAACCGCCTTTTTTGGTAGGCAAACCGCTGATTGTGTTTGTTGCCAAACCCGATCGGCGAGCCTTCCATACCCGACTCAATCAGCCAGAAGCCTTGCTCCAGCGTCACTATTGGGAGCTATGGCTGAAACCAAGACAGGGCGATCTGTTTTTGGCAGTGGTTGCTACTTCTGCCATCTACAATCTGCAACAGCAAATCGTAGGTTGGCGCTGGCTGCTCAGCGATTTGACCCGGGCGCCGCATTCAGAAGATCAGCTCGGATCTGACCACTATAGTTGGGCAATCGAGGAACTGCGGTCTCGCATGATTCAGACCATTACCCATTCACTCCGCACGCCAATGAGTATCATTTATACGGCGGTTGAGTTAATTGGTCACCCTCTTTATCCGCCCAGTCAAGAAAAAAAGGAACGCTATTTTCAAAATATCCAGACTGCCATCCAAGCCATGATTAAGTTGCTGAAACAAGCAACGCTCTACGAAAATACAGACACCCACCAGCTCATCGCTTGCCCCATTCGGTTGGATATCGAGCAGTTTTGCCAACGCTTCATGGCAGACTATCAATTCTCTGCCAACAATATCCATGGCTTGCAATGGAAGTTTGATCTCAGCGATCGCTGGATTTTTCTAGATGAAAAGCTGTTCGAGCAAATCTTAGACAATCTCCTCAGCAATGCCATCAAATTTTCACCCCAGGGTGGCATTATTCATCTCACCCTTTTCGCCCAAGCGAATCAATTGAGCCTGACTCTGCAAGACTCGGGCATTGGCATTCCGGTTGAAGATCTCGCCGAGATTTGTGAGCCGTTTTATCGAGCCAGCAATGTTTGTAATACTTTCCCTGGAATTGGCTTAGGGTTAGCCGTGGTCAAAGAAATCGTGGAACTGCTAGCTGGAGACATTACCTTTTACAGTGAGGTGGGCACTGGCACGATCGTCACCGTGAGGTTGCCCCTGGGGTTGGACTAGCCAGGCACCCACTTCTCAAACTTAAAATTTGACATGGTATGATTTTGCACTCAAGGTTTCCATTTACTCCAACGATATCGCGACTGCTCAAACATCCGCTCACGCTTCATTCTTTATCGCTGCTTCCCTGTGTCCTTACCCCAGATCGATTTACAAGTTCAAACCCCCGACACTCGCCTCGATCGCTACCTGGCGGATCAGTTGCCTGATTTTTCGCGATCGCGCATTCAAAAGTTAATTGAGCAGGGGCAGGTCTGGCTGAATGGGCAGGTCTGTCTATCCAAAAAGGTGGAAGTCCAGGTGGGCGATCTCATCCGGTTGGCAGTCCCCGACGCAGCACCCATGGCATTGCAAGCCGAAGCCATCCCGCTGGATATTCTTTACGAAGATGATTCGTTGTTACTGCTCAATAAGCCCGTCGGCTTAGTCGTACATCCGGCTCCGGGGCATGAAGTAGGCACTCTGGTGAACGCCCTGTTGGCGCATTGTCCCGATTTGCCAGGGATTGGTGGAGTGCAACGTCCCGGCATTGTGCATCGCCTGGATAAGGATACGACCGGAGTCTTAGCGATCGCCAAAACTGATCAAGCCCATCACCATTTGCAGGCACAGTTCAAAGCCAAAACGGCACGGCGGCAATATTTGGCAGTGATTCATGGGGTTTTGCCAGAAATCACCGGGACGATTGACCAACCGATTGGTCGCCATTTAATCGATCGCAAAAAGATGGCAGTGGTCCCGATCGAAAAAGGCGGACGACGGGCAGTCACCCATTGGCAAGTCCAGGAACAGATGGGGAACTATAGCCTGGTTCAGTTTGAGCTAGAAACCGGGCGAACTCACCAAATTCGAGTCCACACAGCTTATTTGGGGCATCCGGTGGTAGGTGATCCGGTCTACAGTTCCGGGCGATCCGTGGGGGTCAATCTTCCCGGGCAAGCCCTCCATGCCTGGAAACTGCGGCTAGAGCATCCGGTTACCGGACAACCAATCGAGGCGATCGCGCCACTTCCACCCGTCTTTCAGACCTTAGTAGAGGTGCTGCGTCGCCGTGCCACCCTTTAGGTCGTGTTTAGATCGGTTTCAATCGACTCAGTTTGAGCTTAAAATTCCCCCCGGCGGTTTCACCAAAAGCTCTGACCCGAACAATATAACTCCCCGGTTTGACAATCCGGATAAACAAGAGTGAATTGGTGCTGCCATCGGGACCATCGTCGTTTTCAGCGATGGTGGTGCCATCTGCCGCCATCAAGGTGACCACCGTATCGAAGTTTTCGGAAGACAGATCAACCGCCACCTGATCCCCTTCCTTGAGCGTTAAAACATAGTCACGGGCAAACCCACCCTGTCCCGTTGGAATATCCTTTTCAGACAAGCTATCCAGTACTTGTTTCCCAGGGTTGAGCGGAATAGGGTTGTAAAGGCGGGATTGTGCGATCGCTGCCTCACCTCTTAAGCCCGTGATGAGCAAAGTGGCTGGCACAAGCAGTATAAACCGAAGCTTCGCAGAGAGAGACCAGGTCATGAATAGAGCGACTTTTATTGTGAAAACTTTCGTGCGTCCATTATGGCTCACGATCGAAAGCACCGTTGCTAAACTTGGGACAAATTAATCATGCCAGAATAGAGGCAAGTTCTTCATCCACTTCTAACCGCCAAACCAGGATGTCTCAAGACTTTCGTTTTATCCTGCCGTTACCTCAAGCTAGCGCCGAAGTTCTGGAGGCACACCAGCTTGCCCAAGATTTCCGCCGCGAAGTTTACCATCGCGAGGCACTGGAGCAATACTGCCAGTGGTACTATGCCACTGCTAAAAAACACCAGCAAGAACTGGTGAGAATGCGGAGTGATTTTAACTTCTTGAACTGGTTTTATCGAAAACTGCGATAAGCGACTGGGTTAACCCTTTAGTCAACCTTCTCCAATTCACTCTCCTGCAAGTGAACTTTCAGCTTATTGCTGAATTTGACATGAATCGGCAAATTTGCACTCACAGGTCTGCCATGCCATTCCAAGACGATGGCAATCACCTCACCTTCATAACCTTTTAAATCAAAAGGTTGGTTCCGATGTTCTGGATGATGATAGATGATGACAGATTGTGCTACCCGAACCCGACTGCCGATCGAAAAAATTTCACTGATACCAGCTTTCATAACCCAAAAATCCCTTAGCTAGCAGCTTTCGCGCTGCCAGTGCGAAGCCGAGCAACTCGTCTAAATAACTTTTATATCTTTGCATAAGACGGCTCTTTACGGAGAAACTTCCGGAAATGGGGTGGGAGTTTGTCGAACGGGCGGTGTTGCAGAAGGCAGGAAAACCCAGATTATGGCAAATCCGATCGCGGTCAAGGCGAGTAATCCCAACAAAACAAACCAGGGATTGAGCGGCAGCTTTTGGGAGGCAACAGGCGCAGGCATGGGTTGGGGTTCCCCTGCTTCATCGGGGTAGAGGAGTTGTCGGGAAGCTTCGGAAAGGGGAGATTCGCTCTGGGCATCTCGGGGGGCTTCGCCGGGCAACTTAATCCCTGGCTGGGGTGAAGCAACCTGGCAATGCAACAATACGACTGTGGTGTTGTCGTAGCCGTTCTTCTCATTTGCCAGATCAATCAAAGCTCTGGCAGTAGCTTCCAAAGAGCGATTGCGCCTGAAAAAGCCATTAGTATAGTCTGCCCAGAATTGTTCGATCCAGTGGTTATCACTGAGACCATCTGAGCAAAGCAACAGTAACCCTTCTTCTTCTAAAATGAAGCGCTGCACCGTAGGACGCAGAAATTCGGCATCACGAGTGCCCAGCGCCTGAGTTAGGGCGCCCGCATCGGGACGGATCAGGGCTTCTCGGTAGGGCGATCGTCCCAGGCGGACTTCCCGCGTTGCCACATCATCATCCACAGTCAACAGGTGACAATAGCGCGGGGTGATCCAATAGGCACGGCTATCTCCCACATGCGCCAGATAGAGTTCATGACTATTGCCGATCACGCTGCCGTCAGCAGTTTTAATGCATTGCGGCAGTTGCAACGCCAGCACCATGGTGGTGCCCATTCGTTGTCGGGCGGATCTGCCCTGGATATCATTTTGGCTGGCGATCAGGTTATTCACCACCCGAATGCTGGCTTCCAGTTGGCTTGCCAACAGTTCCGGCGGCACCAACTCCGTTTGCTCTGCCACTTCAGCCAGCAGCGCCCGCACTTGCAGTTTCAGCGTTTGCACTGCCAGTTGACTGGCAACTTCGCCCCCCTCATGTCCGCCAATGCCATCACAGACCAGCGCTAACTGAGGCAACAAATCATCGGGCGCCTGCATCTCAGTTAGGGGAAAACAGGCATCTTCGTTATGCTCTCGCTGTAGCCCAATATCCGTTGCACCAAAAACTTGCAATCGCAGAGGCAGGTGGGCAGCTTGTTCCAGCAAGGTTCGGTTAATCTGGGTTTCAATTTCAGGCAACTCTGCACCCGCCTGGATGCGATCGCAGAGAGCTTGCAACGCGATCGCCACTGCTGGTTTGGCAGTAAGCACCCACCTACTCCAAACCTGACCTAATTCGGCCAAGGCAGGCGGAACGAAGGAAGGTTGAGTCGTGCCATCTTTCGACTTCAGCGTTTCGTCGTCGTGATCTAGGAGTAACTCTCGCAAGCGCACTCGCCACCCTTCGACCCGCAGGTTTTCGGGAACCAGCAAACTGGTGGCAACGCCCAAATCAACCAGCGTTTGCCAAAGTTGCAAAATTTGCCAAAGCCAGTAAAGCTGACGCACACTGGTTGCCTGCTCCCAGACATCGATAATGGCAGGATAGAGATTACCCGACGCATCTAACGGCGCATTTTCGAGCAGCAGAATAGGGGGGGTATTCTCTGCTAATTGCACAAACCCATGAACTTCTGGCACATGTAAGCGCTGGGGAAAAAGCTGGAGATAGGCGATCGCAATTTCTGGCAACACTTCTGGCACCAGGGGCGGCAACGTAGGTTGGGTATCGACCCAGATTTGGGTAGACATCACCTGGTAGCGCTCGGCAATTTGTACACCTGGCGCCATCTCTGCCGCATTCACTGCCCAGATATAACGAGGAACGAAAGATGTTTCGGAACTACTCATAAGTTTGATAGGGCTTCCACCAATGCTTAAAGTAAAGTTGCTCAGGCAAGCAAACAACTGAAGGCTGGATTAGACTGTCATTGATTGCTGATCACTTGTCAAACAGGCTTTTTCCATCGGTCGGTTTGGCAATTTGTAGAAGGGTAAACGTACGTGTCGCTGATACGAGCGTTGAGACTCGATCGCTGGCAAGGGTTGTTTTGCCTCCACCCTATAAATCGTTTTAGTTTAACGATGAATGAGGTGATCGTCGCCACTCTGATCGCCATCGTAGATTGATTAATTCTCGACCGATGCAAATTTTTTCTCGACTGACGTAGAGAAACATAATAAAACCCAACATTGAAATGCTGAAATTCAGTCATTCTTTTGTTCCTTGCTCTAAGGCTACCGACCCTCGCATCAAGCGTAAATTTTTACGATTTCTTAATTTTTGTTGGCTAGAAAAATCGGGACAATTTTTCAGCCTGGACTGGGTGTAAATCAGTCAAATACTGCTTTGGTAGCCATTACTTTAGAAAAAACTGGACTGAATAATTCATTGAAATTCTTCGATCAACTCACGCCTTAAAAATCATCAGAAGTCATTGAGGACTTTCCCTGAATGGAATCATTGCTAAAAGTAAAATTTTGTAAAGCTTGATGTGAAATTGCTGCCGCCTACGAAGAAAAAGCTGGATTTGCCAGGATAGGGATTGAATCTCTAGTTATACATGCATGTATTTGGAATGAACGATTATGTCGCTGAGTCCGACGGTCATTTGGTTGGTAATCGGGGTCGTACTGTGTTTGTTTGATGTGGTGTTGCCCACTGCATTTGTAGCATCGGTCATGGGGATCAGTGCCTTGCTGGTGGCAGCCGTCGCAGTTTGGCTCCCGGTCAATTGGCAAATTATTCTTTGGGTTTTCCTCTCGATCGGCATGGTGTGGTTGTCGCGTCGGCTGGTGCCCAAAGGGACGCCGATGAAACTGGATGCAACCGAAGCGGAAACCCTGACCGAAATTTTGCCCGGTAAGACAGGGCGGGTGATTTATGAAGGCAGTTCCTGGGCTGCCCGTTGTGATGATTTTAAGGTTGCGATCGCACCCCAACAAAGGGTTTACGTAGTCGGACGACGCGGCACTACGCTGATCGTAGTCCCAGAGCATCTCGTTCATTCTTAATTCGATCGAAGCGAGTGAATCGAGAGCGATTCAGTGTATTTTTCAAATACTTTCAGGAGATTGGATATGTGGCAATGGTTCATCGCATTACTGGTTGCGGGCGGCACTGTCTCCAGTGTCAAAATTGTCAATCAGGGAAATGAAGCCCTAGTTGAACAACTGGGTAAATACAACCGTAAACTCTCACCCGGGTTGGGGTTTGTCATTCCCGTATTTGAGCGGATTGCCTTTCAGGAAACGATTCGAGAAAAAGTGCTGGATATCCCACCTCAGCCCAGCATCACCCGTGACAACGTTTCCATTACAGTCGATGCGGTAGTCTACTGGCGAATTGTGGACATGGAAAAGGCATATTACAAAGTACAAAATCTCCAGGCAGCCATGGTGAACCTGGTGCTGACCCAAATTCGTTCCGAAATGGGTAAGTTGGAATTGGATGAAACCTTTACTGCCCGTTCTCAAATCAATGAACTGTTGCTGCGGGATCTGGACATTGCTACCGATCCTTGGGGAGTAAAAGTGACGCGGGTAGAGCTGCGCGACATTATTCCTTCTAAAGCTGTTCAAGAGTCGATGGAATTGCAAATGTCTGCCGAACGGAAAAAACGGGCAGCGATTCTCACCTCTGAAGGGGAACGCGAAGCCGCGGTGAATAGTGCCAAAGGGCAAGCAGAAGCCCAAGTCTTGGCAGCAGAAGCCAGACAAAAGGCAGTAATTTTGCAAGCGGAGGCAGAGCAAAAGGCAACCGTTCTCAGGGCACAGGCAGAACGCCAACAGCAAGTGTTGAAAGCGCAGGCAACTGCCGAGGCAATCCAAATTGTGAATCAGTCTTTGAAGTCTGATCCCCATGCGGGAGATGCAGGCAAGATGCTACTGGCGTTCAACTATCTAGATATGGGAAGTGCGATCGGGCAGAGCGGCAGCAGTAAGGTGATGTTTATGGACCCTCGCAGTATTCCAGCCGCCCTACAGGGCATGTTGTCGATCACAGAAAACAGCAAGCCTTAAAGCTAGAGCAAAGAGTGGGGAGATGAGTGTATGGCTGCATAAGTCGAAAGAAGGAAACGGTACTTCTCAATCCCTCTACTCCTCCACTCCTCTACTCCCCTCTATCCCTCCACCCTCTCCACCGAATAGAATTTTTTGCTCGGATTTTAAATATCACCGCTCGTTTGGGTTGTCTGACACTGATTACACAACCCAAAAAATTCCAGCATGTGATAGTAGATTTTGAATTGGTAAGACTGGTTCAGTTGCGTTTCCAGTTCATGCACCGGGCACTGATCGATCGGAATCGAGTCGCCGCATTGCAAGCAGGTCAGATGATGGCGATCTTCCTGGACGGAACTGTAGAGTGACTCGCCCGTTGCCAATGTGCGGACTTGTACTACCCCCTGAAGCTTGAGCGATTCCAACGCCCGGTAGACCGTGGCGAGTCCCATCCCTTGCTCGTGGTGGCGGAGTTCTACGTACAGATCTTGGGCAGAAATTGCCCGATCGAGGGTCTTCAATAGATTCAGAATCCGCTCCTGACTGCGGGTGCGTTGACCTTTCATCGCTCGATCGCCTCATATCGTATCGTAAGATTAAGCTTGTGTCGTTGTTTCACCCTTTGGAACACTACTGTGGTTCATCATTATCACGCTCAAATCTATGTTACTCTTCGTCCATCGGTTTTAGATCCCGCGGGCACCGCCGTGCAATCTGGACTCAGCCATCTAGGCTATGACACTGTTGAGCAAGTGCGGATTGGTAAATATATCGAATTGACGCTGAGGGCTGAAAATGAAACGGCTGCCCATGAGCAAGTCGATCGCATGTGTGACCAGCTCCTTGCGAATCCGGTGGTTGAAAACTACCGATTTGATTTGAAAGAGATTGCATTATCGGTCGGCGTTACCCCGTGAAGCGTCCTCATCAGCAATCTGCATCCTAATCCTCACTCCCTTTCTCATGAAATTCGGCATCATCGTTTTTCCCGGTTCCAATTGCGATCGCGATGTTCTTTGGGTGACTGAAGGGCTGCTCAACCAGCCCACGCGCATGGTGTGGCATGAAGACAGTCAACTGTCTGACCTGGATGTGATCGTGATTCCGGGTGGATTCAGTTATGGCGATTATTTACGCTGTGGGGCGATCGCTCGGTTCTCCCCTGCTTTACAAGCCACCATCCAACATGCCGAGCAAGGCAAACCTGTGTTAGGGATTTGCAATGGTTTTCAAGTGCTAACGGAGGCAGGTTTGTTGCCAGGGGCGCTGGTACGAAATCGGGACTTGCATTTTATTTGCGATCGGGTGCCCCTGCGGGTCGAACGCACCAATCTACTCTGGACTCAGGCATACCAGCCTGGTGAAATCATTACCCTGCCGATCGCCCATGGAGAAGGGTGCTATTATGCCGATCCGGAGACGCTGGCGGCACTTGAAGCGAAAGGTCAGGTGGTTTTTCGCTATAGTGAGACGAGCAATGGGCAAGGTGTTGCTGAGAATCCCAATGGTTCCCTCAACCACATCGCTGGAATTTGTAACTCACGCGGCAATGTGTTGGGCATGATGCCCCATCCTGAGCGGGCAGCGGATGCCATGCTGGGAAGTACAGACGGATTAAGGCTATTTGCAGGAATCTTGGCTCAAGTTGCGGCGATCGCCTGAGCAACCCCTCACTTGACTCCCGATCCGCGAAACTTTGCTGGAACACTCTGCGTCAAGATATTAATTCCAGAGAAAATTCTGGTGGGTTCAAGCGCTACATTTTTGTCGAAATATTTATGAAGTTGAATCAACGGAGAACCCTTGCCCGGCTTTCGGGCGCTTTGCCCGATCTCATCCTTTCTGATCGCACCCTGGCTTGCAAAAAATTGTTTCTATTGCTGGTACTATCCGGCTTGTTGTCTTGCGGATTGGGGTTAGTTTGGGTTCATCCCCTGGTGGCTGCCACCACCAAGCTAGAGTCGGATCAACTGGCACAAGCTTCTGGAGGAAGCAACCCACGCGCCGATCGTTTGTCTGCTGAGATTCGGGATGCAGTACTCAAAGATGCAGCTCAGCGATCGGGGGTGTCATTACCCAGCCTGATCGTGACGCAAAGTACTGCCAAAACCTTTAGCAATCCCTGTGAGTTTAATTTTGGCGAAGTGTGTACCCGCGAATATACCCCCATTCCAGGCTGGGAAGTTTTGGTGCGGGTCAAATCCCAAATCTGGAAATATCATGTCAACCAATCGGGTTCCCAGAGGGTACTCGATCCACACACCACCTCTGCTAATCCAGGGCAGTTGCCAGCCTCGGTTCGGCAAGCCTTGCTTGAAGATGCGGCTGAGTGGGCAAGTTTGCCTGAATCCGCCATCAAAATTTTGGAGGCTCAACAGAAGATCTGGGATAATCGCTGTGCATTTTCGTTTGGGGTGATTTGTCCGGCAAACTATGCGCCCATTTCAGGTTGGCAAGTAACGGTACAGGCTCGACAACTGCGCTGGGTTTACCGGGTTAGCCAGGATGCAAAACAAGTCGTGATGGATCGACGCGTTGCCATGCCTACCCCAGTGGCGGATGCCATTGTTCGTGATCTGGTCAAGCGATCGCCGCGAGTTGCCACACCCGACACATTACGTTTTTTGGAAGCCAAGGAAAAATCACAGAATGTTTGCTCTGCTTCAGGCGAGTGTCAAACGCTTTCCTACTGGCTAGCCATTGTTTCGAACGGACGGCAACAATGGGGCTACCGCGCCGATGACCAGGGCAAACGGTTGCTGCAAATCCCAATCGCGCAAGTGGTGTCCGCCGATCGCTAGAGCACAAAATTGAATCCCATCATTTTCTGGAGGGACGCAAGGCCTTGCGTCCCTAAGATTCGGGTCGATTCTCTTGCTGTTGATATGCCAGATAGACAGCTTCTAGAAAAAGATCAGCCGTCATCTCAGCAGGGAGTTGTTCCAGAACAATCAGTTCTTTGAGTTGCCGCGCCAGTTTTAGACTTACTTCTGACTTGGCTTTTGCTGACATGAGCGATCGCCGTTGCAGGTATTCTCGAATGACTGCAAAATCATCGGGCAACATGGGTGAAAAGTTGGCAATCTGCAACAACGCTTCTGCCAGGGGTTGGGCTTTTTCGGAAAGCAGGACTGTGGCTTTGTGAATTGGTCGCGTTTCTTGAATCACCAAAGTGCCTGCGACCCAATCCCCAATGCGCTTTTCCCGTTGCCCCAACACAATGAAAAAGAAGCCGATAAAAAAAGTATCGTCGATCGGGCGAAGCAAAGCCCGTAGAGCAGCTTGTGCCAGCGTAATGGGTCTGCCGTCGTCCCGCACGACACGGATTTTGGCAACCCGTTTACCCGGCGTTTGCCCCTGCCACAGGGTTTCAAAGCAGACAAAATAACCTACCCAAATCACAAACGTGATTAAGAACAGAATGGCAACTAGCCAATTGGAAATATTGTTGTAGTTGATCCCTAATTTATCTAGATATTGGCCTAGTTGAGTAAAAAAGAACAACCAAGCCATCCAGAAAATAAATAGAGCGCTGCCCCAGATCAGGTAATCGATCATCAGCGCGAGCGCCCGGTTGCCAATACCTGCCAGTGTGAGTTCCAACTCTACACTTTCGGGTGTGGATAGGGTGACTCGGTTAAAGAAATGCATGACAGCTTCAAAGTTGGGCTTTCTAGAGCAATCTTAATCGTTGTTGGCTGGAGAAATATCAAGCCGGTGAGCCACGAATGGCGACTTTTGTCTTTTTTTAATACCAATTTGATTTGTGTTTGCGACAGATCTAGCCCCCGCACTAATGCGCCGCTGCCTTAGAAAAAAGGGGGGACCCCTAAGCCAGTCTTGAAGTCTCCTTTTTTTAAGGCGGATTTAGGGGGATCTCCTAAATGTCACATTCTCAATTTAAATGGGTATGACTTTGAGCCAAATAAAGCGGGTAGAAAAATGCTAAATCAAGGTCAGTAAGGCATTGTCCGGACACATTTGTTTCAACCGCAAGCAATCAGGTAGAGGCTAGACGGAGGAGTCGCGATCGCGCAATTGCAAACCCAACCCTTCTCGACGACTGCGCAAGTCATAGTATAAAACTGCTTTAATGGCTTGCCAGAAAGGCATGATCAGCGCACTCCCAACCAAACTGCTAATGATAGACAGCACATAAACAACGATATAGATTGCAGACCCTTGTTCGAGCGGGATTAACAAAAAGTTTGGCACGTAATTGAATACTGCAAGCAACGGCACGGTTACCAAGAAAGCAACCAGCACAATCCCTTGAATTCGGAAGACCGAAGTTTCAGTGAGTGACCAACTCCGATCAACACTCTCCCGTCCATTCACGTTTTCTTCGACCGCCAGTGGCACTTCGGCAACAACCAAGCGGGAATAAAACCAGGTAATGCCAAGCACAACAACCACCAATATCACCAAAACTGTTAGGAAACCAGCAAGGGGGCCCAAGATGAAACCCAGGATAAAGCCGACGATACCACCCAGAATAAAGCCCACAAGGGCTAAGCCCAGATAGACCAAAAACACCCGCAACCAAACCCGAAAAGCAACTCCCAAAAATGACCACTTCAGTGGCTCAATCTTTTCGCGAGCCGCACTGATGCTTTCAGGTTCATTGATCAATTCAGCAAAGACCAATCGTGCAACTAAGCCATGGATCGCAGCACATTTTGCCCATCCATAGACCGGCACCAGCACCCAAAGATAGGCGATGATCGACAGTTTTAGAAAGTCTTGGAGATGAGATCGATAAAGCCGTAAACCAGCACTAACCACATTGCCAACACTCAAAGGACGAATCGGGCTAGTTTGAGACACAATAAGCTCCTTTTTGTGGTTGTCTGAAGGCTAGCCCAGGTTGGTTTTGCGCATCGACAGACCAACTGGAATAGCGAAATCAGAGCTATCTTAAGCTACGCTGTGGGGAGTGTTCTGGGAAAATTCACAAATCATGAACATTCAGCGCTGGATCGCCCGCCGTGAACTGAATTGGAAGCGTTTGGATGAGTTGTTGAAGCAAGCTGAAAAAAAAGGGCTAAAGTCCTTGCGCGGCGAAGAAATTCGCCAGCTTGCCAGCTTGTATCGATCGGTCTCAGCAGATCTGGCACGCGCCCGCACAAACCAGGTGGGTGAAACGCTCATCCAAAGTTTGCAAAGTTTGGCAACCCGCAGCTATAGCCAGATCTACCAGGGGTCGCGTCGGCAAGAATGGCAAGCAGCTTGGCGATTTTACCGCTGGGGGTTTCCGGCAGCAATCCAGCGGAATGCTGGCTGTGTTGCTTTGGCAACTGCGCTGTTTTTGTTGGGTGCTGTTGTTGCCTGGTGGTTTGCCTGGCGCGATCCGGTATTTATGTCACTGTTGGTGCCGGGTGAGCTGATTGAAAAGGTGCGCGATCGCGGCGAGTTGTGGATGGGGTCGATCGTCGGCATTGAACCTGTCGCCTCTAGCGGCATTATGATCAACAACATCGCAGTTTCATTCAAACTCATTGCTGGCGGAATTTCTGCCGGATTAGTGACCCTCTACATTCTGGTCACCAATGGTTTAATGATTGGGGCGATCGGGGCACTGGTTGGTCAAAACAAGCTAGCTTTCCCCTTTTGGGCATTTGTCTTGCCCCACGGCGCACTCGAACTCCCCGCCATTTTTTTCGCGGGAGCTGCCGGATTGCTCATCGCTAGAGCGATCGTCTTTCCCGGCAAATATCGTCGTATCGATGCCCTACGCCTTTATGGACTGGAAGCGGCTCAACTGGTCTACGGCATTGTACCGATGCTCATCCTCGCTGGCATCATCGAAGGCTTCTTCTCCCCCAATCCCAATATTTACCCACTCATTAAGTACATCACAGGCATTGGTTTGTTTAGCCTCCTGATTGCCTATTGCGGGCAACGGCATCCTGAACAGCATTTGCAGAGTGAAGAGTAGAGGTTAGGGAATACCATCACAGAGACGTTTGTCACGCTTTTGGACATTCGGGTCATTCTCCAAATAATCTTGCACCCAACTGCATCCTGACTGAATCAGAGCATCCCATCCTGCCAGCGACCAGAGCTTCACTGTCTCGTCCCGACTGGCAGACGCCAGGGTTTTACCATCAGGGCTAAATGCGATTGCTGTGAGTACGTCATGCGACCCTTCAAGGGTTTGCAAAAGCGTACCATCCAGACTCCATATTTTCACGGTCTTGTCCCAACTGGCAGACGCCAGAGTTTTGCCATCGGGACTGAAGGCTATCCCGGTAGTTGCATCGCTATGGTCTGAGAGAGTTTGCAAGAGTCTGCCATCTCGGCTCCACAGTCTAACTGTACTGTCGTCACTGGTAGATGCCAGGGTTTGACTATCGGGACTAAAGACCACACTCAGCACCTTACCATGGTGTCCTGTCAGGGTCTGTAAGAGTTTGCCATCTCGACTCCATAGCCTAATTGTTTTATCCTCGCTGGCAGAGGCGATCGTGGTGCCATCGGGACTAAATGCTACCGCATTAACCGCTGCACTGTGCCCCTGGAGGGTGCGCATGAGGATGCCATCCTGTCTCCATAGTTTGATCGTCTTGTCTCGACTGGCAGAGGCGATCGTGGTGCCATCGGGACTAAATGCTACACACCGAACCGCATCCTGATGACCCTGAAGCGTTTTCAAGAGCGTCCCTTCCCGACTCCACAAGTTCACAGTCTTATCTTCACTGCCAGAGGCGATCGTAGTGCCATCGGGACTAAATGCCACGCTCCAGACCGAATTATGGTGACCTGAGAGGGTGTGCAACAGGCTCCCCTGTGGATTCCACAGGTTCACGGTGTTGTCAAAACTGGCGGAAGCAATAGTTTTACCGTCGGGACTGAATGCCACACCCCAGACCTGATCGGTATGGTCCTCTAGGGTGTGCAAAAGTGTGCCATTCCAACTCCAGAGTCTAACCGTCTTGTCCTCGCTGGCGGAGGCGAGGGTTCTGCCATCGGGACTAAATGCCACCCGTTTCACGGGATCCTCGTGACCTTGCAGCGTTTGCAGGAGCTTGCCGTCTCGATTCCACAATTTCACAGTTCTATCCCAACTGGCAGACGCCAGAATTTTGCCATTGGGACTAAATGCTACACCACTCACGACCTCCGTATGCCCCGGCAAGATCTGCAAGAGTGCGCCATTCCGACTCCACAGTCTTACCATGTTATCCCCACTGGCAGAGGCGATCGTCGTGCCATCCGGACTAAAGGTGACCGCATAGACGCCACCTTGGTGTCCCAGTAGAGTTCGCAACAGTTTGCCACTCCGACTCCACAGTTTCACCGTTCGGTCTCCACTGGCAGAGGCAATGAGGTTGCCATCTGGACTAAACGCCACTCCATTCACTCGCTTATGGTGTCCACTCAAAGTGTGCAGCAGTTTGCCATCAGCACTCCACAGTTTTACGGTTCTATCCTGACTAGCAGAGGCTATCAGCGTGCCATCTGGACTGAAAACAACGTCCAGCACCTGTCCCGTGTGCCCCTTCAGCGTGTGTAAGAGGTTGCCATCCAGACTCCACAGTTTTACCGTTTTATCTTCACCCGCAGTAGCAAGAATCTTACCATCGGGACTAAAAGTGACTCCTCTGACTGCAGCCTCTTGTTCGGGCAGCGTTCGCAACAGTTTGCCATTCTGATCCCACAGTTTTACCGTCTGATCCACACTGGCAGAGGCAATGATTTTGCCATCGGGGCTGAAGGCGACATCGAAGACTGAATCAGTATGTCCTTCCAGGCGATTCTGTTCTCCGGCATGGTTCGCATTCTGGACAGCGTATACTGTCTTACTCAGCTGGTCCAGCACTTGTCGGTTGAGTCCTGCTTTTGGCCAAATCGCTTGCCAGAAGGACTGCCGCAGCATTTTACTCATTTGTAAACTTTCCAGCACACTTTCCAACTCTGCGCCTGAGGCTAACTCTGCCTCTGCTGAGGAACGGATGGCTAGAATTTGTTGAATTTCGGCTTGTCTGACCTGAACGCCAGCGAATACCACTAAACCTGCCATCAGGGTGCCGCCGATCGAGGTAATCGCAGCGATCAGTTGGGCAGCTTTACGGGCTTTGATCGCCTGATCCAATTCCCGCTGCTGCCGTATTTGCTCCTGCTGCTGAATGCGATCGTGCAAGGCGGTGCTGGCGTTAATAAACGTCTGTTGCAACTCGGTGACAGCAGGCTGTTTCTTGCCTTGTATTGCTTCCTGTAACCAGGCAACTGCGGTGACTCGCTCAATGCCTCGCAATAACAGATCTTCATTGCGATCTTTGTCCTGCCATTCCAATGCTCGCAACGACCATCGCGTATGACTATGCACATGTTCGCGATCGGTCTCCAGGGTGCGGACTAGGTGATTGAAGTTAGCGTAAAAATCTCCACCGCGTTGATGGAAATCGATCCATTGCACCTTGGCTAATTCGGGATGGAGGGTGGACGGGTCGATCGCGTGATGCAATATTGTGACAAAGCGTTTGTTTAGCTTGGCTGCATACTCCACCTCATCGGCGCAATAGGGGGAATTGACCGATCGGGGCGACAGAATAAACAAAAAGTTGTCTGCGCTTTCAATGCCCCGATAAATTTCCTGCTGGAAGTCTGCTCCTGAGGCAATACTTTCCTGATCAAACCAGGTGGTTTTACCACGAGTTTGCAATTCATCGTTCAGTCGGCGGGCTAACTCAGAATCGGCGCGCGAATAGGAAATAAACACATCTAACGAGGTTGCCGGAGGTTGGCGCAAACTCTCGGTAATAAACTCCTCTTGTAAGGCAGTGGGTGGATGCTGAGCGCGGTGTTGAGCGCCCTTAAACCAGTCTTCTGCTCGACGTAAGTTATAACCCCGCAGCAAAATCGTGGGGTTGCGGCTCTGGCGTTCCCACTTCAGGGCTTTGGTCAGCAGCAGCTTGTGTTCCTCATAATAGGCAGCATCCTCGCCTAATGCTTTCAGTAACTGATCCAGGTCCTGCTGGGTATCCGCGATCGTGGCGTTGTCAGTAAAGTTAATAAACTGCAATGACTTGATGGACGATGGCACCTGCTCCAGGTCGATCGGTTGCACCAGCAGGGGGATCAGCCGTTTATGGAGACCCAAGGCATAGTCAACCTCGTGCTGACAATAGGACGATTGCAACGACTGAGGTGAGAGCAGGTAGATAATTGTATCGGTTTGCTCAATGCCGCGTTCGATCGCCCCCTCAAACGCTTCCCCGGTTTGAATATCGGTCTGGCTAGTCCACACCGTAATCCCCTCGCGCATCAGCAAACTACGAATTTGCTCCATCAAAGGGCGATTTGCGTCGGCATAAGAGAGAAAGACTTGAGTCATCAAGTTATTGGCATTCTTGATGCTCTCGCAGATGAATTCACTGTGCAAGACAGTGGGTTCACAGGGTGCTTGTTCTTCGTGAAACCGATGCTTGAGCCAACGTTCTGCCTGTTGCCGCTCTTCTCCAACTAACAGATACCGGGTTTGCTTTTGATTTTGTTCCCACTCCAGCGCCCGCACCAGTAAAACCGTGTGTTGATGCACATAGTCGCGTTGACGCTGGAAAATGCTGAGCAGTCCGCTGAATGCCTGCTCAAAGTCATCCACATCCTCGCGAAAGTAGACCCAGTTAATTTTGCCAATCTCTGGATGCATATTGGCGAAGCTGGAATGCAATCCCTGTGTCTGATAGGCTGCCCACTGTTCATCTGTCCCTTTGGGGTTGCGGGTTTGCCAGGTCTCACGGCTAATATGTTCCACATGCAGCAGCGGGATAATTCGCTTGTTTCGCTGCAGGGCGAGGCTGATTTCCTTGCCGCAGTAAGGGGAGTTAATCGAGTGGGGAGCGATGATAAACAGAAAGTTATCCGCTCTTTCTAAGCCATCATTAATTTGAGACTGAAAATCTACACCTAAGGGAATATCGTTTTGGTCAAACCAGACACTAAGTCCCTGTTCTAGCAAACGTTGGTATAACCGGGTTGCGAAGGACTTACTATCCGCTCGACCATAGGAAATAAAAGCATCGTAGAAAGGATTGGTCGCTGCGTTGGAAGCACCCATAGAGAGAGAGGAATGTGGAAGGACACTCTGCTACTGAGAGCAACTGTCAAAGCACGAAAGAATCTGTGCTTTGGCTAGGCTACTGCCAATATCCACTGCTAGATGGTTAATCAATTGTACATTGACCAATTTTGGGGAATACAGCGATCGTCCCTTTTCCTGAATGATTCCTGATTCTGACGGATTTTGTGTTGGATCTCTCAAATCCTAGAAGGGCTTAGCATTTAGGCAATATTCTTGGCAAGATTGCATCGATTTTTAGCCGAATGCTAAGCCCCCACGTCAGGTCAACACAAACTGAAGTAGAACCGCAATTTCCACTGCATGGCTGTCGAGTTGGCAAAGTTTCACTATTTTTAACAAAGCAACGTTGATGGAGAACGGTGCAGCGGAAAATTGCCGCTAGCGTTGCGCGATCGTAAGCGGCTGAAAGACGCTGCAACCTAGATTTTGGGCAACTTGATCCCTCTCCAGTGCTGGACGATCGTGCCCGATTGCCCAATTTTCCTGGACAAAAATGCTGGAAAAAACCACAAATCAAGCCTTTTCAAATTTTTGTCTTTTGTTCTTATTTTTATAAAAGTAGTTTGTTAAAATCTGTAGGATCCGCTAAAAAAGTTTCCTGTTGGGTTTATAGTGAGCCTAATCAGAAAATCAGCTTCCAGAAACCTCAGGATAGCTCAAGCGAGCCCATTCATTTATGAAGCCCCTTTCCTTTGCAAGAAGATTCGACAATAATGCTTGCAACCACACTATTAAAAAGCTTCTTAAAACAAGCTCGTTAGACCCACTGCGCCCTGAACTCGCATTTAACCTGCTGATTTCTAGACCGGAAGCACTCACTCAAGACGATAGGAGATAACTCGCGTGAAACTTGCAGTATACGGAAAAGGTGGCATTGGTAAGTCCACAACCAGTTGCAATATCTCAGTTGCCCTGGCTCGCCGCGGGAAGAAAGTGTTGCAAATCGGTTGCGACCCCAAACACGACAGCACCTTTACCCTGACTGGATTCCTGATTCCAACCATCATCGACACCCTGCAAGAAAAAGACTATCACTACGAAGATGTTTGGCCCGAAGATGTGATCTACAAGGGCTATGGTGGGGTCGATTGCGTGGAAGCGGGGGGTCCCCCTGCCGGAGCGGGTTGCGGCGGCTACGTTGTCGGTGAAACCGTCAAACTGTTGAAAGAACTCAATGCTTTCGATGAGTACGATGTGATTTTGTTTGACGTATTGGGTGACGTGGTTTGTGGCGGTTTCGCAGCACCGCTGAACTACGCTGACTACTGCATGATCGTCACAGACAATGGGTTCGATGCTCTGTTTGCAGCCAATCGGATTGCAGCTTCTGTGCGCGAAAAAGCTCGCACCCATCCGCTACGTCTGGGTGGATTGATTGGCAATCGCACCTCCAAGCGAGATCTGATCGACAAGTATATCGAGGCAGTTCCCATGCCCGTGCTCGAAATTTTGCCCCTGATTGAAGACATTCGAGTCTCACGTGTCAAAGGCAAAACCCTGTTTGAGATGGCAGAGTCTGACCCATCACTCAACTATGTCTGCGATTATTACCTGAACATTGCTGACCAAATTTTGGCAAGACCTGAAGGTGTCGTCCCCAACGATTCTCCCGATCGCGAACTGTTCTCCCTGTTGTCAGACTTCTACCTCAACCCGACGCAACCGAAGAAAACTGAAGAAGAACAACTGGATCTGATGATGGTCTAAAGAAAAGAGACGGGCGATGAGTTTTAAGGTATGAGTGATTCGTTAACTTAAAACTTGAAACTCAGACCTCGCAACTTTTTGATCTGTGAATACCGAGCAACTTCGTCAACTTCTTAGAGAAAAATGGCTGACCTATTACCAGGAAAATCGCGAGTGGCTGGCTCGCTTAGGCGTTTGGGTCGATTGTAATGGTCACCGTCGCCCCTCTTCTGGTTTTATTTTGGCAACACTCACGGTTTTAGAACCCCGACTCACGCAGCTTTTGCCTCTGATTGTGGATCTCAGCAACAATCCCGATCGCATTGTTATGGCACTGGGACTCAACTTTAATCCCGACCAAGAGATGCAAGTGATCGAAGACATTGCTTCACCCAACCCAGTCAAATTGCTGCCAGAGTCGAACCGCGAACTGCCACTGCCCAATCCCGCCAGTCGCCTACCGACCAAAATCGACGAAGACTGCGAAGGCTCTCGTCCCAGGCAGAGAGGTGGAGGGGTAGAGAAGTGAAGGGGTAGAGAAGTGGAGATCAATCCCTACCTTCTGCCTCCTACCTCCTACCTCCTGGCTCCTAACTTCTGCCTCCCACCTCCCACCTCCTACCCCCATTCCCTGCTACCACCAACTCACTGACCACCCACCGTAGAGGACTACCATGACGCTTGCTGATGCTCAACCCCAGGCAATCAACTTTGATTGTGAAACGGGAAATTATCACACCTTTTGCCCGATTAGCTGCGTTGCATGGCTGTACCAGAAGATTGAAGATAGTTTCTTTCTGGTGATTGGCACGAAGACCTGTGGCTACTTTTTGCAAAATGCCATGGGGGTGATGATCTTCGCTGAGCCACGCTATGCCATGGCAGAACTGGAAGAAGGGGATATCTCTGCCCAGTTGAATGATTATGAAGAACTGAAGCGGTTGTGTTCGCAGATTAAACGCGATCGCAACCCCAGCGTAATTGTTTGGATCGGCACCTGCACGACCGAAATCATCAAAATGGATCTGGAAGGGCTGGCTCCCAAGCTGGAAGCAGAAATCGGCATCCCGATCGTGGTGGCACGCGCCAACGGGCTGGATTATGCCTTCACGCAGGGTGAAGATACCGTGCTGGCAGCTATGGTGAACCGTTGCCCAAGTAAATCGCCGGTAGCAGAATCGGAAAAAGAAGAACGCAACGCCATTTCCAAACTGCTCAACTTTGGTCGCAAGAAAGAAGAAGTGACCGAATCGGAATCGGAGTATGTTGACCACACACCGCTAGTACTGTTTGGCTCCATGCCCGATCCAGTCGTCACCCAACTCACCCTGGAATTGAAAAAACAGGGGGTGAAGGTGTCTGGTTGGTTGCCTGCCAAGCGCTATACCGAATTGCCCACGGTTGAAGAAGGCTACTATGTGGCAGGAGTGAATCCGTTTTTATCACGGACTGCCACCACTTTTATGCGTCGTCGCAAGTGCAAATTGATTGGCGCTCCCTTCCCGATCGGACCCGATGGCACCCGTGCCTGGATCGAGAAGATCTGCTCTGTATTGGGGATTGAACCCAAAGGTTTGGCAGAACGGGAAGCCCAAATCTGGGAAAGCTTGGAAGACTATGTGAAGCTGATTCGCGGCAAGTCAGTCTTCTTTATGGGAGATAATTTGCTGGAAATCTCACTGGCACGCTTTTTGATTCGCTGCGGCATGTCTTGCCCCGAAATCGGCATTCCCTATATGGACAAGCGCTATCAGGCAGCAGAATTGGTGCTGCTGGAGCAGACTTGCCGGGAAATGGGAGTCGCAACCCCGACGATCGTCGAGAAGCCCGACAATTACAACCAGATCCAGCGTATTTATGACTTGAAGCCAGATCTGGTAATCACTGGCATGGCACATGCCAACCCCCTAGAAGCGCGCGGCATCAATACCAAGTGGTCAGTTGAGTTTACCTTTGCTCAAATCCATGGCTTTACCAATGCCCGCGATATTCTGGAACTGGTGACGCGCCCATTGCGTCGGAATAACTCACTCAAAGATTTGGGTTGGGACAAGTTAGTGAAAGAAACAGCGAAAGTCTGAGACTCTCTGGATATCTGATTGACCAAACGGATGAGTGCTCCTCATCCGTTTTTTTTAATCGCTCTCTGTTCTAGGATCTTTTATCCAGCCGTGACAGCCAACCCAAAACTCGCACCCATTTCCCGGTCAACCCTCACTTGGCAGCCCGGATGACTGCTGAACCGGAACCGATGGTTGGGTATACCACCACGCCCAAGCGATCAGCACTGCTTGAAGAGGCAGTCTCGCCCAGTAGAGCCAGGGAATATCCGGAATACCATCGAGATGAATTTGATTCACCGCCATATTAATGTTGGCTGGAAATACGGCAATAAATAACGCAATTAGTCCCCAGGCGGCGGCTTGGCTGACGAGTGGCATCAATAACCCCACACCGCCCAGAATTTCAAAGAAGCCACTGACATACACCAGCATCAACGGAGAGGGTAGGTAGCTAGGCACGATTTTGACAAAGGGATCAGGGGTGGCAAAATGCAGCACGCCTGCTGTCATCACAAAAATCGCCAGCATGATTTTAAGAAACCCTTTCAGCTTGTTCATCTCTTTTTAGTACCTATCCAAACATTGCTTGAGCAGTTGCGAGTTCATCTGTTCGGGACGTAGCATAACGACAGATCACTTGTCTTTATCTTGAACCCGCTGTAGACTCCTTCGCATCCGCCATTGGACATTAACCATGCATAGACTGGCAGCAACTCCCGGTGGCTGGACACCGGATACCGATGGTGTGATCTTTGTCGAGCAGACCCCTGCCCCGATCGTCCTCATCACCGCCGCAGATACCGACATTAGTGCGATCGCCCAGGCAATCCCGCACCTACCCAACGCCTTCCCGGCAGTCCGCGTGGTCAATTTGCTCCAGCTTCAGCAGCAATTGTCGATCGACACCTATGCCGAAACCGTGTTGGAGCAAGCCCAGGTCATTGTGCTGCGCTTATTAGGTGGGCGGGCGTATTGGTCTTACGGCTTAGAAGTGGTGCGAGAAACCGTGAAACAAACCGGAGCCACCCTGATTGTGCTCCCCGGCGACAACCAGCCCGATCCGACGCTGATGAGCCATTCCACCTTGCCGATCGCCACCGTCAATCAAGGCTGGCGCTATTTTCTAGAAGGCGGAGTCGAGAACATGATCCACGCCCTAGGTTGGATTGCCCATCACGGTCTCGCCAGCGAGTATTCCTATGTCCCTCCTCTGCCCGTGCCTTCGGTGGGGCGCTATGCTTTCCCACTGGCACCAGAACTTCAAACTGCACCGCAAGTGGGAATTGTGTTTTATCGAGCGCATTATTTAGCAGGGAACCTTGCCCCGATCGATGCTCTCTGTCAAGCCCTATGCGATCGTGGCTTGTGTCCCGTACCCGTGTTTGTCTCCTCGTTGCGTGATGCTGATGTGCAGGCAGATTTACTGGCGGAGTTCCGTCCCAAAGACGCCGCAGGCATTCAAGTTTTGCTCAACACCACCAGCTTTTCCCTGGCAAAAGTGGGCGATCGGGAATGGGGGGGGAGCAACGCTGCGGCTCCAACTTCGACGACGTTTGCCGATCGCTTTCCTGAACTGTGGCAACAGTTGGATGTGCCCGTGTTACAGGTGATTTTGAGTGGCGGTGGCTTGGCGCAATGGCAACAGGAATGGCGAGGCTTGTCGCCACGCGATGTAGCGATGAATGTGGCGTTGCCTGAAGTGGATGGGCGCATTATCAGTCGTGCCGTGTCGTTTAAGGCAGTGCAGGGATGGAATGCGACATTGGAAACCGACGTGTTGACCTATCAACCCGTGGACGATCGCATTCAATTTGTGGCGGAACTGGCGGCAAATTGGGTGAAGCTGCGCCAACAACCCCTGCATCACCGCAAAGTAGCGCTGATTTTGGCAAACTATCCCACCCGCAACGGTCGCCTCGCCAACGGAGTGGGGCTAGATACGCCTGCCAGTTGTGTGGCAATTTTACGGGCACTGCAACAGGCAGGCTATCAGGTGGACAATCTTCCTGCCAGCGATGATGAGTTAATTCAACGCCTCACTGCCGGGATGACCAATGATCCAGAAACCCACGGCATTAATTCTGCCCATCAAACTCTTGACCTCACGGCTTATCAAGATTGGTTTGTCACGTTGCCGGAAATGGTACAGACTCAAATTCGCCAACGCTGGGGCGATGCTCCCGCCTCGTTGGCGATCGCGGGCATTCAACTGGGAAATGTGTTTGTCGGCATTCAGCCTGCCCGTGGCTATGACACCGATCCTGCCCTGAACTATCACGCGCCCGATCTAGAACCCACCCATGACTATCTGGCGTTTTATCACTGGGTGCGATCCGAGTTTGGCACGCACGCGATCGTCCATGTCGGCAAGCATGGCAACCTGGAATGGCTCCCCGGCAAAAGTTTGGCGCTATCAGCAACTTGCTATCCTGAAATCGCCTTGGGCGCATTGCCCCATCTCTACCCCTTTATCGTCAATGATCCGGGGGAGGGATCGCAGGCAAAACGCCGATCGCAAGCGGTGATCATCGACCACCTCACGCCGCCCATGACCCGTGCCGAACTCTACGGTGGCTTGCAGCAACTGGAAGGCTTGATTGATGAATATTACGAAGCCTTGACCCTTGACCCATCCCGTTCTCCGGTGATTCGCGATCGCATCACGGCATTGATTCAACAAGAAAATCTGAGCCAGGAAATTCGCACGATCGCCAACGCTGCACCGGATGAACCCCTTACCGCAACGGCACTGACGGAACTGATTACCAATGCCGATCGTTACCTCTGTGAACTTAAAGAATCCCAAATTCGGGATGGCTTGCATGTGTTTGGACAATGCCCCATCGGACGACAACTGCGTGACCTGATCGTGTCGATCGCCCGTCATCCTTCGCCTGGACGCATGGGCTTGACCCGCGCGATCGCTCAGGCATGGGGGTTGGAGTTTGATCCGTTGACAGTTGATCCAGCCCAGGTCGTCAGGCTACCTTGTGTTTATCCATTTGAAACGTTTGGAAACACCGCATTCGATCCCCCTAAATCCCCCTTTAGAAGGGGGACTTTGAAATCTGAAGCCCCCTTTTTAAGGGGGTTGGGGGGATCAACCACACTGAATGACATCCCGGATCATTCAGGTGTACACTGTCGCGAAGTAACAGAGCGGAGAGGCAAAGGAGAACAGAAAGAATATCGGGCAGGTGACATCATTGACTTAATTGAGCAACAGGCAGCGATTCAGGTTGAACAATTACTCATCCATCCCAAAATTGACCTCGATACCCTCGCGCCAGAGCATGATCGGGTACAAGCAGAGTTAAGCTGGATTCGCGATCGGCTCTTACCCAATCTCCAACGCACGGAGCAGGAAATGCACTATCTGCTACATGGCTTAGCCGGAGGCTATGTGCCCGCTGCGCCATCAGGTGCGCCAACCCGCGGTCGTCCAGAGGTGTTGCCGACGGGGCGCAATTTCTATTCGGTGGATATTCGGGCGGTGCCAACGGAAAGCGCCTGGGATGTGGGACGCAAGGCGGCAGAAGTGCTGATTGAAACCTATACCCAGGAGCAGGGTGAGTATCCTAAAACCCTGGCGCTCTCAATTTGGGGCACCTCAACCATGCGGACGGGCGGCGATGACCTGGCAGAAGCACTGGCGTTGTTGGGTGTACAACCGATTTGGGAAGGGGCTTCGCGACGGGTGATTGATTTTGAGGTGTTGCCCCTTTCGCTGTTGGGTCGTCCTCGTGTGGATGTGACGCTGCGGATTTCGGGATTCTTTCGCGATGCGTTTCCCAATCTGATTGATTTGTTTAGTCAGGCAGTGGCAGCGGTGGCGGCGCTGGATGAACCCGCTGCCGACAATCCCCTGGCGGCGCAGGTGCAGCAAGAAACGCAGGAGTGGCAGCAGGCAGGGCTAACGCCGGAGCAGGCGCAACGCCGATCGAGCTATCGGGTGTTTGGCTCGAAACCGGGGGCCTATGGGGCGGGGTTGCAGGGGTTGATTGAGTCGCAAAACTGGCAGACCTCCGATGACCTGGCGCGGGCGTATCTCAACTGGAGCAGCTATGCCTATGGCGCTCAGGGGGTGGGGCATTCGGAGCCGGAGGTGTTTGAGCGGCGGTTGAGCGATCTGCAGATTGTGTTGCAAAACCAGGACAATCGCGAACATGATTTGCTGGATTCGGATGACTATTATCAGTTTCAGGGCGGGCTAACGGCGGCGGTACGATCGCTCCAGGGGCAAAACCCGACGGTGTATTTTGGTGATCATGCGCTGCCAGAAAATCCCAAGGTGCGATCGCTGCAACAGGAAATCGCGCGGGTCTATCGATCGCGGGTGATTAATCCCAAGTGGATTGCGGGGGCGATGCGCCATGGCTATAAGGGCGCGTTTGAAATGGCAGCGACGATCGATTATTTGTTTGCCTATGATGCGACGACGCAATGTGTGGGCGATTACATGTATCAGGGCGTGGCGGAGGCGTATTTGCTCGACCCGCAGGTGCAGGCGTTTGTGCAGCAAAAGAATCCCTGGGCGTTACGAGATATGGCGGAGCGGTTGCTGGAAGCGCATCAGCGGGGCATGTGGGCAAATGCCAGTCCGGCGGTGTTGCATCAGTTGCGATCGTTGTCGCTGGAAGCGGAAGCCCAGATTGAGGGCAAGATTGGCGTATATTGAGTTAATGTTGCAATTTGGGTAAGAGCGATGCCCACTTATGAAGAAGTTCTCAGTTTGGCGAAACGCCTGCCTTTGGCAGATCAAGCACGGTTACTGGAGGCTTTATCGGTGAGTTTGCCTCAGGCGGTGAGAGTAGAGGGCACCGATGAAGTGATTGCTGCTGAAGAAATTTCTGCCAGTGAAGCGGCTTTGCAGGAGTATTGGGCAGGTCGGGATAGAGGGATCACTGCGGCAGGCTTGAAGCAAAGGCTGTTTGGAGGCAATCTTGGCGAATCGGCACGCTGATTGGCAATATCTTGTTTTGAAGCCTGCCCAGAAATATCTGGAACGAATGCAACCAGAAGATTAATTGCGAATTGTTGAAGCGTTAGATACGTTGCTCACTGCACCAGAAACGCTTGACATTAAACCACTCAAGGGTCGTCCTGAACTCCGCTTACGGATTGGTAAATATCGAGTGCTGTTTATTGAAGATCAAGACGCTCAAACCTATGTGATTACCACAATTGGATCTCGTGGAGACGTTTATAAGTAGTTCTCTTGACTACTCGATTCCAAGATAGAGCGTCGCGAGGTCTGACATCAGGTCAAAATGCCAGTCCGGAGATGTTGCATCAGTTGCGATCGTGGTCGCTGGAAGCGGAAGCCCAGATTGAAGGCAAGATTGGTAACTCGTTGGCTTGATCGTCTCTCATAGAGGGATGGCTTCATTCAGGACTCGATCGCGGATTCTTTGGCGCAGTCCTTGTTCGGTCACAATATCAACTGGACAGCCCAATAAGTCTTGCAATTCCATCAGCAGCCCACCCAGATCTAGTAAACTGCGTCCTGACTCCATCTCTACCAGAAAATCGACATCGCTTTCTGCGTCTGCGTCCCCTCGTGCGACTGAGCCAAAGATGCGGACGTTATAAGCGCCATATTTGGCTGCCGTTTCCAGAATATCTTTGCGTTTTTCGATTAAATACTCTCGAATGTTCATGCTCGATCGCTGCTCCAATTAAGCACTTGAGGATTGAGTTGTTGGGTATGGATCAAGTTTAAGCAGTTGAGTCTCTAGTTCCTGAATTGTCATGAAACGTCCCCTGCTTTAGCCGCTGATTTCACTCTACTCTACCTGCCGATTTGCCAACTCAACCTCAGAGGTTTCCCAAAACCTCTGAGGTCTAGGTTCCAGCATGGTTTTCGAACAATCCTCATGCTCGATCGCTGCTTTACGTGGCAGTGAGATCAAGGTCGATTCATAAAATCATTTTTTCATATCACGCAAAAAGTAAAAACGGTCAGAGCCATCATTTCCCTTTCTACGCCCTAAATAGGCTGTTAGTGGGGAAGAGAGTTCTACCAAAATCTCGTACATTTCTTCTCGTTTTAAGGGTTGTGCAGGTTTACGGAAAACGTAAATTGCATGAAGCTGAGAGATATCAGCATCAGCATCTAAAGAGCTTTCTAGAAAATCCTTAACGAGTTGAACAATAAATGCTCTTAACTGGATTTTTTGGAGGTGTTGATTGATATATCGGATAACCTCATCATCCGCTTGTCCGTCTACTAGATAATCTCGTAGCTTAAAGAGATCAATCGGATATTGATGATGAACTTTAACTAATTTCTCTAAAGTCGCAGGGTTAAGAATTGCCATACCATGTACTTTCGCTGCTTTCTTTAACTGATCGGTTAGTTCACCAGGACCAATGATTAATTTAGCGGCTTTACTAAAAGCTTCTTTGTTTTCAAGGCGCAACGTCCCAAGATTTAAGAGTTGAACAGCCGTGTCATTTGGAATTTTTTTACCTGATTTACACTCTCCTACTAAAGGATAAGGCTCAGAGCAAAAAATATCGATACCACCTGCACCACCTCGATGGGTATAGTCTACTTTGAAGCCCAGAAATTCTAAGCTTTGACGTACTACAATTTCAAAATCTGTTCCAGCTTGATAGCTGCTTTTACCTTCATCTTCCTCTTTACTTCGATTGCCTAAAGCAGCAATTTTATTAATCCATTCCGGTGCGGTCAATACAGTTTTATGATGGCTATTCCAGCCTAGGAGCTGCTTAAGTTCATGATTGAGCTGTTTTGCGACAGGATGACCCACTTCTAAGCTCGATAGCTGGAATTGTAGAGATTCTAAGCTCGTATTGGGATAAGCTTCTCCATCCATGATTAAGGCTTTGCGTTGCCGAAAACTACTTTCGGAAACTATAGGCTCATCTTTTTCACTAGCTGCAATTATTCTATCTTCCGGTTGCGACCAAAAAAAGGAACCAGGCGGAGGAGGTGCATTCAGAATACAAGGTTCAGATAATTGGTATACTCGCAGAAATAAAAGTTTAAGAACCTGATTTTGTTCAAAAATGTGTTCCAGAGCGCTCAAGTTCCAGATAGTTGACTGAGCGATTTTGGGTAGAAGATGTCGCTTGTTTGGGTGAATATGCCAATGATATTCACATTTACCCCAAGTTTGTATCTGAATCGAGGTAAGACTATTAAACGGGTTTTGGGCAAGTGGTAAGTAGTTAAGTTGGTAATATTGCTCAACCGTCAACCCAAAGGGAATTTGCTGACTTGGATATAACCAAAATATCTGGCCTTCTGATACAAATTGCTTAAATGGGATAGCAATCAACTTCCCTAAATTTAGCATTTCAACATCAAATGCAGAAAGTTGAATCCCTTTAGATATTTCAATACTCATGCTATTGCTGGAGCACTTAAAATTTCACGAATCAAGGGATTTTCAGCAACTAATTCCAATTCTTTTATGAGTTCAATTAATTCATCTTGAGCAAAACCATAATCTGCTGATTGGCGATAGATCGTTTCGATAGCAACCAGAGGCTTTATTTCATCTTTTTTAAGAACAACAACTTCACCATTTTGCTTTTCTCGAAGTTGCTGTTCGAGTTCTTTACCCTTTCGCCAATTTAATGGAATAGGGGTAGAACGGACAAGACAACCACGAGTAAGCTTATGCTTTTTATAATTAAGCAATCGCTTCATTACCGCATTAAATGTTAAACCTGTTTTCGTTTCACAAATTCTAACGCCAATCCGTACTTTTTTTGCGTGATTTGGATCATATCCAGAAATAATTAAGTGCAAGTCATGGGCAGAAGAAGCATTAATTTTCTCAATTTTCTCAATTTTTATACCTTCTACTACTCGATCAGGAAGCATCTTGATTGTAGAAGTAATAACTGAAGCTAGCTCATCTTCCTTATTTAAGGAATCATCTTTTTTGCTTAAAGCATCATCTTTTGTAAGCAATTCGTTATAAATATCAAGAAGCTCTTGTTTTTTCGTCTTGATAGGTTCTCTAATATTGTGGTTACCAATCTCGACCTCTGCAAATCTTTTAGCGCACCATTCCTTAAAGAGTTGACGTGCTGCTGCTGCCTCATTAGCGACTTGCCTCAATTCATTTTCATCAAAAGGATAGAGATTGGGATAATTATCTTGATTGAGATTATGATGTCGATAAAACCATGCTAATCTCAGTTTGACCAATTCCACCATTTGATCAGCAGTTGGAGGTTTTGCACTAACTGTCCATTGACCAACACGGTCAGGGATACCGCTTTGCATTTGGCTGATTTCCCGGGCAGTATCAGGAATAACGCAGCAAAGTAATATCACATTACTGCACTGAAAATAAATACGATCAATACACTTAGCTACAACCTGTGCTTTGCTGTCGCCTGTCTCGGTATTTGCTTCATAACAATCTACTTGATCAAAGCAAATTACTACGGGTTTTGCAACAACTTCTCCTAACTTACAAATCTGTTCTATCACCCAGACTGCTCTGTCATCTTGCTGTTCAGATGTGTATTCAGGTAAGCCTGCTTGCTTAATGCTAGGATGGTCATCCCCTTTTAACCAAGCTAAACCCACTTGAGCTAGTTTTGAGTTTTTAAAGAGCGTGAATAAGACCGCCTTCAAAAAGTTGAAGTCTAGTTCTGGCTGATTTTCAAGAATTGCTTCTGTCAAATTATCAAAAAAGCTTTCCAGATTCGACTTTCCAACATTTTCAAGAATAAATTTCTTTAAATAATCTGGTTCATCACACTGATCTATATATTGTTGATATTCTGACTCAAACTCTGTACCCTTTAGGGTGGAAATTATAGCGACAGCAAACTTTTGCCACTGTGTTATACCCCTCGCATTCTGTCGGGCAAAATCTGTACATAGATTAACTCGTACATGAGAATCAATACGGCTTGGATTTTTACAAGGAGGTAGATAAGCAAAAAAAGCATCTCCCTCTCGTTCAATATTTTTCCAAATTCGGTGAATAACATGACTTTTACCTGTTCCCCGATCTCCCTTCATGGTAATCCCAATCTTCCTAGAGAATTTTTGGCGAACTTCAGTAATTGCCTGATTAATTTTCTGATCAATATGCTGATTAAGATCAGTTAAATCAGCCATCACATCGCCCCAAACTTCATTGGCTGAAATAACATGCTCTAGAGAGAAGGGGTTGGGGCTGTTTTGACGTGCTGCTGCAAAAAGGGCATGCGAATCCTGGGTAACGCTCATTGCTTACTCTTTCCTAAGGCTATTGCTATTCTTTCAAACTGCTCTAAATAGGCAAGTGGAATTAGACGAAATCCAATGCCTGCATGAATTATGCTATTGCTAAACCATCGTTTATTTAATTCAGTTAATCAAGTTGGTTGACTAGCGTAGAACAATAGCCCCCGAATTTCACTTGAAATTGAATCTTGTTTCTGTTCATCAGTTGCTCCAATGGCTTCGCCACTTTGCAAGTAAAACAACTGATCGGCTTGCATTTTCATCACCCAATCATTAAATTCCAATCGCTCTACAAGATCGCCAAATTCACGACGCAGATGCCAAATTGGAACTAGACCGCCATAGTTGTAGCCTTTATCCAACTTCTCAAACAGAGCAAGTGCTTCGGGTTTAAAGCTCTCGTAAGAACTAATCTTAGCAACAGATAATTTCCCATTTGTAGATGCAGAACCAGTCGTCATTTTTGCCTTTTGAATCCACTTGGATAGAGCCTTTGCAACCCAGGCTCCTACGATCGTTCCTTCGATGACCAAATTAGATTCTTTCAAATATTGACCTAATAGCTCAATACCTTGAGCTAAAATCGCAACCTTCCCGCTTACGATCGAGATTGCACCTTTTTCCTCTAACTGAGCAAACACATCTTGATAATCGCCACTCTTTTCACCTTTGCGCTTAAGCCGCTCAGTCAATTTACCTTTAGGCATTACTTGTTCGTCTGTGCCCCATAAAGCAAGCAAGAGACGAGTTGAACGACCAACAAGCTGGCTATTCGTATTTTTGGAATCCTTGATTTTAGCTTTTACTGGCGGCATAGTGGCAATCTTCCTAAACCTTCAATACTCGCAATTATTCAAGTATGCATCCCCTTTTTTCAGAGTGCCACAAAAAATTAAAAAAAAACAACGAATTTTGGATAATATTTTATGAATTTTGGAATAAAAATTATGTTTTGAAAGAAGGGTCTAAATAATCACACAGCTATTACTGAGGACAAAGTAGTTAATATCCATTGATGATTTGATTCAAACGATCGCCTCCTGCAAATCCACCGATCGCAAAAAGCACGATCGTCCGCATCAATAACCTACCTGTTAAAAAACCTCGGAGGTTTTACGAAACCTCCGAGGTTTTGGGTGATCTGAGCCATCTGTGCAGTTTGACTAAAACTCACCTATGCAGTCTGAACCGTTGCTCCAGAGCCACTTTCAGAGCCTGCCTTCAGGCGACTGGCAGTACTGCGATAGACCCGCACACTTTTTCGCACACCGCCCGCCATTTCATATTCGCGGCTGTCTTTGCCATATTTAAAGGCAACACCAATCAGCATTTTGTCAGTGAGGTCGCCGAGAGCTTTTTCTAAGGCAGCGATTTCAGTTTTGGAGGAATCGATCACCGCCAGCGCCGTATTGTAAGTTTCAATCTTGGTTCGGAGTTGTTCGATCTGGCTAGAGAGATTGCCAACGGTGCGGATATCGCCAAAGTCGAGCGCAGGGTCAATGGCTTTGAGTCCGGCAGCACGCAGTTCGGCTTTTTCCAGAATGCGGGAAGTGCGTTTTTTGCGGGTCATAAATCGGTGCTCCTGATGACACGAAGTGGATAGGCTCAGGATGGCAGGTCGATCGGGGCAGGGGGTTCAGCAAAACTTCGGGATGTTGCAGGGGGCTTTCAGAAAATGCTGAAATTTGCCCGTATTTGTGCCGAATTTTTGTGTAACCAGAGTGATTTCCGTTTTTAAACGCTAGAGGTAATGTTGGTGCTGAGGGGCGATCGGGGTTGTGGCAGTAAAGCATTCGCTAAAAATGGCTTGTTTGTAACGAAAGTTGAAGCGGAAGTAAGATCCGCTTCAATGGAAGTAAGAACCGCTTCTGCGGAAGTAAGAACTATTTCAACGGAAGTAAGAACCCCTTCTGCGGGAGTAAGATCCACTTGAATGGGAGTAAGATCCACTTGAATGTAAGTAAGATCCGCTACTGCGGAAGTAAAGACAGTCGTCTTAAGAGAATGCTCTAGAAGTTCGTTAGCCATTAGCAATAGACCCGATCTCCCTTATTAAGGCTACGGTGTACACACAAACCTCAGATTTAAGGCAAAACTACTGGAGTTCCCCCCAATCCCCTTAAAAAAGCCTGCTTCTGATAGATTTTGTGTCCGAGCTGTCAAACCCTGTAGGGGCGCGGCATTGGACAACGATTTAACAAATCTCACCGACAATGTTTATCCCAATGCCACGCCCAACTTCTGATAGATTTTGTGTCCGAGCTGTCAAACCCTGTAGGGGCACGGCATTGGACAACGATTTAACAAATCTCACCAAAAATGTTTACCCCAATGCCACGCCCACCCCCAACGATATACCCATCCATCCAAACCGGGCGTGACCTTCGGGCGGAGAAAGGGTGGATCAAACCGACCCACGCGACCCGGGCGTGGCATACCCTACGGGAAGCAAGCTACGGGCGGGAAAGGGTTGACAAAACCAAAAATCATTTGCCGAATGCCGCGCCCCTACGGCGGATCAACACAAATTGAGTGAGAACCAGAAAAAAGCTACGGTGTACACACAAATCTCAGATTCAAGGCGAAACCACTGGAGATCCCCCCAACCCCTACACTGGCGCGCCGCTTCGCCAGAAACAAGGGGGGGGCTTCAGCACTCAAAGTCCCCCTTGTTAAGGCTACGGTGTACACACACATCTCAGATTCAAGGCGAAACTCCTGGAGATCCCCCCAACCCCCCTTAACAAGGGGGGCTTCAGCACTCAAAGTCCCGCTTTTTTCTAGCGCAGCGGCGCGCCAGCGCGGGGATTTAGGGGGATCAACCCACTCAATGACATCACTGATTACTTGTGTGTACACGGTAGCTTGTTAAGGGGGATTTAGGGGGATCAACCCACTCAATGACATCACTGATTACTCGTGTGTACATGAGATTTGAGTGTACAGCGTAGTTCAGTAGAGTGATAAGTGCGCCCTATTTTTGACCCACCGCCCAGAGGGGCAGCATCGGCTGAACTCCCTGAGCGGTATTTTTGGCAAAGTTCAGATATTCATTAATGCCAAAAGCATCTTCAATAGTTCTCAACAGGGAATAGTGATTGTAGGGGGTCGGGTCTGCCACACCGCGCGGTCCATGGTTGGTAATCACCAGGGTGGGGATATGTCCGCCGCCAAAGTTGGCGGCACTGCGCGGCTCAAAGCCACAACAGCCTTGAGGCTCTGTTTTTAAAGGAGGGGAATTGTCTTCATCCCAGGTGAGGACGATCGCCACATTCTCAGCCGACTGCCACGATTTGGACTGGGTAATTAACTGAACCACCTCTCCCACCTTGCGGTCTGCGGTTTTGAGCAAGGGGCGAAGTTCTCTGCACTGGTTCAGTCCATGCATTTCATGGCACTGATTGAGGATGATATGGCTGTAATTGGGGACTTTGCCGCTTTTGAGATCGATCGCCAATTGATCTAAACCAACGATTTTTTGAGCCAGATTGGGGTCGGCTTGCACGCGCTTGAAGTTGAGAAACCCGTTGTGTTTGACGGCATAGAGGGCATGAGCGAGATCGGGCGCAACGACGACTTTAGAACCAGGGGCGGGGAGATCTTCAAAATAGCCTTTCCAGGTGAGTCCTTTTTCTTCAAGCTGGTCAATCAGGCTTCTGGCGGTAATGGTGTGGTTGGCGTAACCGGGCTGTTGAGCGTTGCCGCAAAACGGTTCCTGGCTGCCTGCCTGACAGTAGTAAGCGTCGTCGTCGTGAATGCCAAAGGTGCTGCCTCCTAACATGGCGATGTAGTTGGCTTCGCTGGGATGAACTTCGCCATAGAAGCGGGTGGCGAGTCCATAGGTTTTGGCGAGTTGGTTAATGACGGGCAGGTCGGGGTTGCCGATGATTTGCCCGTAACCTTTGTTTTCCTCAACCATGACGAAAATATGCTGATACCGAGGCATTGCCCGATCGCTTGGCGTGACGGTAGCGGTGGCACTGGGGCTGGGGGAAGGAGGGGGTTCTTTGCCGACAACGGTTGAGTTAGGTAGGCTGGCGGTGCAACCGAGGTGGCTGAGGCTTAAGCCTAAGAGGAGGGGCACGACGATCGTGTTGCGATGGGTGAGGGGAACCCGCATGGTGGTATGGCTGGGCTAGCAACCAGGTGAAGGGCTGAATTGGCGGCAATCCCCTGGGTTCAAGTCCCTTTGGGGGTTACTGGCCAATCCGATGCCCTCAGTTTAGCGTGAAGGTAGGCACGGATATTCATCAGTGAATCCGATCGCCTTAATGGTTTGGCATCGACTTCGCCACACTGGCTTCTAACTGATTAATCGCTGCCATGATGCCTGTTTCGGGATTATCTAGCAGAGAACGCTGCATACTTTTCAGATAGCTGTCGATGTTACTGCGCAGCAAGGGACGATCGATCGCCACAGTATGTTGGTAGTCCCACAAGTCCCAAATCAAAATACCCACTCCCACGATCGGGTCAATCAGGCTGGTGCCCAACTCCGCAGCAACGGAAGTTCCCGTTTTCGCTGCCAGTTTTGCCGTTGCCTTTGCCGTAAATTTGGCGCTGATTTTGCTGCCCACTTTGCCCAGCGAAGCCAGCAAAAAAGGCTTGGCCGCCAGATAGCCTGTGCCCCCCACCAGCGCCTTCAGCGACAGATTTGAGAGGTTGCCTTCAGTATCACTCACCGTCGTGGCAATGGTATCCAGATAACGCTCCCACTGTCCTTGAGGAATGCGATATTTGCCCTTGACCTCGGTCATCTGCTGACTTAGATCTGCCACAAAATGTTCTGCGGCGGCTGTTGTAATCACTTCCAGCCGCAATTGTGCGGTTTGGGGCACCAAAACCCGTTTAGTAAATTCTTTTTGAAAAGTCTTCGTTAACTGAGCATTCACCGCTGCACTGGGACTGGCTTTGCCTAAACCGATAAATTTGCCTGCGGCAGCTTTGAGCCATACCAAAGGAGCTGAAACTTCTAACCGTTTTTGAGTGAAGTAGTCGAAGTACCAGTCGAGAAAGTTATCAACTCTGGGTTCCAGTTCTCCCACCCAGGTATTGAGTTCAGAGGCGGCATAGGCTCTGGTCTTCTGGTGGGCAGATTGGATAGCATTGACGATCTCCTGATCGAGGCGGTTGAGTTTGGGCGGCAGTGCAGCGGTGAGTTCCTGATGGGGGGCGATCGATGCAGTAGGAGCAATAAAACTCTTGGCAATGACAAAACGACCTGCCAGGGGAATCAGCACGATCGCAATCACGATCGCCCAAATAAACGGACTCACCGATTTGATCCAGCGGGTCAGAGGAGAGGGCGCTCTGGTTTCGCTGGGTGTCGTAGAAGCGGTTGTCGCAGAATTTGTCTTTGCAGAATTTGTCTTTGCAGGCAATGCAGCAGTATCCACAGTGCTCTGGACTTTGCTGCTCTCCTTAACCTGAGAGACTTCAGTCCCTGGCATCTGGGCAACTTCCTTCATCAGAGATCGAGATACCGGGGAACGATCGAGACTGGTAGCCGGTTGCGGCGCAGCAACGGCAGCCTTGGCAGGCGGCGGAGAACCCAAACCAGGATTAGAAGGCACATAATCCCGCGCTCTGGGCGAAACTCGTTGCCCAGCCACTTCGCTAAAGGAAACGGCTCCCGTGCTATCCAAAGATGCGCGTGGAACAGCACTGGCTGAGCCTTTGGTCGCTTGCGGATTAGAAACAGTCTCTTGAAAGCGCTCCTGCGATCGAGCCAGGGGAACCGCACTGGCAGAACTCTGAGCGGTTTGAGGGGTCGAAAGCGTTTCTTGAAACCGGGATTGCGCTTGAGCAGACGGAACCGGACTAGCTGAGTCTTTGGAGGCTGGAGGATGAGAAATCGTTTCTTGAAAACGAGGTTGCGCTTGAGCGGGCGGTTTGGGTTGCTGACTCATCGACAATCACCTCACAATAAACACGGTTTCTATTGCATCGTCTGGTTCTAGCGGTCTATTAAGGCTGTTTTGAGGGTTTTCAGCCCCTCAAAACATCTCAAAAATGGTTTTTGTAGATTTGAGTGACCCCTCAAATCTATCCTGACGGATTACTAGACTAACCTGCCTAGATATTATCGGAGTTGGGGTAAAGGTTGCGTAGGGGACTTTTGTCCAGTTGTGACGCGGTGCGATCGCGCTTTGATCTTCTGCAATGTCGCGGAGGCGTTGAGGGAGGACGATCGCTTCCCGTCTACCCAATCAAAGTTCAAATTTGGCGCAAAATCATGAGGACAACAGTAGCAGGGGGAGTCTGAGCGATAGAATAGTCAAGCTGAATATCCATTTGACAAAGCAGAGCAATGCGGATCTCCCTGAACTGGCTGCGGGAACTGGTAGACATCACCATGCCACCAGAAGCGTTAGCAGAAATGCTGACGATGGCAGGTTTTGAAGTGGAAGACATTGAAGATCGTCGTACCTGGGCGGATGGGGTGGTGGTCGGCAAAGTAATCGATCGTCAACCTCACCCCAATGCGGACAAGCTCAGTGTTTGCCAGGTTGATATTGGTGCGGATACGCCTTCGACGATCGTCTGCGGTGCTGCCAATGTGCGCGCCGACCTCTATGTTCCAGTTGCCACCCTGGGCACCTATTTACCCAAAGTTGACCTCAAGATTCGCCCTGCCAAATTGCGCGGAGTAGAATCTTTCGGTATGATTTGCTCGCTTTCGGAACTGGGGCTAACCAAGGAATCCAGTGGCATCCATATTTTTGACCAGGCAAATCTGCGACCAGGTAGCGATGCGCGTCCGTTACTGGGATTAGATGATGTGATCCTAGACCTGACTTCGACTGCCAACCGTGCCGATGCCTTGAGTATGGTGGGCATTGCGCGAGAAGTTACTGCCTTAACTGGCTTGCCTCTGCGCTTACCGATCGCTGAAGACCCCGCGATTGCAAGCAGCAAAACCGATCTGGCACTCAAAATTTCTGAACCGCAAGCCTGCCCAATTTACATGGGTACGGTAATCGAGCAGGTGAAGGTTGCCCCTTCGCCTCTCTGGTTGCAGCAACGCCTCCAGGCAGCCGGAACCCGCCCGATTAACAATGTGGTGGATGTGACAAACTACGTGCTGTTGGAGTGGGGACAGCCTTTACATGCCTTCGATCGCGATCGGCTCCTCGCCGTGAGCCAAGCGTCTGCCCTGCAAATTGGCGTGCGGTTTGCCGAATCCGGTGAATCGCTCAAAACCTTGGACGGGCAAACCCGATCGCTGCAAGAACAAACCCTGCTGATCACTGCTAACAACCACCCCGTTGCCCTGGCAGGAGTCATGGGTGGCGAAGAGACTGAAGTGGTTGCCGAAACCCAGACCCTTTTACTGGAAGCGGCGTACTTTGACTCTGCCGCAATTCGGCGCTCTGCCCGCTCTCAAGGGCTACGCACCGAAGCCTCTGCCCGCTACGAACGGGGCGTGAATCAGGCAGAATTGGCAGTTGCCTGCCGTCGGGCAATTCAACTTCTGGCAGAACTGGCGGGAGGTGTGCCTGTGGTGCAGGCAACCGCGATCGCCCAATCTGCCCAATCCCCTCCCACCCGCTCTATTGAGTTGCGCCTGGAACGAGTGAACCAGATTTTGGGGATGGTGGAATCGCCTGCGGAACCCGCTAAACAGGACGCTACGACCGAAAATGCTGAAGATTCACTCAGAGAATTGCAAGCGATCGAAGTCGAACGGGTTCTTAAAGCACTGGGTTGCGAAATAAAACCCACGAAGAAAACCCAGGGCTGGACAGTGAATGTCCCACCGTACCGCTACCGCGATCTGGAACGCGAAATTGACCTGATTGAAGAAATTGCGCGGGTCTATGGCTACAACCAGTTTTGTGACACATTGCCCGACAAGACTGAACCCGGCTATTTGTCGATCGAGCAAGCGCTGAGCCGCAAACTTCGAGAAGCCCTTAGAGCCGCCGGGTTGACCGAACTCAGCCACTATTCCCTGGTTAAACCGGGGGAAAGTCGCCAGATTCACCTGAGTAATCCACTATTTAATGAATATGCCGCCCTTCGCACCAACTTACTCGATGGATTGATTGATGCCTTCCAATACAATTTGGAGCAAGGAAATGGGGCATTAAGTGGGTTCGAGATTGGTCGCATCTTCTGGCAAGAAGAAGATGGACTCAGTGAAGCTGACTCGGTGGCAGGTATCTTTGGTGGTGATATCACCCAGGGCAAATGGCAACGAGGGGGCAAAGAGCAACCCATGTCCTGGTTTGAGGCTAAAGGCTTGTTAGATAGTATCTTTCAACGACTGAGTTTGCCGGTGGAATATCAACCCGATCGTCGCGATTTGCGCCTCCACCCTGGACGGACTGCCTCCCTGTGGCTGCGAGGGATTCGTTTGGGTACGTTTGGGCAACTGCATCCCCAATTGCGCCAGGAACGTGGGCTACCAGACGAAGTCTATGCCTTCGAGCTAGACCTGGATGTGTTGCTCAATCACATGGATCAGGATGAATACCTGGTGCCGTTATTCCAGTCCTATTCCTCCTATCCACCGTCCGATCGTGACATTGCCTTCTACATTCCCACCCAAGTTTCTGTATCCGAGATTGAGCGCCTGATCAGAAAATCGGGCGGTGCTTTATTGGACTCGGTGGAACTGTTTGACGAATATCGTGGTGATTCTGTCCCCGATGGACAACGCAGCCTTGCCTTTCGCCTGGTCTACCGTGCCAGCGATCGTACCCTCACCGAGGACGACATTGAACCGGTTCACCAAAAAGTGCGCGAAGCCCTGGTGGAGAAGTTCCGAGCCGATCTGAGAAGTTAAAAAGTAGGACCCCGATTGCATCGGGGCTACGCATTTGGCGCATAAATTTTCGCTCGATCGCAGCCGTTTTTGCCCAAATGCTCAGCCTGCCCAGTTACATCGGCAAGGCTACGGAGTTTGTAATTCCTAAAAGAAGGAGTGAGTTACGATGGCTAAATATGTAATGTGGGGCACCTACTGCGAGGATGTTCTAGAAAAACGGACTCCCTATCGGCAGGCGCATTTGGATGGACTAGCTCAGCAAAAAGCCGCAGGTGTATTGATCACGATCGGACCCACCAAAGACCTGACCCAGTGTTTTGGCATTTACGAAGCAGACGACGCTGTCACTGTGCGCCAGCTCATCGAAGCCGATCCCTATTGGCAAAACGGTGTCTGGACTGAGTATGAAGTGAAAGAGTGGATTCAGGCAATTTAGTGCCTGTGGCGATATTCAGGGGATTGTAAATTAGCCGGCGATCGCACAAGAAAAAAATTAAAACCCAACTCGATAAAGTTGAAATAACTCCCCAGTTTTCTTTTTCACCACCTTACCCCCGGCTGCTTTGATGAGCTTTTCCCAAGCAGAGAGTGGCTCCAAAAATACCTCAGTGCCCAAGTAGGTTTCCAAAATTGCCCAGTTTTCTGCCAGGGGCAAAGTGGAATCAATCGCATCGAAAACAAAGATGCCGCCTGGTTTCAGCACCCGCTTTACTTCGGCAAGTACCCCTTCCCAATAGTCGATCGAGTAATAGCAACTGAAGCCAGTGGCGATCGCCAAATCAAACTGCCCCACTTCGTAGTTCAACTGGTGAGCAGCCCCCTTTGCCACACCCTTAAACAGTTTGGAGTTAAGTTGCGGTCCCCGCGCATTTAAACTTTCTCGCGCAAAATCGCAGATTTCTTGTCCGTAGAAAAACGCATCCCAATCGCGCCAGGGATAAATTAAAAAACTCACGCCACACCCAATATCTAGGCACCGTTGGTTCTTTTGTGGCTTGGCAACGTCCCAAAAGGGAGAGAAGGTCTTGGCTTGCAGCGTGCCAGCAACACGCTCCTGAAAAATCGGCATTGCCTCGACTTCTTCTGGCAACTCGAAGGCTTCACCACGATATTCACGGTTAAAGCGATCGGCGACTGCAATCATCTGCGTTTGCCAGGCTTCAATTTGCTTTCCAGCAGCGCTACCAGGGATCTGATAACCCGATCGGGCAGCGTCTGGAGAATTAGAATTTTGCTTTTTAGCCATTCAGCGTATGCGACGACTCGCCTATCAAGGGGTTTTTACTGTCCTTTGAGCGCTTTGGTAAAGTTCTTGCGATAAGAACTACTGATCAGGAAGACGGGCCAAAGCAAACCCAAATAGATTTTCCCCTGACTAAAGTTGGTTCGGTGAAACCCACTCCAAAACTTCCAAACTCCGGCACCGTAAACGACGATGAATCCAAGCAAAATCAATGTGTTCATGGCAATCTACTGTTTGAGTCACTCGAAACTCCGCTCAAGGGGTTGATTGCCAAAGTTGAGTAGATATTTCAACCCCAGGCGTTTTTTGTCCCCGTAATTCCTCGATGCTCAAATGAACTGAGCAAACTTGAGCAGGCTTTTCTCAAGTGTAAGACAGTCTGCCAAACTTCAGCTACTGGGTTAAGGGGTTATGTTCTAGACATGTTGTTGGTATTTTTGAAACACTACCGGGTTGAGGAATGGCGATCGTAAATCAGCGCACCACAAAATATCTTGACACTCGCCATTCAAACCCTGTTATAGGTTGATCAACATGTTGGAAGTCATTTTGCAAGATGAAGCCAAGTTTACAAAGTCCTGTCCTCTTTTCTTCAAAATTTCTACTCAATCAATTAAGCCAATTTTTCGCGCCCGATTTTCAGTTTGAATCTTGAGGTCTTTTCCCTTCTCTTGATAAACCTCCAGAGCTTCTTGGATTTTTGTCCAATAGATTTGAACGGTTCTTGCAGACACTTGCATGCGTTGTGCAATCGCTCGATTGGTGAGTTCTTCTACAAACGCCAATCTCAACACTTCTAACCACTCTGGCTTCATTTCCAGATCAGTCCCCAAATCCTTTGTGTGGGTTAGTCCTTGCAGTGCCCAGTTAATACGGGTCAACAGGTCTTGTCCAGACAGACTCTTATCAACTGCTGTAAAGCCACCTTTATGACCGTCAATCTCTGCCCTGATCCGAATGAGCAATTTGATACAAGTGCTTTGTACTGTCAAGTGAAGATTTGGATACTTTTGCATCAGTATTTTGAGTAACTGAATGCCAGCTTCCGACCGGGCTGGTTCACCTATTTTTTCTGGAAGGATCACATCCAGGACAACCAGATCGGGTTGAAATCGTTGGATTTCTGTTAAGACTGCTTCTCCAGTTCTGGCAGTGCAGATCTCTGCCTGCGGGTATTGTGTTTTGAGAAAGCTCAAAGTTCCCCGTAAAAAAACTTCTTGCCCATCCGCTACCAGAATCTTCCACCTGGGTTGTTCAGACAAATTTTGGCTCATTACTTAAAACTTCAAGGGCTGCTAATGACCGCGAGGACAATTTCCCACAAGGCTCGCGTCAGCAAACAGATGGGGAAATATCGTTCGTCCTCAAACACGAGCAGCACCCTGATGACGGTAGACAGAACACACAGGGGAGGCATTTGCACAGGTCTGCAATTCGTCTTTCTCAAAAACGAATTGAACTCTACAGACAAAGCAGATGCATTGATAGATGTTTCCCAATATTATCCGAATAAAGACAGTCATTCAGCAACCCAAAAGCGTGTTTTTTGTTACCCAGTTGATGCTGACGGGCAAAAATCGCATTGGCTGTAGCGATGTCATTGCAAGCCTGAAGATTGTCTAACACCTGAAGATCATTCAACCCCTGAAAACGTCACTTGTGTTTCCCATGGCATTGATGAGTCAATCTGACTGCGAAGACATCATGTCCAAAGGAATGGGGATTGATGTAAGCAAAATTATTTTGGTGATTTAAGCACTCCTGATTGATTGAGTTGCTGCCCAATTGGTTCCGTTGAGTTTTGGCACTGCTCTAACCGCAGAGCTTCTAAATTGATGCTCCAAGTCATGTTCTGATGGCTCAAATCGACGATCGTCTCTATTTCTAAAGTTCTACTGTTCAAGCCCCACGATCGCTGTGGTCGTCTCTGAACAAAACGAACCCGAATCAATAGCATCGATCGCTGCTAAACAGAACCCAAAGTTTGAGTGTTTGTTTCCCTGAATAACAGTCTGATTCAATCTGTGTCTCTCATACCCAATTTTGAGGAGTGTCTGAAGAATTCAGCATCGCTGAGTTGGAGAATCATGAACTCTGACTGAGGCGTGTAGCCCCAAATTGCTTTAGGAATTCACAGCAGATTTATTAGGAGAAAAGGACAATGAAAAAGTTCAAACTGGTCAATTTTTTCAGCTTTTTTCTGTCTGGTCATCGCAACAAATCCACTCAGCACTGTGCCTTAAAATCGCCTTCTGGACAAGAACTCAGCCTGATGGAGCGAGAAGCAATCATTACGGTAACCATTGCTCCCCACAAATCAGGAGAGATTAAGTTTCAAGGCACCTGGTGGTCGGCACGGTGTGAACAAAAAGTTACTCTATTGCCAGGAGAAACGGTGTATGTTACCAATCGACAAAACACAACCTTATGGGTTGAACCCCCTCCCGGGAAGGCCCCTTCGATTCTGGAAGAAACCGCCTATCATCTCACTTATTCTTTACAGTGCGATCGAGCCGTGGAAATGGGGAAAGTGCTGACCAGCGATCGGCAAGAAGAAGCGGCTCCCATCTTCAACTTTGCCTGGGAGGCTAAGGCAGTGAATCAGATTGATTCCACTTGCCTGAGACAGGATCAAGTCTGATGCATCTTGAGATCAGGAGAGGGTTCATCTTGCTATCTCAGAATGAACCTTCTTCTCTCTTAGCAGGGCACAAAGCAGCGCCCTTATATGGGGCGTTGCTGAAAAGCAGGATGATTTGGAACGAAGTTTCAAATCATTCAGCATCATTTTCATCCCGTTGTTGAGCAACGCCGTACCGATATGGTTGCCTGGCTGCTTACCTCAAAGACTGGCTAACCAGTTTTTCAACTTGTGGATAGACCCCAAAATTGTAAACGCTCTGTACCCTCTTTATAGAGAAGAGACACAGGAGCACTCATGCAAATTCAAACACCGGATTGGGTCAAACATGCGGTTTTCTACCAAATCTTCCCCGATCGCTTCGCCCGCAGTCAGCATCCCCATAAAAAACTGCTGAAAAATGCCACCTGGGAAGACTGGGACGCCATGCCCACGCTTCAAGGCTACAAAGGCGGTGACTTGTGGGGCGTGATTGACAAACTAGATTACTTGCAGGACTTGGGCATCAACGCCATTTACTTCACCCCCATCTTCCAATCTGCCAGCAATCACCGCTACCACACCCACGATTATTATCAAGTCGATCCCATGTTGGGCGGTAATGCTGCGCTCCACGAATTGCTGGGTGCCGCCCATCAACGCAATATCAAAGTGGTATTGGATGGCGTATTTAACCATGCCAGTCGCGGCTTTTTCTTCTTTCATGACATTCTGGAAAATGGCCCCCATTCTCCCTGGCTCAATTGGTTCAAAATCCACGACTGGCCCCTAGCACCTTACACTGGCGATGCCCCCGCCAACTACGAAGGCTGGGCTGGCAACCGCGCCCTGCCCGTCTTCAACCACGACAATCCCGAAGTGCGGGAATACATCATGGAGATTGCCGAATACTGGATTAAATTTGGCATTGATGGGTGGCGATTGGATGTGCCGTTTGAGATCAAAACGCCAGGGTTTTGGCAAGAATTTCGCGATCGGGTCAAAGCGGCAAACCCCGAAGCCTACATTGTCGGTGAAGTTTGGCGCGATTCGCGCGAATGGCTCGATGGTACTCAATTTGATGGAGTGATGAATTATCTGTTTGCGGCTCCCACGATCGCCTTTTGTGCCAACGATCGGGTCGATCTCCAACAAGTCGAGAGCCGCTCTTACGAACCTTACCCTGCCCTCTCTGCCGTGGTCTACGCTCAGAAGATTCAAGAACTCCTGGCGCTTTACGATTGGGAAATTCAACTGACGCAACTGAATCTCCTCGCCAGCCACGACACTGCACGTTTATTGACCATTGCCCAGGGCGATCGTGCCAGCGTTGAGTTATCCACCCTCCTGTTACTCACCTTCCCCGGTGCTCCCAGCATTTACTACGGCGACGAAGTCGGCTTACCCGGTGGCATTGATCCCGATGCTCGACGGGGATTTCCCACCGAATCTGCCTGGGATCGAGAATTGCTGGAGTATCACCGTCAACTGATTGCACTACGCCATGCCTATCCCTGCCTTCGCACCGGGTGCTATCGTACCCTTTATGCCGAAGGGATGGTCTATGTCTTCGCGCGACAACTGGACGCTGAAAGCTTGCTGGTGTTGATCAACAGCAGTACTCAGGCAGTTCGCATTGACCTTCATCTTGCTCAAGCAGAATTGAGCGATCGTCCGAGTCAGGTTCTTTTTGGCACCGCCCAACTGGCCTGGAACAGTGACCGCTTGACGGTGGAGCTACCGGCTCGGAGCGGGTGTGTCGTTGGGTGACGAGGGATGGAGTGATGGGGTGAAAAGTTTTCTTTTGGCTCCTGCCTTCTGGCTTCTGGCTCCTGCATACTAGCTCCCCCTCTCCTGCTCCCCCTAATGACTCGACACAATTCCCCGATCGCGCAGTTGCTGAATAAAAAACTCCTCCAGGGTGGGGCGCGCTAGGTTCACGCCGACAATTTCGGCACCCATAAGTCGCAGGCTGGCGAGTAAATCGTAGGGATCGCCCTGGATGTGCCCCACCCAATAGCCGTCGCGAAATTCCAGATTAAGCATTCGTTTTTTGAGCACATCCAGGCTACCGCCTTTGCCTTTGATGGAGTAGGTCTCAGGGGTGCCCAGGAGTGACTCCACTGAACCGTTACAGATTAGTTCGCCGTCTGCCAAGATGGCAATGCGATCGCAAATCATCTCCACGTCTGAGAGCACATGGCTATTGAAGAAAATCGTTCTACCTTGTCCCTTAAGTGAGAGAATAATCTCTCGAATTTGATAGCGTCCCATGGGATCAAGTCCTGACATGGGCTCATCTAGAAACACCACTTCGGGATCATTGATCAGGGCTTGGGCGAGACCCACTCGCTGCAACATGCCTTTGGAATATTGACGCAGTTGTTTCTTTTTGGCAGTAGATTGCGCCAGACCTACCAGGTCAAACAGGGCAGGAATCCTCTGTTTCCGCACCGATCGTGGAATTTGGAATAACCCAGCGGTAAAGTGCAGGATTTCCCACCCCGTCAAATAGTCATAGAAGTAGGGGTTTTCGGGCAGATAGCCAATGCGTTGCTTGACGGAGCGATCGCCCAGCGGTCTGCCCAATAGCGATCCCGTCCCCGATGTGGGGCGCGTGATCCCCAACAAAATTTTGAGCAATGTGGTTTTTCCGGCACCATTGGGTCCCAGTAAGCCAAAGGTTTCTCCCTGGTAGATGCTGAGGGAGCAATTTTTGAGAGATGCAATTTTTTGATTGAGCCAAAAACCCGTCCGGTATACCTTGCGAAGATCGTGGGTCTCGATCACCGAGGGATGGTCAACATCAGCAAATTCGATGGAAGAATCAACAGCAGAGTTCATTTGATTCGGTTGGAGCCGTTTACAAGAGATCACAAACCTGGAACGATTACCTGATTGCTACCCTATTTTGCCTACTTTTCTACCAGTTTTGTGCCAATCTCTTCGGCGTTGACCGATCTCTTCCAGGACAAACAGCAGAAATTTTTTTGATTTTTTCTTTTCGTATCACCGACCTGTACCGATACACTGGTCAGTGGCAACAGCGACGAGTTGAGGCTTGCAATGAGCGCCCAAGATCTCTGGCAACGGTATCAAGACTGGCTCTACTATCACGAGGGGCTGAATTTTTATGTAGACATCAGTCGTATGCGGTTTAATGATGCCCTCGTTCAGACCTTGCGACCCAAGTTTGAGCAGGCATTTCAGTCCATGTCTGCATTAGAAGCAGGTGAGATCGCCAATCCGGACGAGAATCGGATGGTGGGACATTATTGGCTACGGAATCCCCAACTGGCTCCCAAACCAGAATTTCAGCAAGAAATTGTGCAAACGCTGGATCAGATCGAAGCGTTTGCACAAAAAATTCATACCAAAGAAATTTTGCCGCCTCAAGCGACTCAGTTCACCGATATCTTGTCGATCGGGATTGGTGGGTCTGCTTTGGGACCGCAATTTGTGGCAGAGGCACTGGCACCAGATGTTCCCCCGCTGAATATTCACTTTTTTGACAATACCGATCCAGCGGGGATCGATCGCGTCCTGAACCGAATTGGCGATCGCCTTGCCAGTACGTTAGTCATTGTCATTTCCAAATCGGGCGGCACCCCAGAAACCCGCAATGGCATGATCGAAGCCAAGAAAGCCTTTTCCAGCAGAGGATTGGAATTTTCCCGGCAGGCGATCGCCATCACCATGCCTGGTAGCCAAATGGATAAAGTGGCGCAATCAGAGGGCTGGCTTGCCACCTTCCCCATGTTCGACTGGGTCGGTGGACGCACCTCGGAACTGTCCGCGGTGGGATTGCTCGATGCCGCGCTCCAGGGTATCGATATCCGCGCCATGTTGGCAGGTGCCACAGAGATGGATGCGGCTACCCGCATTCCCGATATCAAGCGCAATCCTGCTGCTTTACTGGCGCTGGCATGGTACTACGCGGGCAATGGCAAGGGTGAAAAAGACATGGTGGTGTTGCCCTACAAAGATAGCCTGTTACTGTTTAGCCGTTATCTGCAACAACTGGTCATGGAATCTCTGGGTAAAGAAAAAGATCTTGCTGGCACCACGGTCTACCAGGGTATTGCGGTTTACGGCAACAAAGGTAGTACTGACCAACATGCCTATGTGCAGCAGTTGCGGGAAGGAGTGCCTAACTTTTTCTTGACGTTTATTGAAGTGTTGCGCGATCGCCAGGGCGCGTCGGTGGAAGTAGAAGCAGGGGTCACGGCTGGAGATTATCTGTCAGGGTTGCTACAGGGCACACGGCAAGCGCTTTACGAAAACCAGCGAGACTCGATCACCGTTACCATTCCAGAAGTCACTCCTAAAACGGTGGGTGCATTAATTGCCCTCTATGAACGGGCAGTGGGTCTCTATGCCTTCTTAGTGAACATCAACGCTTATCACCAACCGGGCGTTGAAGCAGGCAAAAAAGCGGCGGCAGCGATTCTTGATCTGCAAAAGCAGGTGGTCAGGGTTCTGCAACAGGCAACCGCTCCTTTGACGATCGCGGAATTAGCCGAAAAAGCCGGTGCACCCGCCCAGAGCGAAACCATTTACAAAATTGTTCGCCATTTACATCTCAATCAACGGGGCATTATTTTACACGGCAACCCAGGTGACCCTGGCAGTTTGAAGGTGAGTGCTTAAAAGATTTCTCACTAGATTTCCATTTAGATATGGGATTTTGTGGCATTCTTGACGTAGACAATCCCTGCCCCAACCTTCTATGTCAACTGTCTGGACGCTCCTGATAACGGACGACTGTGCAGAGGATCGGGAAATTTATCGGGAATATCTTTCAAGCGATCCTGAGCAGTCTTATCAAATTCTAGAGGCTGCTTCGGCTGAAGTCGGTCTCGAACTCTATCAGAAAAAACGTTGTGATGCCATCCTGCTCGATTTTTCCTTGCCGGATATGAGTGGGCTGGAGTTTTTGGATGAGCTAAGGCATCAGGGATGGGATGAGCCATTGCCCGTGATTATGCTAACGGGGCAAGGAAATGAGAGCGTGGCAGTGCAAGCAATGAAACGGGGTGCCCAAGATTATTTGGTTAAGCAGCATTTGCAGCCCGATATTTTGCAGGTGACAGTGCGAAATGTGATTCAACAGTCTCATTTGCAAAAGCCTAGGCAGAAGTCGGCTCATTCTCCCCAACCTTGCCTTTACCAGGCGACACCGACTCAGCGCAAAAACGATTTAGCTCAGGTTGCATTGCGGATTCGGGAATCTCTCGATTTGCAACGTGTTTTGCAAACCGCTGCAACAGAAATTCACCAGTTATTGAACTGCGATCGCACGGTCATTTACCGCTTGGCGCCAAACGCTGAAATTAGCCAACTTAATCTGCTTTCTCCAGACGATTTACAGAAATGTTATGAAGTTGGCTCAAATTGTTCAACGGAGCCACTGCAAGGATTTCTGACCTGCTTGTCTGATGGGTTTGAACCCAGTTCGGTTGCACAAAGCTTACGTCATTTCGCTGATCGGAACGGAACTGTTTCCTCAAAACAGGAGCAAGCCACCATTTTGACTGTGCGCGATCGTCAAACAGATCCGGTCGCCTATCTCATTGCACCTATCCTAACTGGGCATCTGCCACAGCTTGTAGTTCCTCCTTCTCGTCAAGCGGAAGGGAGCGCAATCGAATTCGTAGGCAATATTCCTGAAGCTGATGTGAAAAGCCTATGGGGTCTGTTAGTGGCTGAGCCAGGCGCAAGCCATCGCCAATGGCAGACAGATGAAGTTGAAATGCTAGAGCAGTTGGCAGATCATTTGGCGATCGCGATTCAGCAAACTGAGCAATTCACTCAAGCCCTAGCAATTTTAGAGACCGAACGGCAGCTAAATGCGTTTAAAACTCAATTTGTTGCCACAGTTTCTCGGGAATATCGTGCGCCTCTCGCCTCGATTTTGGCAGCAGCCTCAACGCTCAAACAGCATGGCAAGCAATTAGACAGCACCAAATATCAACGGTTTTTACAACTAATTGAAGAGAAAGCCCGACAAATGTCTCTGCTAGTCGAAGAATTACTCGTGTTAGAAACGTTTGAATCGGGCAAAGCGGCATTTACCCCTTTACCGTTTGAAGTTCTACAATTTTTTTCTGACATTATTGAAGAACAGCGGCAATTATTGAGCGATCGCACTCCTGTTGATTCGGCTGTGCATCATGAATTGATTTTCAAAATCTCAGGCAATACACGCAATTTTCGGGGTGATCAACATCTGCTTCGGCAAATCTTGATCAACCTCTTATCGAATGCGATTAAGTTTTCTCCTTTAGGCGGCAATATAGAAGTGCACTTGATGGGAACGGAGTCTCATCTGCAATTTGAGGTGAAAGATCAAGGAATTGGCATGGCGTTGGCAGAGCAGACAACCTTGTTTCAAGCCTTCAATCGGGGCAGTAACGTGAGCGCAATTGTTGGGCATGGCTTGGGGTTGGCGATCGTCAAATTATGTGTTGATCTGCATGACGGTGAGGTTGCTATCCAAAGCCAGCCGGGGAGAGGCACGACGGTAATCGTCACACTCCCCAAAAATCGTGCCTAAAAAGCTGTTAAAAATCACGATGGAGGGAGATACCCTCTAACGATTTGAGATTGTCTAGAGCATGCTTGGGCTGCAATGCCATTCAAAATCATCAGAGGGAGAGATGCCCTCTAACGATCGCTCGTAAAGAAATATTTAATTGCTTAAAACAGACAGGCAGACCAGATAGACTTTTAAGCATCTTCAGATTTTCTTTACAATCTGTCGCCATACATCCAGCCAGGTTTTCACCCATTGTGATGCCTGCTATCTTTTTACGTGCCTAGAGGGAAGCCACTCATGATGTCAATTTTACCGGGTACCCTTGTTCAACTGCCGAATGGTCGGAACGGAACCGTGATTCCTTCTCCTCGATTTACGCCCAATCGAGTGTTCGTCAAGGTCAAAACAGGACGCAAGCGTTGGTTCAAGGTTGATGAGTGTGTTCCTTTATTGTGTTTGGAACGCAAGTAAGATCGACAACAGCCATCCCAAGGTGTAAAGAAATTCGCGATCTCTTATTAAGGATTTCTTAAAAAAAAGGACTTGCAGCAATAAATTTGTAACAAAAGTTTGCGAAAAATTGCTTTGCCTGCTCAGGCTTTCGCTTATGGGCAATTTTCCTAAGGTCTACCCGCTTGGCAGATCGCCCTCCCGTCTAAGGATTCCTCCCAACGGTTGCCCTCTCACCTGTCTCTAGTAAGAGGTTACTGCAAACCCTTCGCTCGATACTCGGAGTAAAGGTAACAACCGAGAGATTGCGAGGTTTGGGTATGCAGTTGGCAGAAAAGGTTGCCGTTGTGACGGGTGCAGGGTCAGGCATTGGGCAGGCAGCAGCGCTGTTGCTGTCTCAAGCCGGAGCGAAAATTGGCGCGATCGACCACACGCCTGAAGAGGGTAGGGAAACAGTTGCCAAAATTCAAGCGAATGGAGGCGAAGCCATTTCAACCATTGCGGACATTTCCCAACCCCAGCAGGTGGAACAAGCAATGCAGGAGATCGTGCGTGCCTGGGGACACATTGATATTGTCTTCGCCAATGCCGGAATAAACGGTGTTTGGGCACCGATCGAAGAACTCTCGGCAGAAGACTGGGATAAAACCCTTTCCGTAAATTTGAGGGGAACTTTTTTAACCGTCAAATCCGCCACTCCTTATCTCAAACGACAGGGCGGCTCGGTCATCATTACCTCATCAGTCAATGGCACCCGCATTTTCAGCAATACGGGTGCCACTGCCTACGCCTGCTCCAAAGCGGCACAAGTTGCCTTTGCCAAGATGATGGCACTGGAATTGGCACGGTATAAAGTCCGAGTGAACGTGATTTGTCCTGGCGCAATTGCGACTGAAATTGATGACAACACCACTCGCGAAGACCTGGCGCAAGTGCAAGAGCCTGTAGAGTTTCCGGAAGGGCATATCCCCCTTACTGATGGAAAACCGGGTAGTGCTGAGCAGGTTGCGCAGCTGGTCCTGTTTCTAGCTTCGGATGCGGCTAGCCATATTGCTGGAACCGAGATTTGGATTGATGGAGCAGAGTCATTGCTCAAGGGTTGATAAGGAAGAATGAAATCGATCTCTCCCTGGGGAGCGAGGTCAATCGCGGGTCTAGGAATGAGAATTAAAGAATAACTTCAGCATAAATCTCTCTGGGCAAACCTACTTTTTTTCCCATAACTGAACTGAAGATTCAGCAATTCCTAAATGAGTGAAAAAAAGTAGGCTGCTTCGATGAGTTTTTAGGTGGCTGACTAGATATGCGATTCTCTCATTTTCAATGTGAAAACCTGTCAAAGGAGATTTTTTAGACATGAGTCAAGATATACAAAACTCATTGGATGCCACAAATGTCAGCGACCAACCCAGCCGTGTGACCCATCAACCAACTCAGCCAGAAGATGTTGATCCGGCACAAAAGCAAGCTCAGAAAAAAGCCGTACGAGAAGGAAACTTAACGGCGAATCCGGGCGATCGCATTGATGAATCCAAAACCTTAGAAGAAAAAGCCCAACAAGTTGCAGTGGATGCCCCCGATATTACGGGTGAACATATCGTAGTGCCTACTTATTTTGTGGTGGACGAACCCGACGGCACTCAAAAAGCGTTGCATCACGTTAAAGATGCTGAGGAAATTTCGGACGTCATCCGCCAGGCGCGGATGGATGAAAACGGCAATCGGATCTGGGATTAGCTTTATGGGGGACGTCATACCCTGCGTCCCCATGAAGAATAACTTTCTTTAAACAAATTGGTGGACAAATTTCGCCAGACGTTCCACGCCCTTTTCAATGGTGGGCATATCGGTGGCATAGGACAGTCGAATATGGTCATCTGCCCCAAAGGCAACACCCGGGATAACGGCGACTTGTTGCGACTCTAACAACGCATCGCAAAACTCTAGTGATTTCATTCCCGTCTTAGCAATATTGGGAAACAAATAAAACGCCCCATCCGGCTTGGGACACGATACCCCCGGAATGCTGTTGATACCATCCAACATAACCTGACGACGATCAGCAAAAGCGCGGCGCATCTCCTCTACACAGTCTTGGGAACTTTCCAGCGCTGCGATCGCGCCATACTGAGCAAAGGTACAAACGTTTGAGGTACTATGTCCCTGCACTGTACTCGCAGCTTTAATCAGGTCCACGGGTCCTGCCAAATAACCAATTCGCCAGCCTGTCATTGAATAAGCTTTAGCAAACCCATTACTAATAATGGTGCGATCAAATACCGCTGCACTTACAGCCCCAATACTCAGATGTTGGGCGCCATCATATAAGAGTTTTTCATAAATCTCATCCGAAACGACCCAGATTCCGGACTCCACGACCACTGCTGCCAGCGCGCGAACTTCGTCTGGCGTATAGACCATGCCAGTGGGATTAGAGGGTGAATTCAGAATCAACAGTTTGGTTCGAGGGGTAAGTGCCTGCCGCAATTGATCGGGCGTAATTTTGCAGCCTGCTTGGGTATCGGTCGCCACAATGACCGGAGTTCCTCCCACCAGTTTAACCATTTCGGGATAACTGAGCCAGTAAGGAGCTGGAATAATCACCTCATCCCCGGCATCAATCAGCGCCATCATCAAATTGAAGAGCGAATGTTTGCCGCCATTGGTGACGATGACATTCTCGGCACTATAGCAAAGCCCATTCTCTTTTTGTAGTTTATTGGCGATCGCTTGTCGCAACCCCGGTTCTCCTGCGGCTGGCCCGTACTTCGTTTTACCGTCTGCCAAAGCCTTTTCTGCGGCGGCTTTAATATGTGCCGGGGTATCAAAATCTGGTTCTCCAGCACTGAAGCTACACACATCAATGCCTTCTAATTTCATCGCTTTTGCCTTCGCCGCGATCGCGAGCGTAATCGAAGGCGTAACCTGTCCCACCCTTGCTGCCAACTTCATACCGGTTATGAGTGATGAATGATGAGTAATGAATTTTGAGTTGTGGATGGAGCGTTATAAGCTGATGAATTTTGATTGATATTTAACTCATAACTCAACCTGCAAAACTCAAAATTTGCCTGAGTTCTTGTGGATTCTAACCCAAAACCCAAAGCGCAAAACTCAAAACTTTCCGTAAAGTCAGGCAATCGTCACTTCTTCTGACAAATACACATCTTGAATAGCGTGGAAAAGCTTGACCCCCTCTTCAAAGGGGCGCTGGAATGTCTTGCGACCAGAGATTAATCCCGTACCTCCAGCCCGCTTATTAATGACGGCAGTACGGACTGCCTCGGCAAAGTCATTTTTGCTAGCTGCCCCACCCGAATTAATCAGTCCGGCTCGTCCACAGTAGCAATTGAGTACCTGGTAGCGAGTCAGGTCGATCGGGTGGTCAGTGGCCAGGTCAGAATAAATCCGCTTATCCGTTTTGCCATAGCTTTTGCTCAGTGCTTGCGCCACAGCTGCATAACCATGATTATTTTCTGGAAGCTTTTGTTTTATGATATCGGCTTCGATCGTCACTCCTAAGTGATTTGCCTGCCCGGTCAGGTCAGCAGCTACATGATAATCTTTGTCTTGCTTAAAAGCACTGTTGCGTAAATAGCACCAGAGAATGGTCGCCATCCCATATTCGTGTGCCAGTGCAAACGCCTGACTTACTTCTTGAATTTGCCGAGTCGATTCGGGTGAGCCGAAGTAAATTGTCGCGCCCACTGCCACTGCGCCTAAATTCCAGGCTTGCTCCACCGAAGCAAACATCACCTGGTCAAACTGATTGGGAGCCGTCAAAAGTTCATTGTGATTGAGCTTGGCGATAAATGGAATCCGATGGGCATATTTGCGAGAAACGCTGCCCAACACGCCCAACGTGGTTGCTACCGCATTGCAACCCGCGGCGATCGCCAATTTGAGAATGTTCTCACTATCAAAATAAATGGGATTAGGAGCAAATGATGCGCCTGCCGAGTGCTCGATTCCCTGATCGACTGGCAGAATGGACAAATAGCCTGTGTTCGCCAGCCGCCCAGTGGAGTAAAGTTGTTGCAGACTCCGCAATACCTGGGGCGAACGATCGCTCTGCATAAAAATGCGGTCTACAAAATCAGGTCCCGGTAAATGGAGTAAGTCCTTGGACACTTTCGCCTGATAGGTCAGCAAATCATCTGCTTCATCACCAAGCCAAGCGGCGATCGATTGGGGTGCAGAGAGTGTAGCGGTCATGCAACCTCCTGGGTAAGGGGAGTAGAAATTCAAAAACTTTCTTCCCCACTCTAGCGCTTGTCCTCGATTTCGCCTGTCTCCTTGGACATCATTTTCCAATGAGGAGTCGCTCATGGGTGTGCATTGTAAGGCTGCTTTGATGACACTGGCAGCAAAAGATTTTTCCAGCCTGGTAGTGTTCTACTGCCAGTTTTTTGAACAAGCACCCACGACGACGATCGCCAAGGTCTATGCTGAGTTCCAGTTGCCTGGTTTGCGGCTGGGCATTTTTAAGCCGAAACGAGGCGAGGCGGAGCTGCTGGCACAGGGGACACGCGAAAGGAGAGATCGGGGCAATGAGGGGGGAGGGACGCTGCTGCCTCAAATGAGTTTGTGTCTGGAGGTAGAGTGCTTGGAAGTAGCGATCGCGCGTCTCACGCATCTGGGCTACCCACCCCCAGGCGAGATCATGCTCGCTTCCCACGGCAGAGAAATCTACGCGTTTGATCCAGAAGGGAACGGTTGGATTTTGCACCAATCTCACGATGCAATTTGAGGGTTGGGGAATCTCAGGTCATCTGGCTGGGGAGGCGGACGTTATCTCATTCGGCTCCCTCATGAAGGGAAACGTCTTAAAATCCTCCTTTTTGATCTAGCGCGATCGACTGATTTATGCATCCTGCCAAACATGAGGGGAAATATTACAAACTATTACGACTACTCCTAGAGTGTGAACGCAATGCCTGAAAATATTTCCGAAAGGTCGCTGAATCTAAAGTTCTAAGACGCTTCTGAGATATCACAGAATGGCTCAGAAGATCACTAGATTCTCAAAAATAAAGTTCAGCGGATTGCTGAACGCTTGTTCGCAAGGGTTCAGTGCGATTTGATTAAATGAATCGATCGCAACAGCCGTTTAAACACATTCGGTTACATTCTTTTGGAGGAATCCATCAATGAGTATTGTCACGAAATCAATCGTGAACGCAGACGCTGAGGCTCGCTATCTCAGCCCTGGTGAACTGGATCGGATCAAAGGTTTTGTTTCTTCTGGTGAAAAGAGATTGCGGATTGCTCAAACTCTGAGCGATTCTCGTGAGCGCATTGTGAAGCAAGCTGGCGATCAGATGTTTCAAAAGCGCCCCGACGTCGTTTCTCCTGGCGGTAGCGCTTATGGCGAAGAGATGACTGCAACCTGCTTGCGCGATCTAGACTACTACCTGCGTCTAGTGACCTACGGAGTTGTTTCTGGTGATGTCACCCCGATCGAAGAAATCGGTGTGGTTGGTATGCGTGAAATGTACACTTCCCTCGGAGTACCCATCGGTGCTGTTGGCGAAGGTGTTCGCGGGCTGAAGAGCGTCGCTAGCTCTCTCCTTTCGGGTGAAGATGCTGCTGAAGCGGGTGCTTACTTCGACTACCTCATTGGTGCCTTGCAGTAATGCTTGTTTCTGCCCATTGCTAAGTATTTGAAGATTACGCAACTCTAAGGAATCAAGATCATGGCACAAGACGCAATTACTTCTGTTATCAATTCTTCTGACGTTCAGGGTAAATATCTGGACTCCAGCTCCCTGGATAAGCTGAAGGCTTACTTCGGCACAGGTGAACTGCGCGTTCGCGCAGCCGGCACCATCGCTGCGAACGCTTCTACCATCATCAAAGAAGCGGTTGCTAAGTCTCTGTTGTACTCTGATGTCACCCGTCCCGGTGGCAACATGTACACCTGCCGTCGTTATGCTGCTTGCATCCGCGACTTGGATTACTACCTCCGCTATGCAACCTATGCAATGCTGGCTGGCGATCCTTCCATCCTGGATGAGCGCGTTCTCAACGGTCTGAAAGAAACCTACAACTCCTTGGGTGTACCCGTTGGTTCCACCGTTCAAGCAATCCAAGCAATCAAAGAAGTTGCTGCTAGTTTGATCGGCACTGATGCTGGTAGAGAACTGGGTGTTTACCTCGACTACATCAGCTCTGGCTTGAGCTAGTTCAAAGTTGTGAGTTCAAAGTGATCGATTTTGAGTTGATTCAACCCAAAGTTGAAAGCTTAAAACTCAAAGCTTTGTGAAAATCTGGAAAGTCTGGGGTGAGTGTCAGCCTGCCGAAGGCTAATCGGAGTTTCTGCGCTTGGCTTTAGCGGTCTAACATTGACTCTAGACTTCCAGATTTTGATTTGAAAACCAAAAGGCTATCTGAAAATATTCATAGTTGCCTCATCTGCGATCGCAGAGCATAGGCTGAACTTCAGATAAAAAATTTTCCCAATCCCATCAGGAGACAGCACAACTATGCGGATGTTCAAAATTACTGCTTGTGTTCCAAGCAAGACCCGTACCCGTACTCAGCGGGAACTGCAAAATACCTATTTCACCAAGCTGGTTCCCTTTGGCAATTGGTTTGCTGAGCAGCAGCGCATCATGAAGATGGGCGGCAAGATTGTCAAGGTTGAGTTGGCAACTGGCAAACCTGGCGTCAATACTGGGTTGCTCTAGTCCTCGAATCGTGATTGGGGAATGTTGATCCCTTTGAAAAATTTTATAGGGGTTACGCGGAAGCTTGTCAAAGTCTTTAATGCGGTTGATCCTGTTTACTCATTGAGTGCTAGATGTTGAAGAGTCTCAAAGGAGGTCGTTTTGACCTCTTTTTTTATTAAGTGTGGATTTGGCTAAGCATTGCTCGTTTCAGATTCCCAACAAAATGAACGTGCCTTTCAGAAAAGATTGCATTACAATAGCGACCTGCTAGAGGTCGTGTTTTAGATTGTTGCAAGCTTCGGTAAACCCCTTTCCCCTGAGCACCTGTGAACCTGCGCTATTTAATCCCCTTTTTAGAACCCCATGTCCAGGATTGGGCTTTAGAAGCCCGGTTGTTGCGTTGGCTCACGTTTTTATGGTTGTTTTTGGGGTTGGTGGTGTTGTTTTCGGCTTCTTACCCGATCGCGGATGCTGACTATGGCGATGGTCTTTACTACGTCAAGCGTCAGTTGATCTGGGCAGGGGTGGGCTTAATGCTTTTCAACCTGATGGTTCATGTTCCAATTCGCTATATTTTGGGGCTAGCCGATTGGATTACCCTGGTGTTCTTGGGGTTAATTATGGTGACCCTGATCCCCGGTATGGGGACGACGGTTAATGGGGCAACGCGTTGGTTGGCGATCGGCTCTATGCCCGTGCAGCCTTCAGAACTGATCAAACCCTTTCTCATCTTGCAAAGTGCCCGGATTTTTGGGCAATGGCAACGGCTCTCTTGGGCAACTCGCTGTACCTGGGTGGGGATCTTTTCAGTCGTGTTGCTGGCAATTTTGAAACAGCCCAACCTGAGTACGGCTGCCCTGTGCGGTATGACCCTTTGGCTGATTGCCCTGGCGGCTGGCATTCCCTATCTCTATTTGGGAGCAACGGCGATCGGGGGGCTGTTGCTGGCAGGGATCAGTTTTGCCTTCAACGAGTACCAGCGACGACGGGTGCTGTCGTTTTGGAATCCCTGGGCAGACCCCACCGGAGATGGCTATCAATTAATTCAAAGCTTATTGGCATTGGGGTCCGGAGGAATTTGGGGCACCGGATTTGGGTTATCTCAGCAGAAGTTATTCTATTTGCCGATTCAATATACCGACTTCATCTTTGCCGTCTTTGGAGAAGAGTTTGGCTATGTTGGCAGCATTGTCTTGCTATTACTGTTGCTGGCGTATGCCACCCTAGCGTTGATGGTGGCACTCAAAGCTCGTAACGCGGTGCATCGGTTAGTGGCGATCGGCATCATGGTGTTGATGGTTGGGCAATCGCTGCTCAATCTAGGGGTCGTGAGTGGTGCGCTGCCAACCACTGGCTTGCCGCTGCCTCTGTTTAGCGCGGGCGGTAGCTCAATGATTGCCAGCCTCTTAGCTGCGGGACTTTTGATTCGAGTCGGTCGCGAAAGTACCACCGCCGAAGTGGTTTCTTTGCAAGAACGCCGCACCAATCGCCAACCCCACAGTGCCGAAAACAGAACTTGAGCCACCCGCCGCCGCAAGACGGGTTTCTGCAAACGGCTATAAAATAAGAAATATTGCATTATTTGAGGACTTGCATGGCTACCAAAGTTGAGATTTACACCTGGAGAAGCTGTCCTTTTTGTATTCGGGCAAAAGCCTTACTCAAAGATAAGGGAGTCGCGTTTACTGAATACGCCATTGATGGGGACGAATCTGCCCGCACTGAAATGGCTCAACGCGCCAAGGGACGACGATCGCTGCCTCAAATTTTTATTAATGATTACCATGTGGGTGGTTGTGACGATCTTTACGCCCTAGATAGCATGAAAAAGCTAGACCCCCTCTTGCAGACAAGCTAATTCTCGTTGGTTTCATGCTTCGCGATCGGCTATCCCTGAAGGACTTCTCTTTGTGAAATTTGCTTTTATCATTGATCCAATTCAACGCCTTGATCCCTGCCATGACACCAGTGTGGCGATGATGGAAGCTGCCCAAGAATTAGGGCATGAAGTTTGGATTACCCAACTCAATCAGCTCAGTGTGATTGGGGGGAAAGCCTGGGCACTGTTGCAACCTGTGAAGCTCACCCCAATTCAGTTGCAAGCCGATCGTTGGGTTGCCGCAGATCCTTGGTTTTCGTTGGCAGATGGCATTGGGTCAACCTCCAGTTCAGGGCGCTTGACTCCGCTCGAGGAAATGGATGCGGTTTTTATGCGCACCGATCCGCCAGTCACCACCGCTTATCTCTATGCGACCTACATTCTGGATTATGTTGATCCAACCAAAACCCGCGTGATTAATTCCCCGAAAGGAATTCGAGCCGCTAATGAAAAAATGTATGCGCTTCAGTTTACAGAGGCAATTCCCACCACGATCGTCAGCCAAGACAAGCAGGTAATTCGCCAATTTCTTGAGCAACAAGGCGCAGCCGTCTTAAAACCCCTGGGTGGCAAAGCGGGGGAAGGGATTTTGTTTCTCGACCCCGACGATCGCAACTTTAACTCTTTGGTAGAAATTAGTACTTTGCAAGGGCAATTGCCCGTTATGGTGCAAACTTACCTACCCGAGGCAAAAGCTGGCGACAAACGGATTGTTTTGCTCAATGGCGAACCGATCGGGGCAGTCAATCGCATTCCTACAGGCAAAGAATTTCGTGGCAATATGGCAGTGGGCGGGCGTGTTGCCCAAACCGAAATCACAGAAAGAGAGCGGCAAATCTGCGTTCAGTTAGCGCCAACCTTGCGTCAGGATGGCTTAATCTTTGTTGGAATTGATGTCATTGGGGGTTACTTGACAGAGGTCAATGTGACTAGCCCCACGGGAATTCGAGAAATCGATCGGCTCGAAAATACCCGGCTGGGGCAACAAGTCATTCAATGGATCACCGAGAATTCATCCCTAGTGATTCGCTGATTCAGGCAAGTCTAGGAGCAAAGTCTGCCCCCTTTAAATCGTACAAATCGTGAAGTAGTTGACCAAAGTCGAGTAGTCGATCGTCTATAATTTTAGAGAGAATAAATCTACATTTTCTCACCGCCTCCTGGGGAAGTCTTCGCGAACATCGATATCTATCTCATCTACCTCACTCCTATTCCCTTGAAATATGAGTCCAGGTTGGCTTTGCTATGCACGCTCACGAAACTCAAGGCTCTGGTTCGCAACCCAAAGCTGGTACGCCCAAAAGCAATCCTTTCACACCGCGACCCTTTGAGGTGACCTATCCGGGGCAGGAAATTGCTTCGTCACCGACCAATCCGTTTCCCCGTCGCCCTCATGAGACCTGGAGTGCGGAGCCGATCGCTTCGCCCAAACCGGCGCCGCCTGCGGACACCTCAGCCGAACCAGAACCCAAGAGGGCAGAAATCGATTGGAGTCGTGTCAGTTTGTATGCGGCTGGACAAACACCTCCTGATCCACCGAAGTGGAAGGGGATACAGGCAAAACTGACGATCGGGCGTCCTAATAACCCCTACGAGCAGGAAGCCGATCGCGTGGCTGACCAGGTCATGACAATGCCCGCTCCTGCTTTCTCAGTACAGCGCCAAACAGACTCAGATATTGCAGAGGAGGCAGAAGCTGAGGGTGCGATTCAAACAAAGCCGATCGCAGATACGATTACTCCCCTGGTGCAGCGCCAGGTAGAAGACGAGGAAGAGACGCTGCAGCCTAAGTGTGAGGCGTGTGAGCAAGAGGAGACAGTGCAGAGATTGGGCGATCGATCTGCATCTGCATCTCCTGCTCTGGAAAGTCGGCTAAATGCGAGTAAGGGGAACGGCAGCCCGTTACCGGATGGAGTGAGATCGTTTATGGAGCCGCGCTTTGGCGCTGATTTTAGTCAGGTGCGGGTGCATACAGGCGGCGATGCAGTGCAGATGAATCGGGAGGTAGGGGCGCAGGCATTCACTCATGGGAGTGATGTTTACTTTGGGGCAGGCAAGTCTCCTGGAAATAATGAGTTAACTGCCCATGAGTTGACCCATGTGGTGCAGCAGATGGGAGCTAAAACTTTACGACAGAAACTCGATACCGATCGCAAATCACCCAAACTATCACTCCAGCCAAAACTGAATCCTGTTTCTGATAGTCTGTTGCAGGCAAAAATAGAGCTATCTCACCCCATTAACAATCGAGATAACCAGATAGCAGCCAAGCAGAATACTCAGTCGCCTGCGCTTCAGTTGAAGTGCGCGGACTATGTCACTGAATACTCTGAACAGAAACTAGACCATCATTCCTTGGCGAATAAGGAAAGATTGCATACCAAACTAGATTCGGCTGTTTCATTATCTGCAACTTCTACTTCGACCTTACAGGTAAAGCCGCAGGGCAACAAAGATGCAGTTCCTAACATGCAGATTAAGTGTGCTGCCTGCGAAGCAGAGGAAGAGGCTGAGAAAACGATTCAACGTAAGCAAATTTCTGAAAATATTACTCCCTATACCCAGGACAATAAAGCAGTTCAGAAATTTGGTTGGGATGATGTCAAGAATGCCGCAGGTGCAGGTGCCCAATGGGTCGGGGATAAGGCTGGACAAGCAGCTTCAATGGGCAAGGATGCTTTTGCTGCGCTAGTTGCCAGAGTTGCCCCCGGTTTAGCTGATCTGATGCGCCAGGGACCGTTGGGGTTATTGACGGAAAAAATCAAAGAAGGGGTTAAAAGCTGGGTCTCCGGTGTTGCATCGGGTGTCAATATCGGCAATGTCATTGCTGGATTGAAAGGTAGTTTTACCAATGTATTTGAAACCATCAAGGGAGCTGCAAAAGGAGATGCTGCTTCCTGTGCCGCTTTCAATCAAATACTAGGGTCGTTACAAGAGATGGGGCATGCTTTCATGAATAGCCCCGTCATGAAGGAGATCCAGGCAGCCTTTGCCAAAGTCGGTAGTGTTTTTAAGAAAATTAATGATGCAATTATTTCCCCGGCGATCGACAAAGTTATGCAAATCGCAGGGAGTGTTGTTACAGGTATCACAAACCTGGCAACGACGATTTGGGAATGGGGCGCTCCGGTTAGAAGCGCGCTTGGTGCTGCCTGGGACTGGGTGAAGGAAAAATTAGGCATTATCAGTGATGGAGCAGGTGGCGTTTTAAGTTGGCTGAAGACAAAAGCAGCAGAAGCCTGGACAAAAATTCAGGCAACGCTGGCACCTGTGATAGAGCCGTTGAAAAAGGTGGGAATGGTATTACTGGCATTCTCACCCGTCGGGTTGCTGGCAGGAGCCATTAAATATGGTCCACAACTGATCCAAGCAGCCCAGTGGTTATGGGCACATCGTAGCGACAAAGACATTGTGAAACATGCCCGTGAAGAGATGGGCAACACAATTCTCCCCCAACTTCTGGAATCGCTCCAGGGATTTGCTCACGGAGTACAGGAAACTGCGACAGGTTTTGTCCATCACATTACTGAAATTGGTCAGGCAGTTGTTGGACTACTCAGTTCCATTACTGGCGTGCCTATATTAAGCGTGGCACAAGGTGTAGTACAGACCTTGGCGAATGATATCAAGCAAGCTGTTACTTGGGCACAGAATACTTTCCAGGCTGCTGTTCAAGGAGTGCAAGAAGTATTCACTAAGATCAAGAATGTTGTTGGACCTTACAAAGAGTTGCTGTTGTCCATCGGGTTGGCGATCGCCAATCCTGCCATGATTCCGGCTATTCTGGCTTACAACGCCTGGAAGCTCATTCCTGATTGCTATAAACAATCTCTCTTCAAGTTTCTGTATGACATTTTCCTTGGCAAACATGGCATATTCCTGAATGGTTGGAAGAAGCTCCAAGAGAGCGAAGCCGCGTTTGAAGCAGCTGCAAAAGTGAAGTTGCAAGAGCTAGTTGACCAGATTCCTGATAAAACCCGTGAAGCCATTGAAACTGCCATGCAGAAGGTCAGTAAGCCTCTGCAAAAGCACTTAAAGGGAATTTGGAGCAAATTGGAACCAGCTCTACAACACCTGAAGGCAAACTGGTGGGGCGAAATCAAACAAATGGTTTGGAACTTGATTTGGCCCTTCAACGAAAAAAGCCCGCTTAAAAAAGATGTTGGAGAGTTAATTCATCTTCCAGGGGAGATTCTTAAGAGTCTGACCAGTGGAAATATTAGTACCGCGATCGATCAGTTCCTATCGCTACAACAAAAACTGAATAGCGTTATTGGATTGTTCTACGGTTGGTTTACGATCGCCTCCATTTTAGTAGGCGCAATTATTGGCGCTTTCTTTGGTGGTGCAGGTGCGCTTCCAGGGGCTGGAGCAGGGCTTGCCTTTGCTGGAGAGGTTGGAGAAGGATTACTGATAGCAATGGTAGCGACCGAAACAGCCGTAATTGCCAAAGCTGTTTACGACCTCGCTTTTGGACCGGAAAGCAAGCAGGATAGTGCCTATGAACGAATTGCCAATAGTAGCTTGACGCTGGGAATTACAGGAGTTTTTGTGGTTCTGGGCGAGCTAGCTAGCGAAATTGCTTCTGAGTTAGTTGCAGGGGTGAAAGGGCTATTCAAAGGTGCAGAAGGCTCTGAAGCTGGAGTCAAAGTGAATGCTCCGGAAGTCAAGGGAGATGTTCCAGAAGGTAAGGCAGAAGTACCCGAAGTTAAGGGAGATACTCCCGAAGCCAACCCTGGGTCAGACTTTCAATCTGAAAGGCCCAGTCTTGATGGTGAGCGCAAAGTTAAGATTACTGAGGATGGCGAGTGTCTCGTCTGTGCATCTCCGTGCGATCGCCTCAATGCAAAGTATCGGGAGGAAATCAATGCCAATCCGAAGGAAAAGTTTGAAGAAAGGATCAATACGGCAGACCAAGGGGTTAAGCAAGCCAAGGAAAGGTTTGAGCAGTCTAAGAAAAAGCTTGAAGGAATACAAGATCCTGAAGCACAGAAAGCCGAATTTGAGAAGGCCAAGCAAGAACTGACCGAAGCTGAAAAGCATCTAGAGGAAAAGATCATCGAGTTTGAAAAGGTCGAGCAGGATTTAGCCGAGATCCGCAAGAAAGCTCGTGAGAATGAGACCTTGGAGACTAAACTGGAGCAATTATCCAAAACCGAGTCTGCTGCACAAGAATCTCTCAAAGAAGTTAATAAGTCACTGAAAGGCGAAAAGGAAAAGTTAAGCAAGCAGATAGAGGAACTACGCAGGAGTGGAAAACGAGAGGATCTAGCACAGGCTGAACAGCTTAGGAAGCTTTTGAATAACGATAAATTCAATAATCAACTGAAGGAACTTGATGCTGAACTAAAAGCTCTGTCTGAAAAAGTGAAAGAGGCAGGAATAGAGGATGCAAAAGGGGATCCAGACATCGAGGGCTTGGCAAAGAATGAAGCCGACAAATTCCGAGATGAATTTGACGATCTGAGGACAAAAGCTGAGGAACTTAAGGGCGAGATCGAAAAGGAGTTCAAGCCGGAAAGTAAGTTTGATAATCAGGCATTTATTGAGGAGATCAAGAAACTCAGTCCTAGTGAGCGGGTAGCACGCGTTGAAGAACAAGCAGGTAAAATTGCTTCGCAAAAAGGGTTTGAAAAAGATACGCGACTAAGTAGAATCAATAACCGCACAGTCTATAGAGATCCAGCAACTGGAGATTTATATGGAGTAGATACTCAGCATGGAACATTCGAGAAGTGTAATGCAGACGGCATTCACCAGGGCGAATTCAATTTTGCCGATGTGCAGACGGATCCTGCTGACCGCAGTGGAGGTCATAACTTGAAACTGAATTAACAAAGAGGTATCCCCAATGAATAGAGTGGTCAAGGAGATTATCAATCGAATTTATAAAGAGAATGACTGTGATTTTTTTCTTGAAAAATGCAGTCAAATTCTTACTTTACCTAAGAAATTGCATACCGTTATTGAGGATAATGGTATAAAAATTGTCGAGTATAAAAAACCTGATATATATCCTTCTGCAAAGTGGAAATTTCATTTCAAAAAAGTTGTGAAAGGTGAGTTTGAGGCTAGCTTTTCAAGCGTTCTTCTTATTTCAAAGCTGATTAAAGTTTTTTATCTTCAACATGAGTTTATAGTTATAAATAAAGATGAAGATCGAATACTTCCTGATCTAGACGGGTTTTCTGGACAAGCTTATAGTAAGTCACAATACAATTTTGATGATGAAATATGCAAATCATTATTGGAACTTGGCTTCATACGTTTAACTTACGCGGAAATTAGTGAGACTGTTCCTGACTTATTTTTTCCAGAAGAAGTTACTATCTTTGGCTCACAGGTGACTGTCGAATATTTAGTATTTGAGGATATATTAAGTCCTTGTCCAAAGAATTGAAACTTTGGTTTTGTTGATAGTTAATTTAAACAATTCTTGGGGTTTAATGGTTGTTATGGATCTACAAACCCAGCGTTTGCAAGTCAATGAGTCGATATCTATATATGATCGCTCTCAATCTTCATTATTCTTCTACATAGTGCAACTGGCGCTAATAAAATTAGACAATAGAATCATTGAATGTCATTTAATGTTTAAGGTTGGCTCAGACCTTTTCCAGCACATTAATACTGAAGCGCTATTTAATTTTAATCCAGAAATTCGGGTTTTCACTGTAGATTGCTTCTTTAAACCCGAAACAGATATTCACATCACAATTGCTTTAAAGAATGATCTCCTATCTCAATTAATAGAACAGGCAACGGATGCTAGTGAAGCCGCATCTTATTTGATTAAGCTGAGTCAAGAGCAACCTGATCATCCGTTGGTATGTACTGAAAGTTGGTTATTGCTTTCAGCCACACAGTCCCAAGAATTTGGAGAGGTAGGCTATCGTACTCTCTGGGATTACTTAAGCCCATCAGCGTTGGCTCAAGCAAGTGAATCAGAAGATCCAGCTTCTGATGCTTTATTTCAATTCTTCAAAGATTGGAGTGAACATAACGTATCTGCTGTATCTGAGAAATTAGTCTCTGATTTCTCCCAAAGCATCAATCATCTTTTAGCAGAATTCTCCAACATAAATTTAGAACCATTCTCTCAGTTAATTCAGGAGATCGAACATCAACTAAAAAAAGATTGGCAGGCTGCTGTAACGAAGCAGCCTCTCCTTGAACAGGTCATTCACTTCTTTACCCAAGATGACTGGTCATTTAGTAAGCCTCAAGGGGAGTCTTACCTACAACTAGCCTTTCAGGGTAAAAACGGGGCTTGGACTTGTTATGCCCAAGCTAGAGAGGAGAAGCAGCAATTTGTTTTTTACTCTGTTGCTGCAATTAAAACACCAGAAGATAAAAGACAACCTGTTAGTGAATTTCTTGCCCACGCCAACTACGGCATGATCATTGGCAACTTTGAACTCGACTTCAATGATGGCGAAATTCGCTACAAAACCAGCATTGATGTAGAAGGCGATCGCCTCACTCCTGCCCTCATCAAACAACTGGTTTACACCAACGTTTTAACCATGGATCAATATCTTCCCGGCATTCAGGCAGTGCTGGAAGGCACCGCTCCTGCCGAAGCGATTCGAGCGATCGAGATAAGTTGATCAAGCATCTACAGTGCCAACACCATTCTTGACTACGTTCCCCATCGATCGAAAGTTTTACTGGCAAATCCACCAAAATCCCGCAAAATCTCAGTAATTGGTTAATGGACACTCGACAAAGACTAAGATGTATGAAGCGTCCTGATGAATTTGCATGACTTCAACCTTGCTCAAGGCTTCTTCTGCCCTACCTCTCAATGCTCCCACGCTCCATCGCCTATCCAATGGCTTAACGATCGTCGCTGAGCAAATGCCCGTCGAAGCAGTGAATCTCAATCTTTGGCTCAATGTTGGTTCTGCCAAAGAGCCGGATGACATCAATGGGATGGCACATTTCCTGGAGCATATGATCTTCAAGGGAACTTCACAATTGGAAAGTGGTGAATTCGAGCGCCTGATAGAAGCGCGGGGTGCAGTTACCAATGCCGCCACCAGTCAGGACTATACCCACTACTACATCACCTCTGCCCCCAAAGACTTTGCAGATCTGGCACCGCTACAAATCGAAGTATTACTCAATGCCAGCATCCCCGATCAAAGCTTTGAGCGAGAACGGTTGGTCGTGTTGGAGGAAATTCGACGATCGGAAGATAATCCCCGCCGTCGCACCTTTCAACGCACTACTGAAACCACCTTCGAGCAATTGCCCTATCGTCGCCCAGTATTAGGTCCCACCCAGGTGATCGAGCAATTGGTACCGCAACAAATGCGAGATTTTCATGCCGCCTGGTATCAGCCTAGCCAGATGACCGCTGCAGTAGTCGGAAATCTGCCCGTTGAGCAAATGATTGAGATCTTAGAGCATGGGTTTGCCCAGGCTGAGAGCCATCGCAGTCCCGGTGTTGAGTCTGGAAATTATATATCCAAGCATCTACCCACCCTGCACCCAGAGCAACCCTTTCAGGAAATCGTGCGGCGGGAGTTTGTCGATCCCACATTGCAGCAGGCGCGCCTAGTCATGACCTGGCGAGTGCCAGGACTGATGGATCTCGACCAAACTTATGCACTCGATGTGCTGGCAAGTATTTTAGGACATGGTAGAACGGCACGCCTGGTGCAAGATTTGCGTGAAGAGAAAGGGCTGGTGACTCAAATTTCCGCCAGCAATATGACATATCAACACCAGGGCGTATTTTCGGTCTCCGCTCGCTTGTCGATCGAACATTTACCCGCCGTAGAAGCGACGATCGTTCAACACATTACCAGGATGCAAACTGAGCCCGTGAGTGCCAGTGAAATTGCCCGGGTTCGCACCCAAGTTGCCAATCATTTCATCTTTGGTAATGAAACGCCCAGCGATCGCTCAGGTTTATATGGCTACTATCACTCTCTGGTGGGTGATTTAGCGCCCGCGCTAAATTATCCCATCCATATTCGATCGTTAAGTGAGGAAACTTTGCAAGCAGCAGCTCAGAAATATCTCTCTCCAAATGCCTACGGCATCATCGTGATGAAACCCGAACAAAGCCACTGATTCGGCTGCACGCCTCAGCATTAAGTAGGTAGCCCTAAATTAATTGTAAGAAAGGGGTTTGGGGGCTGCGCCCCCAGGCAGGGGGTTTTACCCCCTCCACCCCCAAAAACATCTTCAATTTAATTTAGCCCAGCTACTTAGATCCCCGGCTTTTGATTACGGTTGAACGACTTGAACATGAACTGTTAACAGAAGCCGGAGATCCGAACCCCTGCCCCATGCAATCACTCAACCCCATGGATCAGTACTACAAACCCGAACATTTGCCCCATTTTGGGAACATTGGCGAAGGCAACCCCGAACTCGCCAATAAGTTCTTTGCCTACTATCAGGCAGTGTTTGAAGACGGTGCCCTTTCCAAGCGAGAAAAAGCATTGATTGCGCTGGCAGTTGCCCATACAGTGCAATGTCCCTATTGCATTGATGCGTATAGTAAGGAATCGCTTCAGCAAGGTTCTGACCTGGAGCAAATGACGGAAGCCGTGCATGTGGCAACTGCCATTCGAGGCGGCGCATCTTTGATCCATGGATTACAGATGCTGGATCATGTCAACCAACTGGCAATGTAAAATTCGGACTACTTCATTGCCATGCGCTGTGGGGCTGGATTGGTCGTTTTCTTGCGATTGACAAACTCAGTTTGAGAATCCGACGAACCATGACTGAGAATTTCCATACTTAAGCGATACCCTACATTACGGACTGTTTGAATTAATCCAGGTTGTCGGGGATCAGTTTCAATTTTCTTCCGCAGTGACAGCACATGAGTATCCACCGTGCGGGGATTGTCGATCGAATCGGGCCAGGCACGCTGTAACAATTCCGATCGACTCAATGGCATCCCTCCTGCCTGCGCCAACACAAACAGCAGACTAAATTCCTGAGGGGTAAGTTCAATAAACGCGCCCTTAAACCGCACCCGTCTTTGCACCAGGTCAATTTTGAGATCGCCATAGTCCAGATGGGCAGGTGGAATCGACGTACGGCTGCGTCGAGTCAGCGCTGCGACCCGCGCCAAAAATTCTTGAATGCCAAAGGGCTTGGTCAGGTAGTCATCTGCTCCAGCCCGCAGTCCTTCAACAATGTCTGCCTCAGAATTGCGCGCCGACAACATCAAGATCAACACTTGGTGTTGCTGCTGTAGCCAGCGACAAAAATCAATCCCATCTCCATCTGGTAACTCAGAATCCAGGATGACCAGGGTTGGCTGGCGATTTTGAAAAACATCCCTGGCTTGATGAAGATCCGCCGACTGATAAACGGTATATCCAGCCTGCTGCAAATGCCAACCTAGCAGCGATCGGAGGTGCGGATTTCCTTCGACGATTTGGACAGAAACAGATCCCACGGAGGCTTGCTTCCCTTCTGTTAGTGGAATTAAGTTATCAGAGCAGATGTCATAGGTCTGTAACTAAGGCTACTTCGATTCTGACGAACCCCAGAAAAATGAATCGGTTATGTTACAGTCTTCCTGCTGTCAAGGGAGCACAGGCATTTCCAAGAAGTTTTAAAAAGTTAATCAAGTTTTATGAGCCAATGAGAAGCGAAGCAAAGTAGCATTTAACAACATGAAGCCTTACAATTAAGTCTAGAATCAAGATAACGATCTGTCGTTTTCGTCGAACCCATCTCATGTTGCAGGACACTCAAACTATCCGCTGCTACCAAAAGCTGACCGATGCCCTGGTAGAACTGTGGAATCGGGGGTATCAGTTCGATGACTTACGCCTTTATTTAGATGGCTACTTGGCGGCTCTGCGCCATAGCAACACGCTGGAGCCTTATTTGATTCATCGGCTGGAAGAAGAGGTCACTCGCTATATTTACGATCCTTCGAGTTTTGAACAGCCTGAATCGAAGCGCGATTATTACTAACTCGCCAGATCACTCCATTTCATCGGCATCGATCGCCGACTCCTCTGTCAAACTTTGAGAAAATTCAAATGCGGGACAGTAGCCATCCGGTGTAACTTTGAAATTGTAAAGTGGAGAATCGGCATTCCAGCAGCGCTGTCCGCGATTATGGCGGCAGTTGCCGCAACAGGCAGTGGTCGTTGAGATGGCAAGGTCGCCTCGCTGTCGGAGCAATTCTCGTTGAGGTAAGCCACGAATCACCAGCTCTTGCCCCTGCCAGCGAGCTTCAACCAAGCCGGTGTCTGCTAAGTTTTGCCAGCGCGGATCGGACATGATGGCATCTGACAGGGTGATAGTGACTACTGTATCCAGCTCGCTTAACTCGCCTTCATAGTGAGTTTCGGGCGCGGCAGGCTGCAAGAAGGTTTCGCCGATCGGCAACTCAACCTGGCTCCCCGCAGAAGGACAGTGTAAGTGATAGCGGTTGTGCAGTTCTTCTAGCCCTGTCAGATCTGCCAAATAAGTCGGCGACCCATGTACAAAGACCACATGCTGAGGGCGCAAATTGTGGATGAGCTGGGTAATCCCAGGTCCGTCCGAATGTTGAGCAAGAAGATAAGTCTCGATTTGGGGAAGTGCGGAGGGGGGGGCCAGAGATGCCGCCGCCCCACTCAAGACGCGCTGTTCAATTTCCGATCGCCCTGGTTGTTGAGGCAACAACACTAACCAGGGTCCACTATCGGGATGGCAATATTCTCTCAAATCGGCGTTGAGATCGGTCAGCACAATGCAAGGGGCTTGCCCAACCTGACTCCGCTGCGCTGGCGGTAGGTGCCTGACTCGCGGACGTACCCGTTCGTCCCAGAACAGGGGTTGGTGACGGGCAAAGTTTTGCACTGCGGTCGGTAAATGGGGCAACAGTTCCAGGTAAACGTCACAGGCAGTGGCGACAGCGCCATCGACCCAAATATCCAGATCGCGTCCTGTAAAGTGATGATGACTGCGCAGTAACATCAACAATTCTTGTCCCAGCCCCATGGCTGAAGTCGGCAACAATACCGAAAAACCTTCCGCGATCGCTCGGTTAATCCGTTCTGCCAGGAGATTTTCTTGCTGGCGACGATGGGGATGTCGGGCAGTGCCGTAGGTTCCCTCAACGATCAATACATCTGGTTGCAATGCCCGTAGCTCTTCTAGGGGTAACCCTTCAACCAGGCGAGAATTGGATAGAAAAAAATCACCTGTATAAAGAATTCGATAGGAACGGGATGTTTTTTCTCCCAGTTGACGCGGAGGCAGATAGGTTAAGGCAATCACCGCTGCCCCTGGTAAATGCCCGGATGGGAATAGCTCAGCACTTAGACCATCTTGAAATTCAACGGGAGTGCGCCAGGGTAAAGCATGGCAAAAGAGCGGCAAAGGTGCCTCTGCGGTGTGCAGCCAGTTTAAGGGCAGCAGTTGAGAGGTCACCTCACTCGCATAGATGGGTAGCTGAGGGTACTGACGATGCAGATCCAGTAAGCCTCTGGCATGATCCGGGTGAGCATGGCTACATAAAACCAGGTCGGCGGGGAGTGCCAGGTGCGATCGCTGGGGCTTGAGGAGTGAAGTATCGCGCAATCCACAATCCAAAAGAATGCGATAAGGCCCCATCCGAACCAGCAGACAGACCCCTTCATCCGCATGACCCACAGCATAGGGTAAACATTCCAGATCGATCACGTCTGTACAGCGCCCCTGTCAAGGCTAAACCGATTCCAACTCGATCTCCAGCATCCAGCAAAGAATATCCCGACTTTCATGAAGCTTTGGGCAGTGAGAAAAAATAGTTCAATGCCTACCTTCAGGATTATCTCAAAAACTGGGACGACTTTCTGGAACGAGAAATGGAATGCCTTGTAGGGGGTGAGGATGCGATCTGGCAATCGCTATTTCGTGGCGGGCATTTTTTGAGTTAAAACCCTCGGCAAGGGGTAGAAGTCCTTTTAGTGAGCCGAGCCATTCCCGTGATAATTGTCAGAATCATAGAAACCGTTGCGAGTGCCGAAAAACAGGCAGGCAACTGTGAAAATGCCGGTCAAGACCACAAGAACTAATTTGACATCCATACTGGTATCGGTAATAAACAAATTGGCAGCTAGACTTCAGGAATTGTAAACCAACTTTTCAAGAATTCTGTTACCTTCAAAGATTTTTGATAGATTCTTCGTCATTCCACTGCGATATCTAACAATTACGATGCCGTACTCGATCGCCCACATCAACCAGATGAGTCAGGAAGAATTTGTTGCTGCCTTAGGAGCTGTGTTCGAGGATACGCCTGCGATCGCCGAGCAAGCCTGGCACGATCGTCCCTTTACAGATCGAGAAGATCTCCATCAAAAAATGGTGCGTATCGTCCAAGCACTGAGCCGAGATGAGCAACTGGCGTTAATTCAGGCACATCCTGACCTGGGTAGCAAAGCCAAAATGGCGGAAGCTTCAGTCCAAGAGCAGGCAGGGGTCGGCTTAGACCGACTCAGTCCGGTTGAGTACGATCGCTTTCATGCCCTGAACCAGGCATATAAAGACAAATTTGGCTTTCCCTTCATCATTGCGGTGAAAAATCACACCAAAGAAAGCATCCTGACAGCATTTGAAACCCGTTTGACAAATTCGGTAGCCGATGAAATGAAACAGGCACTGATGGAAATCAACCAAATTGCAGGATTTCGTCTGGTTGCTGCGATCGCTCTGGTTAATTGACCACCCTGGGTAGACTGAAAAGTTGGCAGCCCCAGTCTGCGATATTGCAACCAAAAACGGGCAGGGCAGTCTATAACTGGGGTTAGTCTCCCCCCAGATGTATGGAATTTTTTACCATCCTCTTCTCAACTCTCATTGGTTTAATCTCCCCTGCTGGATTCATTACTGACCATGTCGCTGAAAGCGCGATTCGCAAGCAACTGAAAGGGGTTGAGCAACTCCAGATTCGCATTGATAATACCCCCAGTTATCAATTGTTGAATGGTCGGATTGAGCATGTCCGAATTGCTGGACGGGGACTGTTTCCCGAAAAGGAGATGCGAATTGCGTTGTTGGAAGTAGAAACTGACCCGATCGCTCTCGATGCACAGCGGATTCGTAAGGGTAAATTTCGGCTAAAGCAACCGTTACAAGCAGCTATCAAGGTTGCACTGACCGAAGCAGATATTAATCAAGCTTTGCGATCGCCCATCATTGCCAAGCGATTTCGCAAATTGGGCATCGATTTACTTAAAGGAACAGATGCGGAAGGGATTAAACGCTATAACCTAATTAACCCCACCGTCGATTTTCTTGGCAACAATCGACTGCGGTTACAAGTCGAATTACAAGAACGGGGCTATCCCGATCGCCTCATGATTCTCACAGAGGCAACCCTGAAATTGGAGCGGGGCAGATACATTGTTTTGGTGGAACCGATCGTGGAAGTGAATGGCGAAAAAGTGCCCGCAAGATTGGTGAAATCGATCGCGCAGGGGGTGAGCGATCGCCTCGATCTCAATCGATGGGCCAAGGGAAAAATTCTGGCACGAATTTTGCAACTGGAATTGACGACTGATCAGTTGAATCTAGCTGCTTTTACTCGGATTGAGCCATAGGAAGAGAGGGAGAATAAAGGATTAAAGGGGAAAAAGGGAAGTGGTAAAAAGGAAAGCTTTGAGTTTTGTCAACTAAACGCAAATCGCTTTTGACAGTCACGAACGACTGCCCCATTCAAATTTACAATTCAAAATCTCCTAGTTCTGCTGAAAAGCCTTTGTCACTCTTGTAGTGATGGGTAGCCCCTCACATTCAGCTTATTTTTATGGAGGGCATAGATATGGAAGATCGCAAATCGACTCGTCGGGTTCCGCTGGGTATTTTGGTTGGGTTGTCGGGGCTGGTGCTGGCAACCGGAAGTGCGACTGCCTGGTGGGTTTGGCAAGCAGCCCCCACCCAACAGTCCGCTGTGCCAACCAACCCCTCTGCTCAGACCTTACACTCGCCTGCGGTACAGCCTTCTGCTCCCACTGCTGGCACATCCCAGTCATCTGCCTCAACGGTGACGATCGAACGCACGGTTGAAATCTACTGGCTCAAGGATGCCAACCGCCACATGACATTGGCTCCTGCTCGTGTCAAGCTGAAAGTGGTAGATCAGCCAGATGCCGTCTTACAAGCTACCTTGACCCAATTGCTGGCAGGTTCCAACCAGCCCAATTTGATCAGCACTATTCCTAAAGCAACCAAACTGCGGAGTCTGCAGGTGGCTTCTGATGGGATTCATATCGATTTGTCTTCGGACTTTAAGGCAGGCGGAGGCAGCGCTTCGATGACCGGTAGGGTGGCGCAGATAACCTACACGGTAACCAGCATTGACCCCAAAGCCAAAGTCTGGATCTCGGTGGAGGGTAAACCGCTGGGGGTATTAGGTGGCGAAGGTTTAGAACTCAGCCAGCCTATAACTCGCAGTCAGTTTGAACAGGACTTTACCTTATAAAGACAGCGATCTCCGACTTGCTTCACTGAGGATAAACTTTGTTGAATTCAATTTTGCCGTCGCATTCAAAGTCGGCTAAAAATTCTTGCAGCACCAATTCATTATTTTGAAATTGGTATTTGCCTGAAATGCCACAATCGCCAATGCCACGATATTTGCTGATGAGTGAAAGTTCCTGATTTTTCTCGTCATACTTGGCAAGTCCGGCAAAAAGATGAGAATCTTCTTTGGAGATTTCTTTGGTATTTTCGTCTTGGCGATACGTGGTAATTTTGAGGGGTTTTACCTGAGCATCCGTTGGAGTTTCGGTGTATAGGAAGAAGGCATAGCTCACGTTGTAAGCAGCCAGAAAACAGACTCTTTGAAAAATAAATTGTTGGTCAGAAATTTTATAAAACTCAGAGCGCTGAATCACGGCCGGATCTTCGCTCTCACAATCACTCAACATCTCGAAAACGCGATCTTGATGATGCAGCATTTTCGCCACGATTGCCTGGTATTCCGGTCTTTCTTTGGGAATATCAGCAAAGGCTTTGAGGGCAGCCAAATACTGATCTTTTAACACTGTGTCTTTGACGTTATTGAGTTGAGCATTAAATTTTTCGTCAGGAATTGTCAGTGGCGAGGGTGAAGCTTGAGGTTGGGTAGAAGTGCTAACAGAAGTGGTTGGAACAGGCGAATTTTGGGTTGATGGTGAGGGCACTTCTGTGGAATTTTGCGCCGCGGGAGAACAGCCGATCACAGATCCCAACCATGCGATCGCAATGATTTTTCCTAAAAGTTTTTTGGGATTGACTCTGACCATTGGGAGCGCAAATTTAGGGTTCATTGGCAAGCAATTGAATAGATAGGGAATAGCTCATGGTTGTTTGTACATCATTGCCTTGAAATGACCCGACAAAGGGAGCAGCGGCACGCGAGATCGGGCTAGCCGCTAAGGCAATATGGCGATCGCTCACTGCTAACCCGTGAGTTGGGTCAAACCCACGCCATCCAGCACCCGGCAGGTAAGCTTCTGCCCAGGCGTGGAGATGCCGTTCTGGCGCATCGGGATCACCTTCTTCGTAACCGCTGACAAATCGAGCGGCAATCCCCACTGCCCGACAGGTTGCCATAAACAGAACGGCGAAGTCGCGACAGGAACCCAGTTTTTGGCTCCAGGTGATTCCGGGTAGCAAGGGATCGCCGGTCTCACGAGTCATATAGTTGCAATGTTGATAAATGCGCTGATTGAGTTCCATTAAAAACAAGTCGGTTTTGCCTGAAACAGCAGCATAGACCTCTTGCGCCAACTGCGCCACGACTGGATCGGAACCATTTACCCAGGCATCACCCAGATAAGGCTGAAGTGCTTGCGACTGGGACATTGGATAGTCGATCGGCAAGTGCAACGCCCAACTTTCCATCAAATAGTCGAATGGATTGGTACGATAGGTTTCTACCTGAGAGATGGCTTTGACTTCCAACTGCTGGACAGGTTGAGGCGCAAACCACACCTTGAGAATACTATTACCATCAAGTTCAATAAGTTCGGAACGCCCGATCGGCGTAGGCGAGAGACTGAGGGAAAAGTTGTGGAGTGTTTGGCTGCTATCTGATCGGGGGCGTAATCGTACAAGGTGAGGCTGCAATCGCACCGATGTGCTGTATTGATAAGCGATCGTGTGCGTAATTTGGTAGCGCATTCCAGTGTTGTTATCCTCAATCAATGCCTTTGTACTTTGCTCACTTATATTTAGCGCCCCAAATTACGTTTCAGATCGTCCAATTCTTCATCCATTTCCCACTGGCGAAATTGCTTTTCTAAGGGGTCAGCAGCACTGTGGATATAACTATTGCTCTGATTCCATCCCGTAGTTTGCCATTGTTGTTCGACTTTAGCACTGGCGCGAGCAGCTTGCGCCTGCGCAGCTTTAACCTGAACTTCTTGCCGCCGTATCTGGATTTTGCGCTGCAACTCTTCCGTTTGCTTAATCCGTTCGCGCACCATCTCCATTTGCCCCCAGCGCTGATTGCCTTCCCGCAACAATGCAGCTTCGCGCTCCTGGGCGGGCTCTAGTAAATCGAACCGTCCGGCAGCTTTTGCTTTGTCTACACGAATGTGCCAGCGTTGTACCTCTTGTGCCAAGGCCAGGATCTCTTCCTGCATCTTTTGTTCGCGCAAGTGCAGGTCTGTCATCAAGTTCAGGGCTTCTTGCTCCTGATCGCGTAATTTTTCTTCGATCGCTTGTAGTTCCAGCTGGGGATTGTTACGTAGAAATTCCTCTAACCGGGTTTCAAGAAAACGGCTGAGATCGTCGAATAAGCCCATGGTGGAAACTCCTGGATTTGAGATTGCAAACTTGAGATTGAAGATGCCTGCTTACAGTTTGCGCTCTCGAATCTGCAATCTGCAACCTAAAATTCCCTTCTCACTCTGCCAGATAATTTTTTTAAAACAGTCAATTCTTCCAGGGATACAAATTTAGAAAATTTTCCTGAGGAAATCCCTGGTTCTACCTCAGTTTGTGTTGACCTGACTTAGGGGCTTGGCATTCGGCTAAAAATCTATGCAATCTTGCAAAGAATATTGCCCGAAGCTTGCTTCCCGCAGGGTATGCTAAGCCCTTACAGAATTTCAGAGATCCAACACAAAATCCGTCAGAATCAGGGAGATCTCGAGTTCCATCAAAGGGATGACATCACCTTAGAGCTTTTGCCCTACAAAAATTGAGCGAACTTCGCCATTGCGACGAATCACTGCCTGATTTTTAGAAATGTCCACCAAGGTCCAACCGCTACTACCAATACTTTCGCCTACCTGATAGCGCTGGGTGACACCGTTTAGCTCAAACAGAGCAGCGGAGCGATCGCCCAGTTCTAACACTCCAACTAAAGTTCGCTGTACCAGCGGCTCAGCCGGAGTCAGAGGTTGGGTTTGATTTGGGTTGGCAGGCACTACGACAACCGATGCAGGAGCAGCACCATTGCCCATGTTTTTAGGACTGCCAAAGATAGGAATGTAAATCCGCTGTGGAGATGCTGTCGGTTTTGCAGAATTGGTAGCAGGGACGGGGCTACCCTTGACATCCACTTTTGGTAGGGTACCGGGTGGCACAGCAGCAACACCCGTGGGCGAAGGGCTACTTTTGCGTTGGCTGAGGGTATCCAGCGATCGTTGCAAATAATTCATAAACTGGCTGTCTGCCTGCTGTTGAGGGGCAAGCGCTGTCGCCACTGGAGTGGTGCTGGGGGGGGTAGCGCGTTGCTGCAAAACCGCCCATGCTAAAGCCGTTAATAAAATAGACGCGAATCCGGCTACTAATAACAACCGATCCAGCGATCGTTGAGATTTGCGATGTTTATCAACCACGCTGTCAGGAACCACAATGGGGGCTTCTGAGATGGCTTCTGGGTCGTTTGGGCGAGAGAGTAACGAGGATGAAAAAACGAGTTGGGGAATGTTGAAGGTTGATGAGGTAGGAGGCTCAGCTCTCACGGGTTCGGCGGGCAACTTGACGCCCCTTTGCAAGATTTGCTCTACGTCGCCAAATAACTCATCCATTAAGCTGTCTGCATAGGTTTCTACCAGAGTCGAACTCGAATCTGGCAAAACTTCTGGAGCATCAACACTTTCTGCTTGATAGGGTTGGGACTGGGGAGCGTGACCTACGTGGGCAGAGAGAGGATCAGTCAGCGTGTTAGAAAACTCTTGGGAAGGCATAGGCGCGATCGACCGTGACGGTGTAAGGAAGAGCCAAACTCGGAAATGGAACCATAACCATAACGAGCTATGTTAACAGCTTCCATAAAAATTGATGCACCCACTTTGCCGTAATTTTTTTGATGTTCTTAAGTGTAAAGAGAAATTAATATGCCAGTTCTGCTAGCCAGGAAATCGTAATTCCTAAAATTGAGCCAACAATTACCTGAACAGGAGTATGCCCCAGGAGTTCCTTCAATCGATCTTCTGTCCATTGATAATCTTCTTGAGAAAACTGGTCGATGATCTGGTTGAGAATACGAGCTTGCTTGCCGGCTGCCTGGCGGACTCCGGCGGCATCGTACATGACAATGAAGGCGAAAATGGCAGCGATCGCAAACTGGTTACTGCTCCAGCCTGCGGTTTGTCCCACCTCAGTAGCTAATGCTGCCACCAGTGCCGAGTGTGCACTCGGCATTCCGCCCGTTTCTACCAGAACATGCACATTCAGTTTCTGATTTTTCACCAGATCAATGACAAGTTTTAATCCCTGTGCAAAAAAACATGCCATCAAGGCTACGAACAGTACCCGGTTATCTAGGATTGCCCCAAAGTCCTGCATGTTGGTTGCATCTGAGTGAGAATTGTTAAAACGTTGAATGGTGCGAAGGGAAAGTTTGCCCAACTGAACTCAAGCAAACTAATGAACCAGCGCTTAATAAGTGCGAGCAGTGATGAAATCAGCGATCGCTTGCAAGGGGCGGGCAGCTTCTCCAAAAACGGACAGCTCAGATTTGGCTTTTTCGACCAATTGTCGTGCCTGTCGTTTGGATTCTTCAATTCCCCAAATACTGGGATAGGTCACCTTTTTGGCTTGCAAGTCTTTGCCAACAGTTTTGCCGAGCGCTTCTTGGGTTGCAGTGATATCCAAAACATCATCCACGATTTGGAATGCCAGCCCAATATCTTGAGAATAGCGAACCAGACGTTGACGATCGGCTTCAGGCGCATCTGCAAGCACTGCCCCACAAACTACACTTGCCTCCAGGAGGGCTGCCGTTTTATGGGTATGGATAAAATTTAGAGTTTCCAGGGCAACATCAGTTTTGCCTTCCGATTCCAGATCGACAACTTGTCCACCGACTAACCCTGCTGCCCCCACGGCACGTCCCAGCCGCGCAACCACTTCGAGCAGATTTTTGGGTAACACATTGTGTGTGCAAGTGACAATGTACTCGAAAGCATAAGCCAATAAACCATCCCCTGCCAGGATAGCGATGTCCTCCCCATAGACCTTGTGGTTTGTAAGTTTGCCCCGGCGGTAGTCGTCATTATCCATGGCTGGTAGGTCATCATGAATTAAAGACATGGTGTGAACCATTTCCAGCGCGCAGGCAGTTGGCATGGCGATGTCGGATGTTCCTCCCGCTAGCTCACAGGCAGCAAGACACAAAATTGGACGTAGGCGTTTTCCTCCCGCCATCAGTGAATAGCGCATCGACTCGTAAATTTTTTCAGGATAGACAATCGGCATCGATCGCTCCAATGCTGCCTCTACCTGAGCTTTGCGGGATGCCAGATAAGCTGACAAATCGAATTTTAAGTCGGGTTGAGATGCCTTCATTTCACTACTAGCGATCGTCCCCTGCTCCTGGTTACTAATCATCTCAGGTACTCCTTCACCACTCTGTACCCATTGGAAATGGCTGCGCCAACACCAGCAGAGTACTCGTTAATACACTCCGAAAGCTGAGTTTTAATCTTTTGCAACCTTAACTCCAAGGATCATCATGCAGAAATTGCAAAGACTCAACTGGGAATAAAAGCTTATCAGATTTTGGTTCCGCTTACCTTCTATCCAATTATTCTACGAGGCTGAGGGGACAGACAGCGCATTCAGAAAATTCTGCTGATAACTCCACACCGTATTTTGTAACAGCATCGTCACCGTCATCACACCAATGCCACCGGGAACAGGGGTGATAAATCCAGCGACGGATTGTACCGAGGCAAAGTTGACATCGCCGACCAAACGATTATTACCTTCGTAATCGGTGATGCGGTTAATCCCAACATCAATGACTACTGCACCCGGTTTAACCATCTCAGCAGTGACCATTTCGGGACGACCGACAGCAGCGATTAGGATGTCTGCCGTGCGGGAAATCGCACCCAAATCTTGGGAACGAGAATGGGCGATCGTCACAGTTGCGTCTGCTTCTAGCAACATCAGCATCAGGGGTTTGCCCACCAGCACACTCCGCCCAATCACCACCGATTGTTTGCCTTTGAGATCAATTTGATACTCTTGCAGCAACCGCATCACTCCAGCTGGAGTACAGCTGCGAATTCCTGGTTCACCCCGAACCAACCGTCCCAGGTTCATGGGGTGCAATCCGTCTGCATCTTTACTGGGATCAATCAAGTTTAGTGCCGTCACCGCATCCAGATGATGGGGCAAGGGTAATTGTACGAGAATGCCATCGACCTGATCGTCCTGGTTAAGTGCCTGGATGGCTTGCTCTAAGTCCGATTGACCGATCGTGGCTGGAAAATGTTGACCAAAGGAAGCAATCCCAACCCGCTCGCAAGCCCGTTCTTTGTTTCTGACATAAGCTGCACTGGCAGGATTATCTCCCACCATCAGCACTGCCAACCCCGGAGGGCGGTATCCTTGGCTTGTCCAAGCTTGCACCTGCTGAGTCAGTTCTGCTTGCATCTTTTGGGCAAGCGTTTTACCGTCAAGTAGCTGAGCAATTTGGGAGGACATTGCAGCACCCACCTTAATGCCTAAGTCTAGAAAGCTGATCCATTTTTGAACTGAATCAGCCTGCTTATGCTACCACAGCGTTAGATTCCTTCGTGGTTTCAGTCCTATGCAACGATTTTCTATTCATAGTTTTAAGATTTTGCTCGTACTAACCGGGCTGGTGGTGATGCCGGGATGCTTAAATCTGGCTCAGTCGCGCCTGAGTTTGATGAGTCATCCATTGACTGGAGACCTGACAACAGTATTGGAGTTGCAAAAAAAACGCCCGATCGATACGACAGTCTATCTCAAAGGTAAAGTCATCAGTCGGGTGCCCCTGCTGGGAGAACAGGTCTATCAACTTCAGGATACGACAGGCATGATTTGGGTATTGACTAAAGCAGCGATCCCCACCTCTGGAGAAGAGGTTTTGATCAAAGGATTGGTGCGCTACAAAAAAATTCCGTTGAACGGGAAAGACCAGGGTTCGCTTTATCTGGAATTAATCGAGCAGCTAGAACCGCAGCCCACTTCCTAAACTGACGATCGGTTGGCGATTGTAGCCCTGATCGATCCCTGCCTTAATGGACGTCTATGTCCAAACTTTACCGTTTCAGAGTGTAGCGTCGTATTATCTACCTGAACCGAATGTCCCATCAATCTGCGCCAATTACCGACGATCGTGTGGCTGTGGCGATCGCGATTCTCTACCGCCAAGGGCAATTATTATTGCAATTACGCGATAACATTCCGGGCATTCTTTACCCTGGCTATTGGGGGTTATTTGGTGGGCATCTGGAACCTGGAGAATCGCCAGAAGTCGCCATGGAGCGAGAGTTGCTAGAAGAAATTCACTACAGTCCACCGCATCTGACCTTATTCAATTCCTATCGGGACGACCCAATTATTCGCCATGTTTTTTATGCGCCACTGACCGTAGAAATGGATGCCCTACAACTCTCAGAAGGGTGGGATATGGGCTTATTTAGTCTGGAAGATATTCGTCGCGGCGATCGCTACTCCGAACGAGCAAATCAGGTTCGTCCGCTTGGTAAACCTCATCAGAAAATTTTGTTGGAATTTTTTGAGACTCACGCATCCTTAGCTACCAGTCTCTGATAGCAAACCCTCAACTCTCAGCATCAATCCAACCTGCATCACAAATCGCTGCACCTTAAGAATCAACAGCCAAAACTTCTAAGTCGCTGGGCTAAATTAATTTGAAGATGTTCTTGGGGGTGGAGGGGATAAAACTCCCTGCCTGGGGGCACAGCCCCCAAGCCCCTTTCTTACAATTAATTAGCTATCTACTTAAAAGTAATGTGCTGTGCGCCGTTCTTGTGCCAAATCGCGAATAAGAGACAACTTAGAGCGAATGTAATGATTCAAGAGATCAGCTTCTTGATGATTGAGCGATCGTTGACTGTCTAACTGACGCAGGAGCCATTGCACCAAGTTGGCATCGTCCAAATTCAACAAGGTACTGGCTTGGGTTGCCTCAATCAAGGACCAGAGGTGGCGTAACAAGAGAGGAGACATAATACCCCTGCACTAAAAATCTTTTCAAGTTTCACCTTAGCGAATCTGGAAATCAGTGGATTGAGAAAATACAAGACGACACAAGAGTTACATAAGGCTTAACGAAGCGATTGATAACTTGACTTATGATTCAGAAAACTCATGAACTGACGCTATCCGATCGAGATGAATTGGCTTCTGACCACAGTAATTTCAAGCATCAGTGCCTTTGTCGCAACAAATCTGGACGATATTTTGGTGCTGATGCTATTTTTTCGCCAGGTTGATGATCAGTTTCGGCGTAGACATATTGTGACTGGGCAGTATTTAGGCTTTTTAGTCATTATCTTAGCCAGCCTCCCGGGCTTTTTTGGGGGAAGGTTACTCCCTCAACCCTGGATTGGATTGCTGGGAATGGTGCCGATCGCGATCGGTCTCTACCAGCTTTGCCGTCCAGATCATGAGGAAAAAAAAACTCAGATCATTTCTGTTACCGAGCAAACTCAAGCCCTGAGTCCAAAGCTCTCACTGTCTAGTTTATTGGGAGCCAAAACTTATGGGGTGGCAGCCGTCACCTTTGCGAATGGGGGAGACAACATTGGCATTTACGTGCCGCTCTTTGCTAGCAACAATCTTGCCAGTTTGGGGATCATTCTTGCCTTATTTTTTATCATGGTTGGAGTCTGGTGCTACATCGCTTTGCGTCTCGCTCAGTTTCCAGGCATTGCCCATTTCTTAGTCCGCTATGGCGATGCTCTGATTCCCTTTGTTTTCATTGGCTTAGGCATTTTTATTTTGCTTGAGAATGATTCATTCTCGCTTGTCGGACTCAGAAGCCCCTTCTAATTCCTGGTTGCCGACTGTCGATCGGGTTTCTGATTGCTACCCCTGTTTAAGCGCGCTTGCTTCACCTCATCTGTCTCAGAGTTGCAATCTTCCATCAAGGGATGACTCCGCCAGGTTTTCCCAATCCACCGATATCCGTTACGCTAAAAAAATCAGCTGAATATCTTAGTCCTCAATCATGGGTCAAAATCAGAGTGCGTTTCCGGAGAAATGCTGGTAAAAAATTTCTCTCACCCTCTTAGTTGAAGTGTAATTGTTGACTATTCAGTTTTTGCATCCATTCTCCACGGACGATCGCATCCATAACGCTTCGGAGGTTCCTATGATCCGTGAATTTATCAATCCTTTGCTGGGGCGCTACCCAGACCGAGTCAAAGCCAATGTCGAGATTTACACCTGGCAGACTTGTCCCTTTTGTATTCGAGCCAAACTCTTGCTCTGGTGGAAAGGAGTCAATTATACCGAATACAAAATTGATGGCGATGAAGCCGCTAGAGCCAAAATGGCAGACCGTGCTAATGGACGGCGATCAGTGCCCCAGATTTTTATCAATCAGCAACCTGTTGGAGGATGTGATGACCTTTATACCCTTGACCAAAAAGGGCAGTTGGATGGACTGTTAGCGCAATCAATGGCATAGGAGTGGACATGAGTCCTCCGGCTCCGCTCACTGATCCCACCTACCTCAACCATCGTCGCTGGATGGAGCGGGCGCTGCACTTGGCTGAACAAGCAGGAAAAGAAGGAGATGTGCCAGTTGGGGCAATCGTCGTGGATCAGGATGGGTGTGTGGTTGCTGAGGCGGAAAATCGGCGAGAGCGGGAGAGCGATCCCACTGCCCATGCGGAAGTTTTGGCTCTGCGGGCGGCGGGGCAGCGGTTGAAAACCTGGCACCTCAACCAATGCACCCTCTATGTCACCTTAGAACCTTGTCCCATGTGTGCAGGGGCGATCGTTTTGGCACGGCTCGGTTTATTAGTTTATGGCGCAGACGATCCCAAAGCAGGAGCGGTGCGAACCGTGATGAATTTACCCGATAGTCCCGGCTCTAACCATCGCTTGCCCGTTCTGGGAGGAATTTTAGAACGTGCCTGTCGAGAACAGTTGCAGGCATGGTTTGCCCAGCGACGAGACAAGCAACGATGGACACCCTGAAAACTGTCCTTTTTTGGTCAGACGAGAAGCAGAAAACCCTCTACGGTTTAAAGGTGACGCAAAATATGCGTTCAATACCCCATTGCAGCCTCCTTTCAAAAATTTTAGTCATCTACTGCTGTCAACATGCTCTCTCTGAATGCCATGTCCCCGTTTCATGCTTCTGAATCGTCTCTGGTGCCATCGACTGCTAAAACTCCAAAAATGGGGGCACAATTTTCTCCCTGGATGCTCTCTATGGCTTATCCTTTGGGACGCAGGGTGGTCATGCCTTTCTACTTCAAACACATTACGATCACAGGACAAGAAAATCTGCCGCGATCGGGACCTGTGATTTTGGCACCGACCCACCGATCTCGGTGGGATGCGCTATTGATCCCCTATGCAGCAGGACGAGAAGTCACGGGACGAGATTTGCGTTTCATGGTCTCAGCAAATGAAGTGCGGGGGCTTCAGGGCTGGTTGATTAGTCATATGGGCGGCTTCCCAATCGACACTCGGCAACCCGGAATTGCCAGTCTGCGGTATGGGGTCGAATTGCTACAAAACGGTGAAGCCCTTGTTATTTTTCCTGAAGGAGGAATCTATCGGGACAACCAGATGCATCGCCTCAAGCCAGGACTTGCTCGTCTCGCGCTCCAAGCAGAAGCCAACCACCCGGATTTAGGCACTCAGATCGTACCAATTCACCTCACCTACAGCGATCCTTTTGTGCCCTGGCGTAGCCGAGTCAAAATCGATATCGGCACGCCTTTAGAAGTGGCTAAATACGACTCTGGTACCCCTAAGTGCAGTGCTCAAAAGCTCACGTTTGATCTAGAATCCAGCCTCAAACGCATGGCTGGCGAAGAACGTGCGATGAGATACGCGTCGTAATTGCCCTACACACCCAAGGTCAACTGCCAGCTTTTCAAAGTTCCAGTATCACTGGGCGCCCGATCGACAATTCGTAACTGCCAGCGTCCTTGAGTGGGTTGATTCAGAAGATTTTTTAGACTGGGGGTGGTTTGGGGCACATAGGTGAATTGCAGGTTCGTTTTGCGTCCCAGATTACGACTTTGTAATAAGACTTCCTTGCCGGATGGGGCGATTAGACTAATTTCAATATCCCCCAGGTAAGTGTGTTCAAGATTGATAGATACTTGAATATCCCGCGCAGCGGCAGCTTCAGAGATTTGTATTGTACTGGTGATGCCTTGTGGATTGTCATCTGGAATTGCCAGGGCTGTGTTGCTTTGTGCTGAGATTTGTCGCACTGCGGCAGCCGGCTGTTGTCTCATCCGCTGGGCTGCCTGTACGGCTTTGAACGCATTGACTTTGCCATAACCGAACCAGTCGGAGTGCCCATCTGATTCATAGGAACCCTTTCTAAGACCCAGTTGGGGGTCAGGATTGGGATCGATGATTTTGTCAGCACTGTCTTGCAAGATTCGTTTGACTTGCGGGGCGGTGAGGTCGGGGTTAGCAGAAAGCACCAGTGCAGCCACCCCAGCGACCAACGGACAGGCGCTAGAAGTACCGCCAAAATCTGAGGTGAAGTTACTAGCGTCATACCCTTCACTGCCGAGGCGATCGGTGGTAAAAATCCCTAACCCAGGTAAGGGAACCGTGATTTGAGGCGCAGTTGCAATAAACCCAGTGGATTCTAACCATGCGCCGGGAGGAGCGTTGTTGCTAGGCGCACAGACAGAAACTTCCGCCCCCCAGTTACTATAAGCGGCTTTTTTGCTCAGACTTGTGCAAGCAGACACTGTGATGACATCGGGGTGGACGGTAAATCCACCCAGCCATTGAGTGAGACCTTGCAGGGCATTGTTGGGCCACCCTTGTTCGTTGACTGTGCCATTGGTTGGGCGGTTAGAATTTCCCGCGGCAAAGACAATGACGCAGCCTTTGCCGTTACGTCCTGCGGTGGCAGCATGAGTCAAAGCGGCTCGTTGTCGGAGAGAGAGGGGAAAGTAAATCGAAGCCGGTCCCCAACTACAGGAGATCACCCAAGCACCTTTTTGGATTGCCCACTCAAAAAGTTCCTCAATAACATCATCTTCCAGGTAGCCACTGGTGCGAATTGGCATCAGAGCACAGCCCGGAGCAACGCCAACCGCCCCCACCCCGTTCTCTTCTGCAACAGCAACGCCCGCGCAGGCAGTGCCGTGGTTATCGTCAGGTAGTCCGGGGAGCGGCAAAAAGTCACGATCGTGAAAATCTCTGGGGGCAACAATTTTGCCTTTTCCCTGAAAATCTGGATGGTTAAGATCGACGGAATCGTCCATCACAGCCACCACCACCGCTCGGTTGCCACGGGTAATATCCCAGGCTTGCTCAGCAAAGACATGAGACCCAGCAGCAAGCTGAGAACCACCATTGTGGTTAAGATGCCACTGCTTGGGATACAGGGGGTCACGAGGTTGGTACTGGGATTTTGCCTTAACGACAATATTGGGTTCGGCAGTGAGCACGTCCGATCGCTGCATCAGGCGATTGGTCAGCTTGATGGGATTTTCGATCGCCTGTGTTGTAATACGAAAAATAAAGGTATTGGGGATGCCAGTCACCGCCCGCATCTGCTCTAATCCCACTTCCTGGGCGATCGCCGCGATCGTGTCGCCTGTCACCTGGTTGGCAAACTGAATGGTTATCTGATCCGTCAAATAGACCCGTGTCCCTGGTGCATTTTTCAACTCATACACATGGCTGACAAAGCTCACTGCGGGAGATTGCCGCGCCTGCTGCATTGCCTGATCCCGTTGCGCTGGATTGACAACAAACTCAGTCAAGTTAGAACGCGGTACCTGCTCAATCATTTGAGCCGAGATTTGTTGCCCCAGGGTTGAGAGCGATCCTTCTGCAGCTGGACGAACCACGAAGCGATCGGCGACTTTTTCCAGAAGCAATTCCTCCCCCCCTCGCTGGAGAATGTTGCCCCGGCTAGACTCTGGCATTCCGCTACCTTGAAGATTGTCCTGAGAATGATTAGGGAAACTTGCTGCGCCAGTCATTGCAATACACCTGCCAAATACACCTGTCCAAATACATCAGTCTCAAGGCAGCTAAGTGGATGGCTGTCATTAATTGAAGAGGTGTTGGGTTGGAGGACTCCCCCAAACCCCTTTCTTGCAATTAATCAGGGGCGGACTACTTAGCAAACGGTGTTGCTGAATAGCAGTATGAATTTGGAACAAAGTTTCAATCCATACAACTCTAAAATTCATACATTGATTCAGCAACGCTTAGTAAACGGAAGCTTTCAGGAACCTGACGGACAAGCTGATGAACAAAATTTGGGTGGAGGCGTCAATGTGCTCGACCTCTGAGATCGCCCCAGCAGCTTGTCAAAAGAATTATCTACAGTCTGCCTTATCCGCTCAAGTTTGAGTGAATGACTTTAGATTTCGAGAATGGGGCAACTCGAACAAATGCAAAATTCAAGTAAACCCTTTAGCCATAACCAAGGGAAATTGATCCCCAAGTCCAATTGACATGGTGATCCCAGAGGCTCTCTCTATTCTCAAATGCCTTTCTAATCTCTGCTTCAGCGATCTACACCACGTAACGGGCTGGTAATGGTAAAATCGCGAAATGTCAAGTTTGTCCTAAATTTTTCACCGAGTCTCTCATGGAAACCTCTGGAACTGTTCGCCTGATTCGCTTTGCCGGTTCTTTATCCCTGGCAATTTTGGCAACCCTGACCCCGCTGAGGTTTGTCACGGCTCAAACCCCCACTGTTGCGCCAGAGGACTCCACTCAGCCCAAACCAATTGATCCCAATGATCCCAATGTCTTACGTCCCGTCTCACAAGATGGCAATCTTCTCAGCATCCCGGGGGGACAGCGGCTGATGACTGAAGCGAGTGATGCAGTTTCAGCTCAGAAATATGATCTGGCGATGAAGAAGCTTCAGGAAGCCCGCCAGGTTTTTAATCAACTTTCCAACTTTTATCAAGATCTCGCCGGAAGCTTCTCTGGGATCGATAATCGCATTGCGGATTCCCAGCGACGCAAAGCGCTCGAAACTGCTCAGATGCGGGATCAAGCAACTTATCAATTGGCATTGGTGCATCGAGCACAAAACCAACCTGAATTAGCAGTTCCTTTGCTGGTGCAAATTATCCGCAGCCAACAACCCACGCGCGACCTGGGCAAGAAAGCTTATCAGCAACTATTTGAGTTGGGATTTGTTGAATCTCCCTTCCCTCGTCCTCGCGATGGGCAGCCCACCTCTGCGGCTCCCCGCTAAAAGCTAAAAATAACCTGAGGAATCTCGAAGGCATTCACCCGATCTCTGAAAACGTTGGCATAGTAATAATAAGAGGAATCAGAATGATTAGCCCCGATCAAGTTGAAGCAATGATCAAGGCTGAACTACCTGACGCGAAAGTGCAAGTGCAAGATCTGACTGGGGGAGGGGATCATTACCAGGTCACTGTGGTCTCTTCAGCATTTGCCGGAAAGGGGCTGGTTCAGCAACACCAAATGGTTTATGGTGCGGTGCGACAGGCGATGTCGAGTGAAGCGATTCATGCCTTAGCACTGAAAACCTATACGCCTGAAACTTGGGCGGCAACGACAAGTTAGCTGTTTCGTTGATCTATGTTTCGTTTCGAGCTTGAATTTTTGGCATACACTTCCCACCCATTTCGCAAAGTAACCGACAAAGGCTATGACTCCAGAACTGAAAGAACGGATTGATACCTTGGTTCAACAGAACAAGATTCTAGTTTTTATGAAGGGCAATAAATTGATGCCTCAGTGTGGCTTCTCGAACAATGCGGTTCAAATTTTAAATACGCTAGGGGTTCCCTACGAGACGATCGATGTTTTAGATGACTACGAAATCCGTCAGGGGATCAAGGAATATTCCAATTGGCCCACCATTCCCCAGGTGTATATCAATGGGCAATTTATTGGTGGCTCGGATATTTTGATCGAGCTTTACCAGAAAGGCGAATTGCAGCAACTGGTAGAGGTTGCGCTCGCGTCCTAAACGGTGGTCAAAACTGGATTTTGTGCACTTTTTAGAGACAAAATCGTAGATTATTCACGGTTGGAGAATTGAAATTCCTCCAACCGTAATTTTTTAGGCATTATTTAATGACAGTCAGCACCGAGAAAATTTGTGCTCAACCTTCTCCAAATTCCTCAAATAAATCAATTAAGATTACGTTCGAAAACAAAAAACCTTCCGGATCAATTAGGCGAATGCGGTCGGAACCGATCTCCAGCCAGCCTTTTGGCTCATAAGGAGCTAAACATCGACAAATTTTTTCAACGATCGCCGTCCCAAAATTTTCGGCTAAATCCCTGCGACTTAATCCTTCCGCGAGGCGTAGCCCCAGCATGAGGGTGTCGAGTAAGGCATCTGACGTACTAGCAGAGTGCAGGGTTGCAGCATCAGAGTCAAGAGAAAAAGCTTCACCCTTTTCTCTCCCTTCTGCATCACTTTCTCGACGATATATTGCCTCCACCCAGGTATAGTATTCTCGGGTTTTACGCGGACGAGCGAAGCGTTCTTCTTGGAGATAGCTGGTGGCACCCATACCAAAACCATAGAAGGGACGATTTTCCCAATAGACGCGGTTGTGGCGACATTGGTAGCCGGGTTGGGCGTAGTTAGAGATTTCGTAATGTTCGTAGCCTGCGGTTGTGAGGCTCTGTTGCGCCAGACGATACATTTGGGCTGCGGTTTCGTCGGAGGGCAGAGGGTGTTGCCCGGGTTTGTACTGACGACCAAAGGGGGTCATGGACTCGATCGTCAGGTCATAACAAGAAAGGTGATGCGGATTTAGAACGATCGCCTGTTCTAGTGAGTCTTGCCATTGTTGCAGGGTCTGGTGAGGCAGACCCGAAATCAGATCCAGACCGAAACTGGGAACTTCAACCTGGTGAATCAGCTCTAGAGCAATCTGAATATCCTCAACAGTGTGCGATCTGCCACAGACCTGCAACAATTCGGGCTGAAATGCCTGAATTCCTAGACTGACTCGATTGACGCCCGCGGCTCGATAGCCCTGAAGTTGAGCCAGATCAAATGTGCCTGGGTCCATCTCCATCGAAATCTCAGCCGTTGCAGCAATCCCCAAGCGTTCATGCAGCCTGTCTAGAATATGGCTGAGTTGGCTGACAGAGAGCAGAGATGGGGTACCACCCCCCAAAAAAACGGTCTCTAAGGGTTGTCCTGACACCGGAGCAAGCTGAATCTCTCGACATAGCATTTCAACATACTGAGCGATCGTGCCAGAATTATTGCCCTGTAACGGTTGACCGGGCGCAAGCAGCGATCGATCGCCCACGACTGCGATCGGAAAATCGCAATAGTAGCAGCGCCGCCGACAAAAGGGAATGTGGAGGTAGGCAGACTGAGGCACCGGGAAATTGGGCAAGGACTTACTCCAACAAAGAGGGCGCAAGCCCCTTAACAAAGTAACTGATTGAAACGATGCGTTGATTTTCTACCAACAGCCACGCCGAATTCTAATGCAGAAAATAGCTGATTCCTGAGGCAGTTCAAGCCCCACAGGTATAATGAAGCTGTGTCAGTTCAGTAACCTTGTTTTTCATTATCCGTTTTTTTCTTTTTATTCATTGCTTGAGCGGAGCGATCGAGACGCAAGTCTCAAAAGATTGCCAACCTGACACGCTCCCATCCCTAGGCAGGGTTGGGTGTACTCCCCAAAGAGCCTGGAATCATGCTTGACGTACTTATCATTTTTTCATTCATCCTAGCAGGCGGGGGAATCGGCTTCCACAGCGTTGAAGCGCTACCACTCAGTGTGCAAGAACAAGTCACCAACCAAGATGGACTGCGTTGGGTCTCTGCGGGTTTTGGTGCATTGATTGGGGGTGTGATCGGGCTAGTTGCACAAACTACCTATCGTCGTCTGGAAGTGCAGGTTCGTGCTATGCCTGCCGATATCTTGCTCAGCCGGGCTGTGGGTCTGGTGCTAGGGCTGTTAGTGGCAAACTTAATGCTTGCCCCCATTTTTCTGTTGCCCATCCCCCAAGAGTTTAACTTTATTAAACCGCTGGCGGCTGTTTTGGGCAGCGTCATGTTCTCCGTTTCTGGTGTATCTTTGGCAGATGCCCATGGTCGGGCATTACTGCGGTTGATCAACCCCCATACTGTTGAAACCATGCTTGTTGCCGAAGGCACCCTCAAGCCTGCGGCTACAAAAATTTTGGATACTAGTTGTGTCATTGATGGGCGAGTGGAACAGCTGCTAGAAACGGGGTTTCTGGAGGGGCAAATTTTGGTTCCCCAGTTTGTTTTACAAGAATTGCAACAAGTTGCCGATGCGTCCAATGACCAGAAACGAGTGCGAGGGCGGCGAGGGTTAGATATTCTGAATCGCATGAAAACTGCCTACCCAGAGCGTCTTGTGATTCATCCTGCCGATTATGAAGACGTTGCAACGGTGGATGCCAAACTGGTGCGGTTAGCTCAAGATATCAATGGCACTTTGTTGACCAATGATTACAATTTGAACAAAGTTGCCAGCTTGCAAAAAGTGATTGTACTGAATGTCAACGATTTGGCTCAATCGGTACGGCCCACCTATCTACCGGGCGATAGTTTGGATTTGAAGATCTTAAAAGAAGGCAAAGAGCCAGCTCAGGGGATCGGTTATCTGGAAGATGGCACGATGGTGGTGGTTGAGGATGGACGGAGCTATGTCGGTGGGGAACTGCAAGTGGTCGTTACCAGCGCGCTCCAAACGTCGGCAGGCAGAATGATTTTCGCTCGACCTAAAGCATCGGTGACTGCTTAATCGTGATTCCTTCAAGGGTGTGAAAGTTAAAAGGTGCTTTTGGGGATTGGTGATCGCTCCCCCATTGTTACTCGCCACAATTTTGCTCCTGATTTGTGTTTTAACTCCCCAGCCAAGACTCTGCTGCGATGTTGGTAATAGTGCAGTCGATCGCAACATTTTGCAAATCCATGCTGCCAAAGTAGTTGTGAAGCCTTGGCGAGGAGCACATCATGTCTTTGGCATTTTTGTTTTACCCGATCGCTTCCGTCCGGGACATGCGGGACAATTGACCATTCAAGGAACAGGGTTCGAGAAAGATGAACATATCTTTTATCGGGGCATTCGCAAGAGTGGAGTCCAAGCCCCTCCCGGGCACTATGTCATCAAAGCTTTTATCCGAACTCGTTCTGCTTTTGAGTTAATCCTTCAGGGGCATTGGGAGCAGTTGAACCATCCTTGCAATTGGATGCTGCGCTACTCCTTGCCCGATTGAGGTTATGCCTCCCGTGGTTATCCTCAATGAGAAAACCTGTAGCTGAATCTCGGTATGAATTGGAACGTGGTTTCACTTCATACAACCCTACATTCTTGTTTTGATTTAGCACGCGGGGAAAAACTAGAGTTGGCAAGGGATCGTGAGATACGGTAATGATGTGGATGGCATCATTGCCCCACGTCAGCTTGACCTTTCAGACGCTTGTCCTGTCTGTGGTGCAGGCAAATCCCTATATTTTTCGCAGGAGCTTAAAACGTTCATGGATCAACGGTTGCCAGTTTTTGATGTGGTGGTGGTGGGAGGTGGTCCGGCTGGTGGGCATTGTGCTAGATCGTTAGCCCAGGGTGGACGTACCGTTTTGTTGGCTGAACAGCACGGGGATTTTCAAATCAATGCATTTTCTAGTGCAGGAACCCCCCTGGAAACCCTCGATCGCTATCATCTTCCTCTAGAAATCGTAGGAAGCTTTTGGAATCGGTTAGTCGTCGTGTCTTCCAACCAACAGGGCACCTGGCAAACCGAAAAACCTTTGGGAGTGGTGCTAGATTTTGCTCGGTTACGGCAATTTTTGGCAGATGAGGTTCAACGTCAGGGTGGCGAGGTTTGGTTAGGCCATCGCTTTGTTGGTTACAGCCAGCAAAACGGACAAATCCAGGTGCAGTTGAAATCGCGCGCAACCGGTGAGATCAAAACGGTGCAAGCCAAAGTGCTGGTGGATGCAACGGGTCCAGCCCGATCGGTGATTTATGCAGATCGACCCCAAGCTAAACCCGAATTTCTGGAAGGCACGGGTTCTGAATTTTTGATTGAGGTGGATGATGCCCACTACACTCCTCATGCCCAAGCCCTCACCTTCTTTGTGGGACATCAGTGGATGCCAAGAGGCTATTCCTGGATTTTTCCCATGGAACCTAACCAATTAAAGGTGGGAGCCGGATTTCTCAACCTGGAACACCAGTCGGTGAAACAGACGAAATCGCTGAAGTATTATATTGAACTGATTATTCGGGATTACCTGAATGTGAGTGATTACAAAATTTTGGATGTTCATGGTTCAACCCTGAAATACAGTAGTGGGCTGCAAGATATTTATGGCGACGGCAATGTGATTGCGATCGGGGATGCCGTTTCCACTGTTAATTTTCTGGGAGGAGAAGGCATTCGGTTCGGGATGCAGAGTGCCGAAATTGCCTGCCGATATATTCAACAATACCTAGGTCAGCCCGCCGGGAGCACCGCCAATTTTCAACCTTACCAGGACGAAATGCTGCAAATTTTTCGGACAAAGTGGAACCTGTGCGAGCGTTTGGGCAGACAGAAATATCTGGAAGACCCCGATGAAATGGTCGATCGCGTCATTAATTATTTAGAACCCTTCACCCTTGAAGAAGTGGTGGACATTCTGTTCTACTATCGCTTTAGCAAGCTCTCGAAACGCCTGGATCGGTATGTGTTGAGAACGCTGAGATCATGGCTCAACCGCTTGCTGGGACGATCGGGACAGTTATCTTGAGCAGCGACATTGCCACAGAGAATCCTAAATTTGTCAGCCATAAGTGTTTTCAGGCTGCTGTGTCCTCCGCTAGGACAGTTTTATGTGTAGCTTACGGTAGACAATTTCAGCTTGGTGATGATGGCTTCAATGTCCTTTACGCAATGCTTCCCAAACTTCAGGCGTCTGCTCTAACCTTTCAGCTGCAATGGAAATTTGGGATTCTGATAGCTGATCGCTTGAAAAGTTGCTAATCTTTGGAGAAAGCTTCTCTAAGCATTTGCTGTCGCAAGTATTCAGAGGTTTGGCTTTTGAGGTTGAACCGGATGCCCTAGAATGGGGTTTGCTGTTGATTTGCTGCACGATTCGCCGCACCTTAGAGGAACTAGATGGCAGAAACGCTTCTTTTCAATGCCCTTCGAGAAGCCATTGACGAAGAAATGGCACGTGATCCCCACGTTCTTGTCATGGGGGAAGATGTCGGTCACTATGGGGGGTCCTATAAAGTTACGAAAGACCTGTATCAAAAATACGGCGAGCTGCGACTGCTGGATACCCCGATCGCCGAAAATAGCTTTACCGGCATGGCAGTGGGTGCAGCGATGACCGGGCTACGTCCTATCATCGAAGGCATGAATATGGGCTTCCTGTTGTTGGCATTCAACCAAATTGCCAATAATGCGGGTATGCTGCGCTATACATCGGGGGGAAACTACAAAATTCCGATGGTGATCCGCGGTCCAGGCGGTGTAGGTCGGCAATTGGGGGCAGAACACTCTCAGCGGCTAGAAGCCTACTTTCAGGCAGTTCCCGGGCTCAAGATTGTTGCCTGCTCAACTCCCTATAACGCCAAAGGGTTGCTGAAATCTGCCATTCGGGATGACAATCCAGTTTTATTCTTTGAGCATGTGCTGCTCTACAACCTCAAAGAGAATTTGCCTGATGGAGAATATTTGTTACCGCTCGATAAGGCTGAAGTGGTGCGCTCCGGTAAAGATGTTACCATTCTCACCTATTCGCGGATGCGACATCATGTGATGCAGGCAGCGAAAACGCTGGAAAAAGACGGATATGACCCGGAAGTCATTGATTTGTTATCGCTCAAACCGCTGGACTTTGAGACGATCGGTACTTCGATCCGCAAAACCCATAAGGTGATTGTGGTGGAGGAATGTATGCGAACCGGAGGCATTGGTGCAGAAATTGTTGCTTCGATCAACGATCGCCTATTTGATGAACTGGATGCACCTGTTTTGCGGCTCTCGTCCCAAGATATCCCCACCCCTTACAACGGGACATTAGAAAATCTGACGATCGTGCAGCCCCAGCAAATTGTAGAAGCAGTCGAAAAGATGATTGCTCTGCGTGTTTAGTCTACTTACGTAGGCTCATGGTTGAGTCATGTTGTTGGGCTTTCAACCATGGGCTTAGGATAGTAAGCTGCTCTTTTCAGTTAAGCGAGAAGATCAGCATTGGTTCGTCAATAAATTAGTTCAGAAGGTTCTCGAAAGGGAACCTTTTCTACTTTTCAGTCTTACGAAAGACGAGAAAAAAGGAGTCTTTGCATACGCTTTGAATATTGCAGGAAAGCTGAATCCACGCTATCGGGCGATTCCAAACCAGCCCAATGGTAATGGAGCAATGGGCTGAACTTGCCAATATCCACGTCATTTCAAGGTGATTCTTTATGACACGTCGTATTTTTCAATCCCTTCGCGCGATTGCAAAACAGCTTTCTATCGTGATGTTGAGTTTGCTCGCTGTGCTGTGTATTTACCCTACGGCGGCGTTTGCAGCATTGGAAAACACTCCGATCGAAACGCCAGGACTCTCTCAATCTGCCCCGGATGAAAACTTGGCTGAAATGCAACAACAACGACGTGAGTGGCAAAGCCAAGTTTCTGCCAGTCGCAAGGATGAGGCAAATTCGCCCGGTGAAACTGTGATCGAAAAGTTGAATCTGGATGAAATATTACCAGGCAGCGATCGCGATACCAAATCTTTCAAGCCCGATCGTTCAGCCCAAAACGATTGAACCCAGCTCGATTCACGCAATCTGTAGGCCTTGACGATCGACTTAAATTGAGTAGTAAATCGGGAAAGACTTTGCCTCTTTGGGCTTCACGTACACGCGTTGTTGCGGTTCCAGCTGCAACTCGTCAAATTTCTCACGGGTCAAGTGAGCGTTGACCACCTGCCCATCATCCAGGGTCAGCTCTGCCTGCACTTCCCAACCTAGATGCAGCAGACGGCTGACTCTGGCAGGGGCAGTGCTGCCATTGGGTTGAGTTTGCACCAATACATCATGAGGACGCAAAAAGACTTCCGGATGGACAGACTCGATACCGTTGCCCTGAAATAACCGAGAACTGCTGGGCAAGACGTTCACAGGTCCAATAAAGCTCATCACAAAGGCAGTTGCCGGATGATCATAAACCTCTTTAGGTGTACCGACCTGTTCAACCCGTCCCTTATTCATCACCACAATTTCATCGGCCACTTCCATGGCTTCTTCCTGATCGTGGGTAACAAACACAGTGGTGACATGCACCTCATCATGCAAGCGGCGTAGCCAGGCTCGCAGGTCTTTACGAACTTTGGCATCTAAAGCCCCGAAGGGTTCGTCCAGCAAAAGCACTTTCGGTTCTACTGCCAGTGCTCGCGCCAGCGCCACTCGCTGCCGCTGTCCCCCCGATAGCTGAGAAGGATAGCGATCGCCCAATCCCCGCAATTGCACCAGGTCTAGCAACTCCTCGACCCGGTTTTTGACTTTTGTCTGAGCGGCTTTGCGAATTTCTAACCCAAAAGCGATGTTCTGTCGAACCGTCAGGTGTTTAAATAGAGCATAGTGCTGGAACACAAACCCAATGCCCCGATCCTGGACGCGTTGATGGGTCGCATCCTCGCCTGTGAGCAAAATTTTGCCTTCATCGGGCATTTCTAGTCCCGCAATCAGTCGCAGTAAGGTCGATTTGCCGGAGCCGGAAGGTCCCAAAAGTGCTACGAGTGAACCAAACTGCACTTCCAGGTTGACCCGATCGACTGCCTGAAAACCACCAAACTGTTTCGAGACATTGTCAATAATAATACTCACTGTTGGCAACCTTGGAAGGATGGGATGTGAAGGAAAAAAACAAAAAATTTTAAGACGGAATTTTGTTAAGCAGTGAACGATCTCAAGCCAGTAATTGTTAAAGATGCCTGGCAGTTCAAAAAATTGCAAGTTTTTTAAGCATCTCAACCCGATTTTCTTAAAAACCCGGTTTGCTGATGTACTTACTGTAGTTTTTATAACATGGAACGCTAATCCCTGACACCTCTTCTAATTAGAGATTGGCAGTTTTCGTGCTCAGATTTTATTTCAGGATGTTAAGGATTTGAACGCCTGGTTGTTAACGTCTGTTGCAACTTTGGGCAATCCCAGGCTTCTGCGGCGGGAGAGCCGGAACTCCGTGATACGATGCATTGCGTAGCTTTAAAGATTTTAGGAGAAGACCTTTGGCACTACGGGTTGCTGTTGTTGGTGGAGGTCCGGCGGGTTCATCTGCCGCTGAGGTCCTGGCAAAAGCTGGTATTGAAACCTACTTAATTGAACGCAAGTTAGATAACGTCAAGCCCTGCGGTGGTGCCATCCCGCTGTGTATGGTGAGTGAGTTTGATTTGCCGCCCGAAATTATTGATCGTCGGGTGCGCAAGATGAAGATGATCTCACCCTCTAACATCGAGGTCAGTATTGGCAGCACGCTCAAAGATGATGAATATATTGGCATGTGTCGTCGGGAAGTATTAGACGGCTTCATGCGCGATCGTGCGGCTAAGCTAGGTGCCAAAGTGATCAATGGAACGCTCTATAAACTGGAGATTCCGACAGGTGACAAAGGTGCTTATACCCTGCACTATGCCGATCACTCCAGTGGTAGTTTGGAAGGAGAAAACCAAACCCTACAAGTGGATTTGGTAATTGGGGCAGATGGAGCAAACTCACGAGTTGCCAAAGCGATCGACGCAGGCGACTACAACTACGCGATCGCCTTCCAAGAGCGCATCCGTCTGCCAGACGACAAGATGGCGTACTACGAAGACCTCGCGGAAATGTATGTGGGAGACGATGTCTCGCCCGATTTTTACGCCTGGGTATTCCCCAAATACGACCACGTGGCAGTGGGCACTGGCACCATGAAGCCCAACCAGGCAAGAATCAAGCAGCTCCAGGCAGGAATTCGTGCTCGGGCTGCGGCTAGACTGCGGGGTGGCAAGATTATTCGGGTCGAAGCCCATCCTATTCCCGAACATCCCAGACCCCGTCGAGTCGTAGGTCGTGTTGCGCTGGTAGGAGATGCGGCGGGGACGGTCACCAAGTCTTCGGGTGAGGGGATCTATTTTGCTGCAAAGTCAGCGCGGATGTGTGCTGAAACGATTGTGGAGTTTTCTAACAAAGGGGAACGCATCCCCACCGAAGCCGATCTCAAAGTGTATCTGAAGCGCTGGGATAAGCAGTACGGTGCAACCTACTTGGTTCTCGACTTGCTGCAACGCGTCTTCTATCGATCGGACGCAACCCGTGAGGCATTTGTCGAAATGTGCTCTGACATCGATGTACAGAAGCTCACTTTTGACAGTTACCTCTATAAAACTGTGGTGCCAGCAAATCCGCTCACACAATTGAAGATCACAGCGAAAACGATCGGAAGCCTCCTACGGGGCAGCGCCCTGGCTCCTTAAGGTGTAGGAATATTATTTTTCTACTGTTGCCCAAGACCTCTGAAGCTTTAAAGACCTCGGAGGTCTTGCCTGGAATTTAACGAATCAGTAAAAGGGGCAATGAATATTCATTGCCCCTTTTGTTTGGATACGCCATGACTGACGAATGGTTTCTGCAACCCTGCTTAAGCCCGACCGGGAGTTGGGTCAGGATAAGCCTCCGGTTCCACCACCCAAACGGTGTAACCCTTAAAGTTTTTAATCACCACAGTGTCGTTGCCCCGGTTTACTAGGCGGGTCGCCAGTTCCATGGCTTGCGCTTCGTCTTTGGCGACTTTGAGCAAACTGTAGTAACTGCCATCGACTAAAACTGCTGCTAGTCGCTGTTCTAAATCGGGGACACGCACGTGACAAGGGTGATATTGTTCACGAGAGTCTAAAATCTTAAGTCTAGATTTGACTGGAATCGATGGGGCAGTAGATGAAGAAACTGATGGCGTGACAGGTGCATGGGGTTGAGCTTCAGGCTCCAGGACCCAGACTGCATAACCTTTGGCTGTTGTGGTAATGACGGTTTTGTCGCCTCGTTGCAAGAGACGTGCACTTATTTCGATCGCCTGGTAGCGGTCTTTGACTATTTTGAAGAAGCTGTAATACTGTTCCCTCACCAACACTGCAGGCAGGCGGTTTTCTTGATCGGGCACAAAGATATGGCAGGACTTGTACTGCGATCGGTTTTCTAGAATTTCGGGAGGCATCGAAGTAGAGGTCTGCACAAATGAGGGGGGGCGAGATTGGGACAACATTATAAAATGAGAATCAGAACAAATTAGGTTGAAAAAAGGATGGTTCTAGCAAACGAAAGGAAACTAACCAGATCGGGATAAAAGCTAAAAATTCTAATTCGTTAAATAAAGTTAAGAACTTTAGGATTAGTTCTATTTTCTTTAAAATTTTGACTGACTAAATCCGTGAAAATGCCGATATTTGGTGGGTAAAAGGCATGAGGCAGCACGTTGCTTCATGAAGTCAAGGGGCTTTTAAGTGACTGATGTCGGATGATGCCGGATAGTTGACTTTAACTGGATCTGATAATTGTTCCGGATTATCTTCAGGGGGAATTGGACAAACTGGGCTTCACCGAGCAACGTCCAGTCAAATTGGTGTAGCAGGTGTATAACAAACACCTTCGTCATCGTCATGGCGAGTTGTGCTCCCAGGCAAGCATGAACTCCGCCCCCAAAAGGGATAAACTCATACATTTTGCCTTCGTTGCGAGGGGGCAAGAAGCGCTCTGGATCAAATCGATCGGGGTTAGCAAAGTAGGCGGCTTGGCGATGCGCGATCCGGGGTTCTGCAATTAGCGTCCACCCTTTGGGGTAAAGGGTGCCATCGAGTACAATCGAACAGGTTAAGCGCCGATTGGCAGTGGAGGTCGGTGGCAAAAGCCTTAAGGTTTCTTTGATGGTGGCTTCCAGAGTGGTCATAGCCCTCAAGTGTTCTGAAGAGACTTGCGATAAGTTGGACAAGGGTGCCAGTACGCAGGACTGTTCGGCTCTGAGTGCTTCTATCCATTCAGGATGTTGCCCTAATTGGTAAATCCAGGAAGCGACTAAGCCAGTGATTTCGTAATGGGATGCCCAGAGCTGCAACAGGCATTGGTTTTCAATCAAGGCGTTGCTAAAAATTCCGGTGGGATCGTTTTGCTGATTTGCCAACATCATGGACAAGAAGTCTGCGGTTGGCTCAAGTGGGTTTGGGGCAGTACGCCGTTGTTGAATCACCGATCGCATAAATTCGAGCAGACGCGATCGCGCTTGCTGCCCCCGACCAAAGGCAGTCAGCGGCGATCGCCATTTGACCAGACCATAAAACCCATCAAAAAAAGTTTTGTAGAGGCGCTTGAGATCTGCTTTAGAGCGAATTGGCAAGCTTGCCACGGCGATCGTCTCATCTTGATCCAGCCGGATACCCAACAACAGCGGAACCAAGGCATCAAAACAAACCTGCTCGACCAGAGGAACTAAGGCAATGGGCGATGTCGTATTCCAGGTTTGCAAATGTTGCTCGATCACACGATGCAGATGGGGTAGGTAACCCGCCAGCATCGTGCCTGTAAAAGCAGGTCGTAAGGCACTCTTTCGCTGACGATGCAAGTCGGGGCGCTGAAATAGACTATATTCCCCAAACATCGCCATTGTGGTGGCTGGTAAACCAATTTCGGTGTACCGAGTATCACCATTGAACACCATCTGAATGGCACGAGATGACCCTAAAAAAACCGTTGTCCCACCAAACACACCTGTTCTAAAAATGGGACCGTATTGCGCCAAATGAGTGCGACAGAACTGATCTGGATTCGCAATGTAAGCTAGGGTATCGTGCCATCGCGGTGTGCGAGGAGGCAAAAGCGTTCCGGATGGGGGCAGTTGGCCTGGTTCTAAAATCAACACATCTGAAGGGGCTTGATCCATGACGGTTGGTTCGGTTTGCGATCTTTTCTCGTATCATCATGACGCAGCCTGCGAAAAATGAAGCAAATCGAGATTTGAAACATCGATCGCAGCCGTATTGGTGGGCGATCAGACAACTGGAGAAAACTCAGTGGCAACTGATTGTTCTACTTGTGATCAAAATCTGATAGGGTCAAGTCAGGGCTGGTTAAACTCAGCAAATACTGTGCTGCACACTACTAGTCCATTGCTGTATTGGGAGAAGCGGAAATGTTTACAATTTTGTTCCAAATTGCTCTAGCTGCGCTGGTGATTCTGTCATTTGCGATGGTTGTTGGTGTGCCTGTGGCTTATGCATCCCCCCAAAACTGGGATCAATCTAAGCAGTTACTTTTTCTGGGTTCCGCAGCCTGGGCAGGGTTGGTGATTTTAGTGGGTGTGCTGAACTATCTGGTCGTCTAGCCAACATTGGCGGATTGTTCCGGTTGTATAACAACATCCACTCAAAATCGATTTTCGAGAGGAAAAGGGTCTTAATATTTGTAGGTTGTAATGGCAGTTTTTGAAGGTCGTTTCACCCAGGCGGAACCTTTTCGATTTGCGCTGGTGATTGGTCGATTTAATGACCTGGTCACCAGCAAGCTTCTAGAAGGTTGTCAAGACTGCCTTAAGCGTCACGGCATTGATACTGATCCTCAGGGACATCAGGTTGATTATGTCTGGGTTCCTGGCTGTTTTGAAATTCCATTGGTGGCTCGCCAACTGGCGCTGACCAATCGTTATGATGCGGTGATTTGTCTGGGTGCGGTCATCCGAGGGAACACACCCCATTTTGACTATGTTGCAGCTGAAGTTTCTAAAGGCATTGCTGCGGCTGGGTTTCAAACTGGGGTGCCTGTTGTTTTTGGAGTGCTGACAGTTGATAACATGCAGCAGGCACTCGAAAGAGCTGGTATCAAGAGCAATAAAGGGTGGGACTTTGCCATGAGTGCCCTGGAAATGGCCAGTTTGATGCATCAAATTCGAGGCAGTGCGGCAGCAGCGTATCCTCCCAATGCAGCGGTTCATCAGACCTTGCCTGCTGCGGTGAAATCGGCGATCGCACCTGAATTTTCTGCACCTGATCGTCAAGTAGCTGAAGCCGATGGCGAAAAAAGTCCTTAATTTTTGGCTTAAATAGTTGACAGTCGTCCACTATTTTGAGAACCTAATAAAAGTCTGATTTTAAGGGCTGATGGATTTGCGGGTATAGCTCAGTGGTAGAGCGTCACCTTGCCAAGGTGAATGTCGCGCGTTCGAATCGCGTTACCCGCTTCGGAAAGAGAATGATAAAAGAAGAGAATGATAAAAGCAAGTTGTGCTAGAGGTAATCCTTCAGGTTGTCACTTCTAGATAACTCACATCTTTATCTCCTTATTTTTTGTCTTAAGATGGAAGCGTTTGGGGCAACCGAACCAGAACGCTCCCAAACTAGAGATTGAGATCGTCGGGATACTTCAACAACAAGTTTTTGTGAAGCATCCTCAGAAATGCGTAATTCCGATTAGTATCACTGAAGAATTAGTATCCCCGACAAATTAAAGAGACCGATCGCGCGGATCTTTGATCAAGGGGGCATCAGGGTTTGTGAATGCGCTCGTTTTGGGAGTGATAGGGGGAGACAGCCCCCTGATCTCAAACAACTTATTGGGAGGCTTTTTATGCGGTTATTCACAGGTATCAAAGCAGCATCGATGGCTTTTTTGCTCGGCATGCTCGTCGTTGCGGTCGATTTGGCTGAGCCTGCGGTTGCCCTGTCAAGTCAGGGAACGCTGGTCGCACGATCGGCTCGTAGACGACTGGGTTTTCGGGTAGGAGTTCGTGCCTCTCGCCATCGGATTGGGGGCTTTAGTCGATCGGGTGCCTGTGGAAATCACCAAGTATTAACCGCACTCATTCCGCCACCGCAGTCTCAAGAAGGTGTTTCTCAGGAAAAAGCAGCGGTCGATAAGACCGCCAGTGGCCATCCTACTTTTTTCTTCAATTTGCCAGCTCTATCTCCGACTACGGCTCAATTTACCTTGCAAGACGAATCCGGTGCGAAGCAACTGTACAATGTCAAATTTGATCTGACGGGGCAACCCGGAATCGTTGGGGTGGCGCTACCCGACTCAGCGCCGCCTTTACAAGTAGGACAAAAATATCTCTGGCAAGTGTCCGTTGCTTGTGATCCGGATGACACTACCAGCAACATCATTGTGGGTAGTTGGGTCGAACGAGTGCAGGTAGCCAACACCGCCAGTGGAGATAAGGTTGCTGCGTTGGCAGAACAGGGAATCTGGCAAGATACGGTTGCTGTGTTGGCATGGCAGCGGTATCGGCAACCCAACGATGAGGCAGCAGCTGAAGATTGGGCATCTTTAATGGAAGATGCGGGGTTGCCACAATTCAAACAAGTTGCGATCGTACAAATTGTCAAAAATTAAGCCCAGATCACCAAGATTTTGATAGCTTTGGAAAGAGGCAATTTGATTGGGATGTAAGTGTTTCGGTTCATCAGTTCTCGGTTTGTAAGATCTTGAATCGCAGGGATGTTGTTCCGATATTTGGAATGGAGCCAATTACGGCGGAAAACCGTCTAGCAGGTATTACAGATACAGGTTTTGAGTAGCGGACTTCGGCGTAAGCCGTTTCGTCGAGTCTGTCGTTGTTATTTTGCACTACTAGATTGAAAGCTTGAATTAAGCGGGCTGTGTAGCCTCAAGTTGGGTACGGAGAACTTGAGCGTACAGAAACTAAATCGTTATCTGGGTTGAGAATCTTGCTCTCGAGAGAAATATCAGAAACCAGGTTGGGACAATCTGACATGACTTTTGGGTTAGTTAGTGGCTTTTGAGTGATTGAATGGGTGCCCAGAAAAGCGAACAAGCCTCTCGTGCATAGCATGCCTATCGTGAATGAATTGAGGTCTCATTATGTGGTTCTCCAAAAGTTGGAAAGGGATATCGATCGTTTTGCTGTTGGGTGCGATCGTTGCTGTGGATTTGGCAGAATTTGCTACGGCAGTTTTATCCCAGCCCTCGTTGATAGCACGATCGGCACGCCGCAGACGACTGAGTTTTCGGGTGGGTGTGCGCCCCTCCCATCGAAGGGTCGGGGGGTATAGCCGCGCAGCCCTAAGTTGTACCAAAAATGATGAAAAGCAGTTAATGGCTCTGATTCCACCGCCTCAAACCCAAGAAACTTCTTTTCAAAATGAAGATCGGTTGGCAGTGATCGATAAAACGGTGACTGATCGTCCCACCTTTTTCTTCTATGTACCCATCCTGCCTGTAACGACCGCCCAATTTACACTGCAAGATGAACTAGGAAACACTCAGCTCTATAGCGTCAAATTTAAACTGAAGGGCAAACCGGGAATTGTAGGTGTGGTATTACCCAGTTCTGTTCCGGCTTTGAAAGTGGGACAAAAGTATCTCTGGCAGGTCTCCATTGCTTGTAATTCCGATGATCAAACAGATCAAAATATTGTTTTAGGAAGTTGGATAGAACGAGTCAAAGTTTCAACCAGTGCAGGCAGTGAGCGACTGGTTGCTCTAGCAGAGCAAGGAATTTGGCAAGATGTTGTAACTCCGCTGGCGATCCAGCGCTATCGGCAACCGAACGATGCGAACGCAGCAGCAGATTGGACAACATTAATGAACGATGCTGGATTGCCTCAGTTCAAGCAAACCCCGATCGTCCAGATCATTCAGTAGCGAACCTTTTAGCCGACTTTATCTTCTATAAATAGAAGACGAGCTAAATTTATTCTCTTGACACTCTATTGAGGTTCCATCCATGTGGTTATCCAAAAGCCTTTATGCAACGTCGATTGCAGTTTTGGTTGGGACGATTGCTGCAATGGATGGGGTCATCCCAGCAATGGCACAGTCACCGCAGGGGAGTTTGGTTGCGCGATTGTCCCGACGGCGATTGAACTTTCGCGTGGGAGTACGTCCATCGCGCTATCGGATTGGAGGGTACAGTCGAGGGGGGTGTGGTGACCAAAAGACGTTGACTGCGATCGTGCCACAACCTCAAGCCCAGGAAAAAGTACCTGAGGATAAAGCGACAGTAGATAAAACAACCGCGGCTCACCCTATCTTTTTTGTGCATTTACCCACCCTGCCTCCCAGTACTGCCGAATTTATTCTCAAGAGTGAATCCAACAGCGAGTTATATCGGTTTGATTTTGAGTTAACAGGTCAAGCAGGGGTGGTGGGAGTGATGTTGCCCAATGCTGCACCCGAATTACAAGTGGGACGTAAATATTTCTGGCGGGTGGAGGTGACCTGCAATCCCGACGAGCCGTCCAAAATTGTCACGGTAGGCAGTTGGGTGGAGCGGGTGAAATTGCTCGTTTCTACCCGCCGCGATCGTTTGGCCTTGCTTGCCGAACAGGGAATCTGGCAGGATCTACTGACTGCCTTGGCACTGCAACGCTATCAACGCCCTAATGACCCAGCCACCAGTGAAGATTGGGCAAATCTGATGGAAGATGCTGGCTTGCCTCAATTTAAGCAATCAACGATCGTGAAAATTGTCAAAAACTAGAAGATTTGAAGAAGTTCATTGAAGTTGATTGAGGCGCATTGAGCCAGGCGGGTTTTCCCAAAGGAATCCTACTTCTCAGTCCAGCGAAATAACCTATCTTATCTAGGACAAATTCTTTGACTAATCATTCTGCTGAATGGTGAAGCGACAAGCCAGCTTCAGCAGATTCTGTTATAGAAACATGATTAGCGTTTTAGGCAGCTTTACTGTGCAAAGCTGCCTAAAAGACCCACGACACCTTTCCTTTAAACCACTCTTGTTCGATTCCATCTCCTTGAGGAGCAGTGTTGCCAGAAATGTGGCGCTAGACCATGCCACCCGCAGCCTGATAACGAGCACGGGCACGCTTAAATGCCTGAGTCGCTTGAATTTGCTCTTGCCGGGAAGCACTTTGAGCCAGCTTCAGACGTTCTTCAGCTTCTGTATAGATGGTACGAGCTTCATCGCGATCGATACTATCGCCGCGTTCTGCCCCATTGACCAAAATCGTCACTTCGTTGTTTTCTACTTCAGCAAACCCACCGAGTAGCGCGATCGCCACCCAATTCTTGCCATCTGGACGAACCCGCATCACGCCCGTGTCCAGTGCGGTGAGCAGAGGGGCGTGTCCCGTCAAGATGCCCAATTGCCCAGTAGTGCTGGGGAGGATTACTTCATCCGCAGCAGAATCCCAAACTGTTTTGTCGGGTGCGATTACACGAACCGTTAAAGCCATAAATATTCTCCAAAAGGTCAGCAAGAGGGGCAAGTTTTGAATTTTAAGCTTTGAGTTTTAAGTAGGGATAACCCACTTAAAACTCAAAACCCAGATCTCACCCTGGCTTACTTGCCGCTTGCTTTTAGCTTCTCGCCTTTCGCAACAGCTTCGTCAATATTGCCAACCATGTAGAATGCCTGCTCAGGCAATTCATCTAGTTCGCCCGACAGAATCATCTTGAAACCCTTGATGGTTTCACTCAGGGGGACGTACTTTCCGGGAGAACCCGTAAACACTTCTGCCACAAAGAAAGGTTGAGACAAGAAACGCTCAACTTTCCGAGCGCGTGCCACAATCAGACGATCGTCTTCAGACAATTCATCCAGACCTAGAATCGCGATAATATCTTGCAATTCCTTGTAGCGCTGGAGGGTAGACTGGACTGCCCGTGCGGTTTGATAGTGCTCAGTTCCAACAATGCTGGGTTGCAGCATGGTCGAAGTTGAATCCAACGGGTCTACTGCTGGGTAAATCCCTTTGGATGCCAGACCCCGAGACAACACCGTAGTGCCATCCAGGTGAGCAAAGGTGGTGGCAGGGGCAGGGTCAGTCAAGTCATCCGCCGGAACATAAACCGCTTGAATCGAAGTGATTGATCCTTCGGTCGTAGAGGTAATCCGCTCTTGCAGGTCACCGACGTCCGTTCCCAAAGTCGGCTGATATCCTACTGCAGAAGGCATCCGTCCCAACAGTGCAGACACTTCAGAACCTGCTTGTACAAATCGGAAAATGTTGTCGATAAACAAGAGCACGTCTTGCTTGTTCACATCGCGGAAATATTCTGCCATGGTCAAAGCAGACAAACCCACCCGCATTCTGGCTCCGGGGGGTTCGTTCATCTGACCATAAACCAGCGCAATCTTGGACTCGCCCAGATTGTCTTTGTTGATTACGCCAGATTCCATCATTTCGTTGTAGAGGTCGTTGCCTTCGCGGGTGCGCTCGCCCACACCACCAAACACCGACACCCCCCCGTGCTGGGTAGCAATATTGTTGATCAATTCCATCATGATCACGGTTTTGCCCACACCCGCTCCACCAAACAGACCAATCTTGCCACCCCGACGGTAAGGAGTCAGCAGATCAACCACTTTGATGCCGGTTTCAAACACTGAAGGCTTGGTTTCCAAGTCAGTTAGTTTGGGAGCGGGACGGTGAATCGGCAGCGTATCTTTGGTGTCAACGGCACCCCGATTATCGACCGGTTCGCCCAGCACATTAAAAATCCGACCCAAGGTAGCAGGACCCACTGGCACGCTGATCGGGGCACCCGTATCAACCACTTCCATGCCACGAATCAAACCATCGGTTGTACTCATGGCAACGGCACGAACCTGATTGTCGCCCAGGAGTTGTTGCACTTCGCAGGTAACGGAAACTTGCTGCCCGGCTTCATTCGTGCCCTCAATTTTTAGGGCGTTGTAGATCTTTGGCATATTGCCAGCGGAAAATCTGACGTCCAGAACTGGACCAATGATTTGGGAAATGTAGCCGATGTTTGTCTTTTCTTTGGTGGTGACCATGCTCGCGCCTATCTATGACTCAGGTATTGCGAATGCTAGAAAAATTCTTAAATTTCATTGCCATTGTTCAGCTTATCATCGAACGGTTCCCATCGATGGACTTTCGTGCAAAGAGCCAAGACGACTGCTCTCAGATGGTTTGACGGTGATACCCCCATCTATGCGGCGCAGTTCCGGAATTCAACGACATCCCGTTTAATGTTGATATCACAATCGCCAAAGAAGTCATGACCGAGTAGCCCAAGGTCTAAAGGTCCGATCGTCACAGGCACATTTTTGATCAGAGCCCCCCCGACTGCGATCGACTGGACATAGCCGACTGAAGCCATCGCTTTGCCAGCCGCTGTCCCGATGGGCACTTGTCCCACGACTTCGACGCCCATGATGGATGCCATTTCTTGGGTGATCATGGTGCCGCTGGCTCCTGTATCCACCATCATGTCAAAGGAGTAGCGACCGTTAAACGTCACATTAATGACGGGAATTCCCCCGCGACGATATTTGATTGTGGCGCGGTAGACGCCACTGCGGTTGGGGCTAGAGAGGGGGATATCTGACGCGATCGACCCTGCTCCATCCGCAACCGGATCAATTAAAATGCCCGAACTTCCTCCGACCTCATCTTTCATCTGCGCTTGTTTACGGGCATACGCCAGTTTTTGCTGGTATTCTGTCAATCGGGCTTTGGCAAGCTTGCGGTTGGGACTATTGGCAGGGACTTTTTTCAACAACCCGATCGCCTGCTGCCAACGACTAGCAACCAATGCCCAGTCATCGGGCGATTGAGCTGACTGACTAATACTTTTGGCACTGGCAGCCTTATCCAAAGCCAGTTTAAAGGTATCCGGTAAGTTGGCGGCTGGTGGGGGTTGCCTAGATGGCAAAGACTTAAGTTTGGCAACGGGAGATATTTTGGCAGCAGGCGTAGGTGAGGCAGTAGAAATTGCCTGTGCAGAGTGAGGGTCATTAACAGAACGAACCACAGAGCGGTCGCCACAAGCAGTCATGAATCCAAATGTTCCTGACAAAAGGATAGCAACTAGGCGCGATCGCAAAAACTGGGTCATAGTCGTGAAGATTCCAGAAACTCTGAAACGATGGGCGATCGATGAAACACCCCCGTTACCAAAATGGTAACAACACTACTATAGCGACTGTCTATCCGAGGAGGTAGGGCCGGAGCAGTCGAGCAACAATTGATCACGATATTTGAAAATCTTGACTCCCAATCCTTTCTCTCTCCTTATTTTTTCTTTTCGATGTATTAAGGTAGTAGATCATTTTTTTGGTGTGAGGCAAGGTATGTCCAAGGTATTCTGGCAGGTGTTCGGTGTGAATCTGGCAATCTTGAGTCACGGGTTACTGGCACAAGTGGCTCTGGCAACGGTTCCCCGGTCTGGGCAGACGATTTCATCTGTGCCCTCGCCTCCCAACTTAGCAGTCCCGCCGCCGATATTCGAGCAAGCTCCATCGCATCCGCAAAAGCCGATCGCGCAAGTTGCAGAAATTCCAGTTATGGGAGCAGCTTTGTCCGAAACAGACCCGATCAGCGACAGTGGCATGGATCAGGTCACTTCACTTTCCCAGTTATCTGATGTGCAACCGACGGACTGGGCATTTGAGGCTTTGAGATCGCTGGTGGAAAAATATGGCTGTCTGGTTGGGTATCCAGATAGTACTTTTCAGGGCAATCACGCCCTCAGCCGCAATGAGTTTGCGGCGGGTCTCAGTGCCTGCCTAGATCGCCTGAATGAGCGTATTGCCGTTGATCTCAAAGAACCCTTTTTGACGCAAGCGGAAATCGAAATTCTGAAAAAGCTGCAAGAAGAATTTTCTGCTGAACTTTCAACCTTGCGAAGTCGCATCAGCACAGTCGATGAACGGACAGCAGAACTGGAGAAAAACCAGTTTTCGACCACCACCAAGCTCAGTGGTGAAGTGATTACCTATTTAGGAGATGGGTTTGGCGATGCCGCCGGAGATGCCAACCAACCAACCGTCAGCTATCGGGTGCGGCTGAATCTGGATACCAGCTTCACGGGCAAAGATCGATTGCGAACCCGCTTACAAGCTGCCAACTTCCGTCTTTTTAATGCGGGCAACCCAACCATTGACAACGCCACAGGCGGATTTGGTGCGCCCCAACCCTATGCCTCTACCTTTCCGACAGCGTTTTCAGACGAAGCTCGGTTTTTACCTTCGCCTGCTTCAGAGGGCGAAAACGATAGTTCCTTCCGGCTCAATTTTTTGGGCTACGATTTTCCGATCGGCGATCGCCTCAATCTTCACATTTCAGCAGGTGTCACCGATCCGACCTTTCTGGGGGCTGACCCCATTTCTCCTTTCAGTGACTTTGCCACCGGTTCCATTTCTAATTTTGCCAACTCGAACCCGGTCTATTACCCCATGGGCAACCGGGCAGGTGCCGGGTTCGACTTCAAAGTAGCCGATTGGCTGACTGTTGCCGCAGGCTATATCGGGCAGGATGTCACGGGGTTGGGGAACCCTGCCAGCCCGACTGCCACTTCCGGGATTTTGAACGGCGGCTATCTGGCATTCAGTCAGCTCACCGTTTATGCGGGTAAGCTGACCGCGGGCTTTTTGTATATGAATAGCTACACCCCCCAGTTTGGCATTGATACCCTGGCGGGGAGCAATGCGGCAAAGGTGAGCACGGGTAACTTTAACCTGGCACGAACCGCTGGTGTGGTGAATGCGGACGATCGGGTTTCTGCCAACCACTATGGATTCATCGTGAATTACAAAGTCAATCCTCGGTTGCAGATTGGCGGTTGGTTGGGGTTGGCAAATGCGCGAGTGCTGGGAGTTTTGGGGGATGGCATTGCCACGGGCAATAAAGGCGATGTGCAGGTGCTGAACTATGCGGTCACATTAGCGATGCCGGATCTCTTTAAGCAAGGTAATTTAGGGGGCTTTGTCTTTGGGATGCAACCCCGGGTCGTCGATACCAGCAACGACCGAGTTGCCCAAGCGATCGGGTTACCCAATGGACAACGAGAAGACCGGGATGTCGGCTTCCATCTGGAGGCATTCTACCGTTTTCAGGTGAATGAGTTTATCTCGATTACCCCTGGGGTGCTATGGCTCACGGCTCCCAACCACGACAGCCGCAATCCGGATGCCGTGATCGGTGTGATTCGGACTTCTTTTACGTTTTAAGCGATCAATTGAACCTGCGCTAAACGGATGTTGGCAAGCTTTACTGAACAAAGCTTGCCAACGCCCCAAAAACACCTGCAAAATACAGTCGATCGTCCAAACAGCAATGCCTTGTCGCACAATAGAGATCTTGAGATGCGTTGGATGTTGAGATGTCTGTGGTCATTGCGACGTTTTATAAATTTGTGCGATGGTCTGATTTTGCTGAAAAGCAGCAGTCCTTACTGACCTACTGCCAGAGTGTGGCGCTTAAAGGCACAATTTTGTTGGCAGAAGAGGGCATTAATGGGACGATCGCAGGCTCTCGTACAGCCGTAGATGCGGTGTTGGCATTTCTACGAACAGATGATCGTCTGGCAGATTTGGCGCATAAAGAATCGATGGCAAGTACAATGCCCTTCGATCGCTTAAAGGTGCGATTGAAAAACGAAATTGTCACATTGGGAATGCCGGAGGTCAATCCGGGCGATCGAGTGGGCACTTATGTCAGTCCCCAGGCGTGGAATGCACTGATTTCCGATCCAGAAGTGGTGGTAGTAGATACGCGCAATCATTATGAAGTGGCGATCGGCTCCTTCAAACGAGCACTCAATCCTCAAACTGACTCATTTCGCCAGTTTCCAGCCTATGTCCGCGATCGACTTGACCCCCAACGACATAAAAAAGTTGCTTTATTTTGCACGGGCGGTATCCGTTGCGAAAAAGCCTCTGCGCTCCTACTCCAACAAGGATTTGAGCAGGTCTATCACTTAAAAGACGGCATTCTGAAATATCTAGAAGAAATCCCGCCCGAAGAGAGTCTGTGGCAGGGAGAATGTTTTGTCTTTGACCAGCGAATTGCTGTGCAGCATGGGCTAGAAGAAGGCACGTATGAGATGTGTCGTGCTTGCGGACATCCGATTTCTGACGCAGATAAGCAATCGCCTCAGTATCAAGTAGGCATGAGTTGTCCTTATTGTAGCGATCGGGAATGAAGCAGTAGTGGAGTCAAGAAGTGAAGAAATTTTGATTTTCACTCCCTTCACCATCCACTCTCCCCCATCCACTCTCTTCCCCATCCCCCCATCCCCCCGTGCCCAACGTCCTCACAACCACCGACTTTCTCACTGCCTCTGGGGTCATCCTGGATGTGCGGAGTCCGGCTGAATTTCAACAGGGGCATATTCCCGGCGCGATGAGTTTTCCTTTGTTTAGCAATGAGGAACGGGCGGAAGTGGGAACTTGCTATAAGCATCAGGGGCGGGATGCGGCAGTTGAGTTGGGGTTGACGATCGTAGGACCGAAACTGGCTCAATTTGTGATTCAGGCAAAGCAATTGGCGCCCGATCGTAGACTACGGATTCACTGCTGGCGAGGAGGAATGCGGAGCGGCAGTATGGCGTGGCTGATGGAAACGGCTGGGTTTCAAGTCTCTGTTCTGGCGCAGGGCTACAAAGGATTTCGCCAATGGGTGCGTACGACGTTGGCTTGCACCAAGCCGATTCTCACGTTAGGTGGAATGACAGGTACCGGCAAAACGGATATTCTGCACTCTCTAGCAGCGAAAGGGGAACCGATTTTAGATCTGGAAGCGCTGGCAAACCATCGCGGCAGTAGTTATGGCAATCTGGGTTTACCGCCCCAGCCCACGACCGAACACTTTGAGAATCGCTTGGCAATGCAATGGTCTACATTCGGATGCGATCGCCTAATTTGGGTAGAAGCCGAAAGTCGGATGGTGGGCGCCTGTCGTATTCCCGATGAGTTGTTTTGGCAGATGATGGTGGCTCCAGTGTTGCAAGTGAATCGATCTCGGCAAGAACGCATTGCTTTGTTGTTAGATGGATATGGCGCTGCCGATCGTGCCGAACTCATCACCGCAACGGAACGGTTACGCAAGCGCTTAGGTGGAGAACGGACGCAAGCCGCGATTGAGTTGATTCAACAAGACAACTTGGCTGCCGCGATCGAAATTGTCTTGGACTATTACGACAAAAGCTATCACTACGATCTGCAAAAACGCAAAGTACCGATTTATGAGATCGATATCGCCAATCTTTCTAGCACTGCCAGTGCAGCGCTCCTGATCAAAGCCTGCCAATCATTTCAGCGAGTTCCAGAAACCATCTCTACCGAATGATTTGGAATTTTGAATTTTGGATAGAAGCCTGCTTGAGATCAGTAAAAACCAACTCATACAACACCCAGGATAGAAGATAGTCTGAAAAGCTGATCGGTGAAGGGTTCCACAATCTCAAATCCACAATTTAAAATAGAATTGTTTTCTCAGGGATCAATTGAGTCTCAACCTTCAACACTTTCATTGTCTCCTAATCAAGGCTTGTCCTATGAACCTTGCCCTAACCCCTACCCACCTTACGATCTCCCTGGAATGGTATGAACAACTCTGGGCATTTACGCTGACTCAACAATTCGTCATTCCGCTGACGCACATCATTCGCGCCACCACTGAAGAACCCCAAAGCAACTGGGCAGAAATTCGTGCTCCCGGCACCTTTTTACCCGGTGTCATTAAAGCAGGCACCTATTACACAAGGCAAGGTAAAGATTTTTGGTATGTCAATGACGACAAAAATTACTTGACTTTGGAGTTACGAAATGAGTCCTACAATCGCATCATTTTGACGCTGCCAGAGAGTGCTTTTTGGGCGGAGCGTATTCATTCCAGTAAGGCAGTTTAAGCCTACATGGAAAAGCCATCCAATTTGTTGTTGAAACTGAGTCAGCGTTTGTTTGCAGATGCAGACGATCGCAATGCGTTTATTCATTATTTGCTGCATCCCCATCCTTTTGCGCCCTGCATTCTCTGGTGCAACGACAAACCTGATACTTTACCATTTACGCTGGAATTACCGGTGCCATGGCAACCGACATTTGTAGATCGCCTCCTACCTGGACAAAAGCCTGGTCAACATCCATTGCATGAAAAGGGCGCTTTTTATTGTTTAGATTTTTCTTCGGTTTTTGCAATTTCCCCAATATTGATGTTAGCTGCATCGGACGATCGGACAGCGGTTCCCGTGGTCGATCGCGTGGTCGATCTATGTGCTTCACCCGGCGGCAAAAGCATCTTTGCTTGGGTGGCATTACGTCCCAAACTGTTGCTCAGTAATGAAGTGATTGGCAAGCGTACGGCTCAACTACTTGCCAATCTGAAACGCTGTCGGGTGAGTCCGGCGATCGTGCTGCGACAAGAGGCACAAAGCTTGGCAGCGACCATTCCCCAAACCATGCCCCTGGTGCTGGTGGATGCACCTTGTACGGGACAATCGCTGCTGGCAAAAGGTGGCAAAGCCCCGGGTTGCTTTCATCCCGTCACGATTAACGGTAATGCCAAGCGCCAAAAACGGATTCTGGCAAATGCAGCGCAATTGGTGGCACCGCAGGGTTATCTAGCTTATACCACCTGTACCTATTCCCCAGAAGAAAACGAACAGGTGGCAAGTTGGTTTTTACAACGGTTTCCCCAGTTTCGCGCGGTGGTGGTGCCACATCTGGCGGCTTTTCGATCGCACCTGACCGATATCCCTTGCTACCGCATGTTTCCGCAGCAGGGGTTGGGGGCAGGTGCTTTTACCCTATGGCTACAAAATACTGCGGCAGGACAATGTCAGGCAATTTCTGAAGCATTTTGGGCGGATGCGGGCTGCATTAATTTATAGCGATTGTATCCAGCTACTGGTGTTGTCGCTAAAACATCCCACGGCAGAGGGACGATCGCACTATACCGTTTACGTTAGTTATCCAGGGTTGATTCTTTGCCGGAAATCAGTCCGCATCGTCCCTGCGATTGCGAATGATGTAAAAACTCCCGTAAGTGCATCAAGTGCTCGTTTTCTGGCAATAAATCGATTTGTTCCAGCGACTGCTCGATCGAAAAACCTGACCGATACAGTAGCTTAAACGCAGTTCGCAAACTTTGAAGAACCTTTCCCTCGTTTGCAGCTGCTAACCCTGCCCGCTTTAGCCCTACACGGTTAAGCGATCGCACCTGTGCTGGCTGCCCTTCAACTAACATATAAGGCGGCACGTCATGAGTAATCTGATGTATAAACGCCACCATGACCAAGCGTCCCACACGCACAAAGGGAAAAACCTCACCAATGCCACTGATAAACGCCCGCGACTCCACATGGACGTGTTCACCTAAAATGACCATATTGGCAATCACGACCCGATCTTCAATTACGCAACTAGGAGCAACATGCGTATAAGTCATCAGCATATTGTGATCGCCAATCAGCGTGGCTTCCCCAGCTTGTCTTGCTCGACTAATCGTGACGTATTCTCGAATTTGATTATGGTCGCCAATCTTCACCAAACCATGCGAGTCGTTAGGGATCGAGTCTTGCGGTTCTACGCCGATCACTGCTCCCGGAAAGATATGATTATGTGCTCCAATCTCCGTCCAGCCATCTAAGACAACATTCGGTCCAATAATCGTTTCGGGCCCAATTTTCACGTTTGCCCCAATGACAGCATGAGCTTCTACCTTTACAGTAGGATGCAGTTCTGCTTTGGGGTGAATGGTCGCCGTCGGATGCAGCAAGGTCGTCAAGAAAACACTCCCGCTAAACAGTGATCCGTTCTACAAATATTGAATTTGATGATGATGCTTGCGTTTGCCTTGCTTTTAATCTACCAGTAAAAGCGATGGCTCGATCAGGGAAACGATTTAATACCACCAATAAAAACACTTTGTGCGATAGAAAAACACTCAGACTGATTTGTCCTTAGAGAGAAGCGATCTCGCTATTGCCTCTTCAGGATACCGCCGCTTGCCTTAAGGTTTTCCTCGATTCTGTTGGCGACAGCATCAGCTATATCTTCTGGTTGTTTTAGGGGTGCACTAGACCAATTAAATTCAGATGGGGGCCAATCATCCGTTACTGTGCCTCCGAAAAGGATTGTTTGAGAAGAGGCACGTTCTTCTGGATCGTCTGAAACCATTTGAGTGAGCCATTTCTCAATATCAGGATAGCTAAATGTTTTATTTGCAGTGATACTGGATGCAAGCATCTCGCCAGAAGGACCTGCAAAGCTTTGGAGCAACTCTGCCTTGCCTCCTCTAATCATTATCACAAAACCATGGATACCACAGCGGATCTTAAATATGCCGCCATCACTGGCGAATGCTTTCATGGTAGATAGCAATGACTTAAGCGTCTCCGATATAGTAGCTGGAGGGCGATCAAGTGGTGGTCCAATCATCAAAAGCTTGAACAGACTGTCAGCAGTACTGTAACAAGCTGTAAAGGATTTCCAATCCTTTAGATATTTAGCTAACTGACCTCGTATTGAAGCGCTACTTTTTATCTGATCAGCATCAAAATCTAGAAGTAATGAGAGAAGGGTGGGATCTTTAATTCCCATGCTCTTAGCAACATCAGTAATAATTTGAGCCGTGGTTGCGATAGTATGCACTTTTGTTATGAAAGCTTCTGTCCCTTTAAGTTCGTACTCGACAAATGTGCCTACAGGTGGAATCATTTGTCCTTCTCCAAGGTCAAATGATTCATTCTTGTCAGGATCGTATAGATAAGGAGCTAGAGATGATGAGTGAATCCGTCCTGGGGCAGCCTGGATCAATGACTCTATGGGGGTTCTTCTCACCTCTCTTCCGCTTTGTTGCGCCACATGAGTTAACTCATGGGCAATCAACTCCTGCCCCCCACGACTCCCCGGCTCATACGACCCCTGCCGAAAGAACACATCCTGCCCGGTTGTAAACGCCTTCGCCTGAATCGACTGGTTCAACTGATCTGCTTGAGCATTGGTATGCACCCGCACCCCACTAAAATCTGCGCCCATTGCTTGTCCCATCGATCGTTGCAGACCAGCTTCCAAAGGCCCTCCACTACCCCGCGCACTATTAATGGCAGCTTCCAAATCTGGTGAAGTATCCCCACTGGCAATTTCATCTCCCTGTCGCTGGATGAACCGGGCTTGTAGTTCGTCTGCTACTGCTTGACGTTGGAGCGCCGTAATCTCTGTTTTTGTCTGAAGTTCTTCAACGGGTTCTTCCTGCCGTTGCGTTGACGGTTCTTGCGCTTCTAATGCGTCTGCTTCTGGTTGGCGCTGGAGGTTGGGGGCTGCTGGAGGAGTCATGCTCATCATTTGCTCAGCAACCCGATCGGCTTCCTGCTCATACGGATCGTTGGGTTCACCCACCGTCAGCTTGGTTTGAATCGGTCCCCGCACCGGGGCATGGGAAAACAAATCCACATGGGAAAAATCGGCAATGGCTCCTTGCGGTTGTTCAATCGCAGGCGATCTCTCAGCTTCAGGCTCACTCCAGGGTCGTGGCTGGATCCTGGCGGACAAATGAGCAGCCGGATTAGGGCTGCACTGAAAGCGGGAGCGCATATCCATCGGTGTCTACCTGAGGCAGTAAGGTTGCACAACTATCTGTAACCAAACCTGAATCAACTCTGTGAACCAAAACCAAGTGAACCTGATAAATGATGCTATTTATTCTCTCAGAACTTGAGACGATCGCCCACCAACTTTGGTCTAATTCTATGGTAGTAGGATTTTCAAAACTATCCAAGTTTAGCTAATTCCTTCGCTGATGGACGTGGTGGTGGTTTACTCGAACTCTCTTTGTAGGGATGCTGCTTGTAGTCAACGATAGACCAGCGCCCAATACCGTGAAAGCGCCAGGGGAGTAGGGTGGGCATTGCCGATACCTGTGTTGTGGTATCAATTCTTTATCAAAATGCCCACCCTACAAAATCGGCGATCGTACTCTCCGCCAAAGCGATCGCCCCTCTCTACTTTAGCGATCGCTTGACCTTCGAGATAGTGCATTCCCAGGTGCCGGATTTGGGTCAAGAGAAGATTGATTTTAAGGGAGGCTGCCGACAAGAGAGAGGGGCGATCGCACCGAGAGATGACTTAATACACCTGCAAAAGGTCTACTTTGCAGGCATTCTCACTGCAAAGCCTTAACCATGTATGCTCAAAGCTTTTATTCTTAACCAGAAATCCATCTTTTGAATCATCACGGTCAATGTCGTTCACTTTCAAGTTCGAATCACTTACCAAACTAGTTTGGTAAACATTAAAAACACCAACAGGACTCTCAACAATCAAAGCCCCATTACTACCTACATCTGCAGTTTTAGCCTCAGATAAGCTATAAACTCTAGTTACAAAGGAACTGGATGTAATCTTATCGCCAACGGTAAATAAACCCTCATCCACTTCTGCCAGGAAGGTGCCAAAGGGAACAATAGCAGAGGCTTTACACCAGACTCGATCTTCTAGGAGCGTTACTGATGCCCAACTTCCCTGGAGCCCATTAGATAGTTCCCCTGTAAAAATCTTGGCACCAAATTTGGTGATACTCTTTAGAGCTTCAATAGTGTCGGCTTGCAATTTGGTAGGTGGATTGGTGCCTTGATTCAGAGAGAAAGTATTTACCGTTTTTCAGGCGTCCGATTAGAAAGGCATGTTCCCTACCCTGTTCTCCTGCATTATCGCCTTGAGTTGCCCAGGTTACTTGAGCAATTTGTCCCGGTTTTAATCCCTGCACAATCGAATTTGAAAAGAGGTCATCAAAGGTTTTAGGCGTTTCAGATTTGGAACTGGTAAGACCGATTAACTGCCGGATATTGTGAATTTGTTCCGATGTAAGTCCCCCTTTCCCTTTGACATGTAGAAAATAGAGGCTACGAGTAATTTGTAAATACTGAGCTTCATTGAGTTTGGCTCCAGTTTGGCGTGCATCTTCACGCAACTGGGTTAAAGCTGCAACTTGTAGATTGAAAAATGCCTCTGGATCAGAAATGACCTTCAGATTTTTCCAGGCTTGGATTGTTTTCTGCCGAAACTGAGACATGTAAGACAGCACCAGGTTACAGACAGTTACAACTCTTAAATTGGGAACTGTCGGATTGTAGTTTTCCTGATCCCAAATCATCAATGCAGTGACTAAGGAGGCTGCACCACAGGTATCTCCTTCTCCCTGCGAGAAACCCGGGAGGACAGGCGGATCATCTTGTTTTTGCAGATTAGGTACCGTTTTTGATGCTGAGGGCACCTTGATATCGGGTAGGCGGAAACTGCCGATTCCCTGGGTTTGGCTCAGCGGAGATTCCAGCCTCTGCCCCACAGATGGAGTCCCTATCCCTTGTCGCTGCAAAGTTTCTTCACCCGTAGCACAGGCATCACACTTCATCTGAAGCGCTTCTGCATTCTCTTCTGCGGTCTGCCGCTGGATGAACGGTCTAAGGGTACTTACCAGAGACTGCCTTTGCAGGTCATTATTTGCTTGGCGCTGAAGCAGGGAGCTAATTTTCAATCCTCCCTCCTCTTGTCGCTGGAGATGAGGTGTCGCTGGAGGAGCGATGCTCATAACAGGCTCAGCAACCCAATTCTCTTCCTGCTCATACACATCATTGGGTTCACCCACCGTCAGCTTGGCTTGAATCGTACCCCGCACAGGCGCATGGGAAAACAGATCCACATGGGAAAAATCGGCAATTGCCCCTTTGGGGGACTCCACCGCTTGAACTGCCTCATCTTGAGGGTTGTGCCAGGGGCGCTGTTGAATCTGAGCAGTCAGAGGTGCATTCTGATTGGAACTGGACTGAAGGTAAGAGCGGGTATTCATCAGCATTTACCTGAGGCAGCAAAATTGCAAAACCATCTACCCCTGAAACTGAGCCAGCCTAATGGGGATTCGATGTCCGCGAACCCTGATTTTACGAGGCTGCATCAATAATGCCTGCCTGGAATTGCGGTTTCGGCACGGAGTACGCTGTGGCGAGATAGGAATTGTCGTCATAGGTCAAATTTTACTTCCTATCAGCACGATCGTCTATCGCATAGTCAACGGCTGCCCTTACAAATGGGGGCATGAATCATAGATCATCACTCACACTCTCAACCAATCAATTACCTATTCATTGAATAATCAATCGTCTAGACAATTGAATTTTCTGATTCTGACGGATTTTATGTTAGATCTCTGAAATCCTGTAAGGGCTTAGCATTCGGGCAATATTCTTTGCAAGATCGCATCGATTTTTAGCCGAATGCTAAGCCCCTATGCCAGATCAACACAAACTAAGGTCGAACCAGTAAATTTTACTCAATTCCCTCAAGTCGTCATGATGAGTTAGGGCTATCAGGAGCTTGCATCTATCTTGCTATCGATCGTGGGTAGATACCCTCAACTCACCCTCCAGATGGATAACTTGCCATTGGGTTTGTTCTCCCACCCGCCAGAAACGCAGCGTCACCGTTGCATCTCCAACCCTTAAATTGACGAGTTCCAGATCGGGCAACCAGTCCGGTAGAGTAAGTTGAACGGTGAGCGATCGCGCTGATGCATTCGCTTCCAACCCCAACATGGCACGGATCAGCAAAAAGATTGATCTGGCAGCCCAGGCTTGCGGCACATTGGCATCGGGATAGGGGACAGGAAACCGCTCTGGCTGGCGTTCAATGCCACCAAACAACTCTGGCATTCGTCCAGCTTCAAAGTAGCTAGCAGCGGCAAAAATACCCTCCGCAATCTGGTTGGCTTCGTTGTGATAGCCGTATTGTTTCAAGCCCATCGCGATCGCTGAGTTATCGTGGGGCCATACACTGCCCAACTGATAACTAATCGGGTTGTAAGCCGGATTTTTACTGGACAGTGTCCGAATGCCCCAACCACACCAGAGATCGGGTTGAAACAGTCGCCTCACTAGACGATCGGCTCGATCGGGGGGCACAATCCCTGACCATAACAAATGTCCGGGATTGGAGGTGATCGAACGAATTTGCTGTTTTTGACTATCTAAACCGAGACAGTAAAAGCCTTCCTCCTCCATCCAGAAGCGATCGTTAAAGCGTTGATACAGGTTGTCTGCTTTTTGTTGGAGGGTTTTCGCCTGTTCCGGCTCTCCCAAAATATGATAAATTTTGGCAGCATCCTTCCAAGCATTGTAGACATAAGCCTGCACTTCACAAAGCGCGATCGGCGGTTCAACTTGAGTGCCATCAGGATAGATAATGGCATCGCCCGAATCCTTCCAACCCTGGTTCTGCAAGCCCATAGTTGAGCGAGTTTGATATTCCACAAAAGCAATCGGGTATCGGCAACAAAAAAGCCTTGGGCGACCCTATCATCAATCCACCCATTGGCATCAGTGACTAAAAATATTGAACCATCATTAATCACAATTTGACCCGAATTCACCGAAACTTTTGTTGGCATTGTCTAACAACCTTTGGCAAAATCCGAATACAAGGTTATATCGACCCAGGCAATGTCTTTTGGCGTTTCGGGATTGCTCACCAACTATCGATCGTCCCCAACGCTTGAGGGAATGCCCTAATCAGGAGTTACGTCGGCGGGAATGCCTTTCGGAACGAATTCATCAGTTAGGGTAACGAGTACCGCAGCAGCAGGAACCGCCAAAAGCAGACCAATAAACCCTAACAATTTACCCATCACCAAAAAGGTCAGAAGCACCACCACTGGGTGTAGATTGACCTGCTGACCCATGACTAAAGGTTGTACCAGATGAGCATCGATCTGATTTAATATCAAAAACAAGACCAAAACCAATAGAAATTTCAATGGCGAAAGAGTCAGCGCTACGATCGCGGGCAAAAAGGTTCCCGCGATCGAGCCAAAGTAAGGAATGACTTCGAGCAGACCGGCAATCACACCAAACGAGAGTGCCAGCGGAATGCCCAAGGCCCACAGTCCGATCGTGGTGCCGACTCCTAAAAACAGCATGGCAATGCCTGTGCCAAAGATCCAACCGCGTAATCTCACTCCCGTTGCTTTAAGCAATCGGTTAAATCGTTGATGATGCCGACGTGGGACTAAACGGAAAATACCAGAAATTAAACTAGCTGGGTCATATGCCATATAGAGTGCGAGGATCACCATTGCAACCAATTCGATCGTCGCTCCAAACGTTTGCCGGATCAACAGTGGAAATGACAACAAGAACTGATCAGTAAAATTCCGAAACTGCGCTAAACCTTGAGAAAGATCAGGCACAAAGCTAAACCTACTATGCAGCCTGACAGAGAGATTGATTAACGAATTGAGATAACCTGGAAAAGCCACCAACAACTGTTGAGTTTCCTGGAGCAGATTAGGGAAGATAAACGTGATCATGAAAACGCCAAATCCGCCGATCAAGCCAACTAGAATCAGGACAGCGATCCAACGTTGCTTTACCAACTTTTGTAGCCATCGCAGCAGGGTTCTTAAAATGACTGCGAGCAATATGGCAACGGCAATCAGTTTCAGTACAGGTAATAACTGGTAGAGAATATACAGAATCATTGCCAGCATCACCGCCAGCGGGGCACCGTGAGTCAAATGATGCCACAGGCTACTTTTATCTTTAGGGGGTGGAGCCTCTTCCTCGCTGTCTTTCTGCATAAGATCTGATTTTTCTCCTAAAGATTTGAGTTGTCAATTACGATAGCTCGACTATTCCATGGGCAGAATTTGTTCATACGGTAGCGCCTTTCTGCTGCCATTGCCCCAACCTTGGGGGAGAATCGGGGGCAATATCAGGGGGGATTCTTACGACCTGTTAACGACTTCGCCTCAACGAAGATGTTACGAATATCGGGATGATGCCTACGGATTGTGGATTCCAACCGATCGATTGCCTGGGCAACTTCCTCAGCAGACAAATTGCGATGGAATTGGATTTCAATATTCAATAGCACTTCGTGGGGTCCGAAATGAAGAGTCAGCAGTTGTAAGACTCCAGAGACCGTAGAATCTGCCAGAACCAGCGATCTCAATTGTTTGACCGTTGCCGTATCCACCCCTTCACCGACCAATAATCCTCTGCTTTCACGTGCCAAAATCACAGCAACAATTGCCAAAATCAGACCAATCACAACTGAAGCAATCCCATCCAGATAAGGATTATGCAGCAGGTTTCCGAATAGCACCCCTAGAAATGCCACCAGCAAGCCCAACAGAGCAGCCGAATCCTCAAACAACACGGTAAAGATGGTTGGGTCTTTGCTGGCGTGAATCGCTTGCCAGAGGCTGCGGTTTCCCACTGAAGGCAAAAATTCCTTCAGTGCCACCGTCCAGGAAAATCCTTCAAGCACCATGGCAAATCCCAATACAGCATAGTTCCAGGCTGGATTTTCCATCGGATGGGGGTGAGTGAGATGAATGATGCCTTCGTAGAAAGACATGCCCCCTCCGATAGAAAAAATTAAAATCGCAACGACTAGAGTCCAAAAATAAAGTTCTTGCCCATGCCCAAAGGGATGGTTCTCATCAGGAGGACGCTGGCTCCTTTGAATGCCATAGAGCAACACGAATTCATTTCCCGTATCTACGATGGAATGAATGCCTTCGGAAAGCATCGCTGAACTGCCAGTGATGGAAGCCGCAATGAATTTGGTAATCGCGATCGCCAAATTAGCGGCAATGGCAGCAAAGATTGTTTTGTGTGAAGACCCAGTCGCCATCTTCTTTACCAGATATAGAGTAATGAAAACAGGATCACCCAGATACCATCGACAAAGTGCCAGAATAAGGTGGTTGAACTGACGCCAAAATGTCCGTGGTTGTAGGGATTGGGAGTGAACGATCGCACTAGCATAATCACTTGTAAGATCACACCACTCAGTACATGCAATCCATGAAAGTCCGTCAAAATGTAAAAAGTAGTGTTATTGACATGTAAATCAAAGGAGTTGGCAGCCAACATCACTCCTGTAATGCCACCAAAAATAAACATGGCAGCTCCTGCCACTGCAAACAGCATCGGCGTATCTAAATGCAACTTACCTCGCCAAATTGTGGCAGTCCAACCAAAAGCTTTTACCCCGGTCGGTACGGCAACCAACATAGAAGTGATCGCGAAGGTAATCAGCATCCAATCGGGCGTGGCACCAGCAAACATATGGTGCACCCAGACAAAAATGCTGACCACAGCGATGCCTAAAGAGGCGATCGCCAAAGAGCGATATCCAAACAGCGGATTGCGAGAAAAGGCAGGCAAAACCTCGGCAAAAATGCCAAAGGCAGGCAGCGCCATAATGTAAACGGCGGGATGGGAATAGAACCAAAACAAATGCTGGTAAAATACGGGATCGCCCTGTGAAGCAGGGTTGAAGATGCTGGTGCCAAAGGCAACGTCGAACATCAGCAAAATCAATGCTCCGGTGAGCGATGGCAGGTTAATCAGTTGCAAGAGTTGGATACTGAGAACCGACCAGACAAAAACTGGCATCCGAAAAAAAGTCATCCCCGGTGCTCGCAACCAGACGATCGTTGTGACAAAATTGACGGCACCCAAAATGGAAGAAATGCCCAACAAAATTAAACTGATAATCCAAATCAGTTGACCAGACGGGGCTTGTAAACTTACGGGTGGGTAAGACCACCAACCCGCCTGAGCCGGACCATTGGGCAACAAAAAACTGAAGATCAGCAAAATTCCAGCGGGAGGAATCAGCCAAAACGAAATGGCATTGAGCAACGGAAATGCCATATCTCGCGCCCCAATCATCAAAGGCACCAGGTAGTTCGACAACCCTGCATTAAACGGAATAATCCACAGGAAGATCATCACGGTTCCATGCAAGGTGAAGAGCGCCTTGTAAAGGGGACGATCGACTAGATTTAGCTCAGGCGTCATCAATTCTGCCCGTACCAACATCGCGAGCAATCCACCGATCAGAAAAAAGATGAAGGTTGTGAGGATATATTGCACCCCAATCACTTTGTGATCGGTGCTAAAGCGACAATAGTCTTGCCAGACGATCGCCTCTGTTTGAGTTGATTTGGGGCTGTTTATGGGGTCAGAAACGATCGCAGAATCGGTCATGAGTCGCCCTCCTGCCTCAAAGCAGAGTTTGAGTTTGCCACTGATTCAACCGATCGCATTCCAATTTGGCACTGCCTCTAGCGGGATGCCCTTCACTGTAATCATCCGGTTTAGCTCGAAAAAACAGGGCAGAGTAAAGCATCATGCCCACCATGCCCAGAAAAATAAACGTACCCACTGCAACCAAAAAGCTAAATAAGTGATCTACTCGCTGCGCTTCTGCGGTTGCTTGGGGCGGCATCCAGGTATAGGCTTGCTGACCCATCCAATGACTGATGACAACAGCCCCAGCAATCAGAATAACCAGTAGACAATATTCGAGAACCTTTAACATTTCATATCAGTACGATGTTGGCTGACAGCGCGATCGACTTCAGTTCGGATAGATTGTAGGAGAAAGCCGTCAATTATCCCTCTACTCGGAGAGAGAGATTTCCCAATGCCAGAATTCATCAATCTGAAACACGGGAGCCAGGGAATATTGTAGGTTCACCGGGTCAAAGCAAAAAAGACGCCTAGGCATAGACTAAGGACAAATGCAGTAATCAGAGCATGTTCAACCCGACGACTAAAAAATCCAACGGTCGCTGCCAAACCCAAAATGAGCAGGGCAGTGCCAATATAAATGGTGAGCTGCCCACCGTGATCAATTAAGGGATCAGGCGTAACGTGGATAGGGGAGTGCCCCGTTGTGGGAGCAGGTAAGGGATCATCAGCAAGGAAGTGGTTAAAATTGATCATTTCACGCCTTAGCGGGCTAAATGTTAATACAGTCCTTTTGAACTATTCTTGCGAATGTCCTGCCAATACAATGTTGGGATTTTTTCCCTGTCTCAATAAATGAACTGCGGTGTTATGAATACCAAACTCATTGCCTAGCTGTGCTCCTAGCGTCCCATGTAGGTACAGCGCCCCTAACAGAACCATCCCAAGCAGTAAGTAACTCCACTGCACTTCTCTGGAGCAGTCTTTACGCCAGCGATAGCGTTGAAATCCTCGCCATACTGTCATTCCTACAATCACTGCTAATAGCAAAATGCCTCCCAACCCATGCAGTAGCATCGTTGAGTTGGCATCTAACCCCCAAACGCTGACCCGATCGGTGGGAGGAGTCGCTAACATCAGCTCGAAAAAGCCAGCAGTAACGGTAAAAAAAGTAACGATCGTCGCTGCTAAAAGATTGTACCAACCGACTTCATAAAAGCCAGCCCGAATTGCCGGCAGTGTCAGAAATTTGAATAGAGGTCTTCCCAGGGGAAAGAGCGTTCCAGCCAGGTCGAAGGCAATCGCAATGATGACTAATCCCAATGTCAAATGAACAAACTGAGGATGGATGGGAATCGAGTAGGGCAACTCATTCTCACCCAGTTGCAATCCGGGTAAATCGATGAGTAAGACAATCATTTCAAAATTCCCTGTCTAGTGGCTTCTACCACCGCTTCTACATGCAATCCATACACCCAAACTAATTGACTACCTAACATCATTTGAAAGAACACCAGACAACTCAAAAAAGTGCTTACGCCTAAATAAGCAGGAGAAAGTTTTAAGGGATTTTGATGACGCATCGCAAAACGCCAAGCCGTCATTCCGACAACCAATGCTGCCAATAACCAGCCTACGATTGTGTGGAAACTGAGAGTTGATTGAGCAGCGGCATAGGGCTGTGCTAAACCTGCTTCAAACTGACCAAAAAGTACTGCCAGAAAGATAGAAATTGTAGCGACCATTAAATTCCAAAAACTTACTTCAAACAAACGTGGTCTGTGAGTCAAGTAGCCCAGCACATCACAGACAAACGCAAAAAACACCATCGCAATGACAAAATGAACCATGATGGGATGAATGGGATCAGGGTAAGGAAGCCCCTGAGGATTGAGCGATAGAGAAGACATTTTTTACTTGTATTAATTTGATCGCAAAGGCGAGTGATTTTCGTTAGTTAGAATAGTAATACCAGTTCCAAAAGATAGCGCTACAGATGACCGTCTGTAGGGGTGTACGCCCCTACGAGAGTTTGTAACCAGACTTTAGAGAATTGGTATAAGCTCTGATTGATTAGAATAATGAAACCCGATTGAAAGGTATCTATCTCTTTAGATAGATACTTAAGACAGATGTCTACAGATTCTAGCGATCGTCTGATAAAGATCGGGCTATTCGTCGAGCAATTTCGGCTCCTAGCACTACGCCGCCTACCACGCCAGCCGCTTTAACAACCTGCTTCAGACTATTAGGGTGGTAGCGTTCAATCACCTCATCCTTCAGCCATTCTGTGGTTGCTTTAAAGTTATGAATGGGGGTGGGCAATAACTCTAGATAGGTTCCCTGGCGAATGAGATGACCCGCTTCACCCGTCACCTCGATCGTATTGAAGAGATTGGCAGCACTGTTATTCAACCCCAGTTTCAGTAGCGTGCCGCGTAGCTTTACTCTGACGGGCTTCAGGGTATAGCCCAAGGCTAAGGCGTTTAAATTATGGGCGATCGCAGATCCCTGTTGATAAGCGACCTGAGCCGTCGGTGGTAAAGGTTTGGGTTGTGCTGGCTTGGGTTGAGCCGATTGGTGTTCTGCTGGCTCAGCGTCGTCCTCCTGCTCGGATTCTGGTTGTGAATCGACTACGCAATCTCCCCCCGCAAAGACTTCCGGAAAGCTGGGCAATTGCAGCGTTGGTGTAACACTCAACCGTCCCTGGTGATCTCGCTCCTCGTCTGCAATCGGCAGCGATCGAATTAATGGATGCGGCATGATACCGGCGGTCCAAATGATCGTGCCAGCTTTCAGAATTTCTGCTTGGTCGTTGCGCTGATACGCCACACGATCGGGATGAACAGCAGTGACTTTGGCACCAATCATCACCTCTACAGGCACGGCTCGTTCTTGCAACGCTTGCTCTGCTGCTGTCCGAAGCTGGTGGTTGACATCACCTTCCAGCAGTTGCCCATGGTTCATCAGTACAACTCGCACCTCTTCCGCCCGACCGCCCATTGCCGCATACCACTGAGGCACAAAGTCAGCCAGGGTTGCTGCCATCTCGACCCCAGACGGTCCCCCGCCCACGACCACTACCGTCAGCAACGGACGACGCTCCTCTAAATCAGGCAAATGGATGGCTTGCTGGAGGCAATCTCTTAGACGACGATCTAGGACGATCGCGTCCGCCTCTGTCCGAAATGACAGCGCATTCTCCTTTGCACCTTCGACGCCAAAATACCCGGTAACACTGCCCAACGCCAGAACCAGATGGCTATAACTATAGTGATCTCCGCTAACCAACTGCACCTGCTGTTGTGTCAAATCGATCGACTGGACACTGCCTTGGACAAAAATGACACCGCTCTGTTGTAACAGTTCCTCATACTGAGGCACCACCTGTGCCATATCCATCTCGCCACTGAAATATTCATAGAGCAGTGGTTTAAAGCAAAAGCGATCGTTCTGATCAATCAAAATGACGGAGCGAGGGTAGTGCTGATGGCTGAGATGGAGCGCCGTAAACAGCCCAGTAAAACCGCCACCAAGAATGATCGTTTGGTAAATGGGAGTTGCCATAGGTTATTTTTTCCAATGGTTAAACGATTGGCAGTTGCAGATTGGCAGTTAGCAATTAAACCAGCAATTCGGTCTTTCCAATTGACTGCCCGTTTGACGGCGTTGCTCAACAACAGCATGAAAGTGATGCTGAATGATTTGAAACTTCGTTCCCAATCAGCCTGCTTTTCAGCAACACTCGTTTGACTGACGATCGGTCGAGGCCGCTCTTAACCTTAGATCAGAATTGGTTGCAAGCCATCATTCTTCTGTATGAGAAAACGGACAAACACCGAAAGTTATTTCAGATCCTCCTTCTGGTCTATCCCTACTCTCTCCCTCTGGCAGACCAGCCAATCGTTGATAAGCACTAGAGTTAAAAGATAGCCACCCAAAAAACACGTTGCTTTCCGCGCGATCGAAGCAAGATTATGACTAGGCACTGACGAGATGGAGTGATTCTCTTTGGCATGGAGAGAATGATGCCCCTACGAATGATTTGGCATAGCAACGCGTGAATGTCAGAACAATCGAACGTTTCATGCCTGGGCAATGCTTCGATGGCTCATCTTTAGAAATGGACTGAATGGATTGCAAGGTCAAACTGCTGATTTCTTGAAAAATACGGGAGACAAATGATGATTCAAGGTGGACATAAAACAAGCAGGCTGATGAGCAAACTCGGATTCGCAAGTGTCAGTACCTTTTTAGGATATTCATCCTTATTGATTCTTTCCTCCCAATCCGTCTTGTCCCAATCGATCGCCTCAACGACTGGACAACTGTTTGCCCAAAGCTCCTCCGGTAGTATGACGACCCCTAATACAACCTCAGGGGGAACCGTTACACCCGGTACAACTAATTCTGGCACTGGAACCAATCCTGGTGTTGTGATCTATCCTCCCTCGACAACGACCCCTAGCACCTATCCCGTTCCTGGCTCAACAACACCAGGCATCATCACCCCAAGTACGATCACGCCAAGCACAATCACGCCAGGCAGCATCACTCCGAGCTCCGGTGCTCCGGGGACAGGCATCTACGTTCCAGGCACAACGACCCCGGGTACAACAACTCCAGGTACAACGACTCCAGGTACAACGACTCCCTCCAGTACAACAACGCCGGGCACCCTTTCTCCATCTAACACGAGTACGCCAAGCATTTATGCTCCCGGCACAACCACGACACCCGGCAGCACACCTTCTGGCACAATCACCTATCCACCCAACACGATTACCCCAGGGGCAACCATTGTACCCGGGACAACGGTACCGGGCACAACCACCCCATCAGGCACGATCGTTCCAGGGGCAGTGACCTATCCATCAGGGGCGATCGTTCCGGGCACCACCGTCCCAGGGGCAACCGTTCCGGGCACGATCACACCAGGGAGCACTTACCCAGCAGGGACACGGACTCCGGGCAGAGGGGTCTATCCAGTGGGTGCAAACAATCCAGGTTCTCAGACTACGACTCCAGAACCCACTATATACAACACCCCCGGTAACTATATCCCTCCCTCGCTGAGGTACAGGAGATAAACACACGCCCAGAGTAAGGGCAGTTCGGGCAATTGATTTTGAGATTTGTTAATCAATCAGGATGAACTGAGGCAGCCCCACAGTATTGTGGAAGCTGCCTAATACTATGACGCCAAAATTTAGAATCCTATTTTGGCGCTGCTGAAAAGCAGGATGATTTGAAACTTTGTGCCAATTCATACAATTCCAAATTCGTAGCCAGAATCAGCAACGACGGAAATACAATCTCTAACTACAGGCAGAGTACAGATCAGGCTGATTTCCATCAATATAGCCAAGGATTTTTTTTACCTAGTCAATAGATTAACGAAGGTAGGTGAAGCCTCCTGATTTACTGCATTTTAGTTTCTAACCCCCGTTGTTAGGCTTCGTCCTGGTTTAGGTAACTCTCATGCTTCAGCAAAAGACTAGACGCTCTCGAGGAGTTGTCCTAACGGCACAGGGATGAGAGAAGCTACAAACTGCCAAAAACCAGGCTGAGTTCAATGAAAATGCTGGGGATCGCTTTACGCTAGAAGAATTGAGTGAGCGCATGGGCTTATCTCTGAACACGATCGCCAGAGCGCTAGGGCGCTCAGAAGCAGTGGTCAAATGATCGCCAGTGGCAGTCATGATGGTTCAGTGCGGCTGTGGCATCTCAAAACAGGAGCGTGTGTCAATGTCTTGCGGGGGCATACTGCTGCGGTGCGAACGGTGCGCTGTGCTCCCAATTTGACCCGTGGCAAAGGGAAGATGGCTAGGAATATCCGTGATCCCGATGAGTCAATTTTAGCCAGTGGGAGTGATGATCATACCATTCGGTTGTGGGATGCCAGAACGGGGCAGTGTCTCAACATCTTACGCGGACATACCAGTGGAGTTTGGGCAATTTGCTTTAGTGCTACTGCTCCGATTCTGGCGAGTAGCGGCTTAGACTGTCTTGTGAAGGTATGGGAGATCAAAACAGGGCAGTGCATTCAGGTTTTGCAGGGACACACAGGTGGCGTCTGGGCAGTAGACTTCAGTCCCAATGGTCAATGCTTGGCAAGTGGCGGATTTGATGCGCTCATTCGGCTCTGGGATGTGCAAGCAGGTCGATGCCTCCAGGTGCTGCAAAATGAAAACAGTGGGGTTTGTTCAATCAGCTTCAGTCCCGATGGCGAACTCTTAGCAAGCGGGAGCTTTGACGCCACCGTCCGATTATGGAGTGTACGGAGTGGATGCTGTCTCAATACTCTGCGGGGACACGATCGCACTGTCTACTCAGTGCACTTTCATCCCGATAGCCAAACCCTGGTCAGTAGCAGCCATGATGAAACCATTAAGTGGTGGGATGTAAAAACGGGCGAGTGCCTCAAAACTCTAAGAGCCGATCGTCTATACGAAGGCATGAACATTCGGGGTGCACAAGGCTTAACGACGGCACAACAAGCCACACTGAAAGCCTTAGGAGCCTTAGAATAGCGGGGCATCACTGACTTGGCTGACATGCCCTGCTGCGATTTGCCAACGGTTCTGGCGCTTGACCCAAATACGAGTAAAGCGATAGGTCGCTGAGTAAGCTTGCCCATGAAACAGCCCCGCCAGGTCTGCTTTCAGCGTCACCACTGCACAATCGCCGTAATGACGGATTTGTCGATCGTCCAGCTCAATCTTTGTAAATTTTTGGATGCCAGCTCGATGGGCTTCCAAATCATCTTGCTTGTTGATCACTAAACCTGTGTGCAGTGTAAACACCAGGTCATCAGCAATTAATTCATCCAGTTGCGAGACATCGCCCGCCAGCATGGCTTGTCGGAGCTTTTCTTCCAGTGTTTCGATAATCATTTCATCCATGCGGTTTCTCCAGGTGTGTAGGCTGGCATGGTTCCTTCAAAATTGGACTTGGCGTTAATTGTCTGTAACAAGTGGCCAAATGACTGCTGCGATCGCTGTAATTCCTCAGCCAAAAGGCGATCGGCGATTTTATCTAACGTCACAAATCGTTCCAGGTATTCTAGCATTTGACAGGCGGCATCGACATCCACGGTCAGGTTGGCTTGCATAGAGCGACAGGAGATCTGCACCGATAAAAGCCTTGGAGACAGCGCCAAGACAGTGCCTGCCCCCACCAGCGATGCAATGTCATACTGAGCCTCGGATTGAGCATTGCTACTGAGGCTAATATCCCACAGCAACCGCTATTGAATCTGCTAGAAAAATCCTCAGTTTTCAGTTCACCCAGCGGCGATCGGGTTAATACCCAATTGCTGTAGGATGCCGAGTTGGTCGGAGCCACCCCATCGCTCAACAATCAGCCCCTGCTCGAAGCGGGCAATCTGAACACCTCTGGCTTTAATCGGCTGACCCGTTGGCGGAATCCCCAAAAACTCTCCTTGATGGGTGCCTGTAATGGTGTAAGCGATCGCCACATTGTCGTCATCTGCGACCAATTGTTCTACACGGATGCTCAGATCTGGGAAGGCAGCCCGGAATCCTGTAAAGAAGCGAATGAAACCTTCGGGTCCTGCTCCCTGGTTGGGATCGGGATCGCGATCGATGATAGTGGGTGAAAACACTTCATGTAATGCATTTAAGTTGCCACTGTTAATGGCTTCTCCAAGCCGCTGGGTTGTGGCAATGTTCTCTTGCTGGCTCATGGGTTGTCTCTTAATCTCTGACGGCTGAATTGGATGGAAAAGGCACTGAATACCTTTAAAGTTTGGGGCACGCTATTGGGTTGCACCAGTCAAGATTACAAGTTAAGCCACAACTTAGCAGAAGTTTTCAGACGAATAAGCTCCAGTTCGGTTTCATTGAGATAAGTCACACCCATCTACCAGCATCGTATTCGTTTTACGGCGTTGCTCAACAACGGGATGAAAATGACGCTGAATGATTCGAAACCTCGTTCCAAATCATCCTGCTTTTCAGCAATGTCCGTTTTGCCGAGTGAAGCTTACGATCGCTCAACCTACCCATTAAGTTCAACTTAATTTGCGTCCTATCTTCAACAACTTGCCTGGTCTAAATGTGGCGGGCACTGAAGAATAGTGCCAATCATTATTGGCATAAATAGCATGCAGGTTGGATCTCGGACTTTAGAGGAACGTACAATACAAGCTGTGTCCATTGAAGGAGATATTTGATATGAGCCAGAACCCTGTCCTCAAAAATAAACGCGCCCTCATTACGGGCGGCAGTCGCGGTATCGGAGCCGCCATCGTCCAGCGCTTAGCCCAGGAAGGGGCTGATGTTGCCTTCACCTATGCCAACTCACCCGATCGCGCCAACCAAGTTGTACTGGCAGCACAGTCACTCGGTAGTCAGGCGCTGGCGATCCAAGCTGACAGTGCTGATGCCAGTGCGATCGTCGCCGCTGTGGAGCGTACAGTAACTGAATTAGGTGGCATCGATATCCTCGTCAATAACGCGGGAGTGTTAGCAGTTGGACCGCTCGACGATTTTAAGCTAGAAGACTTCGATCGTACGTTTGCCGTTAACGTGCGGGCCGTATTTGTGGCAACCCAAGCTGCCGCCAAGCACATGTCAGCTGGCGGACGCATTATTAATATTGGTAGCACTAACGCCGAACGGATGCCTTTTGTCGGTGGCGGTGTTTATGCCATGAGCAAATCAGCTCTGCAAGGGCTGGTACAAGGGCTATCGCGAGATCTCGGTCCGCGCGGCATCACCATCAACAACGTGCAGCCCGGACCGATCGCCACAGAGATGAATCCTCCAGAGGGCGAGTTTGCTGAGATGCTCAAAAAGCACATTGCAGTGTCTCGCTACGGCACGGTCGAGGAGGTTGCAGGTATGGTCGCTTATCTGGCAAGTCCTGAGGCAGGGTACATCACTGGTGCCAGCTTGATGATTGACGGCGGATTCAGCGCCTGAGGGGGCAGTGGCACAAGCTACGACATTTGCCCCTCCAGGCTATGCCCACGTTAGTTCGGGCTTTACAGGTCTCGTCACACTGACCCATCCTCAAAACATTGGCAGTGTTCGATTGCGTTCAACCAATCCTGAAGATACACCCAGGATTCGGATGAACCATCTGCAAAGTCAATCTGACGTGAAAAAGCTAATTGCCGGAGTTAAATTAATTCGCCAATTGTTTCATGACCCTGGTTTTGATGAATTCCGAGGCAGGGAAGTTGCTCCAGGTGCTGATGTGCAGTCCGATGAAGTGCAAGGCACAGTTCTGGCAAAAAAGCGGCTGATTTCATTGGAGCCATAAGGCACAGTTCTGAACCAATTTTCCAAACGAATTCATGATGCAGCCGTGTAATTCATCATGGGTAGGCTTGGCACAAATAACCCCCCAATCGATAGAGGATTTTTCACTTGAAATGTGACAGGGTAACCCAAGCAAACTCTTTTCCAGGAGATCAATCCGGATGGAAACAGCAGATGTGATTGTTATCGGGAGTGGACAGGGGGGAATTCCCTTAGCGATCGATTTTGCCAAAGCAGGTCGCCAGGTCGTCTTGTTTGAGCGGGATGCTTTGGGTGGTAGTTGCATTAACTATGGTTGCACGCCTTCTAAAGCATTGCTGGCAGCAGCTCATGCGGCAGGTCGGGCGCGTCTGGCAAAGAAGATAGGCATTCATTCAGAGGTAACCGTAGACTTTTCTGCGGTGATGGAACGAGTCCGTGGCATTCGCGCTCAGTTTAACCAGGGCATTCAAAAGCGGTTGGAAGATGCAGGCGTCAAAATCATCTGTGCAGAAGCGTCCTTTGTGGGTGAACGAACGATTCAGGGGGGAGAGATTACGCTCCAAGCGCCCCAGGTCATCATCAACACGGGCACCTCTTCGCTTATTCCTGACATTCCCGGTCTGGCCGACACTCCCTATTTAACGAACCGCAACTTGTTTGACTTGAGCGCCTTACCCCCTCGGTTGCTCGTGATTGGAGCTGGCTATATTGGGCTGGAATTGGGACAGGGACTGGCACGTCTGGGTAGCCAAACTCACTTGATGGTGCGGGGCGATCGCCTGCTCGATCGCGAAGAAGCCGCTGTCAGCGAAGTCTTAGCCGAAGCGTTTCAGCAGGATGGAATCCTGCTGCACTTTGGGGTAAATGTGAATCAGGTCACCCACCAGAATGGCGTATTTCAACTGAACTTGAGCAATGGTGAACTGTTACAAGGAGAGGCCTTGCTGGTTGCAGTGGGACGGAAACCCAACACGGGCACACTCAACGCTGCCGCCAGTGGCATTGAGCTAGATGAAAAGGGGTTTGTCAAAATTGATAATCAGTTTCGCACGACTTGTGCGGGCGTCTTTGCGATCGCAGATGTAGCAAAACAACCTGCCTTTACCCATGTGTCGTGGGAGGACTATCGCCGCTTAAAAGCCATTTTGTGTGGAGAACAACGGACGCGCAACGATCGCGTTTTGGGCTATGCCGTCTACACGGAACCCCAGGTGGGACGGGTGGGCATGACCTTAGAACAAGCACAGAAGCAAGGCATCAATGCCCGCGCCGTCACCTTACCCATGAGCCAAATTGCCCGGGCGATCGAATGGGGACACGAGCTGGGGTTCTACCGCATGGTGATCGATCGCGATACTGACAAAATCTTGGGAGCCACCCTGGTCGGCTACGAAACGGCTGAACTGGTGCATGTTTTTCTGGATTTGATGGAAGCCGGAGCAACCTGGCCGTTGTTAGAGCGATCGGTGCACATTCATCCTACCTATGGAGAAGCATTGCCGAGTCTGGCACGGTTACTGCTGGGGGATGATCTGCCAGGGTGCCCAAATCGGTGAAGTGGTGAATCTCGTCCGAGATCGGCTGGCTGATCGGGGCATCAGATCACGTTAACCCGCTGTCTTAGAAAGACCGACCATCCACAGGCTTTCGCGCGATCTCATCCAACGCCACATTCTCCAGGCAACGGACATTCACTGCGGCGACTTCGCCACTGTTGGGATCAGAGCCTGTCGCAAAAGGTGCACAGCCGCACCGTGGACAAAAATGATGCTGGATCGCGTGACGATTAAACGTATACGTGGCAAGCGTTTGTTCCGGAGTCAAAAGCTTAAATTGCGATCGGGGTACGAACCACAGTAAATATCCTTTACGGCTGCAATGGGAACAATTGCATTCCAGTGCTTGCTCACAAATCCCTTCCACTTCAAAAGAGATTTGCCCACAGTGACAACTGCCTTTGTAATTCATCATCCAACTCCTTGAATAATCCTGGATGGCATTTCCTAATCTAACGATACTTGCAGTGGATGAAATGACCGTGAAAGTTGCCCTCTTCGCAAAGAAGTCCTCAAGCTGAACCTGAGTTTGAGAAATGATGGGCAAGTGCCCATCCCCGTTGAATTGCTTAGGATCACAGATTAATGAAGGTGTAATTCTCGGCGTAGGGGCGTGGCATTCGGTAAAACGTTCTCGCCTTGCCCTAGAAACCTCAGCCGAATGCCGCGCCCGTACAGTAGAAATTCGGTGTTATTGAATCTATATTCCTTACAAGGTTTGCAAATCGAACGTAGCCCGATCGCTAAATGCAATCGTGAACGAACCTGAAAGCGAGAATATACAAAACTGTTTGATTTAATTTCAACCTGAAGCTGTTTAGAGCAGCTTCTTTGGACTTTGTGTGATTTGGCAAGGGTGAAAAGCGTTAACATAGAAAAGTCTAACAACCGTGGGTTGTTTATAAAAAGTTGAATTCCCGGTTTTAATATGAGTCATCTATTTTATGGTCAAGCGATCGCTGCGGGCATCCCTGTCTGGCATTCAACAGGCTAAACGAGCATTTACCCTCAAGGGATGGACGCAGGAAAATCTAGCAGGGGAAGTAAACTTAAAGACTCGCCAACCGATTTGGCGCTTTTTCACCGGGCAACCAGTTGAACGGCAGATTTTCCTGGCGATTTGTTCTATCTTGGATTTAGATTGGCGAGCGGTTGCAGATCATCCACCCGCAGAATTTTTTGAACCTGGAGAATCTGCTGAGATTGCCCCGCCCGATCTGGATAGATTAGTGCAACAGGTGCGATCGCAATATTGGGATACGATTCAAAACCAGTGTGGTGTCTTGCACCTATTGGATGTCAATCATCCGGTTAACATTGATGACATCTATGTGGATGTCAATATTTTGGAGGAAATTGCTAGTCAACAATGGTTTGAGATTGCTGATCTGCAAAAACTAGAACCGGCTGAGTTCGATCGCGTTGGCTTGGGAGTGATTGAACAGAGCCAAATACCAGGCAGACAAGCCGTGCAAACCTACTCCAAGTTGAGGGTATTAGGTAAACCTGGCGTTGGCAAAACTACCTTTCTGCAACATCTAGCGATTCAGTGTAATCGAGGCGGGTTTTCTGCCGACCAGGTGCCAATTTTTATTTCGTTAAGAGATTTTGCAGAAGAATCCAGACGCCAGCAGGAATTTAGCCTGCTCAACTACATTCATCAAGCATTGCTCACTGCTGGCAATTCCGATTCGTCTATCCCGGAAACCCTATTGCAAGCGGGCAAGATTCTGCTATTAATGGATGGCCTGGATGAAGTCCTGAACCGAGACATTGCTGCAGTTCTCAAAGAAATTCGCAAATTCTCAGATAAATACTACAAAAATCGATTTGTGGTCTCTTGCCGTACCGCCGCGCAAAAGTTGCGGTTGCGAGGCTTCACTGATGTAGAAATTGCCCCCTTCACTCAACTGCAAGTTGCCACCTTTGCCCAAAAGTGGTTTGTGGCGTTGACCAAAACAACCGCGCAATCGGGACAAAATCAGGCAACTCAGTTTATTCAGAAGTTGGATTTACCAGAAAACTGGCAGTTTCGCCAATTGGTAGTCACACCGCTATTTCTACATTTGGCTTGCTGGGTATTTCATAGTCAAGGAAAATTTCCGACCAAACGACCTGAGTTTTATAAGCAAGGGCTTGATCTGTTGCTGGGTCAATGGGATGAAGCAAAAGGGGTTGAGCGGGATGAGGTTTACCGAGGGTTTTTATTGCCCCAAAAACTAAGGTTGTTGAGTCAGTTGGCCGCTGTGACTTTTGAGCAAGGGCAGTACTTTTTTGAGCAACGTACGATCGAGCGATACATTGAGGACTATCTGCGGAATATGCCTGGTGCGCCTCTGGAAGCAGAGGAGTTGCAGCTCGAAAGTGAGTCGATGTTGCATGCGATCGAGGCGCAGCATGGACTCCTGATCGAACGAGCACGAGGAATTTTTTCGTTCTCCTACCTGGTCTTTCAGGAATACTTCACCGCTCGAAAAATTGTTGCTAGTCATAACCTGCGGGCATTAGAGCAAGCGCTAGGGGGGTTGGTCAGCCACATTACTGATCCCCACTGGCGGGAAGTTTTCCTGTTAACGGCTGCCATGTTGCGCAGTGCCGATTCGCTGGTGCAATTGATGAAGCAACAGATTGATGAGTTAGTCGCGCAAGACCCCTATTTGCAAGATTTTTTGCGATGGGCAAGCCAAAAATCTCAGCAGATTCCAGATGCACTCAAAGTGGCGACCAAGCGATCGTTTTACCTTGCCCTTGCGACCAATCCGAATACGGCTGCTCACTTTGCATTAGCTTGCACACTCGATCAAGGCATGTTTTTAGATGCAGCGTTGGAAAAATTATTGCTAGAGTGCACCGTCGATGACGGTCAAGACTTTGCTCATACCAATGCTTGTAGCACAGCGCTGAATAACATTCTGATGATAGTTCTGGATGCTGGATTCTATAAGTCTTTGCAACAATTGAGAGACCAATTACCATCGTCGAGCCAAAACCGAGAGCGGATTCAGGATTGGTGGCAGAAAAACTATTCTGTCTGGATCAAACAGTTGCAGGAAACGATCTCCCATTATCGGAATATTAATCATTCCTGGCAGTTTAGCGCTGAGCAACAGCAAGTCCTACAGCGCTACTACGATGCCAATCAACTCCTGATCGATTGCTTGAACAGTAACTGTGAAGTCACAGCAGTAATCCGACAAGAAATTGAAGCTACGTTGCTCCTGCCTCAAAAGGAACTGGAAGAGCGAGAATGGCAAGGAGATTAAATATGCCTGAGAAGCAACACCCATCGAGGAAATTGGATGAGTTGAAAAGTGTTTAGATATCACACCTTCTCATACAAGATGTGTCTTAATCAACCAATTCAGACAACCAATCAAACACTTGTAAAATGCGCTATCGAAAGGCATTTTCTAAGAGGATGTTTTAAAAGTCCTTTCACAAGTAGCAAGAAATACGATCCCCCTAAATCCCCCTTAAAAAGGGGGACTTTAAGGCACCTTCCCCCCTTTTTAAGGGGGCTAGGGGGGATCTCTGAGGGCTCAACATCACAGCTACCACCTTTTCAAACACCCTCTAAGGCTCCGGCTAGAAATGGTCGTCTGTAACAGTATTTTGCAAATCTTATACGAAACCTTTAAGGATCACAGATTAATGAAGGTGTAATTCTCGGCGTAGGGGCGTGGCATTCAGACGATTCAGCAACGCCCTTTTTTAACAATTAATCAGGGCTGTGATTGCGACCCTACCATCATGGATTGAACTCCCTCTTTGTACTGATTACATCGCTGATGCGCTAGACATATTTTTGGAATATGAGAGAGCTTGGCTGAGCCAATACCCAAAATGTCTCTTGCTGCTTGTCGCGAAGATTGGCAAAAGACTGGGTTGCCGCGATCGCTGCATCCAGTAGGATAGCGACCTACTCAGTGACAGACGCGACTGCATCTAACGCAGATATGAGCCCTGGCACCAAACTTTGCTGCTGCATTGCCAAGCATGCACTAGCAACAATCTGGTCATGTCATTTCTAAAATGTGTTGCCGGTGACTAGACATCGACTGTTTGCGAGGTCGGCAGTCTAGAACTTTAGATTTTGCTTTAGTAGATAGGAAGGGAAAGATGTCTACGACAATTCGTAAGGCGGGTACGTACTACGTTATCTTAATTTCTGGGGCTGCAGCGTTGGGTGGCTTTTTGTTTGGGTTTGATACGGCAGTCGTGAATGGCGCAGTGGTAGCACTCACAAAAGCATTTAATGCCAGTAGCTGGTTAACGGGACTTGCCGTATCTCTGGCGTTGCTAGGCTCTGCGGTAGGAGCCTTTTGCGCAGGGCAAATTGCTGATCGCTACGGTCGAGTTAAGGCAATGGTGGTGGCATCAGGGCTATTTACCATTAGCGCGATCGGCTCCGGATTTTCCGCTAGCATTTGGGACTTTACCTTTTGGCGGCTCTTGGGCGGCATTGCGGTAGGCATTGCCAGTGTCATTGCACCCGCTTATATTGCAGAATGTTCGCCTGCTCAGATGCGGGGCAGACTTGGATCGCTCCAGCAGATGGCGATCGTCTTGGGTATCTTCATTGCCTTACTGAGTGACTACTTTATTGCCGTATCGGCAGGTTCAGCAGAGCGCCCTTTTTTGTTTGGTATTACAGCTTGGCGCTGGATGTTTTTAACGGCAGCTTTTCCAGCCGTACTCTATGGCATGGCTGTGTTGACAATTCCTGAATCTCCTCGCTATTTAGTGGCTCAAGGGCGAGAGCAAGAAGCCTCAACAGTACTTGCCAAGATTTTGGATGGCAATATCTTGGCAAAAATCGAAGAGATCCGGCAAACCGTATTTCAAGAGCGGAAGCCCAACTTCTCTGACTTGTTGAGGAAAAACGGCGGGCTATTGCCAATTGTTTGGATCGGAGTCAGCCTATCCCTCTTGCAGCAATTCGTTGGCATCAACGTAATTTTCTATTACAGCAGCGTTTTGTGGCGAGCGGTTGGTTTTTCTGAACAAGATTCTCTCAAACTTACTGTCATTACAGGGGCGGTTAATATCATAACCACGTTGATTGCCATTATTTTTGTCGATAGGTTTGGACGTAAGCCCTTACTGCTGATTGGGTCGATCGGCATGACGGTCACGTTAGGGATATTAACGACTATTTTTAGCAATGCCGCCATGGATGCTGCAGGCAATCCACAACTGGTCGGTTCGGCAGGCATCCTTGCACTTTTGGCTGCCAATCTCTATGTATTTTGCTTTGGCTTCTCTTGGGGACCAGTGGTTTGGGTGCTTTTGGGCGAAATGTTTAATAATAAGATTCGGACATTAGCCCTGTCGATCGCTGCCGCTGCGCAGTGGGTAGCAAATTTTGTCGTTTCTACAACCTTCCCCCCCCTCTTGCAATATTTGGGACTGGGGACAACTTATGGTCTTTATACTCTTTCAGCCGCCATCTCCATCTTTTTCGTTGCCTTTTTCATCCAGGAAACTCGAGGCATCGAACTCGAGAAGATGTAATTTGGGGCGTGCAATCTCTGCGCTGCGGCATGACGATATGAATTGCCCTCATCCTAAAAGGGTGTTTGAAAAGGTGCTCGCTGTGATGTTGAGCCTTCAGAGATCCCCCCTAGCCCCCGTGCTTTAGCGAAGCCATGCCGACAGGGCTATACGCACCACTGCGCTAGAAAAAAGGGGAGATCAGCCTCAAAGTCCCCCTTTTTAAGGGGGATTTAGGGGGATCGTGTCTGTTGCTACTTACGAAAGGACTTTGAAAACATTCTCTAAATCCTTGGGGGCATCTCACTTTTGGCACTCATGCTAAATCCCGCTCCCAGTGAGGGCTACAGTGTATATGCATCTCAGGTCAGACGCTAAAATCTTGCCTGATCTCCCTAAATCCCCGTACTTTAGCGAAGCCATGCCGACAGGGCTATACGCACCGCTGCGCTAGAAAAAAGGGGGACTTTGAATCTAAAGCCCCTTTTTTAAGGGGGTTTGAGGGGATCTCCGTGGTTTCGCCTTGAATCTGAGATTTGTGTATACACCCTAGCCTTTTGAAGGGGGATTTAAGGGGATCACATCTATCGCTACTTGCAAAATTGCTTTTTAAGCCGCCGCTAAAGCCACCTAACCAACCACAAATAAAACCCTTCATGTGGCTATAAGGCTCTATTTTTTAAATTTTATTACGATTTGTTTCGTGGTCAACCAAATCATCCGTTAGATCAAACGGTCGTGGCACAGAGTAAGGGCAGCGCACGATACTGTCTGAATTTAATAATCAAAATGCAAGAAATGAATGATTCAAATGATTCAATCGCTGCTTTAACCTTCCCATCAAAACAACGCACCAGAAAAGCTTTCCCCCAAGACACAATTGCAATCCAGTCTGCTTGATTGCAATCAAGCGATGAACGGTAGACTTCAATGCCCTCGTGTTTCAATGTTTGATTCTGCCATGCTGATTCGAGAAGGCTTTACTGACATTGCCATTGTTACTGTCAAAGCATACTAGCACTGGGGTAAGTGTCATACGCTCCCGATCGCTCTTTTCCATTGAAATCTTCATTTCAATAGGGCTATCAATTATGATGCCAACTGAGATCCTGACTAGTCCTGGAATTCTGCAAGATGTACAGATTCTTGTTGCAGACAACGATCGCGACAGTGGAGATCTCTATGCTGTTTTATTTGCCAGCTATGGTGCAAAAGTAACGACGACCAGTTCAATCAAAGATGCATTGGATCTCCTGAATCAGTTCATTCCGGATATTTTGATCTGTGAGCTTAGATTTTTAGGTGAAAGCGTTCACTCATTGATTCAGCAAGCCAGATACCTGTCCCGACATAGTGGCAAACCGATCCCCATCTTAGTTACTTCCACCTGCTCTTCAGAAATCCTGGCTCAACAGTTGACCGAAAAAGTAGAAGCCTATTTACTCAAACCCCTTGACCTGGATCGTTTTGTGAGTGAGGTCTGCAACCTGACCCATCCGTCCATGGTCTCACCCAGTCAAAATTTGATGATGAAGTTGAATATCGATAACAGCTGGATAGACAACTAGAGTGAGGATTTAAAGTCATGCCTCTAAACAGGAAGGCGCCATTAAATATAAAACTACGTAGGATGGGCAAAGCATCGCGTGCCCATCGATCAGCCTAGAGATGGGCAGGGGTATAGCCCTTTGCCTATCCTACATTTGACTACAACTACTTACTTACAGCCTCTGTGTCAAAGCTGTGAAACAAATGCTTCACCAACCTATTCAGTCTTGAGAATGCTCCAGGTTCCCATTGAAGATACCTTTTGTGAGGCGTAGGATATGTTAGACAATGAACACTATGATTAAAACTTATGTTTGAATCCCTGTTTGAATAAACGGTAACTTATACAAATTTGCATAGAACACTCGAAAGTTATAGTAAATGCTTTTCTGCTTTACCTATAAAGGTACAGAGTATACTCGATGCTTTCTGCTTTAGTGAAAAATACCAACCGTTGAATTGGAGAGATTTGTATGATTTCAACCCTAATTAAAGCACCCAGTTTTCACCCGGCTCAACAAGTCAGCTTTGTCGGTGGAGAAGGGATTGTGCAGAGCTACCGACCTGAAGCTGGCAGCTGGATTTATCTGATCAAAATGTCACTGGGGCAAGAGCCTGACTTTGGCAGAGTCGGAGCAGAAACGATGGTGGTGCTTCTCGAAGCGGATTTGCGTGCAGCCTGATTTGAGACAGCATCTACCCTACAAAACTATGCTTCTACAAGCTACGACTGAATGTAAATATCGCTTGAGCTAGACGTGAAGTCTTAATACATTCTGAAACAACTCACACAATTCAAACATTTGCATCAACATCATTTCAAACAGGCTTATGGCATGATGTTTGAAATTAGAAAATGATGACTCATCTCGCACTACTCTATTGAGCCGAAAAAAGATGACTTATTTGCTTTCTCTCTTAACTGCCGAATCCCCTGCTAAAGAATCAAATCAGGCTCTTTGCTATTACATCAATCACACAGATAACACCCAAATTATTCGAGCAATGCGGGGGGCAAAATGTCAATTTGAGCGGATCGTTTTTTCTAAGGAACGTATTTTATTTGAATCGCCACTAGAGTCCTATCTAGAAGTCTATTCTTGCCTAATTAATAGCACACAATCGAGCAAAATTGACTGTAAATCCCTGCATGTCCACGAGAATTTGGATCCAGCAAAGACTCATTGTTAAAGTCTTTAAGTTAAGTGGTTTTCAAAAAAAACAGGAACAAACCAATGAGTCAGCAGATCGACAATTTCACCAACAGCCTTCGAGATAAATTAAACGATATTGATGATCGCCTGTCCTCCGTCAAGATCACCCTAGAATCGGCTTCTCAAGAGACTCAGACAAGCATTGAATCCAAATTGAAAGAGGTGAAAGCTAGGTTAGAAACGAAGCAGCAAGGCTTGAATTTGTACAGAGAAAAGCTGAAAAAGCAAGCAGAAGAAAAGCAAGCAGAAATTAAGTCCAAAGTTGAAGAATGGAAAACGAAGCGGGAAATTGAAGAACTCAATCGTCGTGCAGATCAAGCAGAAGACTATGCTGCCAGCGGTATTGTCATAGCAATGGCAGCGATCGAGGAAGCAGAAGCCGCTATTTTAGAAGCGATCTCCGCCAGATTAGATGCAAGCGATGCCGCAGCAGTTCAATCAACGAAATGAAGTATCATGCGAGTTTTATTCCTTTATCCTCTCTTTCCCAAATCATTTTGGTCGTTTGACAAAGTCCTGGAACTAATTGGGCGCAAAGTTTCGCTTCCCCCTTTGAGTTTGATTACGGTTGCTGCAATCCTGCCTCAAACCTGGGAGTTTCGCTTAGTCGATCGCAATGTTGGCTATGAGCGTGAAGCCGATTGGGACTGGGCTGACTTGGTGATTATTTCGGGCATGATCGTGCAAAAAGACGATATGTTGTGCTTGATTAAAGCGGCAAAGCAACGGGGTAAACGCGTTGCGGTTGGTGGACCCTATGTCACTTCGGTGCCTGAAGCGGCACAAGCGGCAGGGGCAGATTTTTTGGTATTAGATGAAGGTGAAGTCACCCTCCCCCTGCTGGTAGAAGCCCTGGCGCAAGGAAAGACCTCAGGCATCTTGCGCGCCCATGGTGAAAAGCCAGACGTTACCACTACACCCATTCCTCGATTTGATCTGCTGAATCTCAACGCTTACAGCGATATGTCGGTGCAATTCTCACGTGGATGCCCTTATCAGTGTGAATTCTGCGACATCATTGTGCTGTATGGACGCAAACCCCGCACCAAGACACCCGCTCAACTGCTAGCAGAGTTACAAAGACTCTATGATCTCGGTTGGCGACGATCGGTCTTTATCGTAGACGATAACTTCATTGGTAACAAACGCAACGCCAAGCTCATGTTACGCGAACTGGTTCCCTGGATGGCAAAATACGACTATCCTTTCAATCTCTCAACGGAAGCTTCGGTTGATTTAGCCCAGGATCAGGAATTACTAGATCTGATGATTGCGGCAAACTTTCGGGCGGTCTTTTTAGGCATTGAAACACCAGACACGGATAGCCTTTCCCTGACACAAAAATTTCAAAATACCCGCAACTCACTGAAAGAGTCGGTTCAAATTATTAACCGGGCGGGATTGCGGGTGATGGCAGGGTTCATCATCGGGTTTGATGGCGAAAAATCCGGTGCGGGCGATCGCATCATTGACTTTGTTGAAGCCACGGCGATTCCCCAAGCCCTCTTCGGCATGTTGCAAGCCCTACCTGGAACTGCGCTCTGGCAAAGGCTAGAGCAGGAAGGACGCTTGCGAACCGAAGAGACAGCCGTGAGCGGAAAACAAACCACTCTGATGAACTTTATCCCCACCCGCCCTTTAGAGGAAATTGCGCGGGAATATGTCCAGTGCTTCTGGCAACTGTATGAACCCGATCGCTATTTGGCACGGGTTTTCCGTCATTATTTGACGATGACACCCATTCCTCATAAAAGAAAGAAGCCTCAAATGCTGGAACTGATGGAAGTTCGGGCGCTAATCATCATTTGCTGGCGGCAAGGCATCAAGCGCAGTACCCGCTGGCAATTCTGGAAACAGCTATTTACCATCATGCAAAAAAACCCAGGCGTATTCACTCACTATCTCACTAGTTGTGCCCATATTGAGCACTTTCTGGAATATCGTCAGATAATACGGAAAGAAATTGAAGCGGAGTTACTAGACTACTCATCACGTAAAGTGAAAGAGATGATACTGGCAGGATCTAATTCGGTGTAAAACTCATTTTTACTTCTTTTTAGTCAATTGCCTAAATAATTTAATTTTCAATGACTGTAAGTTATAGCACACAAGAACTTGAGTGCTTAGACACTTGCTGTCTCAATGCGTTGATGCTTAAAGTAGACTATGATCGGGGGTGTCTAAGTCTATGCGAGGATTCCCATGAGCTACACCCAGACCCCAGGGAAAACCCTCCGATTCACTATTCGGTTCTCTTTCATTTAGAACATCGGGCTTTTGTTCTGCACGAGCGTGACAATCTAAAAATCAACCGTTGAGTTGACGATCGGTGTGACTGCATCTTCCTGATTGACTGACAAATCTTTTTTGTAGGTTGGGTTTCACGTTGTTCAACCCAACACCAACAGCGGTTGCGTTGGGTTACGCTCACGCCAACCCAACCTACGCAAGAATCAGGATTTGAGGAGTTTTGTCAGTCAATCAGCTGCATCTTCTTTCCTAAAACAGTTGCATCGATTGATTGTACCTAGCCGATCGAACAAATTCAATTTTTAGCTTTTCTTTCAAAGAGGAAAATATTATGGCAAAGTCGGTATGCTATAACCCTGCTCTCACTGAAGAGCCGCGAAACCAACCCATCAAAGTTGTTCCCCTATCACCGAGAGAATCGCTTTTAGGCTGGTTAGAAAGAACAGGTAGGCTTCATTCGGGTGAAACTGATGAATTACTTGATCAAAAAGTATCAGAAGATTTGGATGAATTTCTAGAACCGGACATAGCAATCTTAGAAGATGAGGAAGAACCTTTAATGGATTGAGAAAATATAATTTCCTGACACCACCCTTTTGTAGGAAAGCATCCTTGATCCCTGCCTTCCTCTCATTCTGGCGGATTTTATGTTAGATCTCTCAAATCCTTTAAGGGCTTAGCATTCGGGCAATATTCTTTGCAAGATTGCATCGATTTTTAGCCAAATGCTAAGCCCCTACGCCAGGACAAGACAAACTGAGGTAGAACTAGCCTTTCCTAATCCAAATATCTTAGCTATATAGCCTGATCCAAGTGTGTTTAACTGAAGTGTTCAACAGGGTATTCGCTAGAATAACGATACTCCCTAGATAAACGCTTTTGTGAGGATTGAGGGGCTTATGCAGTTGAATGTAGGCTGTCATCTTTTGTTTGAAGCGATCGCCCCTTCCCCACTGATTTTGATGCTACGACCCCGCAGTGGATTGGGGCAGTGGGTTGTGCGAGAAGAATATCGGTTTGAGCCAACGGTCTCAGGGGTCGAATATATCGACAGCTACGGCAATCTATGTCAACGTTTGATTACCCCTCAAGGGACGTTTCAGGTACATACCACCGCCACGGTTGAGACATCAGATGCCATTGATATTGAGCCAGGTGCAGCCTTCGTACCCGTTCAAGAATTACCGGATTATACCCTCCAGTTCCTCTTACCCAGCCGCTATTGCCAATCAGATTTGCTAGGTCATTTAGCAAACGAAATTATCGGTGATATTGCGTCTGCCTACGATCAAGTAGAAGCTATTCGGAGTTGGATTCATACTCACATCGAGTATCGCTACGACACCAGTAATGCTTCTACATCCGCGCTGGAAACGGTAAAAACCCGCATGGGCGTATGCCGTGATTTTGTCCATCTAGGCATTGGATTATGTCGGAGTTTGACCATTCCAACCCGTATGGTGGTTGGTTATCTCTACCAACTAAAGCCCATGGATCTCCACGCTTGGTTTGAAGCCTTTGTCGGGGGGCGCTGGTATACTTTTGATGCAACCCAGCCAGAGCCACGCGGGAATCGGATTGCGATCGCCTATGGTCGAGATGCTGCAGATGTTGCCCTGGCAACCCAGTTTGGACCGATTACCTTAACTGAAATGAAAGTATGGGTTGATGCTTCTGAATCCATTCATAGTTAGGTCATGAATTATGAACTACAATGAAAGCATATAAACAGCGACAACGCTACACGTTGCGAGGCACCAATATGGATGCCAATGAAGTTTTGAAACGATATGCAGATGGGGAAAGAAATTTCAGATTGCAAGATTTGCAAGGTCTGAATTTTATCCAAGCAAATTTGAGTGGAGTTGACTTTACTGGAGCAAATCTGAACGGGGCAGATTTGAGCAATTCAGATCTCAGCAACGCTAATTTTAATTGGACGACCTTGAGAGGGGCTAATCTCAGTGGAGCCAATTTTCAAGGAGCAAAAATGCCAGATGGCAGAATGCACAATGATTACTTGGAATCTGCCAATTTCTTTGGGGTCTGAATCAACAATCTGTTGCTGATTAAGTAGAGGGTTTCCATCAAGTTAGAGACAAGTGTAGGTTTGGTTGAGGCATGAAACCCAACGCCCGCATAGGTTACGCTAACGCTAACCTATCCGGGAACTTATTCAGGCTATCTACTTAACGGTGCCATTCATCTGAATAACGCCGTTAAAAATAGCATCATCTGCGGTTAATGTTTTAAAATAACTGGAGAAGCGTGATGTCAAAGAAACAAAAAGGCAACAGAGAATCCAAAAAACCAAAAGGACTCTTTGCCAAGCATAAAACAAGCTTTGAAGTGCCTATTGGCAAGATAGCAGAGCTACTCTCGGACAATACAAAATAGAATTTTGCTGATGTCTTTTGGCCTTGTTTTTCCTCGGTAAATGTGACCTCTCGATTATTTTAGACGCCCACCACTTATTTAAGATAAGTAGGTGGGATTTTTTTAATCAATCAAATAACCCAACAAATGGAACATGGCTTTGTCAGAGTGAAAGAGTCATCTCTAAATATTCAGGAAAATTTCAATATGAGTGCTTCCAATATTGATGCTGCGTTGCCAGTTAAACTACTGGTTTTGTTTGCTTGCGTTAGCACGATCGCCTTATGTCTACCCCTTCCTTTAATCAGAGCAGACCTCGAGGAGAGGGGATGACTTCTTTCCATAAAGCAATGCCTAGAATCTACGGTCTCTAGTGCAAGCTGGTTGAAATCACTGCGCCGCGATCGGTCATTCCAGAAGCCCGTGGGATAGGAATGACTCCTAACTCCCTCAAAATAGTTGCTTAACTTACACCCCAAAGTACTAGTGGTCTGTCAAGACTGTTTTGAGAGTTTAAAAATCCCCAAAACATCGCAAAAATGGTTTTTGTAGATTTGAGTCACCCCTCAACTCTATCCTGACGGACTATCAACCTCTATCGACTCTGAAAAAACTTCTTTACCCTAATTGGGTATCTTAGGTAATTATCCTCAATATTTTGTTATATTAGTTTACATGGTGTAACAGGTGATGCCTAGAGCTGTTCCTAGTAATGACAACCTAGAGCCTACGCAACCAATGGAACAAGCCCTATCCACTTCAGAACAAAGTTTCAAGACGATTAGTTGATTGTCAGGCTCACATTATTTACCCAAATTGGGTCATTGGAGATGCTATGGACGAGATGGACGAACTGACTTTAGAGCAGGAATTCAATCTTAGAGGCTTTGCAGACCAGGTAAAGCTGATGTCCCGCGAACAAGCGCAAGAATTCCTCATCGAACAGTACAAGCTCATGATGCTTCAGAAAATCATGTTTCAGCAGATTTTGAAACAGGAATGGAGATTGGGTTCAGACTTTGCTTCGCTTTAAACTGGCAAGTCATGCTCATGCTTCACGCTTCAATCAATTCCTATCACCCCAAAACTTGGAGTTACTCTCATGACAAGTTCTACCAAAAGATTTCCCACTTCTATCGATCGCAATGCTTGGATTTGGGGATTTACTCCCCAAGCTGAGACTTGGAATGGTCGTTTTGCAATGCTTGGTTTCGCGTCTGTTCTCCTGATCGAACTATTTTCGGGTCAGGGCATCCTTCACTTCTGGAATGTGTTGTAAATCAACCCACTCACTCATTCAGCTGATTGGGTTAACCATCTCTTGTGGTTAGCTCAGCCAGCACTAACCACTCGCTTTTGGTGAAATAATGGCTAAGTTTTTGCGATCGATTGTCGTCCCTAAAGCGATACAGGATAGATCCTGCGTGGGTGCCTTGAAAGATCGACTGGATTGGGGCGAACCTGCCCTAACCATTGTTGATGTGAGAGATAGAAACGCTTTCAATACGGGTCACATTATGGGAGCGATCGTGATGCCCCTAAATGAACTGGTTGCCCGTGCCCGTGCTAGCCTTGAGCTGGTTCGTGACATCTATGTTTATGGTGAGACGGATGAGCAGACTGCTGAAGCCGCGTCTGAACTGCGTGATGCCGGATATCAGCATGTTGCTGAACTCGTAGGTGGCTTAACTGCTTGGAAAACTGCCAACTATCCGATCGACGGAACCTATGCTGCGATCGGATAATCTTGAATGCTTTTCCGACCAGGTTTTTCGAAGTTAATCATTTCTAGCCTGTTTGGATCTCCCATTTTTTCCAATTCAGTGAATCGATGGGAGTTCAACTTTTATGGAGGGTGCAAACACCTCGGTTCCAGCTTTCCTGAGCAAGGCGTTTATCCATTCAAAGTCTTCTCCCGCTCTGGGCCACGGTGTATATACAAATCTCAGGTCAGAGATTAGATTCTTTGAGATTCTCCCTACCTTAAAAAGCCACGGTGTACATATAACTCCCTCAGAATGGTTGCCTAACTTACGCCCCAAAGTCTAGTCTTCCTTTTTTCTAGAGCAGTGCTGCGTATAGCCTATCGGCATGGCTTCGCTAGAGCACGGGGATTTAGGGTGAGGATTGCAGAAGTGGGATGCTCTCAAAACAATAGCTCTTGATGGACGATCGTTCACCGTTTCTCGTTTGGCACTGAAATGTAGAAATTGAATACGATTACTTTTCATGTCGTAGTCAACCGAATCAACCCAAAAATGAAACAGCGTTCTGCCACGCTAAGTAGGTAGCCCTAATTAATTGCAAGAAAGGGCTTTGGGGCTGCGCCCCCAGGCAGGGGGTTTTACCCCCTCTACCCCCAAAAACATCTTCAATTTAATTTAGCCCAGCTACTTAGTAACGGAGATGAGACATCCTTGAAGATTTACAGTTCATTAGAATCGCCTTTCTGCAAAGCTCTTATTTTTCTCAAGCTTATAAACTGGTTAGGCTACAACACTCAGAACTGATTGTCATGCTCAGGTAACGATCGCGATAAAGGAAAAAATGCCTACGAGAACATTCGCTCAATCGTTTTGGAATCCTCAAATAAGGACATGATCCATGCTACCCAAACTTACCGCTCACGACTTTGAATTAACACTTGAACAGCAGTTTATACTGGCTCGCTATACCCACCTCGCCAATCAAGCTTCTACGGAAGAATTACGCACAAGCTTCTTAGAAATTACTCGCCAATTAATGGTGAAAGAGAATCTGATTCGATCGCTGGTAAAGGCTGGGAGCTAATGAGCCAGGATAAAGCAACTAGGGAACGGCTTGATGCCGCCAACCTAACGACGGAAACTGTTTGCCAAAGAGTGAAAAATTGATAGAACAGGATTTTGTGGGCAATGCCTATCCTCCAAAAACATTCGTTGATTGCTGCTTTTCAACTCGATGAGTCGCCAACCCATGTCTATCCATATGCCGATGACAATGTAAAACCCGATCGATCTCCCTACAAAATGATCATCGATTTGACGCTCGTACCTTTGTTTTGCAAGCATTAGTGCATTTTTGCAAAGGCATGATGCAATCCTTTGAGCGCTCTACTCTGCATCTCTACGTCCAGAAGAAACTTTAGAAAAAATGGGTAATCATTATGCCAATTAAAGACCAACCGACTCCTCCCCGTTCTCGTTTAATTAGTAATATTTTTTTGGCACTAGGAGCGGGACTTCTAATTGCCAATTTCATATTGCCTTTGGTATTAGGTTCTCAGATTCCCGGTGTTCCTTACAGCCTGTTTATTCACCAGGTGGAAGAAGGCGATGTTGCACGTGTGCAAGTGGGACAAAATCAAATTCAATTCCAGCTAAAAACCAGCGGTGACCAGGTTGGGCAAGTGTTCTCAACCACCCCTATCTTTGATTTAGGTTTGCCCAAGTTGCTCGAAGAAAAGGGTGTTGAATTTGCGGCGGCTCCACCGCCCAAGAATGGTTGGCTAACAAGTTTATTGGGCTGGGTGATTCCCCCGCTAATTTTTGTGGGGATTTGGCAGTTTTTTGCGCGTCGCGGTGGTGGTGGCGCTCAGGGAATGCTCTCGATCGGCAAAAGTAAAGCCAAGGTCTATGTTGAAGGAGAATCCGCCAAGACCACTTTTACGGATGTGGCAGGTGTGGAAGAAGCCAAGGCTGAATTAGTTGAGATTGTGGATTTCCTCAAAACGCCAGGACGTTATACCCAGATTGGGGCGCGAATTCCCAAGGGTGTGCTGCTGGTGGGTCCACCAGGGACAGGGAAAACCCTATTGGCAAAGGCGGTTGCCGGAGAAGCAGGAGTTCCGTTTTTCAGTATTTCTGGTTCTGAGTTTGTGGAAATGTTTGTCGGTGTGGGGTCTTCTCGAGTGCGAGATCTGTTTGAGCAAGCCAAGAAGCAGGCTCCCTGTATTGTGTTTATCGATGAGCTAGATGCGATCGGTAAATCGCGCAGTACTAGCGGCTTCTACGGCGGCAATGATGAGCGGGAACAGACGCTGAACCAGTTACTGTCTGAGATGGACGGCTTTGCAGTGGAAGATGCTACTGTGATTGTGTTGGCAGCCACCAATCGTCCTGAAATCCTCGATCCTGCGCTTCTGCGACCGGGACGGTTTGATCGACAAGTGTTGGTCGATCGCCCAGCTTTGTCTGGACGAGAAGCGATTCTCAAAATCCATGCCCAGAAAGTGAAGTTGGGTGAGGATGTAGATTTGAGGGCGATCGCGACCCGGACCCCTGGCTTTGCCGGAGCAGACCTAGCAAACTTGGTGAATGAAGCGGCGCTGTTGGCAGCGCGTAACGGGCGACAGGCAGTAGCGCAGACAGACTTCGCCGAGGCGATCGAGCGGGTGGTGGCTGGACTGGAAAAGAAAAGCCGCGTCCTCAACGAGAAGGAAAAGAAAATCGTTGCCTATCACGAAGTTGGTCATGCTCTGGTCGGTCAACTGATGCCGGGGAGTGGTCGGATCGAAAAAATCTCCATTGTCTCCCGTGGGATGGCAGCCCTGGGGTATACCCTGCAATTGCCCACAGAAGATCGATTTTTGATGGATGAAGCAGAATTGCGGGGACAGATTGCTACGTTACTGGGGGGACGATCGGCGGAAGAAATTGTGTTTAACAGCATTACCACTGGTGCATCCAATGATTTGCAACGAGCTACTGACTTAGCTGAGCAAATGGTGACAACCTTCGGCATGAGCAAAATCCTCGGTCCAGTAGCATACCAGCAAGGTACACGACCAATGTTTTTGAATGATGGGATGCCCAATGCCCGTCGTTCTATGAGTGAGGAAACTGCCCAGGCAATCGATCGTGAGGTCAAAGAAATTGTCGAAGCTGCCCACCAACAAGCATTGGAGACGATCAAACACAACCGGGATTTGATGGAAACCATCACAATGCAACTTTTGGAAACCGAAGCGATCGAAGGCGAGAAACTTCATCAGTTACTCAGCCAGGTTCAGGCGATGCCAGTCATTTAAGTGGTGCTGAATCGCAGTGTGAATTGGAAGAAGTTTCAATTCACACAACTCCAAATTCATACCTAGAATCAGCAACGCCGTCATTTAAGACGAGGGATGTGTCGGAGAGCATCGGAAATCACCATCCTGACTCTCTGACACAAGCCACAGAAGCACCACGGATGTCCGACTCATTCAATGTTCTAACTCAACTTGGAGTATCTTATGTCTTCTTCTTTAACTCAGGGTATTCTCGTCACGATTATTGGTGAAGCGGTTCTACAGGATCGTCTAATTCAACTGCTGACACAAATCGGTGTGTCTGGCTATACGCTTATTCCGGCGCAGGGCGCCGGAAGCCATGGACGACGCATGGGTGATATGGCTGGCTATAACACCAACATCGAGATCACCACTATTGTTGATTCAGAGACCTGTGAGCAACTGCTCAAAGAACTCAAACCCTTTCAGACGACTCATGCCTTGATTGCGTTTCGACAAACCGTAGATGGTTTGTTTGACTAGGACTTGGTTAAAACAATATCTTAGAGAATTTTATTGCTCAATCACTGCTACTGACAATGAAATAGAAACTCACTGATAAAGACTGGCATTCTGCCAGTCTTTAATTGATAGAAGCTCTATTGAGAATACTACGTAATTTAATTAATTAATTAAACGTATTGTCAAACGGTAATCCGTTATACTAGTGAGTGTTAGCAGATAATCGTTAACAAACGACGAAGTTAACAAATGACACAAACTAGGTGAAATACATGGCTGATATTGTTGATACTGCCGTTAAGGCTGGTTCTTTCAGCACCCTGGTTGCTGCCGTCAAAGCTGCTGGCTTGGTCGATACCCTTAAAGGGACGGGACCATTCACAGTGTTTGCACCCACGGATGAGGCATTTGCCAAATTGCCAGCAGGCACGGTGGATGGACTACTCAAAGACATTCCCCAACTCAAGAAAATTCTGACCTACCACGTTGTCTCAGGCAAGGTGATGGCGGCAGATGTTACGAAGCTGAAGTCAGCGACAACCGTTGAAGGATCAGATGTAAAAATCGATGCCTCTCACGGCGTTAAGGTGAACAATTCCATGGTCACAACTGCTGATGTGGCAGCTGACAACGGTGTCATCCATATCATTGATGCTGTTTTGATGCCTGCGTAAGCAAACGCTTAAATAGCGAATGCGGTTGGATTTTATCACTCCATAGCGAATCTGGTTGAATTGAGAGAGAGGGGTTCCTGGAACTCTCCTCCAATAGATTTGACTCTCACAAGTCGTCCAAGATTGCTATTTTGAGTTCTTGTCAGAGGAGTGGGTTCTGCCTACTCCTCTGTTAAGGCTATGAGCACTTCATCCATGCCCCAATGTATCCAATTGTGATAAGTAGCTAGGTGCAATTAAATATAAGGTTGGTTGCATGCCTCAACCCAATTTCCGCATGGGTTACGCTAACGGTCTTTTGGCATCGCTTCGCTAACGCTAACCCATCCCGGATTTCAATCAACCCATCCACTTATCTATTTTTATGTTTCTAAACTCCCACTTTTTTGGAGGCTTTGATTATGTCGTTTACTCTTAATTCGGCTCGCGTCATTTTTCCTGACACTCAAGTTGCTGAAGCAGTTCCAGAGACTGTGAAATCATTCAATCAGCTCAGTGCGGAAGATCAGTTGGCGTTGCTTTGGTTTACCTACACCGAAATGGGCGTTACGATTACTCCCGCTGCTATGCAGGTTGTCAATATGGCCTTCGCAGACAACGTCCTTACCCAAATCAAACAAATGCCAGCTTTGGAGCAAACCCAGGTGATGTGTGATTTGGTTAATCATACAGATACGCCTATTTGCCAAACCTATTCGTCATTTGGCACCAATGTGAAGTTGGGCTTCTGGTATCAGTTAAGCGATTGGATGAAACAGGGAATCGTAGCTCCCATTCCAGTCGGCTATCAGATGTCTGAAAAGGCATCCGATTTGTTCCAAGCCATGCGTCAACTCGAAGGCGGACAGCAACTTACTGTATTCCAGGATGTAGTCATCAATATGGGGTATGCTCCAACGGGGCACACGCCAAAAGTCAAAGAGCCTGTAGTTCCACCTCAAGAGTCTGCACTGCAAACCAAGGTCAACATTAAAGGCATTAAGAATGTAACTGTCCTAAGCTACATGAACCATATGAATGCTTTTGACTTCCAGGCAGCTGTGGCTTTATTTGCTGAAGAGGGTGCCCTGAAACCTCCTTTTCAGGAGCCGATCGTTGGTCAGGAAAACATTCTCGCGTACATGCGCGAAGAATGTTATGGACTAAAGCTGCTACCAGCGGAAGGGATTTCGGAGCCAGCCGAAGGTGGATTCACCCAAATTAAAGTGGCGGGAAAAGTGCAAACTCCCTGGTTCAGCGATAGTGTTGGCATCAACCTGGCATGGCGATTCCTGCTCAATCCCGAAGGTAAGATTTTCTTTGTGGGAATTGACTTGCTGGCGTCTCCTCAAGAGCTCCTGAAGTTGGGTGTCGTTCGGTAGAATACTCAATCCAGAAAACCCTCCCAAACTATTCACTCCCAAACCATTCGCTCCTGAACCGTCGTTCACCTAATATCGATTACCTCTATATTATCCAACTCTTCGACCTAGACTCTGTTAGTCGGTACCAATGAATACCTCGGTTCCTTGATATCTCTATCCAGTAGGTAGCTTGAATGAGCTGTAAAAAATGGGGTTGGGGCGCAACCCCAACCCCAAAAAAGTAGGTTCAATTCAATTACAGGTTTCTACTTACTGTGGCTCAATTGACTATAAAATAATGACAATTGCAATGACTTCTTCTTAAGGCTTAAGTATATAATTTTGCGATTTTTACAAAACGCTACGTAGTTGCAGGATAATTCTTAAGATAGATGAGAATTGAGCGTAATTTGACTTACTATCCTCAATACATAGTAAGTTTGTTTGAGATGATTGCTTTAATTATTAATCCAGTAAGCTCAACTTCCCCACTGAGCCGAAGTACCAGCTCGTTCACAACGATCGTGCTAGATCAAAGCACGACCAGCCAACACACCTGTCCATGCTGCGGTTACACTCTGCTCCGTCATATGCGATTGGGTGGCTTGTTCTGGCATTGTCGGCATTGCTATGAAGTGATGCCTGCCTGGGCGTATCTAAAGAGCGTGGGGCGATCGCTCAGCGTAAAGACTGGTTGATTGGACCTGGCTGCCTACGTATCAGACTCAACTTAAGTTATCCAAGGGAATTATGAAAGCACTACTGCTCTACCCTCAATTTCCTCAGTCCTTTTGGTCTTACGATCGCTTCATGGAAATTGCAGGTCTTAAGGCAGTGATTCCGCCTTTGGGAATTATCACAGTGGCAGCCCTGTTACCACAAGAGTGGGAGATTCGCTTCCGCGATCGCAATGTTGGCTGTGAAACCGAGGCAGATTGGCAGTGGTGTGATCTGGTCATCCTCTCTGCCATGCTGGTCCAAAAAGCAGATTTTCAAGACCTGATTCGGAAAGCTGTCCAGTTAGGAAAGAAAGTCGCTGTAGGCGGGCCGTACCCAACTTCGGTTCCTCAGGATGCTCTGGATGCTGGCGCCCATTTTCTGATTTTGGATGAAGGGGAAATGACAGTGCCGTTGTTTCTGGCAGCACTCAGCCAGGGTGAAACCCAGGGGATCTTCCGTTCCCCGGAGAAACCGGATGTCACCCATAGCCCAATGCCGCGCTTTGATTTGCTCCAGCAAGACGCCTACTTAATGATGGCAATCCAGTTTTCGCGCGGGTGTCCCTTCAACTGCGAATTTTGTGACATTATTTCTCTCTACGGTCGCAAGCCCCGCACCAAGGAACCTAATCAAGCTCTAGCGGAGCTGCAAACCCTTTATGACCTCGGTTGGCGTGGCTCTCTCTTCATCGTAGACGACAATTTTATTGGCAATCAGCGGAACGTCAAACGCTTTCTGCGAGAGCTAACTCCCTGGATGCAGCAGCACAATTATCCTTTCAGTTTTATTACAGAAGCTTCTGTCAATTTGGCAGAGGATGACGAGATGCTTCAGTTGATGGCGGAGGCAGGTTTTTATGCTGTCTTTCTCGGTATCGAAACGCCTGACCAGGATAGTCTCCAGGTGACTCGCAAACTGCAAAATATGCGCAATCCTCTGGTAGACGCCTGTCGCAAAATCAATGAGGCGGGGTTGTTGATCTACGCTGGGTTCATCCTCGGTTTTGATGGAGAGAGATCGGGCGCAGGCGATCGCATTCAATCCTTTATTGAACAAACCAGTATTCCTCAACCCATGCTGGGTATTCTTCAGGCATTGCCTAACACAGCACTCTGGGAACGACTGCAAAAGGAACAGCGGTTGATTGAAAGCAACAGCCATCCCACAGGCGACCAAAATACCTTGATGAACTTTGTACCGACGCGTCCCATTACTGAAATTGCCAGGGAGTATGTTCAAGGGTTTTGGCGGCTGTACGAGCCGCAGAGCTATCTCAGACGATGTTTGCAGCAATGCCTCAAGATTCGATCGCCAAAACATCGTAAGCAAGCCATGCAATTTCCCTTACATAAGGGGTTACGGTTAATTGCCCAACTCATTTGGCATCAAGGCATACGTCGTTCTGAAATTCGCGGACAATTTTGGCAGCAACTCTTGATTATTCTGCTGAAGAAGCCGCAGATGCTCGATATGTATTTAGGCTTATGTGCGGCTGGTGAACATTTTTGGGAGTACCGGGCATTAGCGAGAACGCGGATTACCCAGCAGCTTGGCTATGATCCGCTTCAATCTTTTGCGGCATCGGATTTGCAGACAGACGCGATAGGGATCGCTCCCGGGCAGCCGCTCGATTCTCTACCGCATGATCCGGTTCTAGCAACTGGTTCAAGTGCAGGAGGCGATCGTAATCTCATCGCTCCACGGGTAATTCATTAATTGCAATCATCCCTCGCGGCTGAGCCGATAAAAGACGCCAAGAAGTATTGCAAGAATGGTGCTGTGCTGCCAATTAAGCGTTGTCCAAAGGTGCGTCGATTTGGTCTAAATTTTTAGGCAAGCTTCGCAATTGATGCGCCGAGTCCTGATTGATAAAGCTTAGAAAACTCTGGTCATCGGACTCTTCAGCCGTTGGTTCTGAGTTCGAATCTCATACCAATTTAAATTGAGAATATGACACTTAGGAGATCCCCCTAAATCCCCCTTAGAAAGGGGGACTTCAAGACTGGCTTGGGTTTCCCCCCTTTTTTCTAGCGCAGCGGCGCATATAGCCTGTCGGCATGGCTTCGCTAAAGCGCGGGGGCTAAGGGGGATCTAGATCTGTCGCAAACACAAATCAAATTGGTATCAGATCACCAATTTGCCCCCACAGGTGAAAGCTTTAGCGTCTTAAGAAAGATTTGAAAATGAAGGTTCTGCGCCTCCAGTGTGATACGCTACATTGACCTGGCGTTGGGAAAGTCCGGTGCGATCCCGGTACTGTGCCGCAACTGTAATGCGATCGAAGAGGAAAATCTTAGAACTGAGGAGAAAAATCGCGATCGATTTTAAGTCCAATTTTCTAATCGCTCTTCCAAGATTGGCTGAGTCAGAATGCCAACCTCAGACATGTGCTCAAGGGCATGGGGCTGTTAATTCTCTGCGTTGCACGGAGAAGGAGAAAGTGATGAATTGGCTGACTGAAGCAAATGTTTGTCCTGGGTTATTTTATGGGACTCCGGCGCGAGACGGTTTTTTGATTCGGATCCGGACGCCGGGTGGATGGCTCAATCCTCAGCAGGCACGACACATCGCAACACTTGCCGAACAATGGGGTTGTGAAACCATTCAAGTCACCAATCGGGCGAATCTGCAAATTCGCTCAGTTCAGACATCGCCTACCTTGGAAGCATTTCAAGCTCTACAACAGGTTGGCTTAGCAGCCCAAAATCCTGAGGTTGATCATCTCCGCAACTTGATGAGCAGTCCAACCGCAGGGATTGATCCTCAAGAATGGATAGACACTCGTCCTCTGGTACAGGCATTAGATACTTACATTCAACACCATGCAGAACTGGCTCAACTCCCTGCCAAATTGAGCATTGGCATCGATGGGGGCGGCGCCGTGGGTATTGGCACCCGTGCTCCCCTTGCCTGGGAGCACCGCTATAACGAGATACAGCTTTCAGCGGTTTTAGCCAATGTGCCAGAAAATAGGCAACAACGAACACCGAGGGAAAAGGTGTATTTCCGCTTAGCGCTGGGAGGCGATAAACAGTTGTGGGATACACCGATCTTGATTGCGCCGGATGAGTGTGTCTCGATCGTTGCGGTGTTGATGAGGGTTTACCTCGACTATGTTTGTTCGCATCCGACCGCCGCTAAAAAGCCCCGCATGAAGCATCTACTCCAAGAGTGGGGTCTGGAAACCTATCTGGATCGGGTCAGCGATCGCCTCGAACAGCCTCTACGGCGAGTCACGGAGGTGCGAAAGCCCCTGCCCACTCAACCCTATGGTCATTTGGGCGTGCATCCACAACGACAAACCGGTTTGTCTTATATCGGCACAGGAGTACGGTTGGGGCAATTGACGATCGCCCAACTCCTAGGGTTAGCGCAACTGGCAGAAACTGTTGAGCCCGGTCAGATTTGCCTGACCCCCTGGCAAACGGTGTTGCTACCCAATATCCCTAACGAGCAAGTGTCTGATCAATTGCAAAAGCTAGCATCTTTGGGATTGCCGATTTCTGTCAATCGCGTTGATGCGGCGATCGTCGCCTGTGCGGGCAAACCGGGCTGTGCTGCTGCTGTCACCCAAACCCAACCTCATGCACTAGCATTAGCGGACTATCTCACCCGACAAGTAACGCTGGATCGTCCCGTCAATATTCATTTGACCGGATGTCCAAAGTCTTGTGCTCAGCCTAGCCCTGCGGAAATCACGCTATTGGGTACAACGATCGAACGACCCAATGAAATGATTGAAGGTTATCACATCTATTTGGGAACTCATTCCCAATCATCACTGCCACAATTCCATAGCATTCCAGCAGCAGACGTCCCATCTTTAATCGAGCAACTCCTGAATCAATATAAAAACTATCGATACAGTTCTGATGAATCATTAGATGAATTTATTAATCGCAATTCAATCAAGCAATGATCAAACCATTAAACTGTCAAAACCCAAAAGGCGAAGGTAAAGAGAGAATGCAATTAGACAGCCTTCGTCCCTATTCACTCCTTCCACTACCCCTTTCTCTATGGATTACATCCGCAACGGCGACGATATCTACCGCAAATCTTTTGCCATGATTCGTGCAGAAGCTAATCTTGATCGCTTGCCTGATGATTTAGCCCAGGTTGCTGTGCGGTTGATTCATGCTTGTGGGATGACTGATATTGTGGAGGATCTGGCAGCTTCTCCCGGTGCAGTTCAGGCGGGACGGCAAGCCCTGGCAGCCGGGGCACCGATTTTCTGTGATTCGCAAATGGTGGCAAATGGCATTACGCGCAAGCGATTACCTGCAAATAACGAGATTATTTGTACGCTGCATCATCCTGAAGTGCCAGATATCGCTCAGCGCATTGGGAATACGAGATCGGCAGCAGCGCTGGATCTGTGGCAAGCGGGGATGGTAGGTGCCGTCGTGACGATCGGCAATGCCCCCACCGCCTTGTTTCGGTTACTGGAATTGTTGGATCAGGGAGCACCCAAACCAGCGTTGATTCTCGGGTTTCCAGTAGGGTTTGTGGGTGCTGCCGAGTCCAAGGCAGAGTTGGCAACTGATAGTCGGGGAGTCCCCTTTATCACCCTGCACGGGCGGCGAGGCGGGAGTGCGATCGCTGCCGCCGCGATCAATGCCTTAGCCAGCGAGAATGAATTGTAACTCCTCATCACCCCCAAGGACTCCACCATGACAGAAACCCAACTTGTTCCTCCTCCAGGTCGGCTCTACGGCTTAGGGATTGGTCCCGGTGATCCGGAACTACTGACCCTGAAAGCCCACCGGATTCTGACCTCGGTGCCTGTGATCGCTTACCCCACCATGGAAAATGGCAAAGTACTGGCACGGGCGATCGTAACTGATTTTATTCGTCCTGAACAAATTGAAATTCCCATGCCCTTACCGTTTAGTGTGGAGCGATCGTCGCAGCCCTACTACGATCTTGCTGCAGAAAAGATTGCCGAACACCTGACTGCCGGGCGGGATGTCGCGGTGCTCTGTGAGGGTGAACCGATGTTGTACGGCTCCTTTATGTATTTGTTTCAGCGATTGGCAGGACGATTTCCTACAGAAGTGGTGCCGGGGATTTCTTCGACCATGGCAAGTGCGGCAATGCTGGGTGCCCCGATCACGTTCCGGAATGATGTGCTGAGCATTATGCCTGCCACATTGGATGCTGAGACCTTGCGCGATCGCTTGGCTGTGGCGGATGCAGCGGTGATTATTAAACTGGGCAGACATTTTGCCAAAATCCGAACCCTTCTTGAGGAGTTGGGACTCCTTGATCGGGCGCTTTATATTGAACGAGCAACCCAGCCTAATCAGCGCATTGTTCCGATTACCGAAATTGACCCGGCAGAAGTCCCCTATTGGTCACTCATTCTCATCCCCAGCCAAACGCAACCTCAATAAAACCGCTGATAATAGAAGCACGCTTCTCTCCCGCTCTGATATTGTTGCCATGACTTCTTCACAATCCGAATCTCGCATGTCGCCCTTTGTACGCGCTCATACTCTACCGCCCCTGGAGAATGGCGATCGCTTGACCCGTCGCGAATTTGAGCGCCGTTATTGCGCCATGCCAGAAGTGAAAAAAGCCGAATTGATTGAAGGAGTCGTCTACATGGCATCCCCATTGCGCTTTAAACCTCATGCCGAACCCCATGGTCGTTTGATTACCTGGCTGGGTGTTTACCAAGCGACGACCCCCCAGGTACTGATGGGGATTGAGCCAACAGTGCGGCTTGATATTGATAACGAACCTCAACCCGATGGGGTGTTGCTGATTAGCCCAGAACGGGGCGGGCGCGCTCGGTTCAGCCAGGACGGTTATCTTGAAGGAGCACCGGAATTGGTGGTAGAAATTGCCGCCAGTAGTGTCAGCATTGATCTAGGCGATAAGAAGCGGGCATATCGGCGCAATGGCGCGCAAGAATATATCGTTTGGCAAGTCTATGACGAAAAAATTGACTGGTTTCACTTACAGGAAGGTGATTACGTTGCGTTATTGCCAGATTCGCAAGGAGTGATTTGCAGTCAGGTGTTTCCAGGGTTGTGGCTGGATGTGTCAGCAATGCTGCAAGGGAATATGCAACAGGTCCTGGCAGTTTTGCAAGCAGGCGTGACTTCGGCAGCCCATCAGGCATTTGTTCAACCTACCATTGAACCAGAATCTTGAACATCCTTGATCAACCATCACCGCGATCGTCATTGAACTGCTACCACAATGCTCCGTACCACGAATCCGCCTGCGATTGTTATTTTGGGAGAAGCCAGTGTTCCCGTTGCCCGTCAAATCCAAGGGGTGCTTCCAGACGCTGAAATATATGGGCTAGCAAGTCGCACTCAGTCTGCTACCGTGACCTATGACAATTTTGGCGAAACAGTGCGGCAGTTATTTCAAGCAGGCACTCCAATCGTAGGGATTTGTGCAGCGGGGATTTTGATTCGCACGATCGCCCCACTACTTTCTAATAAATGGCAAGAACCGCCCGTGCTGGCGATCGCAGAAGATGGCAGTGCCGTGGTGCCCTTGCTGGGGGGATTGCAAGGAGTGAATCATCTGGCACGGCAAATTGCGGCTGAGTTACAGGTTGAGCCTGCCATTACCACAACTGGAGAGATTCGATTTCGTACTGCCCTGTTGTCACCGCCGCCAGAATACCGTTTACTGAATCCCGATGATGCCAAGACCTTTCTTGCCGATTTGTTGGCAGGGGCAACGGTCAAACTGATGGGTCATGCGCCCTGGCTAGAAAGCAGTCGCCTACCGCTTTCACCCGAAGGCAGCCTGACAATTCAGATTGTCTCCAATTCCCAGACCGAAATCCAACCCAGTCCAGCGTGTTTGATATATCAGGTGGTTGACATCGCAGCATCCACTCAACAGTCCATCATTCGATCCCGTCCCCCTACTACGGCTGAGTCGTTGGTTCAATCATTAGCTGAACCAACGACTCAGTTCACATCGGGGAAATTGGCGATCGTGGGGACGGGTCCCGGTAGTGCTGACTGGATGTCACCCGAAGTCCAGAAGATTCTGCAAACTGCGACTGATTGGGTCGGTTACAAAACCTATCTCAACCTGGCAGAACCCTGGCGCAAAGCCCATACCGTGCGGCACGAGTCAGATAATCGGGTGGAACTCGATCGCGCCTGTGTGGCGCTCGATCTAGCCGCCAAAGGAGGCACTGTGGCGATCGTCTCCTCTGGCGATCCAGGCATTTACGCCATGGCGGCGGCAGTGTTTGAAGTGTTGGAGCGGGATGCTAAACCCGAATGGGCAAAGATTGAAATCCGGGTCTGTCCGGGCATTTCGGCAATGCAAGCCGCCGCTGCCCAGGTAGGTGCGCCGCTTGGGCATGATTTTTGTGCCATTTCCCTCTCGGATATTTTGAAACCCTGGGATGTGATTGCTCAACGATTGAGCGCAGCAGCGCAAGCCGATTTTGCGATCGCGCTCTACAATCCAGTTTCCCAACAACGCACCTGGCAATTGGAGAAAGCCAAAGAATTGTTGTTGCAGTGGCGATCGCCTCAAACTCCCGTGGTCTTTGCCCGCAACCTGGGTAGACCTGGACAAACCGTAACTGTGAAACTGCTAGACCATTTGACGATCGATGATGCCGACATGCGAACGGTGATTTTAATTGGTTCCAGCCAAACTCGCATCGTGCAACAGCGCGCAGGAACTCAATGGGTGTATACGCCTCGCCACTATTCATCCATTTGTTAGCTGGTTGAGTAATGGGTGGGGGCACTTGCATCATTGGTATTAGGAGGGCTGAACCGTTTGATTTAACTGAGTTTGCCCCATCCCCAATCGTGTTTTCATCCCTGTACCAGAGAATTGTGCATACTCGACCAGCAAGTTTGTGACATTGGCAATCAATGGATCAGCAGAAGTAAGACTTTGCAGCGAAACCGATCCCGTAAATCCAGTCACCCTGCCACTGTGAATCATCACCGGACGCGTCTGAATATGGTGGCGGGTGACTGCGATCGTTTCACTAAGATAGCCAATGAGGTCATCCCCGCCAAGATACACCGGAGCAAAGTGATTCCAGCGTTCTAGCCAACTCCGAAACATCAGTGAAGGAACGGGAAGGGGGAGATGAATACGATTTTGAGCAAAGGATGTAGGGGTAATAAACTTTAGATCGAACCGTTTGATGGGTTCAGGTTCTGCGGCAACTCGCGTATGGTATAGCGTATCGTAGTGAGTTACTTCGTCTTCGCGATCGCTGACCCAAAAGGTTGCCCCTAACAGTTGCAATATTTGATTGGCATTCGCATCCGAGGGAAAAGTCAGCGCCGCGATCGCCTTAGATGCCGTCTCCTGCAACCCAGACAGCGTCAGTTGATAAAACTCCTCTGGATGAAACGTCACAAAATCGCCGCTTGCCGTAACCGAACCCAATATTCCTGAACAGGTTGTGGAAGGAATCGCCTCCGCTCCCATCTCTATTCCCAACCGCTGGTGTAGAAACTTGACTACCTCTAACCCGTAGGTGCGAGGCAGCGTTGTCGGTTCAGTGACCTGCAAAGTCCAAGTTGAGCGGATCAGCATTATTTACAGCACCTTGAAGTTGATCCATCCCGGTACAAACCGGATCTCTCCTTTGGAATTGACGATCGTTCGCCGTGATTTGGGTGCTTCAAAGCCGGGAGCCTTGATACCACAGGTATCGCGTACTTGCGATCGCAGTTGCTCGTCCAGCAATAACCCCACCGTTGTCCCATTCATGCCGCTGCCCCAACCCAACCGCAGCCCATAGGGACAGGTGGTTGCCTCATAGAAGTCACGCATTGCAGCAAAATCTAAATTGCGAACCGTGCCATTTTGATCGCGCTGATTGGGATTGTTTTGCACATCCTGCCAATAGTCATGCTCTGCATCCCATTGGTCTTGAGCAAAAGCCTGACAAATTTGCAGCAGCTCGGCGATCGAATGAAAGGGAATTTTCATGCCTTGCTGATGTTGCATCTGCTCCAGCAAAGGGCGATCGAGCGCGATCGTAAACGTAGTCTGCACATTGCGGGCTAACTCCGCATAAATAGAAGCGCGATATTTGGCACGATAGTCTGCATAACGACTCGAAACCAGCACTTCAGCCGTGATCGATAAGTTCTCAAACCGATGTTTCCCATTCTTTAGGGGAATTTTGCGCTCGCTCAATGGCTCCGAGTCAGAGACCTTAACTGCCCGCATGAAATCAGTATTGGGGCCATTTTTGACCTGACTGCGATCTCCCTCTAGCTGAAAATCACTGAATAAGGCATCCATAAACAGGGCATCATCAGCAAATTTTGCTTTTTGCTTGAGGCTACCCATTTTCTCTTGAAGCTGACGTTCAATAGCGCTCACTCGTTTCTGCTTAGGTACTTGGAACTGATCGGCATGTTTCAGCAAGTAATAGGCGATCGCCGTGCGAATTGCTCCCTTAATTGACGAACCGGGAATGTAGAGTTGTCCATAGCCATTGCGAATCATCGGTCTGAGATCAGTAATGCGTTGATGATCCGTCCAGCACAAACTGCGGGTTACTTTTGGGAAAATTGGCTGACCATCAGCATCCTGTGCTTTTGCCCAGTCTTCTTCACCAAAGGCTTGCTTCAGAATTGGCAGAATTGATCGCCTCTCCTTAATCGCGTTTAGATAATCGGGTAAGCGACCTTGTTTGTAGAGCGATCGGGCTAATACTTCTGCATTAGGTTGATAGACAAATTCAGGAGTTGCCACATATTCAAATGGACTGAGCCGCTGCACTTCGGAACCAATGTGCAACATCGGACTGGTTAGTTGAATCGTCGCAGAATCTAGAATCTGGCGCTTGGTCAGAGTTATTTCAGAAGCGGCAATCATAGCGTTCGCGGGGGTGAGCAGGTTGGGTTGGTGAAATTGGTGAGGAGGATGTTGCTCAGATAGACAGAGGAATTTTCTGATCCAGTTGGATTTCACATTGCTGAAAGAGATAATTCACCGCAGAAAATAATTGCTCCAGGGCTTGAATAGTGTAGAAAGTTTTATTGTGAGTAAAAATGCTATCTTCTAGTTTGCCAAACTGCCAAACATCCCCATTAGAAACAATTCCGTAGACGGTAATATTGAGTTCACCATTTAATTGCTGGGCTGCTATCATTTCCGCCAAACATTGCCCCCACCCAGCGTCAAAGTTATCTTGCTTGGCTTCGACTAAAATAAAGTAGGGCTTGTCGAATACAACTTTGCCTAAGGGCGATCGCCGTGCCAGGATATATTCAGGAAATCCAGATAGGCTGGCATTATAGTTGAAAAATTTTTGAGTCCATAGCAGAAATTTACTGCGATAAGCTTTCCAGACTTCCTTCAAAACGGGATAAATGAGATTTTGGCAGATCGCAAACTCTGAGTTATCCACAACACCTTCTTCAAGCATCAAGTCCCAATCTTGTCGAAAATAGTCAGAGATGGGAAAGGCAACTTCCTGAATAAAATTGGCTTCTGTATAGCGAATCTGGAATGCTTGAATCGTCTCGCCTAAATTTTGGTATTGGCTAAATGACATAATATAACCTCACAAACATCGCTTCAAGAATTGCCAAGGCTGAGATCAGAACCCAATACTGCTATGGTACTGCGAGTTGAATGGGGAGGCTGAGACTAATCCCGCTGCGATAGATCGGGTGTGCTTTGAACTTTTCTGGCGTGACCTTGGCTAACAGCCCACCGATGGGTTGCGAAAACACAGATCCTTCGGTAAACATCTGCACTGACTGCCGTCGCGCTTGTTGACCAGACACGGGCGAAACAATCCAACCGCTACGTTCTCGGAGGGCATAGCTGGCTCCTTGCAAATACTCAGAGGCAAAGGGGTACTCCCAGAGTAGACTAATCAAGCTGTAGGCATTGGGTTGCTTAAAACCTACAACCTTACCCCAGTTTTTATCGAGATCATGCCAGGTTGCAGTAAAGCGTCCAGCCCCACTCGATCGCTCTCCGCCAATCCCATCCTCACCCAGCAGACTGAGTGCCGATGCCAGTCGGGTTTCGAGAGCCGGATCAGGCGTGGGAAAGTGAATCAGAAAATATAACCCTGCCTCTGGTTGAAATTGCACAAAGCCCACATGGTAAAAATTGCTGGCACGGGTGGTGCGATCGAGACTGACTTTGGGAATGCGCTGTGACTCAAAGGCTTTGCTATAGCCAAAGGTTTGTGCCCGCTCCAGTGCTCCCCCCGTTTTAGACTGTTTCACCTTCAGTTCAAGTTCGGCTCGATCAGAGTTTGTATCTGAGTTGGTAAAACCTTTTCCTTGATACCACCGTTGCCAAACACTCAAAGGCAAATAGTCCAACTTTTTATACTCTTTTGCGAAGGCTAGATTCTCGGTTGGATAACCTTTTGGAGGTTTGATCGGACGTGGAAGATAGTAGGTCTCTCCGTGATAGATGAAGGTGGAACTGAGGCGAAAGGGTGGTTCTAGCCGAGGCGATCGCTCTGGTTGGGGAAATTGGGAAAATAACTGCTCTACAGCCTCACCCCCGAATAGCCGCGCGTAGGAACTCACCCAGGCGCTAAATAGCGTATCGGAATAAGCCCGTTCGCTCGATTCTTCCATGCCAATGCCCACTTCACCAAAGTGAACGGGATTGCGTCCAAAATCGAGTTTGACCAGTTGCCAACGGCTCATGCTAGCTGCCTCCAGGCAACAACTGCTGCTGGATGTCGCTAAAACTACCCAGCAGTGCCGTGGTGTCGGCAAATGTGATACGAGGGGTCGTCCAATCTACGGTGCCACTGCCAATCCCTTGATATTGGGCAAGGCTGCGATAGAAAAACTGAATCTGCTGGAACTTGATTTTGCCGTAGCCGCGCGAGCCGTGACCGCCCAGGGCATCGTCTTCCAGAATTGCCAGAGCGATCGCCAGATTTTTCAAGTCTTCAATCACCTGGTCTTCGTTCTCAATGGTGTAGACCAACTCAAACTTGAATTCTGAGCCAGCGGGAACCCGCTCCACTTGCCGGGGGTTGGCGGCAGAGGTAATGCGATCGATGCCGTTTTCAAACTTCCACTCGGTCATGTAAAGCCCTGTATCTACCTGCTTGAGCTTCTGAATGGAAGATTCTTTCAAGTGACAATCTCGTACTATTAAGCGTGCTGGAAAATTACGCCCATTAATCCAGGCATATTGCTCACGATTGATAGTTTTTGTATCATTCTTTATATTTCCTTGTTCATCTTTCTCAAGCAAGTTTTCTTGATTTGCAACATCTGTTTTGACCCAACATTTAGCACCTGTTGAGCCAAAAATGCGAGATACAGGACAGGTTTTTGCTCCCTCAAAGGGGATAAGATTACCATCAATTTCAGTGATGCCACTAACCAGATCATCGCTTTCATATCGATAAGTATCTCGACTTCCTCGACGGTTCAATTGACGGCTTTTGATTCGCTCCAGAATTGAACGTAACTTTCCTTTAATCGAAGATCCTGGCAAGTAAGGATAGCGAGTGATCGGATCGCGAACAATTGGTTTATCTAATCCACCAATGTTAAGTGTTTCATTTCCACCACCAATATGTAAACCTGTTTCAACCAATAAAGTGCTTTCAATCCGAACCTTTCCAAACAAGGACTTTTGAGGTTGTTCATCTGTTGTAGCTGTCATTAGTCTTTTCCTCCCGCATATCTGTGATAGGCAATGATTGATTCTATAAGCTGACCAAGCCGCGTAAAGTCCTTTGAAAAGAAGTCACTCTCTTTGCGTATTTTTTGTAGTGCCACATCTAAAACTTGTCGTAGTGGTTCAACAGGTCCAGGATCGTTATTTTTCTGCTGGCGAGCAGCGGCATAGGCAAGTTTTGCACGAAGTAGAGGAAGTTCTGACTTAATCTCTTCAATATCCTCTAGTTTTTGAGTTACTTTTAGCTTTGCCTTAATTTGATTGACAGCATCCAAAAATTTACGAATTTGAGTTGTCTTAAGGCCCTTGTCAGCAAGCTTTTTGCCAAGCTTTTGAGTCTCCTCAACTAACTCACGAGTTCCATAGTCAGACAATCCTGCTAGTTGACTAATTTTTTTAGACATTTGATCAGCAATGTCTTCAGATTGAGATTGTGTCACAGGTTCATGATTAGGTCTTTGGGGTCGTTCAAACATGTTTTTGGCAATTTACGATGGAAGTTATACTTTTGTTTTGAGTAGCTCAACGCAGGTAGAGATCACCAAACAGTGCTAAGGTTGCAGGATTTGGTTAACTTTAAGCGTCAATTCTGGAAAGATTTGAGACTGAACCGGGTCTTCACCTTGATAAACCGTTTCTTCGTAAAGTCCCTCGACCAGCAAAAGGAGGGTGACTTTTTGGGAGAGCGGATCGACAATCCAGTATTCGGGAATACCAAAAGAAGCATACTCCGCCCGCTTAAAGCGGTAGTCTCGTTTGACAGAATCAGGGCTAACAATCTCAACTGCCAATATTGCGCCAGACTCAATCACTGCGGATACATCAAGTTTGTCTCGAATTTCCTCAACAGGGACGACGCAGATATCAGGTAAACGAGAGCGACGGGGTGCTGTTCGGACACCAATCAATTGCATCGCTGCCCAGGATAGCTGAAGTCTGGTAATCTCAGCGATAAATGTATTGATTAGAAAATAAATAATCAGGGCATGGCGACCTGGGGGAGGATTCATTAGAATCAGTGCTCCATCTTCCAGTTCATAACGGTTATCGGTACCATCGTCGTAGGCAAGATACTCTTCAAAGGTCAGTTTGGTGGGGGTGGTCGTGGTGGTCATGGTTAGGAGTTGCGGTTGAGGAGTTCGATCCAGGTGGCGATCGCCCGAAAATAGGGCGCATTATAAGGACTCATCAGGGACTGTCGAAAATCGGCATTATCTAGCATTCTGGCAGGCAGTCGGGCAAGGGTGTAGGCAACTTTGGGCAAGTGCAAATAATATCGAATATCTTGCACCTGATCGGGCTGCTTTTTCTTGGCTTCCTTAATTTTTTCTTCTTGCATCTGGGCAGTATTGAGCAAGTTACGAACAAAACTGCGGGTATAGCCTTGTCCCACTTCTCCGTAGAGGTGTTTGATAAAAGGGAATACCCCAAACAGCGCAGGTTCGACCACAGAATTTAGATAAGCACGATCGTTTAGATTCAGAGAAGCAAGATTCCAATTGCCCAACCATTCATCCCATTTCAATGCTGCATTCAATAGCCCTAAGCTATCGCGTCCATTGCCTTTCGCTGCTTTTTCAACATCTCCGGCTTCCTCTGCGGCTTGATAGAGCGGGAACTTGGCTCCAGTAATGCAAATCCCCGCAGATAAGGTGATGTCGGGATGATTGCCAGTGTAGGCGCGGAAACTCTGATACACATCAAAAGCAAATTCCACCACTTCATTCCAGGCACCACTGACGAATAAATCATCACCGCCAGCATAGATAAACAATAGATTGGGACGTGGATGGGGCTGATGATTTGCATCAAGCATCAACGCCTGATGGGTTTCTGGTAGGTTGCTTTGTCTATGTGCAGCTAAGCTATTGAGATATACCTTGAAGAAGTAGGTCATCTGGCGAGACAAACAAGCTAACCGAGGCAAGGTATATGCCTGCCCTAATCCTTTAGAAAAAATCTGGCTGAGGCGATCGACATCCATTCGGAGATAGCCCACTCGCTCAATCCCTTTTGCTTCTTTGGCAAACTCTTCTGCCTGCATGGTGCCAGGTCTCTTCTGGTCATTTTCCTCAAAGTCTACTTTGCTAGGTTGTGCGTAGTTGGCATATAACAGAGGCGTAACCTGTGACGTTTGATAGTGACAAATGTCCCAATCATTAACCAACAAAATTAAATCATCGTCATCAGCAATTTGAAGTGCTTCCTGCGGATTATCAAATAAATAGTGATAGATTGTTCCAGATTTAAGTTTGAAGCGTAACCGTTTTGGTGCCAGGTTCCGCCGCGACGATCGTACAATTGCGTTAACCCTGAGCAACTGCCTGCCCAGCCGAAACATTCGCGCACACATGGTACAGGCTTCTACAGATCCGGGATCTTCACGATTTAAACGAGTCAATCTTTCAACATCATCCCGGTGGCAAACTTTGCAGGGTTGATGGCTCCGTTGGGGAACCAGCAACCGATCCAACTGATGTTCAAACTTACGAAAGGCTTGATCAGTCAGTTGGTCATTGACCTTTTGCCAAATTTCAGCCAGGGCAGGCTGTTTAGCATTTGCATTAGGTTGTAGGGACTCTATCGGAAAAGGCGTGTGCCCGATCGCCAGAAACACCTTGCGCTGAAACGTCTCCAACAACCAATCATTAAACTCTTTTTGAATTTGCTGCAAGATTCCCGCTAACCCATTCGTCGCAGCAACGAGCAAATAAAACTTGCTGGCTCCGGCATAGATCACATTGGTGCGGGGTAGGTTGAGCCTGGTCAAAAGTTGCTGCACCACTTCTTCAGTTGCCAATTCCAGGTAAAAGCTGCGGGCCCGCAAGGATTTTAGCGCCCCTTCGGACGAAATGGTGTAGATGAACTTTTGCACGCCCATCAAATCGCCGCCGACCAGTGCCAGTTGTTTATCAGAGGATTGTGAAAGAGCCGCCGCGATCGCGGCAGTCGATTTTGCCTGGTCAATCAAAGCAATGTCAGAGTCACCGACACTCAAGTGAGAACCAAATTTCTCTAAAAATAAGGTCAATTGAGCCAAATTATCGGGATTCAGGTGCGCGATCGCCTGCCGAATGTCAGCCTGTAACTGCTCAAAGCCTGTTTCCGCTTGTTCCAAGGTTTGGGGGTAAGGAATGCGAGGCGTTTGCTCATTTCCTTGCCTTTCCAGTGCCCAGGCAGGACGATATTTGTAAGCAGGGGTTGCCCCATGCTCCAGATGAATTCGGTCAAACACAATTTGTAGCGCTGCTGGAGCCTGGTCAGACCAATTCAGAATTTCCTTGGCTGATGCAACAAATGACTGAACTGCCTCAATGGGTTGAGATCGGGGCAGCGAGAACGAGGTTCCTGACCAAGTTGCGAGAATCGCGATCGCCTCGTGGATAACTTGTAAGGCGGCGTAGTCAGAGGCATTGGGCATGGCGTTTGGGGCTTTGATCGTTATCCAGTGAGATCGTCATTATCGAACAAATTGTCTTCGGCAAAGTAATTTGTCTACTTTAGCAAAGAAAAATCAGAACGTCAGCCTGTAGCTTATCGCGGACGTTAGCCCATCATCTGCTTATCGATGGGCACGGGCACAGCCCTTTGCCCATCCTACGTTTAATGACAACGATGTAACAAACCAAAACACATCAAGGGTGCGTTACGGTGTTGCCTAACACACTCTATGCAATCAACACCAGGGCTTGACTCACCCTAAGGATGGCTACTCTCACCCCGTTTGCAGCTCAGCAGAGGGCTGATAGATACCATAAGCAACCCGTTCATAAGGAATAACATCCCCGACTAATCTCAAGCGACTGCCTAAAAACAGGCAAAATCCCATTGGCGTATAGAAAATTAAGTGAATGCGTTTCGCTTGGTATTGATCCCGGTAGTGCTGAATCAATGTTTTCGCATGAAGAGCAAGCGCGATCGCATCAGCATCTGACCCCAAAGATTGTTCTCCAGTCCCCGTTTCTGGTTCAACATAGATCATTGCGTTAAATTGTTCCTTGGAGTGGGTGTAAACAGTGCCCATCTCTGCCCAAGATGAGCCGCTAATCGCAAAAATCATCAACAGATCATCGCCTGGCGTCCCGTGTTCTTCAACAACTTTAAATTTCAAACTGGAAGGACTGGCATTCGATCGCCAAATCTGATTGTTTCCCACTGTGCGTTGGGTAGTTTGCAGTGTATAGCCAGCCGCATCTTGAAAAACAGTGCCAATGATCAAAGCAGCAGAGAGGGGTAACAGTCCTTGAATATCGAGAGTTAGGTTGGCTCGTCCTCCTGTTAATTGATCTCGGACTTGTTTCAGTTGGGGCAGCAAAATCGTATGCCAAGTTTGGAGATCAGCCACCTGGCGTTGGGGTCTGGCATCCAGATTAAAGTAGGGTGTCCAATCCAGTTCTACATCTGGTAGCTGATCAGCAGCTTGGTGTTTCCAGCCATGAATTTGCAACTTAGCGGTCACTGGGGCAGCCTTTGAAACCGTTGGAGGGCGTTCTCTCAGAGTGTTTGCCACCGTGCGAATCCCCTGAGCAATATTCATAAACGCCTCATCCCGATTGCTCCACTTGGTCACGGGTTTGGCATCCTTGGGAAATGCCTGGAGTTTACCAAAGGGCGCCCCACTCCAGTCCACAGGCTTGAGAATAATTGGCACCACCAGGGCTTCTTGGGCTGCATGGCGCTCCATTGCCCGTTGCATCTCAATGTCGTAGCAATAGTCTGATGCCAAAAAGTTGTCACTGACCAACAGCAAAATGATTTCGGCAGTGTTGAGATTATCATCGATCGCCTGTGCCCATTCCATCCCTGCCATGATTTTGCGATCGTGCCAGGACTGGATCACGCCCTGCTTCTGCAACAGTGCCAAATGCAGTGCCAGCTTATCGCGCAGTTTCTCATCGCGATGGGAATAGGAGAAGAAAACGGTCACAGGTGTCATGGCAAAAATTGGGAGCTAGCTAAGCGGTCCAATAGCTTTCGCTTCATTATCTTGCATCAAATCTAAAATCGCATTGCTTTTTTGCATCCACTCTTGCATCAGCTTCTTCTCAAGGCATCCGAAATCATTGTTGAGGCATCCAAAATCATTGTTGAGGTGTCCGAAACGGTTTTTGAGGTATCTGAAACCGTTTTTGAGGTGTCCGAAATCGTTTTTGGGGTGTCTGAAATCGCTTCTGAGGTGTCCGAAATCGTTTTTGAGGTGTCTGCAATCGCTTCTGAGGTGTCTGAAACCGCTTCTGAGGCGTCCGAAACGGTTTTTGAGGTGTCTGAAATCGCTTCTGAGGTGTCCGAAATCGCTTCTGAGGTGTCCGAAATCGCTTCTGAGTGTCCGAAACAGGCATTCAAAACCAGTTTTGAGGCTCACAAAGCCATATCTTATACCAATTTAAATTGAGAATGTGACACTTAGGAGATCCCCCTAAATCCCCCTTAATACGGATTCAATAACACCGAATTCTACTGTAGGGGCGCGGCATTCGGCTGAGGTTTCTAGGGCAATGCGAAAACGTTTTACTGAATGCCACGCCCCTGCGCCGAGAATGACATCTTAATTAATTAGGACTTACGCACTTGAAGCTTACAACCCTGATCCCTCCTTGCCCCCTTAAAAAGCTACGGTGTACACACAAATCTCAGATTCAAGGCGAAACCCCTGGAGATCCCCCCAACCCCTCTTGAAAGGCTACGGTGTACACACAAATCTCAGATTCAAGGCGAAACCCCTGGAGATCCCCCCAACCCCTCTTGAAAGGCTACGGTGTACACACAAATCTCAGATTCAAGGCGAAACCCCTGGAGATCCCCCCAACCCCCTTAAAAAGGCTACGGTGTACACACAAATCTCAGATTCAAGGCGAAACCCCTGGAGATCCCCCCAACCCCCCTTAAAAAGCTACGGTGTACACACAAATCTCAGATTCAAGGCGAAACCCTGGAGATCCCCCCAACCCCCTTTGAAAAGGGGGGCTTCAGATTTCAAAGTCCCCCTTTTTTCTAGCGCAGCGGCGTGCCAGCGCGGAGATTTAGGGGGATCAACCTACTCAACGACATCACTAATTACTTGTGTGTACACGATAGCCTTAAAAAGGGGGAAACTCCGAAAGCCTCCTTTTTAAGGGGGTTGGGGGATCTCTCTGCGTAAGTCCTATTAATCTGTGATCCTAAGGGAAATTACAGAAAAAACGCGATCGCAGCGCAAGCAATCAAGCAGATTACAAAAAATTACGGAGTTTAGAGCAACCTCGGCTGGGGCAACTTAAGCAAGTCATCAGTCATCCATCAAGCATCTGGAGGAACTTTACGCGATGGCTTATCAAAAACGTCGCTCTACTATTTTAGAAAAAGCCCAAACCCGCTTGCGTGGGCTGCAATCGGTTAATCCAACCCTGGACTTGGGCAACGGCTTAACGCTAAAAGATTATGCAGATTTGATCGAATCTTCTGATAGCCGCTTACAGACGCATAATGCTGCCCTTGCCGAAGCCGATCGCACCCGCATTGAATTTTCTGAAATCGAGGCATCGGTCTCCGCGCTATCGTCGCGGATTCTCAGTGCAGTAGCTGCCATGTATGGCAAAGATAGTAAGGAATATGAGATGGCAGGCGGCAAACCGCCCAGTCGTTACAACCGGGTCAAAAAACAAGTCTCGGCAACGGCTTCGTCTGGGACTTTGGTCAGCAATTCTTCTCAAAACATGGCTGTCTCCAATGGGGCAAGTATTAATCACAATTGAGGTTGGACTTTAGACAGTCGATTTTGGACTGTAGCAGCCCTGCCAAGCCCCCCGCGATCTTCGAGATTGCGGGGGGCTGAGTCATTGACCGGGGGGCATCCCAATCGCCCCAGCCTATTCCTCTGCATCTCGGAGCGTATAGGCAACATAAGCAGAATTGATCACATTGCCCAACAACTGAGTGGGAATATTGGTCGCTGTATAGTAATTCACTTTCTGACTCAAAGCTGCGATCGCCTTGTAGTGTCCCCGTACATAAACCGACAGCACCGACTCTGGCGACATCTTATCGATCGTCTCTTGCAAAATCTGTTCCAGTTCCGCTTCGGTCAACTCACTCCCCGTTGGCACATAGTTGACCAAATCCAGCACCACCACATCGCCTGTAAACTTGCGGCTATCTAGCTTGCGCGGCTTGATGCGGGGAAACCGGGCATTCAGTAAGCGATACTCTTTGGGCAACGTGCCTGCCGCCATTTGCAACACATAATCCACTGTGACAAAACTGGGAACTTGCTCCCGTTCCAGGATCTGCTCCAGATACTCCACCCGGTTCTTGATGCTCTCAGCGATCGTGCGTCGCACTTCTGCTTTGACCAATTGATCCACTTCCTGTTTGGCTTCGCTCAGGGTGCGCTTAAACAACCAGGCAGCTACCCCGACAAAGAGCACGGTGACAGCGCTGAGCAACCCAACGTAGATGTTGAAGCTGGTAGTGAGCGACTGAAACTGTCCTTTGAGCAATTCGACGGTGGCAGCATCCACGGACTGAGCCGCCGGGGGAGGGGGTGAAGCTTGGGCAAGCCACCCGATCCAGGCAGGGCAAGGAGACCAGACGATCGACCCTAGCATGACAGACTCCAAACAACGCCAGACATGGAGTTACTCTATCACCCCAATCCATCTCCCATCTGCTTCATCTACTCCCCTCTGTTTCACTGACCCAACACCCATTCTGTCTAAAAGTAGCTGAGTGCAATTGAATATAACACTTGCGTAGGTTGGGTTGAGGTACGAAACCCAACTCCCGCATGGGTTACGCTAACGCTAACCCATCCTACATTTAAATCTGATCTCAACCAGTTACGCGGCTATGAAGGAGCGATCTACAAGTGCAGAATTACAAACAGTGCTTGCAGTCTTCTCAGCTCTACCAGCCGTTTATCCGCCCGACCCAATAGCCCGGTAAGAATAATTCTCTCAATTCCATTTACATATCCTCGTAGGGGCGTACGGCCGTACGCCCCTACAGAAGACGCTCATCTGTAGCGCTATTTTTGGAAATTGGTATAAGACAACCCCCAGAGAGTAAGCCTGATGCTAGTCCTTGTGGTGTATGACATTGCCGACGATCGCCGCCGCGATCGCCTTGCCACTTTCTTGGAAGGTTATGGTCGGCGAGTGCAAGAGAGCGTGTTTGAGTGTTTCCTTTCATTGCAAGAAATGAAGACCTTGTACACGCAGGTGAAACGTCAGGTGAAGCCTGCTGAGGATAACGTGCGGTTTTATTGGATTCCGGTGGATGCAGTCCCCCGAACGTTGACGGTGGGCAGCGCCCCGCCCCAAGCACCACCTGCCGTCTACATCGTTTGAGACAACCTGCTACCGCTACACAGCAGGACAAACAAGGACAAAGCCCTTTGATTCCCAGCTAAACAGGTCAATAGAGAATTTTCTATTGACTTTTTAATTGGTTCAAGCATAATAGGGAAGTGAGCGGGATTTACACCCCTCCCTCGAACCTTGAAAACCGCATAACTTCGTCGACCTCTGTAAAAGGTTTACCAGGCAAGAGTTTTGGTCAGCTCGTTTTCAGTCAAGCTGTGCTTAAGCCTCCTCTAATTCATTGCAAATTAGACCTGTGTAAATTCGCCCTTGGGAAGCCCCACTCTGAAATCTTTTCAGAAGGCAACCCTTTCATCACCACTTCCCCGCAAGGGGACTGAAACACTTTAGGGAAAGTCAGTAACCTACTCATATCAGAAGTCTTTCATCACCACTTCCCCGCAAGGGGACTGAAACTCCTCCGGTCAGAGACACGGAGAAAGAAAATACGCCAATACCCTTTCATCACCACTTCCCCGCAAGGGGACTGAAACAAACAAAGATAATCAATGCACCCCAAAACTTGGAAGAAGTACTTTCATCACCACTTCCCCGCAAGGGGACTGAAACTGCGTAGGGATTCACCTCCCCGTTCGTATCCGCAGTGGCACCGAGGCTTTCATCACCACTTCCCCGCAAGGGGACTGAAACTTGCAGTCGTATAGGCACACAGCAAGGAGATGTCCTTTCATCACCACTTCCCCGCAAGGGGACTGAAACGTGATCCAAAGTCACCCTGCATACTACTTCTCCTTACTGTGCCTTTCATCACCACTTCCCCGCAAGGGGACTGAAACGCAACCCTTCTGGGTCGCCACCGAAACGTTCAATAGTACGACGCTTTCATCACCACTTCCCCGCAAGGGGACTGAAACTCCTCCCACATTAATGAAGCCAAAGCTCACAGAGTTCTTTCATCACCACTTCCCCGCAAGGGGACTGAAACGTCATTGTCCTTTCTGGGGTAAAGTTTACAAATGAGAAGTCTTTCATCACCACTTCCCCGCAAGGGGACTGAAACTCTCAAGTCTTGGGTATGCTGCATTTGTTGGGTCTGAAACTTTCATCACCACTTCCCCGCAAGGGGACTGAAACGATTCTCATTGTTGAGACCACCCTGAGACGCTCCCCTTTCATCACCACTTCCCCGCAAGGGGACTGAAACAGTAATAAGAAAGAGCAAGGTAAAGCCTGCGGTAATAACTTTCATCACCACTTCCCCGCAAGGGGACTGAAACTTACCATACTCTGACACATTGAAGTTGCTGGTTCCAGGAAACTTTCATCACCACTTCCCCGCAAGGGGACTGAAACACCGTAGAAACAGTTGCCTCTGTTAGTTGAGGCGCTTTCATCACCACTTCCCCGCAAGGGGACTGAAACGTTTTTTATCCTCCTCATACTCTTCTCGAGTCCGATGACTTTCATCACCACTTCCCCGCAAGGGGACTGAAACAGCCCACGGTTATCACGAACCGCCTGCATCAGTCCCTCCTTTCATCACCACTTCCCCGCAAGGGGACTGAAACAAAAAACTGTAACCGTAACCGTAACCGTAACCGTAGCCAACTTTCATCACCACTTCCCCGCAAGGGGACTGAAACCAGTTTCACTCCACAGTTTAGCATTTCTGAACTTGGACAACCTTTCATCACCACTTCCCCGCAAGGGGACTGAAACTTTGAACTAGTGTATACCTTGAACCATTTGGGGTAAAAAGGCTTTCATCACCACTTCCCCGCAAGGGGACTGAAACACAACCGCTGGTAATTTAATGAGGTCACTAACAAGAAGTTGCCTTTCATCACCACTTCCCCGCAAGGGGACTGAAACCAATCAGAATTACTTCTGAAACCGTCTCCCGGAATTCTCCTTTCTTTCATCACCACTTCCCCGCAAGGGGACTGAAACGGTTATAACGCTACCTTCACGCACCAAAAACCAGCGATCTTTCATCACCACTTCCCCGCAAGGGGACTGAAACAACCAAGAGGTTGCTGGGTTCAGCAAAAATCTTTTCACCTTTCATCACCACTTCCCCGCAAGGGGACTGAAACCAGAAAAGGAACACCAAGCGCGGTTAGCAGCCACACGTTTCATTACCTCTTCCCCGTAAGGGGACTAAAACCCGATATAGATAGTGCCAGGAGAAGAAAAAACCCGCTTCTGATGGATTTTGTGTCCGAGATGTCAAACCCCGTAGGGGCGCGGCATTGGACAACGATTTAACAAATCCCACCGACAATGTTTATCCCAATGCCACGCCCAACCCCAACGATAGACCCAATCCATCCGAACCAGGCGTGACCTTCGGGCAGAAAAGAGTGATCAAACCGACCCACGCGAACCGGGCGTGGCATACCCTACGGGAAGCAAGCTATGGGCAGGAAAGGGTTGACAAAACCAAAAATCATTTGCCGAATACCGCGCCCCTACGCCGGATCAACACAAAATCCAGCAGAAGTTAACAAATCCCAACGACAATGTTTATCCCAATGCCACGCCCAACCCCAACGCTATACCCAATATCAGGTGGAGGACATTCATTATCCAGCAGTCCTCGAAATCAGCCACACAGTTTCGATCGACCGCTGTAACCGCACGATATCGCTTCATCCCTGCATGAAAATATTCACACTTGCTAATACCAATTTAAATTGAGAATGTGACACTTAGGAGATCCCCCTAAATCCCCCTTAAAAAGGGGGACTTCAAGACTGGCTTGGGTTTCCCCCCTTTTTTCTAGCGCAGCGGCGCATATAGCCTGTCGGCATGGCTTCGCTAAAGCGCGGGGGCTAGGGGGGATCTAGATCTGTCGCAAACACAAATCAAATTGGTATAACTTCCACCACTTTGGCACCAGAGAATAAAGAAACGTTACAGCAAAATTCGATATTGACAGTCAAAACTGTCATCAATATAATGAAAACATGAAAACATTACAGCAGTGGGCACAGCAGCATCCGCAGTGGTCGTTGGAGGAATTCGTTCATATCGTCAATGATTATTTGCCGCAGTTTTTGCCCACTCAAGATGCCATTACGAGAGTCCAAGAAGAAGTCAATCCCCGTTTAGTTCGCTACTACGCCACTCAGGGTCTACTCGATAAACCCCTTAAACAAGGACGAGAAGTACGGTATGGATATCGTCATTTATTGCAATTACTCATCGTTCGCCGTTTATTGATGGAAGGATATACCGCCACAACCATCACTCGGCTCGTATCGTCTAAAAGTAACACCGATTTGGAATCCCTCCTACAAGGCGGTGTGCAGCTTACCGTTCAGACCGCCAACCCAGCTCTGGCATTTTTAGAACAAGTCCAGAAACGATCGTCGGCTCCCTCAGCGCCTGCCCCTGCCACCAAATCCCTTCCCCTGGAAAACACCTCCCCCCCTGATTCAACCTCCTGGCAACGACTGGAGATTTTACCAGGACTAGAAATCCATATCCGGGAAGATTTTAGCTATCCCAATAGCCATCAAGAACAACAAAATTTATTGCACATCATCGCACATCATTTGCTCAGTCTAGAAACTCAGCGGAGACATTCATTATGAACCCATCGCAACCTCAGCAATTACCCAAGATCGAACTGATTCCTCTACGCGGTGCGATCGCGCAAAATGAACCCACCACCCTCGATGTTTTAGTCAAAATTTTACCGCCAGACTTACAGATTAGATTAGACCGCCCACCGCTAAACTTAGGCTTAGTCATCGATCGTTCTGGCTCGATGTCAGGTTTCAAAATGAACTATGCCCGTCAAGCAGCTGCTTACGCCGTAGAACAATTATTGCCCACCGATCGGGTCAGCATCACCATCTTTGATGACCGCATAGAAACCATTGTGCCAAGCACCCTGGCGACTGCTAAACCAGAGATTCTCAGCAAAATTCAGCAGATCTCTACCCGAGGCTCGACCGCATTACATGGTGGTTGGATTGAGGGAGGAACTCAGGTCAGTCAACAGTTGAAACCAGACCAGGTCAATCGAGTCCTGCTGTTGTCAGACGGATTGGCAAATGTGGGAGAAACCAATCCCGATACGATCGCCAGCGATGTGCATGGGCTTGCTCAACGGGGTGTCAGCACCACCACCATGGGAATTGGTAACGACTACAGCGAAGACCTGCTAGAAAGTATGGCACGCAGCGGTGATGGCAACTTTTATCACATTGCTTCGCCTGAACAACTGCCTAATATTTTTCAATCAGAATTGCAAGGCTTAATGACCACGATCGGTCATAAAGTCAGCTTGGGAATCAATCCTCTAGAAAGCGTTACAGTCGTCGATATTTTGAACGATCTCGACCAAACTTCGACCGGACGATACAAACTTCCCAACCTTGTGATTGGCAACCCCATCTCCATCGTAGTACGTCTAAAAATCCCGGCACTGGGGCAATCGACCGACCTTTGCCAGTTTCGCTTGGCATGGGACAATCCAGAAATCCCAGAGCGTCAGATTCTTCGAGTCACTCTGCATCTACCGATTGTTTCGCCTGCTCAATTGAGTGATTTCCCTCCCCATACCGAAGTGCAGCAACAGATCGCCATTTTAATGGCAGCCCGTGCCCGTCTGGAAGCAGTTAAATGCATGGATCAGGGAGACTTGGCAGGCGCACGAGTGAGCTTACAAGAGGCTAAAGCGATGACTCAAGCAGCCCCTGGGTCTCCCCAGCTAGCAGAGGAATTAGCCATGCTAGATGATTTAGATCTGGATCTACAATCGGGAGATACGATAGGAACTCGCAAAAAAGCAATCTTTCAACGATATAATTCGCAACGAAGTCGTCCCAATCCGTAAGGTTCATCCGCAGACGAGGGTGTCTCCACTAGGAGAAATTATGTCAGTGTTGTCCCGGACCTGAAAAAGGCGCGATCGCAAGATTGCCCCAGAATTTCCTGACCGATGGATGACAAAATACGATCGCTGTGGTGTCCTAACCCTAGACCACCACACTCTATTGGGATAGTAGGTGCATGTAGACCCGCCTTAAACAAGCCTTCAAAATCTTCTCTGGGAAAACTGGCAGTGCGATCGTAGCCAGCCGCGCGATCGGCGAGAAGCTCCCGCGACAAGCTTCTGCTTTTCACAGGCATCAGCCAACACGCAATCCGACACAAATCCATTTCAGAAAAATCTTCGTATTCAAAAAAGTCAACTGATGATGGATGCAGTCATGCCGAAATTTAATGTATGCTGCCGTCCTAATCTCAGCATTGTTCTAGAAACACAATGGACTCAGATTCTTCTGCACAGGAACCGAAGGCAACGGATGCTCTATCAGATATTGACTTATTCAATGCACTGCGATCCGGGCAGGCAAGTGCCCTGAGAGTGCTCTACGATCGCTACGCCAGATTGGTTTTCAGTTTAGCGTTCAAAATTCTAGGCAACTCCGAAGAGGCAGAAGACATCACCCAAGAGATCTTTCTAAAGCTTTGGCGACAAGATAAATACAACCCCAGTCGGGGTTCCCTGGGCAGTTTTTTAACCACCATGACCCGCTCTCGATCGATCGACAAATTGCGATCGCGGGGGGTCCAATATCGCTTCATGCGTCGCTGGCAAGGAGTCGTGCAAAGCGAAGCAGGCTCAGCCTATCCCTTAGAACAGGCATCCCTGCAAGAACGATCGCAAATCGTTCAGGCAGCATTGATGCAAATCTCCGAAACCGAACGACAAGTTCTAGAAATTGCCTACTACGAAGGGCTGAGCCAGTCAGAAATTGCAAAACGGTTGAATCTTCCTTTAGGAACGGTCAAAACTCGATCCCGACAAGGCTTACTCAAACTTCGCCAAGCTCTGCAAGGCTCTATTTAAGGCTTTGTTGTAGAAGGGCAGGAGGCAGGAGGCAGGAGATAGGATGGTGGGGAATTGCTGCCAGGTTCTGCTAGCCCGCAGCCATGCAACATTCTACGAAAGTAATCAATGGCTGGGTGCAATTAAATCGAACGCTGATGCACGTATTAGCTCTGGTGAGTTAACCAGGCAGTATCAATCAGCCTCAAAGTCTCCCTTTTGCAGGGGGATTTAGAGGCTGATTGTGTCTGTTGCGACTTGCGATAGGACTGTTAAACATCCTTTTAAGCAGTCTCAACTTTAATTTGAGACTGCCTTTTGAACAGCTTTTGAGTTTTATTAAGGACTATACTAAAAATCTTGAGATGTCCCTTAATTTCTAAAGAAGTTCTACCGAATATGCAGCCCACGGACCCGAATAAGTTCACCGACAAGGCATGGGAAGCGATCGTCCAGGCGCAGGATGTGGCTCGTCGCTATAAACATCAACAGTTAGAGGTAGAACATCTGCTGGTTTCCTTGCTGGAACAACAGGATGGGCTGGCAAATAAGATTTTGGGCAAAGCAGGGGTGGATGCTCAGCGGTTTTGGCAACAGGTGGATGATTTTGCGCGACGACAACCGAAAGTGCCTGCTGCCGATCAGCTTTATTTGGGACGCAATCTGGATTTGTTGCTCGATCGGGCTGAGGAGACGCGCGAAAACTGGCAGGATGGCTTCATCTCGGTTGAACATATTCTGTTGTCCCTGGGCAATGATCCCCGCTTGGGCTTGCGGTTGTTTCGCAACTTCAATCTGGAAACTGCCAAGCTAGATGCCACCATTCGCGAGGTACGAGGCAGTCAGAAAGTGACGGATCAAAGTCCGGAGTCCCGGTACGAAGCGCTGGATAAGTATGGGCGCGACTTAACGGAACAGGCAAAAGCAGGCAAGATTGATCCGGTCATTGGGCGCGATGAAGAAATCCGGCGGGTGGTGCAGGTACTATCACGGCGCACCAAGAACAATCCGGTGTTAATTGGTGAGCCAGGCGTGGGCAAAACCGCGATCGCTGAAGGCTTGGCACAACGTATCGTCAACGGGGACGTCCCCGAATCCCTGAAAAACCGCAAACTGATCTCCCTGGATATGGGATCGCTGGTTGCCGGAGCCAAATACCGGGGCGAATTTGAAGATCGGCTGCGGGCAGTGTTGCGAGAAGTGACCCATTCCGATGGCCAAATTGTTTTGTTCATCGACGAGTTGCATACCGTGGTGGGGGCAGGCGCTACCCAGGGCACGATGGATGCAGGCAACCTACTGAAGCCGATGCTGGCGCGGGGCGAACTGCGTTGTATCGGGGCAACCACCGTGGATGAGTACCGCAAATATATTGAAAAAGATGCTGCCCTGGAGCGACGCTTCCAGCAAGTGTATGTCGATCAACCCAGTGTAGAAAACACAATCTCGATTTTGCGAGGGTTGAAAGAGCGCTATGAAGTCCACCATGGGGTGAAAATTACCGACTCTGCATTGGTAGCAGCGGCAACCCTGTCTTCGCGCTACATTTCTGATCGCTTCTTACCCGACAAGGCGATCGACCTGGTGGACGAAGCTGCCGCCAAGCTCAAGATGGAAATCACGTCCAAGCCCGTTGAACTGGAGCAGATCGATCGGCGGCTGATGCAACTCGAAATGGAAAAGCTGTCACTGGAAGGCGAAGGGCAACGTTCCAGTGTAGTAGCAGGTGCTTATCGCGCTTCCCAGGAACGGCTGGAGCGAATTGAGCAGGAAATTGACGAACTGCGCCAAAAGCAGCAACAGCTCAGTTCTCAATGGGAATCAGAAAAGCATGTCCTGGAAGCAATTAACAAGCTCAAGGAAGAAGAAGAACATCTGCGGTTGCAAATTGAGCAGGCAGAACGTGCCTATGACCTGAACACCGCTGCCCAACTGAAGTATGGCAAGCTGGAAGGGTTGCAACGCGACCTGGAAGCCAAGGAAACTCAACTGCTGGATATCCAGGCGCGCGGCGCAACACTGCTACGAGAACAGGTGAGTGAAGCCGACATTGCGGAAATTGTCGCCAAGTGGACGGGCATTCCGGTGAATCGGTTACTGGAGTCAGAGCGGCAAAAACTGCTGCAACTGGAGCAGCACTTGCATGAGCGAGTGATTGGGCAAGAAGAAGCGGTAGAAGCCGTGTCGGCGGCAATTCGTCGCGCCCGATCGGGCATGAAAGATCCCGGTCGCCCGATCGGCTCCTTCCTGTTCTTGGGACCCACGGGGGTGGGTAAAACCGAGCTGGCTCGTGCACTGGCACAGTTTTTGTTTGATGCCGACGATGCCCTGATCCGCATTGATATGTCGGAATACATGGAAAAGCATTCGGTCGCGCGGTTGATCGGTGCGCCTCCCGGCTATGTGGGCTACGAAGAAGGCGGACAGCTTTCGGAAGCGGTGCGCCGCAAACCTTACGCGGTGGTGTTATTGGATGAGGTGGAAAAAGCCCATCCCGATGTATTCAACATCTTGTTGCAGGTGCTGGATGACGGACGCATTACCGATTCGCAAGGTAGAACGGTAGACTTTTGCAATACAGTGATCGTGATGACCAGTAACATCGGCAGCGACCACATTCTCGATATCTCTGGCGATGATACACGCTACGACGAGATGTTTAACCGGGTGATGCTAGCCCTGCGCAAGCACTTCCGCCCAGAGTTACTCAACCGGATCGACGATACGGTAATTTTCCATACGCTGACGCGCAAAGAACTGGCGCAAATTGTGGGGCTGCAACTGAAGCGAATTCAGGCAATGCTAGCAGACCAAAAGATTACGCTGGAGATGACAGCAACCGCACAGGATCACATCGCCCAGGTGGGTTACGATCCGGTCTATGGAGCACGTCCGCTGAAGCGGGCGATTCAACGCGAGTTGCAAAATCCGATCGCCACCAAACTGTTGGAAAACACCTTTGTGGAAGGCGACACGATTTTGATCGATCTAACGGACGGAGCGCTGACATTTGACAAAAAAGTCGATGTGAAAGTGAACCAACCGCTGGGCGTGAATTAATCCCTCATCTGAACCGATGACGTTGCTGAAAAGCAGAATGATTTGGAACGAAGTTTCAAATCATTCTGCATCATTTTCATGCCGTTGTTGAGCAACGCCGAACCGATTAAAGGAGTAGAGAATCTCCCGTCTCCTGACCCCTGACTCCTACCGCCTCACCAATACCCATGCTCAGCCAAAAAATCAGGCGAGATTTGTTCTAGAGGTTGGCTCGATCGCGACATGCCACTACTTCTTTTTGGATCAAGGCGGAGAAATTTCTCGACGTATTTGCCTAAAATATCGCCTTCCAGGTTAACCCAACTCCCCGATCGCAGAAATTGCAAATTGGTCTCGATGTAGGTATGCGGAATGACGGCAACCGTAAATTCAGTTCCGTCTGAATCGCACTCAGAAATGGTCAGGCTGACTCCATTGACAGCAATGCTGCCTTTAGGAATGATGTAGCGGGAAATTTGTGGACTTTTGACGGCAAAAACCAGTTCCCAGGAAGTCGCAGTTTGGGTCGCAGATTGTAGGCAACCTGTGCCATCGACATGACCTGTAACAAAATGTCCACCGAGTTTGCTACCAACCCGCAATGAGGTTTCTAGATTGACATAGTCTGCTGCTAACTGTCCCAGTGTGCTACGACAGAGGGTTTCAGGGGAAGCATCCGCAATGAAGCCTTGATGGAGAATGTCTACAACAGTCAGGCAAACACCATCCACTGCAACGCTATCGCCCATTGCCAAATCCGACAAAATCTGGTCGATCGCTCCAGCAACACAGGTGATCTCCAATTGGTTTTCATTGAGCGATCGCAGCTTGCCTAACCCTTGTATCAATCCTGTAAACATTTCGATTCTGCCAATTTTTACATTTTTTCTGCTTTTGCCTGAATTTTGGCAAGTTTCAAGCTTTGACACAGATTGAGCAAACAGACCGAATGGATGATCCCCCTAAAGCTCCCTTCAAAAAGCTACCGTGTAGGCACAAGTGCTGCGTCTGTAGCAAAGCGTTGCAGATCCCCCTGGTGTGTACACCGTAACTTCAAAAGGGGGACTTCAGACTAGCAGAACATGGCAGAAATCGCCTACCGTTCTGCCTCCTGCCTCCTGCCCCCCTCAGAATCGTTGCCTAACTTACGCCCCAAAGGACTAGGCTTATGTTCTCCTCTTTCCATCACCTAGCTCTTCGACTTTCCCGAACCAGCTTGAGCGACTTCTAGCGTCTTGATCAGTTGAGCCAGAGCAAATTCCAATTGCACGCCTGGGTCAAGGGCAACCCAGCCGTCGTCAGTCAACTGGCGAAACTCGAAGTGGAGGTGCGGACCTGTAGAGTTGCCGGTGCTGCCAACCCGTCCGATTACAGTTCCCTGTTGTACCCATTCTCCTGGCTTAACAAAGATTTCAGACAGGTGAGCATAGAGAGTTTGTTCCTTGCCTTTTTGGTGTTCTAGCGCAACCGTGAGACCGTATCCCCCCAGAAAATCGGCAAGGGCGACCTGTCCGGTGTAGGCTGCTAGCACAGGTGTACCGAGGGGGGCACCCAGGTCTGTACCGCTGTGAAAACGCATCGCTCCGCTGATGGGATGCACCCGCCAACCAAAGGCAGAGGTAATAATGGCGGGAATGGGCAATGGAAAGAGCAAATTGAGGTTGCCATTGCCAAGGCGCCCTTGGGGACGAGCAGTGAGTTTGTAATACGCTTGCCAGGAAGTAGAGTTTTGACTGCTGGGGCTAGCAACGCTCACTCTGCTGGGTGTGGCGATGCTCCAATTTTGAGGTTGGTGATTGCGGGCGGCCTGAGCGGCTTGCTCACGACCACACAGATCGCCTGGAACCGCCTGCCCTTGTCGCAGCACCGTCTGGCATCCGGACGATCGCTCAGTCAGAATGACCTGAGTGGGACTGTCGTAGGTGCTGGTGGATTGAGGAGCGGGTCGATTTAGATTCACCAGGGGCAACTCTTCAGTCGCAGGTGCGGTGGGAACTGGGGTCGCAGGGACAGTCGTTTCGGGCAAAATTGGAACGGTCTCTGGTGCGGCAATACCCAACGATTCAGTCGTTGCCGCCTGGGCAGCAGGGGTCGAGGGTTCAGAAATTACGGTCACAGCTCCAGACGGTTGAGTTGCCTGCGCTGGCTGCAAGCTATTCCCTAAAAGCCCGATCCCAGCAAGACACCCAATGCCAGAGATGAGCAAAGAACGTTGCCAGGAAAGCAAAGAGGATTGTGCAGCACTGAGCGATCGAGTCATTCCCTTATCCTTCGTATGTATGACCGTTAGACGGTGATGCTTGAGTGTTAGAGCCGTAAAAATGTTACGAAAAACTAAACGGGGTTTATGAAAATCAATAATCTCTTCCAGTTCGCAATTCTAGTCGTTTTTTAGGGGGCAAGAGTTCCGCTATAGTTTAATCCCAACTTTAGAATCCTGATCCATAACTCAGACTGATGAAACCGGAGGTTTTAGATTGCCCTCATCGGGTGATTGACACAATTTTTTGAGTCGATCGAGATTGCTATCGCCAGCTTGCCGTTACGTTAGCATAGACTTTAGGTTTTCTTAAGCCTCTTAAATGGTTCGCTAAGTAGCTGGGCTAAATTAAATTGAAGATGTTTTTGGGGGGTAGAGGGGCAACCTCCCCTGCCTGGGGGGCGCAGCCCCCAAACCCCTTTCTTCCAGTTAATTAGGGCTACCTACTGATTAAGACGCTCAATTATTTGGAACTTTCTATGCATACCTGGAACTGGCAAACCTGGAACAATTTACCCTATCTGACTTGTAGCCTGCTGGACTCCTTCCCTCACGGCTTTTTTACCCAACAGTTTTCTCCCCAACCGCCAGCCGAACTGGTTCACGCCTTGCAACCCCAGGCTGAAACTTACCGGGTGAAACAGGTGCACGGCAATACAGTATTGTCTTCTTCCGAAGTTGAAGCCTTTGCCGATCGGGTGGAGCCATTCCCAACAGATGAGTTTCCTGCCGCCGATGGCTTACTCACCGAACAAGCGGAACAGGCGGTGTGGGTCTGCACCGCCGATTGTACCCCCGCCTTGATTGCAGATACGCGCACAGGACAGGTAGCAGCAGTTCATGCTGGTTGGCGAGGCACTGCCCTGAAGATTGTGCCCCAGGCGATCGCGCGGCTTCAGGCACAGGGGAGTCAACTGGCAGACTTGAAGGTGGCTTTGGGTCCCGCGATCGCAGGGGAAGTCTATCAAGTTTCCACCCAGGTGGCGGTAGAAGTAGGGGCGACGATCGCAGCGTTAGATAGCCATAATTTAGACCAGAGTGTGGCGGTACTGCACCAGATCTCTGATTCTCCTGTGCTGCCTGATCCGCAAACAGGGCGCGTGCGTTTGGATGTGCGCCGGATCAACGTCTTGCAACTCGAACAATTAGGCATTGCACCAGAGCAAATCGCGATTGCACCGCATTGCACCTACCAACAACCTGAACACTTTTTCTCTTATCGCCGCGATCGACTGAAAAAAGTGCAGTGGTCGGGCATTGTCAGTGTGTAAACCCTGCATCATATATTGCAACCTACTGCAAAATTAACTGCCACTCTGCGGTTTGGCTATCCCAAATTGGCGCGATCGTTTCACCCACCACATAAGGTCCCCAATAGAGACGCGATCCATCTTCAGCAAACGCAACCAGGACATCTCCTGGTTGGAGTTTGAGGTCAACATGGGGCAAAGACAGCAATAACCCCCGCTTTGCCCCTTCTTCTGGAGCAAAATCCCAATGAGCTGGCGGACTGTAGTCAGGTTTGAGCGCTTTGGCAGCAACCATCCCACGGGTCTGCGGTTGCTTTGACAGTAAAGCGACCCGCACCGGGTGCTGGGTCTGGTTGCTCACACGGAGGGCACCCAAACGACCAGCCACAGTCACAGCATCTGACAGGGTTGCAGGTTGATTAGACTTAAGAATAGGCGAGGGAACGACTTTGGCAGCAGGAGACACAACCGTACTGGTCGCTGCCGGATCAACTGTGCCTTGCGGTAACTGAATGGGGAGTGGCTCATTATTGCCGATCGAACCCGACTCTGGTTTGTTGGGTGCGATCTCAATCTGTAACCAACCCAGGAGTAACCCAGCCCCGACCAAGAGTAAAAAAGCAGCGGACGAGATCGTAACTGCGGGGTATACTCTTGACCGAATATTTCGACTTAACTTACCCCACGTCATAATCTGTCACCCATACCTTCTATCTCTAGTAATAACAATCTTTGAGTGAATGACCACTTTTTCCTGATGAAATTTGTCAACCAATTAAAATTTATTGAGCAATAAATTTAGCTTCAAGGAATCGATCTGTATGCAGAATACCCGACTCAATACTTTGGTAGAGGTTATTACCGGACAGTTCGACCGTTGGCTGACGAATCCCTGGCGCAAGATCTCGGTCTTAGTGATTATGCTCTTAATGGGTAACTTTTTGGGAACAGCCATCTCAACAACTACAGGTGCCCGCGCAGACTGGGATATTATCAGTGCGGGTTTAATGGTGATATTCATCGAGTTGGTTAGTCGATTTACTTATGGCAATCGTCAGGTTGCGCGATCGACCCTGGGAGAAGTGATCAATGCGCTCAAAATCGGTGTGACTTATAGCCTATTTGTGGATGCGATGAAATTAGGATCTTAAAGAGAACCCTGGCAAGATATCGGAAATATTATCTCTGACCGCGCACTTCCAAATGAACAAAACGGAGCTCTGTCCTGTTTTGTAGAAAGAGGGATGAGCAAGGGTTTGCTTCATTGGATAACCTTCCCATTCGAATCGCAAAGATCCCTCTCAAATTCTGAGAAGAAGAGAGAGGAACCCCCTAACAGAAAGAAATTTTTAGTACAACATTCTCTCTATATTCAGCAAGGTTTTAATCAATCCGGTTCAAATAGAAATCGATTAAAAAATAATTCACCTTTTGGAATCAATGAATTTGTCACATGTTGACCTGATAAATTTACGTAGCAAGTGAATGTAAAATTGATGCTCATAATCGATGGGTATCGGACACCCTATTTGTATCAAACAATGCATTTAGATTGAATAGAAGCCCAAAAGTTAAATGAATCATAAGTAAACTGAGCTTTTATCATTGACTCCTTAAGATGTTAGGTGATCAGTTAGGGCAATCAGGACGTTGAATGGATACCTTGCAAAAAGAAGTCGCAACCTTACATACCAAAGTAGATGCCCTGTATCAGGTCATTGAAGACCTCAGCCAAAGAGTTTCCGAGGTTTTGACTGAGTTGAGCCGTAACCCAGAAAAAGGCAGCGATCGCCTGATTTCCAACACCATGAATAGTCGTTATTCTTTTTATAGCTCCGGAGCGATGGACAGTGTGATGGAGCACAAAGATGTGTTGGTCGATAGCAATAACTTGGATGTCAATTCTCAAAGTAGTGAACGCGAATTAGCCCCTGAAATTCAGATTCGGCGACTTACGGCTCAACTGACAGCAGCCTATAATCGCATTGCAGCCCTAGAAGAACAGCTGCTGTCTCATCGCATTCATTAAAACCTGAAGAAAAGTAGAAGATTTTGAACAGAATGGTTTGAACAAGCCTAATAGTTTACTAGGCAAGGGACAGACAATTTCATTCAGAATTTTAGACTACTTTAATGTTTTCCTACGGTAATTTTTTTAGCCGTTAGAAATTGAGGTTCAAATAGTTTGTTGCCAAAGCATCAATGTGGGTGAGCAATTCCGCTTGTCCCCAATTTTGATAAAGGTGCGCTGCGATCGCACAGCCTCCTGCCCCTACCCCCTCTTTCACATAGCCTTGCTCATAAGCCCTCAGTTGGGCATGGCGTGAGTTTGCAAAGCTTAATTGCGTTGCCATTAAGGGTACTTTTCCCACAACGGTTGCTAGCCCAACGGTATCCCCAGTCGCGTCTTCTGCCACCCAGCGTGTTGTTCCAATCGCAATGTTGGTCGGTTGCCAGGGCAAATCATAAGTTTGGGCGATCGTACGCAATAGGGCGTAAATTGCCAGCATTTGGGTTCCCCCTGCCAGCAAAACCCCACTGCTACGGCTCGCGGCGATCGCCATTCCGGCGATCGCAATTTGCATCGGATCGCCCACCGCAGCCACCAGCGCCAGGGGGTTATTTTTTAGATCTCGTTCTAGTTCGCTTGCTTTCGCCAGTCCGGCTTGAACCAATTGCCACTTCTGCTGATGATTACAGGTGGGGTGGCTACTATTCACTTTGTCTCTAGCATCAACCCCCAGCCCTGTTAACACCGCTAAAGCAGTGGTTGTCCCTCCGACCACGCATTCTCCAATCACCAAGTAGCCAGCGGGCACTTGTGCAGCGAGTTTTTGTCCCCAGTGCAATCCTTGCTCCAGTAGATGTTTCACCGTCTGCAGGGACAGCGCTCGTCCCTGACTGAGACAGCCAGCAGGGCTGCCCTCCAGGTCAATGTAGGGTACTGGCGGGGGATGGGGCAATCCGGCGTTGAAGAGGTGTACAGGGATGGTTTGTGCCTGAGTGATGGCACGAGAAATCAGGGTTGGCGAAGCCCCGACATGCAAGGGAGGGAGGGGATAGGCAGGCTGGGGTTGGGGACCGTTGATCAAAAACTCGGCATCAGCGATCGCGGTGGACTGGCGATCGTGAGGGGTCGCTCCAGCAGCAGAAATGCCTGGGATTAAGCCGGTTGCGGTAAAGCCTAGAACGCAAACAAACAGAGGCGATCGCCCACGATACCGAACCAACCAGTTTTGCCCTTGTTGAGGCTGCGTATAGACTCGGATCACGAACTCAACTACTGGGTGTGTAGGTCATTGCCTGCTCACTCGCAGTTAGCTCAGATTCTGGCACATCGCGCCGCACCACACGACCATTCGGACCCACAATTAAGCGGGGTAAGATTTTTTGATCGACCACTTGCAAGGTATTCATGTTGTAAGTGGTGTAGCGAGTGGACTGGTCTGCCAAACTGACATCAATAATGGTGAGGGCTTTAAAGGGGGGCAGGTTACTGTTGAGAAGCGGTCGCGGTCCACTGCCCAAAATACCAGAATGCAACAATTCTAGCTTACCGCGATGGGCAGGGTAGTAGGCATGGTGATGTCCACTGATGTAGGTATGTACCTGGTAGCGTTCCAGCATTGCCCGAAGATGATCAGCATTTGCCAGAATTTCGCCCAACTCGTCGCGCCCCACCGCAACGGCGTATAGCGGGAGATGCCCGATCGCGATGCGCATTTTGGCAGATTGAGCAGCGGCACTGGCAAGGCTTTTTTCTGCCCAAGCAATCTGTGCCGCCGGGATTTGAGACGTGGAAGCATCCCACACCAGGTAGAAAATATCGTTGTGTTGAAAGGTGTAGTAGAAGGGAAATTGAGCGCGATCGACAAACTGGAGTCCGGGGTCATGTTTGGCATCGTTCCAGTAGGCGGCGGCTAATTCCCGATCATTAGAAAATAAAAATTTACCGCTGACTGCCAAGGCTCCAGAGGCATCGTGGTTGCCAATCGTAAAACCAAAGGGCAACCCTGCCTGTCGCAGCGGCGCAGCGATGTGACGATCGAACCCTGCCCACATCGCCTGAATCTCTGACTGGGTCAGCGAAGGTGACTGTCCAGCCACCATATCTCCACCGCCCAGGACGATATCGGGTTGCCAATCGGGAATCAGGGCAATTGCCTGGTCTACCTCTGGCTCGTAGTCGGTGGAGCCATAAGCACTATTCAAATCGCTGATCACAGCAATGCGAACATCTCCCCGAACTGGCGCAAATAAGCCCTTGGGAGCGATCGCCTTCGCAGCCTTAATGGGGGCAGAGGTCAACTTAGGTTCGGAATAAGCCGGAGTCGAGTTGCCAGAAAAAGCCGCTCCTGTGAGCGCTTTTTGGACAACCATTGCCAAACCTAGCCCCCCCAGAGAACCAGTCAGCGCCAAGAACTGACGACGTTTAAGACCCATAGGTTTAATCTTTGTCTGTTACATCTTGTAAATTCACGCAGTCATCCTTCGCAAGCTGCAAGTATCAGGAAAGTGGTAGATTCTTGCTTTAGGACCTGGATGTTATCTAGTCCACGTTTCTTCAGGTAGTTCCCGTAAAAATCTACCTCATTTCCGTCAATTTGCGCTGTCTTTTGGAAGGCTAAGGATGTCATCAGACCTGCCACAACCCCCCGATTCCCCAAACTCTGAGCCAGATTCTCAACCTTCGGCTTCTCCCCCAGAAAGCAGCCCTCCCCCAGTTGGGACAGAACCTTCCCCCCCGGCTGAGGGCATGTGGGAACAGGTTCGTCCGGTGCTCAAAACACAAAGTATCAAGGTTTTGCGGCGCACGATTCGGGTTTTGGAAGGGGCAGTGGAAAAACTGGAGGCAGAGCCACCCCCCAAATCGGCACCAAGTTTTGCTGCTGCGGTGGAAGAATCGACGGGCGATTCAACGATCGCCCCCTGGCACCCCCTTTGGGAAAAAATTCGTCCGCTCTGGCGATCTGTGCAACCCTGGTGGATGAGGTTGTTGGCAGGGATACGATCGCGCCTACCCGACTCCGCCAACCAAAAACTCTCTGATTCGGCACTGAGCGGTGCGATCGTCGGAGTTTTGCTATTGTTTCTCTGGATTCCTTCGGCGCTCTCGCCTAGCAAGCCACCCACCCCAGTGGCTGTCGCCCCACCGCCCCAGCGCGTCCCGCCCCAAGCCGATCCCCAGCCCCTCTATCCGCCCCCTGCGGCTTCTCCCCCTCCACTGGTGGTTCCCACGCCTCTGCCTTCTCCCTCGCCCCTGCCGTTGCCCAAACCTAAGCCTTCCCCTGTGCTCAATTTGACGCCCGAACAAAAGCTGATCGCCCGTATCCAGGATCAAGTGGCGCAAGTGAGCGATCAGTATGCCAACGGGTTGATTGAGTCAGTGCAAGCAAATTTCAAAGGCAGTCTGTTAATTGTGCGGGTCAGTGATAGTTGGAATACTCTCTCGCCCTCGCAGCAAGACAAACTGGCGGCAGAGATGCTGCGCCGTTCCAAACTGCTGGATTTCAGTAAGCTAGAAATCACCGATCCCGATGGCATGTTGCTGGCACGCAGTCCAGTTGTAGGGGATGAGATGGTGATTATTCAGCGGAATACGGAAGAGCCGGAGGTGGCTTACAGCAATTTTCGGACGAGTCAGTTCAGTTCGGGGATGAGTGGATGAGTGGATGGGTCTGAGTGTGGCTTATGCCAATGAAAGCGGCTGTAAGAGAAATTAGGAGTCAGGAGTCAGGAGGTCTGAACCTCAAAGTGCCAACCTTTGCACCAATTCTGGTGCTGCTCCTATCATCGGACACCTGCAACCTGTTATCTGCGATCTCTACTTTGTTGACTGCATTTTGCGAACGGTCTCGGTGACTTGTTGCCTCGGCAAAAAGCGAACTGCTAGTGCCATCAACCAATTCCACCAGCCGTGAATGGCAACGACTTTGCCGCTCATCAGAGCGGTGTAGCCGAAGCGGGCAACTTCTGCGGAAGTAGGGAGTTTTTTGCCTTTGACCAGATTGGAGTCTTCGATCGCCGCTGCTGCCTGAAATCCTGATTCTGTAGGGCCGGGACAGAGGGCGGTGACGGTGACCCCGGTGCCTTGCAGTTCGTTGGCGATCGCTTCCGAAAAAGACAACACATACGCTTTGGTGGCATAGTAAACCGCCATCAGTGGACCTGGCTGAAATGCCGCAGTAGAAGCCAGGTTTAGAATTTTTCCCTGTCCCCGCTGCACCATCCCAGGGAGCAAAAGGTGGGTTAACTGAGTCAGGGCGACCACATTCACCTGAAGCATATTTGCAGTTTTCTGCCAGTCAGTTTCGGCAAAGTAGCCAAAATCCCCAAAGCCCGCGTTGTTGACCAGGACGCTGATCGAGGTTTGCTCTGACTCCAATGCCCAAAAAATCTCTTCTGCCATGTTGGCAATTGCCAGGTCTTTTGCCAGCACCTTGACCTTGACTCCGTATTGCTGGGTTAAGTCCTGCTGAATGGCATGGAGCTTGGCCTCACTACGGGCAACCAACACCAGATTGTAATGGTCTTGTGCCAACAGTTTCGCCAACTCGTAGCCAATGCCACCCGAAGCCCCAGTGATAAGTGCAGTTTGGGTCATGACAGGTTCTTTTTCTTATTACTTACTGCTTTGGCAAAGGCTTTGGAGTAGCCAGCGGTAGTGCTATTGTCTGCGGCAATCAGTTGCAGCTTTTGCCAGATGCGATCGATGGGAGACCGCAGTTGTTTTTTGATTGTTACTGACTTTTCAGCAATCGTTTGGGCGAATTGTTGTCCTTTCTGCTCTAGGGCGATCGCAGGTGCTAGAAACTGGGCAGTAGTTTCAGCAACGGATTCAGCAATGTTCCGCACTTCTGAAGGCGGCAACACTTCGGATAGGTTCGCTTCGGTAATGACATCATCATCGTCGTCATTGTCGTTGTTATCGCCCCAGTCTGCGAGTCCATAGACGATGGCATCCACTTTTTTCTGATTAGACTCTTCTTGATCAAGCTCAATGTCTTCTAGTTCTTCCTCAAACAAGCAGAAGAGTTGATCCTCGGAGTAGACGGTTAAATCTTCGGCTGCGGTATAGGTCTCCATGCCCAGTTGGCAAGGGTCATCTTCAGAAGTCCCTTGTGCAATGTAAGTATTTGCGTATCCAGGGACATTGAGCAGCACCGCGAAGACGATCGCGGCAAGAAATAAAAGAACGCGACGGAGGGGCTTAAATGGTTTGGACATCAGTTAATTTTCAACAAGAAATTAAGTGGTCAGAAATCAGTATCAGATATTGGAGACAAAGACTCAACACTCATCGAGAAGTTTATAATCTGCAATTCACCTCTAAAATCGTCAATTACCTGAACAGAGGGAACGATCTGCCGAAGCCAAGTCTGGATTACTGCTGAGATAGTCTTTAGCCCAATGACAGCCGTCTTTCATCAAACTCTCCAGATTCAAATCCCAGACCATGACGGTTTGGTCATCGCTGGCGGAGAGAAGGGCGGTGCCATCGGGACTAAAGTAAACACTTCTAATCGGATTTTGATGTCCTTGCAAAAAGGAGATCGGGCGTCCATCCAGACTCCAGAGCTTGACTTCGCGATCGCCTCCCCCGGTGGCAATGACTTCACCATCAGGACTAAAGCTCATACCACTGGCAAAGTCGGTATAGCCTTTTAGAACATTGAGTAGTTTGCCATCTAGACTCCAGATCCGTACCGTGCTGTCCTCACTGGTGGTTGCTAAGGTTTTGCCATCGGGACTAAAGTTGACATTCCAAACTGCTTCACTATGTCCAGCCAGTGTTTTCAGCAGTTTGCCATCGAGACTCCAAAGTTTGATGGTTTTGTCGGTACTGGCAGAAGCCAAGAGTTTGCCATCGGGGCTAAAGCTAATATCATTCGTAATATCTTGATGCCCTGAGAGGGTTTTGAGCAATTTTCCTTGACGATCCCAGAGACGAATAGTTTTGTCTACGCCCACGGAGGCGATCGTTTTGCCATTAGGGCTAAAGGTTACACCGCGAACCTCATTGGTATGACCTTTGAGGATATTGAGTAATTTTCCATCCAGCGACCAGAGGCGAATGGTTTTGTCTTCCCCCACGGAGGCGATCGTTTTGCCATCCGGGCTGAACGCCACACCATACACCTTGCCCACATGTCCAGATAATTTTTTTAACAGTTGCCCAGTGCGGCTCCAAAGGCGGACTGTTTGATCGCTGGCAACCGAGGCGATCGTTTGTCCATCGGGGCTAAAGCTGACATCCCAAACTTCGCTGCCATGCCCTGCCAAAATAATCGGGGCTTGTCCTTGCAGTTTCCAGAGTTTGACGGTGCGATCGTAACTGCCAGAAGCCAGACTTTTGCCATCGGGGCTAAAGGCAAGGCTAGAAACACTATTGCGATGTCCTTTCAAGGTTTGGAGCACTTGCCCTGCTCGGTTCCAAATTTGGATCAGGTCATTGGCTCCGGCAGTGGCAAGGGTAGTGCTGTCAGGACTGAAAACCACGCTGGCAATACTGGGACTGCCCGTTCGCAGGGTTTTGACAACCTGTCCTGCCGGGTTCCAGAGCCGGACATTGCCATTGGCTCCGGCAGTGGCGATCGTTTTGCCATCATGGCTAAAGGCAATGGCAGTGATGCCCTCGGTCTGAGCTGCCCAGGAAGGCAGGGCGTTTCCTTGGATTGTCCAGCGGTGCACGGTGTCATCAAACCCAACGGCAGCAATCGTCTGGCCATCGGGACTAAAGGCAACATCGAGCAATGCATCTTGACTGCCTTTCAAAGTTTTGAGCAGTTTACCCTGGCGGTTCCACAAGCGGATCGTCTGGTCTTGATTTGCCGAGGCGATCGTCTGTCCATCTGGGCTAAAAGCAACCCCATTAACGGCGTCAGGGCTATTTAAGGTTTTGAGCACCTGCCCCTCTAAAGACCAGAGGCGCAAGGTTTTGTCAGCACTGGCAGAGACGATCGTTTTGCCATCGGGGCTAAATTTGACCGCATTGACCGCCTCCGTATGCCCTTCCAAGGTGCGCAAGAGTTTGCCGTCCACACTCCAGAGTTTGAGGGTGCGATCGACACTGGCAGACGCGATCGTTTTGCCATCGGGACTGAAAGCAACGCCCAAAACTTGCTGATGGTGTCCTGGCAAGGAATTATGCTCCCGAATTTGGTATACCACATCTCGTAAAGCAGTAATGGCTTTCATACGGGTGGCAGGTTTGACTTGGCGGTTTGCCTGTTGCAGTTGTTGCCCCATGCGAAGCGCTTCTAGTAAGGCATCCAGATTTAATCCCGATGTCAACATGCTTTCCGCCGACAGACTTTTCGCCGTAATTTCAGCATTAACTTGCTCTTTACGGGCGATCGCCCGTTGTTGGAGCGCCACGATTGTTGAAATGATCGCGATCATGAACCCCAAGCTAATCAACACCAATGCTTGCCGCTGCCGCTTGATTTCAGCTTTTTGCCGACTGGTTTCGATTTTGCGACTGGTGCCGATGTATTCGCCCTGCAATTCAACCGGTTTGGGTTCTTTTTGAGTACTGGTCGTCAGCCAGTGCTCGGCTTCTTCCAGGTCAATACCGCGTAACAGGCAACTTTCGTGCCGCCCTCGGTTTTCCCATTCCAGCGATCGTACCAACAGGCGAGTATGAGCTTGCAAATGGGCAGGCTCGACATCCAGTGCCTGCACCAACTCATTGAATTGCGTAGAAAAATTCTCTTCCCCTTGAGTAAAAGCGATCCACTGGACTTTAGCAAGTACAGGCAGCAATACTGCTGGGTCAATCTCCGAATGCAGCACCGTTACAATGCGCTTATTGAGTTTTTGGGCATACTCCGCCTCATCCTTACAATAGGGTGCCTGAATAGAATGCGGCGAAATGATGAATAAAAAGCTATTCGAGTTTTCAATACCCCGATAAATCTCTTGCTGAAACTCAGTCCCAGAGGCAATACTTTCCTGATCAAACCAGGTGGTTTTGCCCTGAAGTTGTAAAGCCTCGTTGAGTTTACGAGCAAAATCGGAATCGGTTCGAGAATAAGAAATAAAAACATCTAACGAAGTCTCAGGCGGTTGTTGCAAACTTTCGTGGATGAATTCTTGCTGAAGTGCGGTTGGGGGATGGGGATGGTACTTGGCACCTTTCAGCCATCCTTCCGCGTGGCGCAAGTTATAGCCGCGCAGGAAAAGGCTGGGATTGCGTTCCTGGCGTTGCCACTTCAGCGCCTTTGCCAGTAAGGTTTTGTGGTCTTCGTAGTAGGCTGCGTCTTGTCGCAAGATTTTAAGCAATTGATGCTCATCTAGGCGATAGTCTTCATCGGCGATGTTGTCGGTCAGGTCAATGTACTGCAACTCACGCAAGAGCGGAGGTACCTCGGACAAATCCGTCTTTCTTGCCAGAATTGGAATGATGCGTTTGTTGAGAGATCGGGCATAGTCCAGTTCTTGCTGACAGTAGCGCGATCGCACAGAATCCGGCGAGATCAGGTAAACCAAATTATCGGCTTCTTCAATGCCCCGGTTAATTGCTTCCTGAAAATCTCCGCCCGTCTGGATATCAATTTTATTTGTCCAGACGGTAAGGCCCTCACGCATCAAACTGTAGCGGATTTGCTCTGAAATGGCGTCGTCTTCCTCTGCATGGGAAAGAAAGACCTGCGTCATCAAATTATCGGCATTTTTGCGGCTCTCGCTGATGAACTCGCAATGCAGGTCGGTGGGCACACAGGGCGGTTGTTCTGCTTTGAAGCGAATGCTAAGCCACTGTTCTGCTTGTCGTCGCGCTTCGCCAATCAGCAAATAGGACGATCGTTTTTGCTGTTGCTCCCAATCCAGTGCTTTTGCCAGCAATTGCGTGTGGTTCCGAACATAGTCGCGATCTCGTTCAATAATCCCCAGCAAATTTGTCAAGGATTGCTCAAAATCATCTGCCGCCTCTCGAAAATAGACCCAGTTAATTTTGCCAATTAGGGGGTGCATATTGGGGAAGCTAGAATGCAACCCCTTGGACTGGTACTCCTGCCAAGCAGCCAGATCCTTGCCCGGATTGCGCTGCTGCCAGGTTTCCTGAGAAATCTGCTCAACGTGCAAGAGTGGAATAATGCGCTTATTGCGTCGAATCGCCAACTCAATCTCTTTGAGGCAATAAGGCGAATTGACCGAATGCGGCGCAATGATGAACAAAAAGTTGTCTGCTTTTTCAATACCATCATCAATCTGATTTTGATAATCCACTCCATAGGGAATGTCGTTTTTGTCAAACCAAACTTCTAAACCATGTTCCAGTAGTCGTTGATGTAGCTTGATTGCAAACGTCAGACTATCGGCTCGACCATAAGAGATAAACACATCCTGAAACGCACCCATGCAGGACTCCACTTTATGGTATTTGAGGGAAATTCTATTCTAAGCAAGGAAGTCTGTGGAATTTACGTAGGTTTGGTAAAGATTCAAAGTGAGGAGTCACGAGTCAAGAGGCAGGACTTCTTCACTCCATCACCCCTTCCACTCCTTCATCACTTGATCAATTCCATAAAAGCGTTGCCAAAATCGATCAACTAGCTTCGTAGGAAATACCTTATTCAACAGAAACAGTAGAAAAGCACCGCCTGTGGCTGCGATATAGCGCGGACGGGGATGACGATCGCTTAGCGCTTTCAAAATTACCTCAGCCGTTTGTTCCACTGTCCAGGCACGTCGACTGGTCTGTTCTTGCAAGCTTTCTAATTTTTTGAAGGCGGCTCGGTAGGGCGTATTCTCCGGTGCGGTGATGGCGGCTTCTACCCCGCGCTGGGCTACGTCAAAAAACTCGGTGCTAACGGGACCCGGTTCTACCACACAGACCTGGATATTAAAGGGTTCCAGTTCCATTCGCAAGACATCGCTCAACGACTCCAGCGCAAACTTGGAAGCACTGTACAAGCCTCCAAAAGGAAAAGCCGTACGTCCGCCGATCGAGCTAATGTTGACAATTCTGCCACTGCCCTGGTCGCGCATTGCGGGAATCAGGGATTGGGTGAGGGCAATCATCCCCAACACATTGACCTGAAATTGGCGCTGGCAAGCCGAAGGGGGAATCAGTTCGATCGGTCCCATCTGCCCATATCCAGCATTATTCACCAGGGCATCCACCCGCCCAAAATTCGTCAACGCTGCTTGCGCCAATGCCTGCACCTCTTCCACCTGCGCCATATCCGTCGGTACAATGAGCACCTCTGCTCCCGCCTTACGGCAGATCTCAGCAACTCCTTCCAGCTTTTCGATATTCCGTGCAGCCAGCACCAGGCGGATGCCCATAAATCGCGTTGCCAGTAATTGAGCTAACCCTGCACCAATGCCAGCAGAAGCACCTGTGATGAGAATGACTTGTTCGGAAAGGGAGTGGGACATGGGAGACAGGGGATTGAGATTGGGATGGGGGATTGGGGGGATGGGAGGATGGGGTGAAGAAGTCCTGATTCCGGACTCCGGACTCCTACTCCCTACCCACATTGAACCATTCTCTTTGTCCGTCCGTCTAAAGCTGTAGATTACAAATAAGAGTAATAATGTGTCCCGGATGGCTGTTGTGACGATCGCAGTATCAACCAACCCACTCGACAATCCGTCCGATCGTGACCTGGTGCAACGGTGCGTTGGGGGGGATACGGCTAGTTTTCGGCTGCTTTATCAGCGGCATCAACAACGGGTGCGATCGACGCTTTTTCAGTTATGTGATTCATCAACTTTGGATGATCTGGTACAGGAGGTCTTTTTGAGAGCGTGGAAGGGATTGCCGAAATTTAAGCAGACAGCACAGTTTTCAACCTGGCTTTATCGGATTGCCTGGAATGTGGCATACGACTATCGCCAGGCGGCAGCTCAAAATCGCTCTCGATTGCAAGTGATAAAAAATGAGACCCCAGCCCACTATCAGGCGCTTGATCTGGCTCAGTTGCACTATCAAGACCTGGTACAACGAGGATTAGAACAACTGAGTTTTGATCACCGCACCGTGCTGGTTTTGCATGATCTGGAAGAGTTACCCCAAAAAGAAGTGGCAGAAATCTTAGGAATTCCGACTGGGACGGTCAAATCCCGTCTGTTCCATGCTCGTGCTGCCATGCGTCAGTTTTTGCAGCAACAAGGAGTCCAGCTATGACTCAGTTTCCCGATGATGATCCAATGCTGACCAATTTTTTGCGCCAGCATCGTGCCGCTCCGCCCCTTGCCTCGCCTGATTTAGAAGATCGCATTGTGCACGCTATTGCCACCGATCGACCTGCGAAAAAGCCAGGTGCTCAGGTGATCTCTATTCACAAAAAACGATCGCTTTGGCTGGTGCCCTCCACATTGGCTGCCGGATTAATGGTGGCATTGGTGAGCTATCAGACCTTACAGCGTCCTCAGGTCAGGGCTGGGGATACTGCTAATTTGGAGACCTTTGTGGAAAACAACTGGGACAATTCGTTGCTGGAGGAGCCTGCTGCTGAATGGGTCGTGTCTCTGGACAGTACAGGTCAAACAACGCATGAGCCAGCTGCAATAAGTAATTGATAGAGATGCCGATCGCCCCTATGACTTGGAGTTTTGTTTGAATCGTTCATCATTGTCAATCGGTAAATCATTATGTTCCGCCGTATTTCAATTGCAGTTTTGGTGCTGGTTGCCTTAGGCGGATCGATCGCCCTTGCCCAGTCCACCTTCTTATCTTCTAATCATCGAATTGCCCAAAATTCGCCAGGATCACCCGAGCCCTCACGATCCGAGGAACTAGACCACCCCAAGCCGAACAAGGGAGAATGGCTCAAAGACCTGGATCTCACGCCTGAGCAAACGCAAAAAATGCAAGCGATTCACGATCGTAACAAAGATCAGATTGCTCAGCGAGCACAGGCGATGAAACAAGCACAACGAGAATTGCGGAACTTGATGGCAGGGTCTGCGTCTCAAGAAGAAGTGCGAGTTAAATACCGTCAGGTAGAATCGCTTCGACAAGAAGTGGATCGATTGCGGTTTGACACGATGCTAGCAGTGCGAGAAATTCTGACGCTAGAGCAACGGCAAAAGATGGCAGAACGGATGGATCGCCGTCGCGGACGGTTTGATCATCCCATGAAAGGGCGACCCGATATGCCACCAGAACCTAACTAATCCTGAACCCATTGCCCAGGCTAAGGACGATTTTAGTTGAGGGTCTGAGCAAGCTTTGCAAGCACCGATCACAGATAACTCGTCTCGTTCACACAAAATTCTTTTCAATGTCTAGCGTTCCAAGTTTGGCTGGTTGAGGGAGATAGGGATGGATTATATCTACTTGCATGGTTTTGCATCCAGTCCCCGATCGACAAAAGCACGCGCATTGAATGATTACTATCGTCGTCTCAACCTCAATCTCCATATTCCGGATCTCAATCAGGGCGATTTCTTTCGCCTCACCTTGACTCGACAAATTCATCAGGTCGAAGCTGTCCTATCCTGCACCCCAGTCACCCTGATTGGCTCCAGTCTGGGAGGCTTAACGGCAGCTTGGTTAGCAGAGCGCAACCCGCAAATTCAACGGTTGGTGCTTCTGGCTCCTGCATTCGAGTTTTTGACTCACTGGTTACCCAAACTGGGAGCAGAGCAACTCCAACAGTGGCGCACCCAGCAAACATTGCCGATTTATCACTATGCTCTTGATCAAGAACGTAACCTCAGCTACAAGTTTCTTCAGGATGCAGAGCAGTATAGTGATGCTATGCTGCAACGCCCCATCCCTACCTTAATTTTGCATGGCTTAGACGATGAGGTGATTCCCATCCAGGCAAGTCGTGATTTTGCGGTTCAGCGCCCCTGGGTAGACTTAATCGAACTGCCGAGTGACCATGGACTTGCGGATATGATGGACGAGATTTGGCAGGCAATTTGCCAGTTTTGTCAGTTACCTGAAGCCCGAGCGATCGCCTAACCAGCACCAAGGTCGTTGGTTGGCGCTCACTCATGAACGGGGAGACGCAGATTGGGTAACGCGATCGCCGTTAAAAAGATTGCCAACTGAGTCGCCACAATGCTGGGACCGGAGGGTAAATTGAACCCGGCTGAGATCACCATGCCCAAGACTGCACTCAATGCACCCAACCCTGCGGACAACACAACATAATGGGCAAAGGTTCGACTGAGAAATCGGGCGGCACAGGCTGGAATTACGATAAATGCACTCACCAGCAACACACCGATCGCTTTAATTGAAATCCCTACTACCAATGACAACAGCACAATAAAAGCCGTGCGGTGGGCAGAGACCGCAACTCCGCGCGCGATCGCTAACGGTTCATTCAAAGTCATCAACATCTGAGTTCGTAGTGTCAGCCCAATAAACACAGTACAAACGATTAACAGCCCTCCACTAAAGACTAAATCGAGTTCCTGCACTGCCAGAATGTCGCCAAAAAGCAGGTTATGCAGTCCCCCTTTGTATCGTCCAACGAAACTCAGCGTGATAATCGCGATCGCCAAAGATGAAGAATAAATAATATTCAATAATGCGTCCGTCCATAAGCGCGTATGTTCCAGCAAATAATTCACCCCTAAGGCAAACAAGACCGCAAACGGCAACACGACAACGGATGGGTTTAACCCTAACAACAAGCCAATGCTGATCCCTAACAACGCCGAATGCCCCAAGGCATCACTGAAAAACGACAACTGACGCAAAATTGTAAAACTCCCCAGCATTCCGCCCATCAATCCCGTCAAAACACCGCCAATCAGCGCACGCTGCATGAAAGGCAATTGGAAAAGCTCGATGATGTGGGTAAGTTGGGTCATGGGAAGGAGAAGGGGAGAGGGAGAGAAAGGGAGAGGGGGAAAGAAATAAGCGGGGAATTTTACGCCTTCACTTCTTTACCCTTGACCGCTTCACGGTTTCAATGTCGATGTCGATAGCGCACAAACTCGGAGCCATAGGCGGTTGAGAGGTTTTCGGGGGAGAGTGCGATCTCTGGCGTGCCCTGACAGAGCAGTGTTTGATTGAGGCAAAGGACGCGATCGCTATGTCGTCGCACCATGTCCAGGTCATGAGAAATTTGTAAAATTGCCCAACCTTGTTCTTGCTTGAGTTGGTAAAGCAAATCATAGAATTCTGACTCACTTCGCATATCCAACCCCGCTGGCGCTTCATCGAGAATGAGCAATCGGCGGGGATAGACTAAGCAATATGCCAGCAAAACGCGCTTGGTTTCGCCACCAGATAACCCACTAATGAGTTGGCGTTTGAGGTGGGTCGCATCGACCCGCATCAGCGCAGATTGAATTGCAGCACGACGGGCTTGACGATCGACCCAGGGCATCTGGAAACCCAACCGATCCCAGCCCAAGCCCACTAGCTCTTCAACCGTCATGGGAATGCGGCGATCGAACAAAAAGTTTTGAGGCAGATAGGCAATCTGTTGCCGAATCAGCGGCATGAGTGCACCCTTGTGCCCCAAAGCTTGACCCAAAATCACAATATTGCCTGTTTGTCGGGGCAAAATTCCTAAAATCGCTTGCACCAGCGTACTTTTGCCTGCACCATTGGGACCAACGATCGCTGTGTCTGTTCCTGCCTCTAGCGAGAAAGAAACATCTTGCACCGCTGCATAGGTTCCTCGATAAACCGTTAGCCGCTCCACTGCTAATACAGGCTCTTTCAATCCACACCTCATCCTTTCACTTCTGGCTCTATTCTGGATTTTTGGCATCTTAATCAGTCGCTGGGCTAAATTAAATTGAAGATTTTTTTAGGGAGGGGAGGGGAAAATCCTCTGCCTGGGGGCGCAGCCCCCAACCCCTTTCTTATACTTAATGAGGGCTACCTGGTTTTCAGGTTATTCAAACGGGCGATCGTGTCAATCTGGCAACCGAAGGATTTAGCGATTGCGGGAACCAGGAGACACAGAGCTTTTTATAGACGACTCGCCGCGTCTCCCTTTCTCCACATCAATCTTGACGACACCTCAAACTGGTAATGAATGACTGGCAAGGGCACGATCGCCCCCGATCTCGATGCAGGCAACAATGATTGAATAGATTGCCCCGTAAAGGCTGATACCAATGCTTTGACATTCTGCCGCATAGTGGTGAAGTAATAGTCTGGTTCTGTCGCATCAGATCCACCCGTTTCCATCGGATCAAAGGTACTGATTTGCACTTTCAAATCCTTTGCCAATGCCGAAAAAGCATCTGTTCCCTCCTGAGGTTCAGTCAATAAGGTTTTGAGATGGGTTGCTTTTACCGTATCCATTACCCGTTTCACATCCCCCGGAGCAGGATTCCCTTCTGGCACATCAACCAAAAAAGTCACTTTCAAGCGATAGCTTTGGGCAAAATAGGGAGCAAAATCATGAAACGCAACAAAAGTCTTTTCGGCATAGGGTTGGAGCATTTTCGTCGTTTCTGCATCCAGAGCTTTTAGCTTCTGGATATAGGCGGCGGCATTAGCGGTATAAATTTCTTTCCCAGTTGGATCAGTCGCGATCAAACCATCGCGAATATTTTCGACCTGGCGGATAGCGCGTTTAGGATCAAGCCAGATATGGGGATTTGATTCTCCATAGGCATGTTTGGCTTCAGCTTGATTTTCAATGGCTTCGTGCTCATGCCCTGCGATCGCAGCGGTGGAGATCGTCGGCACGCCTTGGCTAGAGTCAATAATGCTTAATTTTGAATTGCCCGAATTTTTGACCAAATCGTCCAAAAATTCTTCCATTTCCAGACCGTTTTCTACCAACACATCGGCATTGGCAAGTTTTTGAATATCTTCGGGCTTAGCTTGATAGTCGTGAGGTTCAATCTGGGTTGGCAACAGTTGTGTTACCTCGGCCCGATCGCCTGCCACCGCTTTGGTAAATTGCGTGATGGGCAAAAACGTCGTGACGACCTTCAATTCATCTTTGGTTGCAGCAGGCGAAGATTGAGCCTGAGGAGCGGCGGACTGGGTTGAGGAGGGGGAAGAGGCGCAACCTCCCATCCCAATCGCCATTACAGAGACCAACCCGATCGAGATCCAACGGGCGCGATTGCTGGATTGTTGCAATCCAATTTTAGAATGAATCTCTAAATTCATACCTTGACTCAGCAATGCCGACCGCACGAACCTTGCGCAGCGTAAACCCTCTGGGGGCATGCTTTCGGGTGCCAGCTTTTGAGCAGCAGTACCCCGAGCGACCAGAGCAGTGAGGATTGCGGAGGCAAAGGAGGTCATGGCACAGAATGATAATGATTATCATTTGCTTATTCTACTGCCAATTGCGGTGAAAAGGGATGCTTCACCGCTCAAGATTTATGACGCTGTCTTTCTATCCTATCCATTACACAAAAGTCAGTGAAACCTTTGCCTAGCTTGGCTTGCTTGTCCTCATCACCACCCCTTCTCCTGATTTGGGAGAAGGGGTGCCTAAAATCCTTTACCCTCGTCCATTTTTTTACGTATGGATTGCTTTTATCGGAGGGGTTGCGTTTGCACCCTGGCGAGTTGAACGATCGCGTTCGCGAGATGCAATGGATCAATCGGTTTAGAGAGAAACATTTCGAAGCCAGCAGCAAGTGCCTGGGTCTGGTCTTCTTGCTTGGTATAGGCGGTCAGGGCGATCGCGGGGATCTTGATTCCTTTTTCGCGCTCAAACGCTCGAACCCGGTTTAGGAGATCGTAGCCATCTTCGTCGGGCATAGCGATGTCACTCACAAACACATCAGGCTGTCGATGCTGGAGATACTCCATCACCTCATTCCCGTTCGCCATGACCTCCACCTGAGCACCCATTTGCTCTAACGCAGTTTTGATGAACTCGCGATTGTCTGCATTGTCATCCACCACAAGCACAGTAATGGCATGGAGAGACAAGGAGGCTTTGCTTTGCTCTAAAACTGGCTCTGGATAGGGTGGGGATAGGCTTGGCGATAGCCGGAACAGGGGCAGATGGATGGTAAAGGTTGCCCCTTTACCATGACCGTCACTGGCAGCATAAATTTTGCCTCCGTGTAAGTCTATCAATTGATGGACGATCGCCAGTCCCAGACCCAGCCCGTTATGGGTGCGAGTAGAAGAGGAATCTGCTTGACGAAAATACTCAAAAATGTGGGGTAGAAACTCAGGATGAATCCCCACACCTGTATCGCTGACCTTGATTTGAACGATTTGCTCCATCGGAGTTGGCTCGATCGTGGTGTCGAGCAGAACTAACGGATCGGGGATTCGCTGGTTGGCAATGACAGATAGCGAAACCTCAACGGTTCCTCCTTCTGACGTGAATTTAATGGCATTGGAGAGCAAGTTGCGAACCACCTGTTGCAACCGTTCTGAATCACCTAACACGATGCACGGAGTAGACGAAAATTGTTTATTGAGGTGAATCTGTTTCGCCTCTGCGCTCGGTGCTATCGATTCGAGTTCGGCTGAAATTAGATGCAGCAGGTTCACGGGTCTACAGTTCAGATGCAGTTTGCCCCGCATCAAACGTGCCACATCGAGAATGTCATCGATGAGTTGCACTTGCGATTGGGCATTGCGACTGATCACTTTTAAGGCGCGATGGGTGGTTTCTGCATCCAGGTTTTTGGTCTGTAACAGCTTCGACCAACCCAGAATGGCGTTTAGGGGGGTGCGTAACTCGTGGGAAACGATCGCCAAAAACTCATCCTTCATGCGACTATCAGATTCTGCCTGCTGCCGAGCCAGCTGTTCTCGGATGATTTCAACTTTTTGGGTTGCCAGTTCGGCAGCCTGCCGTTGCACTTCCGCCGTTTTCTTGAAAAGCTCAACAAAGACGGTTACTTTTGAAATCAGAATGGCTGGATCAATGGGTTTGAGCAAGTAATCCACTGCACCCAGGGCGTAGCCCTTCATTTGCCACATCTCGCTGGTGCTAAATCCTGTGATAAAAATGATGGGCGTATGCTGCGATCGGGGTCGTTGGCGGATGAGATGGGCAGTTTCAAAGCCATCGATGTCGGGCATCTGCACATCTAGCAGAATCACGGCAAAATCCTGACTCAGTAAACACCGGAGCGCTTCCTCGCCAGAACGAGCCTTGACGAGATTTTGCTCCATGATAGACAGCACAGCTTCTAGCGCAACCAAATTTTCATTGTGGTCGTCCACCAGAAGAATATTGACTTTGGAATCAGCGCGCATAGGTGTACACAGAATAGGATGGGGACGGCAGAAAAAGAAACCAGAAGTGCCTAAACAAATCCTTAAGAAGCTCGTTCCTCTGCCTGACACAGCCAAATTCTGAGCATGGAGAGCAGTTGCTCGATCTCAACAGGTTTCGTGATGTAGTCGGTTGCCCCTGCATTCAGGCACTTTTCACAATCGCCTTTCATGGCTTTTGCCGTGAGGGCAATCATCGGTAGGGTCATGAATTGGCTCATCTGACGAATCGATCGCATGGTTTCGTAGCCGTCCATCTCTGGCATCATGATGTCCATTAGCACCACATCGATATCGGAATTCACCTGGAGGATAGCAATTCCATCCCTGCCATTCTCAGCATGAAAGACTTGCATCTGGAAGCGTTCCAATACGCTGGTCAGGGCAAAGATATTGCGAACATCGTCATCTACGATCAAAACCTTTTTGTCAGTCAGAATGGGATCATTACGCCGCAATTGTTCGAGTATGAGTCGCTGCTGTTCGGGTAGATTGGACTGAACTCGGTGCAAGAAGAGGGCTGTTTCGTCCAGCAATCGTTCTGGCGATCGCACACCTTTAATGATCAACGTGTCGGAAAGGCGGCGCAATTCAGTTTCTTCTGGAGGGGTCAGTTCCTTGCCGGTGTAAATGATAATGGGCAGACGCTCCAGGTTGGGTTCTCGCTTAATTTGCTCAATCAGTTCAAACCCATCCATATCAGGCAACAGCAGATCGAGCACGAGACAATCAACCCGTTGTGAGCGAATCGTTTCAAGGGCTGCGGCACCGGTTTCGACTGCAACCGTCACAACATCGCCGTTGCCAATTAAGTCGATCATGCTCTGCCGCTGTACGGGGTCGTCCTCTACCACAAGCAACGTCTTAATCGAACGCTCGACAAATTCTCGGATACTGGCGAGCGCATTCAACAAAGCTTCGCTGCTGATGGGTTTTTGCAAATAGGCGATCGCACCTTGTCGCAAGCTCCGATCTTGCCCATCTTCTACAGTCATAATTTGAACGGGAATGTGGCGTGTACCGGGATCATGCTTGAGATAGTTGAGCACGGTCCAGCCATCCAAAATGGGCAAACGGATATCGAGCATGATGGCGGCTGGCTGAAATTGTCTCGCCATGTCCAAACCAATGTCACCCCGGGTTGCCACCAGTCCTTTAAAGCCTTGTTGGCGGGTGAGATCGAGCAGAATTCGGGCAAAGTTCAGGTCATCTTCAATAATCAGCAGTGCCCGATCGCCAGAGCCAATGGTGGTGCGATCGTCTTCGATAATCTGCTCATGATGCAGCGTGCTAGAGGCAGGGGAGGTCAATCGCATCTCCTGCTGTAGCGGAGGGGGCGCATCGCTGATGCTCCGAGCTAGGGTTGAGGGAGAGCTCAATGCAGACGCAGGTTGGATTCTAGGGGAGTCTTCATCCAGACGCTTGCGCAGCAATCCGTCTACCCGCCGTTTGGGGTCGTCCTGCCCACCCGAATAGATGAGGGGCAAGTAGAGTGTGAAGGTGCTGCCACTGCCTAGCTTGCTGATCAGGCGGATTTCGCCCCCAAGCAGGTGAGCAATTTCTCGGCTAATCGACAGTCCTAGCCCAGTGCCCCCATAGCGACGACTGGTGGTGCCGTCTTCCTGTTGGAAAGCTTCAAAGATAATTTGCTGTTTCTCGGAAGCAATGCCAATGCCAGTATCCGTTACCGCGAAGGCGATGACTTGTTCTGCCTGGTTGAGGGTTTCGTTTTCTGGATTCCAGCCATTGGTGACGACGCTGACATCCAGCAAGACATGCCCCCGCTCGGTAAACTTAAAGGCATTTGCCAGTAAATTCTTGAGCACTTGCTGGAGTCGTTTGGCATCGGTGTAGATGCTGCGAGGTAGGTACTCGTTGAAGCGGAGGTAGAAGTCGAGCTTGCGATCGATCGCCACTTGCCGGAAGGTGCGCTCCAGATGTACCTGGAGGTCAGTAAACAACATTTGTTCCGCTTCGACCGAGATCGTGCCCGATTCGATTTTGGCTAAATCTAAGATGTCATTAATCAATCCCAACAGATCATTACCCGCCGAGTAGATAGTTTGGGAGTATTCCACTTGGCGCTGGGTCAGGTTACCGTCGCTGTTGTCTGCCAGCAGTCGCGCCAGAATCAGCAAGCTGTTGAGTGGGGTTCGCAATTCGTGAGACATGTTGGCGAGGAACTCGGATTTATATTTGGAGGTGAGTGCCAACTGCTCGGCTTTCTCTTCTAGCGATCGGCGCGCTTGCTCAATTTCAGTATTCTTGCGTTCCACTTCTCGATTTTGCAGCGCCAACAATTCGGCTTTTTCTTGCAATTCTTCGTTAGTTTGTTGCAGTTGTTCTTGCTGACTCTTGAGCAATTCTTCTGATGCCTTGAGGGATTGGGCTTGCTGTTCCAATCGCTTGTTGGTGTCGGTCAACTCGGTCTGCTGGCTTTGCAGTTCTTCTGCCAGGGATTGGGACTGCTTCAACAGTTCTTCAGTTCTCATGCTAGCGGCGATCGTATTCAGCACGATGGCGATACTTTCGGTGAGCTGATCAAAGAAGGTGAGGTGAATTTCATTAAATCGATTAAACGAAGCTAGCTCAATCACTGCGGTTACCTGCCCTTCAAACAGGACGGGCAACACTACCACATTCATCGGGGGAGCTTCGCCTAACCCGGAGTTGATCTTGATATAGTTGTGCGGCACCTCGGTGACCAGAATGCGCTCTTTCTCCAGCGCACACTGTCCGACCAGTCCTTCGCCCAAGTAGAAGCGATTGGCGAGATGTTTGCGTTCGCGATAGGCATAGGTACTGAGCAGCTTCAAATGGGAAGGATGGATTTCGCTGGTTTCTAGTAAGTAGAAGACCCCGTGTTGAGCGGAAACGAGGGGCGCCAATTCCGACAAAATCAGTTTGGAGACGGTTTCCAGATCCCGTTGACCTTGCAGCATGCGGGTAAACTTCGCCAGGTTGGTTTTGAGCCAGTCCTGCTCGGTGTTTTTCTGGGTGGTTTCGCGCAGGTTGGCAATCATCAGGTTGACGTTGTCCTTTAGAATTGCCACTTCACCCTGGGCTTCTACCGAAATCGATCGGGTCAAGTCGCCCTTGGTCACTGCGGTTGCCACCTCGGCGATCGCACGCACCTGGGTTGTCAGATTTGCCGCCAGTTCATTCACGTTATCGGTCAGTGCCCGCCAGGTGCCCGATGCCCCCGGCACCTTCGCCTGACCGCCCAGTTTGCCTTCAATGCCCACCTCACGCGCAACTGTGGTCACCTGGTCGGCAAAGGTTGCCAGCGTGTCAATCATCTCGTTGATTGTATCTGCCAGGGTTTCGATTTCTCCCTTGGCATCCAGCATCAGCTTGCGTTTCAGGTCGCCGTTGGCTACGGCAGTTACCACTTTGGCAATGCCTCGCACCTGTGCCGTCAGATTGCCCGCCATGGAGTTCACATTGTCGGTCAGGTCTTTCCAAATACCAGCCACCCCAATCACCAATGCCTGACCGCCCAGTTTGCCTTCGGTGCCCACCTCGCGCGCCACCCGCGTCACTTCAGAAGCAAAAGAACTGAGTTGATCCACCATGATGTTGATCGTGTTTTTCAGTTCGTAAATTTCACCCCGCACATCTACGGTGATTTTCTTGGAAAGGTCGCCGTTGGCGATCGCCGTTGCCACTTCAGCAATGTTCCGCACCTGCGCGGTGAGGTTGCCTGCCATCGAGTTCACCGAGTCGGTCAGGTCTTTCCAGGTACCTGCCACGCCGGGTACCTGCGCCTGTACTCCCAATTTCCCTTCCGTCCCCACCTCTCTTGCCACCCGCGTCACCTCCGAGGCAAAGGAGTTGAGCTGATCCACCATGATATTGATCGTGTTTTTCAGCTCCAAAATTTCGCCTTTCACATCCACGGTAATTTTCTTGGAGAGGTCGCCGTTAGCCACGGCGGTGGTGACTTCGGCAATGTTCCGCACCTGAGCAGTGAGGGAGCCTGCCATGAAGTTCACCGAGTCGGTCAGGTCTTTCCAGGTGCCCGCCACGCCTCGCACTTCGGCTTGCACGCCTAGCTTGCCTTCCGCGCCCACCTCGCGCGCGACCCGCGTTACCTCCGAGGCAAAGGAATTGAGCTGATCCACCATCGTGTTGACCGTGTTTTTCAGCTCCAGAATCTCGCCTTTGACATCGACCGTGATCTTTTTGGAAAGGTCACCGTTTGCCACCGCCGTTGTGACTGCCGCGATGTTTCGCACCTGGGCAGTGAGGGAGCCTGCCATAAAGTTTACCGAGTCGGTGAGGTCTTTCCAGGTACCTGCTACACCGCGCACATCGGCTTGTACCCCCAGTTTGCCTTCTGCGCCCACTTCCCGCGCCACCCGCGTTACCTCCGAGGCAAAGGAACTGAGTTGATCCACCATGATGTTGATGGTGTTTTTCAGCTCAAAGATTTCACCTTTGACTTGCACGGTGATTTTTTTGGAGAGGTCGCCATTGGCGATCGCCGTTGCCACTTCGGCAATGTTCCGCACCTGAGCGGTCAGGTTGCCTGCCATCGAGTTGACGTTATCGGTGAGGTCTTTCCAGGTACCCGCCACACCTCGCACTTCAGCCTGTACCCCCAGCTTCCCTTCCGTACCGACCTCGCGCGCCACCCGCGTCACCTCCGAGGCAAAGGAACTGAGCTGATCCACCATGGTGTTGATCGTGTTTTTCAGCTCTAAAATCTCGCCTTTGACATCCACGGTGATTTTCTTGGACAGGTCGCCATTGGCCACAGCGGTAGTCACTTCGGCAATGTTCCGCACCTGAGCCGTGAGATTGCCTGCCATGGAGTTTACCGAGTCGGTCAGGTCTTTCCAGGTGCCTGCGACGCCTCGCACTTCCGCCTGTACCCCCAGTTTCCCTTCCGTGCCTACCTCGCGGGCCACCCGCGTCACCTCCGAAGCAAAGGAGTTGAGCTGATCCACCATGACGTTGATCGTGTTTTTCAGCTCTAAAATCTCGCCTTTGACATCCACGGTGATTTTCTTGGACAGGTCACCATTCGCCACCGCTGTCGTTACTTCGGCAATGTTCCGCACTTGAGCCGTTAAGCTACCTGCCATGAAGTTTACCGAGTCGGTGAGATCCTTCCAGGTACCTGCCACCCCTCGCACCTCTGCCTGTCCGCCTAGCTTGCCTTCCGCCCCTACTTCGCGCGCCACCCGCGTTACCTCTGAGGCAAAGGAGTTGAGCTGATCCACCATGATGTTGATGGTGTTTTTTAGCTCAAAAATTTCACCCCGCACATCGACGGTAATTTTTTTGGAAAGGTCGCCATTGGCGATCGCGGTTGCCACTTCCGCAATGTTTCGCACCTGCCCGGTCAAATTACCCGCCATCAGGTTGACGTTGTCCGTCAGGTCTTTCCAGGTACCTGCCACCCCCGGTACTTGCGCCTGTACCCCCAGTTTGCCTTCGGTCCCCACCTCGCGGGCAACTCGCGTCACCTCCGAGGCAAAGGAGTTGAGTTGATCCACCATGGTGTTGATGGTGTTTTTTAGCTCTAAAATTTCGCCTTTGACATCGACCGTGATTTTCTTGGAGAGGTCGCCATTGGCTACTGCCGTCGTCACTTCGGCAATGTTCCGCACTTGGGCAGTGAGCGAGCCTGCCATGAAATTCACCGAGTCGGTCAGGTCTTTCCAGGTGCCCGCTACACCCCGCACATCGGCTTGACCGCCCAGTTTGCCATCGGCACCCACTTCTCGCGCCACCCGCGTCACTTCCGAAGCAAAGGAGTTGAGCTGATCCACCATGATATTGACGGTGTTTTTCAGCTCTAAAATTTCGCCCTTGACATCGACCGTGATTTTCTTAGACAGGTCGCCATTCGCCACGGCGGTGGTCACTTCGGCAATGTTGCGCACCTGAGCCGTGAGGTTGCCTGCCATCAGATTCACAGAATCGGTCAGGTCTTTCCAAGTGCCTGCTACACCGGGCACTTGCGCTTGCACACCCAGTTTCCCTTCCGTTCCGACTTCGCGTGCCACCCGCGTGACTTCCGAAGCAAAGGAGTTGAGCTGATCCACCATGGTATTGATGGTGTTTTTCAGTTCTAAAATTTCGCCTTTGACATCGACGGTGATTTTTTTAGAAAGGTCACCGTTTGCCACAGCGGTGGTCACTTCGGCAATATTCCGTACCTGGGCAGTTAGGTTGCCTGCCATGGAGTTCACTGAGTCGGTCAGGTCTTTCCAGGTGCCTGCCACCCCCCGCACTTCTGCTTGTACACCCAATTTCCCCTCGGTGCCCACCTCGCGCGCCACCCGCGTTACCTCCGAGGCAAAGGAGCTAAGCTGCCCCACCATCGTATTGACGATTTGCGCCGTTTGCAGGAATTCCCCTTGCAGCGATCGCCCATCAATTTCTGTGGCGATCGACTGCGACAAATTGCCATTGGCAACTGCCCGAATGACGCGAGTAATTTCTGCCATCGGCTGCACCAAGTCCCCAATTAAGGAATTGATCGAGCCTTCACAAGCCTTCCAGGATCCTCGCGCTGACCCAATAGAAGCCCGCTCATTGATTTTCCCTTCTTTACCGACAACCGTACTGATGCGCTCAAGCTCCGTCGTCATCTGCTCATTTTTTTCAATGATGTCGTTGAGCGTATCGGCAATTTTTCCAGCAATGCCAATCTGATCAGCAGGCATGCGAATGGAGAAATTGCCTTTCTTCACTTCCATCAACACATTGAGAAGTTGCTTCAGGTCAAAGTTGCTAGGTTCAGTTGGCGCTTGGGCAGTTGGCATAAGGGTTCCCTTAGATGACGCTGTAGAGGGACGATCGCAAGCGAGAATCGTCGTTGCACAGATTTTGGGCAAATTTAGGGCTTGTCCACGTCGATCATCTATCTCAGAACTGATTCCTGGCTTCCTACCGGAGATAGAGTTTTCAGAAGAAATTAGGGGCTTCTAGATCTCTCCAAAGATAGATGCCCAATTTTGTATGCCTGCCCAACCTTATAAAGGGGTAAGCTGAATGAATCATAGTTTGGGTTACCTTGTCGCTAACCCAGACGCGCGATAGTTTTTATATGAATTAGGTTTTATTTCTCTTGACTTTGCCAAAAGAAAATTTTGAGACGCTAATTGAGGTTATTTTCAAAGCCGTGATACGGGTTGGCAGTAGCCACAACATGGAAGAAGGGCTAATGATTCGTGATGAAATTCGTCGCCTTCCCGATCAGTTAGTTACAGAAATCCTGAATCAAATCATTCTGCGTCTTGTGCTAATTGACCCAGAATTGTGCCGATGGTTTGTATTAGATGTGTTTCTCCACGATTCTGATCCAGAAGCGAAAGCAGACGTGGCGGAACGAATTAATGTGCTGATTGCCGATCTTCCGTAACGCTTTCCGCCACGCTGAATGTGTCCTTTCAAGCGATCGCTTTGGGGTTGATTTTTGCTATCAGGAACCTGCTGAATGTCTATTGAGCTTCCAGCAAAGATTCTCCCAAATAACCATCTTTTTTTACTACGCCGGGTAGAGTAAAGAAATAACCACCGCCGATCGGTTTGATATATTCTTCCAGCGGTTCACCGTTCAAGCGGTTTTGCACCGTTTCAAACCCACGCTGCAAATTTTGTTGAAACGCCATGAACAGCAACCCCATATCCAACTGTCCAGCTTTGTCAATACCACGAGAATAGTGAAACCCTTTCCGCAGAATTCGGTTGGCTTCAGTTTGAGGCGTGCGTGGATTGGCTAATCGAATGTGGGCATCCAGCGCAATCTTCCGTCCGTTAGGGTCTTTGGCATAGTCTGGAATATCTTCTTCGTGCTGGTAGCCCAGAGGCGCACCCGTTACCCTGGCGCGTCCGATAATTTCTTCCTGTTCCTCCAGAGGGGTGCGATCCCAAAATTCGACAAACATGCGGATAATTCTGACGACCTGATAGGTGCCGCCGATCGTCCAGGCAGGTTCATTGCTATTGCGCTGCACCCAAATTAACTGGTTCATCAAGCGCTCGTCTTGAGAATCAGGATTCGCCGTGCCATCTTTGAACCCTAGCAGATTGCGAACCGTCGTGCGATGTGGGTGAGAATCGGTATCGGGCTGTTGAAATCCGGTCATTTGCCAGCGCAATACGACTAAACCCGCCAGTTGTTTCACAATATCGCGCAAGGCATGAATATTGGTTTCATTGTGATTGGCGCACAACTGAAGCAACAGATCACCATGGCACAGCGATGGATCGAGACGATCGTGGGCAAAATTAGGCATCTCAGTGAGACAGCGAGGTTTCAAGCTTGCTAAGCCGTAGCGATCGTCAAACAACGATGCCCCCACTGCCACTGTCACCGTTAAGTTATCGGCAACAAACTCATTCCCTAAAATGCCGGAACCACTGGGAGGATATTTGGGATCAAGCGGTTGTAGAATCCCTCCTGACATTAAATACTCAATTCGTTGAGTCAAGATGTGAAAAAGCTGCTGTAGTTCAGCGGTAGATCGGGCAGTAACATCCAGTGCGACCACCAACGCCGCTGCCACATCCGGAGTGACAATGCCAGCCTGATGCACGCCCCAAAACGGAATCTGACCCGATACACTGGTTGCCGCACTGGCACGATCGTCCCAGCAGGATAGGCCCAATTGCTGAATCGCTCCCATGGTCGCGATCGCCGAAGCACCCAACAAAAAGCTTCGGCGATTCCAACCTGCTCTTTTACCAAATAGATTTCCTGACATCGTTGCCTACACCCCAATTACACCGCGCAGTTTGGACAAATTTTCTGCCAGTCTTGCCAGATCAGCTTGCAGTTGTTGCTTGTCTCGAGGCGTTAATTGGTCGTAAGACATGAATTTGCCACCTGGAAGTGAATATTTTTTCAACATTTGATTCACCACAGCAAAGTCATTATCAATTTGTCGCAGCAATTCTGGATTAATCCTCAACACCATGGGACGGATCAATTCAACAATCTTTTCTGAGCCTTCCACATTGGCTTTGAATGACCAGAAGTCCGTGCGGCTGTAGCGTTCTTCTTCGCCAGTGATCTTGCCTTGTGCAACTTCTTCGATCAGCTCCGATGCGCCTCTCACCATGTCTTTCGGTGCAATTTCCAGCGATGCGACACAGGCTTTTAAGGCGTTGAGATCTGCCATCAGCTTTTTGGCAAAAGGTTCATATCCCTGGGTGGTGTTGTGTTTGAACAACCCCATCTCAAGACGATGAAACCCTGTAAATTTAGGATCATTTTCGTCCTTAAATTCATCAACGCGCACATCAATGCTGTTATCAAAAGCTTCAAAAGCTTCGGCGATCGGTTCAATCCGCTCCCAGCCCAGACGTGACGAACCATATACAGATTTTGCCTGTTTCACATCTCCAGCAATCACCAAATCGGTAAATACTTTGGCATCTGCCAGTAAGCGATCGACCTCATGCAAAACATAGGTCTGATAACCTATCACCGCGGTTTCCAGTTCACCGGGCTTGATCAGTGGATTGAGCGAAGCAGCCGGAGATTCACTACTGCCTTCACCGCCTTCACCGCCTAAGCCCTTTCGACAAGGATCAGGGGGTTGGGCATACGTTTGCGATATCAAGTTGATTGAAAGACTGGGAGATGATTGCGAGCGATCAACACCCGCACGATCGGTGCTAGACAGTTTCACCATGGGGCTGGCACTTGCCAGTAAATAAGCCCCGATGCCGATCCAAATTTTGGTCTTGGTCTTCATCATAAATGTTTCTTTTCAGCACAAGTAAGCCCTGGACACTGCTGTCGCTGTCAGGGTATAAGTTGAGAATTACTTGCAAGAGTACCATAGCTATTCACCACTGGGTATTGATAATTAAAATCAATTTGCTAATTACTTCACCACACGAAATATAGTCTCTTCAAAGCTAAAAGGCTTGATTAGAAAGCATTTTTGATATTCCGAATCTCATAAATCGCCCAATTGCAAGTTGCTTATTGAGAATATTCTGAATTAGAAAAATCTTAGTTAATGATGATCTATATCGCTAATAGCTAACCGCTGAGGCGTCGGCAGACCTGCACCACCACTCAACCCCACCAATTTTGTCGATGGCAAAACCTCTGCCAGATGGCAGGTTCGCTGGGTCAAGCCCAATACGCAACTTGGCTAACCTTGCCAGAAGAAGGATAAAAGGCACCCGCCCAAGTAGCGTCAATCAAGGCTGCTCAATTTTCAGCTCTTCGCGCATAAAACATACCAAACCGGCAAAGCCCTGTGCCAAAGGCAAGCCGCATGAGGAGCAGTGTGGGCACCTCGCGCAGTGACTTGATGAAACCTGAAACGCCAAAACGCACCAAGCCATTGGGGCGAATGATGCCTTGTCGAATCGAATCTAACCAGGATGGCAGCGTGGGTTCAGTCCAGTCGGTGGTCTTCACAGTGCCCTCCACCCATCCGGTTGCTGCCAACAGTTCGGCAAAGCCTTCAATACTGGAGAATGCCGGATGCGACCACTGATCGAGCAGTTGTTGCATCACAGGCTTTTCCCAAAAATTCAAGGGCTTTTGGCGATCGTCTCTCTGATTCCAATCCGCCACTACCAGCACGCCACCAGGTTTGAGCACGCGCATTAACTCTTTGGCAAACACCGCTTTGTCAGGCATGTGAGGACCTGCTTCGATCGACCACACCACATCAAAACTGGCATCGGGAAACGAAAGTGCCATCGCATCATCAACCAAAAATGTCACATTCAGGTCATGGGGGGTCAATTCTTGTGCTCGTTTCACCTGTTGCGGACTGATGGTAACTCCTGTGACAGCAAATCCATAATCCTTTGCCAAAATGCGACTGCTGCCGCCAATCCCACAACCCACATCCAAAACCGTTGTGCCGGCAGGCAATTGATCCAGTCCTCCCCAACGCACCATTTCATCGACAAAGTCTGCTTTGGCAGTGAGAAAATCTTTGCGGTGCGGTGGAGAACCATAGTGCCCTAGGTGGATATGTTCGCCCCAGTAAAACTCTAGAATGCCGTCTTCTGTCCAGTGATCATAAGAATTGGCAACTGAACTGGAGGATTGGTAACGACGGGCGGTGAATAGATAAAAGGCGATAGCTAGGATCAATAGGGCTAGGAGCAATCCAAGCACAACCAGAAAGAAATTCATCAAACTCAAGCCTCAAAGTCTTTATGTGATGTTATCGAAAATGAGCGGGTGCCTGCTTCATTTTGATGCTGGTGGCTAAGTTGAGCTTTTGCATGATGGCTTTCATTACAGGTGCGGGACAGCGCTGGATTTTTAGCAAACTTCCCCTCAAGTCTGATGGCTGATCCCCATCAGGACCGACTCTCATTTAGAGGCTAACACGGTTATGCCAGAATAATGCAAAAGCATCCTCCTAAAGGACTTGCATGAAAATAAAATACCCGCGGTTTGGATTTCGGCTACGCTCAAGCTGCGACGACTGAAGGTTGAGCGCAGTCGAAACCTGACTGCTGGGTAAATTATTAATCTGCAGATCCCTAAGTTCGGCAAACGTGATTGGAATGAAATTATTTCAGACGTTCAATGAGGTGTTCTCCCACTCGCAAGGCATTGGCGATAATAGTCAATGCAGGGCTGACTCCAGCATTAGATGGGAAAAAACTACCATCCACCACGTATAAATTATCTACATCATGGGCGCGACAGTTGCGATCGAGCACAGAAGTGTCCGGATCATCCCCAAAACGACATGTGCCACATTGATTTGCCATGACCTGGAGGGGAACCTCGCCTCGCGGGTGCAACACGCCAGGTTGAAACCCATCTAGATGTTTTTCAACCGATTTGAGAACATCTGTCCAACGGTAAAGGAGACGATCGTGCGCTTCCAAATTATTCGGGGTGTAGTCAACCCACAACTTATTATTATCCACTCGTACACGATTGATTGGCTCAGGCAAATCTTCGGTTTGTGCCCACCATCCGATCGAATGGGTTGCCAATTGCTTTAAGCCAAACCCTGGCATAAACTTTGCCAATCCAGAAAACATGGGGGGTGCCTCAGCAAAAATAATGTCCGTGAGTAACCCACCCGTATTGTGGATGTGTCCCATGGGATAAGGAAAATCACCCTCTCCCCAATAAAAGTCATTGACATAAATGCTTTTCTGAAATGTGCCGGAATTGGGCTTTTTGCTCAACTGTACGACAGCTGTTATCAGGCTTTTCATTAAATTGCGCCCCACCTGATCGGAACGATTGGCTAAGCCCTGGGGATGAAGATCATTGCGCGATCGCAACAACAACGCAGCCGAATTGACGGCACCGCAGGCAAGCACGACGATATCCGCCAGGAATAAATAAGATTGTCCAGCGATTTCGGCTTCAACTCCTTTCACGGCGCGACCAGAGGGATTGGTGTGCAAACAAATCGCTTTGGCACCCGTTTTCAAAGTGACGTTCGGATGCTTTAAAGCCGGAAGAATCCCACTGACCTCTGCATCATTAGTCGGATCATCCGATTGGCGGGTTAACCCTAGAGGAATTGGGGCAGGATGTAACCCTTGCTGGGCGATCGCTTCGCCAATGGCAACCATTTGCGGTTCCTGAGCGATCAAGGGAAAAGGGTAATCAGCACAATGAACAGGCTCAGTTGGGTCATTTCCTATCTGCCCGTGCACTTTGTAAAGGGTTTCTGCTTCAGTATAGTAGGGTTCAAAATCAGAGTATTTCAGACACCATTCCGGTGATACTCCCGCTTGATGTTTGACTCTTTCAAAATCTTTTTCTCGAAACCGCAACAGGGCTGCACCATAGATTTTCGTATTGCCCCCGATCGCATAATTCATTTGGGGCGAGAACGGTTCGCCAGCGCTGTCGTACCACTCTTCAGGCGCATGATAGCGTTCACGCTTAAACACATCTACATGACTGCGATTTTGCTCCTCTAGAGGCATAAAATCTCCTCGTTCCAAAATGAGGATTTTCCTGCCTGTGGCAGCCAGTTTATATGCCAGCGTTCCTCCGCCCGCGCCAGTGCCAACAATGATTAGATCGTAGGATTGGTCGTCAATAATCATGGCGCTTCCTCATTGCCAGACATAAATTAGCACAAACAAAATAACCCAAATGACATCCACAAAGTGCCAAAACAAAGAGGTTGCGGCAACTCCAAATTCACCTTTGTTGTAGTTGCCTGGAATAAACGATCGTCCCAACATGAGCGACTGCAATAGCACACCTGTCAGAACATGCAACCCATGAAATCCAGTGAGCAAATAGAAAGAGCCCCCAAACACACCCGCTGTAAAACCAAAGGGAAGACTGCGCCATTCCACTGCTTGACCGTACAGGAAATAGCTCCCCATTGCCATTGTCAGCAACCAAAAGGCTCGAAATCCCCAAAGATTCTTAGCATGAAGAAACCGCTCAGCAATATAAATCACCAAACTACTGGAAACCAGAACGATCGTGTTGATGGCAGGGTCTCTCATTGCCAGACCGGAAACACCCGATGGCAACCAATCAGGAGTGGTAGTTTTGTAGACGATATATCCAGTAAAAAAACTCAGAAAAATAACACTCTCAGAGAGCAGGAAGACGATGAAGCCAAACATTCGGTTACCTGCATCATCGTGTCCATGTTCAGCGACCGAGGGGATGGCAGGTGTGTGACTTGTCACCATGGGTGGGTTTGGGGAAGCGTCAGCCTCAGTTGGGTTCATGGATCACCTCAAGCGCTTCAGGATTTGCAACTAAGGGGTCTGATTTGCCGTAGCCGTAGGGGGGAGCAATCACAATCGGGAGAGCTTCAAAATTTTCAACCGTCGGCGGGGAGGACACCAGCCACTCTAACCCGATCGCTCGCCAGGGATTTTTAGGTGCTTTCTCACCCTGTACCCACGAGCCAATCATGTTCAAAATAAAGGGTAATGTAGACATCCCCAGCAAAAACGCGCCTAAACTGGCAATTACATTCCAGAAAGCAAATTCCGGGTCGTAGGAAGCAACTCGACGTGGCATTCCCTGTAGCCCCAGAGGATGCATCGGGAAAAAGTTGAGATTGGTGCCAATCAACGTCAGGTAAAAGTGGAGTTTCCCTAAACCTTCGGAATACATTCGCCCAGTCATTTTAGGGAACCAATGATAGAACGCTGCATACAGCCCCATCACGGTAGCGCCATAAATCACATAGTGAAAATGCCCGACTACAAAATAGGTGTTGTTGACATGAATGTCGATCGGCACGGCTGCCAACATAATGCCCGTAATCCCAGCAAACACAAACATAAACAGCCCACCTAATGCAAACAGCATGGGGGTGTTCAGGCGCAATTTACCACCCCAAATGGTGGCAACCCAGGCAAAAACCTTGATACCTGTTGGCACCGAGATCAACATGGTTGTCGCCATAAATGCCATTCGCATCCAACCGGGGGTTCCACTAGCGAACATATGGTGAACCCAAACAATGCTACTCAGTCCTGTAATAATTAGCGAAGAGACAGCCACGACTTTGTAGCCAAACAGAGGCTTGCGCGCATAGACTGGAAAAACTTCTGAAAAAACACCGAAAATTGGCAGAATAATCACATATACGGCTGGATGTGAGTAAAACCAAAAGAAGTGCTGAAAAAGAACTGGATCGCCCCCTTTAGCAGGATCAAAAAAGCTAGTGCCGATCGTGAGATCTAGTAACAGCATCACTGCCCCTGCGGTGAGAGCCGGCAACCCAAAGAGCTGAATAATCTGGGCTGCCAGCACCGTCCATACAAACACTGGCATCCGAAACCAGGTCATTCCCGGTGCCCGCATGCGCACGATGGTCGTGACAAAGTTGACTGCGCCCATAATGGAAGACACGCCCGAAATCGCCACTGCCAACAACCACAACATCTGCCCATTGATCAGATTGCCCGTTGGATTTTGCAGGCTCACTGGAGGATAGGCCCACCAACCCGATTGGGAAGGACCCCCTGGCACAAAAAAGCTTGCCATCAAAATGGTGCCAAACAAGGGCACCAACCAAAAAGCCACTGCATTGAGGCGAGGAAATGCCATATCTTTTGCCCCAATCATTAAGGGCACGAGATAATTGGACAGCCCCACAAGAGAGGGAAACGTCCACAGAAATAACATTACTGTGCCATGCATTGTAAACATGGCATTGTAAACAGTGCGATCGAGCAAATCAGCTTCAGGCGTGATCAATTCCCCCCGAATGATCATGGCGAAAATGCCACCGATTAAAAAGAAAAAGAATGACGTGACCAGATATTGAATCCCAATCACTTTATGATCCGTGCTAAACCCAAAAAATCGCTTCCAATTGTCAGGTGCACCCGGTAGGGGTTGCTCAATCTGCGAGCTTACTTCAACGGAAAGGTTTGTCATAGGTTCCTCGCTTGACCACTGGGGGCATTCACAACTGGAGGCGGTGCAGGTTCGACCGTTTTCCATCCTGTATTGAGCGGATTTTGCCCCCGATGATATTCGTCAAATGCCTGATTGGAAGCAGCGATCGGGGGGTGAGTCGCAGAAACAGTTAGCCACTGTTGATAGGCATCGGGCGACTCTACAACCACATCAGCCTGCATCGCCGCAAAATAAGTGCCACTATATTGAGAATCACGCAATCGATATTGCCCTTCTCGAATGGGGGTAAAAGAAAAATCAATTACACGCCCCGGAATAACATCTTGTTTCACTCGAAACGCCGGAACAAAAAAGCCATGGAGTACATCTTCGGAATGCAGTGAGAGCTTGATTCGCTGATGGCTGGGTAGATGTAACTCCGTGCTGGTCACATTTTGCTCAGGATAGCGAAACTCCCATGCCCATTGCCGTGCATAAACTTCGATGGCTGTAGTTGACTGCTGCTCCTGCATATCTGTCGCTCCCGTTGCAGTGGAAGCTCTTTGAGCGATCGCAGTGGTCTGATGGGTGTGCTCCATCGGTCCCAAAATTGCCATTTGCTCGTAAATTTGGTAGCTATAACCTGCAATCCAAATGACTAAAACAAATGGGATTACCGTCCAAACGATTTCTAACGGTACATTTCCTTCAACGTGAGGACCATCACTAAAATCGTATTTGCCGGCTTGTTGAAACACAATGGAGTAGGTCAATGCTCCTGCAACGCCTAGAAAAATAAAGCTTCCCAGCGTTACGAGAAAGCTGAACAAGCGATCGATCAATTGTGCTTCGGCAGACGCCTGGGGAGGCAACCAGGAATAAGCTTGTTGCCCTATCCAAAGGCTAATTACAGCCAGAACGATCGCAATCATTACGAGCGTCAAAATTGTGCGAATCTTCATAACGACCTGTTTGCACCTACGTTACCTCAAAACCAAATTTGGATTTTCTCCCAACCGCAATAAACGATCGGCGCTGATATGAACCCCAAACTCGGCTGCCAGTTGTGCCCCCAATGTCCCATGGACAAACATCAAAGCAAAAATGCCTAAGCCAACGAGTAGATAACTAATTTGTACTTGTTGGGCGCGATCTTTACGCCAAACAAAGCGCTGGAAACCTCGCCAAACCGTCATCACCACAATAAAGAACAATAGCACAACCCCACCTACGCCATGCCAGAGCATGGTTTCCATTGCCTGTAATCCCCAGGCACTCTTGATATCCGCTGGGGGCTGCGCCAGCATCATTTCGTAAAAACCTGCTGCCACCGTAAAGAAAGTAATGATCGCGGCGGCTAGCATGTTATACCAGCCAACATCAAAAAAATTCGCTCGAATCGCAGGAATTGCCAAGAATTTGAAAATGGGCTTCTCTAAAGGAAACAGCACCCCCACAATATCGAAGGCGATCGCCACAATAAAAAGTCCCAACGTCAAGTGGACAAGATTGGGGTGAATGGGAATGGCATAGGGCAACCCATTACTGCCCAATTGGTTTTTCAATTGTTCAATTAAATTGGGATTCACTACAACACCCCCTCCTTAATTGCTTCCACCACCGGAACCGTATGTAGCCCGTAAACCCAAACCAGCAAATCTCCCAAATAAACTTGAAAGCAAACCAAACCAACCAACAGAACTCCGACCCCTAAGAAGGGAGCGGGGAGTTCCTTCGGATCGCGAGAACGCAGCACGTATCGCCATGCAGTTACGGCAGTAATGATGCCAGAAAGCGACCACCCAAGCAGCGTGTGTAAGTTAAGAGTCGATTCTACCGCCGAATAAGGCTCTGCTAGTCCAGCTTCGATCTGTCCAAAAATAATCGCAATGAAGATAGAGATGGTGGCGAAAAACAAATTCCACCAGCTCACCTCGTATAAACGAGGATTGCGTGTAAAGTAGCCAATGCTGTCACACAATACTGCAAACAGAACCATCGCAATGACAAAATGCACCACAATGGGATGCATGGTGTCAGGATAAGGCAGGTTGTGATCGTTAAGCGGGGGAAGATACTCTAGCATGATTCAGTTTGGAAGAATCTTAAACAACCTAGAAAACATGACAACCAAACCCATCAGACCAATATACTTATAGAACTGAGAGCAAATCGAAAAAAGCAACCATAATTAAACTCATTAATACCAAGATTACAAAAAATTGCTTTAGTTCTTTGACATCTATTTCATTAGAATTTTCCCAATTCATGAGCATTCGTATCCTTCAAAGATTTGACATTGCTCTCATGTCTAAACCCAAAATATTCAGAAATTCAAATATAGAAATCTAAATATTTGGAGAAACTCACAAATCACGGGTAAAATCGGAAACCTTTCCTAGCTTTTCAATTACATAGGTTTGCCCGATAAATTGCTTGAATCATCCCTCCAAATCTGGATCACGAGATGATTATAATGACTCCCTCTAAAGAACAATCTCGATCGCCGATAGAATGACGTCTTCAAGGATAAATGAGTAAAAATCAACTTTCAGTGATGTTACCTTACAAATAGAAATCCATCATAGACAGCAGTCTATAAGTAGGCGTTCATAAAGTATCGAAAATAACTTATATCATTCGAGTTAACCCTTCAAAGCCGCAGAATTTCATTCTGGAGTTTACTCAAGAAATTGCACTGATATTGAGTTTGTTAGGAATTTTTAAGATTCGTTTTTTAGTTAAGAGATTGAGTGGTTTGTTATTCGAGATTTGACCAGTTGCCTTTTGACAAGTTCAGAAATTGTGTGTATGGAGCACTCTAAAAGCTAACTTTTTTAACAGGAGATGAGTCTTGTTCTACCTCAAGAATTCATCAGAGTTAGTTAGCTTGCCATCTTCCATCTGGACAATGCGATCGGCAATATCCAGAATACGGTTGTCGTGTGTCACTAACAGAATCGTACAGCCCTGTTCCTTCGCTAAAGTCTGCATCAAATTCACAACGTCCCGTCCGGATTTGCTATCCAGAGCCGCCGTTGGTTCATCCGCCAGCACAATTTTAGGATGACTGACCAACGCGCGCGCGATCGCCACCCGTTGCTTTTGTCCACCCGATAGATCATCGGGATAGTAATGCAGTCGATCGCCCAACCCCACATGCTCCAGCATTGCCGCAGACCGTTCCTGCATTTCTGCCATCGACCAATGGTGGTGTAACTCCAACCCCATCTTGACGTTTTGGAGTGCCGTCAAACTATTGTGCAAATTGTGTGCCTGGAAAATGTACCCGTTGTGTCGTCGGGCTAACGTCAATGCAGCCGCACTAGCACCACACAATTCCTGTCCTAATACGCGCAGATGACCCGATTGCGCCGATCTCAACCCACCTACCAATGTGAGCAAAGTCGTTTTCCCGGAACCAGAAGGTCCCGTCATAATAACAATTTCACCTGCATTAATGTCTAGGTTAATGTCAGATAAGACTTGTTTTCGCAGGGAATCGTGACCGAAATAATGATCGAGATGCTGCACAGAAATGACCGGGTAGTTGAATCGGCTTGGAGAACGATCAGATGTCGTGAGTGTTTGCATAAGAAAATCCTGGTGAATCGAATCGGTAATCGCCAAATCAGTTCAAATCAGCTTAAATCAGCTCAAGCCAAGCCATTGCGAATGGCAAAAACAGCCGCTTGAATTCGATCGTTGACGCCAAATTTATTCAAGATCGCTGTTACATGAGTCTTGATCGTGTTGATACTGAGGTGCAGCCTTTTGGCGATTTCGGGATTGCTATAGCCTTCAACCAAAAGTTGCAACACTTCAAATTCTCGTGGGGAGAGCCGCGACAACCGGGGGACCGAGGATATAGCAGGTTGAACCAGGGGGGATTTCATCATTTACGCTCCTCAAATTTAGGGTTAGAACATGTCAGCCGGATCAGCTAATTGCAGTTTTCGAGTGGCGATCGCCCCCGAAATGGCACACATCAAAATGGTTAAGATTAAAACCGTAATCGCTCTGGAAGCTTTCATATAAATAGGAAGCGCGGTTGCCCCAGCAGCCAGTTGGTACAATCCAATGGGTAAAACGAATCCCGGAATAAACCCCAATAAGGCAAGAATAATGGCTTCTTCAAAGACGATCGCCAGGAGATATCGATTGCGATACCCCATCGCTTTGAAGGTGGCATATTCTTTTAAGTGACTATTCACATCAGTCGAAAGCACTTGATACACAATCACCACGCCGACGACAAACGCCATGGCAGTACCGAGTCCAAAGATGAAGCCAATGGGACTTTCAGTTTTCCAGAAACTTTCCTCAAAGGCGATGTATTCAGCGTGAGTGAGCACTCTAACATCGTTGGGCAGATGAGACTGGAGGGCGATCGCAACTTGTTTTGCGTCATAGCCTGGTGCCAGCTTAATCAACCCTAAACTGGCACTTGCGGCTTCTCGACGGGGAAAGAAATGTAAAAAGGTCTCATCACTGGCAACCAGAATACCATCGGCACCAAAGGAGGCTCCCAGGCTAAATAACCCAGAGACCGTGACCGTACGACGTTCCACTTCGGTCATCGCTGGCATCCCCCGTTCCACCTGAGCAATTGCCTGAGTGTAGTTGCCTCTGGATTTGCGATCGAACAACACCTGATCGGGCAATTTGATTTTGTCCAGTTGTTGATTTACCTCTGGCAGCGTCAGAGCAGGACGATCGGGGTTAAAGGCAATCACCTGAATCGAAGTTTCTTTGCGCGTGTCGGGATGTTTCCAGGTGATGATATTGGAATAGAATGCCTCAGCCGATCGCACCCCTACAATGTCTTGCGCCTGATACAGACGGCGACGCGAGAATGTACTCAAATTTTGTGTATTACGGGCTTTCGGGCTAACTAACACGATATCGGCATCGAGTGCGCGGCTTAGCTTGGTATTGCTGTCATACAACGCACTCTGGAATCCTAGCTGCATAAACATCAGCACATCGGCAAAGGCAATCCCCGATAATGCTACCAATAACCGACCACGCTCTCGACTCAGTTGTAACCAGCCCAGTGACGTGCGGCGCTGGAGTTGTTGCATCAGTTTCATCATTGCTGAATGACCACTGTGACTTGCAAATTGGTATACTTGGCGGCTTTTTGACTCGACTTCTGATCCAACGCAATATGGACTTCTACAATTCTGGAGTCGATATTGGTACTGGGATCAGTGTTGACGATCGTTTGCCGCTTCACTTGGGCATCAATCCGTTCCACCGTACCCACCAGTTCACCAGGGAGGGAATCGCTCGTGACTCGCACCCGTTGCCCTACCTGCACTCGATGCACATCGCTTTGATAGACTTCCGCGATCGCATTCATCTGTTGGGTCTTACCCATGTCCGCGATACCATCGTTCGCAACCAATTCCCCGGCACGGGTGTGAATTGCTAACACTTCTCCAGTGATGGGCGATCGTACATAGGCTTGATCCAGTTCTGCTTTTGCCTGTTTCATCGCTGCCAGGGCACGATCGACCTCTGCCTGACTTGCCTGTATATCCACCGGACGCACCTCTGCAATCCGCTCTAGATTCGCCCGTGCCTGACTTAATGCTGCTGGACTAGTCGCTTGCAGACGAGCCAAGACTGCTTGCGCCTCCTGCACCGATTTTTGTGCCGAGTCCAACACTAGGCGTTTGCTGTCCAGATTAGAAGCAGAAATTGCCCCTGCTTGATAGAGCGATTGATAACGGCTAAATTCTGTCTCGGCATTTTGTAGTTCTGATGTCAATCGGGCAACCGTTGCCACCTGAGCATTGAGATCTCCCTGTTGTTGCGCTGCCAGGCGAGCAATTTCAGCCTGTTGAGCATTGATTTCTCCCTGCTTGGCACCCGCTTGCGTAATCGCCAGTTTTGCCTGAGCCACACTCACCGCTTCTTGCGCCTGCTCATAGGCTGCCTGGAGTCGATCGCGACTGTCGAGAATGGCAATCACCTGTCCAGCTTTGACCCGATCGCCTTCCTGCACGAGTAACTGCTCCACTCGATTACCGCTACTCGACGTAGGAGCTGAGAGCTTAATCACCTCACCTTGAGGCTCCAATCGCCCCAAAGCAGTTACGGTCGTGATTTTGGGGGGAGAGACCAGTGCTGCTTGCTTTGCCGCCTGTTGCGCCATTTGCGATCGCCACACTCCGTAACCAACCCCACCCCCAACTAAAACCAACACAGCCGCAGCCATCCCCACCCAAGGGCGAGACTTGGCTTGAGAAATGCTGACGAGCGAACCTTGCAGCATTGGTGGACTCCTAAAAATTACTTTAAGAAGACGAAACAGTTTCGTTTCGCTAAAACTAAACTAAACTGTTTCGTTTCGACTTGTCAAGAGTATGATGAAGAGAAAGGGGTAAAGGAGTGAAAGATTCTCCATTCCTTCACCCTGTAATGGCTTAACCCCTCATCCTTCCTGCTCCCATGCCTCCCTCGCGTGATTTATCTCCTGAAAAAACTGAAGCAATCCTAGACGGAGCCATGCAGGAGTTCCTGGAGAATGGCTATGCCGGAGCCAGAGTCGATAAAATTGTCGCAGCGGCAAAAGTCTCCAAAGCCACGGTTTACCGACACTTTCCTGACAAAGAAGCTTTGTTTACCGCATTAATTCAACGCATGGCGGTGAGAAAAAAGCTGTTTCAACTTCGCCAGCTTCAGTCGTTTGAAGAAGACCCGGCAAGTTTCTTGCGGCGATTTGCCGAAAATATGTTGGATAACGTTGCCACTGACCCGCAAATTCTGACGTTTCTCAGAATCATTATTGGCGAATCAGGACGTTTCCCAGAATTGGCGCAGGCATTTGTTCGAAATTTGGAAAAACCGAGTTTAGACAACCTGACCCAATATTTTGCCTCCCATCCCCAACTCCAGATTGCCGATCCCGAAGTAACGGCACGGGCTTTTGTGGGTACGCTGATTCACTTTGTCATGCTGGGATATGTTTTGCACGGTGCGGAGATTATGCCGATCGAGCGTGATCGGTTGCTGAATCACTTACTTGATCTGATCCTCAAACAGGGCACATCGTAGGGGCGCATCGAGGGGACGCATGGCAATGCACCCCTATACAATCTGTTGGATTGACTGATTCAATTGGCATAAAATCTCTTATCTAAATCTCTTATCTAAAAGGGGGTTGCACCATATTGTTGGCATTGTTGTAACCAGCGCTGCACCAGTTTGGGGTTACCTCCAAAGTGAAGATGCAGATAGGAAGCATGAACCCGAAATCGTTGCCAACCCTCGGTTTGATGCAGTGTACCTTCGTAGTTTTGCATTGCAAATAGGGGTTGGTCTGGTTGAGCTTCCAGGCTGGAGCGATGAAATTCATGTCCCCAAAGGCATTCCCCAGCGGTGACCAGCGGCGTTGACCGTTGGGCAATGGCTTGGCGATAGCCCAGAGTCAAACGTTTGCCCATTTGAGCAGTAGTCGGCAAAATCCCTACCATAGGATATGCTTTTGCCTCAAAATCGACAATGCGATCGCACAAATACATCAATCCACCACACTCAGCATAAGTGGGCATTCCAGCAGCGATCGCGGCTTTGACCGCATTACGAACTGTCTGATTGTCACTCAAGGCTGCGGCAAATACTTCCGGAAAGCCACCGCCCAAATAGAGTCCCTGAATGTTTTCGGGTAAGCTACGATCGTCCAGTGGACTCCATTCCACCAATTCAAAGCCAGTCGATCGCAGTAAATCGAGGTTGTCGGCGTAGTAAAAGCTGAAGGCACGATCGCGGGCGATGGCGAGGCGGGGAGGGGTAAGGGGGAGAGGGGAAGAGGGAAAGAGGGGAAGAGGGGGAGGAAAGCAGGAGGAGAGAAGGGGAAGGAGGGTTTCCCAATGGAAGCAGGTTTCGCCAAGATGGGCGAGGTGATCGACGACGGTGTTGAGTTGAGGCAGTTCGGCAGTGGGAATCAGTCCCAGGTGCCGATCGGGGATGGTGATTTGATCCTGTCGTCGCAAGACCCCCAGGATGGGCAGGTTAAGGGGGGCAAGCGCATCGTGGAGCAGTTCCAGATGACGATCGCTACCAACCCGATTCAAAACTACTCCAGCAAAGGTTAAGCGTGGATCGAAGGTGGTGTAGCCATGGACGATCGCAGCGATCGATCTTGAAGTACTGCTGCAATTGACTACCAGGACGATCGGTAACCCTAACAGGCGAGCAACATGGGCGGTACTTGCCCAATCATCTTTACCGGTGACTCCATCAAACAGCCCCATCACACCTTCTACCAAAGCGTAATCTGCTGTTTGGCAATGCTGCTGAAAACACTCAGCGACATAGGCTTCCGAAGTGAGTACCGGATCGAGATTGCGACAGGCGCGACCTGTCACAAACTGGTGGAACATTGGATCGATGTAGTCAGGTCCCACTTTGAAAGATTGCACCTGCTTGGGATAGCGGCGCGAAAGGGCTGCTAGCAATGCCAGCGTGACCGTTGTTTTACCGACTCCGCTGCGTTCGCCTGCAATGACCACTGCCATAATTACTCGAAACTAGGTCAACTTAGCCCAATCAATGCCTCAAGCCTACCAAATCAAGTATGCAAAAAGCATGACCAATCAAACCTCTGATTGCTTTGCCTTAAAACATTAGTAGGCAACCTTTCGGCTATAACCCAATCAAGGACTAAGTAGCATAACAACCCAAATCAGTAGCGATCGCACTCTTGAGGACACCCCGACTTTGCCCAGTACGTCTGTTGCATTTGGATGTGTTATACGGCAGTTTAATTCACCTTTTTAATTTCAAGCAGGAAGTACTAAATGCCCTAACAATTTGCAGAAATTGTTGATTGCGCTCCATTAGTACCATGTGCCCTCCTGGCGACAATACGCTCAGTTCTGCTTGAGGTACTTCTGCACTAATCCGTTTGCTAGCAACTGGTCGTGTAGCAATATCGGACTTGCCAACAACAACTAATGTAGGGACAGAAATTTTAGGTAACGTTGCTGTCTCATCAAACTTGAACATCGCTAAAACTCCTCGTGCCAGGACTCCGGGCGATGCCTTGATACCAATTAAACTAGAAAAATTAAGCTGCCCCCGCGTCTCTGTGCCTGTGAAGCCAGATATTTCAGTTGTGAGTAACGTTGAACCATTCAAGTAGCTTAACCAGCTTGTGAGCCATAGCAAGGGAGAGAGGGCAATCGCCAGGTAAAGCAAAGGTTCTAACAAGGGTTTTTGCAGTGCCAGCAACAGTGGGCTGAAAGTAGTGGTTTTGAGCGGATTAGTATACGTCCCATCGACAAGGATTAAGCCAGCAACTCGCTGCCCCAGATGTTCTGGAAACAAGCGACAAAAGGTCAACAGGATCATGGCTCCCATGCTGTGCCCCACTAAAATGGCAGATTGATCTTCTACCAGAGCCAACACGACCTCTAGATCACGGGCATATTTCTCCAGAGAATAGTCTCGGTTATCTGGCTTTTGGGACTTTCCTAAACCCGGTAGATCCCAAACAATCACGCGAAACTGATCTGTGAGTTGCTTTTTAGCGTAATACCAGGCTGTGCTGTCTGGTCCCCATCCATGGGTCAGGATCAGGGTTGGAGCGTGATCGGGTCCGTAAAATTCGACTTGAATTTCGCTACCATCCGGTCGAATCAAACGTTGAACTCGCTTGCTACGATGTGGTGTGGGTTCATCCCGTCCAGCCCGATGTAGCAGCAAAATGGGCAGAAATCCCAAAAATGACCACAGAAATAGTCCTATGCCCAAATATAACCAGCGATCGCTAACCAAGCCACCTTCATACCATTGATAGAAAATATAAGAGCCACCTCCAAGAAGGACAATTATTCCTAGATTGGACAGCAAGCGCAACAAAAAATCGAGGGGCATGAACATGGCAGCGTTGAACCTTCCGAGGCAAAGCATTAACTTGATCTGAGGTTAAAGGAAAGATCGAAACAGGCGCGCCCCTCTTTAGAATGAAGCTTTGTCTATGCTGGGACATTACTCAGGTTATTGAGCCAGGATTTGAACATGTTATAGTTTCCGTCGTCTTGCTCGGCAATGCTGCACAAATACAACACCGAACTCATTACGCGATCGCTCAGTTAATTTTGAATACCTACCAATACGATTTATCGACTGCTACAACTTAGAGATAAAGCCGTATAACGTTCCTGCTGAGCAGCTGCGAGTAGACTTTGCAACACAATCAGGATCTCTTCCCAGTCCATTCCAGTAGGGTTGTTAGACAGACGAATTAAGGTTCAACTGCCACGAATAGATAGACCCACAGTGAGGGGCACGAAAGGCGGATGTCCGCCAACTTTCAATGTTGGTCGCCCCGGGCAAGCGCAGCCGCCTGCTCCACACTGATACCATTCGCGAGCGGATCGGCATGCCGATGCACGAGCCACCATTCGGACCCTTCACGGCGAAAGACTTGTGTGACACGCAGCGACCAGTCCTGCATTGGTAGACCGCCGACCTCGGCACGTACCCGTTCGATCGTCACGAGAACGACGAAATCATCTGTGGCGTAGGTTGTCACTACCTCTTGGTCAAACGTGCCGGACTTGAAGAACTGCCCCATCGCTGCCCGTTTTGACATGTCGAAGCCGTGTGTCGGCGCTCCACCGAACGGCGACATCAGTATGTAGTCCTTCGCGTGCTCGATCAGTGCAAGGTATCCATCGATATCGCCGCGCATTAGTGCTGTGTTCGCTTCTGCTGTCCGCCGTGTCAGGTTGGCAACGTCCGCAGAAAGTGGTCGTGGATTCATAATATTTTTCTCCATGTCATGAGAGCGCCGGAAATTCAACGATTTCGTGATTAAGAGCAAAGCTTCATTTCATGGCAGTCTCCTAAGAAATTAGATTTTCAATAAGCAAAAGTACTCATGAATAAACCTCTAATTTCTTCCACCCTAAAGGTGCGTTAGCGCGTGGATTACTAACTATATAATTCATCGGACTCTTTCCTGACAATACCCTTGCCAAGAGGATTATCAGTTTTTTTTCCATATATCTTCAAGAATCAGATATTATTAGTACTCTTTCCGTACAACCCCCATCACCACCGTTATCAGGACTCATTCCGTATATTCTCCACTGGCTCAGTCGAATTTCTTATGTAGTAATACCAATTTAAATTGAGAATATGACACTTAGGAGATCCCCCTAAATCCCCCTTAAAAAGGGGAACTTCAAGACTGGCTTGGGTTTCCCCCCTTTTTCTAGCGCAGCGGCGCATTAGCGCGGGGGCTAGGGGGGATCTAGATCTGTCGCAAACACAAATCAAATTGGTATAACATCAAAGGCTTTGCAAAAACCTGCACGATCGCTGATGTACGATCGCGCTGTTTATCATCAGTTCAACCGAAGGTATTTTGCCCACTCATTTGGTCTATTTGCCCACTCATTTCAGTAGATCGTGCACTCATTTTCATGATCGCAATGGAGTAAAAAGCATTGTAGAGATGCCAAAATTTGCTTAAGACGATCGGCCACTACCAGGGACTACCAATTAACGTAAACGTTGACCAATAGTAGGGATGCGACAAACTCTGACTACTTTGATTTGCCAATTCAGACGGCAAATCTACTGCCCCATTCGACCAGATCAACTTGCCATTCTCAATCCGCACCGTGCCATTAATCATTGCCCGTTGCGCTTGTCGCAATGCCTCCGACTTTACAGGTTGCTTCCACAGCTGCTCATAAAACTCCGCCATTAACCCAGCCGTGCCTTCATCGCTGACACTCCACAAACTTGCCAGCGCCGATTTTGCCCCGGCCTTCACCGCAAACCCAGCAAAGCCGAGTTCTGCATTGTCATCGCCCACCGCCATCTCGCAAGCACTCAAAACGACTAATTCCACCGGGGGATTTGCCCAGCCCAATTGCCGCAGTTGGTTCAACCCTAAGCGACTATCTGCCAGTTGAATATAGGAATTGCTCAGTTTGCCGGGTAAAAACTGCCCATGGGTTGCCAGATGAATAATGCCAAAAGGAGTTTCTTTGCGTTCTTTGACCAGATTAGCGAAGGTAAACGCTTGGTTGACGATCGACTGTCCGCGCCAGCGATCGTTAATGTTGGTCAACTCCACCGACACCGCAGGCAGTGGGTTTTGATCGGCAAATTGGGTGGCTCCCGCTGCCAGCACTTGCATCTTGCGAATATCAGCATACTGCGTATCAGATAGGCTAAGGCTGGGCATTAAGCCCAGTCGATAGTGTTCGACCAGGAAGTCTTGCCCATCATGCAACGCTGCCAACGGCATCGATCGCAAACCACTATCTAGAATGAAGGTGAGTGTATCAATCCCTTCAGATTTCAGGTCGGGTTCCAGCGGCGTAATCAGCCAATGGTAAAGTTGATTGGCGGTTGGGAGATAGCTGCGAGTCCGTGTTTTGCTAGGGTCAGAGACTTCGTAACGAAATCGTTTGGCAACTGCCAGCACTCGGGCACGAGTGGCACCGGGGATGCGTTTGCGGATCAATTTGCCCGATGAAGTCACCAGTAACAGTTGCAGATCTGCTTGACCACATTCTGCCCCTTGCAGTACTAGTTTGCCAGTCTTAGGGTCGTGGATCAGTCTGGGTTGGGCATCCACAGCACAGCGAGTACTGGCTCCCATTTCCGGAGAGACAAAGCTCACATAGATTAACGCTGGACGAATCCCTGCCGCCACTTCTACGTTGTGCAACGTATTTACCGCCCCAGCCAGACTAATCGTTTTAGGCGCGTCGGATAGTTCCAAATAATCGACAAATTGACTGGTCATTCCAGCTTCAGCCGCATCAAACCCAGCATTCAACACAGGAGTCAATAGGTTGATTGGCAAAGGAAGGGCAGGCTGAGCTGGAGTCGGATTTTGCTGAACCGCTTTGGCAGGTGGAATGGTTACTGTAGGTGTTGGTGTTGGCGTTGGTGTTGGCGTTGGTGTTGGTGTTGGTGTTGGAATGGGTAGATTGCTGAGATTAAAGGTTGCACTCGCAGTTCCAGGCGAATTGGCGGTCACGACGTAGTTACCGTCGACATTATTGGCGAATAAGGTGGGTGCGGTTACAATGCCTTGAGCATCAGTTAAGACGGTGACGGTGGTGCTGATGGTGAAAACCCCACTGGCTCCACGGACTGGTAGGGTGAAAGTCACGGGAATTCCGGCAACGAGAATGGGTTGATTGTTGGATAAATCGAGCAAGCGGACTTGTAGGGGCACGCCAAAGGCATTGTTGACTAGGGTCGTTTGCCCGTTGCCCGCGATCGCAACTAATAAAAATCCCCCCGACTCATAGGCTCCAATATCGCGTTGCCCAATTGCCCCAACTCCGCGTTGATCGCTGGTTGTTGCCCCTGTCCCTGCCGCATCGATCGCGAGACTACCCGGCAGCAACGCCAGCGTCTGGGTGGGTCCACCATAGTTCCCCAAAGGAGCCAACCGAGGATCGACATTTAATAAATCGGAAGAGACAAAACCAACCCCGCCACTGGGGTTGCCAATTATGTTATTACCTACACTGCTGACATTGCCCAACACATCGGCAGCAGAAGCGCCACTATTGGCTGCCACAATGCTATTACCTAGCTGCAATGTGCCGAAATCATTGACAATGCCGCCCCCATTGCTTGCAACATTGCTGCTAAACGTACTGTTGTTGATAGTGACGGTACTGGCAAAGTTGTAAACACCACCCGCGACACTGGTTCCTGCATTGCCATTCCCACTAAAGGTGCTGTTCGTGATAGAAAGTGGGCTAGAACTGGCAATGCCACCGCCCACATTGGCAAGGTTGCCTGTAAAGGTACTGCTGTTGATAATGACTGAGTTAATGCCACTGGAACTGTTGATGCCGCCCCCATATCCAGTCGTGGCTCTATTCCCACTAAACGTGCTAGTGCTCACATTCAAGATGCCCCCACTATTGAAAATGCCGCCACCACCCGCATTGCCCGATGAGGTGGCGGTGTTATTGGCTAGCAGGCTGTTGACGATCGTGGTTGCCCCGCTGGTGGCATTGCTAATTGCTCCACCTAGAATGGCAGAATTTCCACTCAGCGTGCTGTTACCGATCGTCAGGTTACCAGTGTTGAGAATGCTGCCCCCCAAGTTCACCGCCAAGTTACTGGATAGGGTTGAGCCTGTTAGGGTCAGGTTGCCAGTGTTAAAGATGCTGCCCCCCTGACCTGAGCCAGCGTTTCCAGGCAGTGCGCCCGCTGTGCCACTAAAAAGTTGTCCGCCATTTCCGCCCGTTGCCTGATTATTGGCAAGTGTATTGTTGGTGAGCGTTACATTGGCATTGAGTCCAAAAATCGCACCGCCTAAACCAGAGCCACCATCCCCGCCCTGAGCACTGCCATTGGCGGGAGTCGCGCCGCCATTGCCTCCCTGCACCTGGTTCCCAGACAGGGTGCTGTTGAGAAGGGTGAGCGTTCCCCCATTACTAAAGACGGCTCCCCCCATACCGCCGCCGCCGCCGCCGCCGCCGCCGCCAATGCCTGCGGCAACGACCCCGAAAGATCCCCCGTTCCCAGCCCCGAAACCCCCTGCCCCCCCGGTTGCTGCAACAGACCCACTCGCGGTACCGCCACCGCCCCCACCAAAGCCCCCTGCGCCACCCAGCCCGCCAGGGCTACCGCCACTACCGCCCCCGCCACCAAAGCCACCGGGGGTGCCGTTGCCGCCAACTGCCCCGCCATTGCCACCCAACCCGCCACCGCCGCTACCCGGTCCGCCACTACCCGGTCCGCCTGTGTTGCCGTTCCCTCCCAAGGCGCGATTGGTATTTAGGATGCTGTTGGTCAGGGTCACGGTGCCACCGTCATTAAAGATTGCCCCTCCCAGCCCCGCGCCGCCGCCGCCACCCCCAGCCCCAAAACTGATATTAGATCCTCCGGCTCCCCCCTGAGCCAGGTTGCCAGAGAAAGTGCTGTTGGTAACGTTCAGTGTTCCTTGGGTGAAAATTGCACCACCAAAACCGTTGGCAGTTCCACCCAACCCTGGATTAAAAGGAGGGGCGATTTGTCCGCCCCCTCCCGGCGCTCCGATCGCCTGGTTATTCTGAAACACGCTGTTGGTCACAGTTAACGTGCCTGCACCTGTATGGAAAATGCCGCCGCCACTGCCCGTGACATTACCATTGGCAATGGTGAGATTATTCAAAGTGACATTGGGGGCAGAGATGTTCAAGACACGCACAGCATTATTGCCATTGAGGGTGCTGCTGCTGGTTGTGACTCCATTCAAGGTGAGATTTTTGTTGACCAAGATTGGAGCCGTCAGACTATAGGTTCCGGTTCCAATGTTCACGGTGGCAGCGGTGACAGTGCCGATCGCATCAATGGCATTTTGAATTGAGCTACCAGGCGGTGCTGCCTGGGGATTGATCTGGTTCAAATTAAAGATCAGCCCGCCGCTACTGTTCAGATTGATGACCGCAGTCCCAGGGCGCAAAAATTGTCGTCCCGTCAGCGTGAGTGAGGCAAGGCTGGGTGCTGTCTGGTTAATGCTGTCCACCAGGGTGATGTCCCCATTGCCGCCGGTTCCTGAACTGGTGGTAATCGTGACATTAATCCCCGCATTCAACGCATTGGCAATGGTAATGGGAGAAATGGTGCTATTGGTGGCAGGGTCAAAAATGCCCCCAGTCAGTCCGCCTGTGCCCCCCAGCGCAATGGTGACATCGGTCGGGTCAAGCAGCCACACGCCAGCTTGCCCCGCGATCGCCGTTGCATCCACGCTGGCATTCCCCATATCCAGACTTTGCTTGCCCGAAGTCTCGACCAAGCCACCGTTGCCGCCGCGCATTCCGCCTCTGGCGCTGATGCTGCCATAAAAACGGGTGCTGCCATCCGCCCAGACAATCACCTTGCCCCCATTGCCCATGCTCAGAGCATCGGCACGAATGAGGGAATCGGCACTGACAAAGGTTGCCTGAGCCGTGGGTGTGGTACCCAATCCTTGATAGTCGCCGCCGATCAACACGGTGCCACCTTGGCGACCAGACGCATCCACGCTAGCACCCAACAGTCCCACTTGTTGACCCAACACCTGAATTTGAGACCTGCCTGTGGTTGAGGTCGTGTCGAGCGTGCCTGCGACGATCGTGGTTCCCACCGCCGTAGGAATGGTCACACCTGATCCTGTGAGCCGAACCATGCCATTGTCAACCATCACCCCCGTTGCGCCTGTGAGATTGCCGCCCGTGAGCAAGGCTGGCAAGGATAACGGAATGCCGTTGCCAGGGGGTGAAGGGGTGAGGGGCAAGTCTAGACTTAAGAGACTGCCGCTCTGGCTGATGCGAACGAGTTGATGTCCGGGGACTGCGGCGATCGTGATGCTTCCCCCTGGAGCTGTGAGCCTACCTGTAGAGACGATCGTCCCTCCCAGCAGCGTTAAACTTTGCCCTGCATCCACGCGCAAATTCCCGGCATTAAAAATTGCGCCGGGTTGCAGCGTGGCAAACGCCAATGTGCTCGGCGCACCAATTAACTGAGCATATTGATTGCCGCCCAGTACCTCCAACCAACGATTACCAATTTGCACGCCTGTGGCAGTACTGGCAGTAAAAGAAGCGGGGACATTCAGACTGGCGTTGGCACCAAAAATAATGCCTGCCGGGTTCAGCAAATAGAGGTTGGCAGTGCTGCCTGTCACCTGGAGCAAGCCATTGATGTAGGATGGATCGCCACCTATCACTCGTGCCAGGATGTTGCGAACGGCGGGGTTCGCGAGAAAGTTGGCGATCTGGCCCTGAGTCAAGCCAAATTGCTGGAAGCTCTGAAATAGATTGGCACCATCTCTGGAGAACTTGCCACCGCTAATGTCAAAGCGATCGCCCCTTTGGATGACGATGCTGCCCGTGCCATCATTGGCGGGGGTAATTTGGGCTTGGGAGATCGTCGGAATCAACGCCCCCAATATAGGAGCCCCCAGCACTACGGACAACACCCTCCTGCTCCGGCGTTGTCCTGGCAAAGAAGACAACTTGAGCAGGAAGTTGTTGACAATCTTACTTTTCATCCCAACCCCCAGATAGGCACCAATCGAAAGTCTGAACTACCGCACATTATCCACTAACTTTTTTCCGGTAGTAGAAAGCCTTTAAATAAATTTCAAGGGGGTCGATCTCGCGATCAGCACCAGCTGACAACAAAGGGCTTAAGCCCTTTGTCGATTCCAAACTTTGAAACGTCCCAACGATCGTGACTACCGCGATATTCCAGAACTTCCCCATTCAAATCCATCGTATCGGCAGCGGTCTCTAGCTGAACAGTGGGGTGCCCAGAATTTTTCGATTACGGTAGATAGGTCATAGGCTGGGTCGCCAACCCAGACAGATTGGCGGTTTGTAAGAGATCTTGCCAATCGGCAGCTAACGTGCGATCGTTGGGTGCCGCATGACGCAGTTGGGCAAGGGTGGTGAGCGTGTTTTCCCACAAACCTGCTGCCCCATACAGCTCAACCCGTTGTTCCAGTGTTGCGGTTGCCAACTGTTGCTGCAAGGTTGGATCGGCTGCAACTCGTTGCAGCGACACATCTACATATTTATTTGCCGCTGCATCCTGAGGATTGCACAAAATCGTCAGCGTCCAATTCGCCCGCTGCCCAATCTGGAGCGGTGCCTGGCTTTTGGGAATAGGAATCCCGACAATGCCTGCCTTCAGGTTGGTGATTTCCAGCACCGTTTGCTGGGTCATATAATTAGTGCCCAGTTCGGATGTTTCCACAACCAATCGCGCTGGACGATCGAGGGTTAGGGCATAGGGCAAGTAAAACCAGAGGGTGGGATATTCCGAAGTGGTCAACCCCATGGGCAGTTTTGCGCCTGTCTTAGTTTCGTAAACCGGTACCAGTGCCGTCAAAGGTGTATCGACTGCCGGACAACCTCCCCCCCGGGTCGCAGTACCTCGACTCTTGCCAATTCTGCCAGTGTTAGGCGCCTTCGGAGGAACAAACAGACGTCGTCTCTGGCGAGGAGTTGTCGGGCTGCTAGCCTGTGCCACAGATTGACTGCTGATCGGAGTGGTCGCCGCTACGGCACGGTGCCAATCCAAAGAAAAGCAAGTGAGCAATGGCAGGATTGCGATCGCGAGGAAACCAGAACGAGTGACAATTTGACACATAATCTTGCTGAAAGGTAGATAGAGCACAGCCAGGGAAAAACGCGACAACGCGGAGAGGGGGCAGATCGGGAAAATGGAGAAATTGACTGCTTTTGCCTTTGGTAACTGAATCTCCTACGTCCGCTCGTCGTTTCCTTGTTTAACCTGATAAGTCGTCATTCCGCCCCCCGTTAGGATGCAGGCGAGAACGGTCGGAACAAGAGGAACCCAATTACCCAGTACCACAAAAAAGATAAAACTCATTCCTGAAATCAGGACGATCGTGACACCACCGAGAGGAACCAGCCAACGCCGCAGGTAACAGACGATCGCCCCACCCGCTATCGCCCACCCCCAGACCCAGAGAATTTCCCAGCCGATCGCCCAGGGACTGAGGAGGGGGCGGTGATCCAGTACGGCACTGAGAATCTGACTCAGCCCCTGAGCCTGACTCAAAACTCCGGCAATACTGGAGCCATCTGGAGTAATCACCCGATCAATGTCTTCACGATCGACGCCAATTAAGATCACCCGATTCCGCACCGACTCTGGCTTTAATCTGCCACTGAGCACATCATTGATCGTGATTTGCTCTGCCACAGCGGGCAATCGGTAATTGAGCAAAAGCTGGAAGCCGCTGGCATCAAACTTTTGGTAACCACCTGCCCGATTGGGTAAGCGATGGAGCTGGGTTGCTCCTAGTTTCAGCGTTGAGTCATTAAGAAATTCGGGTTGGATATTTTTCTGAGAGTAGAGATAGCGAAACGCTAGCTGCGCATTCAAGGCATAGTCCGGTAGGCAGGCGGCAGCGGGCGGTGATGTCTGACTCAGATAGTGACGACGCAACACGCCATGGGGGTCAAAGGCAGCATTGCTAAACCCCAACACCGTATTCTGACCTGCGTGATCAGTTGGATAACCAGGTGGTGGGGCAACCCCCAACCGATCGTCCAGATCGGGCACCTTGCAGGTGGAAACGATCAAATCGCTGGTTTTCAGATGTTGCAAAAGTTCGGCTTGCCCTTTGCCGATCGGCACATCGCGATACAGATCCAGCCCGATCGCCACAGGTTCGTGAGCCTCCAGCGTTTTCAACACTTTCAGCAGATTTTGATCGGATAGAGAAGGCTCGTTGAGCGTCTGCACATCCGTTTCAGTAAACGCCACTACCAACAAGCGGGAATCAACGGGTTCTGGAGGGCGCAACGCCAACATTTGGTCATACGCCTTCAATTCCAAGGGCTGCAAAATCCCCAGGGTTCGCAGTCCCATCACCGTGGCAGTTGCAACCGTCGCCCAAAGCATCAGGAGCTGTAACCTGCGCCCTGGAGGACGACGCACCAGTTTAGATACCTCTGAAATGGCAGTATCAAATGCCAAACCGGGAGGATCAGGCGCCAGAACAGCACCTGACAGGTTTTGCGAAGTTGGGGGGGGAGGTGGTTGCCCGATCGGACCCTGTACCGATTTGCCCCCATACACCAGCTCAAAAACGGGAACAGTGCCAATCCCTTTTAAGTCTCGTTCCCCCCGATAGGCAATCGCCAGTCCAGTAATCTGGGCGCCCCGCACCAGCACTGCTGTCACTTCCGAGAGCAAAATTTCTCCCCCTTGTGTCACCGAAGTAATCCGAGCGGCGAAGTCTACCTCATGCCCAATGAAATCGGTGCCATCCTGCAACGGAGTGCCTGTATGCATCCCGACCTTAACTCTTAGCGCTCCCAGGGGGGTGGTGATCGGGTCTTGTAAATGACTCTTTTGCATCGACACTGCCCACCGAGCTGCATTGGCAGCACTGGCAAAGACCAGAAAGTAGGCATCTCCTTCCGTTTTGACCACCCGCCCGCCGTATTCCTCAAGTTCTGCCTCGACCTTTTGACGATGAGGACGCAGGATCGTGTCAAAGTAAATGCGATTACGGACAGAAATGTCACTGCCAGGCAGATGCTTTTTTAATGCAGTCGAACCGACCAAATCAGTAAAGACGATCGTTACCATACTGTCGGATGGCATCGTGGGAGCCGCCGTTGCAGCAGGCGATTCAGGTGCGGGAGCCGGTAATAGATGGGAAGGCATCTCTGTCCAGATTTTGGGTAAAGCGGTAATGCAGATCGCCCACCCCGATTTCGATCCCATCTGTCCTTCCACCACCACGCCGTACACCTGGTTTTGCGAATTGACTATGGGAGCACCACGATCGCCCGGAGTCAACCGATTTTCTTCTGCCAGATCCAGTCCCCAGAAGCCCACCAGCTCTGTTTGTGGTTGTAGAGTAACCACGATGAGTTGCCCCAAAACGCCTGGCAACTCCTGATAGGGCAGCGAGTCGAGTGATGAGTCAAATCCGGCGATCGTCACAGGATCTCCCGCCTCAGCCATTGGAACCAGTTGTAGAGGGGGATGGTGTCCCAATCCCGGAACCTGCAAGACAGCCAGATTCACACCATCGGGTTCCCCCAAAGCGATTACAGTTGCAGACATGTCTTCGACCACGATCGCCGATCTCCCACCCAAATCCTTCACGACACGGGCACAAGTCAGAATGTAAGTCAGCGCTTGCTCCTGATGAATCACAAATCCTGTACCCAGGTGGTGATTGCTAGAATCGCCACTGGTAATAACAACGATAGAATCCTGGAGCTTGTGATCCATATCCTTCTTGCGGGACTGAATAAATGCGTATCAGTTAAAATTACACCGATTTCGCAAGACAATCGCAACTTACAAAAAGATAGATTACGTCAATAGCCTTTGGCATGGCTGCGCTAACGCTAATCCATTCGTTAATTCCACCCACCTACTAAGAAAAGCCTGGTTCTAACTCAATTTGTGTTGATCCAGCGCAGGGCGCGGCATTTGGTGCGAAATCCTTGTTTAACCTGAAAATCGTTGTCCCAATGCCATGCCCCTACAGAGTTCGACCCCCACGACCTCATCATTTTCCGATCGCTGTTAATCCCAATCTGGGGTTTTAACAGTCAACTCAGTCCAAGGCGTGCATTCGGGTTCTGCATTCGGGTGAGTGTTGCAGCCGCGCACCTTAAAGGTGAACTTAGCCTCATCTCTCACGCGAGTTAGCGTCCAGTTCAATGTGTTGGCATCATTGACTTGAACCATGGTGGGGGCTCCGCCAACTAGATTCCAGCTCACCTGATAAAAATTACTTTTCTGACAGACTTCCCAAGAAAGTTTGACTTTGTGAGCGGTTTGTGTGTCTGCGTACAAGTCATAGGGCGTGCGATTGGTCTCAGTGCAGGCGGCGTTGTCGGTTTTACTGCCGCAATTGCTAGCACTAGAGGTGCAATTAGCCAAAACGTTTGCCTGCAATCCAGCCCAAATCGGCGGCAAGACCAGAGCACTTGTGAGCAAATACCTGACGATGCGGAAATTGATGGGTGTTCTATTCATGCCAAACTCTCCATGAAATGAGTGAATGAAACGCCTTCTTCCCAGCTAGAGTCCCTAGGAGAAAACAGAAACATAAGCTTTAACAATGCAATCCCCCATTTAAAAGAAAAATGTGGTGCGAATGACGCCAATCACAATGTCATCGTTTCGATTGTCGTGATTGGGAGCAGTCAGCCAAATCAAACCCGGAGTGATGGCAATGTTGTCACTCAGGGCCAATGTATAAAACACTTCGACGTGCAAAGAGGTATTGCGATCGCGAGCCGAGTCTTCATTGTCATCGCTCACCACTTCGGTGAAAGCATCAGCAATGGCGCGATCGGCACCCGTTACTTTCGGTTCCATGCCAACAAGGATACCTGCCAGGTTTCCTCTACCTCCCAAATCTGGGAAAGCCAGCGCCACGGCATAGTTCCAGATATCAGCATCCCCTACATTCACCACTCGACTGCGAGTATAACCCACCCAACCATTGATGAAAAAGTTAGGGGTAATTTGAACAGACGCCTCTATCCCATAGGCATTGCTGATGACGGGTTCATCCGTGACCAAACCCAGATTTGCCTTTTGACTTCCTGTTCCGGGCGACACTAGATCTTCGCCTAAATTGTTGTAGGCATTGACATAAGTAAAACCAAGGCTAATGCGATCGCTGGGTTGAATCGACAACTGGGCAATGGCACCATAGGAACCATTAAACAATCCTCGCTTGGCACTAGGGTTAGAGGCAGTGCTAGACAAATAGCCCAGGCTCAATTCGATCTGGTCAGAAAACTGATATTGGAAGCCGATGCCAGTCCCCTGAGGGACAAAATAGTAAACGGAATTGCGACTGCCAAATTTGGATAAAGCTCCACTGGCTCCGTCATCTCCGTCCAAAAAGGGGTTCACGGTATTGGTAAAGTCATCAACCTCTCCTTCATTGGCAAAGAGAGTGACTCTGGCTTTCTTCCCGATCGGAAACTGGTAATACAACGTGTCGAGACCGACCCCGTTGCTTTCAGGTCCTTCGTCATCTAACTCAGCATTGAACGCCAGCGTACCTTCGGGCAATTGTGTCCCTGTTCCCGCAGCGCTGAAGAAGGAATTGGAATTGAGCGCTTGCAAGCGAGTTCTCAGCAAATCTTTGCCGGTGAAGCTGGTATCCAGGTTGAGCCGTACCCGATCGCTGAAAGTGGTAATTCTGGCAATATCGCGATTGTCGGCGTCCTGTCCGGTCGCGACACCTGCGACCGCAAAGATCACTTCACCATGCAACTTGGTCGTCGTCGAAAACTGTTGCTGCTCCAGGGTCGTCGTCCGAACTTCCAGCGCATCAACCCGACCCCGCACAGTTGCCAGTTCTGCTGCAAATTCCTCTTGCAGTTTTTGTAAATTGTCCAGGTCTTCTTTCTGAACAAGACTCGCGCTGCCGGAGGCGAGCAGCCCGTTTACCTGCTCCAGGCAGGCATTCAGTCCGGCAGCAAATTCGTAGCGACTCAGTGCCCGATTACCTCGATAAGACTGATTTGGATAGCCCACAATGCAACCATAGCGATCGACCAATGACTGTAATGCCTGAAATGCCCAATCCGACTGATTGACATCCGATAACTGAGAGACAGAAGTGATTTGAGCCATCCAAGTAGACTCAAGCACAGGGTCTTGTTCCATCGATTGTGTAGATTCAGGCGCGATCGCGGGAAATCCCGTTGGAGGAGCGATCGACTGAATCCCAGTGCCCGATTTTTGAACCCCACTCAGGGGCTCAAGTTCTTCTGTGGCAGAAGCCACATTGGCGACAGAAGAAAATATCCCTAATGAAATCGGTGCAATCAACAATAAGTTCGCCAAAAACCTCGCCATCGTCATGAATTCTCACACCTTTGAAATATCACAGCATCACTTGAACAAATAACTTGGGTGTTGCTAAATAACCCAATGAATTGAAACTTTCAATTCACCCAAGCATGGCACTGACTGATACCAATTCTCTAAAGTCTATTTACAAATTCTCGTAGGAGCATACGACCCGTCCGCCCCTACAGACAGTCCTCTGTAGTGCTAGCTTTTGGAACTGGTATGACGCATAGGCCTGGAAAGATCCCCGGCATCTTCCAGATCCGGGGATCTAAGTTGATTACCTCAGTGACATCCGTTTAGAAACGACTGCTCACGTTCAATTTTACTTGCTTCAACAGTTCAGCCCGGTTTTGCCGTAGGTCTGCTCCACTACGCACTTCGGGATAAGGCACCTGGTCACCCATAATGCCTGCCCACAGAACCCGGTTAAATGCGTCTGCATCCAGTGCATCTTCTACATCGAAATAAAAGTCTTGGGTCGCAGCTTCCCACCAGGCTGCATTATGCAAAATCGTCAGAGCAGAAGTCTTGACCACGTTGGCATCTTGACAAGCAGAACCCACGAGCGTTGGGTCAACAGGTGCTTTACACAGATTGCCAGGCACGATCGCAGCATAAGGTGTGAAATTGGGAGTTTCCGTGCTAAAGGCATCTGACATCGGTTCAGCATTGGCGTCGGTGATGCCCAGGTGATCAATTCCGAGCAGATCTTCCATCGTCCGCAACATGCTCACTGTGTTGTAGTTGGAACTCACCACCGCCCCGCGCCGCGTGTAGGGTGAGATGATGTAAGCGATCGAACGATGACCATCAATATGGTCAGGTCCATCCTGTGCATCATCTTCAATCACGAAGATGGCAGTTTCTTTCCACTCTGGCATTTTAGACACCTTCTCGACCAATAAGCCAAGGGCATAGTCGTTATCTGCCATCTGTAACTCCGGTGTGTTCACTCCAGCCAGAGCTTGCCCAAAATTGCCGAAGTGGTCATGCATAATCCGTACCATCGAGAGGGCAGGCAGCCCATTTTGCTTAACATCCCGCTCCCATTCTTCCATCCGATAAACATCGGGCACCTTGTTGTCGTAGCCGCGGAAGTAAACATCCGTCTTGTTTTGTAGAGCCACTTTACCCACAGGAGATTGAGGCAACTTGCTCTGGAAGGGAGTGCGAGAAGCCGGAATATACAGAGGATTGGTGGGATCAGGCTTGGTGGGATCGGCTTGATTGGTATCGTAGTAAACCAGATCAACAAAGAAGCCATAGTTGCGGACACTCTTGCCTGCTCGCAGGGCGGAATCCCATAAATAACCCCCGATCGCTTGCCCATCCAATTCACCATCTCCTACGGGCGCATTGACATCCTTTGAACCCGGCAGAATCGAAGAATTGCCACTGGGATCGATTAGACCTGTAACCCGGCTGTTAAACTGGTTCGTGCCAGTTTGGGGTAATGCGTTATTTAGGTTGCGGTTGGTGCCTTCGTAGTCGTAGGTTAGTCCGTTAAAGTTGGCATTGCCATAGAGCACAGACTGAGACTTTTCCGTATAGTCAGTGGTACGAGCATAAGTAGACCAGCTCCAGCCCACCCCGCTGGACTCGCCACTGTCGTAGAAGTTATCGAGGGTGACAAATTCGCTTGCCAACCGATGATGGTTGGGCGAAATTACTTCTGGGAAGCGCGTTAGGGCAGGATCGCCGTTGCCTTTCGACAGATCACCCAGCACTTCATCATAAGTCCGGTTTTCCTTCACCACATAAATGATGTGTTTGATTTTGCTGCGGAACAAAGCCATTTTGGGGTCTTGCCCACGACGATCAAATCCATTGTTGGTATCGACCAATTTTGATAGGCTTGCCAGGGTTGCACTATTTGGCACAGGGATGGATGCAATGCCCGCTTTCTCCAGTGCCCAACCATACTCATTACGGAAGGTGGTGTTGCGGGCAAGACCCGCACTGGTAGTGCGACCATTAGAGGGATTAGCACCGATATTGCTCTTGGCGTTGACGACATAGAGCTTGCTCCCATCCTGACTGACACTCACTGAGTTGGGATACCAGCCGGTTGGAATGCGTCCCAGCACTTTCGAGTTAGCCAGATCCACCACAGCGATAGCATTTTCGCCACCCAATGTGACATATAAAGTTTTGCCATCGGGGCTAATTGCCAATGAATTGGGGTTCGATCCCTTATACTTCTCCCCAGGGCGGGCGATCGAAATTGTTGCAACGACCTTATCCTTCGTAGTATCAATGACCGAAATTGAGTCACTGTTTCCGTTCGCAACATAGAGCAAAGTCTCTTCAGAAATTGCTTTGGAGAGCACCATCTTGTTGGGTTGTGCACCGACCGGAATGCGGGTAATAATGCCCGACTGTAAGTCAACTGCCAAAACTTCATCATCCCGTTGGCTGCTGGCAAATACCTTGACTGCTTTGCCGTTGGTGCCACTCTTGATGGCAACATCAAAAGGATATTCGCCCGTCGCTACGTTGCTACCCGCTTTAAAAAACTTGACTTCCTTCAGCACTTGTCGAGTTGCAGTATCAACGATCGAAATCGAATCGTTCTCAAAATTCGCTGTAACCAGGGTCTTGCCATCCCGACTGACAGCGATACCTGCAGTGACAGCACCTGTGCCTGCGATCGCCGCAGGGGAACCCTTCAACAGACCACCGTCATACTTGGGCAAGGGAGCTGTCTGATTTGAGTTGTGCCCTAAAAGGATAAAAGGAGCATCAGGAACATACTGGGCGCCATCTTGCTTATAGACATACACCCGATCATCAATGCCAGCAGATACATAGAAGCGCTTGCCATCTGGCGACCAGGTCAGACCGTTGTAGGTATTGGGAATATTGATTTGCTGTTTTTTAACCAGCCTGCCAGTGCTGACATCAAAAACAAACACCCATTCAGCTTGACGTGTTGTAATGCTGCTGGGTTGACCTGTCAGTGGATCTAAAACAGGGTAGGTGATATTGACACCTGCCGTTGTTCTAAAGTTTTGGTTGTAGCCACTGGTCAGGACTAACAGCGTTTTGCCATCAGGGCTAAGGGCGGTTGTTACCGCTTCGGCTGCATCCGCACTCCCATCCTGACGCAAGCCTGTGGACAGACGAGAAAAAGAAGAGCCAGGTGCGGCAGCTGGAGTAATAACTTGTCCGGTTGGCAATATGGCTGATGAGTTTTCAAAATTACCAACAGGTCTATTTGTACGAGCACTTACAGAAATCTGCAATGCATTAACCGCTAACACTGTAGATAGTGCTAAACCCCAAAAAACAGACTTATTTTTAATCATTGAAGCAGCGCCTATGTGAGTAAATACACGGAACGCTCTTTATTGTCGAATTAAAAGGTTAAGTCAATAGTAAAAACTCGTTATCCTTACTATGAAAATTTTCCAAAAATCAATCAATTAATAGATACTGAATATATAAAGAAAGTACAATATTCTTTTAATTATTATAAGAAATCAGACAGATTACGAATGAAAATCCAGCTTTAATTGAATCTAATTTCATGGTTTAAGATAACTAACTCGTTTTATTAAGACTTGCTATTAATTTAGATAAAAGTTAGCGAGTGTCATTTTGATAACTGGCTCCCGTTCCTTTGCTGAGAGGCACGCTTGGAGTTCCAGTGCTGCGAAAATCGCTGGGTATTAAGGGTGAGTTTCCAAATGAATCAGAGGAATCGCCTTGCCCAGGTACAACGCTACAGAGCTGCTGTAAATCTATCGTTTTTCCAGAAATACGGATAAAACAGAGCAAGTTATCTTCTCCATCTCTACTTGTTGAAGGAATGACAGGTACCGATAACTGTGAAGTTGAATTTTGATTCGTTAACGATGGAGAAATTCCAAAAACAACTCTTGCAACCATAAAAGGCGAAACAATCGCCACTACAAAAGCCTGACAGAAACGATTTAAGGACATCTTTCCTGATTCCTTCTTACAAATCTCTGATGCCAATCAATCAGAAATTAACGTCATTACATTTTTTACTAAGCTGCTATCAAATCTCTCAGCAGTTGAAGTTCCACCCTAGACTTTACTACTGTCTTATTAAGAAGAAACTATGGAAATATGATGTGTCGCTTAATCTTTCATTGACTTCTTTCCCATTCATTAGCGAGTATAGCGATGCTTCACCCCGATCGGGAAATAATTTGGCTCCCCCGTTTCATACAGCGTTACCAACGGCATCTGGCGATCGGCTGGAACATAATTGGCGAATTCGCTGTTAAGGCGGCAAATCTGTTGCCGAATCGCCGCTGCGATCGCGGCTTGTTTTTGCGGATCAACCTCCATTCCTGGTGCTAATTCCACCACGATCGCCAGGAACGAGTTGCGATCCACATCCTCCTTTACCTGTATGACAAACTTGCCTGTCACCCAGTCAGCAATCGGGGGTTGCTCCAGCGCAACGGTGATATTTTCTGGGTAAATATTGGCTCCAAAATAGGACACGGTAAAGTGCGATCGTCCAAACACATAGACAAAAGGCAGGGGATGCACACCACGCCCGTGGGATAGGGTTGCGAGCGGATTAAAGCCGTGTTCTGCCAGAAATTGGAGCAGGGTTTCGTAGGGAAGGATGCCACCGTTGTCTGCGATGTGGTAGCGGATCAGTGGCATACCGTTATCGCCCGAAAACAGCAGTGTGCCATCCTGCACTTCAAAAAAGCGACTGGTCGGATCATACTGCACCAGGGTGGGCAATCGCGATTCACCAAACAACGATCGTGCCACATCGGGATGCTCTGCCAGCCAACGGCGAATCGCAATACTCAACGGCGTTTCATTGCCCAACACGCCTGCATCAGCCGTGCCATAAAGCGAAGCAGAATCATAGCAAAACTGTGTAGAACCGAGGCGATTACCGACCAGCGATCGCCACGCTTCGCTAAATACTTCTCCTGCCATCACCCATTTGACGTTGTATTGGTGCCAGGGAATGTTTTGGGCAATGCCATCGTCAATCACATCTTTGAGAAAAGGCGGATAGCCCAACAAAACAACTTGCTCAAAATCGGCAGCTAACGCCTGCACCACCCGAAAGATTTCTGTCTTGTTGTTGCCTGGGGTCACAACGGTGAGAGGGTAGCCTTTGCTTGCCAGATGACGGCAACAGTCGGCGGTATACATACCCCCAACCCAAGTGCCCAGGGCAAAACAGATGACCGCCAGCGTACGACGCCGATCGGCAGCAAAACTATCCTGAAAGATCTGCTCAAACCGAGTTGCAATTTGCAACTCGTCCCTGAGCGATCGCAGCCAAAAGCTGGGTTGCCCAGTCGAGCCAGAAGACACTGCCACCATATCGCAACTGGTAATCTCGCCATCACGACACAACTGCGATCGCTCATATTGGCGCAAATAGTTGTCTTTGGTTGTTAGGGGCAGGGTTTGAAAGTCTGCAAAAGTACGAATGTGGGTTGGATCAATGCCCTGCGCTTGCAAAAAAGCCTGATAAGCCGGAACCGATGCTGCCACTTGGTGAAACAATTTCAATACTGCGATTTCAGCATCAGTCTGACTGAAAGGTTGCAATAACGCTTCGAGCGGGGTGGTCAGAAACGCCTGATATATCTGAAGGAGTTCTTGGGGGCGAGTTGGGTGCATTTTTCAGAATTTTATCCCATTGATCACCCCCAATACTACCGATTCACTTGGAGTTTAGAAGCGATCGCGATCATGGGGTTCATTAAAGTTAATCACGGGTCCCTTAGGCACAATTCGCGTCGGATTGATCTGAGTGTGACTGCCGTAATAGTGGCGTTTGATGTGATCGAGATTGCAAGTTGCGGCAATGCCTGGATATTGATACACATCTTTCAAATAGTTCCAGAGACTGGGGTAATCAATAATGCGTCGTAGATTACATTTGAAGTGCCCATGATAAACTGCATCAAACCGTAGGAGAGTCGTAAACATACAAATGTCAGCTTCAGTCAAACAATCTCCACAAAGATACCGCTGCTGCCCCAAAACGGTTTCCCAATGATCAAGCTGTTGAAAGAGTTCAGTCACAGCTTCATCGTATGCAGCTTGAGACGTGGCGAACCCAGAACGATACACGCCATTATTAATCGGCATATAAATCGCATCAATTGTTTGATCAATGGTTTCGCGCAAATCCTGAGGATAAAAATCTACAGGTTTTGCATACGCAGTGAACTCAAGATCAAACATTCGAATGATCTCACGCGATTCATTATTGATAATCGTCTGAGTTTGCTTGTCCCACAACACTGGCACTGTCACTCTACCCGTGTAGTCAGACTTGGCTTTGAGGTAGATTTCTTGCAGATAGTGCGCCTGATTGACCGAATCGGGAATGCATCCTGGTTGGTCAGAAAACCCCCAGCCCTGGTCAGTCAGAATCGGATCGACGATCGACAGCCCAATCACATCTTCCAGTCCTTTGAGTTGACGCATGATCAAGGTGCGGTGCGCCCAGGGACAGGCAAGCGAAATATACAAATGGTAGCGATCGGCTTCTGCTTTAAAACCGCTGGAACCATCAGCCGTAATGCGATCGCGGAACCGAGTCGGCATTCGGTTAAATTTGCCACTGGTGTCCCGCTCTGTCCATTCGGTAGTCCATTGACCATTGACTAACATCCCTAATGCCATGATTGACTCCTGAGTATAGGTGAGGGTGAATTTTAGATTGAGATGTTACTGCATAACCGTCTGAATTGGCACGAAGGTTCAATTAGACAAATCTCAATTCATGCCTTGATTTAGCAATGTCAGCTTTTCTCAGTCCTGAAGCCTATGCGCTGAAGCGTCGCAATTCAGCTGCCAAATAAAGTGGGGCGGTTTTGGCTTGGTGTTCGGCAAGGCCCTACAATTCGCGGGGCCTCGCCAAATGATCTCAAATTCGTTGCCATCTGGATCCTACCCATAGATAGATCCACCCTAGGATCAGCCTTTCATTCCCTTGGGTTACTGACTAGAGCCTGGCATGTGCCCCATCGCAGAAAGGGGAATTCGCAGTGTGCTTACAGTTACAAAGCGCCACCGTTTTCTTCTCCGCCACTTCAAATGCCAAAGGCGAAAACTCAGTTCCTTTGTGGGAGCCATCACAGAAGGGTTGCTTACCAGATTGACCACAACTGCACCAATAGTAGGTGCCAGGCTCCAGTTCCATCACAACGGGCTTTTGGTCGGCGATTACGGGTTCAGTCATAAAAGTGCCTCTCTGTAGACTCAAGATTGTTTGAATGTGAACATTCCTGAATCTATTATTAGCACTAAGACTATTTGAAGTCAAACTATTTGAGAAGAAGGGGGACTCCCTACCCCTTTTTCTTTCACCCCTCCACTCCTTTTACGCCGATTCCTCACTGTAGCCAAACTGGACAAACGTGCTTCGCAGGCGGCTCGACAGGAACATGGCAACCGCTCGATAAAATCGGGCGGCAAAGCCTTCATCCTGTTGCAACTTTTCAGACAGCATTCGTTGGGGTACCGAAAGCACGATCGAATCTTCGAGCGCTCTGACGGTGGCAGCAGATGGGCGCGAGTCTACTAGAGACATTTCTCCCAAAACTTGACCGCTGCCCAGTTGGGCAATCTGGCGATCGCTCTGGGACGAGAGCAAAACCTCCAAAGCCCCTACCAAAACGATGTAAAACGTGTCTAGCAAATTGCCTTCTTGAATCAAAACATGCCCTTCGGAAATGTTTTGCATTCTACCAAAGGTTTGAAACCAGAAGATGTCATCTTCGTTGAGGGCACTGAGAATAAAGCCTTTTTCCATAGGACATTACCGAGAACACCGTCTCTACAGTAATCTGTCCGGTGCCGAAGTAATGTAACGTTGGCAGTTACAATTGTGCACTTAGCAAACGGCTGCGGTTTTCAGGGCAAAGATTTTTTCAATCACTTCTTCTACTACCCGATCGGGGGTAGATGCACCCGAGGTAATCCCAACCACGATTTCACCTTCGGGTAGCCAATTTTCGGTAACGATCAGCGGTTGCCCCAGGGGTTTATGCTCAATCTGATTGCCGGGTTGGATGCGATCGGCACTGTCGATATGGTAGGACGGGATGCGTTCTTCGATCGCAATTTCCTGCAAGTGAGTGGTATTGGAAGAGTTATAGCCCCCAATCACCACCATCAGATCTAGTTTTTTTTCTACCAAATTAAACATTGCATCTTGCCGTTCCTGAGTGGCATCACAAATGGTATTGAAGCTGAGGAAATGCTGGTTGAGTTGATCAGGTCCATACTTTCGCATCATGGTGTGCTCAAACAACTTACCAATTTGCTCGGTTTCACCCTTCAGCATGGTGGTCTGGTTGGCAATGCCGATTTGAGCTAAGTCGCGATCGGGATCAAATCCCTCCGAATGAGCACGGCTAAACTTTGCCATAAACTCGGCTTTATCCCCGCCATTGAGAATGTAATGAGCAACGTATTCAGCCTCTGCCAAATTCAACACAATCAAATACGTTCCGGCAAAGGAACTGGTCGCGATCGTCTCTTCGTGGCTATATTTACCGTGAATAATAGAGGTATATTGATTTTTTTTATGCTTCTCAACCGTATTCCAGACCTTTGACACCCAAGGGCAGGTGGTATCTACAATCTTGCAGCCCAAATCGTTGAGTAACTGCATTTCCTGTACACTAGCGCCAAAGGCTGGCAGAATCACCACATCTCCCTGGGCAATTTCTGAAAAATCTTTTTGATTGTCAATCACGGGAATAAACCCGACCTGCATTTCTCGTAAACGCTGGTTTACAGACGGGTTATGGATAATTTCATTCGTGATCCAGATGCGCTCAGTTGGAAAATGCTGGCGAGTTTCATACGCCATTGCTACCGCTCGCTCAACTCCCCAACAAAAGCCAAACGCCTCGGCTAACCGCACCGTGACATTGCCTCGTTGCCAGGTAAAGTTATTGTCTCGGATTTGCTGAATCAGATTGCTCTGATACTCGGACTGCATCAGCCCGGCAACCTCTGCTTCATGCCCAAATCCCTTACGATGATAATTTTCAGAGCTGTTGAGCGATCGCTTAAATGCTTTAGTATCCATAGCACCATTCAATAACCTGCCCGCCACCCTGATCATAAAGGGCAGTGTGCAGAATGGGAAATGTTCGGACTCACGCCTTTGTTCTAATGCAATCCTCTCCTCTCCCCCATTTCACCGCCAAACAGATTCGATCGCAGGGTCAACAATACTATATAGACGATCGGGGCAATCAGTTACCTAGCGTCACTACAATTCTCAATGCCACCCGATCGGCTGAGCAGCGAGAGCGTCTGGCAAACTGGCAACAGCGATTGGGCATAGCAGAAGCCAGCCGCATTACCACCACTGCCAGTCGTCGAGGTAGCGGCACCCACCGCCAACTCCAGCGCTACTTGCAAGGAGAATCGGTGGCGTGTTCTGAAGCGATCCAACCCTATTGGCAAAGTCTGGAACCCGTTCTGCAAGACATCGATGCAGTTCGACTGGTAGAGGGAACGGTCTTTCATGATGAATTGCGTTATGCCGGAAAGCTGGACTGCGTTGCTAGCTACCAGGGCATTCCGTGTTTGTGTGAATGGAAAACCGCCGATCGTCCCAAACAAACAGTCGATCGCCTCTACGACTACCCCTTGCAACTTGTTGCCTACTGCGGAGCCGCCAACCAGCTCTATCAGGACTATGACCTCAACCTGCACCATGCCCTACTCGTCATCGCAGTTCCAGACATGCCCGCAGAAGTTTTTTGGTTTGAACCGGAGACCCTGGCAACCTACTGGCAACAGTGGGAGCAACGGGTCCACACTTTCTGGCGCAGATTGGGATACTTTAAGGGTTAAAGGGGCAATCGATCGGCAATGCTACAGTAAAGCACGTCCAATTGTCTTCACTTTCGACCCAAATGCAACCATTCAGGCGTTCAGTGAGCTTTTTGACCAGCGCTAGCCCCAATCCAGTGCCGCCCTGCTTCCAAGGATCGCTGCTGGGGATGCGGTAAAACTTATCGAACACGCGATCGCATTCCTCCTTTCGGAGGGTGACTCCGGTATTGGTCACTCGAATCCACACAAAAGATTTTGAGATTTGATCCAGTGAAGACCGCAAAGGATAAAGCGAAGCAAAGTGCTGCGTCGTTACGGCAGGGGGGGGAACTGTTGCGGCAGACTTGGTAGGGACTGGCTCATCCGATCCGGACTGCAAAGAGGAATTTGGGGCGGACTGCACTGCGACCACTTTGGCAGAGAGGGTAATCACCTCGCCAGGAGGCGTAAATTTGCAGGCATTGGTCAACAATTCTTCTAACAAGTTATCGAGCATAAACAAGTCGGAGCAGAGTGTGGGTAGCTCCGGAGGCAGATCCAGCTGCAACGTGAGCTGGTGATGGCACGCCGGTTCTTCAAAGACTTCTAGAATTTGGGGCAGCCAGTCTTGTAAACGAATCAACGTTGGTAAGTAGATCTGGCTTCCGGCATCTAGTTGTTGCAACGTGAGCACATTATTGATCAGCTTAATTTCGCGATCGCACTCGTCTCGCAAGATTTTGAGATACTTTTCAACTTTACGAGTTGGGGTTGCTTGCAGGGATGCAGCCTGATCTGAAGACTCTGGATGCGTTGATTGAGAAAATGTGGGTGCTCTGAGATCGTTTTGCTCTTCTTGCTTTAAAGCAAACTCTAGCACTTGCAATGCCATCTTAATACTAGAGAGTGGGGTTCGTAATTCGTGGGAAATTGTGCTGAGAAAGTCGTCTTTCAGTTGATTCAAGTGCTCCAGTTCTCTGACTTGTGCCTGAACCGCTTGATACAGCCGAGCCTGCCGAATGGCGATCGCACACTGATTCGCCACTTGCTGCACCAACCGCACTTCCAACTCATTAAATCCCTTGCCCCGCTGGGTATACAAACGGAGATCACCCAAAATTTGCTGATTATCAAAAACGGGACATGCCAGAATCGCTTCTTCTCCTCGATTCAGGTATGGAAAAATCTCACAAAACTGGAAACATTGCCCCTGATAAAGCTGTTCATAAAAGATGGGGAAGTCAGTGATTTGCTCGACAGTTCCCTGGATAGAATCAGCAGATTGTGTATGTTCATAGCAGACTCTGCCGGTTCTTTGTTGCAAGTCATAGAGTACCGCTGTGCAGCGATGCATACCCAATACCTGCACCAGTTCCCGAACCACCGTTTGCAGAATCTGCTGCTCATCTAAAGAATCCCGTACCTTATCTGTGATTCGCTTCAGCGTCGCTTCTAATTGCAACGCTTGCTGTAATTGGGCGGTTCTTTCTCGCACTTGCTCTTCTAGCCCAACATTGAGTTGATGCACCTGTTGATAAAGCTCCGCTTGCTGAATCATCCCCATCAGTTGCTCAACCAGTTGTTTTAGCAAGTCGATTTCCCAAGCTTGCCACTGTCGAATTGAGGTGCACTGATACACCACTAGCAATCCCCACAACGTGGTTCCCTGCAACAGGGGAATGACTAACTCAGACTTGATGGCAAAAAAGTTCAATAAGTCCAAAACGGATGAGTCTAGCCCCGCAGCCTGAATGTCTGCGATCGCCAAAATTTCGCCCTGCCAATAGTGCTGAATGTAGGGTTCATCTACTAGTAACGGGTCATGTGTTTTGAAACCCAACATCGATGGGCAGTCAGGAACCAATGCCTCGATTTCAATCAAGCCACAGACTGGTGTTCGTTGCTGCTCTTGACAAGAAAACCGATAGATATTGACCCGATCAGCCTGCAATAAGTTCAAGATTTCGTGGACTGCGCTATTGAGAATCTCTTCCAACGTCGAGACCCGGCGAATGCGTTGAGTCACCTCTCGCAGGGTTTGGTGAATCAAGGCGGTGTGATCATCCTTCGGGCAACCAGCGTCAACGAATTGGGGCGATCTCTGCGCTGCGTGCGATCGTTTCGACGTCCGCAATGTAGCACGCGGAAGTCTCTTCGAGCTTCGCCGTCCGGATATTTCACTGGCAACTCCCTGCAGAGACTGAGCCATAGAAAAATCGGGCTGATTGAGTGCAGTTTGCCAGGTCACCCGATGCAACACACCTAATAGAGATTCCCCATCCTCGAACACAGGTAAATGAGAGACCTGAAGCTGATTCAAAAATACAAGCAGCGTCTGAGAATGCTGTTGCAACTGATGGAATGTCAGCGAGATCACAGGATGGGTCATCACATCCAGCACTTTTACCTGTGCCAGCCCGGTGTCAGCAGTATCTACCGAATACGCCACCACATCCTTCGGGGTTAAAATCCCAACTAGTCGCCCCGCCTGCATCACCAAAACACAATTTTTTGTCGTCCCATCCGTTAGCGACCCGGGAGGAACTGTCGTTGTCCCGTTGCAATTTGAAAGAGGTTTCACCCGTTGCATCAATCCGATCGCATCAGACAGCGGCGTATCTGAACTGACTACCAATAAGCGGGGGTCAATCAGATCTTGCAGAAATTGGGGTGATGCTGGGGAAGAATGCCACATGGAATACAAATCCACAGCAGAGGCTCATAGTTGGTAGCATATTGTTCTCTAAATAGGGTTCCCAAAATCAGGGTGGGAATACGGATCTTTTAGCCTCATCTCTGCTGAACTCAATAGAATTCAGAGCGACTCCTCAAGCAGGGGGGCAGGGAAGGGATGATAGGCGTTTTGCACCCTCAGCAGGCAACCAGGGTGTAGGGTATTAAAAGCAGGATTAAAGAGCAAATTTTGATATCTTGCTGATTTGATGTGATAAAGGATTTTTGGAGCATGCTGAAACGGGTTGTCGCGTTACTGCTAGTCGTATTAAGTTTGAATTTAGCGGGCTGCGTTTCATCCGTTGCCGGGCTAAAAAGTTATGTCGATAGTATTGATGGGTACCAATTTCTCTATCCCAATGGTTGGTTGTCTGTCCGGGTTGAGAATGGTCCTGATATCGTCTTCCATGACCTGATTGAGACAACAGAAAACGTCAGTGTGGTCATTAGCCCAGTCCCCGACAAGAAAAAATTGAGCGATCTGGGTAGTGCGGGCGAAGTGGGTTATAAATTGGGTAAGAGCGCGATCGCCCCACCAGGTTCCGGTCGTGAAGCCGAATTAGTGACTGCCGACGAACAACAAATTGGCAACAAAACCTACTATTTCTTAGAGTACGTCGTCAAAATTGGCGAACAGCAGCGTCATAACCTGGCAAGTGTGGCAGTAAGCCGTGGCAAACTTTTCACCTTGAATGTTTCAACAACCGAGCAACGTTGGGAGAAAATGCAAGACTCCCTCAAGCAAGTTGTGTCTTCCTTTTCGGTTTACTAAACCCATAACTTAATTGCTGATGAATCGCACGCTCATCTATACCGTTGCCGCTCTAGCTTCAGGTTGTTTTGGTTTTTGGATGGGCGGGCAATTTAACGCCGCAATTCAACAGCAAGCCTGTCCTCCCCCCGCGAATGGGTTGCCAAGCACTTGCCAGCCCCCTATGATTTCGCGATCGTTTTGGTACAGCAGTCTGGGGGGGAGTTTGGCAAGTGCCATTCTCGGCACAGCGGTTGTTGGCTCCTGGCTTAACCAGCGGACTCAGCGCACCCTGGAGTCTCCTGCCGATGCGCCAGAGCGAACCTTAGACCCTTCTCTTCAGGCGGCAGAGGTTTCCCTAAGCGCCGCTCAAGATGAAGTCCTACGGTGTCTATTGGCACTTTTGGCAACCCAGGCAACCCCCGAAGACTCCATTACGCCTCAAAACGAAGACCTCTCTGCCCAGTCCCTGGTTGAAGCTCACCAGTATCTACAACCCCTAGGATTTTCCGAAGCAACGATCGCCCAAGCCTGGCAAATGCTGCAAACCATTCAGGCAGAAGCCTCGGATATTTGAGAGCAAAAATTTCAGATCGAAGATCTAGGATGACGAAAATCTGGGCAGATCAGCCTTCGAGAAATTTAATATTTTGTCGTAGACAAAAAGATTTTCCTCCTCCACCCCTTTTTATTTCATTTAAACGATCGTCATCAAACAAAGCAGCAGAGCTTCACTCCACTCGACGACTGCCCCGTAAGTATCACCCGTATGTCCACCGAGTTTGTGATTAAACCAGGCTCCTGTACCCAGGGCGATCGTACAGCCTCCCCCACTCAGCACAATTACCCATTGCCAAAGCTCAGGATGCCAAGCCCCATACATTGCGCTGAAACCCAACATTAACCCTAAAGTCGGCATGACCTCCCAAGTTGAGCGAATCGCAGTTTTGTGAAAAGCACCTTTACCTGTTGGCTTTAGATAGGGATAGCAGGCGATCGCCACCAATTGCCCCCACCGTCCCCAAGCTGCAACAAGTATCAGTACCAATCCACGATCGTGCTGCAAATCGGATAACGCCACTGTTTTCAACAACAACAACAGCACTGCCGCCATCGCACCAAATGCCCCGGTATGGCTATCTGCCATCACTGCCAAGCGGCGCTCTGGATCGGTCACCGCCAGTCCATCCGCAGTATCCATGACGCCATCCAAATGGAGACCTCCTGTAATTCCGACCCAGGCAGCAATCACCATGACACTGCGAGTCAAATTTGGCACACCCAGAATTTCTAGCCCTACATCGAATAAACCCAAAAATCCCCCAATCAGTGCTCCTATTAAGGGAGCGATACGAGCAACGCCGCTAAAAGCCAGCCCCCACCCAGAAGGGACTGGAACACAGGTATAGAAGGCGATCCCCGCAAAAAAAACAGCGACACTGTAACGAATCGAAGAAAAAAGATGTCTCATGATGTAACGATCGATCCCCAGCGCGACTCAGTGCTTTCCCTGCCGCAAAAGATTTAGCAGAACCCCTATCGGTGCGATCTGTCCGCACAAAACCGCCATATCGATCGACTTCTTTCTGCCTTCTGGCTTAGGCACAAATCACTATTTGATTGGAGGATAGTAGAGAATAGTAGTAGTTGCAAAGGTTAGGCGGTTACAATTGCTGATCATAAATTCCGTGGATTCTGTAAGAGGAGATTCGTAGATTCTGGGATAAGATCGTTTTTATAGACTTTTCTTTCAATCTCTATCTCGTCTCACAGATTAGTCTTTATTGAGAATCATCTTGATCATTGATTAGGCAACCAGGGTTCGCGGTTGCCGGATTTTTTAGTTTCAGCATTCATTCCTTCTGATGTTGCATCCTCCAGATTGATAATTTGTCTCTAAATATCTGCTCTTTAGTTTCAATCCAAGCCGATTTAAGCAAGAGATGTCTTTCTCATGAGTCATAATTCTTTCTCTCGCAACACCAGGCTGCCAGCGCCCTGCATTGTTGATGTCGGCATCATTCTCAACAAGCAGGACATGCAAAAGCTGCTCACAGATCTCAGCCGGGTGCGCTACATTCACATGCAAGATGGTGTTCTTGCTAGCGAAGGTGAAGGCTATGTCACGGAGGTATTCGCTGATCCTCAGCGCGCAACCCTCATTGCCAACCACACATTACACCTAAATGTCCATAGTTTTGATTATTTAGAACTCAATCAATCTGCGGATCAAGAATCTTATTTCGATTTAATCCAGGACGACTGTAAACTCCGACTAATCCCGCTGTCCAATCCGATGCAAGAACAAATAACTCGGAGCTTGAATGCAGCAGCTTTAGAAGCAATGGTAGCGGAAGTGCTTTCAGCGAGTTGGGACGTCCAAATTGATGACGAAGGCACGTTTTCTTCATAAATTCAGCGCTTTGAAATCGCTTTTTTTGGTAAAATTGCTCGTTTGATTAAAATTGGTTTGATTAAAAACCGATCGCCTGAAAAGGCTTAAAGCCATTTTTGGTCGATCGCCCAGTATTGTGCTTCGAAAAGCTTCTGAATGAAAACTTCAGAAGCTTTTCGAATGGAATGTCCCATCGTCTTGGGGTAGTGCTTCAAAGGTGTTGTTGATATTTTTGAAAGCTTTGCTGAGCAAAGCTTTCAAAAATACCAACAACATGTCTAGAACATAACCCGTCTTGGGTGGGATGATGTCTGCCAGGTATTGCTGTAGTCTTCAAGTTAGGACAAGGGGCTTAGGCCCCTTGTTGCTTCCAGACTTTGAGCCGTCCTAACGATCGTGACTATCGTTATATCTTTGTTAACAATCTTAATTTTCTTCTCAAATAGCTTGTTTTGATTGAATTATCAGCCACAACAGAATAAACTACAGATATTTCTAGAGTATTCCTGAATAACCGCTCTAGATTATTTGTAAAATCTGCTCTCTTAAGTGGATGATCATGAGTTTCGCGTAGTACTAAAGTCAAATATAGCAGTCCTAAATCAGTTATGAGATTAAGGGACTTTATAAGAAAGGATTCCGCTGGAATCCTTTCTTATGATCCAGATAGGATCGCTATATGTCGATTGTTGTATAACTAATCTTTGAGATTACTGATTGACATAAATTTTGGCTGGAATTGCCTTGGGGAAATTGACGAGGTTTCGGAAAGATGTTTCAGATGGATGATTGTTTTTGGGGGAGTTGACTTGAATAATGATGGAACTTTATTAGCCAGGACAAACATTCATTCTTCTATTTTTTGAGCTGAAGCATACTTTTGTTTAAGGCTTGTCAATTATTTTCCGGAGTCAATGGATCACGATGTGAATACACTTCTATGCTGATGATTAAATCGATTCAGCGAATCGTGCTCTCTATGTTCAATGCCATGCAATTCTGATTCTCTGGGTTATTTAGTCTAAAGCTTTTTGTCATTCGTTCCGAATTGAAAATCGTCTACAAAACCTGTGATTACGCTCGAATCTCAGACTAAAAAAACTCTGTCAAGCTTTTATAGCACTACTGCGGACGCCCTGCGTTTGAATTGGCAGATCTTACAATGTACTGGATTGATGTATCTGATGTTGGGCGCTGTCGCACTAGATTGGTTCCCATCTTGGAGTTTGCCTGTAGGTATCCCGATTCTTTTAGTACGATGGATTCTTTTAGTCCATGATCTGTTTCATTTACGTCGAACCAGGGAGGTGAATTGGCTCATCCAGTTACTGCCGATTCTGACTACCCCGCTGGCTCTGGGTTATCGGGAATATCAAGAGATTCATTCGGGTCATCATCAGTTGATGGCAACACCGTCTGATCCGGAATACTACCAGATATGCGGCAGTCCACTGAAAGGGTTTCTCAATGCGTTGACTTCGCCTGAACAGACTTTTTTTCGATGGATAGCGCATAGAGGAATGAATCAGGATTTGTTGCGCGAGAGTGTGATTCGGTTGTGTTGGTTTGGAGCGATCGCGAGCTTATCTGGTCAGGCATTTTTGTGGTACTGGATTCCACTGCGGTTGGCGTATGGAATCAGTTATTTTATCTTTTTCTACTGTCTTCATCGTCGCGGTAAGGAATATGGTGTCTATTCGCTAGACTTGCCAAAATGGCTTCAATTTTCGTTGCAGCTGCTGTTTGGGCGAGAAGCCTTGCTCGAAATTTGTTATCACGATGTGCACCATGCGCATCCACAAGTTGCCCCTCAATACTTGCCAATAGTGGGAAAATAGGGAAGTTCTCGCTGTTTGGTTGAATTTGAATTTGAACTTCTCATTTCAGTGTTTAGCCTGTTGCCCCACGACGCAGGCGCGAGTTGGCGTGTTCTCAACCCCCCATGGTTTAGTAGAAACGCCTCGGTTTATGCCCGTAGGAACGCTGGCAAACGTGAAAACGCTGACACCAGACCAGCTTCGTTTGACAGGCGCACAAATGGTGTTGGCAAATACGTATCATTTGCACTTACAACCCGGAGAAGAAATTGTTGCCAAAGCTGGCGGAGTGCACCGATTTATGGGATGGCAGGGCCCCATGCTTACAGATTCTGGTGGGTTCCAGGTGTTTAGTCTGAGCGAGATGCGGACGATCGCCGAAGCCGGTGTCACCTTTCGATCGCCTAAAGATGGACAGATGATTCATCTTTCACCAGAGCGATCGATTCAGATCCAAAATGCGTTGGGTGCAGATGTGATTATGGCGTTTGATGAGTGTCCGCCTTACACTGCCAGTTGGGAAATCATGAAGGCGTCCACCGAACGTACTTATCGCTGGCTCGAACGGTGCATCGCTGCACATCAACGAACAGACCAAGCATTATTCGGCATTGTGCAGGGTGGAATTTATTTGGATTTGCGTCGGGAAGCCGCACGATCGCTGGCAGCATTGAATCTGCCGGGTTACGCCATTGGCGGAGTGAGCGTGGGTGAACCCCCCGAATTAATCGAAAAAATTGTCAAGGCAACAACCCCCCTCTTACCCTGGGGTAAGCCACGCTATTTGATGGGGGTGGGCACCTATCGCGAGATGGCACAAGCGATCGCGGCTGGCATGGATTTATTTGATTGTGTGATTCCAACCCGATTGGCACGCCATGGTAGTGCCCTGGTGCAGGGTGCGCGCTGGAATCTCAAAAACGCCAAATTCCGGGAAGACTTCACCCCATTGGATGCGGAGTGCCCTTGCTATACCTGTCAGAACTTTACACGCGCTTATCTGAGTCATCTGTTGAGATCGCGAGAAATTTTGGCATATACGCTCCTATCCATTCACAACATTACCGAACTGGTACAGTTTGTCAATCGGATTCGGACTGCGATCCAGGCAGGGACGTTTGCCAATGAGTTTGCTGAGTGGTTGAAGCCGAGTGAGGCTGGGGAAGTAGAGGGGGTAAAGGAGTGGAGGGGTGAAGGAGTGGAGGGGTAGAGTTTTTTCTGACTTCCGCGTCTCCTTCCCCCCTCTTCAGGATCTACTTACCGTTACCTGTGACCACCAACACTCGTTCTGCCAGTTTGTCGGGAACTTCCTGTAAGTGATCAGGCTGCCACTGGAAGGAGCCAACCCCTAGGGTCTGAGATCGCAACTCGACAATCAAATCATGCATTTCTGCCTGAGGCAAATAGGCGGAAACTCGATCCCACCCCACCCACCCAGGTTTGACATCGTAGCCAAGAATTTGTCCTCGTCTGCCGCTAACCAACCGCAGCACTTTGGAGGTAAATTCGTTGGGAATGGAAATTTCAATCGAAATAATTGGTTCTAGCAAAACAGGTTCACACTTGACCATCCCTTCTTGCATGGCAATCCGAGCTGCTTGTTTAAAGGCTTGCTCTGAGCTATCGACAGAATGATAGGAGCCGTTGGTCAGGGTTACGGCAACATCCACGACGGGAAAACCCAGCGGACCATGCGACAGATATTCTCGCACCCCCATTTCGACCCCAGGAATATATTGCCTGGGGACAACTCCGCCAACAATTGTTTCACTGAAGCTAAAACCTGTGCCCCGTGAAACGGGTTTGATGTCCAAATAAACATCCCCAAATTGCCCATGTCCCCCTGTCTGATGCTTGTAGCGCCCATGAACATTAGTGGCTTTGCGAATAGTTTCCCGATAGGGCACCTGGGGCAGATGGGTACTCATGGGGAGATTGTATTTGCGGCGTAAACGATCGAGGGCGACCTGTAAGTGAATATCCCCCTGTCCCCATAAAATGACTTCATGGGTATCGCCGTGCTGCTCCCAAACCAAAGAGGGATCTTCTTCCAAAAGTTTACCCAGCGCAGCACTGAGTTTCACCTCATCATTACGTTTTTCAGGCACGATCGCCATGGCAAAAACCGGAGCCAATTGTTCCGCTTTAGGTAATTCAGTGGGAGAGTCGCTTCCTGACGCAGTGAGCGTATCCCCAGTTCTAATCCCATCTAGCCGACCCAATGCCACAATTTCACCTGCCTTGGCAGAGGTCAGGCTTTGCTGCTGCTGACCCATCAGGCGATACACGCCTCCCGTACGAACACCATTTAAGACAATGCCATCGGTAAGAATGCCTTGCCATACTCTAACCAGAGAAAGCCTGCTCCCTTGAGCTGTGAAGTAGGTTTTGAGCACTTGAGCGATCGGCTCTTCTGCATGGAGGGTAATTCCGCGCCGCTCTGCGACCACTTCAGGTTCCGGGGTTTCTCGCAGCAATGCTTCCAGCAGCGGACGCACACCAAAATCCTGATCAGCGACACCGACAAAAACAGGAACGATTAAATCAGCGCCTAACTCCATCTTCAGGTCGGTCAAAATTTCTTCTTGAGAAGGATTAATATCCTCCAGGAGTTCTTCCAACAGATGATCATCAAATTCTGCCAAAACTTCTAACATTTCTGCTCTGGCAGCTTTTTCCTGAATTTCTAGCGATTGAGGCATCGGGACGGGATCGGCAGGGGCACCAGGATGATAGTGGTATGCTTGCTCGGTCACTAGCTCAATGAAGCCCACCAAATTTTCACCTTGCCCAATCGGATATTGATGGGGGATCAAAGGGCGACTGGAGACTTTCTTAAGGGATTGCAAAATCTCCATGAAATTATTATTTGCCCGATCCATTTTGTTAATAAAGACCAGGTGCGGAATTTCCCAATCGTCCAAAAACTTGAAGAGAGGAGCCAACGTTAAGACCCGATCTCCGACTGGCTCACAAACAATAACGACGGCATCCACCCCAATCAAAGCGTTATACGTTTCTTGGGCAAATTCTACTGATCCCGGACAATCTAAAAACGTAAAACGAACGCCGCCATACTCAGTACTGGCGGCGTTAATTTCTACACTCATTTGGCGATCGCGGGCTTCAACCGCCCCATCCCCAACCGTATTTCTATCTTGTACTCTGCCCTTGCGAGAAACAGCCCCACTAACTGACAAAATACTTTCTAGAAGGGTGGTTTTACCGCTGAGATACGGACCCACGATCGCCACATTTCGGGTACCCAACAACACTTTTTCGTTCATAACTTACCTACCAAATAAAAATAATGGCAGCATTCGTATTTTCGCTTGTTGATGCTTGGGTATAGCCTCATCAGGCTTTGCTTGAAGTCTTTATTGAAGTTATTGTTTTACCTAAGCGGACTCTTCGCCCAACCTGAAGACAAGAAAAAGACGAACCAAGCTAACAGAAATCCTGAAGCCTGTAAATCTTCATCTCCAATCACGCAAATCTACATTGAGACATGAAGACTATACGGTGAATTATCTTGCGTAGACTGCTCGAAAAATTAAAACCTCAGCTTGTTTTAAGAAAGGGTTAAACAAAGATTAAGTAAAATGAATTGTTGTTTTAGAGTCAGTTATTCTTAGTTGCAGCCTGTTCGGTTAGATGAAATGATTTTGTGCACTTCAGATGAGTGCAAGGGTTCAAGTCTTGTTAATTCTGAAAAACAAGCAATCAAAAAGCAGCAAATGGAAATTGGAGATCAATATTAATCTTTACTAATGACAAGTTTGATTCACTTAGATTTTATTTATTGCTTTCTTGAGATCGATAGAGAAAATCTAAGCTGCCATTTTTGAGGATGCTTTAGAGGTTGTTTAAAAACGTGTTAGCTATGATGTTGAGCACGCAGAGATTCCCCCTAGCCATCCCAAAAAGAGGGAATCAGCCTCAAAGTCGCCTCTCCTTTTTTCTAGCGCAGCGGTGTGTTAGCACGGGGATTTAGGGGAATCGTGTTTGTTGCTTCTTGAGAAAGCGCCTTTAAAATCCTCTTGGAGATAGCAGAACTCAATGGTTGGCGAAAAACGACTTTATGAGGAAGCATTGCCACGGAATTCTTTCTCTCAATTCTGAGTAGGTCACTATATGACATTCGTAACCCTTTTTTTCTTGATTCATATTCGAAATGCAGAATTCACACAAAAATTGGCAAAAATTAGGGCTATTGAGTTTGCTGCTTGGCGCAGTGAATTTATCCACAGCAATGGTTGGGTGTTTTTCACTCGATCCAGTGCAAGCAGCCCCTTTGTGGTTGGCTCAAAACAATCCGCAAGCAACGAACGCATTGAATCAAGGGCTGAGATTTGTCCAACAAGGAAAATTGAATGAGGCGATCGCGGCTTTTCAACAAGCCACTCAACTGGACCCAGGCATGGCGGCTGCTCACTACAATTTAGGCCTGGCACTTCGACAAAAAGGACAACTTCAGCCTGCAGCCACTGCGTTTTATCAAGCAACGCAGGCTGATCTCACTTTTGCGCTAGCATACGCCAACTTGGGAGCGGCTCTGTTAGAAGGCAATAATTTGCCTCAGGCAAAAGATTATTTGCAACGGGCGATCGAGCTTGATCCCCAATTGGGTTTGGCACATTACAACATGGGCTTAGTATTGGAAAGGCAACAGCAACGGGACGCCGCGATCGCGGCGTTCAGCAAAGCCAACCAATTGACCCCCCAGGCTCCAGAACCACCTTATCGAATCGGGCTGATTTACTTACAACAGGGCAAACTCAAGGATGCGACCAGAGCTTTTCAACAAGCAATTCAGATCAAGCCGAACTATGCCGAGGCGCACTATAACCTCGGATCAATTTTCTTCAGCCAGGGACAATTAGAGGAAGCACTGCAAGCCTTTCGGCGATCGGCTCAAGCCAACTCCAACTATGCGAATGCCTACTATGGCGCCGGTTTAGTATTCATGCGGCAGGGCAAGTATCAAGATGCCCAAAAAGTATTGCAGTATGCTAAAGATCTCTATCAATCCCAAGGAAATACTCAGTGGGCTACCAACACCGATCGACACTTGCAGCAAGCCCGTAGTTTAAGTGCCCAATCGCGTTAAATTTTAACAATAGTTGAGATCCCCTCCAGACTTTGATAAAGAGCCTCCGTGGAATCTTGTTGCATGCAGTCTTCTCATTTTACGAATGAGTAAGGACTCCGATAGATATTTTTTATGGAAGATAAATTTGACGCAATTCTTGCAGTGTGGTTACGGTTTTTAATCCATCCCGAATTTGTTCTAGCTTTTCTAAATTTTGAATTGTAGAGATTTCTGTTAAAAGCTGAAGCCCCTTAGCGCCAAACTTTAACTCTAAACCCAACTCAATTCCAGACGGCACCCCCTATCGCATTCCTTGCTGTAGAATTTCCTGATACTAGGGAGATCCTCTCAAAACTGCCATATCCCACCTCATAATTTGCTGGATTAACTGAGTCTCTAGTACAAAGCTAGCAAATAAGGCTAATAAGGGTTCTAACTCATTCAGTTGAGTATGGCTTCTTAGCATTTGAAGCGCTTGCTGCACAGTAGCGACTTGATTACCACCACGCAAAATAGGAACAAAAGGTAGTAGTACAGGAATCGGCGCTGGAAAACCAGTTCCTAAAAAATCACCCTGTTCTGGACTGTGGACTTTAATCAGAACATCACTCTCACGGCTAACCTACTGGAATTCCGAATTCAAGATATCTTGAGCCATGACTTCTGCTTTTTTGGTTACCCATTGAACCCATGTATTAGGAGCAAGGCTGATCAGTCGTTTACTATCAATATCTGACGATCGTGGCATAGGGCTTTGTTACAGAATGTAATGGGCAAGCTAATTTGAAAGCAGACTGGGCTGAGGTAAGGGCACAATCCATTAAATTGAGGAGGTCACTGATCGTAAATGGTTGGGACTGGGTTTCTGATCCCGATCGCCTGACCTGATTGCATAACCTTTCACGATTCACTTCGCACTATGGGCACTGTTTGGGAATTAGATTTTTACTCTCGTCCAATTTTGGATGAAAAGGGAAAAAAAATTTGGGAATTACTGATTTGCGAAAGTCCCATTGGTGTCACAAGCCAGATAGACTCACTATTTCGCTACGCACAATATTGCCCCAGTACACAGGTGAACTCCAACTGGCTCAAGGTGGCGATCGCAGAAGCGATTGCCCAGGCTCCTCATCCGCCCGATAAGATTCGTTTTTTTCGGCAGGCGATGAATAACATGATTATTAAAGCCTGTGACGAAGTGGGCATCTCAGCTCAATTGAGTCTCCGCACCTTTGCATTGAACCTGTGGTTGCAACAGCGGATGCAAGAGGTTTATCCAGAACATCCTGGTTATCAGCCTGGTGTGGCTGCTGCCGTGGCGTTTGCCCCTACCAACCCACAGCCTTTACCAGATGCCTTAATTGGAGAAAAGTGGCAGTTTGTCACACTAGAAGCCAGTACGTTAGCTGAAATGGATGACTGGGAGATCGACTTCGGTGAAGCATTTCCCCTCAACCTGGCACAGTTGGAGCCGACGATGCCAGTACCCGGTCTACTGATTTTCTCCTCCCGTGCCAAAGCATTGGCTGCCTGGATGTCTGGACTGGAATTGGCATGTGTCAAGTTTGAACGTGAACCCACTGCCCGGTTGTTACTGGAAACTGGCATTGACGATCGCTGGATTTTAGCCCCTTTGTCCACAACACAGACTCAGGCTGAAGCCGAAGGGTTTGAAGCAACCAAACAAAAAGCCCGACGCATTCACTTCCTGGCTGTGCAGTCCAATCCCCAATCTGAAACTTTCGCTGGTTTTTGGTTATTACAGGAGGTCACAAATTAGCGTAAAGTTAAGTTTAGCTCCTAACCTTTCATGACACGCTTTTAGCGCTTAGCTTTGATGGTTTCTCGATCGAGATTGCAGTTCCGCGTGATAGGTAAGATTTTTTCTTGTACAGATCCCTTGTTGAGGCAACCTTCTCAACCAGGAGGCTTATGCGAGAAATTCTGACCACTGAACTTGGGGCGAAATCGGTAAGTCATCTTTTTGTTCATCGCCCCCAAGGCTTTTAACGATAGATGACTGGATAACAATTGCTGAGTCTGTCATTGCAAAAGGCAAATAGCTAACAGCCAACAGCCATCACTTCTCATATTCATGGGTCCGGACAGTTTGCAACACGAAACGCTGGCAGAACAATTGTTAGACCTGGCGGCGAAGTCGGGGGCAGAAGCGGCAGAGGTCTTTCAATCTCGATCTCTGGCACGTCCAATTTTTTTTGAGACAAATCGGTTAAAACAACTGGAAAGCGCCCAATCTGAGGGCACAGCATTACGCATTTGGCGGGCAGGATGTCCCGGCTTAGCGGTAGCGTATGGTCCGATCGAACCCCAAGCACTGGTTGATCGGGCAATGGCGCTGAGTCATCTCAATGAACCTGAAGAAATCGAGCTAGCTGAAAAATCTCAAGCAAAGTACCCCGACTTGGGTGAAGAAGTGCCTGTGGGTCAGTTGGTAGAGTGGGGCAAACAGGCGATCTCACTGGTTCGAGAGGCATATCCCGAAACTCTCTGCAATGCTGAGTGGGAATGTGACGCGGAAACAACGCGACTCATCAATTCTCAAGGACTGGATTGTGGCTATACAGATACTACTCTGAGTTGCTATCTGGCAGCAGAATGGGTCAGAGGGGATGATTTCCTCAGCGTCGCAGATGGGCAAACCGAGCGCAATCGCCTTGATCCTGAAGCATTAGCCCACCAAATTATCCAGCGATTGGATTGGGCAAAAGAAAATGTTCAGGCTCCTTTGGGGCGCATTCCCGTTTTATTTACCGCCAAAGCGGCAGATATGCTTTGGGGTACGGTACAGGCGGCTTTGAATGGTAAACAAGTGGTTGAAAGGGCTTCTCCTTGGAACGATCGCCTCAACGAGCATGTGATTCATGCCGCCCTGACCCTTTCACAAGAACCGGGGATTGGTCCTTATAGTTGCCCGTTCGATGATGAGGGCACTGTAACCCGACCAATTACTTTTATCCAGAACGGTGTGTTGCAACTTTTCTACGCCGATCGCACGACAGGCAGAGTTTTGGGTAGCGGTACCACTGGTAATGGTTTCCGATCGGGATTAGGCAGCTATCCAACGCCTGGTTTGTTTAACTTACTCGTCCAACCCGGAACGCGATCTCTGTCGGGACTGATTGAGCAACTTGACAAAGGATTGATTATCGATCAGATGCTGGGGGGCGGAGCCGGAATTTCTGGCGATTTTTCGATTAATGTTGACCTGGGCTATCACGTCCAAAACGGTCAGGTGATTGGGCGTGTAAAAGATACGATGGTGTCCGGGAATGTGTACGTTGCACTCAAACAACTCATAGAGTTGGGCGGCGATGCTGATTGGAACGGCTCTTGTTATACGCCTTCAGTCATTGTGGATGGGTTATCCGTAACTGGGCGAGATTAAATCCTTTGCGGCTAAATGTAACAAACTACAAATTAATTATTGCTATTTGTAAGGATCTCTGTATCCAAAAACACAAATCCTTTAGACTAATCCTCAATTGAAAAGTCCTCAGTTGTAGGTTGGATTTTGGACAAGTAGAAAGCGTATTCGTCCGCTTTTTCCTGAGAATTTCTATTTCAATCGATCGATGCGGTAGAGCATCGGTCACTCAGTCTTGTCGTCTGGTCTCTCGACTGGCGCTCCAATTTGTTCTGCGTTGTTTGGGTAAGTTGAAACCACTGACTTTAATGTATTGACCTTAGAGCAATACCTCGGCGAGATCGTTAAGGCATGCAGGCAAAGTTTTTTTGAATCAACTAATTAGAGATTGAGGCGATCGAATGACAAATTTAATTTGGCAAAACGGAATTATAGGTGCTTCATTCGTAGCCTGTATTGCAGGTCTCACTCTGATCTTTTCAACTAGCAGCAAGCCAGCGGATGAGATCGAAGCAACCGATCGCATTTTATTGATGATGAGCTTTACCTATTGGCTGGTTTACTGTGTCGCTTTCGGCTTGCAAAAACTCGTTGCTGCGGATTGGGAGATGGTGCTATTTAGTCTAAAGCTCACAACAATCATGACTTATTTTCTGACCTTCACTTGTGTGTTGAGTTTACCTCTTCATCGCTTCGCTGCGTCCCAACGAATTCAGGAATAAGTTGTTTTGAGCCATAGTCAAGTTTCAAATTTGACGAAAGCAGCCAAAAGCCAGAATCCAGAATTCAAAAAATTCTTATCCATCTTGAATTGCAATTTCTGAATCCTGGGTTCTGTCCCAATCTAAGAATTCTGATTGAGGGCAGGCTAACTTAGCATCCAGCTCTTTACCCACAGTTTTAGTGATAAAGCCGTTCTTCTAGCCAAATCTGAACCTCTTCCTCGGTTTCTAAATAAACGGCTTGCCCTGTGACGGGATCATAAGCGTGCCACCAGGCTTGTCCCTGATGATCGAAAATACGCCGAATCTGCGGTTCAGGATAGGTTGGCAGTAAATCCCAATTAGCAAAGAAATGATTGAAAGACTGCCGAATTTTGTGCCAACTTCGATTTTCTGAAGCCAGTCTAGAGTAATCCAGCGCTAGACACCCTTCCAGAAACTCAATCGGATGTCCATCCATGTGTTTTCGATTAATGGAATTCCATAGCGATTGCCAATTTCGTAAAAACCAAGCTGTTAACACAGGTCTATTTTTTACGGGGCTAGGAACCGATTCTGGGATTAGCTCCAGTTCTTTATACACTTGCCATTGAGTTTTCATATACAATGCCCATCTTGTTGTTCGATTTAAACAAGTAACAAATCTAAATCAACGATCGCAGAGAAATAAACGAATCATTTTCTGTATCTATTGTTACAGAAAAGTATGGGCGATGCAATTTTTGTCTTGTTTCTTTGACATATTGCGAGTCCATATTATCTGAGCAAGCTGTACAAACTGAAAGCACGTTTTTAGCACCTTCCTCGTAACAGCTGAGTGATGTTAGGAGAGCTTCAAAGGTGCTGTTCGTATTTTTGAAAGCCTTACTCAGCAAAGCTTTCAAAAATGCGAACGGTATATGTAGAACATAACCTTGTAATATTTTGGGTTGATGTCCTTTTGGATTTGTGATTTTGAATAGAGAGACTGTGCTGAAATCAGCTTGCCAACAATCCCTAAGTCATCATTCTAACGATCGAGCTGAGAGGGTTGGTCTCAAGCTTCAACCATCTCAATGTAGAGAAATATCGTGAAGATCTCGGGAAGTTTTAAACTGCCCTTTGTAAAACTATATTTCGCCAAAGATGCACCTGGATGAAGACAATGAGCACCTTTGAAGCTGTGTCATAGATGGGGAGTGGTATTAGGGAACTGCCCCCTAACTGCCTGCCGAATGATCGTTGAATAGTCCTTCAAACTCTACCTGCAAGGAATGAAGATCGGCCAGTCTGGAAACTAATACGCTTTCTCGTCCAGCATCCGCCAAACGATATTTCCAATGTTGAACACGATCGGAATTGTTGAGCCAGAATGCAATGACCGTATCAATTGCGTGATCGAGCTGCCAATCTTGTTTGGCAGGGAGGGCTTCTACCGATTCAATCAAGGCATCTAGGGTGCATTGATAAGTCCCCAGATACTGAATGTTGCTTTCAGCTTTTTTTTGTAAAGTTTCTTGTTGATGATGGAAGAAATGAAGAATGGGAGATACTCCTAAAATTTCAAAGATGTAGTGCATATCTCAAAACTCCAAATCGCAGTTCTTAAGCCATGGGTAAGGTAAAAAGATCGTACGCCGGCTTTAATCAGGATGATTGTTTCCAAACTTACGTTTTAAGAGATTAATTTTAGTGAAACTGGAAAGATAGATCATCCTAGATTTGATAGAGTTTGCAATTCTTCATTTTCCGCAGTGGTGGAACACCCTTTTCTGGCTACCTAGCCCTTTTTAAGGGTGGGAAGTACAGTGAGAGTGCTTTACACCCCGCTGTACTTCCTAGCTCTGTACTTTACTCAGGTGAAAACTGCTATAGGTTAAGTCTGGGTTCCGGAGCAAACTGCTAAACCTTTTATGTGGATAGATCATGCAAACCCACTTTATCTAGGAATCGATTTTGGCACTTCGGGTGCACGAGCGATGGCGATCGACACGGCTGGTAGCCTTCATGCTCAAGTCAGTCATCGGTTTACATCTTCACCAGTGCAAAATCTGGCAACAGACTGGCAACAGACGCTCTTTGCGCTAATTGAGCAAATTCCGTCACAACAACGACGCCAGATCCAAGCGATCGCGCTGGATGGCACTTCGTCAACTGTGTTGTTGTGTGATGCAACAGGAACCCCATTGGAACACCCCCTGCTATACAACGATGGTCGGGGAATCGTGGTCATGGATCAGATACGGGCGATCGCGCCCCCGGAACATATCGTGTTGAGTGCCACTTCCAGTCTGGCTAAGTTGCTGTGGTTCAGTCAGCAAAGCTATTTCCACAACGCTGCCTACTTTTTGCACCAGGCTGACTGGCTGGCATTTTTGCTGCATGGCAAATTGGGCATTAGCGATTATCACAACAGTTTGAAAGTGGGGTATGACGTGGAGCGATTGGGATACCCAGCGTGGTTGCGATCGCTGTCCTTCTTTCATCTTTTGCCCAAAGTATTAGCTCCCGGTACATCGGTCGCGATCGTAAAGTCAGAAGTCGCCGATCGTTTGGGTCTCCCTGCGAATTGTCAAATCAAGACTGGAACCACAGATAGCATTGCCGCCTTTCTTGCCAGTGGTGCAACCTTGCCCGGTGAAGCCGTGACTTCTTTGGGGTCAACCCTGGTCTTGAAACTGCTAAGCCGAACACGAATCGAAGAGGAACGATCGGGAATTTACAGTCATCGGTTAGGCAATTTGTGGTTGGTGGGCGGGGCCTCCAATACGGGGGGTGCTGTGCTCCAGCAGTTCTTTAGCCCAGATAAATTGGCTGTGCTGAGTGCCCAGATTCAGTCTGATCAAGAAAGTCCCTTACGCTATTACCCACTCTTGCAGCCAGGAGAACGATTTCCCCTTAACGACCCTAATTTGCCGCCCTGTCTGGAACCGCATCCCCAGAATCCGGTCGAGTTTCTGCATGGCTTACTAGAAGGCATCGCGCGCATTGAAGCCCTGGGTTATCAGCGCTTACAAGCATTGGGTGCCGATGCTCTGACTCAGGTCTATACGGCTGGCGGCGGCGCAGCCAATTCTGCCTGGACAACCATTCGTGCCCGTCATCTGCAAGTTCCCGTTTTGCGATCGCCTCAGATGGAAGCGGCATACGGCGCGGCATTGTTGGCGCGTGGCGGATGGGGCGGTGGGGAAGTAAAGAGGTAGAGGGGGAAAGAGGTCAGGATCTCTTTCCCCCTCTACCTCTTTACTTCCTCTACCCTTGCAAATACTGCCGATAACCCACCTCATCCAGCTTTGCCTGTTTCTCCATCACCGAGGCTTGCAGGTTTTGGCGATATTGCTGGACTTGCTCTAAAAGCAGCGGATCATGGCTTGCCAGGATCTGAACAGCGAGGAGTCCAGCATTTTTGGCGTTACCGATCGCTACCGTGGCAACAGGAATTCCCGCAGGCATCTGGACGATCGAGTAAAGCGAATCCACACCTTGAAGATGGCGACTGGCAACGGGCACCCCGATCACAGGCAAGGGGGTCAGGGCTGCCACCATACCTGGCAAATGGGCGGCTCCACCCGCTCCGGCAATGATCACTTTGATACCGCGTAAATGGGCTTGTTTGGCATAGTCCACCATGCGATCGGGGGTGCGGTGAGCCGAGACGATCGCCACTTCACAAGGGAGGTTAAATTCTTCACAGACAGCGATCGCAGCTTGCATGGTAGGCAAATCTGAGTCACTGCCCATAATGATGCCAATGAGAGGAGAGGTCATGGGAAAAGCGAGGATTTTGGATTTTGGACTTCGGCGTGAGCGCTCAGCCGAACGATTTTGAATTTTGAATTTACAGTCTGCAAGATTTTACGGTTTGGATGTCCTTGAATTTTGTAGGTTTCGAGATATCTAAAGCGACAAAAAACGCCACAATAAGAAGTGTATTACAAAATGTAAACGCCTCTTGAGCCGGATGAGTCGTCAAACCTCGCAACGAATCATTGTTATCGGAGCTGGCATTGGTGGGCTAACAGCGGCGGCTTTGCTCGCTCATCGCGGACATTTAGTCCTGTTGTTCGATCAAGCCCTAGTGCCGGGAGGGTGCGCTTCCACTTTCAAACGACAAGGATTCACGTTTGATGTTGGAGCAACGCAGGTTGCGGGATTGGAGCCGGGTGGCATTCACCATCGCATTTTCTCTGAACTCGGACTCGAACTACCGCCTGCTGTGCCTTGTGATCCCGCGTGTGCAGTGTATTTGCCTGAAGAAACAGAACCGATTCATGTCTGGCGAGATCGGCATCGTTGGCAAGCAGAGCGACAACGGCAATTTCCGGGCAGTGAACCTTTCTGGCAATTGCTGGCAGAGCTATTTCAAGCCAGTTGGGCGTTTCAGTTGCGCGATCCAGTGTTGCCGCCTCGCAATGGCTGGGACTTATGGCAACTGGTGAAAGCGCTGCGTCCTGGAACTTTGCGAACCTTACCCCATACGTTTTCTACGGTGGGCAGAGCACTACGATCACTGGGTTTGGCACACGACCGCCGCTTAAAAACTTTTCTGGATTTGCAACTCAAGCTTTATTCTCAAGTCGAGGCAGAAGAAACCGCGTTGCTCTATGCCGCCACTGCCCTTAGTGTTTCTCAAACTCCTCACGGACTGTTTCATCTTCAGGGCAGTATGCAGGTGTTGAGCGATCGCTTGGTGGCTGCCTTTGAGCGTGATGGCGGCAAGTTGCTGATGCGCCACACGGTTGAGCACATTCATACACAAGCAGGGCAAGCGACAGGTGTCGTGATTCGTAACCAGAAAACCAACGAAACCTGGACAGAGCCTGCTGATCAGGTGATTGCGAATGTGACCGTGCAGAATTTGGTCAAACTCTTAGAGGGGAGTCAGGAGCGGGGAGTCAGGAGTCAGGAGTCAGGAGCAGCAATCCACCAAAACCCAAAAACTAAAATTCAAGCTCTAAAATCCAAATTTCAAATTCCGATGGTAGGGTATCGTCATCGGGTTGAGAAACTGCCTCCTGGCTCCAGTGCATTTGTGGTGTATCTGGGAGTTGAACAGCGGGCAATTCCGGCAGGGTGTCCGCCGCATTTGCAATTTTTGTACGACTACAACGGACCGATCGCCGAAAACAATTCGCTGTTTGTTTCAATCAGTCATGCAGGTGATGGACGGGCACCTATGGGTCAGGCGACGATTATTGCGTCGTCATTTACTGATCCGGGCATCTGGTGGCAGGGAGATAGGGAGCGGGGAAGCGGGGAAGCGGGGGAGACGCGGCGAGAAGGAGATAGAGGAGCGGATTGTTATCAGCAGTTGAAGCAGCAGTATATGGAAACGGCGATCGCAAGGTTGGGGCAGTTCTTTGATCTGGATGGCACGATTTTGTATCAAACAGCGGCAACACCTCGCACGTTTGCCCGATATACGGGACGAGATCAAGGCATGGTCGGAGGCATTGGGCAACGCCTTTCGACCTTTGGTCCCTTTGGATTTGCCAACCGCACGCCGATTCGGCATCTCTGGTTAGTGGGAGATTCGACCCATCCCGGTGAGGGTACGGCAGGGGTTAGCTATTCGGCATTGACAGTGGTACGCCAGATTGAAGCTGGGCGGTATGGCAAGGAGTAAGAATGTCACTGTTGGGCAAAATTTTATAGCCCTGGAATTTCAGATAATTGGCTTTCGAGTTCTTCTACTCTGAACCCGGTCATAGACTGCCATTCTTCGATCGTAAACTCATAGCCATAGGTTTTTGCCATCTCGACAAATTGTTCGATCGTTGCTGCCTGGTTGAGGCGTTCGCGCAGAGTTGAATCAGCTTGGACAGCGCGAAATAGTTGGGCGACAACTTCTTTTGCCATGGGTGAAGTGCTCCTAAATCGTGAACGCACAGACTTCAACGACTCCCGGTAAACGACCAGGTTTCAACGGCAGGATAACAAGTTTTTGCATGAAATAAGTACTAACTTCCGTCAAGTATCAGGAACTAGACGATCGCCCTATGATGGCTGAGCGATCGCCCCCAATGTTATGCAAAAGATTGCTGAAGTCCTACTGCTTACCTTTCTTCGGCGGTATCCCTTACCGACGCGGCTGAGCCTATTCAGTTATCTGGGTCGCTACGCATGGCTGAAAGACGTCCTGGAAGCGTTGCGTCCGGAGCTATTTCCGCAACGGCAGGAAGCGTTGGCAGAGGAGGCGCCTGAAGCGGTTTTGCCGCCGCCAGATGATAGCGTTTTAGGCATCTTAGAAAGGGGTGAGATCCAGGGACGGGTTGGCTACTACAAAGCAGACACCTATCTAGGTGTGCGCGGAAGGGGGCATCTGTTTAGTGCGATCGAAACTACCTCCAAACGCCCGGTCATCATCAAAGAGTATTTGTTGCTGGCGGCAGATTTTGCCAAAACGGAAGCTTACCAGCGGCAAAATCGGTTTCAACGTCTAGCAGGATTGCAACTGGCGGATGGGCGCATCCAGGATTTTCGGGTGATTCAGCCGATCGAGGCGATCGCCGATACTGAATCGCATCAGCGCTGTTTTTTGGTCACTGATGTACGCGATCGTTCTGCCACTCTGCGACAGCATCTACAAAGAGTCGGGACGCTATCGATCTCTCAAGTCCGGGAGATTTTGAGCCAGATTTTGCAAACGCTGGATTTCTTACATAAGCAAAAGTTTAGCTTCCCCAATGGAGCAATTCAGAACGGTTTAGTTCATGGCAATTTGAGCCTGGACAGTATCTTATGGACGGAGCAGCAATCTCAGCCCTTTGTTTACTTATGTGACTTGCGGTTGTGGGAGCAGTGTTTTGACCCAACGGTGAAGGACTGGAAATCGAGTCTGGTAACGTCAGAGAGTCTGAAAAAAGATCTACAAGCAGTGGGGGAAATTGGTGAAACCCTGCTCAAAGGGCTGGACGCGAAGTCTGTAGTCAATCTTGAACCTCTCTTTCAAAACCTGCTTGATTCGCTACGAGCGGGCAGATTTAGCAGTGCAGAAGCGGCACGCCAGGAGTTATTGCGGTTGTCGCCCCGATCTCCTACAGCAATTTCTGCATTGGATGATGGAACTGTACAACCTGCACCGACTCGTCGTGTTTCGCCTCTGCTGGCTTTGTCACTGATGGGATTGGTGGTGGCGGCGTTAGTATTATTGCCGCGTTTGCGATCGACCGAGTCGCGATCGACGCCGATTCCCCAAGTCTCTACCTGCTGCCTGTCAGAAGTGAGCGCGATTCCGGCTGGCACTTACACCTATACCGCAGTCGAGGACGGCACCTGGTGGACTGTGCTGCAACAGCACGACTTGTTGCGGCGGGGAAGAAGTTTAAGTGATGCTTTAGTTCAAAGTCAGCCCAAGCTTCAGTTGCAATTTGTGGCAGCAGATTCGCTCGATCAAGCCCTTCAGCAGGTACGCGCTGGCAAGGTGGATTTTGCCGTTCTACCGTTAATGGGGGAGTTGCCTGCCGACTTGCTGGCGCAGGAAATTGCCTACGATGGATTAGTTGCCGTGGTCTCGTTTAGCTATGCCGAACGCCAAGAGGGACTACCGGCTGCGCTCAACGGTAAACTGAGCTTGCAACAGGTACAACAACTGTACGAGGGCAAAATCGATCGTTGGCAGGATATTGGTGGACCTGACTTGTCTGTGCGTCGCTACGCTTCCAAAAATCCAGAGGCGATCGCGCTATTTGAACAACGCGTGCTCAAGTCCAATCAGGTGCAACGATTGTCAAACGTCGGTCGGCTTCCTGCCATCTCGCTATTTCGCCAGATTATTCGCGATTTTGAAGATAATTCAGTAGGCAGCATTGGCATCACGACATTGAGTGAGGCGCTGGGGCAATGCTCGGTCTATCCGCTGGCGCTGAGCCGAAGCGGTGCAAACCCAGTGCAACCGCTGGTTTTGAGCAATGGTCAGGCGGTGAATCCAGAAACGGATCTTTGTAACCGTAAGGGGGCTTATGGTCCTGAACCCCAACGCTTTCAGACGGGCAGCTATCCCCTGAGTTATCCCATTATGGTGGTCTACCCACGGGATAATCGTCGTTCTGAAATGGGTAAAAAGTTTGTTGAATTAATGCGAACGGTGGAAGGACAGCGTCTATTGCAAGCGGCAGGTTTGGTTCCCTTAAGCCAAAATTTGACGAAACCCGCTTCAGCTGCTCCACCCAATGGCGGGTAGGGAAAAAGATTGTTTTTTCTTTATACAAATCTTACATTAGACCTTGAGGGTGGTTAAGCGCATCGATTCATTTTGGGGAGGCTGTGATGAGAACAACTGAGGTAGCCCAACAACCCGTTGCCCCAGATCACGCTGCGGGGATGGGAACTGCAAAAGATGCAGGGAGCGTTATCTCCCCAAACGCTGCCCCTTTACCTGCTCAGGTAACGCTGGCTGATCGGCTTAAAGCAGTCGGTGTGGTGGTGGTTGCCTGCGGCTTGGGAGTAGGCGCGGTGATTTTGGGTCGAACAATCTGGCATCCTGAGGATGAATCACTCTCACCGATCGCGGAAGAAGCCACTAGCAGCAATGCTCAACCGATGCCACTGCGCGATCGGGTTCCGCTTATTCGACCGAGTACTACGTCATCTGGGGCATCGTCACCCTTGCTCCTCTCGCCCCCTGATGCGGCTCGTCAGGCTCGTTTGAGGCAGCAATCCCAATCAGCCCTGCCGCTAGTCAGCCATGGATTCCAAAGTGCGCCGCCGATCGCCCCAGCCCCTGGTCAAGCCTCCTCAAGCACGTCTGCAACGGCTGCTGCATCGGCTGAAGCAACGGCTGCGCTGCCGTCTCTAGCACCTAAACCTGCCCAGCAGGCTGTCAACGGTTCAGCCTCGGTGCAGGCGGTGATTGCGTCTCTCTTACGACCGCGTCAACCAGATCATACAGCGACGATCGCTACGGCTCCTCCCCCCGGTGCTGCGATCGAGATTCCCATAACGACAGGTCAACCGGCTCCTGCAACATCGCCACCAGAAACCTCGACAGCAATTCGACCGACGGCTCCTGGCATTCCGACCACAGCTCCATCGCTGGGAGAGCCAAGTTCTACAACATCCGGTTCTACAACATCCGGTCAGTCAGTGGGGGTTGCCCCGGTCAGCCCAGTGACTCCTGCTGCACCAGAAACGGCGATCGCCCCTACCTCTCCACCCCTGACACCAGAGAACAGCGTTTATGTCGAGCGGCTGAGCATTACAGGCAACACCCAGTTTCCGCCCAGTCAATTAAATGAACTGGTGAGAAAGACCGTTCTTGCCAATGCGAGTAGCCAGGCAGCGCCCCCGCCCGCCTTGAGCGATCCTACCTTGCTTAACCGCCGCTTGACGCCAGCCGATCTGGTGCGTGCCAGCGAAGCGATTACCAAACTCTACGTGGAGCGGGGATACATTAATTCAGGTGCGTATGTTCCCTCGGAAGTGCTGACTGGGGCAGTGCCAGAAATTCGCGTTGTTGAAGGTCGGATTGCCACCATTAATGTCAAAATTAAACGCCCCAAATTTCTCTGGCTTGCCCGTCCCCTGTCTCGCGGCTATGTGCGGCGAAGGTTAGCCCGGGCAATTCGAGCCCCTTTACAGATTGATCAACTGGTGGATGCGGTGAAGCTGATGGAGCAAGATCCGCTAATTCGGAGCATTTCTACTGAACTGGCACCTGGGACGACGACGGGCACCAGCACGCTCAATGTCGAAGTGCAGCAGGCATCCCCACTCCACGCCAGTTTCTCGATCGATAATGGGCGGTCTCCCAGTGTAGGACGTTTTCGTCAACAAGTTTCCCTCAGTCATGCCAATCTGTTGGGGTTGGGAGATCTATTGCAGGTCGGGTTTAATCGGAGCGAGGGCAGCCGAGGGTTTGATCTCGGTTATGTCATTCCCCTGAATGCCCGCAATGGCACGCTGAGCTTCAACTACAGCCGCAATCGGGGTGAAGTGATTGAAGAACCATTTCGGGCGTTAGACATTAAGTCGCGATCGCAAAACTACGAAGTGGCGCTCAGACAACCCATCAAACAAAGTTCGACTGAGGAAATTGCTTTAACCCTGCGCGGGACTCACTACCGCAACGAAGGGGCGTTTCTCGAATCTTTCAATGGAGGGGTGCCAATCCCCTTTCCATCCAGAGGATCAGATGCAAACGGCATAACCCGCTTGACCGCAGTGCGGTTTGGGCAAGAATGGATTAAGCGCAGTGAGCGGAACGTTACCTCGCTGCAATCAGAATTTAGTCTGGGGGTGCGGGCGCTCAATGCCACGATTCTGGATGAACCGCCTGATAGCCGTTTCTTTTCCTGGCAGGGCAGAGGATTTTGGGTACAGTCTTTTGCACCTGATACACTACTCGCGATCAAAGGACAGGTGCAATTGGCAAATCGTCCATTAGTGCCCGTGGAGCAGTTTAGTCTGGGGGGGATTGATACGGTGCGGGGTTATCGCACGAGCACATTACTCTCAGACAATGGCTGGTTCGCTTCCGCAGAACTCTATCTACCCTTGCTTCGGATTCCCAAGTGGCAGGGAGTGTTGCAAATTGTCCCCTTTTTCGATATTGGTCAGGGATGGAATCGGGGGGACGAGCAACCTGACCCCAATCGCCTCATGAGTACTGGGCTGGGGCTTCAATGGAAGATGGGAGATAATTTTCGTGCCCGACTGGATTGGGGTATCCCGCTGATCAATTCCAGCAACTCCAATGGACAGTCGATTAAAGAGGGCTTGTTTTTCTCGGTGACATTTTCGCCTTAAGAACAAAAATTTAGTTTTATCAGTATCACAAAGATGGCTTTACTTGGCGCTATTGCGATCGCGATTACAATAGACTCAAACACGAGGCCCAATTAGAGCGGGCTTTGGGCGGGAACTCCGACTAATCTGGGAAATTCTGGAGCGGTAGGAGCGACTTTTTGTACGTGCAAACAGTGACGCACACTTTGACTCAGCGGCGTGGTGAAAGCTTCGATGTGAGAGATCGTTCCTCCCAATTTTGCCAGAGCGGGTTGGAGCGCTTCGGTTTCTGCCACCGTCCACTTGCCCCGATAGAGGATAGCAGTTCCTCCCACTCGCAGCAAAGGGAGGGCGTATTCGGCACAGACGGAAGCCGGAGCCACTGCCCGCAGGAGCGCCAGATCGTAGTGCTCACGGTGCTGATGAGATTGCCCCACTTGCTCTGCCCGATCGCACAAAACCGAGCCATTGGGCAATCCCAAGTCTGTTAGCAAAGTTGCGAGGAATGCCATCTTTTTGTGGGTCGAGTCTAGCAGGGTGATGTGCCAGTTGGGATAGAGAAGTGCCACGGGAATGCCAGGGAAGCCTGCCCCAGTGCCGATATCGATCGCCTTCAATGAGTGAGAAGGAGAGAGGGATGCAAGGGTAAAGGGGGACAGGGGGAGATTGACACCTGCCCCCTGATTGTGAAACACTCCCCGTAGCGAATCCCAAAGGTGTTTTTCCCAAAACTCTTGCGGTTCAGTAATGCGGGTCAGGTTGAGTTGGCGATTGCCTGCCAAAATCAACTGATAAAGTTGCTGAAACTGGCTCTGTTGAACTGCATCCGGTTGCCAGCCTAAGGTTGCTTGCCAGATATCCAACAGGTTTGGCAAGGTTTCGCCTGCCCAGTGCTGAGTTTCACGGTCTAAATCAGGTGCCACAAACTACCCACAACCCATTAAAAACTATCGACCATTGCTCAATTTGACGCTTTCCAAGCTTACCAGGTGACGTCATCCTGCCAATTTGTTGTTGGTATTTTTGAAAGCTTTGCTCAGCAAAGCTTTCAAAAATACCAACAACACCTTTGAAACACTACCCCAATTGTGGTTGGGGTTGCCAGCGATCGGGATCAGCCTCTTGCAACTCCCCATGGCTCAGCCGCCAGCAGCGATCGGCAATGCCAGCAAGATCACTAGCATCGTGGGAAACCACTAGCAAAGTCCAGTGGGCTTTGAGTCGGGCTAACAAACTCACCAACTGCTGCCGCATCGACCAATCCAATCCAGCAGTCGGTTCATCGAGCAGCAAAAGATGAGGTTGGCGGATCAGTTGCACTGCCAGTGCCAATCGTCGTTGTTGTCCACCGCTCAACGCATGGGGAGAAGCATTGAGGGGTAAGTGCCCCAATCCAACTTCAGTTAGGGCTTCATGGATACGATCGCGGGTGATTTCGGGATGTCCCAACCGCAGTTCTTCCAGCAGGGTACCACCGCAAAAGTGGCGTTCTGGAAATTGAAAGACTAACCCTGCCAATTGTTGTAGGTGTAGAGGGGTGAGTTCTTGTTCGCGCCAAAACACCCCTCCCGCCGTTTTTTCTGCCAACCCTGCCATAATTTCGAGCAGGGTGCTCTTCCCAGAACCACTGGGTCCGATAATGAGTCCCATCTGCTGAGGAGCCAGTTCCAGGTTTAGTTGCTTCAAAATTTCGCTGGGGCAGGCAGGTGGATAGTAAGTCAGATTTCTAAGATATAGCATTGAGCATTCCGGGAAAGTTGGGTCATTGCGGCAGGCGAGACTGCGCCCCTAGATCTTTGTACAACACTCCGATAACATAAACGTTGCTTACGGCTGTGCACCATCTTCCATTCTGGCAAACCTGACTTTTGCTTGCTGGGTTGATTCGGCATCCAAGTCGATTGGAACCCAACAAGAATCACTGCGTCAGAAGATTCAACGCTTCCCTGAGTTTCGGATGTGCCCCCGCTCAGAGTGGCTTTTCCCGATTTGCTAGCTCCAGGGCTGAATGTGAACGATATCGGCGATGGAGCACGATCGACTTGTGACAGGTGCTTTTCTGGCTCCTAGCTTGGTTGAATGGAAATGATTGAGAGGCTCTAATGATGACCGATATGCCAGCACCTTCCTTGCATTCTCAGCTTTTGCGTAGCTCAATGACAAATGCGCCTCGATACATTGGGCGCGTTCTCACGGTTGCTGCAATCTTGGCGAGTGTTTGGACTTCTCCAGTTTTTGCTAAAGACCCTTTTCGCACCAGTAACCCACGACCTATTGGGGATAACACGGAAGCAGTGTTCCGGGCAATTTTTGAGAAGGGAGACTATAAGACTGCGAGTCGCAATTTGCCCAAAGTCGAAACCAGTGAACCCCTTGCCCATGCCCTGCAAGCCTCCATGGCTTATATGAGCTGGCAAGACGAACGTGACGCACAAAAGCGAAGCTTTTTTGCTGAAGAATTTAAGAAGGATGCTCAAGAAACCCGCGAAACTGCCGAGCGGCTGATGGCAACCGATCCGTTGCGTGGCAATGTGTATGTTGCAGTTGGACATTTTCTCAATGCAGCGTATGTAGTGGGGACTCAGGGAACTGTGCGGGGAACGCCCCAGGCACTCAGTTTGCTGCAAGAAGCCTTTAAGCATCTAGACGCGGCTGACAAAATTGCTCCCCAAGATCCCGAATTGAATGTCATTAAGGGATTTATGGATTTACTGTTGTCAATCAATTTGCCTTTTTCCAATCCTAATGATGCGATCGCCCGTTTGGAACGGTATGCGGGACCGCGTTACCTAGCAGACCGGGGATTGGCGATCGGTTATCGAGATCTCAACCAGCAAGCCAAAGCGCTAGAAGCTGTTAACCGCGCCTTGCAACTGACCCGCGATAATCCAGAACTGCTCTACCTCAAAGCCCAAATCCTGGTACGCCAGGGCAACAATCGCGATAGCATTCCCCTGTTTGAGCAAGCGCTTGCCAAGCAAGATCAACTACCACCAGGCTTGGTCAAGCAAATCAGCAAAGAATTAGAAAAATCGAAGCGCCGCCTTGCCAATGTAGGACAGTAGCAGTTGTATGCTCAACCTATTAAGTAGGTAACCCTAATTAATTGTAAGAAAAAGGTTTGGGGGCTGCGCCCCCAGGCAGGGGGTTTTACCACCTCCACCCCCAAAAACATCTTCAATTTAATTTAGCCCAGCTACTTAGTCATTCAGGCAACTTCACTCAGTCGAGCACAATGCACATACAATTTCGTGAGTTTGACCCATTCAATGTTTGGATCTGGCTAGAATTCAGCACCAATCCTTCAGAAATCGAAAAGCAATATGTTGAAGAAGTGTTCAACTCCTGGTTCTTTTTAGGCAAATTGGGCGGCTTCAACGCTGAAAATCTTCAGGTACAGGAAGTTGGATTGGATATCAGCTATCTACCCTACGACGAAGATGTGGCTGAAGAGAGCCTGGTGGCATTGATGCACAACATGGGCGATGTGGAGTATGAGGGCTATTGGGCAAGATGCTGGTTTGATCTGGGCACAAGTGATGCTCTGGCTTTGGATGTGTTAGTGAATGCGCTACGCCAATTTAGCCGCGATTACGTGACGATCGAAACTCTAATTATCGGGGGACAGAATGCAGATTGGAGGGTTCCAGGGAGTCATGATCCAGAATTTGTGGCGGGAGAGTCGTTGAATTAGGGAAGATCTGGAACTCAACCCTTCTGAATTGAAGTTATTTTCTAATCGCTTGAGCAGTTGCTTCTAACTGCTTGAGCAGTTGCTAAGGATCGTGGATTCAATAACATCGGCAATTTTCCAAGCGTAAGGGCTTGGCATACCCTACGGGAAGCAAGCTACGGGCTAAAACCTTGGCGATGAGCAAAAAGTTGCCTGCCAAATGCTAAGCCCCTAAAACAGAATTCACGGTTTTATTGTGTCCTCGTTCCTAAGTGTTGCTGTGAGACATGAGTTCCTGTGGGGTAGGTGATGCTGCTTACCCCCTTTTTTGGTTGTCGATCAAACAGGACATGATTTTTAGTGAGGTGATATGAGTAAATTTTCCCGAATTCGTCCGTTGGTGTTGGGGTTGATTTTCCAAGGCGATCGTCTACTTGTGGCAGAAGGGTTCGATCAGGTAAAGCAACAAAAATTTTATCGGGCGCTGGGTGGAGGTGTGGATTTCGGAGAGAGTAGTTTGCAGGCTCTTCAGCGAGAATTTCAAGAGGAAATTCAAGCAGAACTTACTAATATTCAATACTTAGGTTTTGTGGAGAGTACCTTTACTTATGAAGGGAAATTAGGACATGAATGGATTCAATTTTATCGCTGTGATTTTGCAGATGCTGAATTTTATCAAAAAGAGCAAATCTACTGCATAGAAGGAAAACTCAAATTTGTAGCATCCTGGGTCGAATGCGATCGCTTTAGGACGAGAGAGTTGCAGTTAGTTCCTGAAGCCTGCCTCCAGTATCTTTAAGCCAATCTCTGAAGTTTTTTCTAACGGGAATATGAGCATCCTGCTTATATTCCCGTTAGAAAAACATGTTTAAGAAAAATAAATTTTATTGGAAAAATACGGTTGATCTTTATGAAATCCTTAACCAATTTTTAATGAACTAATTTCCCTTGGAATACCTAAAACAGCATCCTTAAAACTCAACTTGAGTGCCATTGAGAACGAGTCGCCCCTTAAACTTTCGTTAAAGCTGGAGTAGAGACCCTAGCAGTCGATCAAGATGGGTGTAATTATTTTTGTATAAAAACGAAAGTGGCAAGATTTTTAAGTGATGTTAAGAGGGTGTTCGAAAAGGTGCTAGCTATAGTGTTGAGCACTCAGAGATCCCCCTAGCCCCCTTCAAAAGGGGAATCAGCCTCAAAGTCCCCCCTTTTTCTAGCGCAGCAGTGCGTATAGCCTGCCGGCATGGCCTCGCTAAAGCATGGGAATTTTGGGGGATCCTGTCTGTTGCCACTTACGAAAGAACCTTTAGAATATCCTCTAAGAGCTGGCAATTCTACAATTTTCTGACAAGCTCATTTCAAGCCTTTGAAAGGTAAACTCATTTTTGCAAAGATAGAGTTGCAAAATTTTCTATGCGTTCATTTTGATTCGAGAGGTTCAGTGCATCAATGTATGATTTTGTAATCGTTGGTGGTGGAATTGTTGGTCTGGCAACAGGTGTTTTACTCGGACAGCGCTATCCTGAAGCACGGTTGCTTGTACTCGAAAAAGAAGGTGATTGGGCAGCTCATCAAACTGGTAATAATAGTGGTGTGATTCACTCCGGCATTTATTACAAACCGGGGAGTTTCAAAGCTCGTTTTTGTCGAGCAGGTAGCCATTCAATGGTAGAGTTTTGTCAGAAGCATGGCATTGACTATGAGGTTTGTGGCAAGGTAATTGTTGCCACCGAATCTGAAGAAATTCCCCTCTTGGAAAACCTCTATCAGCGGGGCTTGCAAAATGGCATTCAGGTAGCTCGGATTAGTGCTGAACAAGTAAAAGAAGTTGAACCTCATGTAAGTTGTTTAGCAGGGGTTCAAGTATTCAGTACAGGGATTGTGAACTATAAGCAAGTTTGCCAAAAATATGTGGAACTGGTAAGGGCGCAGGGCGGTGAATTACGGCTCAATACCAGGGTTGAAAAAATTATCAATACCTCTCACGGGCAGGTGATTGAAACGAGTCAAGGCAGTTTTGAAGCACACCATTTAATTAATTGTGCGGGTCTCCATAGCGATCGCATTGCCAAATTGGGGCAAGTTGATCCAGGTGCCAAAATCGTGCCTTTTCGAGGCGAATATTATGAACTCAAACCCGAAAAACGGTATCTGGTGAAAACGTTGATTTACCCGGTTCCCAATCCTAACTTTCCATTTTTGGGGGTGCACTTCACGCGTATGATTGATGGGAGCGTCCATGCAGGTCCCAATGCAGTACTCAGCCTGAAGCGAGAAGGGTATAAAAAAACAGATTTTGATCTGCGAGATTTTACCGAAGTCATCACCTATCCAGGTTTCTGGAAACTGGCAGCCAAACACGCGGATCAAGGGATTCAAGAAATGGTTCGTTCGTTTAGCAAAGCAGCTTTTGTACGATCGTTACAACGGCTGATTCCCGAAGTCCAAGCCGATGACTTGATCCCAACTCATGCGGGAGTTCGTGCCCAAGCCCTTATGGCAGATGGCAAGTTAATCGACGATTTTCTATTGGTCAAAGGAGATCGTGCCATGCATGTCTGCAATGCTCCTTCTCCAGCCGCAACCTCTTCGCTAGAAATTGGTAAAGCGATTGTTGCTCAACTTGCCGAGCCATCTGTTTTGCAGACCGCTGTAAACAGTTAAGTAGACTTTTTCTGGAGCGTGTTATAGGCAATGCGGGTTATGGCTCAACCATTTTCTGCGCAATTTGATTAGCTTTCTCTAGCAAGGTATCCAGGTCAAGGGTGATTAAATGTCCTTGATCAACCACTTTTTTGCCATTGATAAAGCTGTAATCGACCCGATCGATTTGGCAAAAAATCAATGCTGCGACTAGATCATGGTGGGCACCTGCAAATTGAGGACGATCGACATTAACTGCAATGAAATCTGCAGACATACCAGGTGTTAACACGCCAATATCGTCTCGCCCCAACACTCTGGCACCGCCGATCGTGGCGATTTCCAGCATATCTCGTGCGGTCATTGCGGCTGCATTGCTGTCTCGCACTCGCGCCATGAGAAACGCTGTCCGCGCTTCTTGCAGCAAATTACCCGTATCGTTAGAAGCTGATCCATCGACTCCCAAACCAACCGGAACTCCCTGCTGCAACATCTTCCGCACGGGAGCCATCCCACTCGCAAGACGCATATTGCTACAGGGACAATGGGCAACACCCGTTCCCGTTCTGCCAAATTTGAGAATTGAATCATCACTCAGTTGCACACAATGGGCGTGCCAAACATCCTTCCCCAGCCAGCCGACTGACTCGGCATAGTCACCCGGAATCATGCCAAAGTTTTCCAGACTGTAAGCGACATCTGAGTGATTTTCTGCCAAATGAGTATGGAGTCGGACACCAGGGTACGATCGTGCCAACTTTGCTGATTCACGCATCAAGTCTGGCGAAACGGAAAAAGGCGAACAGGGAGCCAGGGTGATTCGCAGCATGGCATGACGATTGTTGTCGTGATACTGCTCAATCAACCGTTGCGAGTCTTTGAGAATGTCTGCTTCTTTTTCTACCAGTGTATCGGGAGGCAATCCGCCCAGGCTCTCGCCCAGGCTCATACTGCCTCGACTGGCATGAAACCGCAGTCCAATGGTTTGCATCGCCTGGATCTCATCATCCAGCGTGCAATTGTTGGGATAAATGTAGAGGTGATCACTCGCAGTAGTGCAGCCCGACAACATTAGCTCAGCGGCTGCCATCTGTGCACTGATGTAAACCCCCTCGGCAGTGAGGTTTGCCCAGATGGGGTAAAGGGTGGTTAACCAGTGAAACAAGTCACAGTTTTGTGCTGCCGGAACCACGCGCGTCAGGGTTTGGTAGAAGTGATGATGCGTGTTGACTAATCCTGGCAAGACAATATGCCGTCCTTGCAAGTCCAAGACTTCATCTGCAGTTTGAGGCAATTCTGCACCAGTGCCCACTTGCTCAATCACGTTCTCGCGCACAAACAGCGCTGCATTTCGAATTTCCCGCCGCGCTGCATCCATGGTGATCAGCGTGTGAATGTTTTTGATTAGCAGGGTAGGCATAGGAAGGGGTGATGGGATGATGAGGTGATGGGGTTAGGAGTCAAGAGTCAGGAACGGGAAGTTTGCTCGCGCCTTAGCAGAGCATGGGCAAGCTCTTTAGAGGCTTTGCCTTCAGGAGGTTCGTATCTCTGTCTCCGTCTTTCCTTAAGGATCGCGGATTCAGTGAAAGCGACGATTTGGCAGTAGGGGCGTAGCATTTGGCAGGTCATTTCTGCAACCCTTGCCAGGATTTTTGTCCAAATGCCGCGCCCTTACAAAATTCCATCTGGTTTAATTCTGTTCCTAACTCCCTCGATAAGTGCTATACGCCCAAGGCGAGGCGAGCAGGGGAACGTGATAATGCCCATTGGGATCGGCGATGCCAAATTGAATTGGTACCCGATCGAGAAAAGGCGGATCGGGGAGAGTGTCGATTTGTTGGGCGAAGTAGGGTCCGATCGCAAATACGAGTTCGTAAATTCCGACTGTCAACTCATCGCCTGCAAGCAGTGGTGCATCAGTGCGTCCATCGGCGTTCGTAGTAATGGTTTTGAGTAAAGTTTTTTGGATAGAATTTGGCTCAACCGACCAGAGCTCGATCGTTAAATGGGTGGCAGGTTTTCCATGCACGGTATCAAGGACGTGAGTGGTAAGTTTTCCCATGAAGTAATGAGTCGTCAGTGCTAAGTAAAGCGTGTGATTCAAATGCAGATTAGATTCATCCAGGTTCAATTCAAGGGACCTGCCAGAATCGTATTGCAGATAGCCTGCATGATGTTTGAGCCATCTTCGAATTTGAGTTCTTCATACCATTGCTGCGTTTTTTCAGGGTCTTTGCCGTGGGTCATATCCGATCGTTTGTGGGCTTTCAGAACCACATCGGCAGCTCGATCTTTACGAGCCGCTTCGTAGCGCTTGAGGGCATCAGCAACGCTGAGGTTAGTAGTGGCTAAGTAATTGCTCAAAACCAAAGCATCTTCCATGGCTTGACAGCCACCCTGCCCCAAGTCAGGAGCAGTGCTGTGCCCCGCATCGCCGAGGAGCGCAACGCGACCTTTCACCCAGGTTTGCAACGGTTCGATATCATGAATCTCGACCCGATTGGTTTTGAGCGGATCGAGGCGCTGAATCAAAGTCTGTACAGCAGGTGCCCACCCCTGGAAGTGTCCAGCCAGCTCTTCTCGATAAGTTTCTGGAGTGCTGGGGCTGCCTTTGGGTAGAGGCACATCCAAAAAAAAGTAGAAGCGATCGCCCGCTACAGGCATTAGGGAAGCGCGCTTGTGTTCGCCCACATACAACACCCAACTGTTTTGGGGAGCCAGATCTGCACTGGCAGGAACTAGCCCATTCCAGTTAACATAGCCCACATACTGGCGCTCTACCGAATGCCCCAACACATACTCACGCAGAATGGAATGGGTGCCATCCGCTGCCACAATCAGATCACCTGTAACGCGACGACCATCGGCAAAAATCGCGGTAGCACTGTCGGCATCTTGTTCTACTGCCACGCATTTGGAGTTCAACTGCACCTGATCTACCCCAAAGGCTTCCAGCAACATTTGCTGCAAATCGGTTCTAGCGACCGGGTAGGGGCGTTGTCCCACAGTTTCGATCAGGGGTGATAGGCTGAAATCGGTCAGTTTCTCACCAGCGGAGTTGTAGTATGTCATTCGATCCATTTGCCCGCCGATACGGGCAATATCTTTGCCCAACCCCAGACGGTTCAAAACTTTTACCCCATTTGACCAGAGCGAAATGGCGGCTCCTGCTGGGCGCAGTTCACTGACCCGATCGTAAATCTCTACTGCATAGCCAGCTTGACGCAGCGCAATCCCAGTCGTCAGTCCCCCCATGCCTGCACCAATAATGACAGCCTTCAGATTATCCATGCTTCATGCCTCGCACCATTTCGTCATCAATCGCTATGCTGAAGATATAAATCAACACTATGGGTTTAGGCCACTTTGAAAAGGTTATTTTTATACATTTTGCAGAACTGGGGTGGAAGGAATAGATGTTTAGGGGTGTGGAAAGGGTAAGGGAATCGAGGCGTGAAAGAGTAGAGAGGTGCAGCTCCCGACTCCTGACTCCTGACTCCTACCTTCTAACTCCTACCTTCTGACTCCCACCTCCTAAATTCCATGTCTCAATTTCCAGAAACCATCCGACAAAGTGAACTCCTGAACCAGTTGGTACTCGATCGCAACACGATGGAGGAACTGGGGCGAATTGAAGTGCTGTGGATGTATCCACAGGCGCATCGGGTGTTGGGTTTTGTGTGCAAGACGGGCTTTTTGAGTGGTAAGAAGTTGGCATTTAAGCTATCGCAGGTGACAGCGATCGGGGAAAATGGCATTCTGACACACGGACAAGCAGAAGCGACAGATGCGGAGAAGGTGAAGCAACTGGAGTCGCTGATTAATCTGGAAGTGTGGAGCGATGCGGGCAATCGGGTGGGCAAGATTACCGACTGTGTGTTCAATTTGCAAACAGGGCTGATTGCTCACTATCTGTTTGTATCCAGCGGTTGGTCAAGCATGGTGGGCGAAGTCTACCAACTGCCACCCGGGAAGGTACAGAGCTTTGGGCGTAAACGGGTGCTGGTAGCAGAATCGGCAATCGCCTTATTTGAGTTGGCGCAAGGGGGGATTCCGCAAAAGCTGGGTAAAGTGGGCGAGTTTGTCAAAGAGGAAGTGGCGCAGGATATGCGATCGTTTACCAAACAGGCGCAATCAGTGACGGAACAGGCTAAAGGACGCTGGCAAAATTTGGCTGGACTGGCGAAACAGCGCGCCCAAGCACTGTCTCAACAGGCGAAAGAAAAGCTACAAGCGGTGAACGAACAACTACGGGAAGAAGCGGAAACTTTGGCGCAACAGGCACGGGAAAAAAGTGAAGCGCTGGCGCAAGAGGCGAGAAAACGCAGCGAGTTATTAGCGGAACAGTTGAAAGAACGCGGACAGACGATCGGCGAGCAGATGGAGGAGGGCATCCAGACGCTGACGGTGCAAGCGCGCGAAATCCTTGATCCGGATGAGAGATCTCCAATGACTGCGACTCGAATGGCAGGCAAGAGAGCAACAGATGAGACTGACCCCGATTGGGAGGATGAGGACTGGTTGGAGGAGGACATCGCAACGGATGAACCGGCCCCCTGGGAGGATGAAGGCTGGGTCGAAGCCAACCAGACGACCTCTGAAGTGAAACCGCCGACTCAGCCTATACCAACGATCTCTGTGGATAATGGGGAAGCTGACGATTTTTGGGGGGATGAGGATGAGACAGTAGAGCCACTATCTGCGCCTGCTTTGACCAAGGAACCACTCCTTACACCGGAAGTATCCCCGATGCCACCAGAGGTGTTAGCGTCACCTACTGATGAAACAACGATCCTGCCTCCGATGGACGAATGGGATGATGAGTGGGAGGACGAAGCGCCGTCTCCGGTGATGCCGCAGCCAAGCGTGCGGCCCCAAACTGCTCCACCGGAAGAGGATGACGACGAACCCTGGATTTAATTGTTAATTTGGCTGGGCTAGTATTCAATCAGGCAATGATTCAGCAGATGCTGCGGAGGAATCTGCTGAAAGAATCTGTAACACATCAGGCAATTAATGGGCTTCAAAGGTATTGTTAGTATTTTTGAAAGCTTTGCTGAGCAAAGCTTTCAAAAATACTAACAACATGTCTAGAACATAATCTGACGAATCATGGAATTTGCTTGAGACTCGTAACTGCCGCCAAACAAATTGAAGTGATTGAGGATGTGATAGAGGTTATAGAGCATTTTGCGCGTTTTGTACCCTGCATCCAGTGGATATGCCTGGTTGTAACCGCGATAAAATTCTGTTGGGAAGCCACCAAATAGCTCGGTCATAGCGATATCAACCTCGCGATCGCCAAAATAGAGCGCCGGATCGAGAATCACAGGTTCCCCCTGCTTGGTCACCGAAGCATTACCCGACCACAAATCGCCATGCACCATTGCTGGAGTGGGAGAGTGACCCGCCAAAATGTGGGGAATTTGCGCCAGCAAGGTCTGCCCCTGAGGAAAATATCCGCCCCGCCGTTCTGCCAGTCGCAACTGATAACCAATGCGATGGACGGCAAAGAACTCTGTCCAATCTGCTGTCCAGGGATTGACCTGGGGGGTTGCCCCGATCGTATTGTTTTGCTGCCAGCCAAACCCCTGCTCACTGGTCACCTGATGCATTGCTGCCAATTGCCGCCCCATCTGCTCCCAAGCAGCCCCATTGCCCCGCCCCAACTCTAACCACTCCAACACCAGATAAGTCGAGCCAGCCTCCACCCCATAGCAGATGGGTTTGGGCACCCGAATGGTTTGCGTTTCCCACTGCTGCCGCAGAGCGATCGCTTCCGCCTCAAACATGGCGAACTGACTCGCCTGGTTCAGCTTGACAAAGTAGGTCTGTTGCGGGTCGGAGATAGCGTAGCCCTGGTTAATACAACCGCCACTAACCGACTTGCGGTGGGCGATCGCAAAGGTCTGTCCTGTGGTTTGGGTGATGTGTTCTGCAATGCGTTTCCACATAGGCTTGGGGGAAGGGGGTAGTTAGTTTGGAGGCTGTGGCTTAGGACTGTGCCAACCTTGTAACAGATTAGGGCGTTCGATGGTGTTGGGGAAGAGTTCGAGAAAATCGGCATCGCGATCGCCCAACGTTTCATAGAAAAAGAACGATACCCCCGCCAGATTCTTTTCGCGTACTATCTGCACCTGTTGTTGAATCTGCGCGATCGGCACCGGATGATCTTTCAACCCGGTGAGAATCCCCACGCCCACCGGAATATGTGCCCGTGCTGCCACAATTTCCGGTCGCACCAGTTCCGTCGCAAACGACAATAGGTCATCGCGATAAACTTGCAGAATTAACTCTTCCACCAAACCCGATCGCTCCCAGGTTCGCCAATCTTGCAAATAGTGACGATACGAAAAATCTTGCGAATTGGGAGACAAGGCCACCAAACAATTCGCGTTGCGGCTTTTCACCGTCTCAAAGACTTTCGCCATCAGCTGAGTCAGCTTATCAGCACGCCAGCGCATCCACGCCGCATCCTGAGGATTGGCAGGCGGCTTTTTACCCCCATGTTCTTTGCGGTAAAGTTGCACTGTGTAGGCGTCATAACCTAGTTCCACAGGCAAGCCAAAGTGGTCATCCAGTTGAATGCCGTCCACGGCATAGTTAGCAACCATTTCCCCAATCAATTGCAGAATGAATTGTTGTACCTCGGGATGAAAAGGATTGAGCCAGACGCGATCGTACCGACCCTCTTTCACAATCTGCTCGCCATTGCGGCGTTGGGTGACCCAATGGGGATGCCGCCGCACCAGCGCCGAATCTGCTGGAGCCATCAGCCCAAACTCGAACCAGGGAATCACGGCTAACCCTTGCTGGTGGCCATAGCGCACCGCCTCTGCCAGCATGTCTCGTTGCCTGAAACCGGGATCAGGATCAGTTGCCACACCAATGGCCGATCGTGCTGTATCACTTGGATAGAGCGTATATCCCCAATTCCAAATCGTCGGATAAATCGTATTGAAATTCAGCAACTTCAACCGTTCCAACGACTGGCTCAATCGTGATTGCGAGAACAACACATCACTGTCGATGTTAGTCAACCATACTCCCCGCAACTCTTGGGTCATCGGTATGGGGGCAGGACTGGGTTGGGCTGCTAACCGGGGTGCGGTTGCCCATAACGACAGCACCAACCCCAAACCTAACCACATCGCCCATCCAGATTTGCGCCAATGTCTCATCCCAAGCTTCACTCTAAGTTGCAGACGATCAGTCACAGTCGATCGCGTTTCATTTGCACGGAAATCCTCTTAAACAGGAGATCCTGGCATTTAGTCGTTATAGCTCTCATTTTCTGGCTTTGACAAGCAAATCCGGTGACTTCTTGCTAGAGAAAACGATTTTTTTGATCAGGATTTGGGGAAATTTTTGATAAGACGAGCGAGTGAGTTGAATGAGCCATCAAAGACTCAAAAGCATTCCAACTCTGATAATTGTTGAGTGGCTGGCAAGAGATTGATATCACAGGCAACTTTATCCAGAAGTGTCGGTGATGTAATGAGTCAAAGACTTTATCAGTAAAGGGCGATCTCAAGTCGTAGAAGCGGGTTGATGGGAATTCCGCTTTTTTAGATTCTCTCAGCTTCTATTAAGGACTATCATAGGGAAGTCTTAGCTTGAATGGTGAGGGTTGTCTATGGCTCGTTATAACTGCCTGTTTACCATAGCAGTGCCAGTCAACAACATTCAGCGACTCTTAATGGATCTGCTGGAATCTTGTGGCTTTGAAATTATTTATGCAAATGCAGATTACATCATGGGGAGGGAAACCCCAGGACAAGTTTCTTTTTCTAAATTAGTCACTGCCGAAGTTTTGCTTGACAAGACGACAGCAACCGACAAAGAAATTCGCATGAATATCTTAGTCAAAAATGAAGAGTTACCGCTTCAGGTTGATAATCACTGCCGTCAGGTCTTTGAAGCTGTTAGTCGGGCAATGCGCGAAAATCAGCAGTGGAACTTGATTGAGCAAGTTGCTGGCTAAAGTTTTGACAGACGATGGCGAAGCAGAAGCCTGCCTCGCTAATCGTCATCATCAAAGTCTTCAGGTTCGCCCACCATATTGGGACTAATTAAGGTGATGTCGAATTCATCCGGAGGCACCGTATGGAAGGCGTCCCTTCTTAGAGAATAATAGATGGCACGCACTTGCGGACCAAAGACGACTTCATCTTCATTTTGCAGGTCATGAGCTTGGAGCTTGCGCCCGTTGATCAATAACCCGTTGGCACTATGCTTTCCTTTAAGGTTGCCGTCAACGATTCGATAATAGATGCTTTCATCATCATTACGCATTCGCACAAGGGTCGCATGACGGCGAGAGACAAACTGGGAGACCAATCGTACATCACATTTGGGATCACGCCCGATGGTATAAAGATCCTTGTCGAGGGTAAACTCCCGTCGCCCTTTGTCGTCTTCAATAATTAATAGATGGTTTTGATGCGGTTCTGAAGGCATTGAGACTAAATCGTGCGATTAGATAGCAGGAACAAGAATTTGCAAGCCTACCAGCACACTTTCTAACATACAAATGAAGGTCTGGCGATCGATTGCAACATTCTCTTTGAGGATCTTCTTCACTTAGCATTTCGTTCCCCAATGCGGGATTCAGTCAACAAAGTGACTGAAAAACCAGACTGAAATGCTTAAGATTTATGAATGAGGCGTTTGAAGCGACTCATCGGATCGATCAGGGAAAACACGACGGAGTAGGAGAGAGTTAGTTACAACACTCACGGAGCTAAAAGCCATCATAGCCCCCGCAGCAGCAGGGCTGAGCGAAAATCCCAACATAGGCAGGAAAAAACCTGCTGCCAATGGGATACCGAGAATATTGTAGGCAAATGCCCAGAAAAGGTTCTGACGAATCTTGCGAAAGGTTGCCAGACTTAACCTGATCGATTCTACAACGTCCAACAGGCGATCGTGCATCAGAATAATTTCGGCTGTTTCTACGGCAACCTCTGTGCCCGACCGCAAAGCGATGCCAATGTTTGCTTGGGCGAGGGCCGGGGCATCGTTGATACCATCTCCCACCATGGCAACTTGTTGTCCGGCTGCTTGCAACTGGCTGATGATCTGGGCTTTTTCACCCGGTTGGACTTCTGCCAGAACGTCCGCTGGCGCCAGCCCGACCATTTGGGCGAGGCTCTGAGCTGTTGCTTGGCGATCGCCAGTTAGCAGTTTGACCTGTAATCCCATCCGTTGAAGGGCTGCAATCGCTGCTTTGGCATCGGGGCGAGGCAAATCGGCAACAGCGATTAGCCCAGCCAATTGTTGAGCGATCGCCACCAAAACCACCGATTTTCCTTGTTCTGCAAGGGTTTGAGTCAATGTATAAGTTTCTGAAGAAATCTCAACATCATGCTTCGCCAGCCAGATAGAATTCCCCAAAATGACCGATGGATTGCCCGTAAAGGGAGTCTCTGGTAAAAAATCGCCTATCTCCACCTCGGCAAAAACACCTAAGCCAGGTTCCGTATGAAAATTTTGAGCCGCTAGCAGGGGTAATTTTTGGGTCTGTGCTTGGGCTTGAATGGCAAGCGCCAAGGGATGGCGAGTGCCGCTTTCGACCGTGGCAGCAATTTGCAGCAGTAGGGGTGCCGTCAAACTTGCCAGTCCAGGTATGGGAATACAGTCTGTGACCGTAGGTTTTCCCAGGGTCAAAGTTCCAGTTTTATCGAAAACGACTGTGTTTAGGTGGTGGACGTTTTCTAATACATCGCCACCCCGAATCAAGATGCCACGCTCTGCCCCGAGACTGGAACCCACCAAAATTGCAGTAGGGGTGGCTAGCCCTAAAGCACAAGGACAGGCGACCACTAACACCGCGATCGCCAATTTGAGGCTAACGAGCAACGATGAGGGGTGGAGTGAGGGTGAGGGGGGATGCAGCATAGAAGTGGGGTGGAACAGGCTATGTCCGCTGGAGATCGACCACTGTCCACCGTGAATTGCCTCTGCCCAAAGATGAGTGCCGACCCCATACCAGAACAGAAAAGTGAGCAAGGCAATCGCCATCACCCCGTAGGTAAAGTAGCCCGCTACGGTATCCGCTACCCGCTGAATCGGTGCTTTGCGCGTTTGAGCCGCTTCCACCAGGGCAATGATTTGCGCCAGAGTGGTGTCTCTGCCAGTGCGCGTTGCTTGAATAGCAATTGCCCCAGACTGATTCAGTGTCCCTGCGGCAACCCAGTCATCTCCTTGTTTGTGGACCGGCAGTGATTCCCCCGTCAACATGGACTCATCGACCGTAGTTTGACCAAGCACCACTTTGCCATCCACCGGAATACGATCGCCCGGTAAAACCTGAAGCCATTCTCCCAACTTGACCCGATTGGCAGGAATCTCGATCACTGGAGCGGTTGAAAGGATCGGATAAGAGGCTTGAGTTGTTTCACCTTGGCGTGGCTCATTTCTAGCAGTCATTAATCGGGCAATACTGGGTTGCAATGCCAATAATGCTTCAAAAGAACGGATTGCCCGATTTCTAGCCTGTTGTTCCAGCGTCCGCCCTAGCAAAATGAAACCCACCAGCATGACTGGTTCGTCAAAAAAGCATTCCCAACCGAGGGCTGGAAACAATAATGCAAGCGTGCTGGTCAGGTAAGCCGTTAAAGTGCCCAGGCTGACCAGGGTGTTCATATTGGGTGCATTCAACCGGAGACCTTGCCAACCGTCTAGCAACATGGGGCGACCGGGACCGAGCAGTGCCGCAGTCGCTAATCCCGCATGAAACCAGATGTTGCTGATGCCAGGGATGTCAATCCAGCCCCACTGTCCCACATGCCCAATGGCTGAGAATAAGAGCAGAATCCCTGCAATCGCCAATTGTTGAACTTGCTGTTGGGCTGCAATCTGGCGCTGTTCAGCTTTGGCATGAGCGATCGCCTCATTCTGCACTGCATCTGCCTGAGTAGAACGCGCTTGCGTGGGAAAGCCTGCCTCGGTTAACCGATAGGCCAAAGCGATCGGATCAACCTCCGGCTCACAGGCGACGACTGCCATCTCAGTCACCAGGTTGACTGTTGCAGAAACCACCCCAGGATGCTGAGTCAGTTGTTGCTCAACGGTTTTGACGCAGCCAGCGCATTTCATACCGCTGACATCCAGCGCAATGGTTTCAATGGAGGAATCGACTGACTGAGTTAGCAAAACCAAGGCTCCCTAAAAAGAGTGTTTGGAAATGGATGGAGATGAGGCGGAGGGGGACGTAGGAAGCGGAGAGATTGTTAGGGGAATAGACGCCCATTCTCAGGTATACCAAATGTGTTGAGAAAAAAGGTTGAATGGGAACAAACCAGAGATCGCGCAACAGAACAATTAAAAGCCGGATGCGGTTCCTTCGCCCCGTGGATCGGCAGCACCCTCTAGCCAGCCATCGGGTGTGACAACGATCGCGCTGGCATTGCCCCAAGCCGGACGTTCCTCAATTTGCTGCCCACGACGGCGCAATTCTTCAAGCGTGGCTGTGTCAAATCCCCATTGCTCTACCCGAACCTGATCGGGTAACCACTGGTGATGAAAACGAGGTGCGGCAACCGCTTTCCGCACATCCATGCCGTAGACCAGCACATTCAGAATAATTTGCAAGTTGGTAGTGATGATGGTGCTGCCACCGGGAGAACCGGTCAACATTCGCAGTTGCCCTTTTTCGGTAATGATGGTAGGCGTCATACTGGAGAGGGGAATTTTGCCAGGCGCGATCGCATTTGCCTCTCCACCCACTAAGCCAAACACATTGGGCACCCCTGGCGCAGCGGCAAAATCATCCATCTCGTCGTTGAGTAAAATGCCCATCCCAGGCACCACCACCCCAGAGCCAAAACCATAGTTAACCGTAAACGTGAGACTGACAGCGTTCCGCTCCTGATCGACCACAGAGAGATGACTCGTATCGGAGGATTCTGGTGTTTTGGTCAGACGCTGCAAGGTTGCCCGATCAACTGCTCTAACCCGACTGGACGGGGTGGCATGATGGAGATCAATCTGGCGACGACGAAAAGCTGCATAAGCAGGACTGATTAACGCCTTGACGGGAACCTGGGTAAAGGCAGGATCACCCAAATACTCTGAGCGGTCGGCATAGGCGATACGCATAGTTTCAATCAGCAAATGTAAGGCGTCGGGATGGTGCCAGCCCAGCTTATTTAAGTCGGTATCCCCGATGATGTTCAACATTTGCAACAGATGCACCCCACCCGACGAAGGCGGTGGCATGGAACAAATTTGCACTTGTCGAAACGCCCCACAAACTGGCTCACGCCAAGTCGGATGATAGGTTTCCAAATCTTTGAGCGTAATCAGTCCACCATGGGCTGCCATGTCCCGGACGATCGCTTGAGCAATCTTGCCCTGATAAAAACTACTCGGATCTTGTGCGATCGTCTGTAATGTTTTTGCCAGATCGGGTTGCACCAGCAACTCCCCTGGCTGCAACAATTGACCTTGGGGTAAAAAAATCTCACGACTGGCTGGATAACGGGTCAACACGTCTCGCCGTCGGTCCGTCGCACTGGTAAACCGCTCACTGACTGGAAACCCCTGTTCTGCCAGCCGAATCGCAGGGGCAAGCACGGTTTTCCAGGGAAGTTTGCCGTAGCGTTGATGCACCTCGTATAACCCTGCCACTGTTCCCGGCACTGCAACTGCAAGATACCCATCAATACTGAGATTAGGACGAACCTTACCTTGCTTGTCCAAATACAGTGTACGTGTTGCTTTCAGGGGTGCTCGTTCCCGAAAGTCTAAAGCTCGAATTTGCCCCGTATCTCCCTGCCGCATTAACAAAAAGCCGCCGCCCCCTAATCCTGCCGAAAAGGGCTCTACCACCGAAATGGCAAACGTGGCTGCAACCGCTGCATCGATTGCATTGCCGCCCTGTTTGAGCTGCTCTAGCCCAGCTTCGCTGGCAAGGGGATGAGCGGAGGTGACCATGCCCCGTTTGCTGCGATCGAGCGGGGGTATTGCCTGAACCTGCTGTCCGACCCCAAGCAAAATCGAGACCGTTAGCAGACAGCAGACAAACGGAATCCGTTTCGAACGCTCAACAAACCTCATGAAATCTCAACCTAGCAAAACTGTGACATTCGACTGTAGACCGTTGCTTCTAGAAAGTCTAGTGCCTTTTGACAGGTCACAATCATGAGTAGGATTGAAAGGCTTTGCACGCGAAAATTTTAACGGACTCTTCGTACACAATTCAAAGGAATTATTATCGATCGTAAAAAAATATTAAAAAATATATTGTTTGTCGAACCAGAGGGGTCGTAACCATCTAGCTGGGTATTCTGAAAACATCTACTGTTGATTTGGGGTTCAGCGATAGACTTTATCTTGGCTTTAGACGACTTTTACCGTTGCTGCACCCAACCCCTCTAAAAAGAAGACATTCTAGGAGAAGTTCCGCTTCAGAATAAATTGAGTTAGCTGGTGTAGCAAATGTTACTCGACACCTTCATTCCTACAGAACTAGCGATCGCCCCCAATGCCCTGGGCTTGACCTGTAATCTTAAGCTGAAAACCATTCCGATCGATGCTCAGCTCGCATTTGAGCTGTGGTCACCTGAAGCCGCAGGCAAACTATTGCCTGAAGAAGCGATGTTGCTTCAGCGAGATTTGCCTCGCCTGGAAGAAATTTGTGCCAAATTGGTTTGGTTGCTTGGGGCAACCTATATGGATGAAGAGGGCGCCTGTGCGGGTGAAAGTATTAGCAGTTGGCAATCTGTAACTCAAATGTTGCAAGCCCGGGGATATCGCGTAGATGCGATCGAAGTGACGCATCTCCCCCAAACTATCTGCTTGCTCGATCGATCTGAACATCGCACATCTGGCTGGCTGGTACAGCCTGTGCGCTGGAAATTTTCTTTTCTCGAACTCCATCCAGTTCAGCGTCGGTTTGAAGCAGTCGCCCATCCAATTTCACTGCTGGTCTCCTTTGGCAAGCCGTTGATCAAATCAGAAGGGGCAGCGGCTTAAGCCGCGTGATTGTTCAATGAAAACTCTGGCATAAAAAATCAGCCATCCAAGCATGGGTGGCTGATTAATTCATTCGTGATTGCCCAAAAAACTACGTTCAGTCATTCCGGGCGGGTGCTCGGTATTCTTCGAGCACCCGGTATTCACCCTGCTAAATCGATAGCGCTTAGCAATCGTAGTAGAGCGCAAATTCGTAAGGATGGGGACGTAACCGCATGGGGTTGACTTCGTTATCTAACTTGTAGTTGATCCAGGTATTGATGAAGTCTTCTGTGAAGACACCACCAACGGTCAAGAACTCGTGGTCATTTGCCAAATTTTCCAGGGCATCTTCCAGTGATCCTGGAGTGGAAGGCACACCTGCCAGTTCTTCGGGGCTGAGGTCATAAATGTCTTTATCCAGCGGTTCACCGGGATGAATCTTGTTCTTAATCCCGTCAATCCCTGCGCACAGCATGGCTGCAAAGGCAAGATAGGGGTTAGAGGTGGCATCGGGACAACGGAACTCTAGACGCTTGGCTTTGGGGTTGCTACCCGATAGCGGAATCCGCACAGAAGCAGAACGGTTACCCTGAGAATATGCCAGGTTGACAGGCGCTTCAAAACCAGGTACCAGCCGCTTATAAGAGTTGGTAGTGGGATTGGTGAATGCCAGCAAAGCAGGGGCGTGCTTCAGCAACCCACCGATGTAGTAAAGGGCGATTTCGCTGAGGTTGGCATAGCCATCGCCAAAGAAGGTTGGTTGTCCACCATTCCAAATGGACTGGTGGCAGTGCATCCCGTTACCGTTGTCATTAAACAAAGGCTTGGGCATGAAGGTCACGGTTTTGCCGTAGCGCTTGGCAACGTTCTTGATGCAGTACTTATAAGTCATTAAGTAATCGGCTGCCTGGACGATCGGGGCGAACCGGAAACCGAGTTCACACTGTCCACCTGTTGCCACTTCATGGTGGTGTTTTTCGATCGGCACACCGCATTTCATCATCGTCAACAGCATTTCGGTGCGGATGTCTTGCAGAGTGTCAGTGGGTGCAACAGGGAAGTAACCTTCCTTATAGCGGGGTTTGTAACCCAGGTTGCCGCCTGCTTCAGTACGACCAGAGTTCCAGCGACCTTCCACGCTATCGACGTGGTAGTACCCTTCATTTTCGCGTTGATCAAAGCGAACATCTTCAAACACGAAGAATTCGGCTTCTGGCCCAAAATAAGCCATGTCGCCCAATCCAGTTGCTTTCAGGTAGTCCAGGGCTTTTTGAGCGATCGTGCGGGGGCAACGATTGTAGGGTTCTCCCGTACGAGGTTCAATGATGCTGCAAATCAGACTCAGGGTCGGTTCTTCCATGAAGGGGTCGATCCAGGCAGTGTCAGGATCGGGAACCATTGCCATGTCTGACTCATTAATGGCTTTCCAACCCCGAATGCTGGAACCGTCAAAGGCAACACCAGAGGTAAAGCTGCTTTCGTCAATTTGGTCGTAGTACAGCGTTAAATGCTGCCAAATACCCGGCGTGTCGATAAATTTCAAATCGATCATCTGGATATTTTGATCTTTGATCATACCCAGAATTTCTTGGGGGGTCGCCATGAATTACTCCTTTGGTCTAGATTGCTGCAAGTTAAAGGGGGAAGGATGGTGCTCCAAAACACTTCCGAACCGATAGAAAGCTTGGAGAAAGTAACAGCGTTTTTACTGGATGGTGCCATTGAGCGCAGCGCAACGAATTTGTGCAATCCTGAAAAACTGGTTGCGAACCTGCCTGTTGGCGACAGTCTTCCCCTGCCTTTGCCATGACTGGATCAATCATCAGTGATTGATACTGGGGTGCAGAGATCCGCTATGCAGCGATCGCTACCCCACTTAGACTGGGCTTCAACTCACCTGAATCATCCTAGAGAGAGGAGTAGGCATGTTTTGTATCGTAAGATACAGAACACTCTTGTCTGTCCGCAACTTAAACTTTGATTCAAAATTGGCAATCGACCAGGGAATCCAAGTCAAATAAATGACATAGGGATGACATACAAATGACATGAAGTCGTAAAAAAGCGATCGAGATCGCACCGATAGTGAAATTCTGTTACAAGTCGTGCATTCGCAATTTTCGGAACAGACATCGGGCTAAAATTACCTTGCAGCAGTCTTTACAAAACGATGCGATTTCTACCTTGGTCTCACCTAAGATGGCTTTCGCATCGTAATCGTAAAGCAGGGGCAGGGTTGAAGATCTTGCAATCTGTGCTCAAAACCTGAGGCTGAACGGATATCCTGGCAATCAATTTGGATGAAAATCATCTGATTGTGCCAACGGGGCGGGAAACAGCCAACAATTTCAGCTAGCCCAAGGTAGGGTTCAGTTAGTTCAGTAAATCGGGCTGCAACCAATCTCTTCTTGAAGTCTCACACTGAAGCAATGGAGATGAGATTGCTGTAACACACCGTGATAGACTAAACCTTACAAAAGTTGGTACTGAACGGTTTTTAGATTGGCTGTTTGAGGTCAACAACGTAGAAAATACAAAATTTTGTTTATTGCAAGCATTGGGGGAACCAGTTCATGCGGGATGCTGTGACAACTCTGATCAGAACTTATGACATTACTGGGCGCTATTTTGATCGAGATGCGATTGACCGTCTGAAAGCTTATTTCGATACTGGCATGGCAAGGGTTCAGGCTGCCGCTGTGATTAATGCGAATGCGTCGGCGATTGTGAAGCAGGCAGGTTCAGCTCTGTTTGAAGAACAGCCAGAACTGATTCGTCCGGGTGGCAACGCCTATACGACTCGTCGTTATGCCGCTTGTTTGCGGGATATGGACTATTATCTACGGTATGCCAGCTATGCTCTGGTGGCTGGAGATACCGATGTATTAGATGAGCGCGTATTGGAAGGGTTGCGTGAAACCTACAATTCTCTCAGCGTGTCGATTGGTCCCACGGTGCGAGGCATCCAAATCATGAAGGAAATTGTGAAAGCGCAAGTCAGCGAAGCTGGCATTGCTGATAATGGTTTTTTGGATCAGCCGTTCGATTACATGGCTGGTGAACTGGCAGAAAAAGATATCTAGTCTATCTATCTGGGTGATTCGTTCTTAGTTTTCCATATAGGGTGAGCAATGCTCACCCTATTTATTTTTTGAGAGATTCCCAGTCACGGGATTTGAACCCATAAACTTAAACTGAGCATTCCAATTGAGTGTATTGGGTTGAGCCAGAGACGGTTTGAAAGCATCTAGCAGTAAACTTTAACTAGCACATCAGTGAACTCTAGTAGAACTTGGCGGAAATCTGCTTACCATTCTGGCTCCTAAAATACTTGCCTAACTTACGCCCCAAAGTGCGAGTCATTCGTCTATCCAGCGTTGAATCAACTTGTTTTGGCAAAGCCTGCTGAAGCATGTCAAGCGATCCGGATGGCTGCGGCTTGAGTCGTCAAGCCGGCTGAGAATCTATCTTTTCCCAGCAAAGCTGAAAGCGCGAAAGTTTTGAGCCTGTTGTTCGATACGACTGGCAAGGCGATCGCAAACGAGGTTGCAAAGCTCAAAAATCAGATCATCTTCAACACTGTAATAAGCTAACGTCCCTTCACTACGGCGGTGCAGAATTCCAGCCTGCAACATCACCTTAAGGTGTTTGGAAACATTGGCCTGACTAGTATTGGTGGCATCGACCAGATCTTGCACACATTTTTCGCCGTCTCGGAGCAAATTCAAAATCCGCAAGCGCATGGGTTCACCCAACACACTGAAGTATTCTGAGACCTGCTGGACAACTTCGGGGGGCACAGACTTTGTGGGTGGCACAGACTTTGCGGGTGTCATACCATCTTAAAAATTGGTGAGAGAGAAGAATCTCCCCTGAAAGGGGACTGATCCCCAGATCTTAACGACTTCGGGGGATCACCGCAATAGAGTTCCCTTGAGAAGTCGCTGACTTCGCGAGAACTTCACACTCATGTTCTACATCGGATTTGGGAATGGACCGAAAACCCGCAAAAAGTGGTTCTGATACGATTTTCAGCCCCATCCTAAAAAGATCGCGAGCCTTTTAGGGACTGACTCGCATCAGGGGTTGACCATACTCGACGGGTTCGCCGTTTTGCACCAAAACTTCGACGATTTCTCCCGAAACTTCAGTTTCCAATTCATTCATCAGCTTCATCGCTTCAATGATGCAAACGGTCTGTCCTGCCTTGATGCGATCGCCCACTTCTACAAAGGGAGCTTCATCCGGTGCCGGTGCCCGATAGAATGTCCCCACCATGGGAGAAATAATTTCTAACAGTTTGCGCTCGTTCTTAGGAGGAGGGACTGCCTGGGTTGGTGGGGTAGGAGTGGGGGTTGCACTGGAACTGCCCTCCAGCGTACCACTGCCTGCTGGTGCAGACAGCGAGGCTCCTGCATCGGGAACGGATACCACTGAGATGATGGGTGCAGGAGTTGGACTAACCCGCAAGCTCCGACGAACGGTCAGTTCAAAATCATCGCTCTTGAGCGTGAGTTCTTCAATATCCGTTTGGTTAATTGCGGTTAGCAGATCGCGAAGTTCGCCTAAATTTAGTGACACAGTTTATATCGCTCCGAGCAACTGTCTATTCGCTGATAGCGGTCAGCAATTAGCGATGAGCTATCAGCGTGAGTTCTTTGGGTCTGCTGTAATCAGAGGAGTTTGCTGTAATTACAGGGCGCTTAAGACTGACGGCTGACGGCTGACGACTGATGACCTATTCTCTTCCTAAATAAGAATCGTTCCGAGTATCAACTTTGATCTTTTCACCAATTGAGATGAAAAGCGGCACCATCACTTGTGCTCCGGTTTCAACGATCGCGGGCTTCGTGCCTCCCGTTGCCGTATCTCCCTTAACGCCAGGATCGGTTTGGGTGACTTCCAGAACAACCGAGTTCGGTAATTCTACCTCCATCACCTGCTCACCCCAGCGCACCACATTGACTTCCATACCTTCTTTCAAATATTTGACGCGATCGCCAATCTGGGCAGCACTCAACTGGGCTTCTTCATAAGTTTCCATATCCATAAAGACGAATTGATCTCCCTCTTTATAGGTATGTTGCATCGTACTCTTTTCTAAATTTGCCTGAGGCACCGTTTCCCCTGCTCGAAAAGTTCGTTCAATTACGTTACCTGTTTGGACGTTTTTGAGCTTAGTCCGAACGAAAGCAGATCCTTTACCTGGCTTAACGTGGAGAAACTCCACCACTCGCCAGACAGCTCCATCTAGCTCAATACTGACGCCCGGTCGAAAGTCATTGCTGGAGATCATGAGTCTTTGAGGGGAAAACAATCGGCTTTTTATTGTAACCCTGACGGGGGTCGTCCAAGTACTTTGCTACCAGGTTTTTGCGGAAACAAAGTGAGGTGAAAAGGCAAAATTCTCAGTTCAAAATTCAAAATTCACCTTGCAAAGGACAAGCAGTGAATCGAAAAGGCGGTCTTGAGGCTGCTCTTGACTACAATTTCTTTAAGTCACTGGAAGTTTCACCGTTTACGATCGTTGATGAGTGTGACTGCCTCTAACGGGTGACTGGCAATCTGCCCTCAGTCTCCCCCTACCATCTTGTTCAAATCTCAAATGCAATAGATTCAATGTCCGTACAACCTCCTTCTCAAACCCGCTTGGGCTGGTCTCTAGATCAACGCGATCCCAAAATCATTGAATCTTTAATGCCGTGGTGGGAATGGTTTTATCGCTACTACTTTCGGGTTCAAACCAGCGGCTGGCACCATATTCCAGCTCAAGAAAAAGTTTTATTGATCGGCTCTCATAATGGTGGGTTGGCAGCTCCCGATATGTTCATGATGATGTATGACTGGTTCCGGCACTTTGGTACGGAGCGGTTGGCATACGGGCTAATGCATCCCCATGTTTGGCGAGTGTATCCAGCCATGGCAAAATTTGCGGCTCAAGCAGGCGCAGTGATCGCGCATCCCAAGATGGCGATCGCCGCACTACAACAGGGAGCCAGCGTTCTGATCTATCCCGGTGGGGCACAGGATGTTTTTCGTCCCCATGCCCAACGTCACCAGATTCATTTTGCGGGTAGGCAAGGGTTTATCAAAATTGCTCTGCGAGAAAAGGTGCCGATCGTTCCAGTTATTTCTCATGGTGCCCATGACACGTTAATTGTGCTGACCGATATTTATCAACACTTACGTCAGTTGCATGAGTGGGGCATGCCCTGGATTTTCGACCTCGATCCGATCGTTTTTCCCATCTATCTAGGGCTGCCCTGGGGATTGGCGATCGGTCCAATACCCAACTTTCCACTGCCTGTGCCAATGCACACACGCGTCTGCCCTCCCATCGTGTTCGATCGCTACGGTCGAGAAGCCGCCAGCGATCGTGAATACGTCAACGCTTGCTATGAAATGGTTCGCACTCAAATGCAGGGGGAACTGGATCGATTGATTCAGGAGAGTACGGGCTTAGGAGTGAAGATGTGAGGAGTAAAGAACTCTCCACCCCTCGCCCCCTCCACCTCTCCACCCACCCAAATCATCCCAATTCCCCCTCTAGTACACGGCAACTATCCAAGCAGGAACGATAGAATCATTAAGACCTGTTTTTCCTTTGCCCATGTCTGACTCTGCTGCCCCGACCGATCGCCAGCGTGCTAAGCGCTCCAATGGGCAACGTCCACCTGTCGTTCTCAATAGCCAGAACCCGGTCAATAGCCAGAATATGATTCGGATTCGGGGGGCACGCCAACACAACTTGAAGGACATCGATCTAGAGTTGCCACGCGATCAGTTGATTGTGTTTACCGGGGTATCTGGGTCGGGCAAGTCATCTTTGGCATTTGATACCATTTTTGCCGAGGGGCAGCGGCGGTATGTCGAATCGCTGAGTGCGTATGCGCGGCAGTTTTTGGGGCAGGTGGATAAGCCGGATGTGGACGCGATCGAAGGATTGAGTCCAGCCATTTCGATCGACCAAAAATCGACTTCCCATAACCCCCGTTCTACGGTGGGCACGGTTACGGAAATTTACGACTATTTACGATTGTTGTATGGGCGAGCCGGGGAACCCCACTGTCCCCATTGCGATCGCTCCATTACACCTCAGACGATCGACCAAATGGTTGATCGAGTGATGGACTTGCCTGAGCGCACCCGCTTTCAGGTGTTGGCGCCGGTGGTGCGGGGCAAAAAAGGCACCCACAAAAAGCTGATTTCTAGCCTGGCAGCCGAGGGCTTTGTGCGGGTGCGGATTGATGGTGAAGTGCGAGAACTGAGTGACTCGATCGAACTGGATAAGAACCAGGCACACACGATCGAAATTGTGGTCGATCGTCTGATCAAAAAGGAAGGCTTGGAAGAACGGTTGACAGACTCTCTCACCACCTGCCTGCGCCACTCTGGCGGCATCGCTATGATCGATATCCTGGTTGAGCCAGGAGCTGAAAAAGTTGTTGAACTCCCGACTGGGAAAAAACTAAAAGCGGCGGAAGGGGGGGGCAATTATGAAATTTCAATGCCCGAACCACTTGCACCTTTGGTTTTTTCCGAAAATTTTGCCTGCCCCGAACATGGTGCAGTGATGGAAGAACTGTCCCCGCGACTGTTTTCTTTCAACTCGCCTTATGGGGCTTGTCCCAACTGTCATGGGTTGGGTAGCCACCGCACATTCTCGCCAGAACTGGTTATCCCCAATCCAGAATTGCCTGTCTACGCTGCGATCGCGCCATGGTCAGATAAAGACAACACTTACTACTTATCGTTGTTGTGCAGCGTGGCAGCAGCGTTTGAATTTGACATTCAGACCCCCTGGAGCCATCTGACCAAAACACAACAGGACATTCTGCTTTTTGGTTCTAAAGAAGCTATCTGGATTGAAGTCGATTCCCGCTATCGCCAGAACAAGGGCTATCAGCGTCGCTATGAGGGGGCAATTCCGCTGTTGGAACGGCAATATCAGGAAGCCAATTCGGATCTCTACAAGCAAAAGCTGGAACAATATCTGGTAGATCAGCCCTGTGATGTCTGTCAGGGTAAGCGGTTGAAGCCGGAATCGCTGGCAGTACGTTTGGGGCAATATCGTATTAGTGACTTGACGGGAGCTTCAATTCGGGATTGCTTGAGTCGGGTGAACGATGTGACGCTGAGCGATCGGCAGGCGCAGATTGCGGATCTGGTCCTGCGAGAAATTAAAGCCCGCTTGCAGTTTTTGTTGGATGTGGGGCTAGATTATTTGACCCTAGATCGCACTGCCATGACGCTTTCCGGGGGCGAGGCGCAGCGAATTCGGCTGGCGACTCAGATTGGCTCTGGCTTGACGGGAGTGCTGTACGTGCTAGATGAACCCAGCATTGGGTTACATCAGCGGGATAATTCTCGCCTATTGAAAACGCTCAATCGCTTGCGCGATCTGGGCAATACCTTGATTGTGGTGGAGCATGACGAAGAAACGATTCGAGCTGCTGACCACATTGTGGACATTGGCCCGGGTGCCGGTGTGCATGGCGGGCATATTGTAGCGCAAGGCAGTTTGGACACGTTGCTCAAAAGCCCGGATTCGCTGACGGGAGCATACTTGTCTGGACGGCAGGTTATTCATACTCCGGCACAGCGCCGCCCCGGCAATGGTCGATCGCTGCGGATTCGTGATGCCCATCGCAACAACCTAAAGCATATTGATGTGGAGGTCCCTCTGGGGATGTTGGTTTGTGTGACAGGAGTATCGGGTTCGGGTAAATCTACGTTGATTAATGAGTTGCTCTATCCAGCGTTGCAAAACCACTTTGGGAGCAAGGTCCCACAACCGAAGCAGATGGAACCTGTAGGTGGGCTAAACTCGTTGGATAAGGCGATCGTGATTGACCAATCGCCGATCGGGCGGACTCCCCGCTCGAACCCCGCCACCTATACGGGCACGTTTGATATTATCCGAGATGTGTTTTCGGGGACGATCGAAGCCAAAGCCAGGGGCTATAAACCGGGGCAGTTTTCTTTTAATGTCAAAGGGGGACGCTGCGAGGCGTGCAGTGGGCAGGGGGTGAATGTAATTGAGATGAACTTTCTGCCCGATGTCTATGTGCAGTGCGAGGTCTGCAAGGGGGCACGCTATAACCGGGAGACGCTGCAGGTGAAGTTTAAGGGCAAGTCGATCGCCGATGTGCTGAGTATGACGGTGGACGAGGCATTGGATTTTTTCCAAAACATTCCTCAGGCAGCGGTGCGGCTACAAACTTTATCTGATGTGGGGTTGGGGTACATTCGCTTGGGGCAGACAGCACCGACTCTTTCTGGAGGGGAAGCCCAGCGAGTGAAGCTAGCGACTGAACTGGCACGTCGGGCTACGGGCAAGACGCTGTATTTGATTGATGAACCCACAACGGGTTTGTCATTTTACGATGTCCACAAGTTGCTGGATGTGATGCAACGGCTGGTGGATAAGGGCAATTCGATTTTGGTGATTGAACATAATCTGGATGTAATTCGCTGCTCTGATTGGGTGATTGATCTGGGTCCAGAGGGCGGCGATCGGGGCGGCGAAATTATTGCGGTGGGGACGCCTGAAGCAGTTGCGGCTACACCTGCATCCTACACGGGACAATACCTCCAGCAGGTACTTCAGCAATATTCACCCATTGAGGCATCGTAGAGGTTAGGGATGGAATTTCGGAACTCATGAAAGAGTCTTCGATGCTCGTGAGAGAATTTCCAACCTTTACTAGAGCGCCTGCCATCGCTGCTGATGTAGCCTAAATCCTCATCGATGAGGCTCACCCCCCTCATCGAGGAAACTCTATGGCACCGTCATCAACTCAGAATGCCAAACCACCCCATTCGACCATTGCTCCCCGAACAAACCTTGAGGAACGATCGCCCCATAAATTTGTAGCGTGATAAAAAGCTTCCTTACTCAGGCTTTTGCAATTGCTGCTGAATCCGATTACTCAAACTCCCTTGCCGAGAAGCCAACCGCGCCTTCCCCGCTGCGGCCCATTCCTGCAACAATTGAATCTGCTCACGAGCCGTCCGCGCCAGCGGCACCATCTGACTCGCCGCCTCCAAAATATCATCCGTTACAAAATCCCGATTTTGGCTAAACCCCAGATGCATCGCTTCCACCAGAGATTGCTCAATCTCCGCTCCCGAAAAATCCGGTGTCTCGTAAGCCAACCGCTCCAGGTCATATTGCTTCAAATTATGGGGACGCAAGCGAGACAAATGCACCTCAAAGATTTCTTGTCGCTCTTCCTGGGTCGGCAACCCCACAAAGAAAATCTCATCAAACCGCCCTTTCCGCAACATTTCGGGCGGCAAAGATTGGATATTATTCGCTGTCGCCACGACAAACACCGGAGAGGTCTTCTCGGCAAGCCAGGTAATAAACGTCCCAAAGACACGGTTGGCAGTCCCAGCATCGCCGCGCCCATCCGCGCCCGAAAAAGCCTTGTCAATTTCATCGATCCACAAGACACAAGGTGCCAGCGCCTCTGCCAGTTGAATCATCTGGCGCGTACGCGACTCCGATTCCCCCACCAACCCGGCAAACAATCGACCTACATCCAACCGCAACAGCGGCAGATGCCAGTGGTGGGCGATCGCCTTCGCGGTCAACGATTTGCCCGTTCCCTGAATCCCCACCAATAACAACCCTCTGGGATGGGGCAAGCCATACTGCCGCGCCCGATCGGAAAAGGCATTGCCCCGCCGCAGCAACCAATCCTTGAGATTATCCAATCCACCGATATCGGAAATGTTTTCTGTGGCAGGATAGAAGTCCAGAATTTGAGTTTGGCGAATTGTCTGGCGCTTTTCTTCCAATATCAGATCTACATCTTCGGGACGCAGTTCACTATGCATCGCGATCGCCCGCGCCAACACCCGCCGAATTCGCTCAGTCGAAAGTCCCTGACAAGAGCGCACCAAATCATCCAATGCCCGTTTTTCCAAGGATTGTCCTGTTGCCGCCAACAACCGCTCCACCTCCACCCGGATTTCCGCCTCATTGGGCAACGGAAACTCCAGTACCGTCAATACTTCACTTAGGTCTTCGGGTATCGTCACCTGTGGAGAAATTAGCACCAAATTTTTGGGCTGAGACTTGAGTAACTTCGCCAGATTCCGCAGTTTGCGGGAAATCGAGATATCGTCCAGAAACCGATGAAAATCTCGCAAAATGAAGACCGCTGCCGCCGAGGCAGGCAACTTTTCTATAAACTCTAGCGCTTGCAGTGGATTCCGCTTGCCAAACCCAGCATCGTTGGGATTGCCTTGATAGCCCTCGACAAAATCCCAGATATAAACGGCTCTCCTCCCCTGTTGGCTGGCACACTGGGCGATCGCTGCCTCAACCCGTTCTTCCTCATGAGTGGGGATATAGAGGATTGAGTAGCGCGCCCGCAAGAGCAGATCAAATTCATCGTGAAAGCTCATGGCAATCTTCGCGGTCAGCGACCACGGTTTATAACTAGCTGGGAAATTGTTGTTTGAGTGCTTGCAAAGAAGCCCAACGGCGATCAATGTTTGGCTCAGAAGATTGGGCAGATTGGGGAATATCACTGCAAGCTTCGTCGCACAATTGACGCGGTGGAATTTCTAAACACAGTTGCTCATAGAGCCAACTGGTAGGGTCAAAGTAACCGGTTGGTGATAAAGTCTCTACCAAGTCTTCGACCGAAACTTCCCGCTCAGATGCGTAGGGAAGAGAAGCCGCAGCAGGATCTTCCAACCAGATCAACTCAGTCGTTTCGAGCGAAAGGCGGTGATTATATTGCTTCAAACACCGATGACAGGTGAGGGTAATAATCGTCTCTGCTCGGACTGACACCTCCAAATATTGACCCTGGTGTATGACTTGCAACCGTCCCTGCACAGGTGTCAACGTCTCCAGATCCGGTAGCATCTCCCGAAAAGAAATTGTCTCCGTTCTGGCGGGGGCTTTGATCAGTTGCGGAATGTGAATTGCCTCCATCATGGCTCCACCAACCTGACAACGAAACATCTATCAACTCACTGCACAGGGCTGTATCCAAGCCAACCAGAGGCAGCATTCAACTCGATAATCGCTTAACGACCAGACGGCGATCGGGTTCTTGTCCCCGGCTATAGGTCTCTAAATCAGTGCATTCTTTCAAAAACGTATGAATTTGGCGACGTTCTGCCGATGAGAGCGACTTCAACTCAAACTCTTCGCCAGTCTGCCGAACCTGTTCAGCCGCATGATCTGCCATTGCCCGTAATTCTTCCTGCCGACGCACTCGGTAGCCATCCAACTCGATCGTAAAAGCACCCTGCTTTTCTCGATCTTGTCCCAGATTCAAAATCGTATTGGCTAAATACTGAATCGAGTCGAGAACCATCCCCTCCGCACCAATCAGGCTTTGAACTTGTTCAGGAGAAAGCTGGGCATGATCAATGAGTAACCATTGACTCTCTTCAGGATCGACTGGACTAGCACCGAGTTGTACCGTTGCCGATAACCCAGACAGCTGAAGCAACGCTTCAAGCCATTGTTTCCCTTGAAGTGCCCGACTTTCATCCATAGCGCATTAAGCCTTTTTCTTAGAACGGTTTGGCTCAGACTTTTCAGCCTTTTTAGAGCGACCTGGCTCAAAAGGTAGGGTTTCTCGACCTGCTTGCTGCTTTTCCTCTGCTTCGACCAGCTTTTGGATATCTTCAGGCAGTGGCTCACGAGACAAAATAAAGGTCTGGAATGTCTGGAAGATGTTTGCAATCAGCATATACATCAGAACTCCAGCAGGCAGTGGAAAGAACAAAAACATCCCAGAAAAAAGAACTGGCGTGATTTTATTCACCGTGTCTTGCTGGGGATTGCCAGAGTTGGAACCTCCCTGACCAGACAGCAACTGGTTGACGTAGAGGCTGAGACCAAAACCAATCACCATTGCCACAATGTCCCAGTGAATCGTGCCATCGGGATCGACGGCACCCACCCGACCCAACGCATTGATAAACAAAAATCCCTTATTGGCTGCTAAGCCAGGAATGGTTCCCTGCAGGGTGACATCCCCCGGTTGCAAAGCCTCAAGGTTGCCATTTTCGTCTACCCGAATCCGCTCTTCTCCTTTGGAAATTTTCCAGTTAGGCAGGATCTCGACATCGGGATAGGCTGCCAACAATTCCTTAAATGACTTGCCTTCCGTCGTCTGGAAATCGATCTTGGTTTTCTCACCCACGACCAGGCGATTGCCGCCTGGCAACAGTGCAGAGATGGGCGCATGAACCCCATCGGCGACAAAGATATTTTGAGGGGGTGTAGCAAATGCTTGGGGACGAACTTCCTCAATTTGCTCTTTAGGAAGAATTTGCAAATTGACCGAGTAGTTTACATCGGAAAAGGGTGAGCCCCGCAAAGTTGCAAAGAGCGCAAACAGAATCGGCATTTGCAGCAATAGGGGCAAACATCCTGCAAAAGGATTACCCAGCTCCTTAAAGACTTTGCTGATTTCCTCTTGTTGTTTTGCAGGATCGTCTTTGTAGCGTTCTTTAATTTCCTGCTGGCGCTTTTGCATGATTGGCTGCACAACTTTCATGCGGCGCATATTGCGAATCGAGCCAGCACTCAGGGGGTAGAGCGCTAAACGGATAACCAATGTCAGAGCCACAATGGCTAGACCATAACTAGGCACAATCCCGTAGAAGAAGTCCAGGATTGGCAGCATTACATTATTGGAAAGAAAGCCAACACCAAAGTCCATTCGTTTAAGCCAACCTACGCGCTCTGAAATTGCTGAATCTTAAGTCTAGCCAATCTTGTCAGCCGTACAAGTCAATCAGCACACCAAAACTCAGTGTAGCCTGATTGCTATCACATAAACACAATTTAGAGGCTTCGACCAGAATGAACGATCGGGCGAAGTTGGCAAAATTCTCCCCGCATCCCCGTTTGAGGACACGGCTTTTGGTTGCGAATAGCCCTCAAAAGCTGATCGCCCAAGTACCCTGGTGACAGCGATTATCGGAATTTATGTCTGGACTGAGGATTTCAAAAACCCTAAATTTTCAGGTTTGATTCATTGGAAAAAGTAATTTACTAAAGCATCAAGGGGTAACAGCTCCACCTGTTTTCTTCGCCTTAGCTGCTATCCGTTCGTTGATGTAGTCATACACTTTCCGGAAGTTTGGCACTGCCCGCAATTCTAAACGACTGCCATCGCGTAGAGTAAGCACCATGTCTCCCCACAACCCAATGCCCCTGGGAACAGTCACGACACTGCGTACTTCCGAATAAATGATATCGGAGCGATCGCGCCCCATCCAACCGCCCGTGACAGAAATCCGCCGATCGGTAATCCGATAACGCAACCAGAGCGCCCGCACGATCGCGCCCACAGTCAGGGGTAGGCAAATCACGGTGAATCCCAATAACAGGTTAATGATCAACTCACCGATATGGGGACCACCTTCATAATAAACTTCTTCACGAATGCCCATTGAGTACCTTCGCCTCTGCCAACAACTGCTTCAATTCTTGCAGAAATTGCTGGTAATCGCACTGGGTTGCTTGGGGATGAACCACCACCACAATGTCCCAGTTGGATAACAGTTGGGGCAGAAGTTGCTGCAAAGCCGCCAGAATCTGTCGCTTGATTCGATTCCGAACCACCGCGCGCTTGCTAACCTTTGTGCTAATCGATACCCCAATCCGACTGGGCGATCGCTGCACTGCTCCGGAGGCACTGGGTGGCTTTTCAACCGGGAGAACGATCGCTGCTGCGGATTGTCTCAGGACACGCAAAGTTAAGTGACTCGTTTTGCAGCGAATTCCTCGGCGATAGACAGTACTGAAGTCACGCGGATGCCTGAGCCGATACATTTTCGGCAGAGCCAAATTTTTTCCCTCTTAAGTAAGAAGAAAAATTAAGCGACTGCTAGTCTGAGCCGTCCCTTACTTCTCCGGGCTTTGATCACTCTTTGACCATTCTTCGTCCGCATCCGTGCTCGGAAGCCAGAAGTTCTTTTACGTTTGCGGCAGGTACCGCCCAGGGTTCTTTTGGTCATCTGTTGTTATGCTCCAGGCTTCTCAGTTCTAGAAATAAAAAGTCCGATCTCGAATCATATCACTGAATGATCAATCTTTGGCTTGCCAGATAATTTTTTTCGCGGGATTTAATCCCTGCCCTTCAAGGCTCTTTGGATATCTCGCTGATCTTGCCGACGTTTGATATCTTCGCGCTTATCGTGCAGTTTTTTGCCTTTTACTAATGCCAGATCGACCTTTACCCAACCGCGCTTAAGATAGAGCTTCAGCGGAACCAGGGTCAACCCTTGTTGCTCCACTTTGCCAATGAGTTTACGAATTTCTTGCCGATGCATTAAAAGCTTGCGAGTCCGGCGAGGATCGTGGTTGAAGATCTGACTGGTGGTGTGGTGGGGAGAAATATGAACGTTTAGCAGCATCACTTCCCCATCCCGAACCAGGGCGAACCCATCTCTCAGATTGACCTTGCCAGCTCGAATCGACTTAACTTCAGTTCCCCTTAACTCAATCCCCGCCTCAAAGGTTTCTAGAATTTCGTAGAGGTAACGTGCCTGACGATTGTCGCTAATAATTTTGTAACTTTCACTTTTCTCACTCATACCTTCTAATTTAGCAGTCTCAGGAGGGGGTGACGATACAGAAAAATAGCCCCCGGAGGTCGCTGGGGGCTGTTATAAGGAGTGATGAAGCGAAGTTGATACAAAAGTACTATAACGATCAAGTCTTGTCAATCCATATTTACGGGAGTCGTACAGGAGAGTTATGGAGAAAAAAGACTCGGAATCCAAAAAATCCAAGGTAATACATAACCTGCTAGCAATCCATGCTATTCAGATAGCTACGGTTTTCAAAACAAGTGCATTCCGAATGGTTTAGTTGTCCAGTTTTCGAAGCAATCGATGCGGCTGACAACCTGATGTAAGCGAATTTACCCTAAACAAAGAGGAGAGGCTCAATGAGTCAAGCCTCTCCTCTTTAATTTTTACGCTATCGAGCAGTTTCATACTGTCGAGCCTCTAGCTTGGTAAAATCAGAACCCTGCGCTGTGCTTTTAAGCACCCATATTTCGTCCAGATTACTTCTAGAGTGTTTAACGCTTTCAAGAGGTAAAAATGGCTTGTCAAGATTTCAGGTTATGTCTAACGTGCTCTATCTGCAAAACCCTGTTGTAGATGAGTTGCTCGTTTAGCCCCCTAGATAACTTGTAAACTGCCCTCTTTTGTCCGAATTCGGATAACCTGTTCTATTGGCGTCACAAAAATTCTACCATCGCCAATGTTACCAGTTCGAGCAGCGGTGATGATTTGCTCGATCACAGCTTCAGCCTGAGAGTCTTCGACAACGATTTCAACTTTAATCTTTTGCAGGAAATCAGCTTTAATTTCTGCACCCCGATAAATTTGGGTTTGCCCTCTTTGTTTACCAAAGCCTTTGACTTCAGTAACGGTCATGCCTTCAACACCGATGTTGACCAAGGCTGTTTTCACTTCGTCAAGACGAAAGGGTTGGATAATTGCTTCTATTTTTTTCATGATGACTGGAATTGGTATCTTACTACACAATTTTATCATCGAAAATATGATTGGTGGTCGTCGTTCCCTGACATAAGCCATGACAACTTAGGCAGCGATCGGTTTGGAGGGAGCGCGACTAGTTTGCCCAAAAATACGGTTTTCAATCAGTTTTGGGGAGAAATTGAAACTCAGACTTTGGAGATATTGCTTTCGGCTAAAAATCCCAAAGCCCTTGCCAAACTTGGCTTCTAAAGCCCATCTTTGCTGAAGCCAATCTTGAAAAAGCAATCTTTGATACAGAAATACCCTGGTCAGACTTGGTGCAATGCAGTCTTATCAGTTCAAAATTCATGACGTTAATGGATTGCAAAAGCAGTTTGGATGATTGCACTTGGGCAATGCTCATAACGCTATGAATTTCTTTTGAGGTTCGGCATCGTTTATCAGTCCTAACAAAGCTGAAGGAAGTTATACATTTCTAAATGATTGTTGCTCGACCAGAAAAAGAGAGTTGCTCAACCAAAAAAGTAGTTTGCGATACAGAACAAACCTCTTTAAACTTGGTGCAATTTCTATCCAGTGTCCAGGTATTGAAAGGTAGGAGAGAGTGTTAAGAAAATTTTTGGTTACCGGGGCAGTAATGCTGTGGCTGCTGGCTTTTCCCTTAATGCAAACCGCAATGGCTGCTGAAGAAGCGAAGCCTGCCATTGACACGGGGGATACTTCATTCATGCTGGTGTCGTCAGCGTTGGTGCTGCTGATGACTCCTGGGTTGGCGTTTTTTTACGGGGGGCTGGTGCGATCGCGCAACGTCCTCAACACAATGATGATGAGTCTTATCCTCATGGGCATTGTGGGAGTCACCTGGGTCTTTTGGGGATATAGCATCGCATTTGATGTCGATGGCTTGGGTAAAAGTGGCTTTGCCGAAGGGATTGAACAATTTATCGGCGGTACTAGCTGGCTGTTCCTCAATGGGGTGGACTTTAGCAAGCCTGATCCGATTGGTTACGCACCGACCATTCCCCATCAGGTTTTCATGATTTATCAGATGATGTTTGCCATCATCACACCTGCGCTGATTTCAGGGGCGATCGTCGAACGGATTAGTTTCAAAGCTTACTTTTGGTTTGTTTTGTTATGGTCCACTTTCATCTATTCTCCCTTGGCCCACTGGGTCTGGGGTAAAGGATGGATTGGTGCCTTTGGGGCACTGGACTTTGCCGGAGGAACCGTTGTCCATATCAGTTCTGGTGTCTCTGCTCTGGTCGCAGCCTGGATGATTGGACCGCGCCGAACCTATCCTGAACAGCCTGCAGCTCCGCATAACGTTCCTTACGTGTTGCTGGGTATTGGGTTACTCTGGTTTGGCTGGTTTGGTTTTAATGCGGGCAGTGCGTTGGGCGCGGGGGCATTAGCAACCGTCGCATTTGTGGCTACAGGCGTGGCAACTTGTGCAGCAGGTTTGACCTGGGTCATTATTGAATGGGTGTTACGAGGTAAGCCAACTGCGATTGGGATTGCGAGTGGATTCTTGGCAGGATTGGTGGGAATTACCCCCGCAGCAGGATTTGTGACCCCGATCGGTGCAATTCTGGTTGGTTCGATTACCTCGGTTTGTTGTTTCTTTGCCGTTAGCTTGCGGGCGAAGCTCCAGTTTGACGATTCTCTAGATACTTACCCGGTCCATGGTGTCGGAGGAACGGTTGGGGCGCTTTTAACGGGTGTATTTGCGACCAAAGCAGTGAATGAGTTTGGTGATAATGGGTTGCTGTTTGGTAATCCAGCCCAAGTATGGGAGCAATTCGTGGGGGTTGTCGCGACTTACATCTTTGCGGCAGTGGGCACCTTCGTCTTGATCAAGATCCTGGGCTTATTCATGGATTTGCGGGTTAAGCCGGATATTGAACTCCAAGGTTTGGATGTCAGCGAACATGGCGAAGAAGGATACGGAGAAGAATTCGCTTCGGGTCTGAGCCTCGCTGCTAAAAGCGATTAATTGATTGGGTGCACTCCGCACTAAGTTGATCGTGCAATATCCATTCATCACAGCATCCTGAGTAACACTTAGGATGCTGTGATTTTATGAATCCGATCGCTCGTTGCGTGACACTCTTACCCAGCGCCAGTTAGGTCGATTCCAGTCATAAACTCCCTGGATTTCGTATTCTGCTCCAGTATCAAAGCGAACAATGCAGTTGATCTGAGTAGGATTGCTCGTTTCGGCACCGGGTAACCCCACAACCCGGCAGGGAAACCACTCGCGACTACAAGGACCGTCTTCTTGTACCCATTCCCAAAGGGCATTGGAGATTTCGATGCGATCGCCAATTTGCAGGGTCAGCCTTTCGGTATCTTCCAGGTCACTATATTTGGCAAGGTGAATGGGTTGAATGCTATCCAGCCACTGCACGCCATAGCGATCGCGGATGAACTGAACCGAACCCGAATCTTTTCCCTGGAGCCAGTCATTGAGGAACTTCACTTTCCAAGATTGATCTTGTTGGACTTGCTGGCGGATGAATTTGAGGAGTGATCGTCGTTCTTGATCTGTGAGTTCATCCAACGGGTTGGCTGTATCGGCTGGCAATGGAGCGATTGCTTGCCAACGATTTAACATTTCTGCAACCGCTCTCAGCAAGATCTGCTTTTGCTGGTCGTTGAGTGGTAGGTCGGCAGCTTCACATTGACGAAAGGCTGCTTGTAAAACTGTTTGAAAATCAGCGTCACTCATGGCAAGGACTCATAGAACGCCAAGAAAGTGAAAAATCAGCGTTTAATTGCTCGAATCTGCCTTAGCTCAAGCGTTGGGGATCGCTGATTAACCCCTCATTATTGCAGAAAGTCTGCGCTCTCTGGCAATTCCCTGTTGGTCAATTCTTGCAAACACCCGTGGCTCAGTCCCCTTTTTGGCTTAGACTCTAGGTAATTATCCCAGCTGTCTTTGTCCTGTGACCTATGCAACTTCGTCCTTTTGCTGCCGTCCTTTTGTCGATCGGTATTTGGCTGGCAACCTGGTTGGTTGCGCCTGATGCATTGGCGTTGACTCAGGTTAAGTTGTTTGACGTTTCTTATCATAAATGTCCGCCTGAAATTGCTGAAGGCAGCGTGACCAGTGGAAATTCTCAATTGGCAAACTGCTTTATTGTCACTGGTAAGACGGAAAACTCAACCAACAAGAAGGTTGTGAATGCAGATGTTTTTGGACGAATTTACGATGCAAACAATAATTCGGTGATGGAAAACCGCACCCGGGTTGGGTCGATCGACGAGATCCCCCCTGGTATTGGCGAATTTGAGTTTCGGATTACGGTGCCTGCCAGCCAACCGACGCCTCTTAAGCTGGAGCAATTTAAGGCAGCCGGATTTACGGGCAAAGTCCGGCGCTAAGCAGCGCAGTGGGTCTGCGCATTGCCTTTTTCAAGATTTTGGCGTTGCTGAAAAGCAGGATGAGTTGAAACTTCGTTCAAATCATTCAGAATCATTTTCATCCTGTTGTTGAGCAACGCCGGACTTGAGATGCTTTAGAACAGTCCAATCGACAAAAGACTGATTTTGGGGAATGCAAAGACTTTTGGTGACCGGTGCTAGTGGGTTTCTAGGCTGGCATGTTTGTCAACTGGCAAAGCAGAATTGGCAGGTCTACGGAACCTATGCAAATCATGCGATCGCGATTCCAGGCGCAACGCTGCTTAAAGCGGATTTAGTTGACTTTCAGGCGTTGAAACAGTTGGTTCAAATTGTGCAGCCGGATGCCGTGATCCATACCGCCGCCCGCTCGGCTCCCAATGATTGCCAGAAACATCCCCAGGAAACTCAGGCAATAAACGTCACTGCATCTTTGAATCTGGCGGGATTATGCGCCGATCGTGCCATTTCCTGCGCGTTTACCTCCACCGATCTGGTGTTCGATGGTAAATCTGCTCCCTACCGAGAAATGGACGCTGTCTGCCCCCTCAGTGTTTACGGGGAGCAAAAAGTTTTGGCGGAACAGGGAATGCTGAGCCGTTATCCACAAACGATGGTGTGTCGAATGCCATTGATGTTTGGCGCAGCTACACCCACTGCCAGCAGTTTTATGCAACCTTTTATTCAGGCTTTGCGGGAAGGACGCGGACTAAGGTTGTTTGTGGATGAGTTTCGGACTCCAGCCAGTGCTGTGACTGCTGCTCAAGGACTGTTATTGGCGATCGGGCAGAAAGGGGGATACCTACATCTGGGTGGTAAGGAACGAGTCTCGCGCTATGAGTTTGGTCGCTTGATGGTGGAGATGCTCAATTTACCTGAAGCAGGGTTGCAAGCTTGTCGCCAACAGGATATGCCCATGGCAGCTCCTCGCCCTGCGGATGTGTCGCTAGACAGCACAATCGCGTTTGCATTGGGGTATGCCCCCCCCTCACTGCGAGAGGAATTTGCCCTATTGCGAGCGCAAGTGTAAAGTGCTCCTGAAGATGACAGGGAAATCAGTTCGTTCATCATAATCCCTATATTCCCACGTCTTTAGACAATCCTAAGGAGTTTCCGCAGCAGCAGGTTGTTCCGTGGCTTCCGATTTGGGTGGCGGCGGTGGTGCGCTGGGGGGAATTTGTTCGATCGTAATTAGGGCTTCCATCACAGTTTTGACGATCGGTGCAGCCACTGTAGAGCCAAAAGCATCGCCGCCCTGGGGTTCATCAATCACAGCTACAACCACAAAGCGGGGGGCTTCCACGGGAAAGATGCTTACGAAACTGGTAATTTTGGCATTGGCGTAATAGCCGCCATCAGCACTGGCTTTTTGGGCAGTGCCTGTTTTGCCCGCAATGCGGTAGCCCTCGATTTGGGCAGGTTTGCCTGTGCCATCTGCAACGACAGCTTCCATCATTTTCAGCACTGCCTGGGTGGTGGCAGGCGAAAACACCTGTCTCGGTGGCGGTAGAGTGGGTTGCGAGTGCAGTTGCCCTTCGGTGTCATAGAGTCCTCGGACTAGATGAGGGGTAACTAGCTTGCCACCATTTGCCAGTACTGTCGCCAGTTGCGCCAGCTTAAGAGGGGTAATAGAAAGCCCTTGACCAAAAGCTGCTGTTGCTGCTTCGATCGGAGACTCCAGAAATTGTTCTTTATCTTTGGTGCGGCTGGCGATTTCAGAAGGGAGATCGATGCCAGTAATTTGCCCCAAACCCAGCCGTTTGAGCCAGCTATAGTAGACTTTGGGCTTCAGTTGCTGAATGACATGCACCATGCCCACATTGCTGGAATGTTGCAGAATTTCTGTGACGCTGAGCGGTCCACGCCCTCCGGTAGAAGAAAAGTCAAAATCTTCAATGGGCCAACCATCGACAAAAATCTGCCCTTCATCGTTGAAGACCGCATCCGGCTTGATGGCACCTGTTTCCAGGGCGATCGCAACATTGATGGGCTTAAAGGTTGAACCCGGTTCGTAAAGATCTGTAATTGCCCAGTTCTTGAACCGCTCAACCGGAAAGTCGTAGTAGCGGTTTGGGTCGTAAGAGGGCTCCGTGACCAACGCCAGCAATGACCCATCTTTAACATCCATCACAATCACGGTGCCGCGCTTGGCTTCGTACCGCTTCATTTGCTCCCGCAAAGCAGCTTGTGCAACTCGATGCAGACGGCTGTCCAGAGTCAGTTGTACACGCAGGTCATCGACATGGAGAAATCCACCCGGCATACTATCGGGCATCAGCATACCGTTACCCATGCGGCTCAGGCGAATCGCTTTGACCGATCGTTCTAGAAACTTTTGCTGACTAAACTCCAAGCCTGCTTGTCCCTGGTGTTCTACATCTACATAACCCAGAACTCCTGCCATCAGGTCTTGCTGTGGGTAGAGACGCTGCTGATTTTGGATCAATTCCAGCCCATCGATTTGTAAATGAGTGATGCGATCTGCCATCCATTCATCTAGCGCATATTCGATGCGGATGCCACTGTTGCCTCGGTCGAATTGCTTTAAGATATCTGCAACTGGCCGTCTCAGGACTGGCGAAAGCTGATCTGCCACCTCTGTCTTCGTCCGCTTAAAGAGTTTGGGATGTGCATAGAGGGTATAAACGGGGCGATCGATCGCCAAAACTGTATTAGTGCGATCCACAATCGGGCGGCGAGGGACAAACGGGCGCAGAAAAATCATCTGCTGTTCCCGCGCCTGCTGACGAAGCTTCGCTGACTGTGTAACCTGTAACCGAAATAAATTCGTTGCCAGCACAACGCCCCCCATCACCAAGATCAACCAGACCAGAAATAGCCGAAATCGGGTCGATTCTACTTTCGACTGAGGGGTCGGTTTTGCCGGCTGAGCTGCGATCGATTTAGGATTTTGCCGCCTGCGAGGCGTCGCTGGCTGGCGGAGGCGTCTAGACCGGGGATTGTACGAGAGGTTATCCATAACTAGAGCCGATCGCGCAAGAAGGGGTTGAGTAACACGAACCTGGCACTAGAGTACTAGATCTGGTGGCAAATGACTCGTCTTCACACAAGGAATCTTAAGTAGAGTCGCCCAAATGCCACGGAGGCCTCGGAATTTGTGAGGTCTTTTTATCTACTGGAGACCTCTTGTTTACCGAACTAGACAAAGCAGTCATCAAAGCCAGATTTAACTGGTAATTTAGTCGATGATGCTTAAATTTAGACATTTTTCAGCATCGCGGTTGTTCCCTAACTTTGTCCCCTCCCTCTATGAAAACAGCCATCCTGGTTTTGGTTGAAGTTTTGGTTGTGATTGGGTTATCTCGGTTAATTGGATTGGGTTGCCGCTGGATTAAACAACCCATGGTAATTGGTGAAATCATTGCTGGGATTATCTTAGGTCCTTCGCTCTTAGGGTTGATAGCACCTGATTTTGCAACTGCGCTCTTTCCTGCCGAAGCGGTGCCTTTTTTGGAGGTGCTGTCAGAGGTAGGGCTAATCTTCTTTATGTTTTTGATTGGGCTAGAGTTGAACCCCAAGTATTTGCGGGGACAGTTGAACGTTGCCATTCTGACTTCTCATGTCAGCATTTTGGTGCCATTTTCCTTAGGGTCTTTGCTGGCATTGCTGCTGTATCCGTTGGTTTCGAGTAATGCGGTTTCCTTTACTGCTTTTGCCCTATTTTTGGGATCGGCAATGTCGATTACCGCCTTTCCAGTATTGGCGAGAATTATCACAGAGAACAATCTTCAAGGGACTCGGTTGGGTGCTCTGGCGTTGACTTGTGCTGCGGTGGATGATGTCACTGCCTGGTGTTTGTTAGCATTGGCGATCGCCGTTACCCGCACCAACAATATGCTCCATGCCCTCCCCACAATTTTGACTGCGCTGCTCTACATCGGTTTCATGGTTACCTTAGGGCGGCAGTTCTTACAACGATTATCGAAATATTACGATCGGCGGCGGCGGCTCTCCCAATCCCTACTGGCGGGGATTTATATGGCAGTGGTTGCGTCTGCCTTAATCACGGAATTGATTGGCATTCATCTAATTTTTGGTGCCTTTTTACTAGGGGCAGTGATGCCCAAAAATGCAGGATTGACACGAGAACTGGCACAGAAAACGGAAGATTTTGTCCTGACTTTTTTATTGCCTGTTTTCTTTGCTTATAGCGGTTTACGCACCCAAGTTGGCTTGCTCAACAGTTGGGAACTCTGGCTACTGTGTGGCGTGGTATTGCTGGTAGCAGTGGTCGGTAAATATTGTGGCACCTACGTGGCTGCAAGAGTTTGCGGCATCGACAACCGCGAAGCCCAGGCATTGGGCTGGTTGATGAATACCCGCGGTTTGACAGAATTGATTGTGCTCAATATTGGTTTGAGCCTGAATGTGATTTCACCCTTGATGTTTACCATGTTGGTGATTATGGCGCTGTCTACGACAGTCATGACTTCGCCAATGCTGGAATGGGTCTACCCCAAGCGACAGATTCAACTGGATACGCTAGAGCCAGAGGCGACCGTTGAAGACACCGAAAGTGCTGCATCGGTTTACCGAGTACTGGTGCCGATCGCGAATCCTAAAACCCAACAAGGCCTAATTCGGTTGGCTGGGGAACTGGCTCTGGGCAACCGAATCGGGGCTGATCAGTTGCAATCGGCTGCGGTTTATCCCCTCAGTCTGATTCAGCTAGAGGAAGACTACGCTTTTGAAAGCACACCGACAGAAGTCGATCGCTTAATTGCCAGACGACAAGTTGAGATTGATGCCCTGGTCGATACCCTCCAACCTGCCGAACTGCGCCAATGGATTCATCCCATCATTCAGGTGTCGAATGATGTTTCTAGCACGACAGTCGAGATTGCTGATCTGGAAAAGGTCGATCTGATTTTGGTTGGCTGGCACCGTCCCGCCTTTAGCAAAAATCGCTTAGGTGGGCGGGTGGGGCAAATTCTAAACCTGGCGAAGACGGATACGGCGGTCTTTGTCGATCGTCAGCACAACAAATTAGAAAGTTTGTTGGTTCCCTATGTGGACGATATTCATAGCCACTTGAGTCTGGAATTGGCGGTGCGGCTATTAATCAACCATGAAAATTGTCACCTGACCATTCTGCAAATTACACCAGAAAACCTGACCGAAAACGACATCAGCAATCAATTGCAGCCTTTCCTGCACCCCTTACCGGCGAATTTGCGCGATCGCATTCACATTCCTGTAACGCAGACGAATCAAGCCCTCCAGGCAGTGGTCAAAGCGTCGATCAGTGCGGATTTAACGATCGTGGGGGTGAGTCGTGAATGGGGACTCGAACGGCAAACTTTAGGCGGTTATACCGATGAACTCTCAGTACAGTGCCATTCTTCCTTATTGATTACGCGTAAATATGATGGCTCCAACTCTCATCTGCCTTGTTTTCCCAGCAGGCACACCCATCTCCACTCCTCCGCTTCCAGCAAATCTCAGCTAACCTTACCATGAGCCGTTTTAGCCCTAAATTTCTGGCGTTCTACAGCACTACATTTGCATTGGTTGTGATTCTATTCAGCATGGTTTCAACCTTCGGTGAAACTCGACTCACAGCCCCACCGCCCATTGAAGGGCACTATCGAGTGACGCGCAGCAGCCTGCCGGATTGCCTACTCCCCAACTCGGTTGGCTTGAATTTACATCAATCAGGGATTTATCTGAATGCGTCTTTTTCACAAATGGCTGCCTCAACCGGAACAACCCAAGCGTTTGAACCGACTGTCAAGACAGATCACCCAGCAACGTTAATTGGACGCTGGCATACACCGAACCTGGTGCTAGTGGGTCAAGTTTTACCCGCTTATCTTCATGCCAAGCGGGGAATGACCCACTCAGAAACGACGATTTGCTCAGGCAATGCCCCGATCTCAGTCAAACTGCAAGCAACGCTTCAACAAAAAGTTCTGCAAGGTTCGCTGGAATTGGGTTCTCCTCCCATCAAAATCGACTTTTTGGCTGAGCGGCAAGCGGTTGCCCAGAAAGTACCGGATCATTGATTTGCCAGCTCGAATGAACCAATGGTCAGATTTCTCCCTTCATAAAGATGGGGATCGGGAAGTGACCGCGCTATAATCGCGTTGAGTTTTGTAAATTGCATCGAACTAGAATTGATTATTCAGCATGGAGCGCAGAATGGTGGATGGAGTGGAGCAGCTTAATCATGAGTCAAAGCCTCAGGAGAAAACGCTTTCAAATGAATTCGATCAGTCGCTTCCTGTGGTCAAGCAAGCTTTAATCCCACCCCCTGCTCTGCCGATGCCTGTTCCTTCTGCTAAACGATCGCCGCTGGGTACATTGTGTAAGGGTTTTGCCTTGGTAAGCGTGACCATTGCCTCCGCTGCCGCTGGTTTGACTCTGGCAATGATTACCCCCTTGCCTTCGATGCTTGCTCCCTCTTCTGGCTCTGGTTTCCGTCCTTTTGGCGGACTCTGGCACGGCACTCTACGCTACAAGCTCACCCGCCCTGTCAATGTGTTGGTGATGGGCATCGATCGTGTCCCCGGAGCTAAAGCAGATTCAGAAGAAATTTTTTCGGGTCGTAGCGATACGATGCTGCTATTGCACCTCGATCCCACTGACAAATCAGTCAGTATGTTGTCGATTCCTCGCGATACCCAGGTACAAATCCCCAATGAAGGCACCGTCAAAATTAACCATGCCAACGTGATTGGGGGTCCTGCTCTGGCTGCACAAGTTGTGAGCAAGACGCTCAATGAGGTTCCGGTCGATCGCTATGTGCGGGTCAGTACGGATGCATTCCGAGAACTGGTCGATTTGCTGGGGGGAGTTCGGGTCTATGTGCCCAAGCCCATGTCCTACACCGATCAGACTCAGAAGCTTAAAATTGACCTGAAGCAGGGCTGGCAAACGCTGAATGGTTCTCAGGCTGAGCAATTTGCCCGATTTCGTAATGATGCCTATGGCGATATTGGTCGCGTGCAGCGTCAGCAAGCCTTGCTCAAAGCGCTACGAGGACAACTGATCAATCCGATGGTGATCCCTCATATTCCTCGCATTCTCAAAGTGATGCAAAAGTATATCGATACCAACCTATCCCCCGAAGAAATGTTGGCACTGATCAATATGGGGTTGGGGATGGATAAAGAGAACTTCAAAATGGTGATGTTGCCAGGGCGGTTTAGTGCCCCTGATGAATTTATCGCCAGCTATTGGATTATGGATCTGGTGGGGCGCGATCGAGTCATGCGAGATTACTTCAAACTGGGCGCACAGGATGCCACCCCCTCCCGTGCCGCCAATTCTTTACGGATTGCGGTACAGAACGCCTCTGGTAACCCTAAAGCAGGCAGCCAAATGCTGAATCGCTTGTCTAATTTGGGCTTCTACAATGCTTATCTGGTAGATGATTGGACAGATTCGCAAGCTCAAACTCAAATTATTGTGCAACAGGGAGATCTCCAAGCGGCAGCCGATTTGAAAAAAACGTTGGGCTTAGGTCAAATTGAAGCCGCTTCAGTGGGCGATTTGGAATCTGATTTAACCATTCGTATCGGCAAAGATTGGGGCAATCAGTAGCGCCTCGAGGTTCAAAACATCCACTCTAAAAAAATGCCAACCCGGCTTTCTTTCTGTTGTCGAGCATTTTGACGTTGAAATTCGGTAGACAACCTGAGATGTGGCGTTAACGCATACCCGAATGAGAAGGTTGTTAACCCCATCTCGGTCTCGCGGGTGGGTGCCACCCAGCTTTGACCCAGCGCTATTTCTGCAGCACCTTTGCGAGAAAGAACAAGGACCGCTCTGAGTCCGAGATCGAGTCCCGATGCCGTATCCCGATCTAACTGTACATGGCGATACCCTAGGATCGGAGCCAGGTTAAAGCGGCTTCCTAAAGGACGTAAATAATAACGAAAATTTACTCCCCAACTATTGCGATCGTCCTTAAAGTTGGTCTGGTAGTCGGCATTGAGGGTTAAACGGGTTGGTGGTAGAAAGAGATCTTCTAGCCCAATACTGATGCCTCCTCCTTTATCAGAAAAATCGGTGTAACCCAGGCGGATGCGGGTGCGAAAGCTGGGATCGTTGGCAATCTCTGCTTGCACATTCGGAATTTTTTTCAGCCAGCGCCGTAAAACGGGGCTGTTGTTCGTGATTTCGGGTTTAAGGTCGAGATCCGGGTTAGCAGGGGGAGGCGTTTCCGCGATCGCCCGATTGATGATCGGCGATCGGATTTCGGGAGGGAGGGCGATAGGCACCCCTGAAGAGGCTAATTTTGTGACGGAGTTTGGTGAGATAGAGGTTGGAGCGAGCGAAACCGCTTGGTGATCAGCAGGGCTAGGCATGACGACTCGAATGGTTGAGCCGGCTGGGGCTAATGAAGATTGCGAGATCGCTGGTAAGGGATTATGAGGGAGCACCTCCCCATCTTGAGTAACTAGCTTGACTGGTTCTAGCGTCATCTGGGTGTGATCAGTCTGTGCATAAACGGTCATTCCATGAACGGGAGCAATTCCCAGCCAGCAAACGATCCCCAGTGCTTCCCAGTAGGGTCTGCAGCAATCCATTGACATTCTCTCGACTCCCCAAATTTAACGGTTTATCGCAACAAAAAACGGCTCTGCAATTAGCAGAACCGTGATAACCAAGAGGGATAAGCTCATATTTGAGCAATCAACAGAATCAATCATTTCTGCGGACGTATTCAGAACTAAAGAACAGCGTTCTGAAGGGATGGTGCATCGATCGGCTTCATCCAATAAAGTCGCAGGAATTGCCACCCATTAGAGAGGTAGTAAGGCAGTTTTTGGAAGAATTGCAAAAACTTGGGCGAGGTCGAGTTCACAATGTCCGTCAGCTTGACGTTGTTTTGAACACAAACATCCAAACGCTTGTAGAACTCTGGATTGTTGACATCTAGGACGATCGGGAAGACACGACCAGCAGTTTCATTGGTTTTTTCAATGACGTGGATGTCATATTCTCGTGCGTCTAGCCCAATCGATCGATAGAAATCAGCCCGCTGAATATCGTTGAGATACATCGTGGCAAACACAGATAGCAAAAAGAAACGGCTCCACAATTTCGCTTTCCAATCATTCAGCATCTGAGGCTGAGCCCGCATCACCGCATCAAAAAAATCTCCATGTCGGTTTTCATCCTGGCACCAGTTCTCAAAGAACCGGAAGATGGGATAAACCCGATCTTCTGGATGCGCTTCAAGATGACGATAGATAGTGATATAGCGCCAGTACCCAATTTTCTCGGAAAGATAAGTTGCGTAAAAGATAAACTTGGGTTTGAAGAAGGTGTAGCTGCGGCTCTGGGTCAAAAAGCCTAGATCGAGCTGAAGATTAAAGTCAGACAAAGCTTTGTTCAAAAAGCCAGCATGACGGGCTTCATCTCGTGACATGAGGTTAAAGCACTCTGCCAGCACTGGGTTTTTGCCTTTGAGCTTGCGTGCCAATTCTTTGTAGAGCAAAAAGCCAGAAAACTCTGCTGTGCAAGAGCGCTCTAGAAATTCGACGAAAAGCTTACGGGTTTCGCCATCAATGTGGTCCCAGGATTGTTCAAACTCTGCATCCCGAACAAAGTGATGACGGTTATAGTCAACCCGAAACTCCTCTAAAATTGCCCTAAGTTCATCTTCATTGGCAGAGATATCCATCTTTGCCATTTCGTCGAAGTCGGTTGTGTAGAACCGGGGCGTGAGAATGGTTTCTTTGGCTGGGGATTTAATCCCAGGGCGCATCTCTTCAAAAACGGGTTTCTTGAGGGAATCTACCATGAGTCCTCTTAACTCTTTTGGTTAACTTTGGCGTCTAAAAGTGTGGGAATGGTCTAGAGAGATTTCCATCGAGGAAATCTGAACCCTAGTTCCACCAAGCTACTCGCAAATTGGCGTTGATGCAGGGAGGTCAACGAAACGCCATCAAATTGAGTCCGTGTAAGCACATAAATGATTACGAATCTCAGTGTACCAATGTCCTTGCGGTAAAAGGGGGGAATTGCATTAAGAGTTACTACGGAGCTTCAACTTTTGTAAAAGTTTGCGTTTTAGCAACCGCCTACGACCATTCCGTTTGCCAATTCTAGGGTGTCTCCGATCTCTGTCCCATTGTGATAAGCCGCTAGCAGAACTTCGCTGGTTTTGCCCCAGCCGATCGCGCCCGTACAATCCAGCCCGATCGCGCCAAAATCTCGTTGGTTACGGATCGCTTCAGCAAACGATCGTTCCAACGCTTGATACAGCGACAGCCCATCCGTTACCCGTACCACAATCCGAGCCGCCAAGCATTCATCAATAATGTCTTCACCAATGCCTGTGCAGCTAATTCCGGCCTGAGGGGTTGCATAGTTGCCCGCCGGCATTGCCGAGTCACTGACGCGACCAATGCGCTCAAACCCTTTACCGCCCGTAGAAGTACCTACTGCCAAATGACCCTGACTATCCAATGCCACAACCCCAATCGTGCCGCGCCCTGGTTCGCCAGCTTCCACGAGTTCCTTTTCAGCCACAACCCCTGCCATTTCTTTGCTAAAGTTGCCTTCGCGCTCCTGTATCCATTCTTGCAAGCGAATGTCAGTCAAGGGGTCATAAGTGGGAATGGCAAGTTCTCGCAGCAAATAGGCGGCACCCTGATCCGAAAGCACCCGATCAGGCGAATTTTGTAAAAACAATGCCAAATCGATCGGATTTTTCAGGCGAGAGGCATTAATGACTCCACTAAACCGCTGCGCAACGCCATCCATCAACGAGGCACTCATCCGAATCTGCCCATCTGACTGCAACACAGACCCCGTCCCTGCATTAAATCGGGGGGCATCTTCTAACAACTGGCAGCCTTTCACCACAGCTTCTTTTGCCACCGCCCCGGTCAGCAATAATGCGTACACTTCCCGCACAATCTGATAGAGCGATTGACGCACCGCATCAACGCCTCCTTTGCCTTTGAGTGAGCTACCTGCTCCGCCATGAATAATCAGTTTCGGTTGCACCCGGTTTGACATACAGTTTCGAGTTATGTATTGAGAATCGTTTTGAGTTTTAAACTTTCAATCATGAGGATGATCCGCTGGTGACACTCCCCGCTTGATTGCCTTCCCCCCTCCCCTCTCTTTTCCTAACACCTGAATCCCTAGTCCGTTGGCACTGCCTCGATCGTTGCGGCTTGGGTTGGTTTTTCAGGATGAAAATATGCCTGCATCACCTGACGGACCATGGGAGCTGCGAAGGAGCCGCCGCCACCGCCAGAGTTTTCACCGAAGGCAACGACCACAATTTCAGGTTTATCAGAGGGGGCATAAGCGCCAAACCAGGTATGGGATTCGCGACCAAAGTCTTCAGCAGTGCCGCTTTTGCCAGAAACGGGGGGGAGATCGGCAACGTTGAGGGCTACGCCTGTGCCAGCAGCCACCACCTGACGTAAGCCCTCGCGTAGAATACGTACTGTGTCCGGTTTTAGGTTAAGCGATCGCCGCCAATCACTAATGGGTTGGTTAGTCTTCGATAAGTGCGGTTTGATCAGGTATCCACCATTGGCAGGCACCGAGAACATCATGGCAATCTGGAGCGGTGTTGCCTGCAAAAAACCCTGCCCAATCGACATGTTGACTGTATCGCCCTGAAACCAACCCTCGCCAATTTCTTTGCGCTTCCAGACGTCATCGGGAACGAGTCCAGCAGATTCTTCGCTTGCCAATTCAATGCCGGTTTTGCTGCCAAAGCCATACCGTCGAGTCCAATGGATTAGGGTGCGATCGCCAACCCCCATACCAACCTGGTAGAAAAAGGTGTCACTGCTCCATTGCAGTGCGCCGGGAAAATTCAGGGGGCCAAACCCTGCCCGGTTCCAGTCACCGAATTCAATGCCGCCGATGGTGATGGAAGGATAGGTATTGAGGACGGTATCCGGGGAAAACTTACCCGACTCCAACCCTGCCGTTGTAGTGACGATTTTAAAGGTGCTGGCTGGGGGAAATCCTTGCAGTGCCCGGTTGACAAAGGGATGATCCTGGCTTTGCAGGCGCTGCCACTGGGCTTCGGTAATACGGGTCGAAAACAAGTTGGGATCAAAAGCAGGACGACTTGCCATTGCCAACACTTCCCCCGTATTTGGGTTCAGCGCCACGATCGCCCCTTTGTGGTCTCCCAGTGCCTTTTCAGCAGCCCGTTGCAAATCTAGATCTAGCGTTAGTTGTACGTCATTGCCAGGTTTAGAAGGTTTCTCACCTAAGATTTTGACGACCTGCTCGAAGCCATCAACCTCTACCTGTTGCCCCCCCCACTCGCCCCGAAGCTGCGGTTCGTAGGCAAGTTCGACCCCCATCTGCCCAATAATGTCTCCGGGCTGATACCCTTCGCTTTTATGCTGAGTTAGATCGCGATCGTTCACCTCACCTGTATAACCCAGTACATGACCTGCCATATCTCCATTGGGATAGTAGCGAACCGCCTCTGCATCGACCTCTACCCCTTTCAATTCACTACCATACTCTGCCAGTGCCGTCACTTGAACTGGGCTAATTCCTCGCGCAATACGGAGCAACGAGGGTGAGCGATACCCGACCTGTTCCAGTCGCTTCCGTAAATCTTTTTCAGGAATATTCAAAATTCTCGACAAGCGTTTGAGCCGCGGTGCCCACTCTTCTTTCTTGGTCGCAACGGGCCAAAGAAAAACCGAGAACGACAACCGACTGCCCGCCAGAATACGTCCCTTCCGATCTAAGATCTTGCCGCGCTCTGGTTGCTTGGGAATCAGTCGAATCCGGTTTTCGTCTGCCAGCTGCCGATTCCGTGTTCCCTCAACGAGTTGCAAATAAACCAAACGGCTGATAATTGCTCCACCGAGTAATAGGGAGACGAACAGCATTACGGCAAGCGATTGATAGCGCCGCCCAACGGTGCGAGGCGTATCCTGACGTGCGACGGTAGAGGATTGAACCAGCGTCATACGGAAAGATTAAAACAATATGAACTCGCAATCATTAGATAATCAGGAATTGCCAGGAAAGTCCAGCAGCTCATGACTTATCCTGAGTAAAACCAACGTAAAACCAGGAAATGTTGTCAGTCATCGGCAATGCTCACAAGCGGCAAAAAGCAGAAGTAGAACCTCCAGCCATGTGCAGAGGTTCCTGCTTGAGCATCCCTCCTACTCCCTCTCGGAATGTTGACCGATCGAGACAGGGGCTGATTGTAGCTCGTTTTGGCCACAGTGAGCAAAACGAGCGAATTTTACCTGGATTTCTCCTTTCAGGAGATTCAACAAACCGTTAGAATAATAGTTTTTCAGGTTGCTTGAGATAAACTTCAGACGGATAGAATAGAGCAAACATTTGGAACCATGATTCTACCGGAAGGTAGATTGGGTTAATCAGTGCTCCGCCAGAATCACGATAGGATCGCCCTTATGTCGCAGGCTGCTACCCAAAATCAAGGCGCTATGGCAACAGACGCCGGCTTGGATGTTGAACTTCGCAAAGTGTTCAAGGAGTTCAACCGTGAAATGGCGGTTCAGGGGATCGATCTCAGCATTCGGCGAGGCGAGTTTTTTAGTATTCTGGGTCCCTCTGGCTGTGGAAAAACGACTACCCTTCGGCTGATTGCCGGATTTGAGTTACCTTCTGCGGGTGAAGTTCTGATTCAGAATCAGTCGATGAATCAGGTACCGCCCTATCGTCGTCCGGTCAATACTGTCTTTCAGAGTTACGCATTGTTTAGTCACATGACGGTTTGGGATAATATTGCTTTTGGTTTACGACTCAAAAAACAAGGCAAAGCGGCAGTGCAGGAGCGAGTGCAGGAGGCACTGAAGCTGGTCAAAATGGAGACATTTGCCCATCGCTATCCAGCTCAGCTTTCTGGCGGGCAGCAACAGCGAGTGGCACTGGCACGAGCGTTGGTGAATCGTCCAACTGTTTTGCTCTTAGATGAACCGTTGGGTGCATTGGATCTCAAACTGCGAAAAGAAATGCAGATGGAGCTTTCGATTCTGCATCGAGAAGTCGGCTTGACGTTTGTCATGGTGACTCATGATCAAGAAGAAGCCATGAGTTTATCCGATCGCATTGCGGTGATGAATCATGGCAAGATTGAGCAAATCGGATCGCCGAAACAAATTTACGATCGCCCCCAAACCCCGTTTGTTGCAGATTTTATTGGAGATACCAATCTGTTTCGCGGCAAAGTGGAGGGCTTTCATCCTGCCAAGCTTTGGGTTGTGACAGAGCATGGCTTAAAAATGACTGCCCAACCGTTGGAGTCTGGGAAGTCGGCTCCCGTATCGGGTCAGGTCGTCTTAAGCATCCGCCCTGAAAAGATTCGGTTGAGCTACCGTCCATCGGAAGGTCAGGTCAATTGCTTTGAAGGACGGTTAAAAAATGTAATGTATTTGGGTACGCATATTCATTGCGTGATTGAGTTGCTGTCGGGTGATTGTGTCACGATTATGCAACCCAATACCGTTGCCAAACTGCCCAATGCAGACACGCCACTCTATGCTTCTTGGGCAACCGAAGATTGCTTAGCACTGACTGTATAAATCGCAGTGGGTCTCATCACCCAATGGGATGGACACTAATTGTGTATTCCCCAAATTGTTATGAACTGCTGATTGAATGAACCGTTCACCAGACCAACCGCCACTCTTATCAGGCACTGAAAGATAATTGGTGGATTGGGTTACCGCCTCGTCATGCTTCTTTCTTCTTATTCCTATTTCTCCTGAATCAACTGTGGCTCCTCCCGCTTTGAACTCATCCCACGCTCAATCCGCTTTGCGATCGTCCGGTGCGACCCGACGTAATCTGTTGATCACCGCAGCCTTCGCTGCATTAGGGTATGGCTTATCTAAAATTCGCTGGCGTTTAGGCGGAAATCCCAATTCTCATCCTTCTACCCCGAAGACACTAGAAATTTATACTTGGTCCAGCTATGTAGATCAAAAGTTGTTGGATGATTTTAAAGCTCAGACCGGGATTACAGAAGTCGTTGTCGGTATTCTAGGTTCCAATGAAGAAATGCTCGCCGCAATCAAGGCGGGGAAGGGGGGTACTTACAGCATTCTCTATCCCTCTGATTATGCGGTGACTCAGTTGGTGCAAGCCAATAAATTGCAGCCGCTGGATCACTCTCGACTCATCGGTCTGGAAAATATTCTGCCTAAGTTTCGCCATTCGGTACATGATCCAGGGAATCGTTATAGCATTCCGGTGAGTTGGGGAACGACCGGATTAATCTATAACAGCGAAAAATTAACTCCTCCCCCAAGAGATTGGAGTTATCTCTGGCAATATCCTAAATTACTATCTCGTCGCTTTACGTTGTTGGATGATATGCGAGAGGTGATGGGAGCCACTCTAAAATCGATGGGATACTCTTACAATTCTCAAAATCCAGAGGAAATTAAGCAAGCCTATGAAAAATTAGTTGAGTTGAAGCCTCACATTGCCAGTTTCACAACCGATGCCTGGAAAGATCAACTTTTGGCAGGGGATCTCTATTTGGCGATGAGCTACTCAGCCGATGCCGTAACGCTGATGCAAGAAGATTCCAGACTGAGATATCTTATCCCTGAAAGTGGTACCTCTTTATGGAGCGACACGATCGTGATCCCCCAACCATGCCCGAACGAAACGGGCGCTTATGCCTGGCTTAACTTTATTTTGCAACCGTCAGTCGCGGCGGATATGACCCAGCGGTTATTTTTTGCTACTCCTAACCAGGCTGCCTACGATCAGCTCCCTGCCCCACTCCGCAATAACCAAAGTTTATTTCCGCCCGATGCTTTATTGACTAAATCGGAAGGCATTGCCCCATTGAATGAAGCGATGACCGAAATCTACGATCGATATTGGACTAAGCTAACCAGCAGTTAGACTAATTAATTCAACCGTGGGTTCAGCAATTGACATGAGGCGTTCAGACCGTATCTGGCTCAGTTTTTGATTCTTTTCTTTAGTTTTTGATTCTTTTCTTTATTGATATTTGCCTGTGTCTACACAAGTTCCTTCTTCACTCGTCACCCAGCCTGATGCTCACTCAGACAAAGAATCGCCCAGGTGGCTGGGACCACTGGTTCTCTTGGGTCCCTCAGGTCTCTGGTTGGGCTTGTTGTTGGTGATCCCAACCTTGCTGATTTTTGAATTAAGTCTGGTACCGGGAATTCGTCCAGGGGATATTGTCAATCCGTCTGGGTTAGATAATTACGGATTAATTTTCCAACCCGTCTATTTTCGTGTGATTGGGCGATCGCTCTTTTTTGCCTTTGGAACAACCTTCTTTGCTTTGCTGTTGGGCTTTCCGGTGGCTTATTGGATTGCGTTGATCGCTCCAAAGCAATGGCGAAATTTGCTCTTACTCTCTTTTGTTTTGCCTTTGTGGACTTCGTCGCTGCTGCGTTCCTATGCCTGGATTACGATTCTGCGTCCTACAGGAGTCCTCAATTCGTTTTTGCAACTGATCGGAATCCCGCCGCTAGACTTACTCAACCGCAGTCCAGCGGTGCTGATTGGGATGAGTTATAGTATGCTTCCTTATATTGTATTGGTGCTGTATGCTTCGCTAGAAAAGCTGGATCGACGACTGCTGGAAGCTGCAGCTGATCTGGGTGCCAACCCGCTACAGGTTTTTTGGAAAGTGACGATTCCTCAATCATTGCCGGGAATTGTCGCGGGGGCTTTGCTAGTGTTTATTACTAGCTTGGGAGATTTTGTTGATCCGGAACTATTAGGCGGCGCTTCAAGTATGACGCTGGCTCGCTTGATCTATAACCAGTTTATTGGGGCGACTCAGAATTGGGGGTTTGGTTCAGCCCTCAGTATGATTTTGATTTTCTTAGTTAGTCTTGCGATCGCGTTGCTGATTAAGTATGGCGATCGTTCCCAGGTGGTTTAAGTTGAGACGGATTCAGCTTGAGATTGATTAGGATAAACAGTTGTGGAAAACCTTCAGAGAAAGTTTAAGCTCAGCATTTCCTGGCAAGCCCTCTTTTCTTTGCTGATGTACGGTTTCATGTATCTGCCGCTTGTGGTGCTGACGGTTTATAGCTTTAATCGTTCTCCTTTTAGTGCCAAATGGACGGGGTTTACCTGGAGTTGGTATATCAAATTTTTCCAAGATGGACGCATCTTGTTGGCGTTGCAAAATAGCTTGTTAGTCGCAGGGATTGCAGTGGCGATCTCAGCCGTCATTGGCACCTTGATGGCGGTAGGATTGGCACGCTACAACTTTCCAGGCAAGCAGTTGTATCAAAGCATTTCTTACCTGCCGTTGATTATTCCAGATATTTCAATTGCAGTTTCTACCCTGGTGTTCTTACAGGCTTTATGGATTGGGCTGGACTTGAAGACGATCGTGGCAGCCCATGTAGTGTTTTGTCTTGCCTATGTGGCGATCGTCGTCTCTAGCCGCTTGGTCAACTTAGACCCCCATCTGGAAGAAGCGGCTCAAGATCTGGGGGCATCTCCGGTGCAATCTTTTATTTTAGTTTTGCTACCCGAACTCATGCCCGCAATCGTTTCTGGGTGTTTGCTGGCTTTCATCCTCAGTATGGATGATTTGCTCATTGCTAGCTTTACTTCGGGCAGTGGCTATAACACTCTACCCATGGAGATCTTTAGTCGCATTCGGACGGGGGTAAAACCAGACATTAATGCACTCAGCGTGGTTCTCATCTTAGTGTCTGGTCTCTCTTTTGCATTGGCAGAATATGTCAGACTAAACGCCGAGCGGAAACGCTCGGGGCAATAACTGCCTGAGCACTTGCATTCTAGAAAAGTTTTTAATAAAAGCGTCTTTTCTTGCGGCGGGCGATCTCCTTACGTTTGCGCTTTTCCAGGGGCGTTTCAAAATGTCTTAGGCGCTTAATATCTGCAAAAATCCCAGCTTTTGAGACTTGCCGCTTGAATCGACGGAGTGCCGAATCAATCCCTTCGTTTTCCCCCAAAATAATTTGGGTCATTTCGACTCCTTCTACATAATTTTTTACAACAAATGCACTGCTTCAATCGTCAATCTTTGTCTGATTTCCCATCAACGACGCTGTAAAAACAGTGAAGAGGTTTTTGGGCAGATATCCCCCAAAAACCTCTCTTAAAGGACTATTGGGCAGAAAGATGAAGAAGAATGGCAAACGTTGGAAAGTTTGCCATTCAATCAGTTCCTAATGCTGAAACATAGGGTGACGAAAACGCAGATTAATAGCTGCGATAGTTTCCTCGACCCCCGTTACCACCACCACCGCCCCAGCGGTTACCACCGCCACTGCTGGCACGGCTTTTTTCTTCGCGAGGACGGGCTTTGTTCACTTTGAGGTTGCGTCCCATCCACTCAGCACCATCGAGTGCTTCGATCGCAGCAGACTCTTCTGCGTCAGTGGACATTTCTACAAACCCAAACCCTCTAGGGCGTCCAGTTTCACGGTCAGTAGGTAACTGAACACGTCTCACAGTCCCGTAATCTGCAAATACCGTGCTCAAGTCATCCGAGGTAACCTCGTATGACAAGTTTCCAACATAAATCGACATGTAAGGAGTCTCTCCAAAGTCTAAGTAGAAGTGTAGAGGTTAAGAAACGGAGAGACGCCTGTCAGCTTAAACAAACTCTGCAACCGAATTCAACTCTCGTAGAACACCTTAACACAGGTTGCAGCAGTGGTGTCAAAATTCTGAAATCCTGACGGGCATTGACACAGGACTCAGTGAGGTATTGATTTCTACATTAAGATTTATCACCAACGACCTTCCACTTTAGTAGTGAAAACTTGTTAATGAGATTGATTAATTGTTGATGCAGACTAGTGGGGTGAGCGATCGCCCAAAGGTTGGTTACCAAGCATACCGTTCCCAAGCTGAGCAATACATAAGTTTGTGTCATCACGACTCCAATGATGAACCAGGTCATGACATGGCTAATCATTACCAATGCCAGCAAAATTGCGATTGCAATCGAACGATGGATTTGCTGGATTGGGCGTGCGAAACCAACCAGCCAGAGTGTATGTATCGTTACCAGCAGATTTGCAGGAACCAAGAAAGTACAAATTGCAACACAGTGGGTGCGAGAAAATTCAAATAATGGATTGAGATCGGGCATTCGGACTCCTGGAAGCGTACTGTCAGGAACGATGTAACTTCTATCCACTTCATCATAAAGGGGAGGGATCAGAACTGGCTATGGCAAATGACCAGCCTGGTCAACATCGTTTCTGTAGGGTCAAAACTCAATTGAGTTCGGCGGATTGGGACTGAGCGTCCAACGCAAAACTAATCCTCAACTTCATCTGACAAGTTCCAGCCTAAAGCGTTTGCGACTTGTTCTGCAAGTTCCAAAGGGCTGAAAGGTTTGGCGATCGCTGCCTGTAGCCCCAATTCGGCATAGCGGCTGAGATCGGTTGCTTGGACTTTGGCGGTTAACAAAATCACGGGAATTGTGCTGGTGTTGGGATTTGCCTGGAGTGCCCGAAACGTTGACAATCCATCCATATCTGGCATCATGACATCCAACAAAATGGCATCGGGAGAACTGGTTTCAGCTCTGATTAATCCCTCTTGTCCTGAACCCGCAGTCATGACTTGCCAGCCTGCTACCGTTTCCAGACAAATTTGGGCAATTTCTTGAATATATGGCTCATTGTCGATCACCAGAATGCGTTTGGGCATGGGGAGTGAGTGGTAATGGGATGAATAGGTGGATGGGTGATTCAACGATCAAAACTTCTCCTATCGCTTCTATCTTCCCATCCCTCATCTTTCCCTTTCGCCAGGTCTCTGCATCCTCTTTTTCTATCCCCCTTTCCGTCGCTGCGTCATCCGTTGTAGCAGACCCATAACGCGATGTTCAAATTCTTGGGGCGTCACACGCCCCTTGGTGAGGAATTCGGTTTGTCCCAGCCGAAGCCGATCGCGATCGGCTTCGTTGAGATCTTTTGCTGAATAGATAACCAGAGGGACACTATGTAGGATGTTGTGTTGTCGTAACCAATCGACAACAGTAAATCCATCACCACCGGGTAAGCCCAGATCCAGAACAAGTAAATCGGGTTTGAGTTGCTGACTCAGGCGGATGGCTTCTCGTCCGGTTGAGGCGTGGAATGTATCAATTCCCTGCTGCTCAAAGAGGGTTCTGAGGACTTGTGCCAGGTCTGCATCATCTTCAATCACTAGGACGCGGATTTGTTTGGCAGGGGTTGCCAGGGCTTGCCGCAAAGACTGGAAGAGGGCACTTTCATCCAAGGGTTTACCGACCCAATCGACGAAGCCCAGATCGCTGGCTGTTTCAGTACTAGGTGGACAAATGCTACAGATTAGAATGGGGATGTCTTGGGTTTCAGGTTGTTCGCGTAGTACTGCGAGGACTTGCCACCCGTTCATTTTGGGCATTAGCAGGTCGAGCAGAATAACATCTGGACGTTGAGCGATCGCTTGGGCGATCGCGTCCTGTCCATTTGCCACTGTAATGACTTGGTAGTTGTGCTGTTCGAGCAAGGTTTTGAGAACTGCCCGAATCGAGGGATCGTCATCACACACCAGGACTAACGCCCCTGTCGGTGCCACATCGGGCAACGGGAACTCGTCCAGATGAGAAAGGGGCAACGTAAAGTAGAAGGTGCTCCCTTCTCCCAAGGTGCTGTTGACCCAGATTTGTCCACTGTGTTGCTGCACAATGCTGCGACAAATCGCCAAACCTAATCCTGTGCCTTCGTGGTTACGTGAGTCGGAGGCATCAACTTGCTGGAAACGTTCAAAAATTTTGTCGAGTTTATCGGCAGGGATGCCTCGCCCCTGATCTTTGACCGAAAACAGGAGTTGGGTGTAAGGGGATAAATAAAGGGCATCTGGGGTTTCTGGTATCAAGGGCAATTGTTCTGGCTTGGCAATTTCAGCATTGAGCCAGACGGTGGAACCGGAAGCTGAAAATTTGATGGCATTACTTAGTAAATTGGTTAAGGTTTGCAAAATCCGATCGGGATCTGCCCAAAGTTGTACATTGACAACTGAAAGCGAAAGGGTCACTCCTGCGGCATCTGCTAGGGGTTGCATGACTTCGATCGCTTGCTGACTCAGATCAGCAACATAGCAACTTTGCTTCTCCATGGAGATTTTTCCTGATTCAATGCGCTCGATATCGAGGATGTCGTTAATTAAGCGCACCAGGCGATCGGTACTTTCGACTGCAATCTGCAAAAGCCGTTTGCCGCGCGGTGAGTCGGCGCTGAGTAAGCCACTGGCAAGCATTCCTAAGGAACCGTGAATTGAGGTGAGGGGCGTACGGAGTTCATGGCTCACCACAGAAATAAATTCGTCTTTCATCCGTTCGACTTGCTGACGATCGGTGATATCGCGCAAGATGACAGTAAAGATTTTTTCATTACCCAGTTCTAGACGAGAAATGGAAGCCTCGGCTGGGAACTCGCTGCCATCTTTGCGACGACCAAAAATAGAGCGGCGATCGCCCATTTGACGAGCCCGATAGGCAGCTTCACCAAAGTCTTGAACATGAAGACGATGGGCAACCACCGAGCGCAAGGGCAAGAGAAGATCCAAGGGTTGCCCTAACACTTCGCTCGCAGTGTAGCCAAAGATCTTTTCTGCTCCCTGGTTAAATAAGGTGATATTTTGAGCAGCATTGATAGAAATAATGGCATCCTCGGCAATTTCTACAATGCCAGAAAAGCGCTGTTGAGAAATTCGGAGGGCAGCTTCTATTCGGTTACGCTCATCCAATTCTTGCTGAAGGCGATGGTTTAAATCGAGCAGCTCAGTGGGGTAGGGTATTGCTGATCGATCTCGCTTTGGGCCTATCTGTCCCCCTGGTGCATGTTTGGTTCTGTCATGAGTGATGTCACGCGCCCAGACGTAAATGCCAGCGGTTTCTAGGATGACGATTGCCCGCCAGGCTAACCACTTCCAGGTGCCATCTTTGCAACAATAGCGGGTTTCAAAATCGCCTTCAGAAGCTTCGCTCGCCAACTGCGCCAGCTTAGCTTGAGTGGAGGCGCGTTCGTCCGCATCCACAAATGCCCAAAGGGGCTGGTTCAGCAGTTCTTCGTTATTGTATCCCAATGCTTGCTCAAAGGCTGGATTGACGCACTGAATGGTGCCATCGAGTGCAACGATACAGAGCAAATCGGTTGCAATTTGAAAGAAATAGGCTTCTGGAGAAGATTTCATAACGCTCAAAAGATGGATAGTCGATGACGCAGGAGATCAGAAATTTAAGCATTTGCCACAATAATTCGGTTACCACCGCTTGCCTGTGCCCGATAGAGCGCTTCATCCGCAGCTCGATAGAGAGATTGCAAATCTTTGCCGATGTTGGGATATTGGGCAACTCCAACACTGGCGGTAATGGCTAGCTTGCGATCGGGCGCTGCAAAGATTTCTTGCTGACCAATGAGCGCAAGAAGCTGGGTCAGTCTGGATAGACTATTTTCCTGCCTCATGTTGTATAAGCCCAAGACAAATTCGCTGCCGCCCCAGCGCGCTACGACATCTTCACCTCGAAAGTTTTGCTGGAGCAGTTGCCCAACTCGGCGCAAAATTACATCTCCGATAGCGATTCCCTCGCGATCGTGGATTTGCTGAAAGCGATCGATTGCCAATACGGCAAAGGAGAGGACCTGGTGATGTCGATTGGCTAAACGGAGCAGACGATCCAGATCTTGAGTGGAGCGATATCGACTGGCAATTCCCGTCAGCAGATCGGTATCGGTGAGGCGACGCAACGCCCGCATCCGATCCAGCCGATTGACAATCCGGGTGACCAATTCTGGACCGACGATCGGTTTACTGACAAAATCATCTGCCCCGACTGCAAACACCTGATTCACTGTTTCAGCATCTGTATGAGCAGTGAGAAAAATGATAGGCAACTCGCTCCAGCGAGCGTCGTTACGCACCACCTGACACAAGTCGAATCCACTCAGGTGTGGCATCCTGATATCTAAAATCAGCAAATCTGGCGAAGTGACTTCGAGCATTTGCCAAAATTGCTGAGGGTCAGACAAGGCTGTGACTTGCAACCCCCAGGGTTCTAGCAATGTTCTTAAAGCAGCCAGCATAGCAGGATCGTCATCTACCACCAAAATTTTGGCTTCGGCAGCGGTTGGTTGAAGCACCTGACGAACGGCTGTCAAGACCTGAACTGGGGCGATCGGCTTTTGCAAGAACGTTCGTCCGCCCAGCCGCGCTGTTTCCAGCCGATCGTTTAAGTGATCCTGCGTCGTCAAAATTAGGACTGGGATGGGTGGCACGCGATGGGACAATTCTTCTAACAATGCCAGACTGTCTTGACGATTTGAGGCAATCGAAAGATCGAGCAGTACCGCGACCGGGGGTTGTTGTTCGATCTGACTTTTAGCGATCGTCAATTCGGAAGCAATAATCCCCTGTAATCCCCAGGTTTCTGCTTCTTTTAAGAGTTGTTCAGCGGCTAACCGATCGCGATCTACAATCAGCAATCGGCGGGACTCTTCATCTCGGGTGGGCGTATCCACATTTTCCTGGTTAGAGAAGTGCTCGATCTCCTGTCGCAACGCGATCACAAATTCTCTAAGCCGAGTGGTTTGATGGGAGTCAAACGGCAGGGATTGTTGCAACAGATGGTCAATTTTGCGTGCCAACTTGGAACCCTTAGCCAAGCCAAATGTTCCCAAAGAGCCTGCTAATGTATGAGCTTCCTGTCTGGCTTGCTGCCATAGCTGGGTCAATTCGGCAGGTGCAAGGGACGACGTGGGAATGGCAGGGAGTGCAGGGTTCGTCGGGCCAGGAGGTGTTTCAATAGCATGAGGTAAAGTGGCGATCGCCCGTTCCACCACCTCAACTTGTTGGCTCACCCGCGCTTGATACTTGTCCCAAACTTTCGCCAGAATATTGAGTGTTTGCTGTTTGGATGGCTTTTGGAACTCAATTGTTTTGGGCGATGTTTCCCCTTCGGTCGAGAAGTTTGGCACTTCTAAGGGTTTGAGCCGATAGCCAATCCCGTACACAGTTTCAATCAAATCCGCAGGTGCCCCAACTGCCTTCAGCTTTTGCCGTAAGCCTTTGATATGCGTCCTCACGGCTTCTTCGCCGGGCATCTCATCAAAAGACCAGATTTGTTCCAGAATTACCCCACAGCTAAACACCCGCCGATTATTCCGCAAAAATAACTCCATCAGAGCATATTCTTTCGGGGTCAGTGAGAGTAATTTTTCCCCATAAATTGCTTCGCAAGCACTGGGATCAAGCCGCAAGTTACCCCACTCCAGCACAACTTGAGAGACCGCAGGCCCTCGACGCAGCAAGGCTCGAATGCGAGCAACCAATTCCTCTGGATCAAAAGGTTTGACGACATAGTCATCGGCACCCGCATCCAGCCCGAGCGCTTTGTCATGTCCACTATCACGCCCAGTCAATAGCAAAATCGGCATCTGATAGCCCCGCGATCGCAACTTACGGCACAGGGCAATCCCATCCAATTTTGGGATCATGACATCTAGCAAAATCAAATCAAAAACAAAACTTTCGACTAACTCCCAAGCGATCCAACCATCAACCGCAACATCCACTGCGTAATTTTGTTGGAGTAACACTGTGGTCAGTGCCTTTGCAGTTAACTCGTCATCCTCAACAACTAAGATCCGCATCAAGGGCTATTTTCTAGGACGGGCAAGTATACCAGGGGATAGGTCTAAGGGGATAGGTCTGATTGAGCTGGAAAAAGTGGGTTCCTGTATGTCCCGATTGACGCCCAACTGCCCATTCTTGTCACCCTAATTCACAGGCTTCACAAATTATGAAAGCCAGCAGGCAAAAGACCTTTGACCATCCTAAAGCAGACAGCCCCTAGCAATGGGAGTTATTTACAAACGTCAAAGAAATTGATAAATTAGTACTTGTGTTCTATTTTTGCGATCGGCTAGTTCTTTCGTATCGGTATGGCTATGCACCCTCCCATTCTGCCCGGAACTTTGCTGCATCACCGTTATCGTCTGATTGGGATTCTAGCGCAAGGCAAAATTGGCTGGACTTACCTGGCAGAGGATCAAAAGCGTGTGGGAGAATTGTGCCTCTTAAAAGAAGTGGCAGCCGTGGCACCTACTGCTGAATCTTTGCCTGCTTTGCGAGAAACGTTTCAACAGGAGGCTGCGCTCCTTTATGACCTGCAACATCCTCAAATTCCACGCTTTCGAGTGGTGATTACCCATCTCGATCGCCTGCTTTGGGTCGAAGAATATATTTCCGGTAAATCCTATCGAACCCTGTTAGCAGAACGATTGGCTCAAGGGGTTGCTTTCTCGGAAGCAGAAGCTGTGAAACTGTTGTGGCGGGTGTTGCCTGTGCTGAACTATATCCATCGGCGAGATATTATTCATGGCAATCTCTCGCTCGATACACTGGTGGTGCGGGAATCCGATCAAGTTCCTGTATTAACCCATTTTGGAACAGCGCAACCCATTGCTGCCAAATTGCAATTGCTCACCCAAACTGAGCCTGAATCGGTAGTCGGGCAATGGGGATTTGTAGCTTCCGCAGGAATTGCTCTGGAACACGATCGCAGCCTCGATTTTTATACGTTAGCGGTTACTACTTTGCTACTGCTGACGGGGCAAGAGCCAGAAACGTTGTACGATGCCAAACAACAGACCTGGCAATGGCAGCAATGGATTCCCCTCAGTCCACAACTGACCCGAGTGTTGAAGCAAATGCTGCTACAAAAGCCCAAACTGCGCTATCACTCCGCTGCGCAGATTGCTCAGGCACTCAAGCCTCTAGTTCATGCGCCCCCCCAGGAGACTCTGGAACCCACATTACCAACTTTGCCTGATCCACCCACGCCGATCGCCGAAGTCATTGCGCCTACAACCCCAGAAGGCTCAATGACCGAGGATTTAACCTCGGAAAACTTAGCTTCTAAAAATTTAATTTTCGAAAAGTTAGGTCTTGGGAATTTAATGACTGAGGCGTTACCCGAACCTCGCACCAGCACGGCGACCCTTCCAGTTTTACCGATTCACGATTCCACCGCTTTTCAGGACACTTCGCCCTATGGGGCTTTCGCTGTTGCCCCCACTGCCCCCAGCGAAAATGATGATCCCCCGTTAGGATGGCGGCCAGCGACGAGTGCAGTTAGATCGGGACGGGTGCTGCAAAGGTCAGAAGATTCTCGAGAATCCTTCGTCTGGAACACGCAGCAAATCCGCTGGCTGGCTGGTATTGGTCTGGTTGTGATGATTGGCTGGCTCAGTTGGAAAGGGTTATCTTCTTCTCGTTCGCTACAACGGGCAGATTCTGGATCTGAGCCAATAGGGGTGATCGATGCTCCTGCCGTATCCGGCTCTCAGACTGCTAAACCACTGCTGCAACCGGCAGATCCAACCCTGACGGCTCAAGAACAGTTGACTCAAAAAGCCCTACGCGATCGCCGCCGCAATCTAGAAATTCAGCACAACTTTTTTGCAGATCTGGTGGATGAAGTGTTTTACGCAAAACACCCTGACTTGAAAGGGCGACGCTTGTCCATGCAGTCCGAACAACAATCGTTGCGGATGGAGTGGAATGAGATCGCAGAAGTGCTCCTCAATCGACTGAAGGTGCTGAGTCCTGACGCACGCCGCAAACTGGGAGGATATGGTCAAGTAGATTACGATCGTTGGACGACGATCTCAAAACAAAATAACCTAAGTATCCGTGCCCTGCAAATTTTGACCGATGTTCGCTTCACTTATCTGTTTCCAGAGCAAAAGGAAGCCAGTGCAAATCTCGGTCAGTTCAGTCAGGTCTGGTTTGCCGTAATGGAAGATCAATTAGAGGCAATTCGCTCCAAAGCCATTGTGCAAACGATTCAGTTGTCTGCCAATGGGCTGAGCCAATCCAGTGGAGTTCTGAATGCAGGGCAAGCTAAAGTTTATGTGGTGCAGCTAGAAAAAGATCAGTCGGTGCAATTTACCTTGCAAGCCCCGACTCCCTCCACTCACCTTTCGATTTACTTTCCTGCTCAGAGTGGCGATCGGGCATTATTAGAAAACTCAACCAATCTCACCTGGTCAGGAAAGCTGCCCCAGTCTGGCTATTATGAGATTGTCATTGTCTCCAACGCGCCCGAAACGGTGGGGTATCAGTTCAAGTTGAGCCAACTGGCGGAGGGGTGATGGGGGGTCAGTGTCGATCGAATCGGTTGGCTATTTGCCATCGAGTGTGCCATGTACAAAATATTCTGACGCTCTTGCAAGAGAAAGCTGACGGTGTAAAGCAATCCATCCTGTTGCCACATCACGGATGAAAAGATGGAAGGAGGCTGGCGGAAGTTGCCTTCCAAAAGATACCCCTGCACGCCCTGAGTCAATTCGATCGGGGTGGCGGCAGCCAGGTGTTGTTTCCACTCACGTTGGGTATTGTCTGAAGTCGGGGCTTCGACCGAGAAGCTTCCTACCAGACAGGGATGGGGACCGCTGTCACAACTGAATAGTCCGATCGTCAAGCCGGGCGGCGAGGTTGAAGAGAAAAGTTTGATATTGAGTTGATTGATAAAGTCTTCATCGGCAGGACCTCCCAACAAAATTTTGTCGGGCAATCGCATCACCCACTTCGGGGGTAAGCTGCGCTGAATCTGGTTGAGGTGAGGCGTAAAGACAGGGTCTGGAGCCGCCAAAACCCGAACTGCGTTGTTGAGGCTGGTGACGAGTAGGACTACAAAGAGAAGAGGACGATACCACATAGGGAAATGCTGAATAAAATCATGCTGAAGATGTTACAGCAGGTCTTTGGCAATCAACTGATTTTGAATGGCAAGGATGGCTGCCTGGGCGCGATCTCGCACTTCGAGCTTTTGCAAAATGGCATGAACATGCACCCGCACTGTACCCGGTGTAATGTATAACATTTCGGCAATTTGTTGATTGGTTTTGCCGGTAGCAATCAGGGCTAAGATTTCTTGCTCTCGACGAGTCAGCGCTGGAGAAGGGGTAGCTGTCGTTTGTGGGCGCTGTTCTTGCGATGGATGGTCTTTAAATGCAGTCTGGATTTCAGTGGTTGCGGTCGAATCCCACCAGGATGCGCCTGCAGCAACCGATCGAATTGCCAGCATGAGGAGTTCCGAGGACAGCCCTTTCAGACAATAGCCCTGGGCACCCACTTCAATCATGCGATTGATCAGAGATTTTGGCGTTTGTGAGGTGAGAACGAGCACCGGCAACTGCGGACAGTATTGTTTAATTTGGCGACAGGCTTCGATACCACCGATTCCGGGCAAGCCAATATCTAAAATCACCAGATTGAGTGCATGGTGCCGCACTAGTTCGATCGCAGTTTCTCCGTCTTCGGCTTCGGCAACCACTTCCAATCCGGGTTCTTGCTGTAGCCGTACCCGCAATCCCAGACGAAAGAGTTCGTCATCTTCTACGATCAGAACCTGTAATGGAGGAGAGGGCATCAGGCACCAAAGGGTGGTTGAAACGGTAGGGTGGGAAACGGAAGGCAAACACTGCCCCGATAGGATAACCGTCATGCGCTTCTACGATCTGTCGAAATAGCCCTAAGTCTGAGCCTTTGGTTTGCCGATCGCAGGCGCCTTGATAAAATCGCTCAAACAGATAGGGGATTGCTTCGGGGATGATACCCACGCCGCTATCGTTAACTTTGACAATCTGATACGAGGCAGCGGATTCTAGCAACACTTCAACTTTACCTTCCCGAAGGGAGAAGTGGTGCTAGCAAGCTTTTTGATTCTACTGGTGCACCCGATTGTCATCCTCATTCCGGGTACGATCCGACCAATTGGCAGGCATCAGCGACTGACAACCTTTTCGATCGCCAACGACATTGCTAAATACGTTGCCAGCATCCCTGTCCACACGACTGCCACGCAGAAAGAGCCGCATCCATTCAAAAAATGACTTCACTTTTCAACCAATAACGAAGCACTTCAGCAGTTGTGTTTGCCTGGGCGAGCGCGCCTCGGGGGGTATGTGGAAAATCTCCATCAAAAACTTCCGAAAAACAACCCAAACAGGCTTGTTGGTTGAAATGGTCGAACAGCGGTTGCCAGTCGAACGGTAGGGGTTCTGTTCCCTTTGCCTCATAGAAACGTTCCCAGGCACGGATAAAGGAGCCAAGCAGCCAACTCCAAACTGTGCCCTGATGATATGCCAGATCGCGTTGGCGGGGATTGCCGACATAGTGCCCAATATAGCCTCGGTCAGTGGGATCTAGACTGCGTAATCCATAGGGTGTCAGTAGACGATCGCGGGCGATTTGCAAAATCTGCCGTCCCTGGTTGTGAGTAAAGGCACAATGGCTGAGCGAGATTGCCAGTACTGCATTGGGACGAATACGAGCATCGGTACGATCGTCCGGCTCAATCACATCGTAAAGGTAGCCCGAATCCCCATTCCAGAACTTTTGCAGCGACATTTTTACCTGCTCTGCCTGTTGGGTATAGCGTCGCGCCTGGTTACTTAAACTCACAGGGTTTGCGGTTGCCGCATCGATCTCCAGTTGCTTGGACCACTGACTTGCCCAGCATAGTGCCGAATACCAGAGAGCATTCACTTCGATCGGTTTACCTCGGCGGGGGGTCACAGGTCGCCCATCTACGCAGGCATCCATCCAGGTCAACGCCATGGTGGGGTCATCCCAAATCACCAACCCGTCAGAGGCATCAATCCGGACGTTATAGAATGTTCCGGCAGTGAATGCTTTATAGATTTGCTTGACGATCGGATATTGTTCCGTTACAAATACCCAGTCTTTGCTGGCTTCCAGGTACAGTCCCAGCGTCTCAATCCACCAGAGCGACGCATCCAGGCTGTTATACAGCGGTCTACCATCATCCATAAAGGTGCCTGGTAGCAAGCCTTGCTGACAGTAGCGCCCCAAGCTTTCCAGCAGTTGTCGTGCCAAAGAAAATCGCTGGGTCACCAGGGTAAGACCTGGCAGCGCCACGAGCGTATCGCGTACCCGTTCATTAAACCAGGGGTAGCCTGCCACGATAGCTGGGGAGGCAGTGGCAGTGCGATAGGTGATGAACTGATCCACTGCATGGAGTAGACGGCGATGGGTCAAGCTGGCAGATGCCTGGGGACTGGGAGAGAAGGGCAGGCTACAGCGGGCAAGGCGTTGTTGTTTTGCTTGCACGACCCGATCGAAGGATAACAGTGGGGAGGTGTTCGGATCAGTCCATCCGGTTCTGGCTTCCAGGGTCAAACTTTCTCCCGGTTGCAAAATGGTGCTCAGGTAGCCGGGGCTAAACAGATCTTCGTAGTCGTAGAGTCCGCGTTGTTTTTCTTCTGGGTAATGGTAGTTGCGATACCAGACTTTGTCAGGTTTATAGAAGCCATGGGTCCACCGCAGTTGCCAGGGGGTGCCGACCTGCCCCGCCTGGTTGGATTGCAAGAGCAGTTGTTGTGTGACGACCAGTTGGGCAAAGTCGAGATCAGGTTCTGCCTGCTGCTGGTGATGAAAGCTGCGATCTCCGATGATCGGACGTAACCGCAAAATGGCAGCTTCACTGCCAGTGTAGGTATAGTGAATCAGCACTCGATTGACAATCTGCACCGCTGCATTGCCCAAAATATCGTCGGTTGGCAATTCCGGCTCCATCAGACCATAGGGCATCATAATCTGTCGAGTCAGTTGCCAAAAGCGATCGGGTTGCTCTAGGCTCCAAACCCAGGTCGGAACTGGCTCTAGCTCAAAATGTTGTAACCATTCATAGCCATGGGGTTCAATCGTTCCGCCTGCCCAAAAATTTGTCCCCAATGCAAAGATTTGCCCATCAATTTCCAGGCTGGCATCCAGATGAGAAAGCAATAGGGTGCGTTGCTGGGGTGGGTCGATCGCCGCAACCAACCAACCGTGATAGGTGCGGGTACGGACATCACAGACGGTTCCATAGGCAAAACTTCCGAGTCCATTGGTGAGCAGCCATTCGCGAGTGTCTGGGTCGTGCATGGGTGGAGAGAGTGGGGGAGTGGAGGGGTAGAAGTGGGGGATTTTTTAGGGAATGGAGGCTTACTCAAAATCATAACGACTATGATTATGATATAGTCGTAGCGGTTGGCAGACGTAACCCGTTGTCTGTTTGGTTAAGCCGTGATGGCTTAACCCATCGCTTCGCGAGACTAGAAGCATTACTATCGCAAGGAGATCTGTATTCCCATGACCCATCCCACAGAAGGATGCCTTCGCGTCGGACAAGCTGCTCCTGACTTTACCGCAGAAGCAGTTTATGACCAGGAGTTCAAGACGATTAAGCTGTCCGACTATCGGGGTAAGTACGTCGTTTTGTTCTTCTATCCGCTGGATTTTACCTTTGTTTGTCCAACTGAGATTACTGCTTTTAGCGATCGCTACGACGAATTCAAAAATCTTGGCACTGAAGTTTTCGGTGTTTCGGTCGATAGCGTGTTTTCACACCTCGCCTGGATTCAGACCGATCGCAAATCGGGTGGGGTGGGTGACTTGAATTATCCACTGGTAGCTGATATCAAGAAAGAAATTAGCACGGCTTACAATGTCCTCGATCCGGATGCAGGCATTGCCCTGCGCGGTCTATTCATCATCGATAAGGATGGCATTATCCAACATGCCACGATCAATAATCTGGCGTTTGGTCGCAATGTGGAGGAGACGTTGCGGACCCTGCAAGCGATTCAACATGTACAGTCTCACCCAGATGAGGTCTGCCCCGCTGGCTGGAAGCCAGGTGACAAGACGATGACGCCTGATCCAGTGAAGTCGAAAGACTACTTCGCGGCAGTGTAGCTGAGCGGGCAATTGCGCCCCGATCGATGCGCCGTGGGAACGCGAGACATTGCGTTCCCATGATGGCAATTAATTTTTGCTTTATTGAATTTTGGCTTCACATTCGCCGATCGGTACGATCTCACCTTCAGAATTTTGACGGCACGATCGGCGAATCAGTGGAAGACTTATCTCCGAAAGACAGAGACCAGGTTATCTCCTCAGGTTGAGGTAGCGAGCGTTCCGAACCGATACAAATGGTAATGCAAGCTACAAAATATCCACTTCAGCGCCAGATCGGTGAGGTGGAAGGAGGAAAAAATGGCTCTAGGACATCATCACAAACGTGCGGTTGGGACGTTTTCCAGCTACCAGGACGCAGAAGCAGCTTTGCACGAATTGAGAGATAGCGGCTTCACCATGGATCACGTATCGATCGTTGGACGGGATGCGGCAAACCGCAGTGACTTGGCTGGAGTAAATGCAAGCGATCGGGTCGCCGATGCCACCAGAGAGGCAGCTCACAATACCGAAGCCGATGAAGGTGCCAAAACGGGCGCATTGACGGGTGGTGCATTGGGAGGACTCACGGGACTGTTAGTCGGTCTGGGTGCAGTGGCGATTCCCGGAATTGGTCCGGTCATGTTGGGAGGAGCGATTGCGACAGCTCTGGCAAGCGCAGTCTCCGGTGGCGTAATTGGCGCTGCGACGGGCGGTCTGGTGGGCGGTTTGGTCGGTCTAGGGATTCCAGAAGACCGTGCGAGAACTTACAACGATCGTGTTTCCAAAGGCGAGTACTTGGTCATGGTGGAAGGGAGCGAGGAAGAAATTCGTCGTGCCGAAACCTTGCTGAACCGCCGTGGTATTCAGGATTGGGGCATTTACGATTCACCTAGCGATCGAGCCGTTGACCCTGCCTATCCCGCTGGGACAACATCCGGATCGCAGACCCCTTTAATCTAAGGAACCCGCGACCGATAGCCGGTTACTAAGTAGGGAGGGCAAACGGGCTTGGCGTTCGGATGGACGATCGCCCTTTGCCCCCCCCAAACCCCACATTGGCTGATCGGCGTGAACCGTCTGAGTTGAAACCAATTCAAACAACGAGCAAGTAGCCGAAAAGGCCGATTTGACACTCCTGCCGAGGGGAAGCTTGCCAGCAGGCGACTTCGCCCGTGACCTGCTTTCCTTTGCCTGGATTGCCAGTTAATTAATTTAAGGATGAACCCGATGAATAAAGTAATTCCTGTGTTGCTGGGTGGCTACCTGTTGGTAGCAATTACGGCTTGTACAAATGCCAAAACCAGTTCAGATGCGCCGAATACTACTGCTAGCAATGGTGCTACACCCGACGCTACCAGCGTTCAGAATAACCAACAGGATGCTTCTAATAACGTTCGTAAGGCTCAGATGGAGGCGGATATCCGCGCTCGTGAACAGCGTAATGCCACAGGTGGTGATCCGCTAAAGCGGGCGGATGCTGATCTGGAAAGCGAGGTGCGCACTAAGCTGGAAGCCAATATCCCTCAGGGTAAGCTCACGGTGAGTGCAAAGGATGGTGTTGTGACTGTGGCTGGTACGGTGCCCAATCAGAACCAACTTACCAAGATTGAACCGTTGGCCAAACAAATCAAGGGTGTGACTGGTGTTGCGGTGAAAGCCACGGTGGCTCCACCGAAAGCAAACTAACCCAGTTTGATGGGTGTTTGGGTCGATCGAGATCTTCCCTAGAAACTTGGGCGGATGTTTTAAGGGCTCTCTCGCAAGTAGCGATAGACACGATCCCCCTAAATCCCCCTTGAAAAGGGGGACTTTGAGTGCCGAAAGCCCTCTTTTTTTCCAGCGCAGCCACGCATCGGGGCGGGGATTTAAGGCAATCTCCTAGGTGTAGCATTCTCGAATTTAAATTGGCATAAGAATTCAATGTCTTAAACCATAAGCCGGAGGAGCAACAGGATTGTTCCTCCGGTTTTGTTTATCAGTCCAGTTTCTGTTATCAAGGTTGAATCGGCTTATCGAACCCAAACCACGCTAAATTAAACCGCGATCGTTGCAGAGGGTTGTAGGGGTGGATTTTTCGATTCAGTTGAAACAAAGCCATTCATCGATTGGCTAAACCGCCCCGACCTACTCAACATTTGACCTAAAAACCGTTTAATCGGTATCGGAAGCCAGGACTAGCAACACTCCCCACAGCACCACTAGCCACCCTATATGCTGCTATGCTACACCTGTAGAAAATTACTCCCGACTCCTGAATCCTGACTCCCGACTCCTTATGAAAGCCCGCGAAGTTTTACAATGCTACGCCGCCGGAGAACGCGACTTTCGCCGCACCAACCTGCGGGGACAATCCTTTCGGGGACAGGATCTCTCCGGCGCAGACTTCAGCGAAGCGGATATTCGAGGATCAGATTTTACGAATGCCATTCTGAATAGAGCAAACTTCACCTATGCCAAAGCAGGAGTACGAAGACGTTGGCTGTTACTCCAAAAACTGATCATATTTGTGATCACTGCAATTTCTAGCATGTTATCAGCATCTTCAGGGCTATTAATTGCAACACTTTTTTTGGATCCCCATGGAAGTAGACCAGCGTTTTTGATAGCCGGATGGGTAGTTATAGGATTAACAGCAAACACTTTCATCACAATCGCTCAGCAAGGATTTACAGTTAAAGCCTTGCTGAGCCTTGCTGGTGCTGGTGCTACCGCTAGTACTGTCGCTGGTACTGTCGCTGGTGCTGTCGCTGTTACTGCTACTATTGCTGTCGCTGGTGCTGTCACTGGTGCTGTCGCTGTCGCTGTCGCTGTCGCTGTCGCAAGCGCTGTTACTGTTGCTGGTGCTATTACTGTCACTATCGCTGTTGCTGATACTGTCACTAGCATTGCTGTTACAGTTGTCGCTGTTTCTGGTGCTGGTATTACCGCTAGCGCTATTGCTAGTGCTGTCGCAAACACTGGTGTTGTTGCTGTCGCTGTCGCAAGTGCTAGTGCCATCACTGTTGCTATCGCTAGCTTATTGTTAGGCTTCTATTCCGGTTACTGTGCATTCGAGGGAGATGAAAGGTTTGCTCTGCTCTATATCTTCGGAGTTGCCTTCGGTGCCTTGGGCGGTACTTTGTTTCGGGGTGCCGATCTGACTCATGCCAATTTCAGTTATGCTGTGCTCAAAGGCAGCAATTTTAATCACACAACGCAAAAGCAAACCAGGCTGGAATGGGTCTGTTGGCAAGATGCCCAAAAGCTGGATCGGGCTAGAGTCGGTAATTCCATCCTGGCAAACCCTGCCGTGCGGGACTTATTGGTTACCCGCAATGGCTATAAAAAGTCTTACATTGATGCCAATCTGCGCGCTGCCAACCTGGATGGGGTCAACCTGGAACAGGCAAACCTGACCTGGGCAGACCTGAGCGGTGCTACTCTGCGCCACGCTAGCCTGAAAGATGCCAATCTCACTGAAAGCCTGGTGCTCAATACCGACTTCACCGGGGCAACACTAACCGGATCTTGCCTGGAAGCCTGGAATATTGACTGCAACACCCAACTGGAGAGCGTCGATTGTCAATACGTCTATTTGCTGCGCAACCAGCAAGAGCGTCGTCCTAGTAGTGGTGACTTTGCCCCTGGCGAGTTCACCAAACTGTTTCAAGAAGTCCTCAGTACCGTCGATCTGATTTTTCGCAACGGTATTGATTGGAAGGCATTTGCCTATTCGTTCAATAAACTGGTTCTGGATAACGCAGGCACCGAGCTTTCCATCCAAAGCATTGAGAATAAAGGCGATGGCGTTGTGGTCGTGCGGGTGAATGCACCGCCCGATGCGGATAAAGCTAAACTGCATAGCGAGTTTAACCAGACCTACGAAACGGCTGTTCAAGCGTTGGAAGCCAAATATCAGGCAGAATTGAAAGCCAAAGACGACCAGATCACCATCTACCGTCAGCAAAGTGCGGATATGTTGGAAATTACTCGTCTAATGGCAAACCGACCGATCAACGTCCAGGCATTTGCAGAGGCAAAAGCGATGAATGAAAGCACCGATACCAGTCGCAAAATCGAAATTGGCAGTATTGGCGGTAATTTTCACGCCAGTGGACAGGCGCTCAACTTGGGGGATATCAGCGGCACGGTCACCAACACCATCAACCAGTTGCCCGATGTTTCCGACGACCACCAATCCAGCCTGAAAGAACTGTTGACCCAACTCCAGCAGGCCATTGAAACCGACGCCGACCTGCCTGACCCCGACAAAGCCGATCTGCTAGAACAGGTGCAAATTCTGGCAAAAGCCAAACAAACCGAGGAGCCAGCCCAACAAGAAGGCATTGCCCGCAAAGCCAAGAAAATGTTTGACGCCACCCTGAAAAGCCTGCCGGAAACTGCCAAGATTGTGGAGGCATGCAGTAAGTTGTTGCCGATGATTTTGAAAGCTTTGGGACTGTCGCTGTAGAACTTACCGTGGTCTCGGTGCGTTACGCTGACGCTCACAGTACCCTACGCGCTACTGAACATCCAGAAGTCCAGTGCCATCTTTGAGTTATCGACTATTTCACTTGTATGCGCCCGTCTGCGTAAACCTCAACCCAACTCTGACCCAGCAATTCACTAAAACGACTGACCTTTGAGCAAGTGACGAGGTAGGGGACTGCCATCACAACAACACTTTCATTACCTCGATTTACGGGGTTGCCTTGATCTTTCGCTTCAATCTCAAAATCTCCGTTCTTGATCACAATCATTGTGACATGCGTTAAGTAGAGAGACTTAGTTTTCTCATTCTGGGCTGAGCCAATGACTACTTTTATTTCTGCTAAGCCCTTAGGACAGATGAAAATACGCTTCTCATGTCTCTGAGTCCGAGCTTTGCTCACGTTTTGATGTATTTCTTTATCGAGAAAGTTAGTTAGCTCCGAGTTGAGCAAGGTTGTGCCTATTGGAGTCGGCATGGAAGGTGTATTGCAGCCCCAAATCGCTACAATTACTAACGTTATTACTGCTTTAAATGCAGTTTTAGTATTCATCTAAAATCTAAGGTATTTTGTACGCCGCTGCATTTTCCTGGTTAGGGACTTGCATGAAAATAAAATACCAGCGGTTTGGATTTCGGCTACGCTCAATCCGCGACGACTAAAGGTTGAGCGCAGTCGAAACCTGACTGCTTGGTACATGATTAATCCGCAGATCCCTTAGTTCATCGTTAGGCTTTATTGGTTTTCCTTCTCTTTTTTGTAAGAGAGATTCCCCTAGCCCCCGTGCTAACGCGCCGCTGCGCTAGAAAAAAGGGGAGGATCAGTCTCAAAGTCCCCCTTTTTCTTAGCGAAGCCTCTCCGCAGGAGATAGGGGGATTTAGGAGGATCGTGTCTATTGCTACTTGCAAAAGGACTTTTAAACCATCCGCTTAAAGCAAAAACTGGAGGACTGTGCCCAAAATACCGAGCAATGCCTGACCAAATCCTCCCCCACTCTTGCGCTCTTTGGGCGGAGTTTTGATTTCCTTTAGCAACTTATCAGTTTCTGTCTTGGCTTCTGCATTGCCTTGCTGGGCATACAAAGTCGAGGCTTTTTCAATATCCGCGATCGCTGGTTCCCTTTGTCCTAGTTGCAGATAGGAAAAACCACGCCCCAGGTAAGAATCAGCATGATCGGCTTTGCGGAGAATCGCCTGATCAAAATTGGCGATCGCGCCACGGTAGTTTTTTTGCTGCCCCTCTAGCAACGCCAACTGATAAAAATCTTCAAACCGCCCCACGGTCACAGGTAACCCGATCGTCCCTTGTACATAGGCATTATCCAGAATCGCACCATCCAGCACCGCACTCACCAAATAAGCCTGCCTCAAATCAGCGGAGGTCAAATTCGTGCCATCCAACCTGGCACCGCTCAAATCTGCTCCAAACAGACTCGCCCCAGTCAAATTTGCCCCCGCCAGATTCGCCCCACGCAATTGAGCACGCCCCAAATTGGCACCACTCAGATCGGCATTACTCAGGTCAGCCCCGGTTAGATTTGCCATCACCAACCCTGCCCCCCGCAAATCGCATGACCGACATTGGCGAGTCGCCAAAAGTTGACGAACCTGGTCCCCATTTTCTGCCCTAGCAGGTAACGCCAACTCCAACGTCGTTAACAAAACAGCGATCGCCAAAAAATTACGGTTCATGGTGTTTGGAGGCTAATTCATCCATCTGTTTTAACCTGAGTTTGGCGATCTGATGAAAAAATTTAGGTGGAGAGGTAGAGAAGTGAAGAAGTCAAAAAAGTAGAGGACTTGAAAACCTCATCCCCCCATCCCCCCATCCCCTCCGACTTATTGCGACTGAAGATAGAGATAGAAATAATAGGTTGCCATGGGAATAATGGTGGCGGCGGCTAGTAGACCAATCACCCAAACTGTGGCATTGCTTTCCTTGGTTTCTTCCGGTGTAGCAAAGGTGCCTTCGACCTGGACTTCTTTCAGTTGAGGCGGACCCGGATCAGGATTACCTGATAGCACTGCGACTAAACGATCGCTGGCTCCGCGAAATGCCTGGTTATACTTTTCGCCTTCTTTCAGAGGTAACAGTACCGTTTCTTGTGCCACACTGCGCGCAATTTCATCGGATAGCAAAGACTTGACTTCGCCCCCAGTTCGGATAGCCGCATCATTGGTTAGGTTGTCGAGTGCCAACAAGACCTGGTTTGCTTGTGCTTCTGGCGTAGGGAACCATTTTTCAAACAGGGCATTGGTGAAAGTTTCGATCGTTTCTCCATAATCTAAGCGGCGAATGATCACGAAATGAACTTCTTTACCCGTTTTCTTTGCCAAATTTGCCAGGGAGCTACTAATTGCCCCTTCGTTCACCCGGCTTAAAACTTCAGCCTTATCAATGACCCAGTTACCCGGTGCAGGTTGGGTCATCTGGTACACCCCCGTGGCATGGGCGGAGGGCGCAATCAGTTGAGTCATCAAGACGATCAAGAGAATGGGCAAAACCCAGCGTCGGCAATATTGTTGCCACAAACAAATCATGTTGAGAAGCGATTTCATAACCTTTTTCCTAAATGCTATTTTTCAAAATACTACGACTCGCTTGAGAATCAATCTTCCCTCGCTCCTTGAAATTGGCAAAAAACGCTACGGTGGAAGTGCCGACTGTGCTTAATAATGAAGCAGGCTAAATATTTTATGTAATTACTGTGACCTGTGGAGAGGTGGGAATGCTAGAAACTTATCGTCAACATGTTGCAGAAAGGGCTACGTTAGGAATTCCCCCTTTACCGTTGAGCGCTGAGCAAACCGTTGAATTGTGTGAATTACTAAAAAAGCCACCTGCGGGTGAGGAAGATTTTTTGCTGAGTTTGCTGCGCGATCGCATTCCGCCCGGAGTGGATCAGGCGGCGTATGTGAAAGCGGGCTTTTTGACAGCGATCGCCAAAGCCGAAGCCACTAGCCCCTTGATTTCGCCGCAGGATGCTGCCGAATTACTCGGCACTATGATGGGCGGATATAACGTCCACGCCTTGATTGACTTGCTGCAACATGCGGATGCAAAAATTGCCAGCACTGCCACAACTTCGCTGAGCAAAACGCTGTTGGTCTACGATGCCTTCCACGATGTGCAGGAATTGGCTGCAAATGGAAATTCTTATGCCCAACAGGTTTTGCAATCCTGGGCAGATGCCGAATGGTTTACCAGCCGTCCCGAATTGCCCGAATCCATTACGGTCACCGTTTTCAAAGTGCCCGGTGAGACCAATACCGACGATCTCTCACCCGCGCCTCACGCCACGACGCGCCCTGACATTCCCCTCCACGCCACGGTGATGCTAGAGAGCCGGATGCCGGGCGGGTTAGATACCCTCACTACACTGAAGCAAAAGGGACATCCGGTTGCCTATGTCGGCGATGTCGTCGGCACGGGATCGTCGCGCAAATCTGCCATCAACTCTGTTCTTTGGCACATTGGCAACGATATTCCCTTCGTGCCCAACAAGCGCACAGGTGGCTACATTCTGGGTGGAAAAATTGCGCCGATTTTCTTCAATACGGCTGAAGACTCTGGTGCTTTGCCGATCGAATGCGATGTCACCCAACTAGAAACGGGAGACGTTGTCACAATTTATCCCTATAAAGGAGAAATCACAAACGCCGATGGTCAAATTATCTCCACCTTCAAACTCAAACCCGACACCATCCTGGATGAAGTACGCGCCGGGGGACGCATTCCCCTGTTGATTGGGCGCACCCTCACCGACAAAACTCGTCTCACCCTAGGGCTGCCCACCACCACTTTGTTTGTGCGTCCTCAACTGCCTGCCGATACGGGCAAAGGCTTCACCCTGGCACAAAAAATGGTGGGCAAAGCCTGTGGCGTGGCAGGCGTGCGTCCCGGCACCTCTTGCGAGCCGCACATGACCACCGTGGGTTCCCAAGACACCACTGGACCCATGACCCGCGACGAGTTGAAAGAGCTTGCCTGTCTAGGTTTCAGCGCTGACCTAGTGATGCAGAGCTTCTGCCATACTGCCGCCTATCCCAAGCCAGTAGACATCAAAACGCACCACGACTTACCCGATTTTATGAATGCGCGCGGTGGTGTTTCCCTGCGCCCTGGGGATGGCATTATTCACTCTTGGCTGAATCGCATGTTGTTGCCCGATACCGTTGGCACCGGGGGCGATTCTCATACCCGGTTTCCGCTGGGGATTTCGTTTCCGGCAGGTTCCGGCTTAGTGGCGTTTGCCGCCGCTTTAGGAGCCATGCCGTTGGATATGCCAGAGTCCGTGCTGGTGCGCTTCAAGGGCAGTTTGCAACCAGGTGTGACGTTGCGAGATGTGGTCAATGCCATTCCCTATGTGGCAATCCAACAGGGTAAGCTAACCGTTACCAAAGAGAATAAGCAGAATGTGTTCTCCGGCAAAATTATTGAAATGGAAGGGTTGCCTGACCTGAAGTTGGAGCAAGCGTTTGAACTGACTGATGCTACGGCGGAGCGATCGGCGGCAGGATGCACGATCAAACTCAGCCCCGAAACCGTGGCGGAATACCTACGCTCCAATGTGGCGTTGCTCAAAAACATGGTGGCGCGCGGCTATGGCGATGCCCGCACCATTCTGCGCCGTGTGGCAAAGATGGAACAATGGCTGGCAAATCCAGTGCTGATGGAAGCTGATCCTGATGCTGAGTACGCCGATGTGATTGAGGTGGATCTGGATCAGTTAAAAGTGCCGATCGTTGCTGCTCCCAACGACCCCGACAACATCAAACTGATGACTGAATGCGCTGGCGACCCCATCCACGAGGTCTTCATCGGTTCCTGCATGACCAACATTGGACATTATCGCGCCGCTGCCAAAGTGCTGGAAGGCGCAGGTCCCACCAAAGTACGCCTGTGGATCTGTCCCCCCACCCGCATGGATGAAAAACAACTGCGAGAAGAAGGCTATTACGGCATCTTTGCCGCTGCCGGAGCCAGAACCGAAATGCCCGGCTGCTCGCTCTGTATGGGCAACCAGGCGCGGGTTGCCGATGGTGTCACCGTATTCTCTACCTCCACCCGCAACTTCAACAACCGCATGGGTAAGGACGCGAAGGTCTATCTAGGTTCCGCCGAGTTGGCAGCGGTTTGTGCTCTGCTGGGCAAGATTCCCACACTGGAAGAGTACATGACGATCGTCACTAAAAAAATCGATCCCTTTGCTGCCGATCTCTACCGCTACCTCAACTTCGATCAGATCTCTGGATTTGAAGAGGAAGGTCGCGTCATTCCGATCGATGAAATGCCCCGAATTGAGGACATTCTAGGCATGCCCACCGCAGCGGGACGATAGTTATTTTTCAATGAATATAATGGAACCGTCAGGCTGCTTATTCTGACGGTTTCCTATTATATGTTGAAAGGAAAATATTTCTAATGGAAAGTACCCCAAAAACCTATCCAGAAAAATATTGGCACTGTCACATAAAAATTAGAGGTGAAGAGAGGGGATTTTTAGGTGCAAGAGTTTTAAATGATCAAAATTTTATTGACATTAACAAAAACATTGTTATTCCTTTCATAAACAATCGTCCCTTTAATTTTATTGGCTCTCCAATAAATGACAAAGATCAAATAGAGGAGATTCGCATCGTTCATACTCAAAAACCACAGAAATATTATGCCGAAAAGCATGAAGCTGAGCGTAATCGTAGTGACGTATTAGCTGAATACTTTGATACATATGTGAATAGACAGTTGCTGCCTATTGACGAAGGAATTGACTATACTAATGAACTTTTATATAGCTCAGATATTTTGCTTGGCACTGAATCTGATATTGCTCTAGTTCTGAGAATCTGCGAACGAGTTTGTCGTGCTGCTTCGATCCTTGCTCATCGCTCCCGTAATGATAAAAGCCCTTATTTAGTAGAGGATGAATACGATGTTCAGGATCTACTGCACTCAATCATTAGAGCTTATATTCCTTATTCAGTCCAAGAAGATCCTCTGAGCAAAATAGCAGGCAGGCTCTCGGTCTGGAAGAATTGATATTTCTATTGAAGATTTAGGTGTTCTTATTGAAGTCAAGTATGCAAGAGAGCCAAAAGATCAAGGAAAGTTTGTAGATGACTTTAATCGTGATTTAGGTCTTTATGTAAAGTGGCAACCGCTTCAACATCTTATTTACCTTGTCTATCACACTGAGAAATTGCGTGATCCAGAAGGATTAAAACGTTTAGAGGGCGAGAAAGAGCTAGATGGCAAGCGATTTTATGCTCATATAATTCTTGTCTGATAGCGCCTCTTGACTACTTCAACTTCAAATTATTTTTCCATTGTTTAAATCATGGACATGTTAATCCTGCTTAACGCCCGATCGCCCAGTTATCAGGGACTCCAGCAAATCACGGTGGAGCAGGGCATCATCACCGCGATCGCCCCCATGACCCACCGCGATCGCCTCGCCTCGTCGATTCCCACCCTAGACCTTGCAGGCGACTGGATTTCCCTGGGCGGCATCGACCTCCAGATCAACGGTGCTCTGGGACTGCCCTTCCCCGAACTCAACTCCGACAACCGCGATAAACTCCCTGCCATCAATGAATACCTCTGGCAGCAAGGCGTTGACGGTTATCTCCCCACCCTGGTCACTACCTCGATCGACAACATCCAGCGATCGCTCTCCCTACTTTCCCCCTCCACCCCTCCACCCCCCCATTCCTCCACTCCTTATTCCTCCCCCGTTGGCATCCATCTCGAAGGTCCCTTCCTCAATCCCGAAAAACGCGGTGCCCATGCTGCAGAATATTTGCTGCCCCTCACCCTGGATAACGTGAAGCGAGTCTTGGGCGACCACGCCAGTCTGGTCAAGATTATGACCCTGGCTCCCGAACTGGATGAAACAGGCAGAGTCATTCCCTATCTGAAGTCCCTCGGCATCACCGTCAGTCTCGGACACTCTCAGGCAACCGCAACTCAGGCACAACGGGCTTTTGAGCAGGGAGCCTCCATGGTCACCCATGCCTTCAACGCTATGCCTCCCTTGCACCACCGCGAACCGGGGCTGTTGGGTGCCGCGATCGTTCATCCCCAGGTTTATTGCGGGTTCATTGCTGACGGTCAGCATGTTTCGCCCATCATAATTGACCTGCTACTGCGCGCCTCCCACTATGAAAGAGGTGCTTTTCTCGTCAGCGATGCCCTCTCGCCGCTAGGCTTGCCCGATGGCTTCTACCCATGGGATACCCGCCAGATTGAAGTCAAGCATGGCACCGCCCGCTTACCCGATGGCACCTTGTCCGGCACCACCCTACCCCTGTTAACAGGCGTGCAAAATCTTGTGAACTGGGAAATTTGTGATGTAGAGTCGGCAATCGCCCTTGCCACGACCGCACCCCGACAGGCGATCGGTCTTTCTACCGCGTTACTTCATCAACCAGCCAATCTGCTGCGCTGGCACTGGGACGGACAGAAGTTGAGTTGGATGAGGCTAGGGTGAAAGACTGGACTAGATCGATTTCGATGACAGAATAAAAGGCAAATACGGTTAGGCGGACATCATCCCCTCCAGCACTGGCTGACGGGGTGCCCTTGGCTAACCGGGCATCACTATCGCTGCGAACCGACAGTGAATATTCTTAAGTGATCCTTAATAACGAATTCCTTTGCGAAAAGCTTCTCGTTTCTGGTCATTGGGCAGGTGTTGCATTAAGCTTTCTACTAATTGAAGGCGAGAAATTTCAGGACGTTTAGCGATCGTTCGTTGAACAATCAAGGCTGAAATCGGACCGATTTCATTTGCCAGTGCTCGTTCACATTGTTTGGCAAAGTCGGCATCAACAGCGGGTGAAGCAGTCGTGCTGCCTGCCTGGGTAACTTGGTTTGACGTCGTTGTCTGCTGAGAAGTTTGGCTTTTTGCTGTAGGCTGGCTGGGGGTACTATCCAAATCTCTCAGTAAGAACTCAATTTGGCTCAAAAACTGAGCGCGATGGTTTTCCGGACAGTGCGGTGCCAAGCGCTGAAGCAAATCCTGCACGTTGACTGCACTATTCAATATCTGATGCATAACGACCTTTGCGATCGGTCCAATCTCTTCGGCTAAAAGGCGTTCCAGTTCTTTCTTGCGATTACTGGGCAAATCTTTGAACTGGCTAAAAGACCGCACCGAGTTTGCATCCGCTTTGACAGGAGTCACAGGAAACTCAAGCGGTACGGTTGCATCATCGAGTACTGGGGGGTGCGTTATGGTTTGTGATCCCTTCCCCTGGACAGTACCAGTCAGTTGTTGGACCGCTTTTAGCGCTTCTTGCGCATTGCTAAAGCGTTGACGGTAGTCGTAGCGAACCATCCGTTCCAGAATTGCTGCCAACCCCGGACTCACCGAAACCAGATCTTTCACTAAATTGAACGAAAACTCATCGGAATGTAAATCTTTGGGAATATCGCGGGCATGTAAACCGGTGAGTGCACGGATACAAACAATCCCTAGCGCGTAGATATCACTACTGTATTGGGGCTTAAAACACTGTTGTTCTACAGGCATATACCCTGGCGAGCCAATTGCCACCGTCATACTGGTTTGGTCAGTAGATAAACCACTCACCTGATTGACCTCCTTGACCGCACCAAAGTCAATCAAGACAATTTTGCTGTCTCGAAATCGCCGAATCAGGTTGGCAGGCTTGATATCTCGATGAATTACCTTTTGTTCATGGACAAATGCTAGAACTTGCAAAATATCCTGTAGTAGCAAAATGACTGCCAGTTCATTGAATTGCCGACCGACGACCAGTTCTGTATCGAGGGTCGATCCTTCGACATAGTCTTGAACCAAGTAAAATTCATTATCTTGCTCAAAGTGTGCCCGTAAGGCAGGGATCTGGTCATGAACACCTAAGCGATAAAGGATATTGGCTTCACTATTGAAGAGGCGCTTAGCAGTTCCCAAAGTCCCTGAATCACTTACTTTAGGTTTTAGTTGTTTGACAACACAAAACGGATGCCCAGGTAAGTGAGCATCCTTCGCCAGAAACGTTTGACCGAAGCCCCCTCCGCCCAAATGTCTGACAATTTGATAGTGTCCAGCTAGCGTTGTTTCCACGCCCGTATTCCACCAGTGGGCAACTGAATTATGAGCCGCCTGCCCTGCTACCATGTCTGCCTCAATTTATCCAGTTAGATCAAAGAAAAAATCGATCGCATTACTCATGAAGCACCCGTTAGGGACAAGGGTAATATTCAATCGAGAAGAAGTGGAGAAGTGCCTTTTCAGCCTGAGCAGCACTCCTCTACGACAGATCTACACTGGACTGATTGACATATCCTGAAATCACGAGAACTTCCGAATTGGGGTGCAAGCATCACCAACGCCCTGGCAACCTTTGCCGAACAAGGCTTGCTAATCACCCCCGAGAATCCCTACATCTCCGTTTTCTGATTTCAGTCACCTTTACTAAAAGATATTATTAGCCAAGGTAGAGGCAGAATTTTTTGGAAATACATATTCTAGCCTATTCCTTTAAAGGGTAGAGCAGGCATTTGGAGAGGCCGGTTGGGTTTCGATTTGAATCTGTTTTTCTTTCACAACCCCTAAAAGCTGAGTGACTACCAATTTGGCACGATCGTTGGCTTTGTCGAGTAATCGATCTTTACAAGCTGCACCTGTAATTTTCTTCAGTGCTTCTTGTTGGGCAAGTTCTTGCAATTTGGGTCCAACGTCAGGTCCCAGGCCCAAAAAGCCACGATCGTAGTCATAAACACTCGATCGGTTGACATCAATTTTGCTATCTAGCACTTTGGGGGGAGGGAGGCGTAGCCGCAGATTATTTTCAGTGACCTGGACATCCTCCACTTTGAGTTGGCTTAAATCTACGCCTGCGCGCACTTCCCCATAAGCGATATAGAGCAATCGAGTTTTTCCGACGACCACATTGCCCATGACCCAATCTTGGCTGGTGGGAACCACGGCTTCCATGACGAATACAGCAGTGGTGAGTTCACTGGCATCTCGAATTTGCTGAATCACAACGGAGCGCACATCCACTTTGGGCGGAGGCGGTGCAGCCATCAAGAACTGTTTGACATCTTGCAGAATGCGATCGCCCGATCGCCAAATTCCCACTCCGACAATCACCACTGCTAACACGGCTCCACTGGTAGTCAGCAGGGTCACATTTTTGAACAAAGTGGGCAATCCCTTCAACACTCGGATGCCATTCATCGGTCGCCTGTACTGTTTTGTCACATTCACCGTTCCCAACTGAATAGAACGAAAGCACCACTCCCTTTTCGTTAGGTTGATTGTAGTCTTCCTGCCACGAGATTGCATGGTTTTATAGTCAAAATTCCTGCGTTAGCCGAGTCCCGAGCAACTAGAAAAACTATAGATTTTTTGCGTTTCCAAATGGCTTGTGATCAGAGAGGGCTTGTGGCTCAGCGGAAAAAGTTGTCGATCGAGTTGAATCTGCAACCCCGTCAAGGGGTCTGAGCCGTTGGAAACAATGAACTCTAGTTGTTTTACACGAGACCAACTTGCGATCTCATCCAAAATCTGTGCGATCGCCCCCACATAAGGATGTCCCGCATAGGTATACCAGTCTGAACCACCCACCAACGGCTGATCCAATCCCAAATGAACAATCAACGCCCCTGTCTCAAACAAAGCCGTTGCCACCGGACGCACTTCCTCCTGTAACTGTAAGTCTTGCAGCTTGGTCAGGTGGCGTAATTTTTCCAGGCGATCGTACCGTTCAGCGATGGATTGGGGATCATCTGCCCAGTGGATTGCCAGCGTCACTAGATAAGTTTGCAAAAGCCAATGCCCAAGTTTTTCCGCTTTGGTCGCGAGATATCCAGAATTGTAGGAAGTCGCTTCGATCAACAAAGGCACCCGATCGACCATCTCCAGTCCATAGCCCTTCAATCCTGCAATCTTACGAGGATTGTTGGTGACGAGACGAATGTTACGCACCCCCAGATCATTCAGAATTTGGGCACCGACCCCATAATTTCGCAAATCTGCCGGGAATCCCAGGCGCTCATTTGCCTCCACCGTATCCAACCCCATATCTTGTAGCGAATACGCTTTCAGCTTGTTAATTAACCCAATCCCCCGTCCTTCTTGCTTCAGATAAACCACGACTCCTGTCCCCGCCGCCTCAATCATCTTCATAGCTGCCTGGAGTTGCATTCGACAGTCGCAACGCAGTGACCCTAAGGCATCACCCGTCAGGCATTCTGAATGCACCCGCACCATCACCGACTGATCTTTGAACTGGGCTGGGTTACCTTTAACGATCGCCACATGCTCCGAATCATCCAACAAATTGCGATAGGCGTAGATTTGGAAATGTCCAAACTCTGTTGGCAGATCCGCCACCGTTTCCCGAATCACAAATCGTTCATGCTGCAACCGATAGCTAATCAGATCCGCAATACTAATTAGCTTCAGATTGTGCGCTTTGGCATACTCTACCAATTGCGGCAGTCGTGCCATCGAACCGTCCGGGTTTTGAATTTCGCAAATCACCCCCGATGGATACAGCCCAGCCATCGTTGCCAAATCAACCGCTGCCTCGGTATGCCCGGCTCGTTTGAGCACCCCACCTTCGCGTGCCCGAATGGGGAAAATATGCCCAGGACGGCGTAAATCGTAGGGACGGGTCGCCGGGTTAATGGCAATTTGGATCGTCCGGGCACGATCGTCTGCGGAAATCCCCGTCGTTACCCCTGCACTGGGCGACGCATCAATACTGACGGTAAATGCAGTTTGGTTGCTGTCCGTATTGTTGCTCACCATTAACGGCAGATCTAATTCGTCTAATCGTGAGCCAGACATTGCCAGACAAATTAACCCGCGCGCGTACACCGCCATAAAGTTAATCATGTCCGGCGTAGCAAACTGAGCCGCGCAGATGACGTCGCCTTCGTTTTCCCGATTTTCGTCATCTACAACGACGACAGCGTGTCCGGCTTTTAGTTCAGCCAGCGCAGATTCGATGGAGTCAAACTGAAAAGATGAAGTTGAAGCGGATTGAGGAGAAGACACAGGAAAAAACTCAAAAGAATAAATCGTAAACTTTTACGAAGCTCACTCATTTCTATTGTAGGTCGCAAAATCCGGCCCAGAGGCAGATTGCAGAAATGCTCTCAAATCTCTGGGTTAGAAAACACAAGCAACCCACCTTTGCATCTAAACGGTTTGAGTGAAGAATTTCGTAGTCTCTTGTTTTGTTAAAGAAAAAGAAGATTGGCGAAACTGAGAACTTAGAAGATTTCTAGAAAAGATTTTACCCTCTGCCATTGCTCTTAGACTTCGCTCAGGGCAAGAGCTGGCTGAGCAGAGTCTAAGAGGATGTTTTAAGAGTCCTTTCGCAAGTAGCAACAGACACGATACTCCTAAATCCCCGTGCTTTAGCGAAGCCATGCCGACAAGCTATACGCACCGCTGCGCTAGTAAAAAGGGGGACTTTGAGGCTGATCCCCCCTTTTTAAGGGGGCTAGGGGGGATCTCTGAGTGCTCAACATCCCAGCGAGCACCTCTTCAAACACCCTCTAAGCCAGCGGGTAATTTGTTTGCTAGAAATCTCCTTAAATCTTCTCCAATCTGAGAGCGAAAGTCTATGGTTTGATACAGTGGGCAGCATCTGACCGTAAATTGTTGAACCAGATTTCAAGATTTGGAAAGAATAAACTGAAATTCACGGCTCCTCTCACCAAAAAACTCTTTTCTGGTACTACAATGCAGCCAATGTCTCGCGATTCCCTGAAACAAGGTTAAACACTATGGGTGATATGAGCCGCGTGCCTGTTGGGATTGTTGGCGCATCAGGTTATGGGGGTGTGCAGTTAGTGCGGTTGCTGATGGATCATCCTGGGTTAGAGTTGGCATATTTAGGTGGCGAAAGTAGTGCCGGTCAACCATTTGCAGATCTTTACCCGCACCTAGGGCATCAGATCACTCAATTGATTGAACCGATCGACCTGGATAAAATTGCCGATCGTTGCCAGGTGGTGTTTCTTTCACTCCCCAACGGACTGGCATGTCAGATGGCACCTCGACTGTTAGAGCGGGGCTGCAAGGTTCTGGATCTTTCAGCTGATTATCGCTTCTTTAACCTGAACACGTATAAAACCTGGTACGGTGTCGAACGAACCGATGGCGCGATCGCCGAAACCGCCGTCTATGGCTTGCCAGAGCTTTACCGCGAACAAATTACCCGAGCACAGCTGGTCGGCTGTCCGGGATGCTATCCCACTGCTAGCCTACTTGCCTTGGCACCCCTGCTCAAGCAGGGACTAATCATTCCCGAAACAGCAATCATCGATGCGAAATCGGGCACCTCCGGGGGTGGCAGACAAGCCAAAACTAATATGCTCTTGGCAGAAGCCGACAGTTCCATTGGTGCCTATGGTGTTACCCGCCATCGCCACACGCCAGAAATCGAACAAATTTGTAGTGATCTGGCGGGGCATGAAGTCTTGGTACAGTTTACGCCTCACCTGATCCCCATGGTGCGGGGTATTTTATCCACCGTCTATGCCACCCTCCGCGATCCAGGGTTGGTGCGGGAAGATTTGATCACGATCTACACGGCATTCTACCGTTCCTCTCCCTGGGTAAAAGTGCTACCCGCAGGAATCTATCCTCAAACCAAATGGGCATATGGCACCAACCTCTGCTATCTCAGCATTGAAGTAGATGCCCGTACCGATCGGGTCATTGTCATGTCCGCGATCGACAACCTCATGAAGGGTCAAGCGGGACAGGCTATGCAGTGTGTCAATTTAATGTTGGGTTGGGAGGAAACCTTAGGCTTACCGCGTTTAAGCTTCTACCCCTAAATCGCTGACTGAGGACTGCGTTGCGAGTCTCTTGGATTGGTCTCGCGGGGTTTGGCTTTATTGACTTTGAGTTGCCGCCCCATCCATTCAGCCCCATCTAGCTCAGAAATGGCGGTGTTCTCACGGTCATCCTCAGCCATTTCGACAAACGCAAATCCCCGTACCCGACCTGTTTCGCGATCAACTGGTAGCGCCACTCGCTTGACCGTACCATATTCCGAAAACACATCTTTCAGGTCATCTTCAGTCGCTTGATAAGATAAGTTGCCAACGTAAATAGTCATAGGAAAACGTGATCCGAACAAAGTATTGAGGAAATATTCGTCAAGTTACTCAAACGAACGCAATCCTTTTGGTCACATCATATCCTGCTCGTTTCAGGACAAAAGATCGCCTATCTTACAAAGTCAAGCGATTTAATTCGCATTCTTTGTATCTTTTTGTTAAGGACTGGCGGATCGCCTGATCGATTTCCGTTCCTTTATCCCCATCTCTCTATGGCACGACTCACTGGCAAAGTTACCTTGATCACTGGCATTGCCTCCAGTATTGGACAGGCAGCCGCACGTCTCTTTACCGCAGAAGGAGCCTCTGTCTTTGGGGTCGATGGCGATCGCCTGCTAGGAGAAGCCTTAGCAGCAGAGTTGCAAGAACAACAGCGTTCATTTCAATTTTGGGCAGCAGACCTGGCAGACTCCGCAGCGATCGCCGAAACTATTGCCCGGTGTCAGCAAACTTTTGGGCGGGTCGATGTGCTCTACAACAATGCGAGTATATCTATGCTTGAACCCTTCAATGAAGTGAGTTTGATCACCTTAGAACGCATGATGGCGATCAACTTTAGAGCAACCTTTTCTCTATGTCAGCATGTTATCCCTGGGATGAAGCGGCGAGGGGGTGGGGTGATTATCAATACTGCGTCCGAAGGAGCAAGTGTCGCTCAACCTCACCTCACTGCTTACAGTGCCAGCCAGGGAGCTGTGCTGGCATTGACACGGGCACTGGCACTAGAATATGCCCGAGATAATATTCGCATTAATGCCCTGTGTCCCGGTGCGATCGAGTCCAACCAACTCAATCAGGAATTTGCCCTTGCGCCTGATCCGGCTAGCGCCAAACAGGCAAGAATTGCCACTATCCCGATCGGACGTTTAGGGCAACCCGAAGAAATTGCTAAAGTTGCCCTCTTTTTAGCCAGTGAGGCGCCTTCACTGATGCAGGGCACGTCTTTAATCGTGGATGGTGGCAGCACCACTCATTAAGCCAAGGAGAGTCATCTCAGGACTAGGCGCGATCGCCACTTCAACAATTTGCAATGAAGATCTCCTGGTAGATTTCGCATAGCCTGAATGAATCTGCTAGATTGAGCAAGATTATTTAGCAAAGAACAAAAGCCTGCTTTTTGAGAGAGCCACAAATGGACAACTGGATTACAAACACCATGGAAGGAATGGGTTATCTAGGAATTGGCTTACTCATGTTCCTAGAAAATCTCTTTCCTCCGATCCCTTCGGAGCTAATCATGCCATTGGCAGGTTTTACGGTCGCTCAGGGAAAAATGAATTTCCAGTACGCAGTACTCGCTGGAACCCTAGGAACAATGCTCGGAGCTTTTCCCTGGTACTATCTGGGCAGAGTGATGGGCGAAGCCCGGTTAAAAATCCTGGCAGATCGCTACGGCAAGTGGCTCGATATTTCCAGTCAAGATATTGACAAGGCAAATCGTTGGTTTTATCGACACGGCACTAAGGCGGTGTTTATCTGTCGTCTTGTACCTGGTGTTCGTACCCTCATTTCATTGCCTGCCGGAATGAGTAATATGTCCCTCGGTCTTTTCCTGGTGTATTCAACGATCGGGACGGCATTGTGGGTCTCTTTTTTGACCTATGCTGGATACCTACTCGGAGATAACTACGCCCTGGTCGATGAGTATCTAGGCCCCGTGTCGAAAGTTGTATTGGTTGGGTTGTTGATTGCTTTTGGCTTCTGGGTTTGGCGGCGGAAGCAAACACGAACCACTTAGGAGTGAGCGCATGCATTTTGATTTGATTCATCTGATCAAGTCTTTGGGCTATTTTGGGGTTTGGGCGATCGTCTTTGCAGAATCAGGACTCTTGATTGGGTTCTTTTTACCCGGTGACAGCCTACTTTTTACTGCCGGGTTTCTAGCGTCTCAAAACTTCCTAAACATTTGGCTCTTGATTTTAGGTTGCTTTATTTGTGCAGTCGCAGGGGATAACGTCGGTTATGCAACAGGGCACAAGTTAGGGCGACGTTTATTTAGAAAAGAGGACTCCCGATTCTTTCATAAAAAACATCTCGTTACGACCGAAAAGTTTTACGCCAAGCATGGCAAGAAGGCGATCGTCCTGGCTCGTTTTATGCCGATCGTGCGCACCTTTGCCCCCATTGTGGCGGGAATTGGGGCTATGCAGTACCGCACATTCATGTTCTACAACCTGATTGGCGGATTGGTCTGGACCTTCGGAGTGACGTTGGGCGGCTTTTTTCTGGGTAAAATCATTCCTGCCGACAAGATCGATAAGTACCTTTTGCCGATTATTCTGCTGATTATTGTGGTTTCGATCGCACCATCTGTTGTTCACTTGTATCAGGAACACCAATCAGCAAAGAAGTCGGCTAACCGTTGAAGAATCGCTCTAACTACAGGCTCTTATTGCCTTATCTGCGTCCTCACTGGCGGACGATCATTATCGCATTTGTTTGCACACTGGTTTTTACTGGTTGCTGGCCCCTGCTGGCATGGTTAGCAGGCAAAGCGCTCGGCTTTTTGGCACAAGGCAATGTCCCAGCACTCGCCCATCTGTCAGGGTGGCTGGCAGTAGTTTTTTTAGTACAAAAAATTGCTCAGTATGGGCAAGATTCGCTGATGGCAAAGGCAGCGCTGGCAGTGGCGCTGGACTTACGCAAGCGAGTGTATGCCCATCTGCAAACCCTTAACCTGAGCTATTTTGAGACTGCACAAACGGGCGATCTCTCCTATCGGCTGACGGAAGACATCGATCGCATTGGCGAAGTCGTCAATAAAGTCTTTCACGACTTTACCCCTTGCGTTTTGCAACTGATCGTCGTCTTCGCCTACATGATCTACCTCAACTGGCAATTGACTCTGGCGAGTCTGGTCGTAGTACCCCTCATGGGTATCCTGATTAGCTGGTTTGGCGAGCGGATGCTCGTTTTCTCTCGTCGTAGCCAAAATCTAGTTTCCGATCTGTCCTCTCTCCTCACAGAAGTATTCAGCGGTATCCGATTGATTCGCGCCTTTGCCGCAGAAGATTACGAAGTGGAGCGCTTTAGCCGAGAAGCCGAACGCAATCGTCAAGCTAAATACGCCGCTGCTTGGCTCAAAGCAGTGCAGTTTCCAGTCGTGGGCTTTTTGTATGCCTTGAGTGTGCTGCTGCTACTGCTACTGGGGGGCTGGCAAATTTCGCAAAAAAATTTGACGGCTGAAGAATTTGGTAGCTACGTGGTTGCTGTGGCAATGTTGATTGATCCGATCGCCCATTTGACTGACAACTACAACGAATTTAAGCAGGGGCAAGCATCGGTTGATCGTATTTTTGAATTGATAGCAATCTGCCCAGCCGTGACAGAAAAGCCGGGCGCGATCGTCTTGCCCATCGTCACAGGCAAGGTTGAGTATCGTAATGTCAGCTTTTTCTACAAGTCGGATCAACCCGTCCTGCAACAACTCAGTTTGCTAGCATTTCCCGGTGAAGCGATCGCACTGGTCGGTCCTTCGGGGGCAGGCAAAACCACCCTGGTCAATCTGCTGCCTCGTTTCTACGATCCTCAAATCGGAGATGTACTGATTGATGGCATAAATATTCGGGATGTCAGACTACGCAGCTTGCGTCGCCAAATTGGTATTGTGCCTCAAGAAACGATTTTATTTTCGGGCACGATCGCCCAGAATATCGCCTTTGGGCAGGCAACCTTTGATCTCGATACGGTCAAAGCCGCTGCTAAAATTGCCAATGCCCATCAGTTTATTGATCAGTTTCCTGAGGGCTACCAAACTTGGGTAGGGGAACGGGGCGTCAACCTTTCCGGTGGACAACGCCAACGAGTCGCGATCGCCCGTGCTGTATTGCTCAATCCCCGCATTCTCATCCTGGACGAAGCCACCTCTGCACTGGATTCTGAATCGGAAGCCCTGGTGCAAGAAGCATTAGAGCGACTGATGCAAAACCGCACCGTGTTTATCATTGCCCATCGTCTGGCAACGGTACGTCGAGCCGATCGCATCTTGGTGTTAGAGCAAGGACGCATTGTCGAATCTGGCACTCATGATGAGTTGCTGGCACAGGGAGAACGGTATGCTCGATTTTACGCCCAGCAGTTTAGCTAAAAAGCAATTTCTTATAACTATTAAGTTCTAAGAGATGTAATTTTGACTTCACATTCTGGTCTTGCCTCTATCTCTAACTTGTAGTCTTCCAACAACCCCATTCCAACTAGTGAATCCGTTTCGGCTGCGTTGATCTCAACCTCTCTCAATCGATGATTGCTTTGACATTCTTTAACTGCTTACTGTGACCTACGATCGCACCTGAACGAGTGCTTCTCGGTTTACATTCACGTATCCTGACATCATTGCAATCAGCCCGCCTCAAGGTATCCGATCCGATGAACGGCACGATGACTAATACGGACAAACCAGATTTGAGCATCAGAATAATGAGCCAGCAAAGGCTCAGATGCGATTATGCTGTTTTTACCAACCTCAAAAGCTCCGGTTTCGATGTCGATCGCCACAATCTTGCCATGATTGCCTTCCTCAACCTGCCGACGCACCTAAGACTCATAAATCTCATCACAACGTCGAGCAAACTCTTCTTTGCTATATCGGGGTTGTCGTTGGTGAAACCTTTCCTCTGGAGAAACTGCCATTGGCTTGACCTCGTTTCAACTTGCCCCCCTTATTTTAGCTTGGGCAGAGCGACGGGTAATGGTTGAGATTAGTAGCCGTTACTTGGCTCAAACGTTGAAGCTCAAGCTTGTGACAACCAAGCGTCAGGCGATTTTGAAGGGCATTAGTCGTAAAGGCTATTGGTGCTTGTCCAAAACGCTAGCAACGCATACGAGAATGACGAATGAGTGGTTAGAGCAACAGGGATCGTTATCCATTCGCAATCTTTGGATGAAGGTTCAAGGATACGTCTAAGCCATCAGTATGGTTTGCGCATCTTCATGAACCGCCCGTTGCGGACCCGCATGCCAAGTGGCCGGCTCTCCTCGACCCGATTATACGGCTGTCAACTTATCATGCCTTGAGGGAGCAACACTTTTAATACCTGTCTCAATTACTCCAAGAACACGCTCAATCAAACTTTGCTCTTCGCCAACAGGAGCGACATAGCTTAAAGCTTCCACAACAGCTTCTCGCCCTAAGCTCCGATAAATAATCCAAGCAGCAAGATATTGAGATGATAAACACCCACCAGCAGTCGCAATATTTCCTTTTGAGATAAAAGCTTTGTCAAGTACCTGAGCACCAGACTCAACCAAACTAGGACGAGTCACTAAATCGGTGCAAATGGGCGTATTTTCGACCAATCCAAGGCGCTTCATGATTAGTGCTCCTGAACACTGTGAACCAATCAGTTGCCACGATGGATCAAGTTGAAAAACTGACATCAACTTCTCATCTTGCATCACGGTTCGGGTCAGTTTCCCACTCCCGAACAGAACTACATCTGCTTGATTCACAAACGAGAATGGTTGCTGGGTGTGAACTGTAACTCCATTCATTGACGTAACGCTGTCGCTTGGCGCAACAATTTCGGCCTTCCAGCCTTCGTGTTGTACCCGATTCAAAATATGGAGGGCAACAAACGAATCGATTTCATTAAAGCCCTCAAAAGTGACAACCGCAATCCTCATTTAATTTACCTCCAGCACCGCCAACGCTTAACCGACTGCATTGTTACTCATGGACTTACCAATTGAATATTGGAAAAACTGATCTGTATCTCGTTTTTGCTATCATTACCCAGAAACGAAACCGTATCACGGTCGGCTCGAGTAAATTTTTAGACACTTACTGCCACGACTCTGGGTACTAGGCGTGGGTTGGAAGCCCTCCGCTAGAGCAGCCCCAAAGCGTTTTGGATGCCCAAAAAATGTGATCTGTCGGGGTAATAGGTGGTACCGAATCTAATGAGCCAGCCGGAACAACCATAAATTTGCCGCTAAGCGCAAGACGCGGGATTGGGCAACCGCAATGACTACAAAACCACTTGCCAAAGCTCTTTGTATTGGGAAGGTCAAAGCGTGCGATGGTCTTCCCTCCCGACAGCCAACTAAATGGACGGGATCAACGGTGATGTTTGTAGCGTGACCTGTGCCTGTACTTTTGCGGCACCATGAGCAGTGGCAATGAACCATCAACTGGAACGGCAGACTGACCTCAAAAGTCACTGCTCCGCAAAGGCAACCACCATGAATACTTGGGTTACTCATTAACTCACCTTAAATGCCTAACGTTCTCCTTCACCCGCCACAGAAATTTTTCCTTCCAACAAACACCCTTGATACGATCAGTGCGTCGATGTGCAAGCAGGCTGTTAGCTTATTACTTCTTAAAAATGGTCATCATGTCAGCAGACATAAACTTTTTCTCTGCAAGCCTTTAACAGTTATCTCAGAGATATATTTCAAAAAGGTTCAAAACAGTCATATGTTCGTTGCCGAATTATTTTGTCGTTGTCAAATTCAATAAATTGAGCAAAGTATGCTTTCATTTTCTCTCCAGGCAGGGTTTTTCCGATCGGCACTGCAATTTCTGCTGTCCATATTGTCTCTAAAATTACTGTATTGCCGACAACATAAGATTTTTGAATATCATAAGTCTGACTTGTCAGTACTTTTTTACCTCTCAATGAGGCTTCCTTCAAATCATTTAGATTTCTCTTTGATCCATTAGGCATCAAAAGATTGGGATATTCTACTTGCTCTACTGACTCGGAATAATAAATAGCAATTTCATCTGCTGTTTTACCTGCTTCTATATCCTTAAGGTAATTTTTTGCGATCGTCAAAATATCTTGCTGTTCAGTTGTCATATCTGCTCACATGATTAACTACAAGTTTGTTTCAATAAGACATAAATGCAAAAGCTTTTACTGTCTTCAATAGATACGGGTTTATCTCCACATTAACGAAGTTGTATAACGACCAAGTTCACCGGATGTAGACACATAGGCAGCCCAGCCAACTAACTAAAGGCACTCCGGAGCAGCGACTTTTTATCTATCTGGGTGGCTATCTTTACTTATTCTTCTGATTAATTTAATCAAGACTTCTGTTGGGAGAAATGTATCATCACCAATCAAACATTCTTCTTGATCTTTTTTTGATATAGAAATGTTAATGTCATCCAATTTGCCCAAGTATATGTACTGTCCTTCAAGAGGTTTTAGCACAAACTCCCACCATGCCTGCGCTTCCTTATTCAAATATGACTTCGACTGAATTTTCTCTACAATCATTAATAGATTGGAATAAAATTGCTTTGAATCTGTGAACCAGAAATCAGCACTGCTGGAAGGTAGAAAACTCAACGTTTTCCAACAAACCGATATCGAGAGAACATCTTGTGGCGAGTTAAAAGGAAGGTTTTTTACTTTTAGCGATTTTCCTCTGATTTCCGCTGATGGTAGGCTCGTTACTGATGAAATATCGATCAAAACTCTGTAGTCATTCGGCCCTGAGTATAACTCCCCAACTTGTATTTGATAATCACCAAACTTCTTAATCATTAGAAGGCTCTCATAGAGTAAAATCTAGCGTTTCATGAAGTTATTCTATATTTAAGTAAATTCATTCAAATAACTATTAGTAGACAGAATTTTTCCGCCCAAGAACTTACAAGGGGTGAACAGACGGAATGATTCGGCATAACACCCCAAATTGGGTACTTCGCTAGAACCTTTCTGCATAATATGCCGTTGCAGGTAATTTCTGCCATTTTCAGATTCACGGCTGAGACGAGTATGGGTGCTAGTAGATACCTGGTACATTGACTTATCTCCTATGCAGCCATAATCCAAGAAATTGTTAGACCTAGTGCAGGATGCTATTCGGCTCAAGCCCTATGGCTACTGTACCGAAAAAGAAGGGCATCTATCTTAGATAAATCGAGAAAGCATTGTCTGGAGCATCGGCATCAAAAGCAGCGCTTTCGTTTGGCTCCCTCAACTCTTAGGCGAGATCGGAGATACCAAAGTGATACTAGCCCAATCGTCCCTTGTATTGAGGGAGTAGCAATCAGACACAACAATCTCATTGCTTGCAAAGACCTCAACAACTCTTTCGGATACCTTAACAACTATTTCGGATGCCTTAAAAACTCTTTCCGACACCTCAACAACTCTTTCAGAGACATCGAAAACTGTTTCGGATGCCTTAAAAACTCTTTCCGACACCTCAACAACTCTTTCAGAGACATCGAAAACTGTTTCGGATGCCTCAACAACTATTTCTGACACCTCAACAACTCTTTCCGACACCTCAACAACTCTTTCGGATGCCTCAACAACTCTTTCCGACACCTCAACAACTCTTTCGGATGCCTCAACAACTCTTTCGGATGCCTCAAAAACCCTTTCAGAGATCTCATACCAATTTAAATTGAGAATATGACACTTAGGAGATCCTCCTTAAATCCCCCTTAAAAAGGGGTAGGGTTGATTCTTTAGCAGGAGGAATGCAAGCTAAAGGGGACGACAACTGGGTAGGACAATGAGTGTAGAGGCATTGATCGAACAACTCAAAACGATTCCCGATTGGAGACGAGGTAGAACCGT